>Ga0208398_100016_pt1 | contig 491279 bp, 424 predicted proteins | sample LakWasMe79_HOW10_2_FD_183905 | JGI IMG/M metagenome (GOLD analysis project Ga0208398, IMG submission 183905) | Freshwater sediment methanotrophic microbial communities from Lake Washington under simulated oxygen tension - Sediment Metagenome... | ecosystem: Environmental > Aquatic > Freshwater...
CCAAGATTGCCGCCTACTGCGTCATCGCGCGCAAACTCCTGCGCATCGCTTTCGCCGTCTGGACTTCAAAGAGCAGTTTTGATCCTCAACGCCTTCGCGGGGCTTGCGCTGCTCCATAGAATCTACGCGGCCCTTGCAGCCCGGATGCAATCCGGGGGGCAACAGGTTCAGTTCAGCAAGGCTCGATCCCGCTGACCGATCCCCCGACCGCGCAAACGCGCGAGCGCCCGCTACCTGTCAGCTCCACCCGCAGGCGCTTGCCGCCCAGGCTGCTGAACTCGATGCGGCCCGGCTGCATCACCCGGCCCAGCTGGGGATCGAATTCGATTGCCTGGCTGACGGCCAGCTCGACGCCCTTGAAGTCCTCGCCTCCGCCGCGGCTGATGTCACAGCGCAGCGCGGGGTTGAGGCCCTTGCAGTCGCAGGGCCTTGCGAAGGCCACGCCCCAGCACCAGGGGGCCCCGGGCTGGAAGGTGGCATGCACGCTGCGCCCCAGGCGCACGCTCTCCTCGCGGGCAAAGCGCAGATCATCGGCCAGCGCATTCGCCGCGCCCTTGACCCGCTGCTTGTCCAGAAAGCTGTTGTAACTGGGCACGGCCAGGGCCGTGAGTATGGCCAGCACGGCAATGGCGAACACCAGCTCGGTCAAGGTCAAGCCGCGTTGATTCAAGCGTGGCCGCATGTCAGCGATTCCAGCAACTGGCCCTGGGGCCGTAGTCGGTGCCGCTGGGCGACACGGTGAGGCGCAGCGCGCTGCAGTCGCCGTCCTTGGCCTGAGCGCTGCCGGGTGCCGCCGTCGCGGTGGCGCTGTAGCCATCAGCGCCACTGCTGTTGATCTGCAGGCTGTACAGGCCTTCGAGGCTGTGGGCCGGCAGGCCCAGCGCTGCCAGATCGCCGGCGTAGCGGCCGTTCTGGTACTGATAGCTGCTCTGCGCCTGCTGCAAACGGGTCAGCGCGGTGATTGCATCATGGCGCTTGCCGCGGCGAAGATAGCTGTTGAACGACGGCAGGGCGATCGCCGCGATGATCGCCACGATCACGCAGACAGTGGCCACCTCAACCAGGGTGAAGCCGCGGCTCGGCCGCGCAAGCGTTCGGGCGACCAGGGCTGCAGGCATGGCGGCCGCTCAGCGTGTCTGCAGCACGCGGCGGCGCTTCTGCGTCTGGTCGATATAGCGCTGCAGATCGCGCGCGGCCAGGGCCGACAGTTCGTCGAAGGCGCAACCGAGCTGCACGCCGCCGGCCGATCCACTCAACTGGCTGACATGCTGCACGCGCAGGCGCAGGTCCAACTGGGTGCTGCGGTCCAGCTGCAACTGCACCGGCGCGATCAACTGGCCGGCCTGCCAGGACGGCTGGGCCATCAGCTCGGCCGGGGCCAGCAGGGCCACGCCGCTGGCGCTGACGTCCAGTATGCGCAGGTACAGGCTCTGGCTGGGAGACGTCGGGTGGGGCAGGGTGGCGCGTGGCGCGCTGGCATCCAGCGGCTGCACACGATAGGCGCTGCGGCGCTGGAAGCGGAACATCTCGGGCGGCAGATCGGCGCGCAGGGTGCTGCCCTGCGGGCTGTTGACGAGCATCGGGTTGGCGAGCTGGAACTGCAGCTTGATGCGGTCCAGGTAGGCGACGGCGACGACGTCGCCGGCCTCGATCAGCTGATGCAGCGAGCGGTCCACCCTGTCAGCACTGAAGCTGAGGTTCTGGCTGTCGGTGTCGATCGCCGCCAGGGTGGTGCTGTAGTGGCCGCCGTCGGGGGCGGCCAGGGTGAGCACCAAGCCGCGGTCCTGGATCTCGCGCAGCAGGCCGAGGATCTCGGCCGGGGCCTTGAGGCTCAGTTCGGGTGGGGTGGGTTCAGGCTGGGTCAGTGTCGGCATGTCGGCCAGGGTTCAGTGCACCGTCTTGCTGCGGCCGGCGAGTACCTGGTCCAGATCGTCCAGCCAGGGCTCGGCCAGGTGGCGGATCTCGGCATCATTGAGCAGGATGCGCTGCATGATGCGTGTCTTCAGCTGGGCCTCTTCATTGCCCAGGTGTTGCTGCGTGGCGGCATGCTTGAGCTGTGAGATCAGCAGCACGCAGGCGCCTTCGAGTTTCACGACTTCGTCCCAGTTGCCGCAGCGGGCGGCCATCAGCATGTCGGCGCTGGCCTGCTCGATGGCTTCGTAATAGCTCAGGAGTTGGGTGTTCATGGGTGGGGTCATCGATTGGGCAGACAACAGACTTTTACTCATCAGGCGGCGCGGCGGGGTTCGACCTGGTCGCCGATGGCGTCCCATGCATCCTTCAGCGGCTGCAGCAGGCGCTGGCATTCCTCGATGGCGGCTTCGTCATTGCGCAGATTGGCCTGCGTCAGGCGCAGGGTGGTGTAGCTGTAGAGGTCTTGCAGATCGGCGGCCAGCGGGCCGGCGCGCATGTCCAGGGCGGCGCGCAGGCCTTCCTCGATGATGCGTACGGCACGACCGAGGGCCTTGCCCTTGGCTTCCAGATTGCCGGCACGCATGGCGCCCTTGGCCTGGGCCATCGAGTCCATCAGGCCTTCGAACAGCATGGCGACAAGGCGATGCGGGCCTGCGGATTGCACCGAGGTCTCGGTGCCTACAGCGCGGTACATATTGCTCATGCGCTGCGAGGCGAAGCCGTTGGGGGGCATGTAGCTCATGGTGAAGACCCTTGTTGACGTCGTGTTGATTCAGTTTTCGGCCCGCAGACTGCGAACTTAAGGGGGCCACATGCCCCAAGCTGAACGGCATTTGTGACGCATCTCCGGGTCTGGCACGGTCACGACTGCGATGTTGATTCTGGGCTGGCCACAGATCAACCCAGCGCCTGAAAAAGCATGGGATTCGCGCCCTGTGCCGGACTTGTTTCTGTGCCTCAGACGAGCAAAAGGCCAGGGAAGTCCTGGCCTAGCTCCTGCCTTGATGGCGCCCCTGGCGGGGCTTGGCTCAGCCTTTTGGCTGGTATCGCCGCAAGGCCTTCGCCAGTCACAAGCCCCTTCCGGGCCTTGTGTCCGGGCTCAGCCCTTGTTGAACTGGGCGATCTGCTGCGTCATGTAGGACGACAGGCCGTTCAGCCCCGCCATCTTGGCGTCCAGCGCCGTGTACTGCGCGCGCAGGCGTTTCTCGGTGTTGGCGACCCGGTCTTCCAGCTGGGCCTGCTGCTTGGTGTTGACTGTGATGCTGCGGCGCAGGCCGTCCTGCCTCGCGGTCAACGCTCCGTCAACACCCATCGCTTCGTCGGTCAGCTTGCGCATGCGCACGGCCAGCCCCTGCTGATTCGCGTCGCTGCTGCCATCGGCAAACATGGCCTTGATGTCGGCGAGGCTGCCAAGGGCGGTGGTGAGCTTGCTGCTGTCCACCTTGATCGTGCCGTCGGCGGCCGGGTCCAGGCCGATATCGGCCAGGCGTTGGTACTTGACACCTGCGGTTGAAGTGCCGGTAAGCGCCGCGCGCAGCTGCGTGATCAGATTGGTCGCGGCACGGTCGCCCTGCAAGGCGCCCGAGGCCTTGGACACGGCGTCGTACTTGGTTTGTTCCTTCAGGAACTTGGCCACATCGCTGTAGGCGGTGGCGTAGTCGGTGATGGCCTTGCTGATGCTGGCCGTGTCCTGGGTCACCGAGATGTTGACGTCACTGGTCGTGACCTTGCCCAAGGTCACGTTCAAGCCATCGATGACATTGGTCAGGGTGTTGGTGGCCGAATTGACCTCCAAGCCGTTGATGGTGGCCAGCGCATTGGCCGCGCTCTGCTTCTTGGCCAGCGAGCTGATGCCGTTCTCGGGGTCGTAGGCCAGCGCGGACAGGCCGCTGGTGTCGCCGCCGCCGCCGTCTGCATCATCGACGGTGATGCGGAAGCCATTCTCGACGCCGGTACTGCTGGACTTGATGGCCAGGCGCGCGCCCGAGGCGTCATTGACGATGGAGGCGGTGATACCGGCACCTGCGGCATTGATCTTGTCGCGGACTTTTTCCAGCGTGTCTTCACCGGCACCGATCGAAATGTCCAGGGTACTGCCGCCGGTCTTGGCGGCGAAGGTGCCAAGGTCCTTGTCCCAGGTGCCTAGATCGATATGCAGCACGCCTTGGCCGACGACGGCGGAGGAGCTGGCAAAGGCGACGCTGGCACCGAGCTGTGCTGCGGCCAGCGATTGCACGGCAATGCTGTAGCTGCCAGGAGATGCGGTGGCGGTGGTGGTTACGCTGACGGCGTTGCTGTCCGATGAGCTGGCGCTGGTGGCGGCCCAGATGTCGGGGCGGCTCAGCTTGGCTGCGGCGTCGCGCAATGTCGCGAGCGAGCCTTGCAGCTTGCCGAAGGTGGACAGGCTGGTCTGTAACTGCGTATTCTGTGTCTTCAGCAGGTCGATGGGCTTGCGTTCGACCGCGAGCAGACCGTTGACGATGTTATCGACGGGCAGATTGCTGCCAATGCCTGCAGAACTGATGACCGGCATGGTGGGACCTCTTCAAACAACGCTCAGGACAAGTCAAGCTGCACCGCGACGGCGCCTACCCTTGCTACGGATATCGGCCAGCCAGGGCCGGGCTTTAGCCTCGTTCCGGCGCTGCGACGGCGGGGATCAACCGCCGCGCAGCAAGGTCAGCACCTGCTGTGGCAGCTGGTTCGCCTGGGCCACCATCGCCGTACCGGCCTGTTGCAGGATCTGCGAGCGGCTCATATTGGCGGTTTCCGCGGCGAAGTCGGCATCCATGATACGGCTGCGGGCAGCAGACTGGGCTTCCGAACCCACCATCAGCGTGGAGATGATGGCGTCGAAACGGTTCTGGGCCGAGCCGTACTTGGCGCGTTCGTTGTTGAAGGCATCGATGGCGGTGTCCAGATTGCCGATTTCGGTTGTCGACGCCGCCGCATCGAGCAGATTGCCCGGTGTGAACACGCCTGACATATCGGCCGTGGTGATGGTCACCTGGTCGGTCGCGTTGGCGCCCACCTGGAAGGTCTGACCACCGGCGCCGGCGGCAAGGATGTCGATGCCGTTGAACTTGGTCGCAGTGATGGTGCGGGCGATTTCCGAGGCCAGATCCTGGTACTCGGTGTCCAGATTCTGGCGGTCGCTGACGCCATTGGTCGCATTGGCCGACTGCACGGCCAGTTCGCGCATGCGTTGCAGCATGTCGTTGACCTTGCCGATTGCGCCTTCCGCCGTCTGCGACAGCGAGATGCCGTCGTTGGCGTTGCGGATGGCGACATTCATGCCGCGCACCTGGGTGCCCATGCGCTCAGCAATGGCCAGACCTGCCGAGTCGTCCTTGGCGCTGTTGACGCGCATGCCGGACGACAGGCGCTGCATCGAGACGCCCAGCGAAGACTGGGAACTGTTGAGGTTGCGCTGCGCATTGAGCGACGCAAGGTTGGTGTTGATGGTCTGGGGCATTTCAAGCACTCCTGTAGAAGCCTGTGACTCCCGGCGGACGCGCCGGCGTTGCATCGGCGGCGGCGAGTGCAAGAGCCCCCCGCTGCCGACCTCGGCCCGGTGCATTTCACCGGCGACTGCCGCCTCATCCCCTGTGGATGTTGGCGACCCTCGTCAGCGCTCCGGACATCGGGGCGCAAAAACTGCACTCCGATGTAATCCATTGTCGGCAGGCCGAAGGCAAGTCATTCACGCGAAATGAGGCGAAACACCCCCGTATTTCAAAACCGTTTTGCCGCGGCCCAAATGAGCAAGGCCGCCACACCTCGCGGGTGGCGGCCTTGATTGAATGCGTATGGCGCCCCGGGTTTGACCCCGGGAACGCTTGGCGGACCTTGATCAGCGCAGCAGGGCCAGCACTTGCTGGGGAGCCTGGTTGGCCTGGGCAATCATCGCGTTGCCGGCCTGCTGCAGCACCTGGGCGCGGCTCAGATTGGCGGTTTCTGCGGCGAAGTCGGCGTCCATGATGCGGCTGCGGGCAGACGATTGCGCTTCGGCGCCGACCTGCAGGGTCGAGACGATGGCATCGAAGCGATTCTGGGCCGAACCGTACAGTGCGCGCTCGGTATTGAAGGCGTCGATGGCGGTGTCCAGATTGTCGATCTCGGTCGTCGCGTTGGCCTGGCTGGTCAGGTCGCCGGCGGTGAAGGTGGTCGACACGTCATTGGTCGTGATGTCCACCGTATCCGTCGAGTTGGCGCCGACCTGGAAGGTCTGGGTGCCGGCATCGGCGGACAGCACTTGCAGGCCGTTGAATCGGGTGGCGTCGATGGTGCGGGTGATTTCCGCCGCCAGATCCTGGTATTCGGTGTCGAGGTTGTCGCGGTCGCCCTGGGCGTTGGTCGCATTGGCCGACTGCACGGCCAGTTCACGCATACGCTGCAGCATGTCGCCGACCTTGCCCAGCGCGCCTTCAGCGGTCTGCGCCAGGGAGATCGCGTCGTTGGCGTTGCGGATGGCGACGTTCATGCCCTTGATCTGGGCTTGCATCCGTTCGGCGATGGCCAGGCCGGCGGAGTCGTCCTTGGCGCTGTTGACGCGCAGACCGGAAGACAGGCGCTGCATCGTGGTGCCCAGGACCATTTGCGAGTTCGATGTGTTGCGCTGTGCGTTCAGGGACAAGAGGTTGGTATTGATCTGGCTCATTTGAAAACTCCAATAACGTTGACGTGACTTCCGGCATGAGCGCCGGCATTGCCTCAGCGGGTACGTTTGATGAACCGAACTGACCCGCCGTGAACTGCCACCGGCTTGCGCCTGGTGGCCTGCTGCGCCCGGCGGCAGTCATCCGTTGATATCGATGAAAGGATCAACCCTTTGTCGAACCACCGGCCGGCTACTCCGGACCACGGATCCAAATTTGTTTCCGTTGCTTGTGTTTTCGGTGTTTGAGATCAGAACTTTAGTAATTTGTCAAGAGAATTTGTTGTCATCTCTTGCAATTTCTGCTCAATAAACACCGACAAGCACCGAGCCCTGGGCTTGGTTCCGTCCTCTTGACGGTTGGCCTTGCGGCGCCGTCCAAGCTCATTTCGGCCGCGCCGTGCCGGGCTTGAGAAGAAACATGCAGGCCGCCTTGTTCAACAGCCGCGCTTGCATGGACTACAGCACGGTTTCACAGCGCCGGAGTAGCCGTGGAAGTCCGGTCCATCTCGTCGCTTGTAGGAATTTGCCTGACACGCACCCTGGAAGAAACGGGACTCAAGCGACGGAACTGGGCTGATGTTGCGGGGCAGTTCGTCACTTCACAATCTGTTTCACGTTGAGACCAAACCCAAGCGCTGCAAAGCCAAGGAGCACAAGATGAATGCTGAACAGATCCTCACAGAAATCCGTGAAGCCAACCTGTCGTACCTGATGCTGGCGCAAAGCCTGATCCGGACCGACCGCGAACAAGCGTTGTATCGCCTGGGCATCTCGGACGAGACCGCGCTGCTGATCAACACGCTGTCGCCGGCCCAGATGATGAAGATTGCCTCGGGCAACACCCTGCTGTGCCGCTTCCGCATGGATGACGATCTGGTCTGGGGCCTGCTCACCAGCCATGGCAAGACGGCCGCCAACGAGAGCGTCTCGCGTTTGCATGCGTCGATCCTGATGGCCGGCCGCCATCAAGAAGCCGCCTGATTCCCTAGATACAAGACCAACAAGATATTCCGGAGAACGACGCCATGGCCCGCAACAAAAGCATCCTCACCGAAGCCCGTCAGATCGAACGCGCTGTGACGCTGATCAATCTGGGCGCCCGCCTGCAGGTGCTGGAGTCGGAGACCGACCTGTCCTACGAGCGCCTGCTGCGCCTGTACAAGGAAGTCTCGGGCAAGTCGCCGTCCAAGGGCCAGCTGCCGTTCTCGACCGACTGGTTCATGACCTGGCAGCCCAATATCCATGCCTCGCTGTTCCTGAACATCCACGAGTACCTGAACAAGGTCGCCGAGATGGACGAGATCGACACCGTCATCAAGGCCTACCAGCTCTATCAGGAGCAGACCAAGGCGCAAGGCCTTGAGGACCTGCTGTCCGTGACCCGCGCCTGGCGCCTGGTCAAGTTCGTGGACAACGGCATGCTGACGATGACCAAGTGCAGCAAGTGCGGCGGCCATTTCGTCACCCACCCGCATGAGATTGCCCGTCACTATGTCTGTGGCCTGTGCAACCCGCCGGCCCGTGCGGGCAAAGGCAAGGCCCAGGGCGGCATCCACATGCACTGAGCTGTGGCCCGGCTCAAGCCTTTGGCCCAGCTTGTCTGGCCGCTGCCGGCCCTCGTGGCCTGGAGCCTGGCCTGGTTGACGTTTGCCGCCTTGCCCCGGCTAGGTGCACCGGCCTGGTTGGCGCTGACCCTGGCCGTCGCCCTGGGCGTGGCCCTGGCCATGCCGCAAATCACCCGCTCGCGCCGCCTGATGGTGGCTGCAGGCTTTCCCGCCTCGCTGCTCGCCAGCGGCCTGGCCACCGGTCTGCCGGCCTGGGCCTGGCTCCTTCCGCTGGGTCTGCTGGTGCTTGCCTATCCACACAGGGCCTGGCGCGACGCGCCGCTGTTCCCGACCCCTGAGCAGGCGCTCGATGCCTTGCCGTCGCTGGCCCCATTGGCCAATGGTGCTCGCCTGCTCGACGCCGGCTGCGGCCTGGGCCATGGCCTGCGTGCCTTGCGCCGCGCCTATCCAAGGGCGCGAATCGAGGGCATCGAATGGAGCTGGCCGCTGGCCATGCTGACCCGTATGTCCTGCCGCTGGGCCCGGGTGGAGCGCGGCGATATGTGGGCGCACAGCTGGCAGCCCTTCGCTCTCGTCTATCTATTCCAGCGGCCTGAGTCGATGGCGCGGGCCTGGGCCAAGGCGCAGGCGGAGTTGGCGCCCGGCGCCTGGCTGGTCAGCCTGGAGTTCGAGATCGCCGGCCTGCAGCCGACGGCATGTCTGCAGACCAAAAGTGGCAAAAACGTGTGCTTGTACCAGGTGCCCCATGCCCATCCGACCTAAAGTAGCTCTCAGGCCAGTCGAAAGACTGGGTATGGAGCCCTCGGGCTTCGGCGATTTCTGCTTGTCTCCTCCTAGCACAATCCCTGTGCTTTTCACGGCGGGTCTCGAAAGAGGTCCGCCGCTTTCTTTTAGGGCGTGAATCGGGCTCTGTTGCAGCCTTTGCCGGTGGGGACGGCGGGCAAACTCAAGTTGTAAATTTTTAGCGCCGATATGGGCTGAGCAGCCTCCACAAAGAAATCAACATGTTCGTCATCATTGGTTGGGCCGTCGCAATGGCGTGCATCTTCGGTGTCTACATCGTGCACGGTGGCAACATCGGCGTGATCCTGAAGGCCTTGCCGTTCGAGATGATCACCATCTTTGGAGCGGCAATTGGCGCGTTCCTGGCCAATAACCAGATGAAGGTGGTCAAGGCCGCGATGCGCGGCCTGGGTACCTGCTTCAAGGGCAGCAAGTTCAGCAAGGCCCGCTATATGGAGCTGCTGGCGCTGATGTACGACATCCTGCAGAAGGCCCGCAAAGAGGGACTGATGTCGATCGAAAAAGACGTCGAAGACCCGCACAGCTCCGCCCTGTTTCAGAAGTACCCGACGGTGGGCAATGACCACCACGTCACCGAGTTCATCACCGACTATCTGCGCATGATGGTGTCGGGCAATCTGAATGCCCATGAGATCGAAAGCCTGATGGACAGCGAGATCGAGACCCACCACCAGGAAGAGCATGCCGCCGTGGCGGCGCTGCAACGTGTGGCCGGTGGGTTGCCGGCCTTCGGCATCGTGGCCGCCGTGCTGGGCGTGGTCAACACCATGGGCTCTGTGGGTCAGCCCCCGGCGGTGTTGGGCGGCATGATCGGCTCGGCCCTGGTCGGTACCTTCCTGGGCATTCTGCTGGCCTACGCCTTTGCCGAGCCACTGGCCGGCCTGCTGGAGCAGAAGGTCGAGGACGCCGGCAAGGAGCTACAGTGCATCAAGACCACTCTGCTGGCCAGCATGCAGGGCTATGCGCCCCAGGTGGCGATCGAGTTCGGCCGCAAGGTGCTCTATTCGGGTGACCGGCCCACCTTCGTTGAGCTGGAGAGCCATGTGAAGGGCAAGAAGTGATAGCCCAGCCATCGAGACTGGCCGGGCGCCGGGCCGCCATCGGCCAGAGGCCGATGGCCTTCGCGCTGTCCAAGTCCGCGCAGGCGGAATTGGAGCCGCAGCGCTCAGCCCCAAGGCCGGCCGCGCCCCCTCGGGGGGCAGGAGCTGTAATCAGCGACGTGGGGGCTCGATATGGCTGGTGACGCGAAGAAGCTACAGCCCATCATCGTCAAGAAGATCAAGAAGGGCGGCCATTCAGCCCATGGCGGCGCCTGGAAGATCGCTTACGCCGACTTTGTGACGGCCATGATGGCCTTCTTTCTGCTGATGTGGCTGCTCGGTTCGACCACCGAGGGCGACAAAAAGGGCATTGCCGACTATTTCGCCTCGCCGCTGAAGGTGTCGCTGATGGGCGGGTCGGGTTCGGGCGACTCTTCGCATGTGCTCAAGGGCGGCGGCGAGGATCTGACCCGCAGCGCCGGTCAGGTCAAGCGTGGCGATGTCGAGGCGCCCAAGCACCACATCAACCTTCAGGCGCTCAAGGCCGAGCAGAAGCGGGCCGAGCTCACCAGGCTGGAGCAGCTGAAGGAGAAGGTCGAGGATGTGCTCGCCAACAATCCCAAGCTCGCCTCCATCGGCGGCCAGATCCGGCTGGACATGACGCGTGACGGCCTGCGCATCCAGATCGTCGACGAAAACAACCGACCGATGTTTGACAGCGGCAGCGCCTTGGTCAAACCATATATGCGTGAGTTGCTGCGGGCGCTCGGTCAGGTGCTGGCTGAGGTGCCCAACCGCATCACCCTGGAGGGCCATACCGATGCGACACCGTTCCCGGGCGGCGACCGCGGCTACAGCAATTGGGAGCTGTCCGCCGATCGGGCCAATGCCTCCCGGCGCGAAATGATCATCGGTGGCCTGCCCGAAGACCGTACATTGCGGGTGCAGGGCCTGGCGTCCAGCACCCTGTTCAATAAGGAAGATCCATTGAGCCCGAGCAACCGCCGCATCAGTATTATTGTGATGACCCGAGATGCGGAAGACTCGGTATTCAAGCCGGAAGCGGAGGAGGTGCAAACCAATCCCGATTCGCCAGCGGGAGGTGCCTCAAGTTTGGCTCCTCCCATCCGATAAGGCCTCAAGCAGATTCGAGGAATGCCATGAGCACCGATATGAAATTTCTGATCGTCGATGATTTCTCGACCATGCGCCGCATCGTGCGCGGGTTGCTGAAGGAGATCGGCTACAACAATGCTGACGAGGCGGAAGACGGTGCCGTCGCCCTGGGGATGCTCAAGCAGACCAAGTACGACTTTGTCGTCAGCGATATCAATATGCCGAACATGAACGGCTTCGACCTGCTCAAGGCGGTCAAGGAAGACCCCTCGCTGAAGCACATCCCGGTGCTGATGGTGACGGCCGAGGCGCGCAAGGAAGACATCGTGCTGGCGGCCCAGACGGGCGCGGCCGGCTACATCGTCAAACCCTTCACCAAAGCCACTTTGGAAGAGAAGGTCCAGAAGATCATGCAAAAACTGGCTGCGGCCGCTTGAACCGGAGATCTCCATGGCCGACACCATAGCCAGCCTGGCGCCCACGATGGCAGCCCAGGCCTCGCCCGAGGTCTTCAACCAGCTCGGTCATATCACCCGCCAACTGCACGACACCCTGCAACATCTGGGCGTGATGCCCAAGCTGCAGGAGGCCACCGAAGGCCTGCCCGACGCGCGCAGCCGGTTGAGCTATATCGCCAAGAAAACGGGCGAAGCGGCCGAGAAGGTGCTGAACTCGGTCGATCTGGCCAAGGCGGAGCATGGCCGCATCTCCGAGCAGACGCGTGCCATGGCGGCCTCCATCCTGGCTGATCCGGTCAAGGCCGTGGCGACCGGAGCGGTGTTCAATTTCGTCGCCGAGGTCGAGGCCCGCACGGCGGCGATCGACCAGCATCTGACCGACATCATGATGGCCCAGGACTTCCATGACCTGACCGGCCAGGTCGTGGCCCGGGTCGTCAAGCTGGCTGGTGACCTGGAAGACAGCCTGGTCAAGCTGCTGGTGCAGGCCGCGCCGCCCGAGCAGGCGCATAAGGTCGAGGCCGTGCTGCAGGGCCCGGTGGTCGTGCACGAGGGCCGCACCGATGTGGTGAAGGACCAGACCGAAGTGGATGATCTCTTGGCAAGCCTGGGCTTCTGAGGCGCAGCAAGTTCTGAAGACGGCGACCTCGGTCGCCGTTTCGCATTGCAAGCGGCTGAAACTACCGCCGGATTCACCCCCCTTATCTGCCTTAAGTTTTTGGCCACAGCGGCAAACAATGACGATGACCGTCAACTTGTTTCCCCATGGCCGACCAAAACGCACAAGACCGCAACTTACCCGCCTCAGCCAAGAAGCTGAAAAAGGCGCGTGACGACGGCCAGGTTGCGCGCTCTCGCGACCTGGGGCATTTCACGGCGATGGGGGCGGGCGGGGCGCTGCTGGTGCTGCTGGCGCCGATGCTGGTGGACTGGCTCAAGCAGATGCTGACGCAGGCCCTGCGCTTCAATGTCACTGCCGTGAGCAGCCCGGCGCAAATGGGTGAGGTGCTGTCCGACCTGACCCTGAAGCTGATACTGGTGGTGGTGCCGATGGGCATCGTGATGGTGCTGGTGGCGATGGCCAGTGCGGTCGCCGCCGGTGGCATGGTCTGGACGTTGAAACCCATCACCCCCAAATTCGAACGCATCAGCCCGCTGGCCGGCATCGGCCGGCTGTTCAGCTGGCAGCATGCCAGCGACGCGCTGAAGTCCAGCCTGCTGGCCCTGATACTGGGCGCCATCGGCACGCTGGTGCTGAAGGACCGCATGGCCAACTACGTCGGCATGATGGCCGTGCCGCTGCCCAATGCGATCGGCTATGCCGGCGAGCTGCTGTCGGCCGGCCTGCTGCTGCTGGTGATTGCGCTGGCCCTGTTTGCCGCCATCGATGTGCCGCTGCAGCGGGCCCTGCACCTGCGCCGGTTGAAGATGACACGCGAAGAGGCCAAGCAGGAGTACAAGGAGGCCGAGGGCAATGCCGAGGTCAAGGGCCGCATGCGCCAGCGCATGCGCGAGATGGCCAAGCACCGCATGCTGGCCGCCGTGCCCAAGGCCGACCTGGTGGTGATGAACCCGACCCACTATGCGGTGGCCTTGAAGTACGACGAGACCGCGATGGGCGCACCCCGCGTTGTCGCCAAGGGCGCCGATCTGCTGGCAATGAAGATTCGCGACCTGGCCAAGGAATCCAAGGTGCCGGTGCTGCAGTCGCCGATGCTGGCCCGTGCCCTGTACGCGCATTCCGAGGTCGACAAGGAAATCCCCGCCGCCCTGTTCGCCGCCGTGGCGCAGGTGCTGGCCTACGTCTATCAGCTGCGTGCCGCGATGGCCGGCAAGGCACCGATGCCGGCGCAGCAGCCGCAACCGGATGTGCCGGTGGAGCTCGACCCCCATCACAAGGCCAACAAGCCCAACGCCGACGATCCGGAGACTGACGCATGAATGGCCTGATGCAACAGATTCAAGCCATGCTGGGCCCGCGCGCCGCGCTGCTGCGCTCGCTGGGTGCGCCGCTGGCCATCATCATGATCCTGGCGATGATGGTCTTGCCGCTGCCGCCGTTCGCGCTGGACCTGCTGTTCACCTTCAATATCGCGATGGCGGTGATGGTGATGATGGTGGCCGCCCACATGCTCAAGCCGCTGGACTTCGCCGCCTTCCCGGCCGTGCTGCTGCTGACCACCCTGATGCGGCTGTCGCTGAACGTGGCCTCCAGCCGCGTCGTGCTGCTGGAGGGCCACACCGGCACCGGTGCCGCCGGCAAGGTGATCGAGTCCTTCGGCCACTTCCTGATCGGCGGCAATTTCGCGGTCGGCCTGATCGTGTTCGGCATCCTGGTGGTGATCAACTTCATCGTCGTCACCAAGGGTGCGGAGCGTATCGCCGAGGTGGGCGCGCGCTTCGCCCTGGATGCGATGCCCGGCAAGCAGATGGCCATCGACGCCGATCTGAACGCCGGCCTGATCGACGAGAAGGAGGCCAAGCGCCGCCGCGCCGAGGTGGGCGAGGAAGCCGAATTCTTCGGCTCCATGGACGGTGCCAGCAAGTTCGTGCGCGGCGACGCCGTGGCCGGCATCCTGATCCTGTTCATCAACATCATCGGCGGCTTCATCATCGGCGTGGCCCAGCACGGGCTGTCGGCCGGCCAGGCGGCCAATTCCTACATCCTGCTGGCCGTCGGCGACGCGCTGGTGGCGCAGATCCCGGCGCTGCTGATCTCGGTGGCCGCGGCGATGGTCGTGTCCCGCGTCGGCAAGGACAAGAACGTCGGCGCGCAGATCGCGCACCAGGTCTTCAACTCGCCGCAATCGCTGGCCATCACCGCCGGCATCATCGGCCTCTTGGGCCTGATCCCGGGCATGCCGCATCTGGTCTTCCTGATGATTGCCGGCGGTTTCGGCTACCTGGCCTGGCTGATGAAGCAGCGCCATATCCTGGCCGCGCAAAAGCCCAAGGTCACGGCGGTGGCCCCGGCCGAGGCCAATGTCGATGCCAGTTGGGACGATCTGGTGCCTGTCGATACGCTGGGCTTGGAGGTCGGCTACCGGCTGATCACCCTGGTCGAGAAGCAGCGCGAGGGCGATCTGCTCAGCCGCATCAAGGGCGTGCGCCGCAAGTTCGCGCAGGAGGTCGGCTTCCTGCCGCCGCCGGTGCACATCCGCGACAACCTCGAGCTCAAGCCCAGCGCCTACCGCATCACCCTGCGCGGCGCGGTGGTGGGCGAGGGCGAGGCCTTCCCGGGCATGTGGCTGGCCATCAACCCGGGCCATGCCAGCCAGCAGCTGATCGGCACCCGCACCACCGACCCGGCCTTCGGCCTGCCGGCGGTGTGGATAGAGGACCGCCAGCGCGAGGTGGCGCAAATGGCCGGATTTACGGTTGTTGATTGCTCGACCGTGGTGGCCACCCATCTCTCACACTTGATGCAAGTGCAGGCGGCCCGGTTGCTGGGCCGCGTGGAGACCCAGGCGCTGGTCGAGCACATGACCAAGCTGGCCCCTCAACTGATCGAAGACGTGATTCCCAAGATGATAGGCATCGCCACCGTGCAAAGAGTGCTGCAGCTGCTGCTGGAAGAGGGCGTGCACATCCGCGACATGCGATCCATCATCGACTGCCTGGCCGAGTACGCCCCGACGGTGACCGACCCGAACGAGCTGGCCAGCCGCATACGCACCCATCTGGCCCCGGCCATCGTGCAGCAGATCTACGGCCCGGTGAAGGAGTTGGACGTGATTGCACTGGACCCCGAACTCGAACGCCTGGTGACCCAGGCGCTGAACTCGCCGCACGGCGCGGCGCTGGACCCCGGCGTCGCCGACACCCTGGCCCGCTCCGCCGCCGACACCGCCAAGCACCAGGAAGACCTGGGCGTGCCGGCCTGCCTGCTGGTGCCCGACTCGATCCGCGCGCCTATGGCCCGACTCTTGAAGCGCGCCGCACCCAGGTTAAAGGTGCTGGCGCACAGTGAAATTCCTGAGACCCATTCCATCCGGATCGGCTCCATCATCGGAGGCACAGCATGAATGTGAAAAGATTTACGGCTCGCACCTCACGCGACGCCCTCACGCTCGTCCGCCAAGCCTTCGGTGACGATGCCGTCGTGCTGTCCACCAAGCCCTGCGCCGAAGGCGTGGAGGTGCTGGCCATGGCTCCTGAGAGCGTGCAGCAGATCGAACGCTTCTCGGCCACCGCGCCCAGTGGCAACGTCCCCAGTGCCACGGGCGGCAACGCCCCGCGTGGCAGTCTGCAGGCCCGCGCTGCCGCGGCCCTGGCCGACAAGTCCCAGCCGCGCAATCTGCGTCAGCAGGCCGGTGCACCGCAGCAGCCGGCGCGGCCAGCCGCGCAGCGCAGCGAACCGGTGATGGACCAGGACGTGGCCGACGATGTGCAGACGCTGGCGATGAGCACGCTGTCATTCCAGGACTATGTGCGCGAGCGCATGCTCAAGCGCCGCCAGGCCGAGCTGAATGCCCAGCCCGACCCCGGTCCGGCCCCCGCGCCGGCCCTGCCCAGCACCGTGCGCCCGCTGCGCCCGGTCAGCGCTCCGGCCGTGCAGCAAGAACCCGCTCCGGCCCGAGGCAGTGCCCCGGCCGTGGCCTCGGCCGCCCGCCGCGCCCCGCCGGTGCTGCGCGACGAAATCCGCGTGCAGACCCGCCTGCGCGAAACCCCGACCCTGGCCGATATGGCGCCCGGCTCGGCCAAGCGCGACCAGCAGGACATGATGAACGAGCTGCGCTCGATGAAGGGCCTGATCGAGGAGCGCTTCGGCGCGCTGGCCTTCATGGAGAAGCTGCAGCGCCAGCCCGCGCAGGCCCGCCTGACCCAGCGCCTGCTGGAAGGCGGTTTCTCCCCGGCGCTGACGCGCAAGCTGGTCGAGGGCTTTCCGGTCGATCTGCAGAACAGCAACGCCGATGAGGCTGTCTGGGCCACCCAGGTGCTGCAACACAATCTGCTCACCGACGAGGCCGGCCCGGCGCTGGAAGAGCAGGCCGGCGTGTTTGCGCTGATCGGCTCCACCGGCGTTGGCAAGACCACGACCACGGCCAAGATCGCCGCCAATTTCGCCACCCGCCATGGTGCCGCCCAGCTGGGACTGATCACGCTGGACGCCTACCGTGTCGGCGCCCACGAGCAGCTGCGTGCCTATGGCCGCATCCTTGGCGTGCCGGTGCACACCGCGCACGACCGCGCCTCGCTTGAAGACCTGCTGGAGCTGCTGTCGGCCAAGAAGATGATTCTGATCGACACGGCCGGCATGGCCCAGCGCGACAGCCGCACCCGCGAGCTGCTGGACATGCTGGCCCACAAGAGCATCCGCAAGCTGCTGGTCGTCAATGCTTCGGCCCAGGGCGAGACGATCGAGGACGTGGTGCTGTCCTGGCGCGCCAGCGAATGCCAGGGCGTGGTGCTGTCCAAGATCGACGAGGCCGTCAAGCTGGGCCCGGCGCTGGACACCCTGATACGCCACCGCCTGCGCGTCGTCGGCGTGGCCAATGGCCAGCGCGTGCCGGAAGACTGGCACCGCCTGTCGGCCCATGCGCTGATACAGCGCGCGCTGCGTGGTGGTGGCGCCAGTGCCTGGCGGGTCGACGCCTCCGACGTGAACCTGATCTTTGCCGGCGCCCCCGTGAGCAGCGCCGCGCTGGCAGCCGGTCTGCACGTCTGATTCAAGACGCCTGATTCAGCACATTCAGCCCGCTCTCAAACAGAACAAGACCCCTACCGCCTCATGCACAACCCCTTCGCAGCACCCGCTCCGCAAGACCAGGCCGATGGCCTGCGCCGGATGTTCTCGGCCTCGCGTGTGCGTTTCGTGCCCGTGGTCAGCAACCCCAATGTCGCCTTCGGCGGGGTGCTGCTGGAGCGCCTGTGCGCCGCCTTTGCCGAGCTTGGCCTGCACACGCTGGTGGTCGATGCCGGCGAGAACTCGCCCGCGCCGGACGAGCTGGCCGCGGTTGATCTGGGGGCCTGCGTCGAGCTGCTGTCCGACAAGGTGTCGTATCTCGCCGCCCGCGGCCTGCCGATGCGCTTCATCAACTCCCATGGCTCGGCGGCCGAGATGCTCAATGCGGTGATCGAGGCCGCGCCGCAGGCCGATGTGGTGCTCCTGCATGCCAGTGCGGCCGAGCTGTGCCGCGTCGTCGCCCGCCGCGAGGTGCGACCGGTGCTGCTGGCCGACGACCACCCGCACAGCGTGACCCACGCCTACGCCGGCATGAAGCTGCTGACGCAGCGCGCCGGCCTGATGGTGCACAGCCTGCTGCTGGGCGCCGACGAGCACTCGCCCCGCGTCGAGCGCATCGCCCAGCAGATGACCACCTGTGCCGACAGTTTCCTGGGCGCCGTGCTGCGCGACTGGGCGGCGATAGATCCGATTGCTCCACCCGACGAGCGGCCGACGCCTGAGTTGCGGCATCTGGCGCGTGAACTATTGATGGCCGCGCCGCCCGGTGCCGCCCTTGATGCGCTCGCCGACGCGATGCCTTTGCGTGGGCTGCTCCGTCCGTGGCAAGATGCCGGTATGGCCGCAAATTGAATGTTGGAGCAGAGCATGTACACCGCCAAAGGCCAACTGGACATCAATTCGATGATCAAGCAGTACAGCCCGCTGGTGCGGCGCCTGGCACATCAGATGATTGCCAAGCTGCCCGCCAACGTGGAGATCAACGACCTGATCCAGGTAGGCATGATTGGTTTGACTGATGCCCTGTCGCGTTTCGACGCCGCTCAGGGCGTGCAATTCGAGACCTTTGCCACCCAGCGCATCCGCGGCGCGATGCTCGACGAGTTGCGCGGCGGCGACTGGATGAGCCGCGGCACCCGCCGCCAGCAACGTTCGATCGAGACCGCCGTGCACAAGCTGGAGCAGAAGCTCGGCCGTGCACCCCATGAATCCGAGATCGCCAAGGAAATGGGCCTCAGCCTGGTCGAGTACCAGGAGCTGCTGGGCAAGGTGCGTGGCACCCAGCTGGTCTATCTGGAGGACATGTCGGGCGACGATGGCGATGACGATTATCTGGACCGCCATGTCGTCTCCGATGACCACAATCCGCTGGCCCAACTGCAGGACCAGCGCATGCGCCAGGCCCTGGTCGATGCGATCAAGAACCTGCCCGAGCGCGAACAGTACGTGATGAGCATGTACTACGAGCACGACATGAATCTGAAAGAGATCGCCGCCGTGCTGAAGGTCACGGAGTCGCGTGTCTGCCAGCTGCACAGTCAGTCTATTGCAAGGTTGCGCGTCAAACTGAGAGAGTGGTAGTCAAGAGGGGGTGCAGTCCTGCCCTTGTGTTCACTCATTTGGGCTTCCAGAGGCATGATGGGACTCTTCAAACGCAATCCTCCCCCTGATCTCAAAGCGGCAGCTTCCGCCGTCAATGCACCCGATGCCCGGCAGTTGATAGGCTCGCTGTCGCATCAGGCCTCGGTGCTGGGCCGTGAGGCCGCCGAGGTGCGCGGCCTGATCGAAGACTCCAGCAAGCAGGCGCTGCAGCAGCTGGACACCGTCACCGCACTGCAGACCCAGCTGGGCCAGGTCAACAAGGCCCAGCAGGGCATTGGCGAACACACCCAGGGCAGCAGCCGTGCGGTGAGCCAGGCGCGCCAGGCGCTGGAGGCCGTGGGCAAGGAAGTCGGCACCATTGTCGATACGCTCAAGCAGGTGGCCGAGGCCGCCGGCCAGATCACCCAGATTGCCGTGCAGACGCGGCTGGTGGCATTCAATGCCTCTGTAGAAGCCAAGCGCGCCGGCGATGCCGGCCGCGGTTTCGGCGTGGTGGCCGATGCGGTCAAGGACCTGGCAGGTAAGGTCGAGATTTCATCCAAGCAGATTCTCGGCACCGTGGGCAAGCTCGACGAGCGCATCGAGGCGCTGGCCCGCGAGATCCAGACCCAGGGCAGCGCCGCCAAGCAGGGGCGTGTGCATCAGGCGCTGGCCCATGTGGAAACCGGGGTCGCGGCCATTGTTGGCGCTGCCCAGAGCAGCCAGTCACTGTGCAACGAACTTAGCGGCGCGATGATAGGCATGCAGGGCCAGGTACAGCAGACCAGCAAGGCCCTGGGGCAGGCCTTGGGCCACAGCGAGACCTTTCTGAAGATCTCCGAGGACCTGCTCGAAAAGGTCGCCGAGAGCGGTTTCGAGACCGAGGACACGCCCTATATCCTGGCGGTTCAAGAAGCCGCAGCAGAGATCTCGGCCCTGCTGGAAGATGCGCTGAAGCAGTCGACCATCTCGGTGACCGACTTGTTCGACGAGCACTACCAGCCGATAGCCAGCACCAATCCGGCCCAGTTCATGAGCCGCTTCACCGGCCTGGCCGACAAGCTGTTCCCTCAGGTGCAGGAGCGCATGCTGAAATTCAGCAACAAGGTGGTGTTCTGCATCGCCGTCGACCGCAACGGCTATGTGGCCACGCACAACAAGCAGTACTGCCAGCCGCAGCGCGGCGATCTGGCCTGGGACAGCGCCCACAGCCGCTATCGCCGCATCTTCAATGACCGCACCGGCCTGGCCTCGGCCCGTAATCAGCGCCCCTTCCTGCTGCAGACCTACCGCCGCGACATGGGGGGCGGGCGCTTTGTGGTGATGAAGGAGCTGGCCGCGCCGATCAAGGTGCAGGGCAGGCACTGGGGCGGCGTGCGACTCGCCTTTCAGTTTTGACGGTAGCCTGGATGCAATCCGGGGCCATCAACGCATGCACACGGGCCCCCGGATTCTATCCGGGCTACGCCAGGCAGGTCCGGTTCTTCCCCGTCCGCTTGGCCTCGTACAGGGCCATATCGGATCGGTCCAGCGCCTCGTCCAGCCGCTCACCGGGCCGGTACAGGGTGACGCCGGCCGAGAAGGTCACGAACACCGACTTGCCCTCGTGCATGAACAGGCCGGCGGTCAGCGAGCGCTGCAGCCTTGTCAGCACCTGCTGGGCCTCTGTCAGCGGCGTGTTGGGAAGCATGACGACGAACTCCTCGCCGCCGTAGCGGGCCACCATATCGCCGGGGCGCAGCGATTGCAGCACCTTGTCGGCCAGCGCCTTCAGCGCTACATCGCCGGCGGTATGGCCCAGCGTGTCATTGAGTTTCTTGAAGTCGTCCACATCAAGCAGTCCCAGTGCCAGCGGCGCGCCTTCGCGCTCCAGCTTGGCCTGTTCGACCTCGAAGGCGGCGACCAGGCCGCGGCGGTTGGCGATCTGGGTCAGCTGGTCGGTTGAAACCTCGTCGGACAAGCGGCGCAGCTCGCTCTCCAGCTGATCCACCCGCTCGGACAACTCGGTCGCACGTGAATGCTCGGTGTGCAGGCGCTCCTGCGTCTGCTGCACCAGGCCCTGCACGCTGCGGCTTTCCTCGACCATCTCGCGCACCGCGCCGGTCAGGCTCTCCAGGGTGTCGGCCTTCTCGATCACTTCGGCATAGCGGCCGACACTGAGGCTGAATCGATCGGTGTGCTGACCCAGCTCACCCAGCTCGCTGAGCATGCGCTGGATCAGGCCCTTCAGCGCATTGCGTGACTTGTTGCGGTCATCCCGGAGCGACTGCTGGCGCGCCCGTGTGCCGGCCAGCAGTTCGGACACCGAGCGGACGCCACGTGCGTTCAAGCCCTGCTCCAACGTGTTGCGCATCGCGGCGGCCTGGCCCTGGGCCCAGCTGTCGTCCTCGGCCAGATCGGCAAGACTCGCCGTCAACTCGTGGCACAGGTTGCCCAGGGCGCCGAACAGATGGTGGCGGTGCTCCAGCAGCAGCCGGGCGCGGGCGCAGAGCTGCTGCACTTCCTGGGCGCGCTCCGGGGTGGCGCCGTCCTGCAGCAGGCGTTGGTGCATCTGATCGAGCTCGCGCGACAGCTCTGCGGCGCGGGCATCGTCGGCCGGCAGGGCCACCTGGACCGTGCCCTGCAGGCTGGCGCTGACCTCGGGCCAATGCTGGGGCGGGGCACCGGCGGCGCTGTCCGTGCGCATGATGTCGTCGGCCGCATCAAGAGCAAAGCGGCTGATGCGCGGCTCATCGTCCTGCGGGCCCAGCAGCGCATCCAGATCGTCCTCGACGCCGACGTTGGTATCGGACGAGTCATCGTCCCAGCTGTTCACCAGTTGTTTGATGCGTTGCAGCATGCGCTGCATGTCACTGCTGCTGCCGTCGAGCACGCGCTGCAGGCTGTCTTTCTTGCGCGCCGTCGTCCACTGCCGGCCGCCGCGCTGCACGCCGCGCACCAGGCGCTCGATCAGCTCGGCCAGGGCCTTGGCCTGCGGGCCGGGGCCGTCCAGCTCCAGCGCACGTTCCAGGTGTTGCTGGGCGCGGTCCCACTGACCGTCGCGCAGCGCCCTGGACAGATCCTCTCGCGCCTTGGTGTCGTTCAGGCTGAGGTTGACCAGCTTGTCCAGCAAGGGCTGTGCACGGGCCGGCAGGGCCGAGGAGCTGGCCCCATCGCCCTGCTCCTCGGCATAGGCACGGGCATAGTTTTCGGGGGTGGGCTCGAGCTTGTCCAGTGCCAGGCGGCGTAGCGCGCCCTTGGCCAACTGTGCTGGATGGGTACTGCGCTCGTCCATTGAGGGTCAGCGTGAGCCGCTGATCGGGGTGGCGCGCACGGTCAGGTCCAGAATGCCCTCGGCATTGGCCTGTGCGATCCAAGGCGCCTTGCGCGGCAGAATGGTCTGGCTGATCCACAGCTCCAGATCATCGGGCGGTAGCGGCTTGCTGAACAGAAAGCCCTGCATCACCGAGCAGCCCAGGCGGTGCAAGACCTCCATCTGGCGCAGCGTCTCGACACCCTCGGCAATCACGCGCAGACCCAAAGACCGGGCCAGGGCGATGATGGCGGTGACGACGGCCGAGCTCTGCGGCGTGATGCCCAGATCGCGGACGAAGCTGCGATCGATCTTCACCTCGGAGATAGGCAGGGTGGTCAGATAGGCCAGCGAGGAATAGCCGGTGCCGAAGTCGTCGATCGAGATCTCGACGCCGACCTCGTTCAGGCGGTGCAGCGAGGGGATCACGTTCTGCAGGTCCTTCATCAGGCCCGTCTCGGTGATCTCCAGCTGGATCGCGCGGTGCGGCACGCCATAGGTGCTGACGCATTGGTGGATGTGCTCGACCAGGTCCGAACGCTCGAACAGCCGGTTGGGCAGATTCACCGCGATCGAATCGCTGAAGCCGAAGTTGATCTGCCAGATCTTGGCCTGGCGGGCGGCTTCGCGCAGCGCCCATTCGGACAACGGCACGATCAGGCCGGTCTCCTCGGCCAGCGGAATGAAGTCGCCCGGCGGCACCAGCGTGGGCCCGCGCTGCCAGCGCATCAGCGCCTCGACGCCGACCATGCGCGCGGCGCGCACATCGATCTTCGGTTGGTAGTGCAGCACCAGCTCGTTGCGCTCGATCGCCTTGTGCAGGGCGCTTTCCAGCTCCAGCTTCTCGCGGCCGCGGCCGGCCAGCTGCGGGCTGTAGAGCACCGAGGCATTGCGCCCCTGTGACTTGACGGCATACATCGCCACGTCGGAGTTGCGCAGCAGATCGGCCATCGTGATGCCATCGCGCGGATAGATGGCTATGCCGACGCTGGCGGTGACGAAACACTCCTGGCCGGCGATGAAGATAGGCTCGCGCAGCGCTTCAAGCACGCGCTGGGCGACGCGCTCGGCATCGCGCTCGTCTATCACCTCGGGCAGCAGGGCAACGAATTCGTCGCCGCCCAGGCGGCCCACGGCTTCGAGCGTGCGGTGCGAACGGCCACCGACCGACTCCAGCATGCCCTCCATCACCGTGTCGGAGTGGCGCACGCAGCCGCGCAGGCGGCGCGCCACTTCCATCAGCAGCTCGTCGCCGGCGCTGTGGCCCAGCGTGTCATTGATGATCTTGAAGCGGTCAAGGTCGATCAGCAGCAGGCCGACCTCATGGCCCATGCGGCGGGCCTGCTCGATCGCCCGCTCGGTGCGCCAGATCAGCTGGCGGCGATTCGGCAGCCCGGTCAGCGCGTCGAAATTGGCCAGCTGGCGGATCTTGTCCTCGGCCATGCGGCGGTCGGTCACGTCCTGGACGATGCCGGTGTAGCCGCTGGCGTTGCCCTGTTCGTTGAACTCGGGCTCGGCCTCGATGTGGATGATGCGCGAGCGCCCGTCCAGCAGGGTCACGGCCAGGTCGGTGACCAGCACCGAGTTGTGCGCTATCACATCGCGCAGCAGGCGCAGGAACAGCGCGCGGTCGTCGCGGCCGACCATGCGCATCACGCCGATGAAGTCAAGCGAGTCGCCGGGCCCATGGCCGAACACGCGCACCGCCTCGGCCGCCATCTGGAAGCCCGCCGTGCCACCGCGCCGCCATTCGAAGCTGCCCATGCGGGCCAGGTCTTGCGCGCGCGCCAGCCGCGCCTTGCTGCGCTCCAGCTCGATGCGGGTGCGCGAGGAGCGCAGCAGATAGCGCAGGCGCCCGGCCAGCAGGCTCCATTGGTTGGATTTGACGAAGAAGTCGGTGGCGCCCACCTGGTAGGCACGGTTGATCGAGGTGTCGTCGTCCAGGCCGGTCAGCATCAGCACCGGGATCGACTCGAAGCCGGGCATCTCGCGCAGCCGCATGCAGGTCTGGAAGCCATCGGGCTCGGGCATCATCGCGTCGAGCACGATGATGTCGGGCGACCACTCGCTGATCATGGTCAGCGCCTGCTCGCCACTGGACGCTTCGGTGATGTGGAAGCCGCGCTCGCGCAGGGCGATCGCCGTCAGCAACAGGTTCACCTCGTCGTCATCGACGAGCAGCACCCTGGGCTGTTCCGTGCCTTCCTCATCCATATCGTCACGTGCACTCATTGGGATTCCGACAAAAGAGCCTGCAGTGCAACGCGCACAAATTCCACATCCGACTGCATGCCGTCTAGCAGTGCTTCCAGGCCCTCGACCTGACCGTCACGCGCAAGCTGCTCTATTTCAGCACAGCGCCTGGACAAATCCAGGGCGCCGATGCTGGCCGAGGACGACTTTAATGTATGGGCGACGTGACGTATGGCCGCTAAATTGGGTACTTCGGTGCGGGCGGCCTGCAATTCGGGCATCAGCCGGTCCAGCGAGCCGAGAAAGGCCGTGGCCACCCGGGCCAGCAGGCGGTTGTTGCCGTTGGGGTCGAGCTCACGCAGGCGGTCCAGCGCCTGGGCGTCCAGGGTGATGGAGCTGGCGGTCGGGGAATGGGGTGCGTTCATGGCAGACAATCCATCACTCAGGGTACTTGATTCCGTGGTCGCTGCGTCGGCGCCGTCGCAGGAGCCCGTGGCAAGCAGGCACCGTGCCAGCAGGTCTTGCAGCTGACTCTGACGAAAGGGCTTGGACAGATAGTCATCAAAACCCAGACCGCGCAAGCGCTGTTCATCGCCGCCCAGGGCATTGGCGGTCACTGCGGCGACCTTGGTCTGCGGCGGAGTTCGGAAGGGGAAGCGCGTGCTGGGCCCGCGCCTGAACCAGCCCAGGGCCTCAATGCCGTCCATGCCGGGCATTTGTATGTCCATCATCACCAGATCGAATTCATGTTCGCACAAGGCCTTCAGGCCGCTCAGCGCGTCCGAACTCAGCTCCACCTGACAACCGAGTTGAGTGAGCATCTGGCTGATCACTTCCTGATTGACCGGATTGTCCTCGATTACCAACACGCGGAAATTCAGATTTCCCCTCAGCTGAGTGATGGCGGCAGCCATCGGCTGCTGACCCAGCAGGGCCAGGCGCAGCTCCTCCCGGCGCAGCGGCTTGCCCAGCACCCGGTGGTAGCCGGCGGCCAGTGCTCGGTGCTGCAGTATGCCGTCGGCCTGTGTCGACAGGAGCAGCCAGCGGGTGCTGCCGAGCAGGCCTTGCGTGCGGACGGTCTGCATCAAGTCCAGGCTGTCCGAGGCACCCAGATCGAGCAGGGCGAGTTCGAAGCTGCGCTCCCTGTCCTGCAGCAGGCGCAGAGCGGCTTCGGTGTCTGCGCCCAGGCTGACCTGATAACCCCATTGCTCCAGTTGCCCCTTCAGGATCTGGCCGCTGCTGTCGTGCGCGTGCACGATCAGGGCGCGGCCGGCAGCGCCCAGCCGGATCGTCGGCCGGATTGGCAATCCGGTTCGCGGCTCCGCCGAGCGCACGGCCAGGCTGAAGACGAACTGCGAGCCCTGGCCGGGGCGGCTGTGCACCGAGATCTGCCCGCCCATCAACTCGACCAGCTGACGGGAGATGGCCAGGCCCAGGCCGGTGCCACCGTAGCGGCGCGACAGGCTGCCATTGGCCTGGGTGAAGGCGGTGAACAGCCGGGGCTGCACGTCCGGGGCGATGCCGATGCCGGTGTCTATGACCTGGAACTCCAGCATCCAGTGGCCTGATTCGCCCTCGAAGCCGTCCAGCTGTATCAGCACCTCACCGCTGTCGGTGAACTTGATCGCGTTGGCGATCAGGTTGATCAGCACCTGGCGCAGACGCAGCGCATCGCCGTGCACCAGCTCGGGCAGGCCCGGGCGCTCGCGGAAGTTCAGCTCCAGGCCTTTCTCGTAGGCGCGCGGGGCCAGCATCTCCAGGGTGTCTTCGACCACGGCACGGAGCTCGAAATCGGCATGCTCCAGCTCCAGCTTGCCGGCCTCGACCCGCGACAGGTCCAGGATGTCATTGATGATGCGCAGCAGCGTCTCGCCCGAGCGGTGCACCGCCTTGGCATAGCGCGACTGCTGGGCGCTCAGCGCCGTGCCGATCAAGAGCTCGCTCATGCCGAGGATGCCATTCATCGGCGTGCGGATCTCGTGGCTCATATTGGCCATGAACTCGCTCTTGGCCAGGCTGGCCGCCTCGGCCAGGTCACGGGCACGTTGCAGTTCGCGCTGCCGCTCGTGGGCTTCGGTGACGTCACCGACCATGCCGTAGATCCTCGATTGGCCCGGGGCGCCGTGGGGCTGGATGCGGGTGCGCAGCCGCATCCAGCGCTGGCCCTTGGTCGGGTGCATGATGCGAATGACGATGTCCACCGGCTTGTGCTGGGCCTCGCTGCTTTGCTGCGCGAGCCGCTGGTCGTAGAGCTTGAGGTCGTCGGGGTGCACGCGGCTGCGGATGACAGCGGGGCCTTGGCGCAGCTCCGACACCTGCAGGCCGAGGATCTCCAGCAGCAGTGGCGAGCTGAAGTACAGCGTGTCCCAGCCCAGATTGGTGACGAACAGGCTTTCGCGCATCGCCTCGGTGACCTCGCGAAAGCGGGTGTCGCTCTCCTGCAGCGCGCGCTCCAGCTGGCGGCGCTGCGTCACGTCGACCAGGCTGACCAGGCCCAGCGTCATCGGCGGATCGGCCAGGCACAGGGCCTGGCGCTGCAACTGCAGCCAACGCTCGGCCCGGTCCTGGTCCAGGCGGAGCTCTTCCGGGGCGGAGCCCTGCTCGCTCCAGTCCTGCAACAGCTGCCGTGACCACCAGGCCGAGAGCACCGGATCCAGCGCTGGCCCGGGCGCGCCAGCGCCGAGCAGGCGCTCGGCGGCGAGGTTCAGATGCAGCAGGTCGCCCTGGTCCAGATCGAAGACCAGCAGGGCGCCCGGCAGACCGTCCCATAGCACCTTCATGCCATGCAGCACGTCGGACAGCTCGGCACCGGCCGCAGGCTGCGCCCGAGCCATCGCCGGCCTCGGGCGCAGGGGCCCATGCTGCAGCTGATTTCGGGCAAACATCAGGCGGTAGGCATCAATGATTGGTTTCATCCCTGTCTTCTTGTACTTTGCTCTGCGGCACCCAGGGTGCCGGCAGTCTCCCGTTGTTCGGGTCTCATCGTCTGAACGGGATCAAACTTGACCGCCGATGGGGGGCGGCCGGCCTTGCGGGCGTGCAAAGATGCCGACGGTGTGGCACAGGTCACATGATTTACGTCCTTACAATGCGCCGCATGGTGGATCGTGTGAGTGAACGGCGTGAGAGCGGTAGCCGCCGCCCCTGGTGGGGGGCGGTTCTCCTGCTGGCATTGCTGGCGACGGTGCTGCTGGCCCTGGGCCTGCGGGACGGCCTGGCCGCGACCGCCGCCGTGACCGCGCCACCCTGGATGCTGGTGCTGCCGTTGAGCCTGATGTGCGGCGTGCTCCTGCTGCTGTTCGCCGCGCTGGGCTGGCATATGGGTGTGCGCATGACGCGCCAGCGCATGCAGGAGCCGCTGCGCGAGGCCCGCGTGCAGTTGCAGAACCTGGCGCAGCTGCAGCCGGACTGGCAGTGGCAGACCGATGCGGAGCACCATCTGGTGCGCTGGCAGGCGCCGCAGGGCGTGCCAGCATCGAGCTGGATCGGTGCGGCCGCTACGCAGACTCTCTGGGAGCGTTTCGTGCTGGTGGGGCCAGATCTTGACTCGACCGCACCGGTCAGTCGGCTGCAGCTGCGCATGGACGAGCGCGTGCCGCTGCAGGATGTGGTTGTGCAGGCCCATGTGGAGCAGGGCGCGGCGGCGCAATTTTCGGGCAGCTGGCGCTTGCGCGGCCTGCCCTGTTTCGATGCGAGCGGCTGTTTCAGCGGTTATCAGGGCACTGCCCATGCGCTGACGCCCGGTCTGGCCGCGGCGCAGGTCGCAGCCGATCAGCGCCAGTGGCTGCAGGCCCTGCCGGGGCCGGCACTGCTGCTGCTGGAGCTGAAGACCGGCGCGCTCGAATTGCTCAATGTCAACCAGGCCGCGGCCATCCTGCTGGGCCGCCGCGCCGATGAACTGCCCGGCCTGAGCTGGACGCAGTGCCGCGAGTTGCTGCCGGGCCAGGTACGCGAGGCGCTGGCCGCGGTGGCCGATGGCGAGCCGGCGCCCTGCGGCGCCTGGGTGTTGTGCCGCACACCGCTGTCGCAGGACAGCGAGGGCCGGCAGCTGCTGGTCTCGCTGTGGCCGCAGACGGCCGCGGCGCCCATGGGTGAGCAGCAGCCGCAGACGCTTAGCGATCACGAATCCTTCAGCTACACCGTGTCGCACGATCTGCGCGCGCCGATACGGGTCGTCGAGGGCTTCACCCGCATCCTGAAAGAGGACTATGGCCGGCTGCTGGACCGCATCGGCAACGACCATCTGGACCGGGTGATGGGTGCTGCCGCGCGCATGAACAGCATGATCGACGCGCTGCTGGCCCTGGCCCAGCTGTCGACCCAGCCCCTGGCACGCCAGCCGGTCAATCTGAGCCAGCTGGCGCGCTACATCTTCGACGACCTGCAGCGCAATGCACCGGAGCGCAGGGTCGAGGTGCAGGTGGCGCCGGACATGCAGGTCCATGGCGACCCGACCCTGCTGCGCGTGGCACTGGAGAATCTGCTCGGCAATGCCTGGAAATACAGCGCCAAGTGCGAGCTCTCGCGCATCAGCTTCGAACATGGCCAGCATGAGGGCCGCCAGGTCTATCTGGTGCGCGACAACGGCGCAGGTTTCGACATGCGTTTTGCCGACCGCCTGTTCGGCGTGTTCCAGCGCCTGCACAGCGCCAGCGACTTCCAGGGCACCGGTGTCGGCCTGGCCTCGGTGCGGCGCATCATCCGTCGCCATGGTGGCGACATCTGGGCGGAGTCGGAGGTGGGCAAGGGCGCGAGCTTCTACTTCACCTTGCCTATGCGCTGAGGGTTTTGGCCCCGGATTGCATCCGGGCTACCTAGCATCCGTAGCCCGGATGCAATCCGGGATCTTCAGCGCACCGCGCCCGGCAAAGCCAGCAGTTCCACCGCCTCGACCAGACGCTGCGCCTGCTGTTCCAGCGAACCACCTTCTGCCATCTGCTGCAAGCGGGCCAGGGCCTCGCCGCGTGGCAGCGAGTAGCGATGCATCAGCACGCCCACGGCGACCGACACCATCTGCAGCGACGAATCTGCTGCCACGGCCGCAGGCTCTTCGGCGGTGCGCGGCGTGCGCTCGCGCGTCTGCGCAAAGGCGGCCTCGACGGCCGGCACGATCTGGTGGATGTCCAGCGGTTTGACCAGATAGGCCACCGCGCCCAGGGCCTTGACCTGACTGACGGTGTCTTCGTCGGCGAAGGCGGACAGGAACATGAAGGGGATTTGCAGATACTCGCGCAGATAGGCGGCGACGTCGAAGCCGCTCATGCCTTCCATGCGGATGTCCAGCAGGGCCAGCTCGGGGCGGTGCTCGCGGGCCAGCAGGATGGCGTCATCGCCGTTGTCGGCGTCTATCACCTCATAGCCGGCCTGCGCCAGGCCATGGGTCAGCGTGGCCAGCACCAGCCGGTCATCATCAACGACGAGGATCTTCCCTTTGTTGCTCACGTGCCTTGTTCTCCGGCGCTGCAGGCCTGGGTCCGGTTCTGAACCATCAGCCAAGGCTGATTGTCTCTCAAACAGCCTGTCTGGCTCACAGTGGTTCCAATAGAGTGACGCCGGGTGGCTTCAGTTCCACGCTGCACAGGACCTCGTCGCCCTGCTGGACCATGGTGAACTTGGCGCTGCGCCGGGGCAGCAGGGCGCGCACCAGGCCCAGGCCCGACACGCCGCCATGCACCTTGGCCAGGGAAAACCCCTCGGGCAGGTGACCGCTGTTGCTGATCTGTACCAGCACCTGGCCCTCGCCGCAGACCAGACGGCAGGAGACCTGGCCCTGGCCTGATTCCGGACCGTCGCTGTGCTTGATGGCGTTGGTCAGCAGCTCGTTCAGAGACAGCGCGATCGGGATCGACTCGGCCTCGGGCAGCGCCCATCGATGGACCTCGTGGCCCTCCACGCTGAAGGCGATGCTGCGACCGAACATGCGCTGCACCGAACCGGTGATGGCCTCGACCACATTGCGCAGCCGCAGCGGCCCGGCCGCACCGACCTGCAGGCCATATACCTGGGCGATCGCCTGCACCTGGCCCACCGCCTCGGTGATCACCGCCCTGACCTCGGGCCTGCGTTGGGCGATCTGCTGCAGCAGGCCGGCCACCCCCTGCAGATTGTTCTTGATGCGGTGGTGCACTTCCTTGACCAGCAGCTCGCGCTGGGCGATCGCCGCCTGCAGCCTCGCCTCCTCGGCGGCCCGCTGGTCGGTGACGTCGCTGGCCACCAGCAGCAGCTGGTCCGGTGCGTCCTGCGTCGCGCCCTCTGAGACGTCGACCAGGGGCAGGTAGCGCGCGTCCCAGACGCGCGGCTGGCCATCGACGCTGAGCCGGTACTCGCGCTGCGTCACCTCGCTGGTGTGCAGGGCGGCGCGCATGTCCGCGGCAATCTGCAGACCCTTGTCCGGGCCGAACATCTGCTCCGGTGTCAGTCCCAGCACCTGCTCGGCCGGCCGGCCAGCCAGCGCGGCGGCGACCTGGTTCAGGCGCTCGACGCGCAGGCTGGTGGCGTCATGCAGGCTGATGGCCAGCGGCGCGGTCTCGATGATGCGCTGCAGCGAGGCCTGGGCCTGCAGGGTCAGTGCCTCTGCCTGGCGGCGGCGCTCGATATCCAGCAGCGCATAGGTCAGTTGGCGGCCACTGGCCTCGAGGCCGGTCACCACCGCATTGCCGACGACCCAGAACTCGCGGCCGTCGCGACCGCGCAGCCGGCACTCGAAGGTTTCGGCCTGGCCCTCGGTCAGCTCGTCAAGATAGTGGGTCTGGCGCAGCGGGTGGTCGGGGTCGGGTGTTGCCACGCAGCTCATGGGCTGGCCGACGAATTCGGCCAGGTCACCGCCGAACATGCGCCGCGCCGAGCGGTTCATCCATTCGATGCCGCCGCGGCCCACGGTGACGATGCCCACCAGCACCGAGTCCAGGATGGCGCGGGTGCGCTCGGTCTGCAGCAGCAGCGATTGCTGGGCGCGCCAGCGCTCGTCGACGCTGACATAGGAGGCGATCACGCCGCCGCTGGGGTCGCCTTCATGCATCAGCCGCTTGCTGACCTGGACCCAGAAGCTGCTGCCGTCCTGGCGCTTGAGGCGGCGTTCGCCACTCCAGCGGCCCTGTCGGCGCAGGCCGTCCTCCCGGCCCAGGGTCTGATGACGGTAGTCTTCCGCGCTCTCGAACAGGCGGGCATGCTCCAGCCCGATCAGCTCGGTGATGCGGTAGCCGCTGAGCATGGCCAGGGCGCCGTTGGCGCGCTCGATGCGGCCGTGGCGCAGGATGGCGATGCCCACATCCGACAGGCTGAACATCAGCTCGCGGTCGTGGGCGAGGGCCTGCAGCTCGGCCTGCTGCACCTTCAGCCGGGTGATGTCGGTGACGACGGCGATCGCCTCGTCCTGGTCCTGAGGAAACGCACGGCCGCCCGAAGTTTCCTCACCCCCCTCGGGGGGCGGACGCCGCTGAGCGGTGGCCAGGGGGGCGGCGTGACCCGGGGCGTTGGCGCCCAGCACGCGGCGCAGCGACAGCGACAGCCAGCGTTGCGTGCGCTCGGCCGTGGCCGGTTGCACGAACTCGGCCTCGAAGGTGGTGATGGCATCCAGCGCCAGCAGGGCGGTGGTGATCTGCGGCAGCAGCTCGGCCTGGGCAGCGAACAGCTGGGTCACGGTGGTGCCGGCCGGCATGTGGGCCGGCAGGCTCAGCATCTGCTCGAAGCGCTGGTTGCAGCGCACCAGGTGGTGGCCGCGCAGATAGGCGATGCCGACGCTGGTGCTGTCGATGATGGTGGTCAGCTCATGCAGCAACTGGGCATTGCGCGCCTGGGCCTGCTGCTGCACGGTCACGTCCAGGGTCACGACCGAGGTGGTGCGCTGACCCGAAGCCAGGCGGCCGGGCTCGACGCGGGTGAGCAGCCAGCGCAGGCCCAGCTCCGGGTGGCGCACCGCGTAGCGCACCTCGACCTTGTCGCCCTTCTTCAGCGCCTGCTGCAGGCGCTCGAATTCGGGCAGCGAGCCTGGCTCGACGATGTCGCGGCCCACGCCCTGCAGGCTGGCCAGGCTGTGTGGTGTGGTGCCCCCGGTGGCGGCCTTGCTGCCGCGCGGGCGCAGCCAGCCGGCGTCCTGCTGGAAGGTGGCCAGACCGACGCCGGCGGTGTCCATCAGCGCATCGATCTGCTGGTGGGCGAGGTCGCGTTCCTCTTCGAGGCTGCGGTCCTCGATCACCGCCATATAGCGGCGATGGCCGGACTGGGTGGCATGGCAGCGTACCAGCGAACGCAGCCAGCGCGTGCGGCCCTGAGGATCGAGCAGGGTGCACTGGGTCTCGACCTGGCGCGCCCCGGGCTGCAGGTCGGCGCGCGGGCGGCCCTCGTGCCAGCCCAGCAGTTGCTGCAGCGCAGGAGGCGCCTCGTGCAGGGTGGCCGGGAGCTCCAGCGACAGCGCGGCGAAATTGGCATTGCTGCGCAAGAGCAGGCCGGTTTCGTCAAACAGGGCCATGCCCATGGGGCTCAGGTCCAGCCACTGTTCCAGCTCGTGCAGCCAGCGCTCGGCATGCTCGCGGGCGGCATGTTCGGCCTGCCAATCGGCGGTGGGCTCGGCGGCTGCGATGGTGCCTGATGTGGCTGTGACTGGCGGGGCGGGCAGGATGCCGGCCGCATCGCCTACCCGCACCTGCAGCATCCACCGCGCATCGTCCAGATGCCCGGCCTGCAGCCGTACCAGGGTCAGGGTGCCCAGGCGGCCATCGGGCATCGCCAGCTGCGGTGCCGGCGGCGGCAGGCGTTTGGTGTTCAGTGCCGTACTGGCCTTGGTCAACCAGACCAGCAGGGCGCTGCCATTGCTGCAGCGCAGTGCTTCGGTGCTGCCGAGCTCGACGCCCAGCAGTTGGCGCGCGGCTGGGTTGAGCTCGCTGATCTGCAAGCGCCGGTCGAGCAGCAGCACCGGGTCGCTGAGCACGCCCAGGATGCCGCGCAAGGCGGTCATGTCCTGGGGAAGCAGGGAGAGCTGTGAGGGCATTGTTGGAGGCAAGCTGGCGTGCCGGGCAGTGTACGCACCGGCCGTCGGGTCACTGGCCGGCCTTCGCACAAGGCCCGCCGTCAATCGAGTTGCTTGGCCTTGCCCAATGCGCGCAGCACGGCGTGGTTGATTTCCTCGGCGCTGAGCATCAAGGTATCGGCGGCGGCACGGAAGTCGAACAGCGACTCGGCCTCGATGGCGCGGGCCAGCTCCATATAGGGATGGTAGGGGCCGCTGTGCTTGGCCAGCGCCTGGCTGACCCGCTCGGGCACCGGCACCGTCTTCAGCAACTGGTCGAATGGCTGATGCAGCATGCGGTCCAGCAGCGAGAACATGCCGCAGATGAACATCTCGTCGCGCACCTCGGACTCGGCATTCGCTCCGGCCAGCTCTTCCATCAGCAGGCCTCGGCGCACGGCCGCAAACATCACCGGCCGCATATTCGCGTCCTTGCTGGCCGTTGTCAGCAGCAGGGCCAGCCAGCGCTTCAGCCGCGAATAGCCCAGCAGCATGATGGCGTGGCGGAAGGAGCTGACCTCCACCGTCAGGCCAAAAGCGGCCGAGTTCAGGTAGCGCATCAGCTTGAAGGCCAGCGAGGGGTCGCGGCGCAGCGTGGCTTCCATCTTCTCTATCGGTTCGGCCGCGTCAACCCGTGCCATCAGCTCGATGATGACCTGCAGATCGGCCTGAACCTCGCGCTTGCCACCGGCCGGCACGGCGCTGTGTTCCATCGGCCAGCCCAGCACGGCGACGGCGCCGCGGCGGAAGCTCGCCTCCATATCTTCCAAGGTATGCACGCTCGACTGCACATGCTCGATGCTGCGTGTCACGCCCGCGGCCGGCGGGGTGTCACCGAGGCGGCGGTCGTCCTCAAGATCGATGATCGAGTACTTGAAGCAGGGCAGCACGTCGCGCGGCAGCTCGGACAGCGGCCGCCCCTTGATCAGCAGGGTGTTGCCGTTGACGCGCAGGGACAGAAGCGCTTCGGCATGGGCCGGGTTGCAGGCGATGAAGGCCGGCACCTCTATCATCAGATTGGCGCTGGGCTTGGCCTCCATCAGGTCGTGCAAGAGGCTTTCGCTGACCACGTTCAGCGACACCAGGCCGCCCTCGGCAGGCCAGACCTCGTTCACCGCGGCCAGCAGCGGCGCGGCGGCGACGCTCGCATCGGGCCGGATCGGAAACACCGTCAGGCGCGTGGCCATGACCATGCGGTTGCGGTCTATCATCGGCGAATAGCCGAGAACGACCTGGTCCAGGATGGGGTGATTGCTGGTCATTTGGGTGTTGCGGTCAACCGTTCAGATACTGGAACAGCGTTAGCCGCTGCACCATGGAATAGGCCTTGAGCGCGGCGTCATAGCCGGTCTGCTGGTTCTGGAAATCCGAGATCCCCTGCACCATGTCCAGATCCTCCGCGTTCGATTGCTCGGTCTGACTGTACAACTTCTGCGACGCAAAACGCGACTCGGTGCCGTCCAATCCGTTCATTGCTTCGCCCAGCTCGCTGCGCACCGACAACATGCGGGCCAGCGAGGCATCCAGGTCGCGCAGGCCGGTGGTGACGGTCTGCGACACCTCGCCCATCGAGCGGCCCAGCGATTGCAGGTCGGCAATCGTGCTGTCCAGCGAGGCGAAGATGGACAGCGAGTCGCTGGATGGCACGATCTCGAAGCTGTCGCCGTCGGCCGGTGCTCCCATGATGTTGAAGGCCATGCCGTCCACCTCTATGGACTGGCCGGGCTTGAACGGCCCGGCGGCGGCGGTGGGGGCTCCGTCCTTGAGCACCGCATAGGTGCTGGTCGCCCCCGAGCCGCTGAACTGCACGCTGTAGACGGTGCCGGTGGTCAGCGCCAGCTGGCTGGGGTCGGTCACCGTGCCCGGGCCTATCCAGGCGGTCGTGCTGTTGGTGTTGCGGGTCTCGAAGATGCCGTTGCCGGTGGGGGCCTGCAGCCAGGCGGCGGCGCCGTCGACGCTGAGCGGCATGTTCTCATCCTGGCTGCCGCGGATCGCGCCGGCCGTACCCTTGTAGGTCACGCCGCCGGCTGTGTCCAGGAACGGGGGGCTGGCCGCACCCTGGCCGCCGAACAGATAGCCACCGGTGCCATCGGGCCGGTTGGCCACGGCCAGCAGCGACTCGCGCAGGCCGACCAGACGATTGGCCAGCACGGCGCGGTCGGTGTCCTTGTAGCTGCCATTGCCGGCCGAGACCAGGGTCTCGCGGATCTGCTGCATCAGCTCGACCGCGTCACCCATCGCGCCCTCGGAGACCTGCATCGCATTGCGGCTGGACTCCAGCGAACGCTGGGTGGCGTCGATGCGGTTGATATTGGCCAGCGCGCGCTCGGCCTGGGCGGCGCCGGTGGGATCGTCGCTGGCGCGCTGGATGCGCTTGCCCGAGGTGAGGCGCTGCTGCGCCTCCTGAAGCTCGTTCTGGCGGCCTTGCAGGCTGCTGACCCCGGAGGCAAAGGAATTGTTGGTGCTGACGCGCATGGTGCTTGACTCCGAACGGGTTTACCTGCCGGCCACTTCGAGCAGGGTGTCGAACACCGACTGGGCCACCTGCAGGACCTTGGCCGCAGCCTGGTAGCTCTGTTGAAACTGCATCAGCCGCGCCGCCTCCTCGTCGAGGTTGACGCCGGCCTTGCTGCTGCGCTCCTGCTCGGCGGTGGCGGCCACGCTGCTGGAGATATTGGCCTTGGTGGCCGCACCCTGCACGCGCACGCCGATGTCCGACATCGCCGAGGCATAGGCATCGGTCAGCGTGGCGCCGCCGGTGATGCTGCCGTCGGGTTGCAGCTGCTTGCCCACCATGGTCTTGTCGCGCAAGGCCAGGAAGGCCAGCGCATTGCCATTGTTGGTGCCGGGAAGGGTGGTCTTGTCTACGGTGAAGGTGTCGCCCGTGCCGCCGCCCACCGGGCCCTTGGGCACACCATTGAGCTTGAGCTGGAAGCCGTTGAGCGTGATCGGCTGGCCGGGCACCCAGGTACCGGTGCCGCTGTTGACGACGGCACCGCTGACACGATCAATGAAGTCGTAGCTGTAGTCTCCAGTGTCCGAGGTAAAGGTGATGTTGACCCGCACATCGGGCGTGACCCCCGGGTCGGTGCTGGGCAGCACGGCGGATACGCCGGCGATGGTGCCGGTGCCCTTGTTGTTGGCGCCCACGGTGCCCGTCACCGGCGAGGCGGCGGCCAGGCCATTGGGCTTGTCCATGATGCGCTGCATCTCATTGGCGGCGCGGGTCACCGGCTGCAGCAGAAAGCGGTCGGTGGCACCGGGCGGTACGGCGCCGAAGCTGATCTTGAAGCCATCGACGGTGTCGCCGTCAACCACCAGCTGCTTGTTGCCGTCGCTCAGCCGCGTCAGCTGGTAGCTGCCCGGCGTGCCGGCGGGGTCGGCGACGAGCTCGTAGCTGCTGGCCTTGAGCTGGTTGGCATCGGTGATGCTCAGACCTATCACCGAGGTGAACGAGCCACCGGGGTCGCGTGCATTGCTGGCAGCGGCCAGCGCCAGCGGTGCACCGACGCTGAACAGCGGCGCGCCCGGCGAGCCGGCGGCGCTGGTCAGGTCCAGGCCCAGGGCCTGCTGCTTGTTGATTTCGCTGGCGAAGGACACGGCCAGCTGACCGACCAGATTGCGCGCGGTCTGCAGATCGACGTTCTGGTACTGCAGGATGCCGGCGATGGAGCCGCCGCCGAGCGAGTTCTCGTCCAGCATGCGGGTGCCGTTGGCCTCGGTGATGCCGAGCTGCACACGCGCCGGGTCGTACTCGTTCTGCAGCACGACCAGGTCTTGCGAGGCGCCGCCCAGCACCAGGCGCTGGCCGCCGCCGACGAAGACACCCATGGTGCCGTCTGTGGCGATCATGGTCGAGACCTGCACGTACTGGCTCAGCTCGGAGACCAGCTGGTCGCGCTGATCCAGCAGGTCATTGGGGGTGTGGCCGCCACCCTGCACGGCGGCGATCTTGTTGTTGGCCTCGACGATCTGCTTGGCGATCTGGTTCACCGTGGCCACCGTGGTGCGCATGTCCATGGCCACGCCATCCTGCAGCGCATCGAGCTGCTTGCCGGCATCGTTGAAGCGAGCCGCCGCCTCCTGGGCTCGCGCCAAAGCGGACTGGCGTGCCGACGGGTCGGCCGGATGGGTGCTGACGTCCACCATCGAGTTCAACAGCTGGCTGGCGGCATGGCCCAGACCCTCGGCGCCGGTGCCGAACACCTTCTCGAGCTGGCTGAGCTTGCTGCTGCGGGCCGCGTCCATCGAGGAGACCGCGCGGGCGGTGGCGGCCTCGCGTGTCAGGAAGGCGTCGTGCGAGCGTGTCACCGTGGTCACATCCACACCCTTGCCGAAGAAGCCCGCGCCGGTGTACTGGCCGCTCGAGTTCGACAGCTCCACGCTCTGGCGCGAGTAGCCGGCCGTGTTGGCATTGGCGATGTTCTGACCGACGGTCTGCAGGGCCGCGTAGTTGGCGAACATCGCGCGCGTGCCCAGCGAGATCAGTGCGGAGGTGCCCATGGCGTGCCTTGTTCAGTGCGCCATCAGGCCACCATCTGGCGCTGCAGGCGCAAGGTGGTGTTGATGACCTTGGTGAGCTTGTCCGCGTAAGCGGGATCGGTGGCGTAGCCGGCTTTTTGCAGGCCGCGCGCGAAGCTCTCGGGGGTGGCCGAATTGGCCACCACATTCTTGTAGCGTTCGTTGCCGGTGAGCAGATTGGCGTAGTCTCGGAAGCCCTCTTCGGTGCTGGCATAGGCGCGGAACTTGGCCATCACCTTCTGTGGCTTGCCGTCGATGTACTCGGTGGTCTGCACCTCGGCGACAGGGCCCTTCCAGTTGGCCCCGGCCTTGATGCCGAACAGATTGTTGGCGCTGGTGCCGTCCTTGTGGGTGATCTCGCGCTTGCCCCAGCCCGACTCGTGGGCCGCCTGGGCAATCATGAAGCTGGCCGGTATGCCGGTCTGAGCCGACACGGCCTTGGCCGCGCTGTCATGCTGCTGGATGAATTGCGACACCTTGGTCGGCACGTTCTTTTGCGCCAGGGCCGGCAGCGCCGTCGGTGCTGCACCGGCCGCCTTGGCCGTGACCGGCTTGCTGCCGCCGTCCATCTGGCCCAGCTGACGCTCAAGATGCTTGGCGATGGCGTCGGCCAGGCCACCGCGCATGCCGCTGAGCTTGCTCGAGTACTGCGTGTCCAGCATCTCGGTGCCCAGCTGGGTGGCCGAGTTGTCCAGCATGCCCGTGCTCATCGTCGAGGCGCGCATGCTCTTCATCACCTCCTGCATGAACAGGGTCTCGAACTGCTTGGCCGTCTCCTTGATCGCGGCCTTGGGGTCGCGGGCGGCGGCGGCGCGCAGGCCGTTGATGGAGCGACCATCGCTGGCCAGGCCCTGGTTGGCCATGCCGACGGTGCTGATAGCGCTGATGAAGGGCGAACCGGCCATGTCAGATCACCTCCAACTCGGCGTTGAGAGCGCCGGCCACCTTCATCGCCTGAAGAATGGCCAGCAGGTCCTGCGGCGTGGCGCCCATCGCGTTGAGCGCCTTCACCACATCTGCCAGCTTGGCGCCGGCCGGCAGCTGTATCAGCGCGCCGGGCTCCTGCTTGATCGAGATATCGGTCTTTTCTGTCACCACCGTCTGGCCCTGCGACAAGGGGCCGGGCTGGCTGATCACCGGGGTCGAGCTGATCGTCACCGACAGATTGCCGTGGGCCACGGCACAGGCTGCCAGAGTCACGGCCTGGTTCATCACCACCGAGCCGGTGCGGGCGTTGATGACGATGCGGGCGGCAGGGGAGGCCAGGTCGAGCGGGAGGTTCTCCAGATCGGCCAGGAAGGCGACGCGCTCGCCGGGATCCTTGGGCACCTTGACGCGCACGACCCGGCCGTCCTGAGCCTGGGCAATGCCGGCGCCCTTGGCGCGGTTGATCGCGCCAGCCACATCGCGGGCGGTGTTGTAGTCGGCCGAGTTCAGGTCGAGCTGGATGAATTCGCCGTCCTGCAGCGGCGTGGGCACGGCCCGCTCGACGGTGGCTCCTGCCGGTATGCGGCCCGCGCTCAGATGGTTGATCTGCACCTTTGAGCCGCCGGCCGAGGCGCCAGCACCGCCGACGATCATATTGCCCTGGGCCAGCGCATAGACCTGGCCATCGGCACCGCGCAGGGGCGTGGTGATCAGCGTGCCGCCGCGCAGGCTCTTGGCATTGCCCAGCGAGGAGACATTGATGTCCAGCGGCTGGCCCGGCTGGGCGAACGGCGGCAGCTGAGCGGTGACCATCACCGCGGCGACGTTCTTCAGCTGCATGCTGGCACCAGGCGGCAGCGTGATACCGAACTGCTGCAGCATCGCGTTGACGCTCTGGCCGGTGAAGGGGGCCTGGGTGGTCTGGTCGCCGGTGCCGTCAAGGCCCACGACCAGGCCATAGCCGGTCAGCGGGTTGCTGCGCACACCTTGCACATTCGCCACTTCTTTCAGGCGTGCGGCCTGGGCGGGCCACCAGACGGCGGCGCTGGCGGCGAACAGTGCCAGGGCGATCAGTGCACGAAGCACTTTGTCAGATGGGGTTTGCATGATGGTTGCCGGTACTCCTAGCAACCGATTCTGGGCAAACTTAAATGGGTAGAACGTTCAAAAAGAACCGTGACAGCCAGCCAATTCCCTGCGCTTCGGCCTGCTGGCCGCGCCCGCGGTGCTCGATGCGCACATTGGCGATATTGGCCGAAGCCACGGTATTGCCGGTCTGGATGGCCCGCGGGTCCACCTGGCCCGAGAAGCGCAGCACATCGACGTTGTGATTGACGCCGATCTGCTTCTCGCCTGCAATCATCAAGTGGCCGTTGGGCAGCACGCCGGTGACGATGGCGGTGATGGTGCCGGCGAAGTCATTGGTGTTCTCGGTCTCGCCCTTGCCTGCGAAGGTATTGGCCGAGCTGCCCGTGGCCGCGGCGCGGCCGAAGGAGTTGGGCGCGATGCCGGGCAGGGCGGTGATGCCGGCGTTGATGCCGCCGGTCTTGTTGATCGTGCTGTTGGACTTCTGGCTGGCGCTGACCTTCTCGACGATGTTCACCGTCAAGGTGTCGCCGGCGATGCGGGCACGGTGGTCCTCGAAGATCGGCCGGTAGCTGGCCTGTTGGTAGATCGCGCCGTTGCGTGCGATGGGCAGCGGCGTGGCGTCGGGCATCACATGCAGCGGGCCCTGCACATCCACCTTGGGCGGCGGCAGTGGCGTGGTGCAGGCGCCCAGGGTCAGCGAGGCGAGGGCCAGGTAAACAGCGGTGTACTTCATGATGGCGTGCCCAATCAAAGCTGGCCGAGCTTCTGCAGCATCTGGTCGGAGGTCTGTATGGCCTTGGAGTTCAGCTCGTAGGCGCGCTGGGTCTGGATCATCGACACCAGTTCCTCGACCACATTGACGTTGGAGGTTTCCACATAGCCCTGGCTCAGCACACCGAGGCCATTGGTGCCGGCCGCACCGGCGGTGGGCGTGCCGGAGGCGACGGTCTCGCCATAGAGGTTCTGGCCACGCGGCTCCAGGCCGGCCGGATTGACGAAGTTGGCGAGCTGGATCTGGCCCACCGTCTGCGGCGCCGTCTGGCCCTGGAGGGTGATGCTGACCGTCCCGTCCTGGCCTATGGTCACGCTCTGCGCGGTGGGCGGTATCGTGATGCCCGGCTGCAGCACCAAGCCGTTGTTGGTCACCATCTGGCCGTTCTGGTCCACCTGGAAGGCGCCATCGCGGCTGTAGCCGGTGGTGCCATCGGGCAGGGTGATCTGGAAGAAGCCGTGGCCCTTGATTGCCACATCCAGCGTGTTGGTGGTCTGCTGCAGGCTGCCCTGGCTGAAGTTGCGCGAGGTCGCCACCGGGCGCACACCGAGGCCGACCTGCAGGCCGGTGGGCACCTGCGTCTGCTCGGTGTTGTTGGCACCGGCCTGGCGGAGGTTCTGGTACATCAGGTCCTCGAACACCACATGGGCCCGCTTGTAGCCATTGGTGCCCACATTCGCGAGGTTGTTCGAGATGGTGTCCAGCTGGGTCTGCTGGGCCTCCATGCCGGTCTTGGCAATCCATAGGGAGCGGATCATGGTGTGTGGCCTTAGTTATTGGACAAGAGCTTGGCCGCAGCCTGCTCATTGCCCTGTGCGGTCTGCAAGAGCTTCATCTGGTGCTCGAACTGCCGTGCGGCGGAAATCATCGCGACCATGGTCTCGACCGGGCTGACGTTGGAGCCTTCCAGCGCGCCGTCCTGCAGGCGAGCGTTGGCGTCGGCCGGCAGATCGCCATCGGCGGCGCGGAACAGGCCGTCGGTGCCCCGGGTCAGCGCGGCCTCGGGCGTAACCAGCTTCAGTCGGCCTATCGTGGTCGTGCGGCCATTGCCGGTCTTGGCGCTGATGGTGCCGTCACTGCCGATCGCCACCTCGCTGTTCTCGGGCACGGTGATCGGCCCGCCGTCACCGAGCACGGTCAGGCCGGCCTTGGTGGTCAGCAGGCCCTCGGGGTTGACGTCCAGCGCGCCGGCCCGGGTATAGGCCTCGGTGCCGTCCAGCCCCTGCACGGCCAGCCAGGCATTGCCCTTCATCGCCACGTCGAGGTTGTTGCCGGTGGTTTGCACCACGCCGGGGTCGCTGTTGTAGCCGGTGGTCGTTTCCAGCGCATAGACGCGGGTGCTGGCGCCGTCGCCGCGCACCGGCACCGCTCGAAACGCGGCCATCTCGGCACGGAAACCACCGGTGGACACATTGGCCAGGTTGTTGGCCAACACGTCCTGGCGGTGCAGGCTGGCCTTGGCGCCCGCCATCGACAGGTAGATCATGCGGTCCATGGCGTGGCTCCGGAGGTGTCAGTGAACAACAGGGTCAGCGCAGATTGACCAGCGTCTGCAGCACCTGGTCCATCGTCTTGATGGTCTGGGCATTGGCCTGGTAGGAGCGCTGGGCCGTCACCATATTCACCAGCTCGGCGGTCAGGTCCACGTTCGACTCCTCCAGGGCGCCGGACTGCAGCTTGCCCAGATTGCCGTCACCTGGCACGCCGACGATGGGCTCACCCGAGGCGAAGGAGCGGTTCCAGGTGTTGCCACCGGTCTGCATCAGGCCCTGCGGGTTGCGGAAGTTGGCCACCTCGATCTGGCCGGCCGGCTTGGACTGGCCGTTCGAGTAGCGTGCGGTGACGACGCCGTTGTTGGCCACCGAGATGCCCGACAACTGGCCCGGTGCGTAGCCGTCCTGGAACACATTGGTCACGCCGAAGGCGGCGCCGTACTGGGTGGCGGTGCTGAGGTCCAGCATCACGCCCGGAATCGCCAGTGTCGGTGCGCCCTGGGCATTGGTGGAGGCGGGCACGTCAACCGCAACCGCCGCAGCCGGCGTGATGCCGTTGATCGAGGTTGGCGCGCTGCCATTGGCCGGGAACACCATGGTCACCGTCGGGGCGGTGGGCAGCGGGGGGACGGCGCCGTCATTGGGGAAGGGCACGCCGCTGGCGGTCAGGAAGATGTTCCAGGTCGTCTCATTGGTGCCGGGGTCGGTGGCGCCCTTCTGGAAGTAGTAGGTCAGGGCCACATCTTGACCCTTCTCGTCGAACACCGTCAGCGAGGTGGCGTTGTTGTAGGTGGCAGGGTCGTTGAACACGATGGGCGCGCCTGCGGCCGGCACCGTGCTCTTGGCGCGCGAGTCCAGGTTCAGCTCGACATCCATCTTGCTGGTCACCGCCGGCTTGATGCCGGCCGTGGGCAGTTGCAAGGGGCTGGCGGTGCCGGGCTGGATCACGCCGGTGCCGTCGGCCGGATAGCCCATCAGCTTCAAGCCCTGGTTGTTGACGATGAAGCCGGTGCGGTCCAGCTTGAACTGGCCGTTGCGGGTGTACATGGTCGGGTTCTTGCCATCGCTGACCTGGAAGAAGCCGGCACCGTTCATCGACAGGTCCATCGGGTTTTCGGTCACCGTGATATTGCCCTGGGTGAACTGCTGAGCAACCGTGGACAGGCTCACGCCGATGCCGATATTGCTGCCGCCGGCACCGTTCAGCGCAGTGGCGAACACATCGGCGAACTCGGCCCTCGACGACTTGGCGCCATAGGTGTTGGCATTGGCGATGTTGTTGCCGATGACCTCGAGGTTGCGGCTGGTGGAGTTCAAGCCTGAAAGACCTTGCTGGAAGCTCATGATGATTCCTTGTTCAGTGGGGCCGTGCTAGACGCTGCCGGTTCAGTTGAAAGACTTGACGCTCGAGTAGTAGACGAGGCCTGCGTTTTGCAGTTCGAGCTGCAGCTTGTTGTCCGAGGTGCTGATGGCCATCACCTTGTCCTGGGCCAGGGTGGTGCTGCCCACGGTGCCGGTGCTGGTGGTGGCGGTGATGCGGAACTTCAGGCCGCTCTGGTCGGCGTACTTGCTGGCATCGACGCTGAAGCTGTGGCGGCCGGCGGTCTGGTCGCCGAGCTGCTGGGTGTCGAGCACCACGCCGGCGGCGTTCAGCACCTCCAGCTTGACGGCGCGCGCGGTGGCATCAAGCTCGTAGGCGCCCACACCCTTGCCCTCGTTGATGGCCAGGCGGTCACCCGGGATCAAGACGTTGTGGCCAACCATGGCCACGCTTTGCAGCGCCTGCATATTGGCGAACTGGCTGGTCAGCGACTGCACCGAGCCATTCAGCGTTTCGATGCCGCTGACCGTCTGGATCTGCGCCATCTGGCTGGTCACCTGGGCGTTGTCCATCGGGTTCATCGGATCCTGGTTCTGCATCTGCGTGACCAGCAGCTTCAGGAAGCGGTCCTGCGTGTCGGCCTGGTTCTTGGTCAGCTTGGGCGTGCTGCTGAAGTCGGTGCTGGTGTCGCCTACGGTGCCTACTGCCATGATGGTGTCCTAGGGTGTTGATGCTGGGTCAGAAGGCCTTCAGCCCTGGCCCATTTGCAAGGTCTTGAGCAACAGGCTCTTGGCCGTGTTCATGACTTCGATATTGTTCTGGTACGAGCGCGAGGCCGAGATCATGTTGACCATCTCCTCGACCGCGTTGACGTTGCTGTAGGTGACATAGCCCTCGGCATCGGCCTGCGGATTCTTCGGGTCGTGGATGCGCCGGCCCGGGGTCTGATCTTCGGTGATGGTGGAGACGCGCACGCCGGCCGCGGCCGGGTCGCCGGGGGCGCCCGTGGCGCCCATCATCTCGGTCTGGAACATCACCTGGCGTGCCTTGTAGGCCTGGCCGTCGGGGCCCGCCACCGTGTCCACATTCGCCAGATTGCTGGCCACCACATTGAGGCGCTGGCTCTGCGCGCTGACGGCGCTGCCTGAAACCTTGAAGATCTGGAACATGGACATGAGCGGCTCCTGTTTCGGCGTGATCAGGAGGCGTTGTGCGACTTCATCGAATCCAGCATCGTGCGCACGCTGCCGTTGATGAAGCGCAGCGTGGCCTCGTACTTGATCGAGTTGTCGGCGAAGCTGGCGCGTTCACGGTCCATATCGACCGAGTTGTTGTCCAGATTGGTTTGCGAGGGGGCGCCGTAGAGCATCTGTGCATCGCTGCGCGCACCGGCCGGCGGGCTGATATGGCCGGCCTGGGTGGTGGCCATGCCACTGCTCGCGCCCAGGTTGCCGGTGGCTTCCTTCAGCGCACGCGAGAAATCCATGTCGCGGGCCTTGTAGCCCGGCGTGTCGGCATTGGCGATATTGCTGGCGATCAGGCGCTGACGCTCGGAGCGCAGCACCAGCGCCTGGGTCTGGAAGTTCAGCGTGTCGGTCAGTTGCTTGATCATGGCGGTCCCCAAAGTCACCGACGGGAAGACCCATGCGGTGATGTGAATGGATTGTGGACAGCGCCGGGCAAAACATTAGCGGGAATAGCAGGACCATTGGCCCTCATTTCGGCCCCTGGGCAGGGCCTCTGGGCTTCTAAAGTGCTTCCATGTCTCGTACCGTCCTGCCCTCCCTGCTTTCAGCGCTGCTGGTGGCGTTTGCCTGCCCGGCCTCGGCCCAGCAGGCGCTGGGCGAGCCGCTGGCGCGCGAGCTGCAGCAGCTGGCCGAGCAGGGCGCCCGGGCCGGCTTGCCGGCCAAGGCCCGGGTCGAGATACAGCTGGGCGAGCTGGATCCGCGCTTGCGCCTTGCGCCCTGCCAGCAAGTCCAGCCCTATCTGCCCAACGGCATGAAGATGTGGGGCCGCACGCGTATCGGCCTGCGCTGCGTGCGGGGCACGTCGAAATGGAATGTCACGCTGCCGTTGACCGTGCAGGTGTTTGCACGGGCGCTGGTGGCCAAGTCCCCCCTGCCTGGGGGGGTGATTTTGTCTCAAGCCGATCTGCACGAGGCCGAAATAGACATAGCTGCCGATGGTGGCGCCGTGTTTACTGAGGCTAAAGGTTTGGTCGGACGCACCCTGGTGCGGTCCGTCAATGCCGGTGAAGCAGTTCGCAGCAGTTTTCTCAAACAACGCCAGTGGTTCGCCGCTGGTGAAACTGTAAAGGTGCTGGCCATTGGGCAGGGTTATGCCGTTGAGGGTGAAGGTCAGGCCCAGGGGCCGGGCACAGAAGGACAGGAAGTCCGCGTGCGCTTCGAAAGCGGGCGCGTTGTGACCGGCCGGGCGACAGGGGAGAGAAAAGTGGAGTTGCAGTTATGAATCCGCTTCAACCCTGTGGTGCACTGACCACTTCAGACGGCAAAATGTTCTCGGAAAGTCCTAAAGTCCCGGCTGCACGGGTCGAAATACCGTCCATATGGATTGGTAGGGCTCCGTGTCCCGCCTTTGGAGATCAGCATGAAAATTGGTAACAGCCCCGAAAAGGTCGCCCCGACCAGCACCGAGCGGGTCGCTTCCGGCGACGCCAACCGCACGGCGGCGGGAGCCAAGGCATCAGGCGCACAGGCGGTCGAAGCCAGCGCCCAGGTGGAGCTGTCGAGTTCTGCCTCCAAACTGCTGGACGGCGTTGGCGCCGCCGGTGACGGCGACTTTGACGCTCAAAAGGTCGAACGCATCTCCCAAGCGATCTCGGAAGGCAAGTTCACCGTCAACGCCGAAGCGATTGCCGACAAGCTGATCACCAATGCCCAGGAAGTGCTGGGCAAGGTGTCGTCGCACTGACAGCTTCCGACGTCATAGTCTTCAACCAGGTCACCCGCATGCCCTCCCAGCCATTGCCCACCGCTGTCCCCACTGCCGCGCTGGGCACGGAACTTGAAGCGCCGCTGCTCGAAGTTGAGCACTGCCTGGCCGATCTGGGCGAGGCCCTGCGCCAACGTGATGGCAACGCCATCGAACTGCACGCCAGCGATCTGCATCGCGCGCTGGCCAGCGCCGTTGAACGTTTCTCCGAAGCTGCCCGCAGCGGCGCCGTGCCGCCGGTGCTGCGCAACCGCTTGGCCACCGCCAGCGGCCAGGTCGCCGCCCAGCGTGAATCGCTGGCCCGCGCCACCGCCGCACTGGACCGCGCCATCGATGTGCTGATGCCCGAGGAGAAGACCGGTGTCTATTCCTCCCGAGGCACGGCCGAACGTGCACCGCGCGGGGGCGTGATACGCGCCTGAGCCATCACCGACTCCACATCAAGAGCCACGCACTGCGTGGCATTTTTGTTTAACGGGTGGCGCGGCTGCGTATCCGCTCCAGATAGGCATGGCCATCCGGCGGCAGACCGCTGCGCTGCGAAGCCCAGATCATTTCGCCCAGGGCGTCCATCGCCACATGGTGGGCCTCGTGCAGCGAGTTGCGCTTGGCCGCCAGCAACTCCACCGCCTGGCGCACGCCGTGCGGCTGGTCGATAGCCACCTGCTCGCTGATGCTCAGGTGCATGGACAGGTGCAGGAAGGGATTGGTGCGGCCGTCCTCGACGGTGTAGACGGCGGCAAGCGCGGCCGCCTTGTCGGCCAACTCCGCGTGGTACTCCGGGTGCTCGTCTATCCATTGCGCGGCCAGCGCTTCCATCGGCGTCAGCGGCAGGCGCTCGAGCTGCTTGGCATAGGTGTCGCAAAAAAAGGCACGGACGTCGTTCTGGGATGGGGCGTACATCCGACAATTGTCGCCTTCCCAGCTTCTTCTCGCTCGCAACCCGATGCAAACCACTACCGAACAGCTGTTCACCGAGGCCCGCACCCAGACCGGCTATCTGGACAGGCCGGTCAGCGACGCCACCCTGCGCCAGCTGTATGACTTGCTGAAATGGGGCCCGACCTCGGCCAACAGCTCGCCGGCCCGCTTTGCCTTCGTGCGCTCGGCCGAGGCGAAGCAGCGGCTGATGGCCTGCATGGACGCCGGCAATGTCGAGAAGGTGCGCCAGGCGCCGGTGACCGTGATCGTCGGCATGGACATGGCTTTCTACGAGCAGCTGCCGCTGCTGTTTCCGCACACCAATGCCCGGGTCTGGTTCGAGGGCAAGGCTCAGAAGATTGCCGATACAGCCTTTCGCAACAGCGCGCTGCAGGGCGGCTATCTGATACTGGCGGCGCGGGCGCTGGGCCTGGACTGCGGGCCGATGAGCGGCTTCGACAACGCCCGCGTCGACGCAGAGTTCTTCGCCGGCACCCCCGTGCGCAGCAATTTCGTCTGCTGTCTGGGGCAGGGCGATGTGACCAAGCTGCATCCGCGGAACCCGCGCCTCAGCTTTGAGCAGGCTTGCACGCTGCTGTGATCACCGAGCCGCTGTTCTATGCGGTGGCCGTGCCCGCCGTGCTGATGATGGGCATGTCCAAGAGTGGCTTCGGTGCCGGCTTCGGTGCGCTGGCCGTGCCGCTGATGTCGCTGGCGATTCCTGTGCCGCAGGCGGCGGCCATCATGCTGCCGCTGCTGGCGGTGATGGACGGTCTGGGTTTCATGGCCCTGGTCAAGCATGCCGACCGCGGCCTGCTGAAGCTGCTGCTGCCGGTCGGGCTGCTGGGCACCCTGCTGGGCACGGCGCTGTTCTCGGTGCTGTCGGCCGGTACGGTGGCCGCCGTGGTCGGTGTGCTGACCTTGCTGTTCGTGGCCCAGCGCCTGATCTGGCCACCGAGCCCTGCGGCCGTGCAGCCACCGCGCTGGCTGGGCGCCGTGCTGGGGCTGGCCTCGGGCTTCACCAGCTTCGTCTCCCATGCCGGCGGCCCGCCCATCATGGCCTATGTGCTGCCGCTGCGCCTGCCGCCGGTGACCTTTAGCGCGACGATGGCGGTGTTCTTCACCGCCATCAATCTGTCGAAGTGGGTTCCTTACGCCTTCCTGGGCCTGATCGACCTGCGCAATATGAGCACCTCGCTGGTGCTGCTGCCGCTGGCGCCCATCGGCGTGTGGGCCGGGCTCAAGCTGATGCGGCGCGTCTCGCAGCAGTTGTTCTACCGGCTGGTGACGATAGGCATGACGCTGACCGGCGTGGTCTTGATCTGGCGCGGTCTCAGCTAGCCTCGTCGTTGCGCGACCAGCCCTTGCCCTTGTGCTGCTGTGCCATCTGGCGCTCCTGGGCGAACTGCTCCTCCAGTTGCTGGCGGCCCTGCTTGGTCATCGCGATCAGCTGGGCCTCGTCGCGGTGATGGGGGAACAGCTTCTCGACCTGGCTGACGTTGTGCTTGCGAAAGCGCAGCGCCAGGGTGCGCGCCTCATGGGGCTCGAAGCCCATCAGCTCCAGCACCGAACGGGCGCTCATCAGCGCGGCGTCCAGCGTCTCGCGTTCGATCAGGGTCACGCCCAAATCGCGCAGACCGTAGTAGTGCTGCACATTGCGCGCCCGGGCCACCACCTGCAGCTGCGGGAAGTGCTCGCGGGCCAGCGCCGCCACCTCCAGGCTTTGCGCCATGTCGTCGATGGCCAGCACCAGCACTCGGGCCTTGGCCGCGCCGGCGGTGCGCAGCAGGTCTAGCCGGGTGGCATCGCCATAGAACGGCGTCCAGCCGAACTTGCGCACCGTCTCTATCATCTCGGCGTCATGCTCCAGCACGGTGGCCGGCAGGCCGTTGGCGAACAGCATGCGGCCGACGATCTGGCCGTAGCGGCCGAAGCCGGCAATGATGATGGGGGCGTGCTGGTTCTCGCTGATCTCCTTGAGCTTCGGCAGCGCATTGCAGCGGCGCGCCAGCCAGGGCTCGAACCAGCGGTCGCTGGCCAGCAGCAGGGCCGGTGAGCACAGCAGCGAAATCGCCACCGCCGCCACCAGGGTCGAGGACTGGCCGGCGGTGATCAGCCCGGCCTGCACGGCGGCCTGGAACACGACAAAGCCGAACTCGCCGCCCTGGGCCAGCAGGATCACGAACACCGGCCGCTCTTGTAGCGGCAGGGGCATGAGGCGTGCCATCAAGGTCAGCACCAGGCCCTTGATCAGCAGCAGGCCGATCACCAGGCCGGCGATCAGCCAGGGCTGCTCGCGCAGCACCGCCAGCTCGATGCCCATGCCGACGGCAATGAAGAACAGGCCCAGCAGCAGGCCCTTGAAGGGCTCGATATCCGTTTCCAGCTCATGCCGGTACTCGCTCTCGGCCAGCAGCACGCCGGCCAGAAAGGCACCCAGCGCCATCGACAGGCCCACCGCCTGCATCAGCGAGGCGGTGGCCACGACCAGCAAAAGGGCCGCGGCGGTGAAGATCTCCGGCGTCTTGCTTCGCGCGATCCAGCGCAGGGCCGGGCGCAGGAGCAGGCGGCCGCCCAGCACGATGGCGGCGATCACGCCTACGGCCTTGGCGGCGTCCATCCAGCCGTCGCCATCGGGCCGCGCCTCGCCTCCGATCGCCAACAAAGGCACCAGGGCCAGCAACGGAATCGCGGCGATGTCCTGCAGCAGGGCTACGCTCAAAATGCCCTGGCCGGCGCTGGTCGGCGCCAGATTACGCTCGGCCAGCACTGCCATCGCCACGGCGGTGGACGACATCGCGAGGCCCAGCGAGGCCACCAGGGCCATGCGCCAGGGCGCGCCGAAGGCGATGGCCACGGCCGTCATCAGCGCCGCCGAACCGAGCAACTGCACGGTGCCCCAGCCGAAGATCGGCCGGCGCATCGCCCAGAGGCGCCGCGGCTCCAGCTCCAGGCCGACCAGAAACATCATCAGCACGACGCCGAACTCGGCGAATTCGAGGATCGCATGGGTGTCGGTCACCAGGCCCAGCACGCTGGGGCCGATGACGATGCCGGCGGCCAGGTAGCCGAGGATGGAGCCCAGGCCCAGATAGCGGGCCAGGGGCACGGCCAGCACGGCGGCGGCCAGGTAGATCAGCGGGCTGGTCAGCCAGGAGGAATGTTCCATGAAGCTCAGATCGTTGTAAGGGAGGGCCGGTCATCGGCCGGCACGGCACATTCCAGGCTTTCGGGCAGTTCGTCCAGCTCGGGCCACTCGGGGTAGCTCAGGAGCCGCTGCGTGAAGATCTCGGCATGCTCGTCAACTGCCGCGTCGCTGACCCGGTGGGCACCATGCAGCACCAGCGGCGGCAGAAAGCGCATGCCGCACAGCGCGGCCGTCTGCTCGTAGGGGTGCAGAAAGGCATCGAAGAAATAGCGGTTGTGTCCATCGGGCCGGTAGGCGGCCTCGGTGCCCCCGGTGGAGCAGGCCAGCCACAGATCCTTGGTGCTCAGCGCTTTGCCCTCGGGGCCATAGGCCCAGCCGAAGGCCAGCACCTCGTCCACCCACAGCTTCATCAGCGGCGGCATGCTGTACCAATGGATGGGGTGCAGCCAGACGATCAACCGGGCTGCACCGATGCGTGCCTGCTCGGCGGCGATGTCGATGCAGTAGTCGGGATAGAGTGCGTAGAGATCGCAGACCTCGATCGCTTCGGGCCGCTCGGCGCTGGCCAGGCGCGCGGCACGCAGCAGCCGGCGAGTGATGCGGGATTGCCCGATGTGCGGATGGGCGCCAACGACAACAATGTCTGCCATGGTGGGTGGCCGTAGGCCCGAGCTGGAGTTGGCGGCTACCATACAACGAAATCAGCCGCAGCCCGAGGAGACACACATGCCCGTGATCGTCGTCGCCAACCCCAAGGGCGGAGTCGGCAAGTCCACCCTGTCCACCAATATCGCCGGCTATCTGGCCCGCCAGGGCCATGCCGTGATGCTGGGCGATGTGGACCGGCAGCAGAGCGCGCGCCGCTGGCTGGCGCTGCGTCCGGCGAGCCTGCCGACGATACGGGGCTGGGATGTGCACAAAGACCATCTGGTGCGGCCGCCCAAGGGCGTCAGCCACGTGGTGCTGGACACCCCGGCCGGCCTGCATGGCAAGCGCCTGGACGAGTTGCTGAAGATTGCCGACAAGCTGCTCGTGCCGCTGCAGCCCAGTCTGTTCGACATCGACGCCACCTATGACTTTGTGCAGGAGCTGCGCGAGCGCGCGCTGGCCAAGCACATCAAGGTCGCTGTGGTGGCGATGCGCGCCAAGGAGGGCACGCTGTCGGTCGAGCAGCTGCAGCACTTTCTGCAAACGCTGAAGGTGCCGGTGCTGGGCCAGCTGCGCGACACGCAGAACTATGTGCAGCTCGCCGCCCGCGGGCTGACGCTGTGGGACGTGGCGCCCAGCCGGGTGGAGCGGGATCTCGAACAATGGCAGCCGCTGCTGAGCTGGCTGGAACACTGAATGAAAGCATGCATGAAGCGATATGAACATCTGCAGGACCTCGGCGCCCTGGTCGGCCAGGAGGTCGGTCTCAGCGACTGGGTGCAGATCGACCAGGCCCGCATCCAGCTGTTTGCCGACGCCACCGGCGACCATCAATGGATACATCTGGACGCCGAACGCGCCGCCGCCGGACCCTTTGGTAGTACGGTCGCCCATGGCTATCTGACCCTGAGCCTGCTGCCCCTGCTGAGTGCGGGCGCCTTCACGGTGGCCGACGTACGGATGGGCGTCAACTACGGCCTGAACAAGGTGCGTTTTCCGGCCCCGGTGCCGGTGAACAGCCGGCTGCGCGGGCGTTTTGTGCTGGTGGCCTTCGAGCCTATCGCCGGTGGCGGTGCCCAGCTGACCATGGACGTGACGATGGAGCGCGAGGGCGCTGACAAGCCGGTCTGCGTGGCCCAGTCGGTGAGCCGCATGTTCGCCTGAGCTGCAATCCACCCCTATGGGGGGCCCGGCCCCTTGACAACGCAGTCGCCGCTAACATCGCGCCCACTCGACAAGATTCGAAGATGCAAGGAGGCCCGGCCATGAAGGTGCTGTTGATTGACGACCACCCGCTGATACTGTCCGCGCTGCAGACGGTGATCGAAGGCCTGGGCGACAACGTCAAGGTCGTCGGCGTGGACAGCGCCGGCCAAGCGCGGGCCACGCTGAAGGCCGGCCAGGACTTCGACCTGGTGCTGCTGGACCTGCAGCTGGGTGATGCCGATGGCTTTGATGTGCTGACCGAGTTCCGCGCCGCCTATCCGGCCCTGCCGGTGGTGGTGGTCTCGGCCTCGGACCGCGCCAGCGACGTGATACGCGCGATCGACCTCGGCGCGATGGGTTTCGTGCCCAAGCGCACCGGCAAGGAGATGCTGGCCCAGGCGCTGCGCCTGGTGATGGCCGGCGGCATCTTCGTGCCCTCGATGTCGCTCGGTTCCGGCATGAGCAATGCGCCGGCGCCGGCCGCGGCCTTGCCGGTGCAGGCGATCGGCGACGCCGCCCAGGCCTCGGGCTTCCAGAAGGTGACAGCGCTGGAAGGCCTGTCGCTGACGCCGCGCCAGACCGATGTGCTGGCCCTGCTGTTGCAAGGCAAGCCGAACAAGGTGATTGCGCGCGAGCTGGGCGTTTCGGTCGAGACCGTCAAGGACCATGTGGCGGCGGTGCTGAAGGCGCTGGGCGTCAACTCACGCACCCAGGCCGTGCTGGCGGTGGGCCAGATGAGCCAACAGCAGCCCGGCGCCGGTTTCACCACCTTCCGCGGCAGCCAGACGTGAGCGAGCTGTCGTCGCGGCAGCTACCCGGCCTGTGGGCGCCGCTGGCCGACAGCGCCCTGGTGGCCGAACGCTACCGCAGCCTGTTCAGCCAGATGCTGCCCTCGCTGATGGGCAACACCCTGGGTCTGCTGATCTTCGTGCTGGTCTACTGGCCCCATGTGTCACACCCGGTGATCGGGGTTTGGTCGGGCTGGATCCTGCTGCTGACCTTCGGCCGGCTGCAGCACTATCTGCGCTTTGCGCGCCAGCCCGAGGCCAGTGACGCGCTGATCCTGGATTGGAGCCGCAGCTGGCGGATGCTGCTGCATGGCCAGGCACTGGCCTGGGCGCTGGGCATCTGGATGTTCTATGGCGCGGGCGGGCATTTCCAGCTGATCACCATGGTGGTGCTGACCTATTGCTACTGCCTGGCCGCCATCCATCTCTTGACACTGGTGCCGCGCGATCTGGGCGTGTTCCTGAGCCTGGTGCTGCTGTCCCTGGTCATCAATATGGCCATGGATGACGGCCGCGCCTACAGCCTGGAGCTGGCCGGCGTGCTGTGCGTGCTGTACGTGATCGCCCTGGTGATGGGCCGCACCTACCACCACACCTTGCGCAACGCGATCGCGCTGAAGGTGCATGCCGACCGGCTGGCCGAGCAGCTTCGCGTGGAGAAGGCGCAGGCCGACGAGAACCGCCGCGCGGCCGAGGCCGCCAGCCGCGCCAAGACCCAGTTCTTCGCCGCCGCCAGCCATGATCTGCGCCAGCCACTGCATGCGCTGGGTCTGTTCGCCGAGGCCTTGCGTCAGCGCACCCATGACCCCGAAGCGGCCAAGCTGATTAACAGCATCAACGAGTCCGTCGATGCGCTGGAGGGTCTGTTCGGCGAGCTGCTGGACATCACCCGCATCGACACCGGCGCGGTGGACGTCAACCCCAAGGCCGTGCCGGTGCGCGAGCTGTTCGCGCGGCTGCGCCTGCAGTTCGAGCCGGTGGCCTTCGAGAAGGGCCTGATGCTGAGCTTCCATGGCGAGCAGCATGTGCTGCACACCGATCCGACCATTGTCGAGCGCATCCTGCGCAATCTGGTCTCCAACGCGCTGCGCTATACCGAGGATGGCGGCGTGCTGGTCAGCTGCCGGCGCCGCCAGGGCCAGCTCCTGCTTCAGGTCTGGGACAGCGGCATCGGCATCTCCCCACCGGCGCTGACCCGCATCTTCGACGAGTTCTACCAGGTGCAGAGCCAGCGCCCGCTGGAGCCCCACCACCGCAAGGGCCTGGGCCTGGGCCTGTCCATCGTCAAGCGTCTGGCCGAGCTGCTGCAGGCCCCGCTGACGGTGCGCTCGCGGGTCGGCCATGGCACGGTGTTCGGTTTAACTGTGCCGGCGGGCCGATTGGAGCCGCAGGCCATGGGCTCACTGGAGCTGGGCCGCGCCCCGCTGGGCCTGACGCTGGATGGCCGGCTGATCGTCATCGTCGAGGACGAGCCCGCCGTCAGCGAGGGCCTGGTGGTCTTGCTTCAGGCCTGGGGCGCCGAGGCGCTGGCCTTCGACTCGGTGCCCTCGGTGCGCGCCTGGGCCCAGGCCAACCCCGGTCAGCGGCCCGATCTGCTGCTGGTGGACTACCGCCTGCCCGAAGGCGCGACCGGCATCGACGCGCTGCTGGCCGTGCGCGCCGTCTATGCCGGCATCGACGGCACGCCGATACCGGCCATCATGGTCACCGGCAGCACGATGACCGGCCACGAGCTGGACGCCCAGGCGCACGACTTCCATGTGCTGATCAAGCCGGTGGTGCCCAACAAGCTGCGCGCGATGATCGCGTTCAAGTTGGGTATGCGCTAGCTAGCTCGGCGAGTAGGCCAGGCGCACATAGATCGGCGCAAACGCCTCGGCCTGTGTGATCTGCAGCAGCCGCTCCTTGGCCAGCTCCAGCATCGCGATGAAGGTCACGACCAGCACCTGGTGGCCGCGTTCGACCTCGAACAGCTCGTGGAACTCGACGAAGCGCCGGCCCTGCAGGCGGCGCAGCACGACGCTCATATGCTCGCGCACCGACAGCTGCTCGCGGGTGATGCGGTGGTGCTGCACGAGCTTGGCGCGCTTGAGGATGTCCAGCCAGGCGTCGCGCAGATCGACCGCCTCGACGTCGGGGAAGCGCAGGGTCAGCGACTGTTCTATGGTCACCTGGGCGCGCAGAAAGTCGCGGCCCAGCTGCGGCAGGCGGTCGATGCCGGCCGCGGCCAGCTTCATCTGCTCATACTCCAGCAGGCGACGCACCAGCTCGGCGCGCGGGTCCTCGGGCTCGCTGCCGTCGTCGGTCTTCTTCGGCGGCAAGAGCATGCGCGACTTGATCTCGATCAGCATCGCCGCCATCAGCAGGTACTCGCTGGCCAGCTCCAGGTTGTGCTTGCGCAGCTGGTCTACATAGCTGAGGTACTGGCGCGTCACATCGGCCAGCGGGATGTCGAGGATGTTGAAGTTCTGCCGCCGTATCAGGTACAGCAGCAGGTCCAGCGGGCCCTGGAAGGCCTCGAGAAAGACCTCCAGCGCATCGGGCGGGATGTAGAGGTCGTGGGGCAGTTGGAACAGCGGCTCGCCATAGAGGCGGGCCACGGCCACATGGTCAACCGCCAACGGCGACACCGGCGCCTGTGTCATCGACTCGGGCGGCAGCAGTTCGCTGGGTGCGGGACCCGTCAGGTCGGCCGCTTGCGGCTGGATGTCCACGCCGGTTCAGGCCTCAGCCGGGCTCAGTGCGCCTTGGTCTGGTAGACGTAGGGCTGCTGCTCGACCTTGGCTTCGCGGTAGTCGGCCTGGGCCTGGCGGTCCACCGGCTTGTCCCAGAGCAGGGCACGGCCGGCGCGTTGCTCGGCTTCCAGCGTGGGTTTCTTGGCCTTGAGCTCGTCGATGAAAGAGCTGACTTCGGACTTGTAGTGCTTCCAGAACAGGGGCATGGTGGGGCTCAATCGGGTTTGAGGCCGGATTTTACCGTGCCGACCAGGGCCAGCCCGTCTTCGAGGCTGGCGGGCAGGTTCTCGGGCCTGATATGCAGGTCGAAACCGCCGCGCTGCATCAGCCCGCGGGGCTGTTCATTCAGGTTGCAGATCAGCAGCTGGATGTGACGCCGCTGCAGCGTGCGATGCAACTGTTCGAGCGCATCCAGGCCTGAGCTGTCCATCGAGACCATCAGGTGGGCGTCCAGCAGCACGGTCTCCGTGGATGAGGGCAGCTGCTCGGCCAGGGTCTCGATCTTGGCCACCGCGGCAAAGAACAGCGTGCCGTAGAGCCGGAACACCCGCACCCCGGGCGGCGCCGTCAGCACGGTGACGGCCTCGACGCTGAACAGGCTGCTCATGCGGTAGATGAAGAACACGCAGGCCAGCACCAGGCCCACCTCCATGGCCACCGTCAGATCGAACACGACCGTCATGAAGAAGGTGCCCAGCAGGATGGTGCGGTAGGGCAGGTTGAAGCGGCGCAGGCGCACGAACTCGCGCCACTCGCCCATATTCCAGGCCACGAACAGCAGGATGCCGGCCAGTGCGGCCAGCGGCACATGCTCGGCCAGCGGAGCGGCCACCAGCACCACCAGCAGAATCGTCAACGCATGGACCAGGCCGGCCACCGGGCTGGTGGCGCCGGCCCGCACATTGGTGACGGTGCGGGCAATGGTGCCGGTGGCCGGTATGCCGCCGAAGAAGGGCACGACGAAGTTGGCCACGCCCTGGGCCATCAGCTCCTGGTTCGGGTCGTGGCGGGGCTGGGTGCTGAGGTTGTCGGCCACGCGGGCACACAGCAGCGACTCTATCGCGCCCAGCAGCGCGATCGTCAAGGTCGGGATGAACAGGTGCTTGGCGCCTTCCCAGCTGAAGTCGGGCAGGGCGAAGGCCGGCAGGGCCTGCGGTATGCCGCCGAACTTGGAGCCTATGGTCTCCAGCGGCAGGTCCAGCAGGGCGGTCGCCAGGGTCGCCAGGGCCAGGGCGACGATGGTGCCGGGCAGATGGGACATCAGCCGGCGGGCCTTGTCACGGGCCGTCACGGGTGCGGTGGGCATCACATAGCTCTTGGGCCACAGCACCACCAGGGCCAGGCAGGCCCCGCCCATCAGCAGGGCCCAGGGGTTGAAGGTGTACAGGTGTTGGGTCAGCACGCCGATCTGGGTGAAGAAGTCTGCCGGCAGCTTGTCTATGCGCAGGCCCAGCAGGTCTTTCAGCTGCGACAGGCCGATCAGCACGGCGATGCCGTTGGTGAAGCCGATGACGATGCTGACCGGGATGTAGCGCACCAGGGCGCCCAGTCGCAGCAGGCCCATCAGCATCAAGAGCACCCCGGCCAGCGAGGTGGCGATCAGCAGATTGGCCAGTCCATAGCGCTCGACGATGCCGTAGACGATGACGATGAAGGCGCCGGCCGGCCCACCGATCTGCACGCTGGAGCCGCCCAGCGCCGAGATCAGGAAGCCGGCGATGATGGCCGTGAACAGGCCCTGTTCAGGCTTGACCCCCGAGGCGATGGCAAAGGCCAGGGCCAGTGGCAGGGCGACGATGCCCACCGTCAGGCCGGCGCCCAGATCGGCGGCGAACTGGCGCTTCGAATAGCCCGGCAAGGCTTCCAGCAGGCGGGGGCGGAAGGTATGCAGCTTCATCTGGCGACGGGCCCTGGGCCTGAGGCCCTAACGCACATGCTCCGAAATATCGTCCATCAGCGGCCGGGCAGCCATCACAATCAGCAAGAGCGCTACCGGCACCGTGGCGCTGAAGCCGAAATGCTTGAAGGCCAGCGCGCCGACGATGCCACCGGCAAAGAACAGGCTCAGAATGCCGGCCAGCAGTCGCAGGCGCGGGCGGTCGGCCCGCACCAGGCCGTGCGCCCCGGCGCCGCCGCGGTTCCAGTAGAGCAGGCGGCCCAGCTCGATGCCCAGGTCGGTGATCACGCCGGTCATGTGGGTGGTGCGTATCTCGGCGCGCGAAATCTTGGTCACCACCGCGTTCTGCAGCCCCATCAGAAAACACAGCAGCAGCACCGTGCTGGGCAGCAGGAATTCGGTCCAGAAGTGCAGGTTGGCGCCAACCAGACCGAACAGCAGCAGGAGCAGGGCTTCGAGCAGCAGTGACAGCGCGTATTCGCTGTGCATGGCGCGGCGCCGCGCCCAGTTGGTCAGTATGGCCGTGGTCATCGCCCCGGCCATGAAGAAGGCCAGCGACATCAGGCCCGCGGCGGCCAGCAGCAACTGGCCCAGCACCAGGTCATCGGCAATGGCCGAGACGACACCGGTCATGTGCGAGGTGTAGCGCTGCACGGCCAGAAAGCCGCCGGCATTGATGGCCCCGGCCACAAAGGCCAGCACCGCGCCCAGCTGGCGGTTGGCCTGCAGCGTGCGATCCCGCCCGGTCAGTCGACGCAGGAACTGGGCGGTCATCAGGCGGTCATCAGGAGGGGATCAGCCGGGAGTCAGCGCACCCGCATGCCCGGCTGGGCGCCGGGGAAGGGCTCCAGCACGAAGATGCCGGGATTGGCCTTCTCATCGGCGTGGCTGGCGGCCAGCACCATGCCCTCGCTGAGGCCGAACTTCATCTTGCGTGGCGCCAGATTGGCCACCATCACCGTCAGCTTGCCTATCAGGTCCTCGGGCTTGTACGCGCTCTTGATGCCGCTGAAGACATTGCGGGTCTTCTCCTCGCCGACGTCCAGGGTCAGGCGCAGCAGCTTGTCCGAGCCCTCGACCTGCTCGCAGTTGACTATTCTTGCGATGCGCAGATCGACCTTGGTGAAATCATCGATCTTGATCTCGGGGGCCAGGTCTTCACCGCCGGGCGAGACCTTGGGTGCCGCGGGGGCTTCAAAGAGTTTCTCCAGCAGCACTGGATCGACGCGCTGCATCAGATGCTTGTATTCGCCGATGGTGTGGGCGCCCAGCGAAACGCTGGCGTCTGCGAAGCTGAACGGCTCGACCTTCAGGAAGGCCTCGACCTGGGCGGCCAGCGCCGGCAGCACCGGCTTCAGGTAGATCGTCAACAGGCGGAAGGCCTCGATGCAGACCGTGCAGACGTCCTGCAGCACCGCGTCGGCGCCTGCCTTCTTGGCCAGCTCCCAAGGCTTGTTCTGGTCCACATACTCGTTGACGCGGTCGGCCAGCAGCATGGTCTCGCGCAGGACCTTGCCGAAGTCGCGCTCCTCGTACAGGCGCTCGATCTCGGCGCGGTGCACGCGCAGACCCTCGAGCAGTGCATTGCCCTCGACGCCGACATCACCCGACAACTGGCCGCCGAAGCGCTTGCTCAGGAAGCCGGCCGCGCGGCTGGCGATATTGATGTATTTGCCGATCAGGTCGCTGTTGACGCGGGCGACGAAGTCATCGGGGTTGAAGTCGATGTCCTCGACGCGGCTGTTCAGCTTGGCGGCGATGTAGTAGCGCAGCCATTCGGCGTTCAGCCCCAGCTCCAGGTACTTCAGGGGCGAGATGCCGGTGCCGCGGCTCTTGCTCATCTTCTCGCCGTTGTTGACGGTGATGAAGCCATGCACATACACATTGTTGGGCGTCTTGCGGCCCGAGAACTGCAGCATCGCCGGCCAGAACAGCAGGTGAAAGCGCACGATGTCCTTGCCGATGAAGTGCACCTGCTCGACCGCCGGGTCGGCCATATAGGCGTCATAGTCCTGGCCGCGCTTGGCGAACAGGTTCTTCAAAGAGGCCAGGTAGCCGACCGGCGCGTCCAGCCAGACGTAGAAATACTTGCCCGGGGCGTCGGGGATCTCGATGCCGAAGTAGGGGGCGTCGCGGCTGATGTCCCAGTCGACCAGGCCGCCGGTGCCGTCTTCCTCCTTGCTGAGCCATTCCTTGACCTTGTTGGCCATCTCGGGCTGTAGCTTGCCGTCCTGCGTCCACTGCTCCAGGAACTCGGCGCAGCGCGGGTCGGACAGGCGGAAGAAATAGTGATCGCTGGTCTTCAGCACCGGCGTTGTGCCCGACAACGCCGAGTAGGGGTTCTTCAGCTCGGTAGGCGCGTACACGGCGCCGCAGTTCTCGCAGTTGTCGCCGTACTGGTCCAGGGTGCCGCACTTGGGGCACTCGCCCTTGATGTAGCGGTCGGGCAGGAACATGCCCTTGACCGGGTCGAAGAACTGCTCGATCGTGCGCACGTCGATCAGCTCGTTCTTGCGCAGGGCCAGATAGATCTCGCGGGCAAGTTCGTGGTTCTCGGGGCCGTCGGTCGAGTGCCAGTTGTCGAACTGGATATGAAAGCCGTTCAGATAGGCCGGCCGGCCGGCGGCCACCTCGGCGACGAACTGCTGCGGCGTCTTGCCGGCCTTCTCTGCGGCAATCATGATGGGCGCGCCGTGGGCGTCATCCGCACAGACGAAATTGACCTCGGCACCCTTCATGCGCTGCGCCCGCACCCAGGTGTCGGCCTGGATGTACTCCATCATGTGGCCAATGTGGAACCCGGCATTGGCGTAGGGAAGGGCGGTGGTGACGAAGAGCTTGCGGGTCATCGGGCTGGCCTTGGGTAGCGGTGAAACTGGCGGAAACCCTTGATTCTAGGCGCCGCAAGGGGCTTCGCCTCTAGGCTAGACTGGCTCGCATCCCCCACTGGACAAATTCCCACCATGAGTGTGACTGAGCAAAGCTTGCTGGACGCGATCAAGACCGTCGTCGATCCCAATACCGGCAGCGATTTCGTGTCGGCCAAGCAGATCAAGAATCTGCGTGTCGATGGCGCCGACGTGGCCTTCGACGTCGAGCTGGGCTACCCGGCCAAGAGCCAGATCGCCGCCCTGCGCCGCGAGCTGATCGCCGCCGTGCGCACGGTGCCCGGCGCCGGCAATGTCAGCGTGAACCTGTACACAAGAATAGTCGCCCACGCGGTGCAGCGTGGGGTGCAGCTGCTGCCGAAGATCAAGAACATCGTCGCCGTGGCCTCGGGCAAGGGCGGGGTCGGCAAGTCCACCACCGCCGTCAACCTAGCCCTGGCCCTGGCCGCCGAGGGTGCCTCGGTGGGCATCCTGGACGCCGACATCTACGGCCCCAGCCAGCCGACGATGATGGGCATCGAGGGCCGGCCCGAGAGCGAAGACGGCTCGACCATGGAGCCACTGGAGAACTACGGCGTGCAGGTGATGTCGATAGGCTTCCTGGTCGATGCCGACAACCCGATGATCTGGCGCGGCCCCATGGCCACCCAGGCGCTGGATCAACTGCTGCGCCAGACCAACTGGCGCGAGCTGGACTATCTGATCGTCGACATGCCGCCGGGCACCGGCGACATCCAGCTGACCTTGAGCCAGCGCGTGCCGCTGACTGGCGCGGTGATCGTCACCACCCCTCAGGACATTGCCCTGCTGGACGCACGCAAGGGCCTGAAGATGTTCGAGAAGGTCGGCGTGCCCATCCTGGGCATCGTCGAGAACATGGCCGTGCACGTGTGCAGCAACTGCGGCCATGTCGAGCACATCTTCGGCGCCGATGGCGGCAGGAAGATGGCCACCGACTACAACGTCGATTACCTCGGCGCGCTGCCGCTGAACCTGTCGATTCGCGAACAGGCCGATGCTGGCCGGCCGACCGTGGTCAGCGAGCCCGATGGCGAGATTGCCGCCATCTACAAGACCGTGGCCCGTCAGGTGGCGGTGAAGATTGCCAAGGCGGCCAAGGACTATTCGTCCAAGTTCCCGACGATCACGATCTCGAAGAGCAGCTGAAGTACGGGTTCAGCGGATACTGTGCAACCATGTCGCCGACCGTTGTTCGTGATGGGCCGTTTCGCCTGTTCTTCTTTTCACGAGAGGAGCCGCGTATTCATGTGCCTGTGGCCCATCCGGATGGCGAGGCAAAGTTCTGGCTGACGCCGCAGGTGACCTTGGCCAATCACACGGGCTTGTCTGCCAGGCAGTTGCGCGAGGCGCAGACGGTCGTTGAATCCCACCTTCAGGAGATTGCTCATGCCTGGCAATACCACTTCGGCGGCTGAGGTCACCCATGTGTCCCGTCATGGCTTCTGGCTCTTGCTGGACGACGAGGAATTGCTGGTTCCGTTCGAGCAATTCCCCTGGTTCAGGCAGGCGACCATAGAGCAGCTCTCCGACGTCCAGTGGCCGACCGCGGATCATCTGTACTGGCCGCAGCTGGATGTGGATCTGGCGGTGGCATCGATCCGCGACCCGGCGGCATTCCCCTTGGTGTCGAAACAGCTCGCGGGAACCTGATGGAGCCCCGCCCGTCGCTACAGCTTGCCGTGGTGATGCAGCGCGAGCGCCAGCCCAACCGCTGGGAGAACTGGCGCCATGCGCTGGCCGAGGTGGTGGTCGATGAGCCGCTGTTCGGCAGCGCGCCGCGGCTGCTGCACGAGGAGGGCGGCGTGGCGCGCTTTCTGCACCCGGGCTTCAAGGTCGAGCTGTTCCGCGACGAGGGCGAGGGCTACCACCTGAACCTGACCTCGGGCGCGCCGGTGTTCTTTGTGATGTGGCGTGTCGATGACGAGGATCCCTCCGTCGCCACGCCGCAGAACGTCAGCCTGTCGTACAACGAGGCCGGGCGCTGGCTGGATGCCCAGGAGCGGGTCGACAACGTGCCCTTGCCGGAAGACGTTCGCGCCTGGCTGGCAGCCTACACCGAGGCGAATTACACGCCCGAGGCCAAGCAGCGCCGGCGCCCGCAGTCCTTCCGTGCGCCGGGCGAGCGGGGCGCACCGTGAGCGATCGCGAGGGCAGCGGTTTTCTGTCGCGCTGGGCACGGCGCAAGGCCGAGGTGCGCCAGGGGCTGCCGGTGGACGAGGTGCAGCCGTTGCCGCCGGTGGTGCCGCCGACTCCCGTTGCGGCAGTTCCCGCGCCCGAGCCGGCGCCCGAAGAAAAGCCGCCGGCGCCTGCCGAACCACTGCCCACGCTGGCCGATGTCGCCGCCCTGGGCCAGGACGCCAGCTACTCGCGCTTCATGGCCAGCGGCGTTGACGCCGACGTCAAACGCGCGGCCTTGAAAAAACTGTTCGCCGAGCCGCAGTTCAATGTGATGGACGGGCTCGACATCTATATCGACGACTACGGCAAGCCCGACCCCTTGCCACCAGGCATGCTGCGCCAGATGAACCAGTCCTGGGCGCTGGGCCTGTTTGGCGACGAGGAGCGCGAGCCGTCCGAGAAGCGCACCGAGGACGGTGTCGATACGGGCACACCCGCTGTCGCAGCGCCGTCCGAGCTGTCACAGTCGGCAGACGAGGCCCCACTTGCTACCCCAGGCACCCCAACGGATACCCAGGCACCGACTGATGAAGACCCTGATCTGCAATTGCAACCAGACGATGCCGCTGGATGCGGCGGCGCTGAAAGCCAGCGGCGCTGATACCGTCCACACCCTGCTGTGCCGCCGCGAGGCCGGCGCCTTCCAGCGCGCCGCCAAGAGCGGCGAGGAGTTGCTCGTCGCATGCACCCAGGAAAGCGCGTTGTTCCTGGAGCTGAACGAGCAGACCGAGGGGGCGCCCTCGGTCCAGCAACGGCCGATACGCTTCGTTAATATCCGCGAGACCGGTGGTTGGTCCAAGGACGCGGCCAGATCTATGCCGAAGCTGGCGGCGCTGATTGCTGCCGCTCAGCTGCCCGAGGCCGAGCCGGTGTCCACCGTCAGCTACCAGTCGGCCGGCCGCTGCGTCGTCATCGGCCCGGCCGGTGCGGCCCAGGACGCCGCCGACCTGCTCAAGGACAGGCTGGACGTCACGCTGCTGCTGACGCAAGCAGGCGGCGCGCTGGCCCAGACCCATGAGCTGGCCGTCAGCGCCGGTCGTGTCACTGCGCTGACCGGCTGGCTGGGCCAGTTCGAGCTGAGCTGGGAGAGCAGCAACCCGATCGACCTGGACCTCTGCACCCGCTGCAATGCCTGCGTCGATGCCTGCCCCGAGGGCGCAATCGATTTCAGCTACCAGATCGATCTGTCCCGCTGCACCAGCCATCGCGATTGCGTCAAGGTCTGCGACGCTGCCGGGGCGATCGACTTTGCCCGCGCGCCGCAGTCGTTCAGCGAGCGCTTCGACCTGGTGCTGGATCTGTCTCCCGCGCCGCTGCTGGGCCAGCACCAGCCGCCGCAGGGCTATTTCCATGTCGGCCGCGACAGCGACAAACTGATGCAGGCGGTGCTGAAGCTGCGCGATCTGGTCGGCGAGTTCGAGAAGCCCAAGTTCTTCAATTACAAGTCCAAGCTCTGCGCGCACAGCCGCAACAAGCAGGTGGGCTGCAATGCTTGCGTCGACGTCTGTTCGGCCGATGCGATACGTAGCGATATCAAGGGCACGGGCGGCATCATCGTCGAGCCCTATCTGTGCGTCGGCTGCGGCGCCTGCACGACGGTCTGCCCCAGCGGCGCGCTGAGCTATGCGACGCCGGGCCTAGCCCAGCAGGGGCTGACGATGCGCACGCTGCTGAGCAGCTACAAGGCCGCCGGCGGCCGCGATGCGGTGCTGCTGCTGCACAGCCAGGGCGCGGGCAAGACCATGATCGAGGCGCTGGGTCGCGCCGCCCGCACCAGTCGCACGGTGCAAGGGCTGCCGGCCCATGTCATTCCTCTGGCCCTGCACCACACCGCCAGCCTGGGGCTGGACGCCTGGCTGGGCGCGATTGCCTATGGCGCCAGCGGCGTCACGGTGCTCATGACCGACGAAGAGGCACCCGAGTACCGGGTGGCGCTGGCGGAGCAGATCGCCATCGGCAATGCCTTGCTGGCCGGCCTCGGTCATGGTGCCGAGCGGCTGCGTCTGCTGCCGGCCGAGGAGGTGGGGGCCCTGGATGCCGGCTTGAAGGTGCCGATGGCCCCGGTGCTCAAGCAGGCCGCGACTTTCGCTATGCAGGCCGACAAGCGCAGCAATCTGGAGCTGGCGCTGGACCATCTGATGGCCCAGGCGCCGACCGTGCCTGAGGTGATCACCTTGCCCGCCGCCGGCTGCCCCTTCGGCACCGTGGTTGTGGACAGCGCCAAATGCACCCTGTGCCTGAGCTGCGTCGGCGCCTGCCCGTCGGCAGCGCTGGCCGACAACCCGGATGCGCCGCAGCTGCGCTTCATCGAGAAGAATTGCGTGCAGTGCGGCCTGTGCGAGAGCACCTGCCCCGAGCAAGCGATTACGCTGGCGCCCCGCCTGTGGCTGGCCGATGGCGGCAAGGCGCGCAAATCATTGCGCGTGCTCAACGAGCAGGCGCCGTACCGCTGCATACGCTGCAGCAAGCCCTTTGGCACCTTAAAGGCGATAGAGAACATGCTGACCAAGCTGGCGGGCCACTCGGCCTTCCAGGGCGCCGCGGCCGAGCGGCTGAAGATGTGCAGCGACTGCCGCGTCATCGACCTGCATTCCAGCACCAGCGAAGTCCGGATCACCGACCTATGAACATCGCCCAACCGATCGTGATGAGTGCGCTCGACGCCGGCGAAGAACTCGCCCGCGCCGAGATCTACGGCCTGCTGTCGAGCCTGTTCTTCGCCTCGCCCTCGGCCGAGCTGCTGGGCCAGTTCCAGGTCGCCGTGACCGAGGCACCGGAGCCCGGCGGCTTTCTGGAGCGGCCCTGGCAAGACCTGGTTGCCGCCGCGCGGGCCAGCGATCCGACCCGGGCCGAGGCCGAATACGAGGCCCTGTTCATGGGCGTGGGCAAGCCCGAGGTCTTTCTGTATGGCTCGTTCTACATGGCCGGCTATCTGCACGAGACGCCGCTGGTCAAGCTGCGCAGCAGCCTGGCCGAGCTGGGCCTGGCACGTGACGCGGCGATGCAGGAGACCGAGGATCATCTGGCCTATGTGTTCGAGGTGATGCGCTATCTGATCGCCGGTGATGATCTCGCGGTCTGCAATCTGGAGCGGCAGCGCCAGTTCTTTCGCGCCCATGTTCAGCCCTGGGTGGAGCGCCTCTGCGAAACCCTGGCCCAGCATCCGCAGGCCCGGCTGTACCGTGAGGTGGCGGTCTTTACCCAGGCCTTCATGGCAGTAGAAACCCAGGCCTTTGACATGCTGGAGTGAGGTCCGCTGTGCGTGGCGCGCACAGTCGGGAGCGCGGGCGCTGCACATTGGGTATTCACACTTGCAGTATTTGCCCGCTGCCGCAATACTGGGCTTGCGTTGGAGACGGCTATTCCGCCGTCATTCAGGAGACAGACATGTCCGAATCGAACAACAAGTTGTCGCGCCGCCACTGGGTGGCTGGTGCAGGCACGGTAGGTACCCTGGCCGCTGCGGCAGCGGTGCTGCCCCAGGTGCTGAAGTCGCAGGCCGAACCGGTACAGACCGCCGCGGCGCCCGACACCAGCGCGGGCTACCGGCTCAGCGAACACGTCAAACGCTATTACCAAACCGCCAAGGTCTGAGCCCGGATACAAGGCCCGAAAGGGGCTTGTTCCTGGCGAAGGCCAAATGGCGATACAAGCCATTTGGCTGAGGCGCCGGCCCCGACCGGCAGGTTGACAGCTACGCCGCTTGACCGCGTGTGCAGCCCCCATCCCACTGAGGAGCGAATATGTTGCTCACCCGCAAATCATCGACGCCGGCATCCGCCGCCCAGCAGGCCTCCGGGCTGGTCTCGCGCCTCGAGCGCGGCGTCTCCCGCGCCATCCCGACGATGGACCGTCGCGCCTTTCTGCGTCGCTCCGGTCTGGGTGTGGGGGCAGGGCTTGCCGGCTCGCAGCTGACCCTGGTGCGCAAGGCCCAGGCGGCCGATGCGCCCAAGTCCGACGGCTCGGGCAAGGTTGAGGTCAAGCGCACCGTCTGCGGGCACTGCTCGGTCGGTTGCGCGGTCGATGCGGTGGTGGAAAACGGCGTCTGGGTGCGCCAGGAGCCCGTGTTCGATTCGCCGATCAACCTCGGTGCCCACTGCGCCAAGGGCGCGGCGCTGCGCGAGCATGGTCACGGCGAGTACCGGCTGAAGTACCCGATGAAGCTGGTCGACGGCAAATACCAGCGCATCAGCTGGGACGTGGCGCTGACCGAGATCAGCGCCAAGATGCAGGAGCTCAAGAAGGCCAGCGGGCCGGACTCGATCTTCTTCGTCGGCTCCAGCAAGCACAACAACGAACAGGCCTATCTGCTGCGCAAATGGGCGTCGTTCTGGGGCACCAACAACTGCGACCACCAGGCGCGCATCTGCCACTCGACCACGGTGGCCGGTGTGGCCAACACCTGGGGCTATGGCGCGATGACCAATTCGTACAACGATATGCAGAACGCCAAGGTGGCGATGTATATCGGCTCGAATGCGGCCGAGGCGCACCCGGTGTCCATGCTGCACATGCTGCATGCCAAGGAAACCGGCTGCAAGATGATCGTCGTCGATCCGCGTTTCACGCGCACGGCGGCCAAGGCCGACGAGTATGTGCGCATCCGCTCCGGCACCGACATTCCCTTCCTGTTCGGCCTCTTGCACCACATCTTCAAGAACGGCTGGGAAGACAAGAAGTACCTGGCCGACCGCGTCTATGGCATGGACAAGGTGCGCGAGGACGTGCTGACCAAGTGGACTCCCGACAAGGTGCAGGAGGCCTGCGGCGTTGACGAGGCCACCTGCTTCAAGATCGCCAAGATGCTGGCCGACAACCGGCCGGGCACGATTGTCTGGTGCATGGGCCAGACCCAGCACTCGATCGGCAATGCCATCGTCCGCGCCTCCTGCATCCTGCAGCTGGCGCTGGGCAATATCGGCGTCACCGGCGGTGGGGCCAATATCTTCCGAGGCCACGACAATGTGCAGGGCGCCACCGACGTGGGCCCAAACCCGGATTCGCTGCCGGGCTACTACGGCCTGGCAGACGGCTCCTGGAAGCACTTCGCCAAGACCTGGGGCGTCGAGTTCGACTGGATCAAGAAGCAGTACGCGCCCGGCATGATGGGCAAGAGCGGCATGACGGTGTCGCGCTGGATCGACGGCGTGCTTGAAAAGAACGAACTGATCGACCAGGAAAGCAATCTGCGCGGCCTGTTCTTCTGGGGCCATGCGCCGAACTCGCAGACCCGTGGCCTGGAAATGAAGAAGGCCATGGACAAGCTGGACCTGCTGGTCGTCGTCGACCCGTTCCCATCGGCCACGGCGGCAATGGCGGCGATGCCGGGCAAGGCGGAGGATCTGAATGCCAAGCGGGCGGTCTATCTGCTGCCGGCCTGCACGCAGTTCGAGACTTCCGGCTCCTGCACCGCCTCGAACCGTTCGATCCAGTGGCGCGAGAAAGTCATAGACCCGCTGTTCGAGTCGCGCACCGATCACATGATCATGTACCAGCTGGCCGAGAAGCTGGGCTTCGGCAAGGAGCTGGTGAAGAACCTGAAGATGGTGCCGGGCAAGGGCGGCATGCAAGAGCCCGAGGTCGAGTCCATCCTGCGCGAGATCAACAAGTGCGTGTGGACGATCGGCTACTCGGGCCAGAGCCCGGAACGGCTGAAGGCTCATATGCGCAATATGCATGTGTTCGACGTGAAGACCCTGCGTGCCAAGGGCGGTATCGACAAGGAAACCGGCTACTCGCTGGACGGTGACTACTTCGGTCTGCCCTGGCCCTGCTGGGGCACGCCGGAGTTCAAGCACCCGGGATCGCCTAACCTGTACGACACCTCCAAGCATGTGATGGACGGCGGCGGCAACTTCCGCGCCAATTTCGGTGTCGAGCGCGAGGGCGTCAATCTGCTGGCCGAGGACGGCTCCCACTCCAAGGGGGCAGACCTGACCACCGGCTACCCCGAGTTCGACCACCTGCTGTTGAAGAAGCTGGGCTGGTGGGATGAGCTGACCGATGCCGAGAAGGCCGCCGCCGAGGGCAAGAACTGGAAGACCGATTCATCCGGCGGCATCATCCGCGTGACGATGAAGAACCATGGTTGCCACCCGTTCGGCAATGCCAAGGCGCGGGCCGTGGTCTGGAACTTCCCCGATCCGATTCCGCAGCACCGCGAGCCGCTGTACTCGAACCGGCCGGACATGATCGCCAAGTACCCGACGCACGACGACAAGAAGGCCTTCTGGCGCCTGCCGACGCTGTTCAAGTCGGTGCAGGAGGCGAACAAGGACATAGGCAAGACCTACCCGCTGATCATGACCAGCGGCCGCCTGGTCGAGTACGAGGGCGGTGGCGAGGAAACCCGCTCCAACCCCTGGCTGGCCGAGCTGCAGCAGGACATGTTCGTCGAGATCAACCCGGCGGCCGCCAACGACCGCGGCATACGCAACGGCGAGCAGGTCTGGGTCAAGACGCCGACCGGCGCCAAGATCAAGGTCATGGCCCTGATCACCGAGCGGGTGGACCGCGAGACGGTGTTTCTGCCCTTCCACTACTCCGGCCACTGGCAGGGGGCGGACATGGCCCAGTACTACCCGGATGGCGCCAAGCCGGTGGTGCGGGGCGAGGCCGTCAACACCGCCACCACCTATGGCTATGACAGCGTGACGATGATGCAAGAGACCAAGACCACGCTGTGCCAGATCGAAAAAGCGGCCTGAGCCGCAGCCCTTGACTTCAGGAGACCTTCATGGCCCGAATGAAATTCATCTGCGACGCCGAGCGTTGCATCGAGTGCAACGGCTGCGTCACCGCCTGCAAGGCCGAGCATGACGTGCCCTGGGGCGTGAACCGCCGCCGCGTCGTCACGCTGAATGACGGCGTGCCGGGCGAGAAGTCCATTTCGGTGGCCTGCATGCACTGCTCCGACGCACCCTGCATGTCGGTCTGCCCGGTGGACTGCTTCTACCGCACCGACGAGGGTGTGGTGCTGCATGACAAGGACATCTGCATAGGCTGCGGCTACTGCTCCTATGCCTGCCCCTTCGGCGCACCGCAGTTCCCCAGCAACGGCACCTTCGGCCTGCGCGGCAAGATGGACAAGTGCACCTTCTGCGCTGGCGGTCCGGAGGACAACGGCAGCCAGGCCGAGTATGAGAAGTACGGCCGCAACCGCCTGGCCGAGGGCAAGCTGCCGGCCTGCGCAGAGATGTGCTCGACCAAGGCCCTGCTCGGCGGTGACGGCGATGTGGTGGCCGACATCTTCCGCACCCGGGTCATCAACCGCGGCAAGGGCAGCGAGGTCTGGGGCTGGGGCACGGCCTACGGCAAGCCTACGCAAGGCACGCCTTCGGCCACCCCGCCCGAGGGGAGCAAGACATGATGCGCGCCGCCGCCCTTGTGATGCTGAGCCTGGGCCTGCTCACTGCCTGCGGCGAACGGCCGCAGAACATGACCCAGAGCAAGAAACCCGACGCCGCGGCCTATAGCGGAGCGGCCAAGGTCTATACGGTTGGCGGCTGGACCGCCGGCGACAAGACCAGCTGGGAACAGCAGCTGCGCGCCCGCAGCCAGAAGCAGAACGACTACAGCCGCTGAGCCTGCGGACCAGGAGCACGCCATGCGCACTATCGCGGGTCTCATTCTTCCCCTGCTGCTGAGCTGGGGTTTGCTCGGATCGGCGCAGGCCGCCGACCCTGCGGCATCTGCACCTGCGGTGGCTGCGGCGCCGGAGCCCAAACCCGACGACACCAACGCCCAGCGCGCCAAGAGCCAGCCGGGCAATAACGCGCCGATGTGGCGGGCGGTGCGCGAGTCCGGCAACACCCAGGGTTACAGCAGCCTACCGGCCGCCGAGTCGGGCACCTTGATCCAGTCCTTCGTCCAATACCCGGGGTCGAGCTATACGACGGCCGGCGAGGCCTGGCGCCAGGTGCGCAACCGCTGGCTGATCCCCTACGGCGGCGCCCTGGTCCTGATCATGGTGTTGGCGATTGCGCTGTTCTACTGGCGCAAGGGCCCGCTGGAGACGCACGCGCCGCCGACCGGCCGCATGGTCGAACGCTTCACGGCGCTGGAGCGCTCGGCGCACTGGACGGTGGCAATCAGCTTCTCGATTCTCGCCATCTCCGGCCTGGTGATGATGTTCGGCAAGTTTGTGCTGCTGCCGGTGATAGGCGGCAGCCTGCTGGGCTGGCTCAGCTACGCGCTGAAGACGCTGCACAACTTCGTCGGCCCGCTGTTCAGCGTTGGCTTGGTACTGCTCGTCGTCATCTTCATCAAGGACAACCTGCCCAAGGCCTACGACCTGCAATGGCTGCGCAGCTTTGGTGGCCTGTTCTCGAAGTCCCATGTGCCCTCGCACCGCTTCAACGCCGGCGAGAAGATACTGTTCTGGACCGGCGTGCTGGGTCTGGGCCTCCTGGTCTCGCTCAGCGGCCTGGCGTTGGACCATCTGTTCCCCGGCATCGAGTTCACCCGCCGCAATATGCAGATCGCTCACCTGCTGCATGCCACGGCCGGGGTGCTGATGGTGACCATGTTCCTGGGCCATATCTATATGGGCACCCTGGGCGTCAAGGGCGCCTACAGCGCCATGCGCGACGGCCAGGTGGACGAAAGCTGGGCCAAGGAACATCACGAGTACTGGTATGACGATGTCAAGGCCGGGCGCATCCCGGCGCAGCGCAGCGCCTCGGCTGCGTCCGCGGCACCGGCCGGCAGCCCGCGGGCCTCTTGATCATCCTCGACCGCTTTTCCGGAGCAAGCCATGTTTGCGAGCAAAGTTCTGATTCCCCTGGGCTTGGCCCTGTGCAGCGGCCTGGTGCTGGCCAAGCTGCCGGCGCCCAGCGACGAGGCCAAGGCCAAGGCTGCCGAGGCCGCCGCCAAGACGGCCTGGAGCAACAAGGTCGCCGATTTCCAGCTCTGCAAGTCGCAGGACAAGGTGGCCGGCGCCTATATAGCCCAGCAGAAGAAGGCGGCGGCCCCGGCAGCCAAGCCGGCCAGCGGTGTGCCCGTCTGCGCCGATCCCGGCCCCTTTGCCTATATTCCGCCGGCGCCGGCCAGTGCGCCTGCCGCTGCGGCCGCGCCCGCTGCCGCGCCACCACCGGCCAAGAAGACTTGAGAAGCCGCATCCCGAGGCGGGCCACCCCGCTGCTGTCATGATGGGCACCATGATGCCGATTGCTAAGCTGCCCAGGCTGACCCAGGTCCAGGCGCCGCTGACCCATGACATAGAGGTGCTGGACGAATTCGGCCAGCGCCGCCGCATGAGCATCCCGGCCGAACGGCCGCTGACCGTGTTCGTGGACAAGCGGGAGCTGGTCACCCTGATGACGCTGGGCCTGGCGCCCGAACTGCTTGTGCTGGGCTATCTGCGCAACCAGCGCCTGGTGGCCTCGGTCGATGAGGTCGAATCGATTACCGTCGATTGGGAGGTCGGTGCCGCCGCCGTGCGCACCCGCTCCGGCATTGACGCTATCGAGGAAAAGACCGCCCACCGGGTGGTGACCACCGGCTGTGGTCAGGGCACGGTGTTCGGCAGCCTGATGGCCGATGTCGAGAGCGTCGATCTACCCGACGCCACCGAGGCCCGCCTGCGCCAAAGTACCCTGTACGCGATGCTGGACCAGATGCGCCGCCAGGACAGCGTCTACAAGAAGGCCGGCTCGGTCCATGGCTGCGCACTGTTCCGCGGTGGCGAGATGCAGGTGCACTTCGAGGATGTCGGCCGCCACAACGCCATTGACACCATCGCCGGCTGGATGTGGATGAACGGGGTGGTGGGTGGCGACAAGAGCTTTTACACCACCGGCCGGCTGACCAGCGAGATGGTCATGAAGGCGGCGCAGATGGGCGTGCCCATTGTCGTGTCGCGCAACGGCATCACGCAGATGGGGCATGCGCTGGCTATGCAACTGGGCCTGACCCTGATCGGCCGCGCCAAGCACCGGCACTTCATCTGCTACAGCGGCCTGGCCCGCTTCGACAGCGAGCCGGAGCCGGCCCGCGTGCTGGCGGAAATACCTGCCTAAGCTTCGCTCAGCTCCTGGCAGGGTGCGCCAGGTCGCGCAGCAGTGTGGGGCCGGCGACGCGCTCGATCTCGTGCAGCAGCGGCTTGTTCCAGCCGATGGCGAACATCCACTCGGCGACGACGAACATCGGGCCGACGGCCAGGCCGATGATGTCATCGACAAAGGCCGGCTTGCGGCCCTCGTAGTAGTGGCCGACGAACTGGAACACCCAGCCGACGACGAAGATGCCCACGCCCCAGCCCAGCCAGGCGGCGGTGCTGCTGGCCGCGGTGAACTGCTGGGCCAGCACCAGCATCAGCGCGGTGCCGGCGCTGACGGCCAGGCCCAGCATGAACTGGCCCCGGGTCAGGTACCACAGGGCCAGTGGCGCGAACACCAGCCAGGCCGGCGTCAGGTGCCAGCCGGCCAGCTCGAAGCCAGGCCTTGAGAGCAGCACGCCGACGGCAAACACGATCATCGGTATGCCGATGAAATGGGTGACGATGTTGCGGCGGTCGCGGTGGTACTGGGCGTACTGGCTCAGCAATTCGGTGGCTTGGCGCATGACTGTCTCCTGAAGCGCTGTCTGCTGATGTTATAGATCAATAGATGCTAGTGCAGCACAAGGCTGCGCGGCTGTCAAAATAGCGACATTGCCGCTACGCCACAGGGCGGCACCAACCAGGATATGCCCATGACCATCAAGAGTGACAAGTGGATACGCCGCATGGCGCAGGAGCACGGCATGATCGAGCCGTTCGAGCCCGGCCAGGTGCGCCAGTCGGCCGATGGCCAGAAGATCGTCAGCTACGGCACCAGCAGCTATGGCTACGACATACGCTGCGCCCCCGAGTTCAAGGTCTTCACCAATATTTACAGCACTGTGGTGGACCCGAAGAATTTCGACGAGAAGAGCTTTGTCGATATCAACTCCGACGTCTGCATCATCCCGCCCAACAGCTTTGCGCTGGCACGCACGATGGAGTACTTCCGCATTCCGCGCAATGTGCTGACGATCTGCCTGGGCAAGAGCACCTACGCCCGCTGCGGCATCATCGTCAACGTCACCCCGTTCGAACCCGAGTGGGAGGGCTATGTGACCCTGGAGTTCAGCAACACCACGCCGCTGCCGGCCAAGATCTATGCCGGCGAGGGCTGCGCCCAGGTGCTGTTCTTCGAAAGCGACGAGGTCTGCGAGACCAGCTACAAGGACCGTGGTGGCAAGTACCAGGGCCAGGTGGGCGTGACGCTGCCAAAAACCTGAGCACAGACGCAAAAAAAGGCTCCGCGAGGAGCCTTTTGATCGAGCGAGCCCGGGTTTAGGCCTGCTTGCGGCGGCGGGCCACGTAGCCCACAAAGCCCAGACCTGCCAGCAGCAGCGCATAGGTTTCGGGTTCAGGAATGGCCGCTATCGCATTGGCCTGAATCTGGTACTGGCCATAGACGGTGCCGACGTCGGCAACGAACTTGCCGGTGCCGGTGGCCGTGCCCTTGAGCACCAGCGTGGCGACGCCGGTGAAGTTCAGCGCCTCGACGCTCAGTTGCTGCAGAGTTGCATCTTCACCCCATACCATCGAACCAAACGAGCCGGTCAGCTTGAAAGCCTCGGTGTCGTTCCAATCGATCTGCTTCTGGGTACCGGCGATCAACTCATAGAGCGTCAGCGTAAGCTCAGACGTACTGTTGACCGTGAAGGTGTAGGTGTCGGTAAACGCCGTCTTGTTGGTCTTGTACTCGGTGGAGGCGAGTTCACTGGTCGTCAGATTGACGGCCTTGTTGACGTTCTGCGCGAAGGCAGGAGTGAGCGCGGCGCTCAACACCAGGGCGCTGAAAATGGGGGTGTACTTCATCTGGGCTTCTCCAAGCTCTGTGATCAATCAAGAGACAGCTCTTGTCTCTCCCTGGGTCTCGACTCTAACGGATTGCCGGCGTCGCTCAACCCCCATTTCTTAGGGGTGTTGCGCTGCAGCATGTCGCTTCAAAGCGCCGTCAGCCAGTCGCAGCGAAGCCGGCCGCTGCGGTGCAGGTACTGCCTCAGCTGGCCATACAGCGAGGGCAGCAGATAGCCCAGCAGGCACAGCGGCAGGTAGCCGGGGTTGTCGGTCAGCAGCGAGCCGGGCACGCCCACCCATCCCAGCACCCAGCAGGTGACGACCACGTCCCATGTCTGGGACTCCACCGGATGATTGCGCCTGTGCATCACCAGCCAGTTCTTGATCTGGGCGAACTGCTGCAGTGTCATGATGGCCTCCTGTGAATCCGGTAGCCAGCATGAATGATGTCAGTTTCGCGTAAGAGATGGAATCCCTAGACCGGATGAATTTGGCCGCTGTGCGATTGACGTGCGGCCCGGGCGGCGGACTCGGCAGACCCGGACTAAGCTGCCAGCTCATGAAAAACGCGCTGGAGACATGATGAAGCGATCCTCTTTGCCGCTCCGCCTGTGGCGACTGAGCTGCCTGGCCCTGTTGTGCTGCGCCAGCCTGGCGGGGGCGGCGCCGTTGGAGCCCGTGCTCGAGGCGGCACAGCGCGAGAAGCCCTTGCTGCTGGACACCCTACGACAGTTGGTCGCCATCGAGTCCGGCAGCCGTGAGCTGCAGGGGCTGGAGCAGGCGGCGAAGCTGATCAGCGACCGGCTGCGCAGCCTGGGTGGCAAGGTCGAGCTGGTGGACACCAATGTCGAGGTCTACCGGATGGAGGACACACCGGAGAAGGTCGGCAAGGCGGTTCGCGCCACCTTCAATGGCACGGGCACGGCCAGGATCCTGTTGATCGCCCATATGGACACCGTCTATCCGGCCGGCATGCTGGCCAAGCAGCCCTTCGAGATCCGCGATGACAAGGCCTATGGACTGGGTATCGCCGATGACAAGGCCGGCGTGGCCGTGATCCTGCATACGGTGGCGATGCTGAAATCGCTGAACTACGACAAGTTCGGGCGCCTGACGGTGTTGATCAATGGCGACGAGGAGATCAGCTCGCCCGGCTCACGCGCCATGCTCACACGCCTGGGCGGCGAGCACGATGTGGTGATGTCCTTCGAGGGGGCCGGCGTGCGCAACGACGGCCTGTCGCTGGCCACGGCCGGCATTGCCTCGGTCAACCTGACCGTCAAGGGGCGCGCCTCGCACGCCGGGTCCTCGCCCGAGCTGGGTGTCAATGCGCTGTACGAGCTGTCGCACCAGCTGCTGCAGATGCGCGATCTGTCCGACCCGGCCCATGGCGTCAAGGTCAACTGGACCATGGCCAATGCCGGCATCACGCGCAATATGATCCCGCCCTTTGCCACCGCCTCGGCCGATGTGCGGGTGCTGCGCGTGGCCGACTACGACGGCGTCGAGAAAAAGCTGCGCGAGCGCATCCAGAACAAGCTGCTGCCGGGCTCGCAGGTCGAGCTGGTGTTCGAGCGTCGCCGTCCGCCGTTGGAGAGCACGGCCGCCTCCAAGGCCTTTGCCACCCACGCCCAGGGCGTCTATGCCGAGCTGGGCTTGACGCTGCACGTGTCCGGCAGCGCCGGCGGCGGCGGCACCGACGCCGCCTTTGCCTCGCTGGCAACCAAGGCCGCCGTCGTCGAGCGCTTCGGTCTGCAGGGCTTTGGTGCCCACACCACCGATGCCGAGTTCGTGCTGCTCAGCTCGATCGAGCCGCGGCTCTACCTGGCCGCGCGGATGGTGATGGAAGCCTCGGAAGGCAAGTGGCGCAAGTGAGGCCCGGATTGCCATCCGGGCTACGGGAGCCAGGTAGCCCGGATGAAATCCGGGTCACAGCGCTCGCGGCAGCGTTCCCGGCAGCAGGATGTCCCGACCCACATTCTGGATCTGCGTATGGCCGCAGAAGGCCATCGTCAGGTCCAGCTCCTTGTGGATGATTTCCAGGCAGCGGGTCACGCCCGCCTCGCCCAGGGCGCCCAGGCCGTAGAGGAAGCTGCGGCCTATCAGCGTGCCGCGGGCGCCCAGCGCCCAGGCCTTGAGCACGTCCTGGCCCGAGCGTATGCCGCCATCCATCCAGACCTCGATGTCACGGCCGACGGCCTCGGCAATCGAGGGCAGGGCCTGTATCGATGACGGCGCGCCGTCCAGCTGGCGGCCGCCATGGTTGGAGACGATCAACGCATCGGCGCCGCTGTTGACGGCCAGGCGGGCGTCCTCGACATCCATGATGCCCTTCAGTATCAGCTTGCCGCCCCAGCGCTTCTTGATCCACTCGACATCGGCCCAACTCAGGCCCGGGTCGAACTGCTCGGCCGTCCAGGCCGACAGGGAGGACAGATCGCCCACGCCCTTTGCATGGCCGACGATATTGCCGAAGCTGTGGCGCTTCGTGCCCGCCATCCCCAGGCACCAGCGCGGCTTGGTCATCAGGTTGAGGATGTTGGCCAGCGTCGGCTTGGGCGGCGTGGACAGGCCGTTCTTGATGTCCTTGTGGCGCTGGCCGAGGATCTGCAGGTCCAGGGTCAGCTGCAGGGCCGAGCAATTGGCGGCCTTGGCGCGGTCGATCAGGCGCTCGATGAAGTCGCGGTCCCTCATCACATAGAGCTGGAACCAGAACGGCGCTTTCGTTGCCTCGGCCACGTCCTCGATCGAGCAGATGCTCATCGTCGACAGCGTGAAGGGCACGCCAAAGGCCTTGGCGGCACGGGCGGCCAGGATTTCGCCATCGGCATGCTGCATGCCCGTCAGCCCGGTCGGGGCGATGGCCACCGGCATGGCCACCGGCTGGCCGACCATGGTCGTGCGGGTGCTGCGGTTCTCCATATTCACGGCCACGCGCTGGCGCAACTTGATGGCCTGGAAGTCGCTCTCGTTGGCACGGTAGGTGCCCTCGGTCCAGGAGCCGGCGTCGGCATAGTCGTAGAACATGCGCGGCACGCGCCGCTTGGCCAGTACGCGCAGGTCTTCGATGCAGGTGATCACGGGCATGGCTTGTCTTTTGTTCTGATGGCAACCAGCGTCATGCTAGGTCAGACCGGCAGCCACGGCCAGAAAGATATTCAGGCGCCGGCTGAAGAATCCTCCGCCAGGCTCGCACAGTGCCGGCCCAGCCACTGGGCGAACTGCTGCGCGCCGGGGCTGGCCTGGTGGGTCAGCAGGTAGTAGGACTTGGCGGCGGGCACCTGCAGATCGAACAGCCGCCGCAGCGCGCCGTTGCGCAGATAGGGCGCGGCCAGGCTGGGCCGGCCCAGGGCCACGCCCTGGCCGCAGACGGCCGCCTCCAGGGTCAGGCCCAGATCGACGAAGCGCGTGCCCCTGGCAGGCTCCGGCCAGTCCAGGCCGGCGGCGCGCAGCCAGGGCGCCCAGGGCTCCAGCGGCGTGCGCAGCAGCGGTGCCTGGGCCAGGTCGGCCGGGCGGCGCAAGGCGGGCAGGCGCTGCAGCAGGGCCGGGGCGGCCATCGGCGTGACCCAGTCCTGCATCAAGACCTGGCCCTGTTCGCCGATGGCGTCGATCTCGCCATTGCGTATCTCCAGATCGGCGGCCGGGCCGGCCTCGTCCAGATAGGGCGTGCTCAGCAGCAGCTCCAGCTCCAGCTCGGGATGGGCCTCGGTGAAGGCGGGCAGGGCCGGCACCAGGATCTGCCGGGCGAAGGTCGGCGGCGCGGTGATGCGCAGCCGCTGCAGGCGCTGGGCGCTGCGGCGGTGCAGCGGTGTGGCGGCCAGCAGGGCAAGGGCTGCGCGCACCTGTTCCAGATACTCCTTGCCGGTGGCCGTCAGGGCCAGCGGCTTGAGCGTGCGGTCCAGCAGGGCGGCGCCCAGCAGTTCCTCGAGCGTGCTGATGCGCTTGCTGACGGCGCTGGCGCCAATGTGCAGGGCCTCGGCCGCACGCTCCAGGCTGCCCAGCCGGGCCGCAGCCTCGAAGGCGCGCAGGCCCTCGATCGAGGGAAAACGGGTGTCGGCGGCGCTGGTGTCTGGCATGCCTCGCACTGTAGCGCTCAGGCGGGTACCGGCGTCGGGCCATCGCTCAGGGGCAGGCTCAGCGCCAGGCACAGCCCGCGCTCGCTCGGCAGCAGTTCGACGCCGCCACCCAGGCGATTGACAATGTTCTGCACCATATACATGCCCAGACCGGACCCACCCTGGCCGCGGCGGGTGGTGAAGAAGGCCTCGAACATCCGTGCCCGCACCTCGGCCGAGACGCCGACACCATCGTCGCGGTAATGCAGCCGCGCCTCGCCGCCCAGGCGCTCGGCCGAGATGCGGATGCAGCCGCCCTGACCCTGCGGGAAGGCGTGGGTGAGGCTGTTCATGATCAGGTTCGAGAACACCTGGGTCAACAGGCCCGGGGGGAGGGTCATGCGCAGGCCGGCCTCGACCTCCAGCTCGACCCGCGCGCCACTCTTGCGCAGGGCCGGGCCGTGCACCGCCACCACCGAGCGCAGGTACTCGCCGAGCTCGAAGGTCTGCAGCTCCTCGGTGTTCTGGTCCACGGCGATGCGCTTGAAGTCGCCGACCAGCGCGGCGGCGCGCTGCAGATTGCGCTCCACCAGCTCGCCGCTGGCCCCCATCTGCTCCGACAGCGACAGCAGTTCGCTGCGGCCGATCCGGCCCGAGGCGATCAGCGTGGCCATGCGTCGGGCGGCGTCGCCCAGGCAGGAGGCGGCCGTGATGGCAACGCCTATGGGGGTGTTGACGTCATGCGCGATGCCCGCCACCAGCCGGCCCAGCGAGGCGATCTTCTCGCGCTCCATCTCGGCCTTGGCCTGCTTGGCCTGGGCCAGATCCAGGCTCAGCAGCAGGCGTTCGTAGATCTTGGCCACGTGGCTGGCGTTGAGCACATCGGCGCGGGCCCAGCTGCGGGCCTGGTGGCCGTGCTCCAGCCACAGCACGGCGCGCGGCCGCTGCTGCTGATAGATCACCAGCTCGGCGCGCGACTTCGCGCCCGGGCTCAGCGCCTGCAGCTCAGCGTGGCAGGGGTGCAGGCGCAGGTCGGTGAGGGTCAGCGGCCCGTCCATGCGCTCGAGCAGGGTCAGATAGCCGGGGCAGCTGTCCGGGCTCAGCCACTGGCCGGGCGCATCGGCGCTGCTGAAGCGGCCGGTGCCGTCGACGTCCCACCAGAACAGCAGCCGGTCGACCCGCATCAGCGCCAGCACCTGCTCGCGGATCTCGTCGGCGGCGCTCAGCAGATCGGCGGGCGAGTCCACCGCCCAGTGGCGATTGGACAGGTTCAGCAGGCGTTCCTCCGCACCCTGGTGGCCAAGATCAAAGCGCGCCAGGGCCCCCAGACGCTCGGGCAGGCTCAGCCGGTAGAGCTCGGCCTCCACGGCCTGGTGCTGCCATAGATGGTCCAGCGCCTGGGGCAACTGTTGACTCGCCTGGTAGAGGCGGGCCAGCGCCTTGTGGGCCGAGCTCTGCAGGCGCCGGGCGCCCAGCGTCTTGGCCAGCTGCAGACTGTGCTCGGCCACCGCTATCGCCTGTTGATGGTCGGCGTCGGTGCTGGCCAGCTCTGCCAGCGTGGCGCTGGCCACCGCCTGCAGCCAGGTGTAGCCGCAGCGCACCGCCATCGCCAGCGCCTGACGGCAATCGATCGTAGCCTGCTCATGCAGGCCCAGGGCCTCGGCGCAGCGCGACAGGTGCCAGAGGGCCTCGGCCTGGTAGTCGCGGTGGCGGGCGCGCTGTGCCGCGGCCTGGCCCTTGCGGAACTGCAGCTCGGCAGCAGCGAACTGCTGGCGATTGAACAGCCCGACGCCCAGATTGATGCACAGCTTGCTCTGCAGATAGTCGTCGCCAACCTCGCTCAGCATCTCGTCGGCGTTGGCGTGAAAGCGCTGGCCGGTCTCCCAGTCGTTCAGCGCATAGTGCAACTGGCCCAGTCCGATGCGTGCGGCCACGCCGATGCGCACATGGCCCACCAGGCCGGCCAGGTCCACGGCGCTGGACCAGTGCAGCGTGGCCTCGCCATACTCGCCGCGTTGGTAGCGGATGCGGCCCAGCGCCTCATGCAGCAGTGCCGCATGGGCGGGCAGATGGCGGGCCTTGGCCAGCTCCAGTCCGGCCCCCAGCCGCTCCAGCAGCTCGATGGCACGGCCGCGGCGTTCCAGCACGAAGAACTGGCCGTACAGTGCCACCAGGGCCACGGCCGGCCGGCTCTCCATGCATTGCTGCTCGAGGCGTTCATAGGGCTTCAGCACCAGCATCGGATGGGCCAGGGCGAGGGCCTCCAACCGGACCAGCAGCGCGGCTGCCCGGCCCGATTGGGTATCGCTTGCGCTTTGCTGCATGCCTGCCTCCTGCCCGGCGGATCGCCGACGAATGTGGGCACGACCAAGCATACCCAAGCCCAGCTCCGGGCGGGGCCTCAAAACAGTGTCAGATTCTGGGGCAGCGGCTCGGCCACCGCCCGGGCGGGGCGGGGTGTGCGGCGCCGGGCCTGCACATCGCCGGGCCGGCACAGGCCACCCATGCGCACGCCCAGCAGGCGCAGGCGCTGGCTCAGGTCCACCCGCTTCAGGCAGGCGCCAGCGGCGGCGCGTATCGCCTCGGCGTCCTGCACCGGCAGATCCAGGGTGAGGTCGCGGGTCACCGTGCGAAAACCCTCGAAGCGCAGCTTGATGCCCACCGTGCGGCCCAGATAGCCTTTGCGCTGCAAATCACCCGCCAGCTGCACGCACAGCCGGGTGAAGATCTCGCCCAGTTCGGCGCGGTCGTGCTTGGCATGCAGGTCGCGCTCGAAGGTGGTCTCGCGGCTGATCGACACGGGCTCGCTGTGCGTCACCACCGGTCGCTCGTCGCGGCCATGCGAGGCCTCGTGCAGCCAGGCACCGAAGCTGCGGCCGAACTGCTCGATCAGCCAGGCCGGGTCGGCCGCGGCCACCTCGCCGACGGTGTGAATGCCCAGCGTCGCCAGCCTGGCCGCGGCCTTGGGGCCGATGCCATTGATCTTGCGCGGGCTCATCGGCCAGATGCGGGACGGGATGTCGTCCAGGGTCAGAATCGTCAGCCCGTCGGGCTTGTCCAGCTCGGAGGCGATCTTGGACAGCAGCTTGTTGGGCGTGATGCCGATCGAGCAGCTTAAGGCCGTGGCGCGCCGCACATTGTTCTTGATCTCCTGGGCCAGGGCGCGCACCCCGCCCAGCGGGTCGTGGCCGACGGCGTCGCGGGCGCCTGGCACATCGCCAAGATCGATATAGATCTCGTCTATGCCGCGATCCTCGATCACCGGGGCCAGCTCGGCCACCGCCGCCTTGAAGCGGCGGGAGTACATCCGGTAGGCGTCGAAATCCATCGGCAGCAGGATGGCGTCGGGCGCGCGCACCGCCGCCTTCATCAGGCCCATGCCCGAGTGCACGCCCAGATCGCGCGCCTCGTAGGTGGCGGTGGTGGTGACGCCGCGGCCGGTGTAGTCGCGCAGCCGGGCGTACTCGCGGGTGCCGTCCTCGCGCAGCACCGGTTCATGGCGCCGGCCGCCGCCTATGACCACCGGCTGGCCCTTCAGATCGGGGTAGCGCAGCAGCTCCACCGACGCATAGAAAGCGTCCATGTCCAGGTGCGCGATCAGGCGTCCCGGTGGTGGGGGTGGAGCGTTCAGCGTTGCGGCCATGCTGCATTGTGGCTGCGATGGCACCGGCTTTGCCTACACTGCCGCTAGTCCTCCTTCCGTCACTCCAATCGATGCGTGCTGCTGCTTCAATCCTGCTGATGGGCCTGAGCCTGCTGTGCAACGCCGTCCAGGCACAGGAATTGGCCAGCTCCTGCGTGCTGGTGTTCGGTCATGGCCGCAATTTCGAGCCCGAGCAGCCGCAGCGCAACCAGCTGTGGGATGGTTTCAATCTGAGCTTCAACCAGCAGGTGGCGCTGGCGCTGCAGGCCGGCGGCCGCCGCGCGGTACCCCTGGTGCTGCCGGTGGAGGCGATCGACATCCAGCGCAACCAGCGCCTGCTGCTGGCCCAGGCGGTGTCCAGCGGCTGCAACCAGATCCTGGAGACCTCGGTGTTCTCCGACCCCGAAGCCCTGATGCTGGTGGCCCGGCTGCGCATCTATCCCTTGCTGGGCAGCAAGGGCCCGCGGCTGGCCGGTTCGCTGCCGACCATAGGCCAGGCCAACTACACCAACCAGCGCGACTATGCGCTGACACCCCGGGTGCTGGGCCGTTTCCAGCCCGGGCCGCTGGGCCAGCTGATGGCGCAGGAGGCGCTGGAGCATCTGGGGCCGTGATCGGGGTCTTCGTACCGGTGCTGACCGCCTTCGTCGCATTGCCCCCCGGCGCGTCGGCGGTGATGCCAAGCTTGCGGCGCCACCACATTGAGGAGATCGACGATGAAACTTGCCAACCACGCCACGGCCGCAGCGGCGGCGGTGCTTGGCGTCATGATGGTCATGCCGGCATCGGCCCAGCCCGCCGCCCCGCTACAGGCGCTCGACCGTGATCCGCTGACGCTGCAGGTGGCCGAGGCCGAGCGGGCCTTTGCCCGCAGCATGGCGCAGCGCGATATCGCCGCCTTTGCGCAGTTCGTGTCGGAGGACGCCCTGTTCTTTGCCGGCCGCAAGACCCAGAAGGGGCGGGCCGAGGTGGTGGCGGCCTGGAAGCGCTTCTTCGACGGCGCACAGGCACCGTTCTCCTGGGCCCCTGATCAGGTGGAGCTGGCCCCGGGCGGCCAGTTCGCCTACAGCACCGGCCCGGTCTGGGGGCCGGACGGCAAGCCGATCTCGCGCTTCAACACGGTCTGGCGCCTCGAGTCGCCAGGCGTCTGGCGGGTGCTCTATGACCGGGGCGAGGCACTGCCCTGCGACTGTGCCAAGCCCTGAGGGTTTCAGGTTTGGCGGCGCTTCACCATGAAGCCAAGCGCGGCCAGGCCGGCCAGCATCAGCGCATAGCTTTCGGGCTCGGGCACCGGCGCCAGGCTGTATTCGATATTGTTCATGCCCACGTTCCAAGCGGAGTTCTCCCATTCGATCACGATGCCGGTGCTGGACTGCAGGTTGCCGAACGAGAAGTGGGTGGGGGGCCCGTTGGGCGTACCGACCGGGCCGTCGTAGCTGAAATTGTTGCCACCCAGGGCGAACACGCGCACATGGGTGCCCAGTGTGGCGTTGAAGAAGGCACCGAGGTCGAAGCCTTGCAGCGAAACCATCTGGCCAGCCGCCGGCGCGAGGGTGATGCGGGCAAAGGAGGCGCCGTCGCCGCCATCGGCGAACACCGCGCTGGGCAGCGTGTTGTAGCCGGGGCCCCAGTACATCAGGCTGGCGGGGTCGTTGGAGTTGACGCTGGTGTAGATCACGTCCAGCATGCCGGCCACGTCGCCATGGGCCTGGTTGATGCGCGTGTAGTTGCCGCAGGCGATCATGGCGCCGGAGCCATCGACAGCGCTGGAGCAGATGCCGTCCGGGAAGGTCAGCGTGTCGGCCAGGGCCGGCATGGACAGCGTGGTGGCGAGCAGGGCGGCCGGCAGCAGGGCAAAGCGCATGGAAGTCTCCTCAGTCTGATGACTGGACGATAGTCCTATGCCCCTGCCTTGAACAGACCGGAAACTGTAAGAACAGCCCCCCATCCAAGGGGGCCGGTTTCAGCCCGCCAGGCGCGCCCTGTGCCGTGCCACCTGGGCCCGCACCTGGGCCGGCGCCGTGCCGCCCAGGATGTTGCGGGCATTCAGCGAGCCGCGCAGCGACAGCACCTCGAACACATCGGCCTCGACGGCCGGGTTGAAGGCCTGCAGCTCGGGCAGGGAGAGCTGCGACAGGTCCACGCCCTTGGCGATGGCCGTCTTCACCGCATGGGCCACGACCTCGTGGGCGTCGCGGAAGGGCAGGCCCTTCTTGGTCAGGTAGTCGGCCAGGTCGGTGGCGGTGGCATAGCCCTTCAGCGCCGCCCGCTCCATCGCCTCGGGCTTGACGGTGATGCCGCCGGCCAGCTCGGCGAAGATGCGCAGCGTGTCCTTCAAGGTGTCCACCGTGTCGAACAGCGGCTCCTTGTCTTCCTGGTTGTCCTTGTTGTAGGCCAGGGGCTGGCCCTTCATCAAGGTGATCAGACCCATCAGATGGCCGACCACGCGGCCGGTCTTGCCGCGGGCCAGCTCGGGCACGTCGGGGTTCTTCTTCTGCGGCATGATCGATGAGCCGGTGCAGAAGCGGTCCGCCAGGTCGATGAAGCCAAAGCTCTGGCTCATCCACAGGATCAGCTCCTCGCTGAGACGCGAGATGTGGATCATCACCAGGCTGGCGGCGGCAGTGAATTCGATCGCGAAATCGCGGTCGCTGACGGCGTCCAGGCTGTTCTGGCAGACGCCGTCCATGGCCAGCGTCAGGGCCACGCGCTCGCGGTCCAGCGGATAGCTGGTGCCGGCCAGCGCGGCGGCACCCAGCGGCAGGCGGTTGACCCGCTTGCGCACATCGGCCAGGCGCTCGGCGTCACGGCTGAACATCTCGACATAGGCCAGCAGATGGTGGCCGAAGCTGACCGGCTGGGCGACCTGCAGATGGGTAAAGCCGGGGAGGATGACCTCGGCATTTTTTTCAGCTACCTCGACCAGGGCCAGTTGCAGTGCCTGCAGCAAGCCCTGGATCGCGTCGATCTCGTCGCGCAGCCACAGCCGCACATCGGTGGCCACCTGGTCATTGCGCGAGCGGCCGGTGTGGAGGCGCTTGCCGGCGTCTCCGACCAGCTGGGTCAGGCGCGCCTCGATGTTCAGGTGCACATCCTCAAGGTCCAGCTTCCATTCGAAGCGGCCGGCCTCAATGTCTTCGGTGATCTGGGCCATGCCGCGCTCGATCGACGCCAGATCCTCGGCGCTCAGGATGCCCTGCGCGGCCAGCATCTCGGCGTGAGCGAGGCTGCCGCTGATGTCGGCGCGCCACAGGCGCTGGTCGAAGAACACGCTGGCCGTGTAGCGTTTCACCAGCTCGCTCATCGGCTCGGAAAACAGCGCGGACCAGGCTTGGGACTTCTTGTCGAGTTGGTTGTCGGACATGGCGGTTCGGGTGCCACTGGGCCGGGGCGGCCAGCGGTGAGGGGTAGCAGGGAGTAGCGCCCATTCTATCGAGCGTCCTCCATGTGGGCGCGGCAGCTAATATCGCGGCATGTCCACCAGCCCCCGCTCACCTGTTGCCGAAGCCGGCTCCGCCGACTCGGGGGCAGGTCTGAATTCCAGCAACTTCCCGGCCACCGAACTCGAGCCTCAGGGCCTGCCGCCGCTGTTCGACCCCAAGCGGGTGTTCGACGTCTGCCACGTCGGCGTCGTGCTGCGCGCGCTGCTCGCCACCCAGGCCGGCCTGGCGCTGGGCATGGGCCTGGCGGCGGCCAGTCCGGGGCAGTGGGCGCTGCTGACGGCAAGCGGCACGGTGGTCTCGCTGACGGCCCTGCTGCTGTGGCTGATCAGCGTTTGCGCGCTGCAGCGCCTGCTGGCCCGCCTGGGGCGGACCTGGCAATGGCTGGCGCTGATGGGTCTTGGAGCGCTCAGCGCGGCCTGCGGTTGGCAGCTGCTGATGCTGGTGAGCCCCGAATCGGAGAATCTGTTCCGCCAGAGCATGGTCATGCTGACCGGTTCGGCCATGGCCGCCAGCCTGTTCTACTGGCTGCGCCAGCGCGAGCGCATGCAGCGCCCCGCCCATGCGACGGCGAGGCTTGTCGAGCTGCAATCGCGCATACGCCCGCACTTTCTGTTCAACACGCTGAACACCGCGATCGCCCTGGTGCGCGTCGATCCGCATCGCGCCGAGGAGGTGCTGGAGGATCTGGCCGAGGTCTTCCGCGTCGCCCTGATGGAGGGCGGTGAGGCGGTCTCGCTGGAGCAGGAGATCGAGCTGGCGCGGCGCTATCTGGCGATCGAGCAGATCCGCTTCGGCGAGCGCCTGCGCGTGCGCTGGGAGCTGGACCCCGCCGCCAACCAGGCCCGTGTGCCACCGCTGCTGCTGCAGCCGCTGGTCGAGAACGCGGTGCGCCATGGCGTCGAGCCCAACGAGGGCGGCGGTGACCTGCTGGTGCGCACGCAAGTACGAGGCAGCGAGGTGGATCTGACCATCACCAACACGGTGTCAGGCCTTGCCTCCACGCCCGGCCACGGCATGGCCCTGCGCAATGTGCGCGAGCGGCTGCGCCTGATGCATGATGTGACGGCACGTTTCGAGGCCCGCCGCGAGGGCGGCGAGTTCCGCGTGCACCTGGTCATTCCCCGCTGAGTCACTGCCGAGTTTTGCCCATGGCCAACCCTGCCTTGCGAGTGCTGATTGTTGATGACGAGCCGATGGCTCGCCTGCGCCTGCGCGGCCTGCTGGAGGACTGCAAGGAGCCGCCCTGCGAGGTGGTGGCCGAGGCTGGATCGGCCTCGCAGGCCCAGCACTGGCTCAGCACCCATGCCTGCGACCTGGTGCTGCTGGACGTGCAGATGCCCGGCCCCGACGGCATGGCCCTGGCCGACGCGATGCGTCAGCGCCCGAACGCGCCGGCGGTGGTCTTCGTCACCGCCCATGCCGAGCATGCGCTGCGCGCCTTCGAGCTCGACGCCATCGACTACCTGACCAAGCCGGTGCGCCGCGAGCGCCTGGCCGCCGCCCTGGCCCGCGTCGCCCAGCGTCAGACCGAGCGCGCCGCCGCCGAGTCGCAGCGCCAGACCCCGGTCGAGGCCGCCGAGGCCGGCGTGATCGTCATCAACGATCGCGGCCGCCTGGTGCGCGTGCCTATCGGCGAGGTGCTGTACTTCAAGGCCGAACTGAAATACCTGACCCTGCGCACGGCCACGCAGAGCTTCGTCATGGACGGTGCGCTGTCCGACCTGGAGCAACGCCTGGGCGAGCGCTTTCTGCGGGTGCACCGCAATGCGCTGGTGGCCAAGCGGGCGGTGCGCGAACTGGAGAGGCGCCAGATGGCCGACGATTCCGAGGACGAGCCCGCAGCCAGCCAGTGGCAGCCCCTGCCGCCCGATGCAGCGCCCGACAAGAGCTTGGACAAAAGTAGCGAAACCTGGGCCGTGCGCGTGGCCCCCGTCGATGAATGGCTGGCCGTGTCAAGACGCCAGGTGGCGGCGGTGCGGGAGGCCCTGCGGGCGGCGGCGGGATGAAGAGAGGGGCCTCGGGCTTGCTCCAGCCCAGAGCGCGAACGCCGGTGAGCCGGACGTGCTCACAAGCTAATGTTGCGCGGCAATGGTCGAGAGGTGGCGGCGTGCAGTACGTGAAGGCTTTGAGGCTGGTGGCCGCTTTGCAGCGAGGCTGTGTGATAACGCGTCGGGAGTTCGGACGTTGTGGCTGCACCCCGAGCTTGAGGGCTTCGACAGGCAAATCTGATCGATTGGCGCGGAGAGAGCGATGTGGTGATTCCGTAGGCCTCGGTGAGGTGCGCCTTGGTGCCATATTGAACGTAAAAGGTGCCTACGCACCCAACAGCCGCATCGCCTTCTTGGTCCTCTCGAAGCCGAGGATGCTCAGGACGCGTTTGAAGTTGTAGGCCAGCACGCTCAGGCTCATTTCCGTCGCCACGTTCTGGATCCCTCGCATCAGGAAGTGCGTCCAGCCCATCCAATGTTTGAGGGTGCCGAAGACATGTTCGATGGTGCTCTTGCGAACTGTCATTGCGGTGGGCATTCGATCCAGCCGCTGCTGGACCCTGTCCACAACATCCTCGTGCTCCCATCGCCTGATACGCCGGTACTCACTGGGCGTGCACTGCGCCTTTATTGGGCAAGCAGGACAGGCGCTCGACCAATAGACGCTGATCTGCAGGCCATCTTCTTCGCGGCTGAAGCGACGAATCGCTCGCTGCCCAGCAGGGCATTGATACTCGTCGGCGCGAGCGATGTAGATGAAGTCTGACTTGTCGAATCGGCCTTCGGCCCTGGCATTGGATGTCATGGGCTTGGGAACAAGCGCGACGATCCCGGCATCCTCGCACGCCTTGAGTCCCAGGCCGCTGTAGTAGCCGCGGTCGGCGATGGCCTTCAATCTGCGCTTGCCCATCGCATCTCGCGCAGCCAGAGCGATTGCGCTCAGTTGTGCTCGGTCGCTGCCGTTGTTCGTGACCTCATGGGCAACGATCAGATGGTTCTTGGTGTCCACCGCAGTCTGCACGTTGTAGCCCACCATGGCCGTGCCCTTGGCACTGTAGGTGGTCATGGCGCGGGCATCAGGATCCGTCTGAGAGAGCTGACGATCAGGCAGCGTCTCTAGCTGCGCCTTCACCGCCTGCAGCTCTTGCAAGCGCTGGCGCATCTTCTGGATCTTGCCCTGCAGGCGCTCGGTCTTGGCCTGAATCTCCGTGGGCTGGGTTCGATCTGCAGTCTCCAGGGCATCAAGGTAGCGCTGGATGCTCTCCTCCAGCTCACGCTCGCGCCGCTCAATCTTGCCCGGCGTGTAATTGCGCTCGCGGTTGTTGACGGCCTTGAACTTGCTGCCGTCTATGGCCACCACGGCTTCGGTGAACAGCTTCAACTCGCGGCATAGCAATACGAAGCGGCGACAGACATTGCGAATGCCCTTGCCGTTGTCGCGGCGGAAGTCCGCGATGGTCTTGAAGTCGGGGGCGAGCCTGCCGGTCAGCCACATTGAAGCGCCCCGGGTTCCGAGGAGGCCAGTTGGTTTAAGTCAGACGGTCGCGGCCTGACCAACGCGTTGACGATGGTAGCTCGCCTCAAACTCCGCAGGCGGCACATGGCCCAGTGGTCCCATAAGGCGATGATGATTGAACCAGGCCACCCACTCGAGCGTCGCGAGTTCCACAGCCTGTTTGGTCTTCCACGGCCCGCGCCGGTGAATGACCTCGGCCTTGTAGAGCCCGTTGATCGTCTCGGCCAGAGCGTTGTCGTAGCTGTCGCCCTTAGAACCCACTGAGGGCTCGATGCCGGCCTCGGCCAGGCGCTCGCTGTAGCGAATAGAGAGGTATTGGGTGAATTCAATCGGTCATCGCAACACCTTCATCAGGAGGAGTTGAGATGGGAATTGCAAAGCATGGAAGATGTAGGCGCGGGGTGCGACCGGCGTTGGGATCCATCGGTCGTCCGGGTGCTGGCACAAAGGAGATCCGCCAGCGATTTTGGCGTGCCATCGCGGAAGGATTGTCCAGTGACAAAGCAGCCGATGCTGCTGGCGTCTCTTCAGCTGTGGGCGCCCGATTATTCAGGCAAGGTGGCGGCATGCCAGATGTCTGCCTTGAACAACCTACCGATCGTTTCCTCAGCCTCGCCGAGCGCGAGGAGATAGCCCTCCTTCACGCTCAAGGGATGGGTGTTCGAGAGATCGCCAGAAGGACTGGCCGCCATGCATCGACGATCTCGCGCGAGTTGCGCCGCAACGCAGCCACCCGCGGCGGCTATGTTGAGTACCGCGCGACGACGGCGCATTGGCATGCACAGCGCAGAGCCCGGCGCCCTCGAACAGCCAAGCTGGCAGCCAACCCGCGTCTAAAGGCCTATGTGCAAGAACGGCTTGAGGGCGCTGTTTCCACCGCAGATGGCAAGCGCGTAGGTCCTCGTGTCTCGTGGTCGGGCCGGCGCCATGGGCGGCGTCAGGACCGGCATTGGGCCATTGCCTGGAGCCCACAGCAGATTGCAAATCGACTGCTCATCGACCACCCCGACGACCCCAGTATGCGAATCTCGCACGAGGCGATCTACCAGGCTCTCTACATCAAAGGCCGTGGGGCGCTGCGGCGAGAACTCTGCCTGACTCTCCGGACAGGACGGGCATTGCGAATGCCTCGCTCCAGAGCCAAGTTGCGCGGCAAGCAATTCGTCACCTCGCAGGACTTGATCGACAAACGTCCGGCCAAGGTTGAGAGTCGCAACGAGCCTGGGCATTGGGAAGGCGACCTGATCATCGGACTGGACAGTTCTGCAATCGGAACCTTGGTAGAACGCAAGACGAGATACACCAAGTTGATGCACTTGCCACGTCAAGCGGGGTTCGGTGTCCAGCAGTTGAAGAACGGGCCGGCGGTGGCCGGTCGGGGTGCCGAAGCCGTGCGCGAAGCGATCACGTCAGCATTGATGCCGCTGCCGCTCAGGCTGCGCAAGTCATTGACCTGGGATCAGGGATCGGAAATGGCTCAGCACAAACGCCTGCGCCAGGAAACGGGTATCCGGACGTTCTTCTGCGAGCCGAGAAGCCCTTGGCAGCGGGGAACCAACGAGAACACCAACGGTTTGCTGCGGCAGTATTTCCCCAAGGGCACAGACCTGAGCCGCTACGGCGTGGCCGCTCTGCAGGCCGTCGCCGATGCTCTCAACAACAGGCCACGCAAGGTGCTGGGCTGGAAGACGCCGGCCGAAGTGTTCGGAGACTTGATGGACAATCGGAAAGGTGTTGCGACGACCAGTTGAATGCGGGTTGGGAACCGCGGTCCGAATGGTGCACCAGGCCATCGGCTTCAGACGGCTTGCGGTCATACAAGGCCTGCTCCAGCGCGTCGAGCACGAACTCGGTGTGCATCGAGCTGCTCTGGCGCCAGCCCACGATGCGACGGCTGAATACGTCGATGACGAACGCCACATAGACCCAGCCCTGCCAGGTCGAGACGTAGGTGAAGTCCGAGACCCAGAGCTGATTCGGCCGCTCCGCCCGGAACTGTCGATTGACGCGGTCCAGCGGGCACGGTGCCTTGGGATCTGGGATGGTCGTGCGCAGCGCCTTGCCTCGACGCACGCCCTGCAGCCCGAGCTGACGCATCAGCCGCTCGACGGTGCAGCGTGCCACCACGATGCCTTCTCGATTGAGCTGGTGCCAGACCTTATCTGCGCCATAGACCTGCATATTGGATTGCCATACACGTTGAACCTGTGGCATCAGGCTCGCATCGCGCTGAGCACGACGAGAGCGCAAGACCGGGCAGCGCTGACGCGCGGCGTGGCGCCAGTACGCCGATGGGGCGATCTGCAAGACTCGGCAGATCGACTCGACCCCAAACTGCTGGCGGTACTGATCGATGAAGGCCTTCAGGACTTGATACGGCGGTCGAGCTCCGCCTGGGCGAAAAACGCGCTGGCCAGCTTCAGAATCTCGTTGGCCTTGCGCAGCTCGCGCACCTCCCGTTCCAGGTCCTTGATGCGCTGGGCTTCGGCGGTCGAAACCCCATCGCGCTGGCCGGCATCGACCTCATGCTGCTTGACCCATGTGTGCAACGTCTGCGGGACGCAGCCGATCTTGTCGGCGATGGACTCGATGGCCGCCCACTGGGACGGATGTTCAGCCCGGTGCTCCAGCACCATACGCACAGCGCGCTCACGCACCTCAGGGGAAAACTTCGGGGACTTCTTCATGGCTCCATTCTCTACAGTTGGAGCCTCCTCAAAACCCGGGGCGCTTCACATCAGTTCCACATTACGCTGGCACTAGCGCTCCAGTCGACGACTGGACTGGATGCGGTTGAGATAGCCATACAGGTAGAGCTTCAACAGCACCGACGGGTGATACGAGGGACGGCCCGTTGCAGACGGGCTTGCACCATCGAAGCCCAAGGCCACCAGGTCCAATTCATCGATGAAGACATCCACGATTCGGATCGTGTTGTCCTCTGCGATGAAGTCGTCTAGACACTCGGGCAGCAGCGTGACCTGGTTTCGATCTTCGCCTTCGATGAATCGCTTCATGTGGCAGCTCGTGCAGTGGCGTTCCCACAATTTAGGCAGCGGTGCGCGCATTCAAAGGAGGGTTTTCACACAGCCTCCAGCAGAAGGTGCCAGTCGATCTGGGCCGGCGCGTTCACGGTTTCGGCTGCATACCGGTCATCGCCGCGCGCGTGCCATTCGCACTTAATGGCGGCTTCGAGACGAGGGTGCAGGCCATGGCGCAGTATGGACTAACGCCGTAAGCCATCCTTTTCAGTGATGAGTCAACTGACGTAGACGTTTGGCAGCTCGCGCGCAGGCCATCCGTATTGAGCGCGCATTGCACGATCAAACGTCCGAACGGCTTCATTGGCAAGTGCCCAATCGCATAGAAGTTGCGGGTGCATGTAGATGGGCGGACCTCCGTCTGTACTGCTCAGGGACAAAGCGATAAGCAAGCTATTTGAGCCAATCATCTCCTTGCTCCGAAGCAGTGCTTCTTGCTGGTCAAGTAGTTCGTGGCCTCGCTTTCGATCAGTCGGCATGACTTTGGACGCCTCGACCAATGCTGCATTCGCCCGCTCGTGCAATTCTTGGTACTGGCGACCTTCCTCTGCTGTGTATGCACGAGAGGGCAGGTAAGGCGGTATGCGGTGGGCTGTTGAATCGCGGTAGACCTTGCCATATTCATCGAACCACTTCTTCATGGACTCCTTTGCAGCATAGGTCTTGAGTTCGTCAGGAAGGAAGGGTTCGATGTCCTTCTTGAACAGGCTGACCTTTAGCGGCGACAACGAACCACCTGCCTCCAACATGCAAACCCACGCCATGTTGTCGAACAAGGCATAGACATTGATCGCAAACGCCTGCAGCTGAATAGAGATGTCATCGCACGAATCACGCGAAAGCAAGCTCTGCGCGTCCGGCGGGAATATCTTGAAAATGTTCATAGCGCTGCGCGCGATCAAGGGGAGCCTGCGGCCAATGCCCTCATTGGCAAAAGTCTTTGCACGCGCGATCGTCAGATGCGAGGTGAGTTCAAACAAGACCATCTGAACGGCGGCAGTCTCATTGCGTAGCTCTTGCAGGCGTTCTTTGAACTCGCTGATTTGCGAGGCTGAATAGCCACGTGCGGTTCCTTGTTGTTCAGCCATTCAGATGCCCTCTCAATTGAAGCAGCGTCAATGATAGGCATCGGCCGAGCGCCCGTGAAACTCCTCCAAGAATGCGCAAGATTTCGGCTCGCCGCACAAATTACGCCAACTGCCTCAGACAGGTACAGCGCGAACCACATGACGGTTCAACGTCAGGTCTTGGCGAGAGCAGTCGTTCGGCCGTTGAATCTGTCCGGCCGCAATCAGCCTGATGCTGAAGTCCGCCGGGGTTCGGCCGCTCATACCTTGGCGAGAAAGCCCGCCGCATCACCAGCGTCACACTTCCAGTCTGCGAAGACCCCGACCAGATTGCATTCCACGCAGTGGCAAGCGATGTAGTACCAGCGCACGTCATGTGTGCCCTCGTACACGGAGACGCCGGACATCAGCTCGAACACCTCGTTCTCGCACACGCACTCGTGCGTCTCGGGCGCGGCTTTTTCAACGTAGTCCGCGCTGTTGCCCATCAGGTGTTCCTGCCCGCAGTCGGTGCAGGTGCGGATTGCCACGCCGGCTTCTTCATCAGTCTGCAGCGCGAAGGTCCGGCACCCGCAATCGCATTTGGACGCGGCAAACCGGACGGCCTCATGGCGATTCGCAACGCTGTAGCTGCGCAGCTCGGCTTGGGTGTCGCCGGACGTCGTCCCGTACCAGAACTCGCCCTTCTTCGTCAGTGCCATTGATGCTGCTCCATTCTTCAAGGTGGGCTTCCCGGCAGGTCTGATGCCAGGCTCGCCCCGATCATCTGCATTTTGCCTGGAGGCCCGGCGATCGTCGTCAAAGGCCCGGGTCGGGGTGGTCGCCGACAAGGGCTGCGGACATCCTTGAATGCCGATTCTTGGAGATTGCAGCCATCCGGTGGCCTCTCCGGTTCGAACGGCGCCTATCAGCCTTGAAGGGTCGTCCGCCCTGCTGCCTCACCTGGAGGCCACTGGCAATAGTGTTTGGCCTGCCCCACACCCGGCCGTCGCCCCAGATCGCCAAGGCCAACAGCGCACAAGCGCCCCTGGATTGCGCCGGACAGTGAATTTGCGCCCTGTCAGTCCCACCTCAAGGCAACCAAATCTCAAAATCCGTCCCCCCCGGCTCCCTTCTGTGCAGCAACACCCGGCCCTCTCGGTCCGGCATGCGGTGGGCGCGGGCGACGGCGGCGCAAAGTTCCAGGCCGAGACCGGTGGAGGACTGGGCCGAGGGGTCGCTGGCGCCCAGGCCGGGTCCGTCGTCGTGGACGGTGAAGACCAGAAAGCCGTCGCGCTGCGCGGCGTCGAGCAGCACCTCGGAGCGGGCGAAGCGCCAGGCGTTGTGCAGGGCGGCTTCCAGGGCCAGGCGGGTCAGGCGCGGGTCGAAGTACCAGAAGGGCGGGGCGCCGGCACAGGGGCCCAGGCGCAGCGGCGCACCGTCGGGCCGCGAGGCCACGCTCAGCAGGCTGGCGAGAAAGTCGCGAGGCGATTCGTCGCTGGCATGGGCGACCAGCTGGCCCTCGGGCGAGCCGTACAGCGTCAGGTAGGCGACCAGGCGCTGGCGCAGCTGGGCGCAGTGCTGGTGGGCGCGATGGGCCTTGAGGCGGTCGGGCCTGGCCTCCAGCAGGCTCAACTCGGCCTCCAGCACGCCCAGCTGGTTCTTCAGATCGTGCACCAGCAGGGCCAGCAGTTCGTGATTCATGCGCCGGTTTTCTGGCCCGCCACCGCCGTGCCGGCCTTGGCCTGGAGGGCGGCCTGGGTGTCGCGGAAGTAGCGCCGCATCTGGGCCACGCGGTCGTTCATCGGCAGCAGCTTGTCCAGCCGGGCCAGATAGCCGCGCACCTCGTCCACCTTGGCCGGATTGAGCTGCTTGCCCAGGCGCAGCGACATGCAGTTCATCTGCGCCGCCTCGAGCAGCACGGTGGTGTTCTCGGGGTAGGCGCGCAGTTCGGCCTCGATTGCCTCCAGCGCCTCCATCAGCTGGCCATTGCGGAACAGCAGCTTGGCCTCGTGCAGGCGGGTCTTCAGCCCCTTGGTGGCGGCCCCGACGACCTGCTCGATCTGCTCGCCCTGGCCGGTATCCTGCAGGGCCTTCGTGACGAGCTGCTGGATGCGGGTGTTTTCGTGATCGGCGCTGACGGCCTGCAGCAGCAGCTTGAGCCCCGCCTCGACCTGGCCGGCCATCAGCGCGGCCTTGGCCACTGCGATGGTGGCGAAGTCGGCCTTGCTGTGGCGGGTGGCGGCCAGCGCCTGGGCCACTTCCTGCGCGGCACGCTCGGTGTCGCCTGTCAGTGTGTGGGCCTGGGCGCGCAGGGCCAGCATGACGGTGTCGAACTCGGCGCTGCGGTTGGGTTTGCCGGCGGCCGGGGTGTCCAGGGTGGCCAGCGCCTCCTTGGCCTCGCCCAGGTCGAGCTGGGTCTGGGCCAGGGCCAGCTGGTCCTGGGGCTGGGCGGTGATGGAGCCGGCGCTGGATTTCCAGGCCTTGGCATAGCTGGCCTTGGCCAGCGCCAGGTCACCATTGCGGTAGGCCCCCTCGGCCACCAGGCGCTGGCGGCGCGCCGAGGGCACGACGTTGGCCGAGTCCTTCAGCACCTCCAGCGCCCCGGCCGGGTTGCCCTGGGCTTCCAGCGATTGGGCCAGCACGTCATAGGCGGCCAGTACCTTCTGCCCCTCGCGCGATTCGATGATGTCCAGCGCCAGCTGCTTGGCCTGGTCGAACTGGCCGGCCGCCTTGTGGGCGCGAGCCAGGCCGATCTGGGCCCACATCAGGCCGGCGCGCAGCTCCAGCGCGCTCAGGTAGATGTTGCGGGCCTCATCGACGCGGCCCAGGTCGAGCTCGATCTGACCCTTGAGCTGCAGCGCATGCATATACCAGCGGTCCTTGCGGGCCAGCACGGCGTCGCACGCGGTGGCCGCGGCGGCCAGGTCGTGCTTGCTCAGTTGTTGGTTGATGGCCAGCAGGGCCTGGCGCTTTTCGAGCTGGGCCTTGAGCCGCTCCTCGATGTCACCGGCGGTGATGGGCTTGAGCAGATAGGCGTCGGGCAGGTGTTCGCTGGCAGCGGCGACCGAGTTGTAGTTGCTCTCGGCGGTGACCATGAAGAACAGGCAGTCGGCCGGCAGGAGCTGCTGCTCGCGCAGGAACTCGAACAGCTGCTGGCCGTCGGTCTTGTGGTTCAGGTTGTAGTCGCACAGTATCAGGCTGTAGTGCTTGGAGCGGATATGGCGCAGCGCATCATCGGCCGAGCCTGCGGCGTCGATCTTTGCGATGCCCAGCATGCCGAGCTGGCCTCGCAGCGTAGTCTGCTGGGTGGCCATGTCGTCAACGACCAGGGCCTCGATCTTGGAATACGGAGTTTCTATGCGCATGCCCACTCCATGGCAGGGAGCTGCCGGGCCCAGCTTACAGGCATGGGCGCGCCTGGGCAACTGCCGTAGAGCTACTGGCTGAAGAAGGCGATGCGCTCCGGCGTGGCCGGATGGCTGGACAGCAGGGCGGGCACGCCGGTCTGCCGCGCTTCAATTGCGGCGATGCGCTCGAAGAAATGCAGCATCACGCGCGGCGACAGGCCGGCGCGGCGCAGCATCCGGTGGGCCTGGGCGTCGGCCTCGCGCTCGAAGTCGCGTGAGTAGGCCTGCTGGGCGAGCAGGGCGGGCAGGCCGGCCAGCAGGGCCGAGAAGTCACCCACCACCAGGCCGGCCAGCGCGCCGACCAGGCCGGCCTGCAAGGCCATGCGCAGGCCGTGCTGGTGCTGCACATGGCCCAGTTCGTGGGCCAGCACGCCCTGCAGCGCATCGGGGCTGTCGTGCAGCAGTTCGACCAGGGCGTCCGTCAGCACGATCTCGCCTCCCGGAAGGGCGAAGGCATTGGGCCCCAGCAGCTTGTCGCCGGCGCGGAAGTGCAATTGATAGCGAAGGGGTGCGTCGGCCGGGCTGGCAGCGACAAGCCGCTCGAAGCGCCGGGCGATCTGTTCGCGCCGGGCCGTATCGACGGTGCTGGGCTTGAGCCAGTGCTGGTCCAGATAGTCCAGCGACTGGCTGCCGATCTGGTGCGCGGCCGAGGAGGGCAACGCACGGACAATCAGGTCGGCGGCCAGCGGTGCGCCCCAGCGCCAGCAGGCGAACAGGAAGGCCAGCAGCAGCGCCATGGCCAGCAGGACGCGGCGCCAGCTCTGCATCCAGCGCACGGTGACCGTGTCGCGCAGGCCCGAGCCCTGGGCCCAGCTGTCCCAGGCGGCGGCGTCTGCGCAGCTGAGCAGGCCCCCGTCGGGCAGCTGGGCCTGGCGCTGGCCATGGCGTTGGCGCTCGGGCCAGCGCACATCGCGGGCCGCGTACTGCGCCTCGGCACCGGCGCTGAGGTGCAGATGACCATCGCTGAGCCAGATCTCGGCTGCCTGTGGCCGGGCGCTGCGGCCGTCGAAATAGTCGAGCTGCAGTCGGGGCGCGTCCATGGCCTCGCTCACAGGCCCATGTCGATGCCGAAGAAGTCGCCGGCCGCTTCACCGGCGGCGTCCTGCTGCGCAGCGCCAGCCTGGGTCACCCATTCGTCCATATCGGCATCGACGGTGACCTTCATCGCCGAGAGCCGCAGCTGCGTCGTGTTGATGGCGGCAAAGGGGCGGTAAAGGCCCAGCGTGATGGCGGTCAGCACCCAGTTCTTCAGGTTCAGCCAGCCCAGGGACCGGGCGCTGAGCTGGCTGTCGAACTGCAGCGCGGAGCTGCCGGTCTTGCACCAGACCAGGTTCTGCATGCGGGCGCTGAAATAGGACATCATGATGACAAGGAGCAGCAGATAGGCCAGCAGGCCCAGGCCGGCCAGCAGCACGATGGCGGCGGTCTGGCCCAGGGCGCCGGACTTGATCAGTGGGATCAGCACGGCGGCCCCGACGCCGGCCAGCGCCACCGGCACCAGGGTCACCAGCAGGCCTTTCAGTGCCAGACTGTAGAAGCTGCCGATCGAGGTGCTCAGGGTGGCTTGTTGATCGGCATAGACATAGCCGCCTTGCTGGTAGCGCTTGATCAAGGCCAGCCCCCAGGGCAACAGCCCGAACAGCAGCAGCAGCGGGCCGAAGGTGATGAGGGCGTAGAAGGCGGGGTCCTCCGGCTGTGCACCGGGCGCAGGCGCCCACAGGAACTGGCAGACCACCATCAACATGGCCGGCAGATAAGTCGGCAGCATGCAGCGGTAGGCCCCGGCCAGATCACCGCGAAAGCTGAAGGGAAGGCCGCGCCAGCTGGTGTTGGACAGGCGGAACTGCAGGCCCGCCCGCCACAGCGCCGGCCAGACCGCGCACAGCAGACCGAAGGCGATCAGCCCGGCCACCGGCGAGAAGCGGCCGGCGACGCCGTAGGCCAGCATCAGCAGGGCCAGCAGCAGAAAGCCGCGGAACATGCGCCAGGGGTTGCCGTGAAAGGCCAGCGCCTGGCCGTCGATCAATGTGTTGGCGTAGAAGTAGCTCAGGCGCCGGGCCTTGGCAAAGGGCAGGTAGAGGCCCAGCGTGACCACGGTGAGCAGCAGGTTGACGATCCAGATGCGGAAGTACTCGCTGCCGGAGCCGCTGAACTCGATGTCCAGCCTGCGCTTGAAGCGGGTGGTGGCAAGGTCGGGCAGGACGCTGTGCGCGAACGCGGGCGCCCGGACCGGGCTGATGCCGGCCGTGAGGGTGGTCATGAACTTCTCCCTGAAGTATCGGTTTTATCGTTGTGATCGGCGCCAGGATCTGGGTCCCGGGCCACCGATTCGGACAGCAGTGTCACCGATGCAGGCAGGGGTGACAAGGTCCCACGAATGGGGGAGATCCCCCGAAAAGAACCGTACTTCGGGCGCAGCGTCAACCGGTATTCCGCAGCCCCGCCGCCACTCCGTTGATCGAGATATGGATGCCGCGCTGCACGCGCTCGAGGTCGGTGTCGGCAGGGCCGCGGTTGCGGTAGCGGCGCAGCAGCTCGACCTGCAGGTGGTTCAGCGGGTCCAGATAGGGGAAGCGATGGGCGATCGAGCGGGCCAGGGCCGGGTTCGAGGCCAGGCGGTCGCTCTCGCCGGTGATCAGGGTCAGGGCTTGCTGGGTGCGCTGCCATTCGGCCTGGATGGCGGCGAAGATCTTGCGGCCCTGTTTCCTGTCCTCGACCAGCTCGACATAGCGCGCGGCAATCGCCAGATCGCTCTTGGCCAGCACCATGTCCAGATTCGACAGCAGGGTGCGGAAGAAGGGCCACTGCTTGTACATGCGCTTGAGCAGGGCCAGGCGGGTCTTGTGCTCTGCCCCGTCTTCCTTGCCCAGATAGCTGAGCACGGCCGAGCCGAAGCCGCACCAGCCGGGCAGGGCGACGCGGCACTGGCCCCAGCTGAAGCCCCAGGGGATGGCGCGAAGGTCTTCGATCGCTCGCGTGGCCTTGCGCGAGGCAGGGCGCGAGCCGATGTTCAGCTCGGCGATCTCGCGTATCGGCGTGGCGGCGAAGAAGTATTCGGCAAAGCCGGGAGTCTCATAGACCAGCTTGCGGTAGGCGCCGAAGCTGGCGTCCGACAGCGACTGCGCGGCGCCCAGAAAGCTCGCCGGGGCGGTCTTGGTCGGATGCAGCAGCGTGGCTTCCAGGGTGGCGGCCACCAGGGTCTCGAGATTGCGCCGGCCGATCTCGGGGTTCGAGTACTTGGAGGCGATCACCTCGCCCTGCTCGGTCAGCCGGATCTGGCCGTTGACGGTTCCGGGGGGCTGGGCCAGGATGGCCTGGTAGCTGGGGCCGCCGCCGCGGCCGACGGTGCCGCCGCGGCCATGGAACAGGCGTAGGGTAATGCCGTGGTCGGCACGCAGCTGGCTGAACAGCTCGACCAGCTCGGTCTCGGCACGGTAGAGCTCCCAGTTGCTGGTGAAGACGCCGCCGTCCTTGTTGCTGTCGCTATAGCCCAGCATGATGTCCTGCTCGGCGCCTGAGCGTTTCAGCATCTCGGTGATGCCGGGCAGGGCGTAGAAGGCGCGCATGATGGGCGCGGCCAGGCGCAGGTCGGCAATCGTCTCGAACAAGGGCACGACGATCAGATCGGCCGTGGCGTCGGCATCCAGTGTGCCGCGCAGCAGGCCCACTTCCTTGAACAGCAAGAGCACCTCCAGCAGGTCGCTGACGTCCTCGGTGTGCGAGATGATGTAGTGGCGCAGCGCGTCGAAGCCATAGCGCTGGCGCATCTCCACCGCCGTCTCGAAGATGGCCAGCTCGCCCTGGGCCAGCGCGCTGTAGGCCACGCCATGCACGCGCAGCGGGCGGGCGTCGTTCAACTGCTGCAGCAGCAGCGCACGGCGAGCGGTTTCATCGAGGGCGCTGTAATCGGCCTCGACGCGGGCGGTGCGCAGCAGCTCGGCGACCACGGCCTCGTGCTGGTCCGAGCTCTGGCGCAGATCCAGCGTGGCCAGATGGAAGCCGAACACCTGCACGGCGCGCATCAGCGGCTTCAGACGTGGCCCTATCAGCGCCTGCGCATGGTGGCTGCGCAGCGAGGCCTCGATGGTGCGCAGATCGGCCAGGAACTGCTGGGCGTTTTCGTACGGGTCTTGCGGTGCCACCGCATGGCGCAAGGCTTCGGTGCCGGTCAGCTCATGCAGCGAGGCGGCCAGCTTGGCATACATGCCGATCAGCGCACGGCGGTAGGGCTCGTCGATGCGGTGCTCGTTGTGGTCCGGCGAACGCTCGGCGAGAAGCTGCATCTCGGGCGTGACCGGGGCCAGCATGGCCGAGATCGACAGCTCGGCGCCCAGCTCGTGGACCTCGGTCAGGTAGTGGCGCAGCACGGTCTCGCTCTGGCGGGAGAGCGCCATGCGCATCGTGTCGGCACTGACATTGGGATTGCCGTCGCGGTCGCCGCCTATCCAGTGGCCCATGCGGAAGAAGCTCGCCACCGATTGGCCGGGCAGGGCCTGCTCCAGCTCCTCGTAGAGCTTGGGAATCTCGCGCAGAAAGGTGCTGGGGTAGTAGGACAGCGCGTTGTCGATCTCGTCGGCGACGCGCAGTTTGGCATTGCGCAGCATCCGCGTCTGCCACAGCTGGGTGACGCGGGCCCGCACCAGGGCCTCGTTCAGCGCCAGCTCGCGGGCGGTCTGCAGGCCGTCGCGCTGCTCCACCAGGGTGGCGATGGCGCGCTCGGCGTCGAGAATGCTCTTGCGCTGCACCTCGGTCGGGTGGGCGGTCAGCACCGGCGCGATATAGGCGTGCTGCAGGGTGTGGGCGATGTCATGGGCGCGGTGGCCGGCGGCCTCCAGGCGCTCGAAGCACATGGCCAGCGAGCCTTCCTGGCGGTTGCCCTGGCGCTCATGGTGCTCGCGGCGGCGCACATGGTGGCGGTCCTCGGCCAGATTGGCCAGGTGCGAGAAATAGCTGAAGGCGCGAATCACGCTCACCGCCTGGTCGCCCGACAGGTTCTTCAGGAGCCGGTCAAGCGCCTTGCCCGCCGGGGCGTCCTGCTTCAGCCGGTAGGCCACCGACAGCTGGCGGATCTGCTCGACCAGCTCATAGGCCTCGCGGCCCTCCTGTTCGCGTATCACCTCGCCGAGGATGCGGCCCAGCAGCCGGATGTCGTCGACCAGTGGTTTGTTCTTCTCGGCCGCATCGGCCTGGGCACTGCGACTGCGGGTCGTGCTCGGGGTCGTGCTCGATTTGGCGGCGGGCGTGGAACGGGCGGGAGCGGCGGTCTTGCGTGGCATGCGGGCCTCTTGAAGGTGGCGGAGGGCGAGAAAGCGAAGGCAGGAACTGCCGGTAATGTAACTTTGTTACCGACATTCAACTGTATCAGTAACAGAGCCTGCAGCATTCTGGATTGCAGCAAGCCAGCCTTCGGCGGGCTGCTAGCATTCGTCCATGCAAGAAAAAACTCTGATCGCCACACGCGAAAGCCGGCTGGCACTTTGGCAGGCCGAGCATGTGCGCAGCCTGCTGCAGGTGATGGGCCTGGAGGTCGACCTGCTGGGCATGACCACCCGGGGCGACCAGATCCTGGACCGCACCCTGTCCAAGGTCGGCGGCAAGGGCCTGTTCGTCAAGGAGCTGGAGACGGCGCTCGAAGAAGGCCGTGCTCATCTCGCCGTGCACTCGCTGAAGGACGTGCCCATGGATCTGCCACCTGGCTTCGATCTGGTGGCCATCCTGGAGCGCGAGGACCCGCGCGATGCCTTTGTCTCGAACCGCTACGCCTCGCTGGACGAGCTGCCGCAGGGTGCCCTGGTCGGCACCTCCAGCCTGCGCCGTGTGGTGCAGCTGAAGGCCCTGCGGCCCGACCTGCGGATTGAGCCGCTTCGGGGTAATCTGGACACCCGCCTGCGCAAGCTCGACGAGGGCGGCTACGACGCCATCGTGCTGGCCGCGGCCGGGCTGATGCGCCTGGGCCTGGCCGGGCGCATCCGCGCCTGCTTCGATGTGCAGCAGATGATCCCCTGCGCCGGCCAGGGCGCGCTGGGCATCGAGATCCGCAGCGATGCGGCTGATCTGCGCGCCAAGCTGGCGACGCTGATCGACAAGCCCACCTGGCTGGCCACGCAGGCCGAGCGCGCCGTGTCAAGGGCGCTGGGTGGCAGCTGCAGCGTGCCGCTGGCGGCCCATGCCGTCTGGCAGGGGCAGACGCTGGTGCTGAGCACCGCGCTGGGTCATCCTGAGCAGACGGACAAGCCCTTGCTGCGCGCCAATGTCGCCGCCGTGATTGCCGACGAGCAAGCAGCCCGCGCCATGGGCACGCAGGCCGCCGACCAGCTGCGTGCCGCCGGTGCCGCCGACTATCTGAGTGCCGCTTGAGCCCTGGCCTGCCGCGACTGCTGGTGACGCGGCCGGCCGCGCAGGCCGAAGAGTGGGTGGCGGGTCTGAAGGCTGAAGGGCTGGATGCCGTCGCGCTGCCGCTGATTGCCATCAGCGCCGGCAGCAAGCAGGCTGCGCTGGACCAGGCCTGGCAAGACCTGGCCCTGAACCGGATGCTGGTCTTTGTCAGCCCGAATGCGGTGCAGCAGTTCTTTGCCCATCGCCCCGAGGGTCAGGTCTGGCCGGCGCAGACCCTGGCGGCCACCGTCGGCCCTGGCAGCGCCCGTGCGCTGCGCGAGGCCGGGGTGCCGGCCTCGCTGGTGCGCGAGCCCGCCGCCGATGCGCCCAGCTTCGACTCCGAGGCCCTGTGGCAGGTACTGGCGCCGCTGGACTGGCAGGGCGCGCGCGTGCTGCTGGTGCGCGGCGATGGCGGCCGCGAGTGGCTGGGCGAGCGCCTGCGGGCACGGGGCGCCGTGGTCGAGGCGGTGCAGAGCTACAGCCGCGTGCTGCCGGTGCTGGACGCCGAGCAGCAGCGCCTGCTCGATGAGGCGCTGGCGGCGCCGCTGGCACATGTCTGGTTGCTCAGCAGCGCCGAGGCGATAGGCAATCTCGCGGCCCTGGCGCCGCCCGGTGCCGATTGGTCACAGGCGCGGGCGGTGGCCACGCACGAACGCATTGCCGAGGCCGCCGGGGCCCAGGGTTTTGGCCGTGTTGTGCTGGCGCTACCCAAGCTGCATGCGGTGGCGGCGGCGGCTCGGGCCCTTGGCTAACGCTCTATACAATCGGCCGAACCGTGAGCGATACCTCTTCCAACCCCTCCAGCACGCCCTCTGCCGACCCCGCGGCCGGCGCTACATCCGGACCTCAGACCGAGGCTGCAGCCAGTGGCGTTGCTGCGCCTGCTGCCAAGTCTGCGCGCCACGGCGGCGTGCCGCCAGCGGCCATAGGCCTGCTGGTGCTGCTGACCCTGCTGGCGCTGGGCCTGTCATGGCAGGCGCACGAGCGGGTGCAGCAGCTGGAGCAGGAGCTGGTGCGCCGTCAGCAAAGCACCCAGGCCGAGTCCAGCGAGGCCCGGGCCCTGGCGCGCCAGGCCCAGGATGTGTCGCGCGACAGTGCCGCCAAGCTGGCCCTGGTCGAGGCGCGGCTGTCCGAGGTGGCACTGCAGCGCAGTCAGCTGGAGGAGTTGATCCAGTCGCTGTCCCGCTCGCGTGACGAGAACGTGCTGGTGGACATCGAGGCCTCGATTCGCGTGGCGCTGCAGCAGTCGGCGATCACCGGCAGCGCCGAGCCCCTGGTCGCCACGCTGCGCCAGGCTGATGAGCGCCTGGCCCGCTACAAGCAGCCGCGCCTGGAAGGCGTGCGCCGTGCCGTGGCGCGTGATCTGGATCGCGTCAAGGCCATCAATGTGGTCGATGTGTCTTCGCTGACGATCAAGCTCGACGAGGCGGTGCGCCTGGTCGATGAACTACCGTTGTTGTCGGTGGCGCAGCGCGGCAAGGCCGAGACCGACGAGGCCATCGCCAGTGACCGCGCACCGGCCAAGAAGCGCCCGGTGCCCGCCGCGGCCGAAACCGGCTGGTGGCCCGAGCTGCAGGCGCAGTGGACGGGGCTGGCCGGCAAGGTCTGGGGCGAGGCCCGCACCTTGCTGCGCGTGACCCGCATCGACAACCCCGAGGCCATGCTGCTGGCGCCGGAGCAGGCCTTCTTCCTGCGCGAGAACCTGAAGCTGCGCCTGCTCAATGCCCGCCTGGCCCTGCTGAGCCGCCAGTTTGATACCGCCCAGGCCGATCTGCGCGATGCGCAAAGCGGACTGGAGCGCTATTTCGAGCGCAACTCGCGCAAGGTCCTGGCCGCCAATGAGCTGCTGCGCCAGGTGGCAGGCCAGGCCCGCCAGGTCAATGTGACCCGCCCCGACGACACCCTGGCCGCCCTGTCGGCTGCGGCCGCGGGCCGCTGAGCGGAGAGCCGACAGCATGCGCGCGGTGATCTGGTTGGTGCTGTTGTTCGCTGTGGCCGTGGTGGCCGCGCTGACCCTGGGCAGCAATGACGGTCTGGTGACCATCTACTGGAGCGGCTGGCGGCTCGACGTGTCGCTGAACCTGTTCCTGCTGGTGCTGATCGGCAGCTGCTTTGCCCTGGTCACCGTGATACAGGCGATGGACCGGCTGACCGGCCTGCCGCGGCGGGCGCGCGAGTGGCGCCTGGGCCAGCGTGAGCGCAGCGCCCAGGCGGCCTTGCGCGATTCGCTGTCGGAGTTTTTCGGTGCCCGCTACAGCCGTGCGCAGAAGTCGGCCCTGCGTGCGCTGGCCATCCAGGCGCAGACGCCCGAGCTGGCCCCCGATCCGGCCTTCATGGCCCTGGGTCACGTGCTGGCCGCCGGCAGCGCCCACCGCCTGCAGGACCGCAAGGGTCGCGACGAACAGCTGCAGATGGCACTGGATCTGGGTCAGCGTTATCCGGCCGCGCGCTCGGCGGAAGAGGGCGCGCGCCTGCTGGCCTCGGAATGGGCGCTGGAGGACCGCGACGCCACCCGCGCGCTGGCCCTGCTGGCCGATCTGCCGCCGGGCGTGGCCCGCCGCACCCAGGCCTTGCGCCTGAAGCTGCAGGCCACCCGCCTGTCCAGCCAGCCGCTGGAGGCGCTGCGCACGGCGCGGCTGCTGGCCAAGCACCAGGGTTTCTCGCGGGTGGCGGCGCAGGGCCTGCTGCGTTCGCTGGCCTTCGAGGCGCTGGAGACGGCGCGCGACGTGGACCAGCTGCGGGTGATCTGGCAGCAGCTCGATTCGGCCGACCGGCGAGATGTGTTCGTGGCCGCCCGCGCCGCCCAGTGCGCGGCGCGTCTGGGCGCGCCCGAGGACGGTCGCGGCTGGCTGCGCCCGTTCTGGGAGAAGGTCGGGGAGCTGGGGGCCGACGAGCGCTCGTCGCTGAGCGAGGCGTTCGCCCATGCGGTGCCCGGCATGGGGCCGGAGTGGCTGCCGCGCCTGGAGGCGGCAGCCCATGCCTTCCCGCGCGACGCCTCGATCGCCTTTGCCCTGGGCCATGCCCTGGCCGAACGCCAGCTCTGGGGCAAGGCCCGGCTGATGCTGGAGCAGGCCGGCGAGGACCGCGATCTGCCCGCCAGCGTGCGCCGCCGCAGCTGGTTGACCCTGGCCCGCATGGCCGAGCGTGATGACGATGTGGAGCGCCGCGCGCGCTGTTACGAGGCCGCCGCCAACGCCTGAATTTCGCGAGATATTCGTGATTCACCAAAAAGTCATGCTATAGTCGCAGGCTTCGCGGCTGTAGCTCAGCTGGATAGAGTACTTGGCTACGAACCAAGGGGTCGTGGGTTCGATTCCTGCCAGCCGCACCAAAAAGTGAATGGGTCAGAAGTGAAAGCTTCTGACCCATTTTCCGTTTCTGGGCAGCTTTTGGGGGGCTCGTCGTGCCCCGCTCTCAGGGCTTCGAGTGCCGCGAAGAAGCGCGCAGGCTCCAGTTCCACAGCCGCTCCGACGGCAGCGGCAGCACCATGAACCAGTGCTCCAGCACGGCCAGGCTGAGCATGGCAGCCACCAGACTGGCGGCGGTGGCCTCGAAGGCGGTGGCATCGATGTTCAGCGCCGCCTGCCACACGCTGGCCGCCAAGAGGGTGGCGGCGATCACCGCCACCGGGAACAGCGCGTTGCTGGGCCGTTGGCGGAAGTAGCTGTGCATATAGCGCAGGTGCTCGGGCAGGAACTGCTCGTTCAGATTGCGCACGCCCAGAAACACATTCAGCTTGGCCGAAAGGCGCATCAGCCACAGCGCAGCAAAGGTCCACAGTGCCACCTGGTTCGGCCGTTGCCAGGTCAGTGCCAGCAGGGCGGCGGCCAGCACCAGCAGGGCCAGCTCGTGGTACAGGATGGCCATCACCGCATGGCCGGCGCGGGCCCAGCCGCGCGCGCCGGGTGGGCAGGCGCTGCGCCGCGGGCCGGTCACATAGCCGAGCAGAAAGCCCAGCTCCTGCCAGGCCCAGACCATCAGCGCGGCGGTGAAGGCAAAGTAGGCGCCGCTGACCCGCGTGTCGTCGGCGCTGACGGCCACGCCGCACAGCGCCACGCCGAGCAGCACGGTGGCGGCCAGCATCTGCCATTTGTGGGTGGCGCGCGGCATGCCGTTCAGGTACATGATCACGCCGGTGCTGAACCACCACAGCAGCACCGTGTAGAGAATGGGCCAGCCGTGGCGCATCGCGGGCTTTCTTGTCTGGCTGCCGGTCTACCAGCTCGGCGCCACGCGCATCTGCGCGGGCAGGGCGTGCTGACGTACCGGCAGCAGATAGAGCCGGCCGAAGGTCAATGCTGCGCCGATCGCACAGCGCGCCTGCTGCAGCCGGCCGACCAGGCCGCCACGGGCCTTGGCGGCGTTCGCGGCTGCCTGCCAGTGGCACAGGCGCTCCATGCCGGCGCGGAACACCGGATGGTCGGTGTCCAGGCTGATCGGGAAGACCTGACGCGAGATTTCGGTGGTGATGTCGAAGACCTTGTAGTCGTAGTCGGTCGGGTCCATGCCCAGCGCCTCGGACAGCCAGGGCCGCGTGTGGTCGCGCACGTACATGGTCGCGTACACGGCGAGCAGGAAGAAGCGTATCCACAGCACATTGGTCCCGCGCAGCAGCTCGGGCTGTGCGCGCATGATCAGCGCGAACGACTCGCCGTGGCGGAATTCATCATTGCACCAGCGCTCGAACCAGCGAAAGATCGGATGGAAGCGCAGCTCCGGGTGGCGTTCCAGCTGGCGGTAGATGGTGATGTAGCGGGCATAGCCGATCTTCTCGGACAGATAGGTCGCGTAGAAGATGTACTTGGGCTTGAAGTAGGTGTAGGCCTTGGTGCGCTTCAGGTTGACCAGGTCCACGCCCAGGCCGAAGTCCTTCAGCGACTGGTTGATGAAGCCGGCGTGGCGCGATTCGTCGCGCGTCATATAGCGCATCAGCCGCTTGATGTCGGGGTTGCTGACGTTCTTCTGGATCTCGTTGTAGAGCACGCAGCCGGAGTATTCGCTGGTCAGCGAGCTGACCAGGAACTCCTGGAAGTCACGCCGCAGCTGCGGTGACCACTGGGCGGCCAGTGCCGTCGCCTCGGCCGTGAACTCCGCCGTGCGCTGGAAGTGGTCGTGGTTGTTGTCGCCCTCGTACTCGGCCAGCATGGCGTCCCATTCGGCGCGTATCGAGCTGATGTCCAGCCGGTCCATGGCCGCGTAGTCGGTGGTGTAGAAGCGCGGCGTCAGCACCGTCTCGGCCTTGGCCAGCCGGGCGGCGTCTTCAGGGCTTTGCAACTCAGCGGGGCTGTTCATGGCGGACTCCTGCCTGGTTTTGCGTATGGGGCTGCATCAACCGGGCGAACACCGCCGAGTTGCTGGGGCCGAATGATTCGAGATCAATGCGCCGGCCGGTGCCGGGGTCCTGCAGGGTCAGCCGGCCATCGGCGCGGCCGAGCAGCTGGAACGGCGTCTCGGGCCCGAGGCCCTGGCGTTTGCGCTCGCGCACCAGGCCGCGCATGGTGCTGCGCAGAAAGCCGTTGGTGCCCGGCGCCACCGTGTCCAGCACGGCACCGCTGGCGGCGTCGAGCACGGCGATGCTGCCATCGTCATGATCCTGAAAGCGCAGCGACAGGGTGCGGACCGTCGCGGCATCGGCCTGCTGGACGGCGCTGAGGCCGCTCAGACGCACGGCGCTGACGCTGACCAGGCTGACCAGCACCAGCGCGGCCATGGCGGCCAGCGGCAGCTTGGGCAGGTTGGAATTCAGGCTGGGGTTCATGGTTGCTCCTCAGGCCGTGATCAGCGAGCCAGAGGCTTCGCGCTGGGGCACGGCGCGCAGCGGCAGCGCGACCGGGCGCTCGGCGCGGGCGGCTTCGTCGCGTTGCAGCGCCAGGGCCAGGGTCTGGGCGACAGCCTGGGCATCGGGCAGCGCGCGCAGCATCGGCTGGGTGCGCTTGAGCTGCCAGGGCCGCACATGGGGCCACAGGTGCAGGTAGGCGATGCGGTCGCTGCCGGTCAGGCTCAGCACGATGTCGCCGCCGGTGCCGCGCCGGCGCAGGGCCACCGCACCGATTTGCGCAAACGGCAGGTTGAAGGTGATGCTCAAGACCACGCCCAGGCGCATCACGATGCGGCGGTTGGTGATGGTGTAGACACTGGTGCGGGCGATCAGCCAGGCGATCGTGCCCAGCAGCGCCAGCGCCAGCGCGATCAGCGGCAGCATGCCGGCCATCGCCACCGCGGTCTGCCAGGCGCTCGCGCCGTCATACCAGCTGCTGACGCCGCGCCAGCCCAGCAGCAGGCCGAAGTAGACCAGCAGCCCGTCCAGATGCAGGGCCTGTCGTGCCATCTGCAGCGGGTCCGGGCTGCCCTGCCAGAGCAGGGTCTCGCCGGCCGGCAGGGTCTCGGGCAGGCCGTGGACGGCCTCGAACTCATGCTCGTGTTCGGGCGTCAGCAGATTGACGGCCTTCACAGCAGCGGCTCCTGGCGTGACGGCGTGGCGTACAGCGTGCCGGCGCCGTAGTAGGCCATGATCTTTTCCTCTTCCAGCAGGGTCACCTGCTCTGCATGTTTGGTGGCCGGCACATCGGCGAACTGTGCGCCGAGGATGGAATTCACGCCGATGCGGCGCTGCTGCACGCGGGCAAAGTTCATCGGCAGCAGCACACGGCGGCCGCCATTGGTTTCAAGCTCCAGATAGCGGAACAGCATCTCCGAGCGGTCGACCCACAGATCGACGACCCGGCCGCCGGTCTCGCCATCGGCGCCTATCACCGGCAGGCCGCGCGGATCGATGTCCTGTTTGGCGACGCCGAAGCCACCGGCCACCCGCAGCGGCACGATCTTGGGCAGGCCTTCAAAGGTGAGGTCGGCCACGTCCGCACGGTCGTTCCAGGAGCCCGGCCCCACGCCGGCCAGCAGCAGGTTGCCGCTGGGCTGCAGCGGCGCACCGCGCCACACGCCTTCGTGCAGCGGCGGCTGGTTGGCGGTCTTGTTGTTGGGCGCCTGCACGGTGTCGCCATTGGCCAGTTTGTAGGTCTTCGGCTCCGGCACGGCCGGCCAGCCCTGCACCTTGATGTGGGCCGAGCGGTCGGACTCCAGCGGATAGCCCTCGCGCTTGTTCTCTCGGTGCAGGTAGTAGATCAGCCCCGCGAAGAAGATCCAGAAGGCGTACAGCGCGAGTTGCGCCACGTCGATATAGCCTGTGATGGCACCGGTTTGCATGTGTAGCTCCTAGCCAGGAAACTCGGCCAGCCCGAAGCGCTGACCTGACGGACGGGGCGCGCCTGCCGGGCGCACCAGGGGACCGATGGCGATCAGCGTGCCAAACAGCAGCGCGATCTCCAGGTGATAGACGACGCTGTAGGCAACCTGCGGCTCTGACATCGCCGTGCCGAGCCAGCCGGTAGCGGCCAGCGTCTCGAAGCCGTCGCGCAGCGCGCCGCCCAGGGCCACCGCGATGCCGCCGGCCGTGGCCTGCATCGCGCCCCAGGCGCCCAGGGCCAGGCCGGTGAGGCCTTCTCGCTCCAGGCTCATGGCGACGAACAGGGTGCTGACGGCGAACAGACCGCCGCCCAGGCCGATCAGGAAGTTGCCGAAGCGGAACAGCAGGCCCGAATCGAGCGGGGCGGCGAAGATCACCGCCGAGAAGGCGCAGACGCCGACCAGCAGACCGATGGCGGCCAGGCGATGGGCGTCGAAGCCGCGCTGCAGCAGCCTGGCGGCGATGGCGAAGGCAAGCAACGAGCCCAGGGCCATGCCGGCCGTCAGCAGGCTGGTGGCGGCCACCGACAGCTTCAGGATCGCGCCGCCATAGGGCTCCAGCACGATGTCCTGCATATTGAAGGCGGCCGTGCCCAGCGCCACCGCGACCAGGAAGCGGCGCGTCTTCGGCTGCCCGGCAAAGCGCTGCCAGACCTCGCGGAACGGGGGCTGCGGGGCAGCGTCGGCCCGGCGGCTGACGCTGCCGCGTGCCTCCTGCTTCCATAGCGCGATGGTGTTGAACAGCATGGTCAGCATCGCCGCGCCTTGCACCACACCAGCCAGGCGGGTGGCGCTGAAGTCCTGCAGCACCAGGCTGAACAGCAGGCCGGACAGCAGCATGCCGACCAGCAGCATCACGTACATCAGTGCGACCACGCGCGGCCGGGTCTCCGGCGTGGCCAGGTCGGTGGCCAGTGCCAGGCCGGCGGTCTGGGTGGTCTGCATGCCGGCACCGACCATGACAAAGGCCAGGCAGGCGGCGATATGGCCGATGGCGGCGCCGCCGGGCTGGGTGTCTGCGCCAGGGGTCAGCAGTATCAGCGCAAACGGCATGATGGCCAGGCCACCGAACTGCAACAGCGAGCCGAACCAGAGATAGGGCACCCGCCGCCAGCCCAGCGCCGACAGATGGATGTCGGAGCGGTAGCCGACCAGCGCGCGAAACGGTGCGACCAGCAGCGGCAGCGCCACCATCAGCGCCACCAGCCAGGTAGCAACGCCCAGCTCGACGATCATCACCCGGTTCAGGGTGCCGACCAGCAGCGCATAGGCCATGCCGACCGAGACCTGGAACAGCGCCAGCCGCATCAGCCGCGGCAGCGGCAGCTCCTTCGTCGCCACATCGGCAAACGGCAGGAACTGCGTGCCCAGGCGCGCCCACTTCATCGCCAGCCTGTCGTTGAGCTGCTTCACGACGATGACGGGCTTGGCTGAGATCATGGCTTCACCAGCTCCAACGCCTGCGAGGTATAGAAGCCGCTGGAGATGCGCTGCGTGCGAGCGCGCGACCAGCCCTGCAGATGCAGGTGCTCGGCCAGCTTGCGGTGCAGATGGCGCTCGGCCACCGGCACGATGGACGGTGAGCGGTCGCCGCGCGGAAACAGCTTGCCCACCGCCTTGAACAGCTCCAGCGCCGGGTTGCTGGGGGCGAAGGTGAACAGCATCGCGCGGCGGGTGCGCTGGGCCAGGCCGGCCAGCACATCGACCGCGTCACCGGCGTCGTAGTGGATCAGCGAGTCCATGCCGACCACATAGTCGAACTCGCCGAGTGCCGGCGCCAGCATGTCGCCCGAGCGGAAGTCGATGGTCCCGCCGCCCTCGAACACCGGCTGGCGCTCGCGGGCCAGTTCGACCAGGGTCGGTGACAGGTCGATCGCCAGCACCGAGGCGCCGCGCTGTGCCGCCGCCACCGCCAGCGCGCCGGTGCCGCAGCCGGCATCGAGCAGGCGCAGGCCGCGCATATCGTCGGGCAGCCAGGACAGCAGGGTGCCGCGCATCTGGTCGCGGCCGGCGCGCACGGTGGCGCGTATGCGGCCCACCGGCGCGTCCGAGGTCAGGCGCGCCCAGGCCTGCACGGCGGTGCGGTCGAAGTAGGTCTCGATCTCGCCGCGGCGTTGGAGGTAGTGGTCAGCAGCCATTAATCAAACCCCAGCAGGTCGAAGATGTCGCGGTCCTTCATCGGCACGCAGTTGTAGGGCTCGCTGCCCAGCCACAGCGCGGCGGCCAGGCGCATGTATTCGTTCTGCACCCGCTCCAGCTCGGGCGAGGGCTCCATCTCGAACAGCGTTGACTTCTTCAGTCGGCTGCGGCGTATCACGTCGAGATCGGGGAAGTGGGCCGCCAGCTTCAGGCCGATACGGTCGTTGTATTTGTCGATCTGGTCGGTGGCGGCGCTGCGGTTGGCGATGACGCCGCCCAGCCGCACCTTGTAGTTCTTCGCCTTGGCGCCTATCGCCTGCACGATGCGGTTCATCGCGAAGATCGAGTCGAAGTCATTGGCGGTGACGATCAGCGCGCGGTCGGCGTGCTGCAGCGGCGCGGCAAAGCCGCCGCAGACCACGTCACCGAGCACATCGAAGATCACCACATCGGTGTCTTCCAGCAAATGGTGTTCCTTCAGCAGCTTGACGGTCTGGCCGACCACATAGCCTCCGCAGCCGGTGCCGGCCGGCGGGCCGCCGGCCTCGACGCACATCACGCCGTTGTAGCCCTCGAAGACGAAGTCCTCGACGCGCAACTCCTCGGCATGGAAGTTGACCGTCTCCAGCACGTCGATGACGGTGGGCAGCATCTTCTTGGTCAGCGTGAAGGTCGAGTCGTGCTTGGGGTCGCAGCCGATCTGCAGCACCCGCTTGCCGAGCTTGGAGAAGGCGGCCGAGAGGTTGCTGGAGGTGGTGCTCTTGCCGATGCCGCCCTTGCCGTAGATGGCAAAGCACTTGGCCGTGCCGATGCTGATATCGGGGTCCATCTGCACCTGCACGCTGCCCGCACCGTCGGGCCTGCGCTTGATGTCACTGACGGGAAATGCCAGGGTGGTGCTCATGCTGCCGCCTTTTCAAACACGCCTTCAAGGCGGTCTTCGAGTTCGTCGCCGGCCTGGCGCAGGGCTTCAAGCGTGCCGGCATCGGGCTGCCAGTACTGCCGTTCGTAGGCTTCGAGCAGGCGGTTGGCGACCCGCGCCGAGGCGGTCGGGTTCAGCCGGGCCAGGCGCTCACGCATCTCGGGGTCGAGGATGAAGGTGGCGCTCAGCTGCTCGTAGACCCAGGGCTGGACCTGGCCGGTGGTGGCCGACCAGCCCATGGTGTTGGTGACATGCACCTCGATCTGGCGCACGCCCTCGTAGCCGTGCTTGAGCATGGCGTCATACCACTTCGGGTTCAGCATGCGGGTGCGGGTTTCAAGGGCCACCTGCTCGGAAAGCGTGCGTACCGTGCCGCCGCCGAAGCTGTCGCGGGTCTGGTCGCCGATATAGACCGGGGCCATCGCTGCGGCGTCGCCGTCCTTGGCCACCTTGGCCCGCTTGATCGCGCGGCTGACGCCGCCCAGCGTATCGAAATAGGTGTCCACCGTGGTCACGCCCAGCTCCACCGAGTCGAGGTTCTGGTAGGCCAGCTGCACATCGGCCAGCACGCTTTGCAGCAGTGCCGCCTGCTGCACCGGCCGGCCGCCGCGGCCGTAGGCAAAGCCCTTGCGGCGGCTGTAGGTCTCGGCCAGCTCGTCGCCGTCTTCCCAGCGGCTGTTGTCGATCAGGCTGTTGATGTTGGCCCCGTAGGCGCCCTCGGCATTGCCGAACACGCGCAGCGCGGCCGTTTCCAGGTCGCCGCCATGCCGGGCCTGGAAGGCCAGCGTGTGCTTGCGGATGAAGTTCCGCTCGGCTGGCTCGTCGGCCTGCGCGGCCAGGAAGGCGGCCTCGGCCAGCAGCTTGATCTGCAGCGGCAGCAGGTCGCGGAAGATGCCCGACAGCGTGATCACCACATCGATGCGGGGCCGGCCCAGCTCGGCCAGGGCGATCAGCTCGGCGCCGGCCAGCCGACCATAGCTGTCGAAGCGGGGCCGGGCGCCCATCAGGGCCAGCACCTGGGCGATCGGGCCACCCTCGCTCTTCAGATTGTCGGTGCCCCACAGCACCATCGCGATGGACTCGGGCAGCGGGTTGCCGGCGCCCATGTGCTTGGCCAGCAGGCGCTCGGCTTGGGCGAAGCCGTCCTTGACCGCGTAGGCGCTGGGAATGCGGAAGGGGTCGAAGCCATGCAGATTGCGACCGGTGGGCAGGATGGCCGGCGTGCGCAGCAGGTCGCCGCCGGGGGCGGGGCGCAGGAAGCGGCCGTCCAGCGCGTGCAGTATGCCGTTGATCTCGTGGTCCTCGGCCATCAGTTGGTCCATCTCGCTGAGCTTCTGCAGCAGGGCCAGGTCTTGCAGATCGGTGTCGCTGGCCGGCATGCCGTTGGCGACCAGGGCCTCGATCACCGCGCGCTCGGGCTTCACGCCGTGCGAGGCCTCGGCACAGGACAGCAGCAGGTCCACCCGCTCGGCCTCGCTGGGCGGCTGGCCGACGACATGCAGGCCGTGGGGAATCAGGGTGTACTCGAGCTCCAGCACCTGCTCGCTGAGCCGGGCGATGCGCGCCTCGGCATCCGCGGCCCACGGCGGCTCGGCCGGTGCCAGGTCCAGCTCGGCGGCCTGGGCCTGGATCATCAGGCCCAGCTCGTCGCGCTCTCCTTTAGCCTCCGGCTCCAGGCTGCGGTAGCGCTCCAGCGCGTCTTTCAGATCGACCAGGCCCTTGTAGAGCCCGGCCTCGGCGACCGGCGGCGTCAGGTAGCTGATCAGCGTGGCGGCCGCACGGCGCTTGGCGATCGTGCCCTCGGACGGGTTGTTCGAGGCGTAGAGGTAGAGGTTCGGCAGGTCGCCGATCAGCCGGTCGGGCCAGCAGCTGCCCGACATGCCGGCCTGCTTGCCGGGCATGAACTCCAGCGCGCCGTGGGTGCCGAAGTGCAGCACCGCATGGGCGGCAAAGTCCTCGCGCAGCCAGCGGTAGAAGGCCGAGAAGGCATGGGTGGGTGCAAAGCCCTTCTCGAACAGCAGGCGCATCGGATCGCCCTCATAGCCGAAGGCCGGCTGTATGCCGACGAAGACATTGCCGAAGCGCTCGCCCAGCACAAAGATGTGGCTGCCGTCGCTCTGCTGCTTGCCCGGCGACGGGCCCCACTGGGCCTCGATTTCCTTCAGATACTTTTCGCGTCGCAGATGCTCGTTGGCGGGGATGCGGTGGTGCACATTGGCCATCGCGCCAAAGCGGGTGGCATTGCCGGTGATGATGCGTTCGCGCAGCGCATCGACGCTGTCCGGCAGCTCGACCTGATAGCCCTCGCGGCGCAGTGCCGCCATCGTGTTGTAGAGCGACTCGAACACCGACAGAAAGGCGGCCGTGCCGGTGGCGCCGGCGTTCGGCGGGAAGTTGAAGACGACCGCGGCGACCCGGCGCTCGGCGCGCTCGGAGCGGCGCAGGTCCACCAGCTTGCCGACGCGCGCGGCCAGGGTGTCGGCCCGCTCGATACAGCTGTGCATATCGTGCGCATCAACGACGTTCTCGAAGCGGCAGGCATGGCTGCAGCCGGTGCAGGCAATGTGCGCGGCATTGGCCCGGCCGCCGAAGACCATCGCGCCCGTTGCGCCGTCGAGCTCGGGGATGGCCACCATGATGGTGGACTCCACCGGCAGCAGCCCGCGCGACGAGCCGCCCCATTGATCCAGGGTCTGGAACTCGATCGGGTGCACGGCCAGATAGGGCACGTCCAGCCGGGCCAGGATGTCCTCGGCCGCCTTGGCATCGTTGTAGGCCGGGCCGCCGACCAGCGAGAAGCCGGTCAGCGAGACCAGCGCGTCGATGCGGGTACGGCCGTCGTCGGTGTGGAAGAAGGCGTCGATGGCGGGGCGCTGGTCCAGGCCGGTGGCAAAGGCCGGGATCACGCGCAGGCCGCGCGCCTCCAGCGCGGTGATGACGCCGTTGTAATGGTCGGCATTGCCGGCCAGCACATAGGAGCGCATCAGCAGCAGGCCCACCGTGCCGCGGCTGCCGGTCGTTGCCACCTTGGGCAGCGCGTCCAGCGTGCGTGCCATCAGGCCCACGGCGCTGGAATGGACCATGCGCGGGTGGTAGAGGCCGATCTCCGGGTATTCGATCGGCTGCTGCGGCCTGGCCGTCAGGCGCAGCGGCTTGCGCGGGCCCTCGGCATAGCGCTCGACCAGCAGCCTCACCATGTTGGCGATATTGTCCTGCGAGCCGGCCAGCCAGTACTGCAGGGTCAGGAAGTAGGCCCGCACGTCCTGTGCCGTGCCGGGGATGAAGCGCAGCAGCTTGGGCAGCATGCGCAGGGTCTTCATCTGCTGGGCGCCCGCCGTTCCCTTGTTTCCATCGTTCTTGCCCGGCGGCTTGCCGCGCAGCCGCTTCAGAAAGGCCATCGCACCGGTGGCAGGCGCCAACATGTCGAACTTGCCCATGCGGGTGAGCTTGGTCACCTCGGCGGCCGACATCGCGCAGACCATCGCGTCGCAGTGCTCGCGCCGCGCCTGCAGGTCGGGCAGGATGGGCAGGAAATGGTCTTCGAGGAAGAGCATCGAGGCGATGATGATGTTGCCCCGAGCGATGTCGGCCTTGCAGCGGGCCAGCGCCTGCGGGTTGTCGCCCCACTCGGCAGCGGCGTGGACGCTGAGGCGCAGGCCGGGCATTGCTTTCGAGAGCGTTGCGTTGGCCCGCTCGGCGGCGCTGGCCAGGTGGCTGTCCATGGTCACGATGACCACGTTCATGGCGTCTTCCCTAGCGGCTAAAGTGCGCTTTGGCGTCATAGAGTGTCTCGATGGTGATCACCGGTACGCTATGGTCTTGTGCGTATCGCTCGGTGTTGCGGCGGGCCTTGCCGCGCACGAAGAAGGGGATCTTGCGGAGCTCCTTCTCGGCATCGGGGGCCCAGGCTGCCAGGATCGTGGCGGCTGGGCCTTCTTGCTTGTCTGTGTTTTGCGCAGGCAGTTCGATCGGGGCTGGCGCGCTGGCTTTGCTGGCCGGGCCGCCCAGGTGCGAGGGCGCGGCATCCTCGTGGAACTCGAAGTCGCCGCGGAACATGCCGATCAGGTGTTCCTCCAGGCCCATCATCAGCGGATGGACCCAGCTGTCGAACAGCACATTGGCGCCCTCGAAACCCATCTGCGGCGAATAGCGGGCCGGGAAGTCCTGCACATGGACCGGTGCCGAGATCACCGCGCAGGGCAGGCCCAGGCGCTTGGCGATGTGGCGCTCCATCTGCGTGCCCAGCACCAGCTCCGGGCCGGCGGCGGTGATCGCGGCCTCGACCTCCAGATAGTCATCGCTGATCAGGGCCTCGACGCCGTACTGCGCCGCGGCCTCGCGCACGTCGCGGGCGAATTCGCGGCTGTACGTGCCCAGGCCGACGACCTTGAAGCCCAGCTCGCGGGCGGCCACGCGGGCGGCAGCAATCGCGTGCGTGGCGTCGCCGAACACGAACACGCGCTTGCCCGTCAGGTAGTTGGAATCGACAGACTTCGCATACCAGGCCGAGCGGGCCTGCGCTTCGGTCGCCGCCGCATCTGGGTCGAGCCCGGCGAGCTGTGCGACCTCTCGGACAAAGGCCCGCGTGGCGGCCACGCCTATCGGTATCGTCTTCGTCGCCGGCTGACCCAGATTGCGCGTCAGCCAGCTGGCGGCCTGGTGCGCAGTCTCGGGGTAGAGCACAACATTGAAGTCGGCATCGGCCAGCCGTGCCAGGTCTTGCGGCGAGGCGCCCAGCGGCGCGACCACATTGATGGCCACGCCCAGCTGTTCGAGCAGCTGGCGGATCTCGCGCACATCGTCGCGGTGGCGGAAGCCCAGCGCCGTGGGGCCCAGGATGTTGCAGCGTGGCTGACCGCCTTTTTCGCGCGGCTGCGTCGGCTTCACAGCCAGCGTGCGCACCAGCTGATAGAAGGTCTCGGCCGCGCCCCAGTTCTCCTTGCGCTGGTAGGCCGGCAGCTCCAGCGGTATCACCGGTATGGGCAGGGCCAGCGCCTGGGCCAGGCCGCCGGGGTCGTCCTGAATCAGCTCGGCCGTGCAGGAGGCGCCGACCAGCATCGCCTGCGGCCTGAAGCGTTCGAAGGCCTCGCGGGTGGCGTTCTTGAACAGGTCGGCGGTGTCGCCGCCCAGGTCGCGGGCCTGGAAGGTGGTGTAGGTCACCGGCGGGCGCCTGGCCTGGCGTTCGATCATCGTGAACAGCAGGTCGGCGTAGGTGTCGCCCTGGGGCGCGTGCAGCACGTAGTGGACCTCGCGCATCGCGGTGGCGACGCGCATCGCGCCGACGTGCGGCGGGCCTTCGTAGGTCCAGAGGGTGAGTTGCATGGCGCGGTTTCCTGCTCAGGCGGCCAGCAACTGGCGACGGGTCAAGGGGCGGGTGAACAGCCCGGCCAGATCTCCGGCCTGCTCGAAGCCCTGGATGGGTGTGAACACCAGCTCGATAGACCACTTGGTCGTGAAGCCCTCGGACTCCAGCGGATTGGCCAGGCCCAGGCCGCAGACCACCACATCGGGCCGTGCGGCGCGGCAGCGGTCCAGCTGTTTCTCCACGTCCTGGCCTTCGGACAGCATCGTGCCGGCCGGCAGCCAGGCCAGTTCCTCGGCCAGGTGCTGGCGGTGCAGATAGGGCGTGCCGACCTCGGTCAGCGCCATGCCCAGCTCGCGCGACAGAAAGCGCGCCAGCGGCAGCTCCAGCTGCGAATCGGGGAAGAGGAAGATGCGTTTGCCGCGCAGTTGCTCGCGATGGGCGGCCAGCGCTGCTTCAGCGCGCTGGCGGGCCGGGGCAATGGCCTGATCGACCGCGGCGGCACTCAGGCCCATCGCCGCGCCCGCCGCCTGCATCCAGGCCGTCGTGCCCTCGGCGCCCAGCGGGAAGGGGCTGGCCACCCGCCGTGCACCGCGCGCTTCCAGCGCCTTCGCGGTGTCGCCCAGAAAGGGCTGGGCCAGCAGAAAGCGGGTCTGCGGGCCGATGGCGGGCAGGGCGGTCGAGCTGCGCGAGGGGAAGAAGGCGAAGCGCTGCAGGCCCATGGCCTTGAACATGCGGCTGAACTGGTCTTCGACGACATCGGCCAGCGCGCCGACGATCAGCAGCTCCGGTGCCTGCTGCTGCATCGACACGGGCAGCACCGGCACCAGGGCGGCCAGGCAGGCATCCTCGCCCTGGGTGAAGGTGGTCTCGATGCCGCTGCCCGAGTAGTTCAGCACCCGCACCTGGGGCATGAACTGCTGGCTCAGCCGGCTGGCGGCGCGCGACAGGTCGAGCTTGATCACCTCCGACGGGCAGGAGCCGACCAGGAACAGCAGGCGGATATCGGGCCGGCGCTCCAGCAGGCGCTTGACCACGCGGTCGAGTTCGTCCTGCGCATCGGCCAGGCCGGCCAGATCGCGCTCGTCGAGTATGGCCGTGGCGAAGCGCGGCTCGGCAAAAATCATCACGCCGGCGGCCGACTGGACCAGGTGGGCGCAGGTGCGCGAACCGACGACCAGGAAGAAGGCGTCCTGCATCTTGCGGTGCAGCCAGATGATGCCGGTGAGGCCGCAGAAGACCTCGCGCTGGCCGCGTTCCTTCAGCACCGGCGCATCGCTGCAGCCGCTGCCGGCGTGGATGGGGATCACCGCGCTCATGACGCGGCTCCCGCGGCGAGGCTGGCCGCATGATCCAGCCGGGCGGCGCGCAGCTTGAGCAGGAACTGGGTCGCGTTGATCGCGTAGCTGGCATAGGCCGCCAGCGCCAGCAGCATCTGCTCGCGCGGCGTCAGCCAGCCCAGGAACCAGGCCAAGACATAGGCCGTATGCAGGGCCAGCACCAGCATGCTGAACACGTCTTCCCAGAAAAAAGCGGGGGCGAACAGCCAGCGGTCGAAGACCACCTTCTCCCAGATGCAGCCGGTCACCATGATGGTGTAGAGCGTCAGCGTCTTGACCAGCACCGAGATCGCTGCAATCTGCTCGCCCGCGCCGGTGAACAGAAAGCGCAGCACCAGGGCCAGGCTGACCAGGAACACCAGGAACTGCAACGGGGCCAGCAGGCCCTGCACCAGGGTCCAGGCGCTGGCGTCACGGCGCCGGCGCTCCTCGGGGGTGTAGAGCGGCGCGCGTCGGGCCGAGTCGGCTTTTTGCGCGGAGAGGGAAGCTGCTGCGGTCACCATGGGCCTGAATCTAGGACGGTGCTCGCGATGTGTCAATCTAGATTGACGTAAATTTATTTGGACATTGCAGCGATTGCGGGTTTTCGATAGGTCAGACGGCTTGACGGGCCTCAAGCCGAAGCCGACATTTAAGCGTGGCGGTCATGTCAATGCGAGTTGACTGCTCATGTCAGTACATAAAGAACAAATGAATTTCCTGAAGAAGAGAATGATGAACGGCGGTGATTGCTAGGGCCGCAAGGCGCTGATGGCTGGAGCCGATGATCTCCGGCACGCAGATGGAAAGCTGCTGCGATTCCACCCACGAGGAGACACGTGGTGGCTGGATGGACGACGAACCGGCTGGCAAACGACCAGCACAAGCGCCTGATTGGACAGGGCGATTCCTATCAAGCGGATGATGGGATGGCCAGACCGCCACCCTGTGCACCGCACCTGGTCTCGGTCAACGAAGCGGCAGACTTGCAACTGTCCCGCATCGTCGAGCTGGAGATCATTCCGCGCCTGATGCTGATGCACAGCGCGGCACCCGGGCAGATGCGGGCGCCGGTACAGGCGTTTCTGATCACTCCGCTGCATGTCGAGACCCTGGGCAAGCTGGCCGTCGAGGGCGATGCCGACAGTTGCTCGCGCTTTGTGCGCGCGCTGCTGGACGCCGGCGCGGCGCTGGACCAGGTGTTCCTCGAACTGCTGGCCCCCTGTGCGCAGGGCCTGGGGGCGAAGTGGGACGATGATGTCTACGACTTCTCCCAGGTCACCATGGGTTTGTGGCGGTTGCAGCAGGTGTTGTTCGAGCAGGGCAGCCGCTTCAAGCTGTGCAGCGGCGGCAAAGGCCCACGCCATCGTGCGCTTCTGGCGGCGGTGCCGGGCACGCAGCACACCTTTGGCGTGGCGATGGTGGCGGAGTTCTTTGCCCGCGCCGGCTGGGATGTGCTGTGCGAGCCCAAGCCGAGCTGGCAGGACATGCGCGCCGCGCTTTCGTCCGAATGGTTTGACATGTTGGGGCTGTCAATCAGCACGCCACAGGCCATCCCGCAAGTGGCCTCTGCTATCCTCAGCCTGCGTCAAGCCTCGGTCAATCCGAGGATTTTCGTGATGGTGGGCGGGCCCTTGGCGGCGCTGCTGCCGGATTTGTCGGCGCTCTGCGGCGCGGATGCGATGGCCATTGAGGCGAATGCAGCAATAGAAGCTGCAAATCTCTGGATCGGCGCGCCGTGTAAGCAAGCTTGACGTCAAGAATGAACACGATGCTTGACGCTCATTCTTCAACGTGTTGAGCGGCAGCTCCTGCTGCCGTTTGCGATTCAGGGCGCTCGATGCAGAACCTCGGTACATCGACCGATCAGCTTTTTGAAACCCCACAGCTGTACTTTGCTGACCTGGATGCGCAGGTCATGGCCTCGGTCGTGGCGGCTGCGGCCGATCTGGCCCTGGTGCTGGACAGCCAGGGCGTGATTCGCGACCTCTCGCTGAGCAGCGGGCAGGCCAATGAGCTGGGCGATCTGCGCAGCTGGGTCGGCCGTCGCTGGATCGATACGGTGACGGTCGAGTCCCGTCCCAAGATCAGCTCCATGCTGGCCGGCGCCGCGGCCGAAGGTGAGACGCCGGCAGGTCGCGTCGAACGCCAGGTCAACCATCCGCTGGCCGGGGGGCAGGAATTGCCGGTGAGCTACAGCCTCGTGCCCATGGGCCACCAGGGGCGTTTGCTGGCGCTGGGCCGCAATCTGAGCGCGGTGGCGGCGGTGCAGCAGCGTCTGGTCGATGCACAGCAATCGATGGAGCGCGACTACCTGCGCCTGCGCCACACCGAGGCGCGGTACCGGCTGCTGTTTGAGGCTGTGGATGAATCGCTGCTGGTCGTGGACGCGGTCTCGCTGACTGTGTTCGAGTACAACGCGGCGGCGGCGCGCATGCTGGGTGAGCCCAGCAAACGCATCCTGGGCCGCTCTGTGATCGAGTTTCTGACCATCGAGAGCCAGGCCGGTGCCTACGCCATGTTCTCGCAGGCGCGCAGCGCCGGCCGCGCCGATGAGTTGTCGGTGCAGCTGATCAACGGCGGCACCGAGCTCAAGCTGGCGGCCTCGCTGTTCAAGCAGGACAGCACCTCGCTGCTGCTGCTGCGCCTGTTGCAGCAGGGCCCGGCGACGAGCCAGGGCGCGACGGCGGCGGCCGAGGCGCCGTCGCTGCTCAGCGTCGTCGGCGCCATGCCCGACGCCTTTGTGCTCACCGATATGCAGGGCCGCATCCTTAGCGCCAACCCGGCCTTCGTCGAGATGCTGCAGCTGCCGGGCAACGAGTCGGTGGTCGGCCAGTCGCTGGACCGCTGGCTGGGCCGCTCGTCGGTGGACCTGAACGTGCTGATCAGCAATCTGCGCCAGCATGGCGTGCTGCGGCTGTTCCCCACCACCCTGCGCAGCGGCTACGGTGAGCCGGGCGCGATCGAGATCTCGGCCGTGTCGGTGCCGGACGGTCCGCGCCCCTGCCTGGGTTTCTCGATCCGCGACGTGACGCGCCGCCTGCCCGCCGACAACCGCGCCAACCGCCAGCTGCCCCGCTCGGCCGACCAACTGACCGGCCTGGTCGGACGCCTGCCGCTGAAGGACATCGTCGGCGAGACCACCGATCTGATCGAGCGCCTGTGCATCGAGGCGGCGCTGGAGCTGACCCGCGACAACCGCGCCTCGGCCGCCGAAATGCTGGGCCTGTCCCGGCAGAGCCTGTACGTGAAGCTGCGCCGCTACGGCATCCAGGACATGGGCGCCGAGCCCAATGACTGAGACGATCAGGATTGAGTGTAAATCTGTATTGACATATTGAATCGTCAGGCCAGAATGAAGGCATGCAGCGTCCAGCCTTCTCCGCCGTCGCCGAACTGCTCAAACCGATCACCTGGTTTCCGCCGATGTGGGCCTTTGGCTGCGGTGTGGTGGCCTCGGGCCTGCCGGCCGAGGGGCGCTGGCCGCTGATCATCGCGGGCGTCTTGCTGGCCGGCCCCTTCGTCTGCGCCACCAGCCAGGCGGTCAATGACTGGTTCGACCGCCATGTCGATGCCATCAACGAGCCGCAGCGGCCGATACCCTCGGGCCGCATGCCGGGCCGGTGGGGCCTGTACATCGCGGTGATCTGGACCCTGCTGTCCCTGCTGCTGGCCTGGCAGCTGGGCCGGGCAGGTTTTCTGGCCGCCGTGTTCGGCCTGTTGCTGGCCTGGGCCTACAGCGCGCCGCCGCTGCGCCTGAAGCGCAATGGCTGGTGGGGCAATGCCGCCTGTGGCCTGTGCTACGAAGGTCTGGCCTGGATCACCGGCGCCGCCGTGATGGCCATGGGCCAATGGCCCGATGGCCGCTCGGTGGCCCTGGCCCTGGCCTACAGCCTCGGCGCCCACGGCATCATGACGCTGAACGACTTCAAGTCCATCGAAGGCGACCGCCAGATGGGCATCGACTCGCTGCCGGTGATGCTGGGCGTCTCCGGCGCAGCCTGGGTGGCCTGCATCGTGATGGCCGCCCCGCAGCTGGTGGTGGCCCTGCTGCTGTGGCATTGGGGCCAGGGCTGGCACGGCCTGGGCGTGGCCGGCCTGCTGCTGGCACAGCTGCTGCTGATGAAGCGCTTTCTGGCCCTGCCGCGGGAGCGCGCCACCTGGTACAGCGCCAATGGCGTGACCCTGTATGTGCTGGGCATGCTGCTCAGCGCCTTTGCGCTGCGCGCCGCCACAACATGAGGCAAGACCATGGACCAGACCGAGCGTTATGACGTGGTGGTAGTCGGTGGCGGCCCGGCGGGCGCCACGGCCGCCGATGACCTGGCACATCAGGGGCACCGGGTTCTGCTGCTGGACCGCGCCGGCCGCATCAAGCCCTGCGGCGGTGCGATCCCGCCACGGCTGATCCAGGACTTCGCCATCCCCGACGAGCTGCTGGTCGCACGCGCCACCTCGGCGCGCATGATCTCGCCGCAGGCGGTCAAGGTGGACATACCGATCGAGGGCGGCTTTGTCGGCATGGTTGACCGCGAGCGCTTCGACGAATGGCTGCGCGAGCGAGCGGCCCAGCATGGCGCGCAGCGCCTCAGCGCCAGCTTCGAGCGGCTGAGCCTAGATGCCGAGGGCGGGCGCATCGTGCACTGTGTGGCCGATGACGGGGCCAGGTTTGAACTGCGCGCGCGGGCCGTGATCGGCGCCGACGGCGCGCGCTCCAGGGTCGCACAGCAGGCGGTCCCGGGCGCCGACAAGGGCCGCTTCGTGTTCGCCTATCACGAGGTGATCTGGGTGCCCGAGCAGCCGCCGGCCGACTTTCAGGCCAGCCGCTGCGAGGTCCACTACTGCGGTGCGCTGTCGCCCGATTTCTATGGCTGGGTGTTCCCGCACGGGACCAGCGTCAGCGTGGGCACCGGCAGCGCGGACAAGGGCTTCTCGCTGCGCCAGGGCGTCAAGCAGCTGCGTGCGATGGCCGGCCTGACGCAGGCCCGCACGCTGCGCCGCGAGGGTGCGCCGATACCGATGAAGCCGCTGCCACGCTGGGACAACGGCCGTGACGTCGTGCTGGCCGGCGATGCCGCCGGCGTGGTCGCCCCGGCCTCCGGCGAGGGCATCTACTACGCCATGCTCGGCGGCCGGCTGGCCGCCCAGGCGGTGCAGGAGATGCTGCAGACCGGCGATGCGCGCTGCCTGGCCCGGGCGCGACGGCGCTTCATGCGCGAGCATGGCCGCGTGTTCTGGGTGCTGGGCATGATGCAGCGCTTCTGGTACAGCAGCGACAAGCGCCGCGAGCGCTTCGTCAGCATCTGCCGCGACCGCGATGTGCAGCAGCTGACCTTCGATGCCTATATGAACAAACGCCTGGTGCGCGCCAAGCCTATGGCCCATATGCGCATCTTCTTCAAGGACATGGCCCATCTGCTCGGTCTGGCGAGGGTCTGATGACCGAGCCCGAACTGCTGCTGCATCTGGTCGATCTGGTGCTGGCCGTCAGCCTGCTGGAGCTGGCCTGGTTGATGCTGCGCCGCTCGGCCCCCCACCTGGCCCGGCGGCCGCTGCTGGTCAACCTGCTGGCCGGCCTGGCGTTGATGCTGGGGCTGCGCCTCGGCCTGTCCGGCGCCGCGCTGCCCTGGGTCGCGCTGTGTCTGGCTGCGGCCGGCGTGGCCCATCTGCTCGATCTGCGGGCGCGCTGGCGCGCTGCTGGCGCGAATTCCCTGTCTCTTCCCTCCAGCTCCATGACGGGGCACGAAAGGTCATCATGAGCACACGTCGCGAGTTCATCCGCTTGATTCCGGTTGCCGGAACAGGCCTGCTGGCCAGTGGCACGGCCTGGTCGCAGGCCATGGTCGATGAGAAGGACGCACAGGCCGCGTCGCTGGGCTATGCGGCCGATGCGGCCAAGGCGGACAAGGCCAAATATCCCAAATACGCGGCGGGCCAGGCCTGCAGCGCTTGCCAGCTGTACCAGGGCAAGGCCGGTGCAGCCGCGGGGCCCTGCGCGCTGTTCCCGGGCAAGCAGGTGTCGGCCAAGGGCTGGTGCAGCGCCTTCGTCAAGAAGCCCTGAACGCCGCACATGGGCGCACCGTTTCCGTTCTCCGCCATCGTCGGCCAGGACGAGATGAAGCTGGCGATCCTGATCGCCGCCGTCGAGCCGGCCATTGGCGGCGTGCTGGTGCTGGGTGATCGGGGCACCGGCAAGTCCACCGCCGTGCGCGCGCTGGCGGCGCTGCTGCCGCCGATGCGCGCGGTGCAGGGCTGCCGCTACCACTGCGACCCGGCCGGCGCCTGTGAGGACTGCCAGCGCTTGCATAGCGGTCGCCGCGTCAAGACCGAGACCCGGCCGGTGCCGGTGGTCGATCTGCCGCTGGGCGCCAGCGAGGACCGGGTGGTCGGTGCGCTCGATCTGGAGCGAGCGCTGTCCCAGGGCATCAAGGTCTTCGAGCCCGGGCTGCTGGCCCGTGCGCACCGCGGCTTTCTGTACATCGACGAGGTCAATCTGCTCGAAGACCATCTGGTCGACCTGCTGATCGACGTGGCCGCCTCGGGCGAGAACGTGGTCGAGCGCGAGGGCCTGAGCGTGCGGCATCCGGCCCGCTTCGTGCTGGTGGGCAGCGGCAATCCGGAAGAGGGCGAGCTGCGGCCGCAGCTGCTGGACCGCTTCGGCCTGTCGGTCGAGGTGCGCACGCCGACCGAGATCGCGCAGCGCGTCGAGGTCGTGCGCCGGCGCGATGCCTTCGAGCGCGAACCCGAGGCCTTCGCTGCCCAGTGGGTCAAGCCGGACGCCAAAGTGCGGCGCCAGATCCTGCAGGCCCGCGAGCGCCTGACCACGGTGGCGGTGGGCGATGCCGCCCTGTACCGCGCGTCCGAACTGTGCATGGCCGTCGGCAGCGATGGCCTGCGTGGAGAACTGAGCCTGATGCGCGCCGCCCGGGCGCTGGCCGCGCTGCAAGGCGCCGAGGCGGTGGACGACACGCATCTGCGCCAGATCGCTGCCCCTGCGCTGCGCCACCGGCTGCGCCGCAACCCGCTCGACGACACCGGCTCCAGCGAACGCATCGCACGCGCCGTGGCAGAACTCTGGGCTTGAAGCGTGGACGCTGTCGATCCAGCCCTGCAGGCTGCCCGGCTGCTGGCAATCGACCCACAGGGCCTCGGCGGCCTGTGCCTGCGGGGCCCGCCCGGCCCGGCGCGCGACGCGGTGCTGGCGCAGCTGCGCGTGGCCCTGCCGGCGGACACCCCCTGGCGCCGCCTGCCCGCGCAGATTGATGACGAACGCCTGCTCGGTGGCCTGGACCTCGGGCTGAGCCTTGCGGCAGGCCGGCCGGTGGCGCAGGCCGGCCTGCTGTCCGAAGTGGCCGGCGGCGTGCTGCTGCTGCCCATGGCCGAGCGCCTCGGTACCGAATTGGCCGGCCGGCTGGCACTGGCGCTGGACCGAGCGAGCAGCGGGTTTTGCTGCATCGCGCTGGACGAGGGGCAGGGCGAGCAGGAGCGGCCACCGGCCAGCTTGACGGAGCGGCTGGCGCTGATCGTCAGCTGCTCGCATGCAGTGGAACAAACCGATCCGGCGCCGCCCTTCGATCTGGCCGCCGCGCGCCGGCGCCTGGCGCAGATACCCTACGACGAAGACTGTGTGCAGGCCTTCTGCGCCACCGCCGCCGCGCTGGGCCTGCACTCGCTGCGTGCGCCCTGGCAGGCCTGGCGAGCCGCCTGCGCCGCCGCGGCGCTGGCCGGGCGCGAGCGCGTTGCACAGGAAGATGCCGAACTGGCGGCCCGCCTGGTGCTGGCGCCGCGAGCCCGAGCGCTACCCGAAACCGACGAAAAGGCCCAGGCCGAACAAGCTTCACCCCCCGAATCGGCACACACGCCGGAGGCCGAGGCCTCGACGTCGGACGCGGGCGAGTCCGAACAACGCAGCCCCGATCTGCAGGAGCAGGTGATTGAAGCGGCGAAGGCGGCCATTCCGCCGGGCCTGCTGGCCTGGCTGAGCGATGGGCAAACGGCGGCCCAGCGTGCGACGGGCGGCGGCACGGGCCGCAGCGGCGCCGCCTCGCGGCCCGCGCGCAGCGGCCGGCCGCTGAGCTCGCGGCGCGGCAGCCTGCGGGCCGGCGCGCGGCTGGATCTGCTGGCCACGTTGCGCGCGGCCATCCCCTGGCAGCGCCTGCGCCTGCAGGAGCGCGAGCGGGCCGGCCTGGGCCCGTCAGCGGCAAAGCTGCTGCTGCGACGCGACGACTTCCACATCAAGCGCTACCGGCGGCCGCGCGAAAGCACCACCATCTTCGCCGTCGATGCCTCGGGCTCCCAGGCCCTGACCCGGCTGGCCGAGGCCAAGGGCGCGGTCGAACTGCTGCTGGCCGATTGCTATGTGCGGCGCGACCGGGTGGCGCTGATCGCCTTTCGCGGCGAATCGGCGCAGACCCTGCTGGCGCCGACCCGCTCGCTGGTGCGCGCGCGGCGCTCGCTGTCGGCGCTGCCAGGCGGCGGCGGCACGCCGCTGGCGGCCGGCATCGACGCGGCCTGCGCACTGGGCCAAAGCGTGCAGGCCCGCGACGGGGCGCAGGCCCTGCTGGTGTTCCTGACAGATGCCCGCGCCAATATCGCCAGCGACGGCAGCCCCGGCCGCGCGCTGGCGATGCAGGATGCGCTGGCCGCCGCCGCTCGCCTGCGGGCGAAGGGCCTGCGCAGCGTGCTGATCGACACCTCGCCGCGCCCGCAGCCCCAGGCCATGGCCTTGGCCCAGGCGATGGCGGCACGCTATGTGCCGCTGCCGCAGGGTCAGGCGGCGGATGTGCATGCGGCGGTGGCGGGGCGGCGGTGAGGGAGGCAGGATGGCGGCTCAGCAGCGATTCGGTCGGTCAGCGCCGCTCATCGTGTGCCCGATGATGGGCTCGTTCCGTCATAGGGGCGCAAGTTGGCACAGAGTGTGAGTGACCGGTCTACGGGCTGGAGCAGCCGCTCTCGCGACTGAAGCGGTCAACGACCTTGGCCTCAGTTCAGCTGCGTTCCAGCCGCCCACCGTTGCGCAACCAGGGAATCAGCGCCGGTTCCGGCATCGGGCGAGCACCAAACCAACCTTGTGCCATGTCGCAGCCCAGCTGTCGCAGCAAGTCCCATTCCTCTTCCGTCTCGGCGCCTTCGCCGACGGTGGACAGCCCGAGGTTGCGACCCAGATCGATGGCGGCCTTGAGCAGGGTCAGGGTGGTTCTGGCGCTCGCGGCGCCCCGGACAAAGCAGCGGTCGATCTTCAGCTCCGAGACAGGCAGCATGTGCAGATAGGCCAGGGATGACTGCCCCGTGCCGAAGTCGTCGACCGACCATTCAAAACCCTGCGCGTTGATCTCCCGCATGCGGTCGATCACGGTGGCCGGGTCTTTCATCACGGCGCCTTCGGTCAATTCCAGGCGGATGTCCTGCGCGCGTGCGGCCGTCGTCTGCAGGAGACTGGCCAGGAGGCCCGGGAAGGCGGCGGAGCCGACATCATGCACGGACACATTCACGGCGATCTGCGACACCAGCCCGGTGCTGCGAAGCTGGGCGGACAGCCGCATCGACCGGCGCAAGACCCACTCGGTGATGCCACGGATGTTGCCGGTGTTCTCGGCGAAAGGAATGAAGGCTGCCGGCGGCACCAGGCCGCGGCTGGGGTGGTTCCAGCGGATCAATGATTCGAAGCTGGCGACTGCGTTGTCGGACAGCCGGAATTTGGGTTGCACCAGCAGCGTAAACTCGTCGTCCTGGGCCGCACGCTTGAGCTCGGAGATCAGCGAGAGCTGCAGAGGATCCGCTCGGACGAGGCCGGGCTCGTAGATCGTCCATCCGGCATCGTTGCGCTGGCCCTCGTGCAGTGCGATCTCGGCATGGCTCATGAGCCGGTGCATCGAAGTGCCATGCGCGGGGCAGTGGGACAGGCCCCAGGCCGCGCTGATGTCCACCCACTGCCCAGCCACATCCAGCGGTGTAGCGAACATCTCCGCAGCAAGAGCCTCGATCAGACTGACATCGTCGCTTTGGCCTCCGGCCAGCACGAGGACGAATCGATCCGCGTAAACGCGGCCAGCCAGTGCGTGGTCGAAACGGATGCAGGCCTGGCTGAGGCGGTCGGCGACGGCCTGCAGCACGGCGTCACCAACTTCCTGCCCGAGCGCCTCGTTGATTGCGTTGAATCGGCGCACATTCAGCATGGCGACTCTCGGCGAGAGCCCCCGTGCAATCCAGCCGTCGCCCGCGGCGATCAGGCGCTCGCGATTGCCCAGCCCGGTCAGGCGGTCGCGTTGCGCGGCCTCGATCGCGCGTGCGCTGGCATCGGTCTGGAATTGCGCAGCGACCCGACGTACTGCCGCAATGTCTCGCTTCTTCTCCTGCTCCAGCATTCGATAGCGCTCCAGCAGCCGGTATGCCTGCTCCCATTGACCTTGTGCGCTCGCCAGATCGGCGGCACGACACCAGAAGCGCGGCGCCAGAGTCCGCTCGCTCCTGGGCATGGCTTGCACCAGAGCCATGGCTTCAGCCGCCATGGCCGCGGCCTCGGCACTGCGGCCTTCGGCTTGGTGGTACAGAGCGTGCGCCATCGCGAGCAGGCACCGGATGTCATGGCTGAGTTGATCTGAGGGCCTGGCCTCAAGAAAGTCCAGATACGCGCGGGCTTCTTCAAGCTGCCCCAGCTGGGCAAAGATCTCCGCGCCCAGCACGTGGAAATGCACCAGGGTCTGCCCGTCCAGTTCCGCGGCCTTTTCAGGAAAGGACCAGATGCGCAGCAGCGGGATCGCCTTGTCGACATCACCGGCCGAGGCATAGATTTCGGCGAGGAGGGCCACCGCACTGAAGCGAACCCAACCGCCCAACTCATTGCTGGCGACGGCTTGCTCCAGGTGGTGGCGGGCTTGAAATTCATCGCCCGCCAGGAAGAACGCAATGCCGAGGTTGCTGCGCGCTGCCGACAGCATACCGCTGTGGTCGATCTCTTGCGCCAGCTGGAGCATCCGACAGGCCTGTTGCATATAGCCCACCAGATTGCCTGCAGCTTGGTAAAGCAAAAGCGACGGGCCGATCGCCGCGTGCTGCTCCAGCGGGTCTTGCATGCTATTGATGTCGGCGCTGAGCTGCTCGTAGGCGGTGAGGGCTGAAGCCACGTCGCCTCCGAAGTTCTCTGCCCCCAGGGCCATGCTCTTCGCGATCAGGCTGCCGGGGACATCGCCTAATGCCGACATACGCTCTGCCAGCGCTTTGTAAGGCTGGGCAGCGCCCGGGGTTAGCGAACCCAGTCGCTGTTGCACGAGCAGCATCCGCAGAGTCAGGCGCTCATTGCCCGCCGCATCGGTAAGGTGCTGCTGTATCAAGGTTGCAGCCGTGCTTGTCGACCCATAGCGTGCCAGCCACACCTCTCTGAACGCCAACCCGTGTGCGTCTGGCGAGGCCGATAGGGACGATGGGGACACGAAAACCCTCGGAAGCCAAATGGAGTATGTGCATTCTATGGGGCGCCCAGGGGCGGCGATGTGGGGAAACGGGGTCGAGTTAACAGGCCCTAGCCCGTGCACATCACCTGCAGTAGCACGGCGGCCTCGTGCCGAAGTGCATCCAGGCGTGACCGCAGTGCGGCGTGTCGTGCGCGCCGATGGGGGCTCTTGCTCGACCCCTGCTGGATCGCCGCTCACGTGGTCGCGCTCGACGCGAGCGAGATCAAGCTGCTGGCCGAGCAATTCTTCGCGGCCATAGCCGCTGACCTCGACGAACGAAGGATTGCAATAGGTGATGCGTCTCTTCAGATCGGTGGTCGAGACAAGCGTCACGCCCTCCGCGAGGATGTGCTCATGGCTGGTTTGATGCTGTCCGCGGCCAGCGCCAGTAAGTCAGATACGGAGTCGACCACCACACCGACTACTCGCTTCACCTGCATTCAACGGGGGGTAGGGGCGCCAGCGGCGATGCGGCGCGGGGCGGCCAGTGATGGGACGGCCACTTGCCACGGCGCTTGGCCGCGGTCGGCGCTGCAGCACATGTTGCGCGTCGCCGATATCCGGCACGCCAATCCAGATTTTGGCTTTTCGCGTGTGAACGTCCGCTGTCGCGGACTCCCATTTGCTTGACGAGGTTGGCGAATGTCAAGGTCCAGCTTGAAGCGGACCCCGAGGCCGCTCAGCATCTGCTCGCCAGCTTGTACATTTCCAGGCATCGCCCAAGCACGCACCACTTCCTCATGCCAAAAAACCCTCAAAAGCCTTTCGTCATCGGTGTCGCAGGGGGCAGCGGCAGCGGCAAGTCGACGGTGACGCGCCAGGTGTTGGCCGCCATCGGGCCGGAGAAGGTGGCGGTGGTGATGCAGGATGACTACTACCGGGATCAGTCCCACATGCCGCCGGAGGACCGGCGCAAGCAGAACTACGACCATCCAGATGCCTTTGACTGGCCGCTGATGGCGCAGCACCTGGCCGCGCTGCGCAAGGGCGAGGCGATAGCGATGCCGGTGTATGACTTCTCGGCCGACAACCGCTCCAGCGAAACCATTACCGTGAAGCCCGCACCGGTGATAGTGGTCGAGGGCCTGTTCGCCTTGTACGACACCAAGCTGCGCAACATGATGTCGCTGAAGATTTATGTGGACACGGCCTCGGACGTGCGGTTCATCCGGCGGCTGCAGCGCGATATTTCGGAGCGTGGCCGCAGCACTGAGTCGGTGGTGCACCAGTACCTGGAAACCGTGCGCCCGATGCACAAGCAGTTCATTGAGCCGACAAAGCGCAACGCCGACGTGATCCTGCCGCACGGTGCCAACGGTCCTGCGGTGGACATCATCACCACCAAGGTGATGAGCTTGTTCCACGATGACGAGCGTGGCTGAGCCCCAGACCCCCGCCGCTTCTGCGTCCTAGAGGGCGCCTTCTTCGGCGAGGCAATTCCTGCGCCGCGCCCGTCAAGGCTTCGCAGTGCAGGCCGGGTTCGTCGCCCGGTCCCGTGTCTCATCCCGCAGCGCCAGCAGCAGCTCATTGATACTCTCCGGCGCCTCCTCATGCGCCAGATGCCCCAAGCCTTCCAGCGGGTGAAAGCGGGCACAGGGCAGCCGGCGCGCGAGTTCCAGCGCCTGCGCCGGCGCGACCGTGCGGTCGGCCAGACCGGCGGCCAGCCACAGGGGGGTGCGCAGCGCGGGCAGGCGGGCCTGCAGTTCGTCCAACCGCCAGCTGGCCAGCATGTCCAGCACGCCGCGCACATGCGCGGGCTGCGTCAGCAGGGCGCGGTAGTGCTGCAGGCCGGCCTCGTCCAGGCGTGAGCCGGTGGAGGCGATCAGGTTCCTCAGTGCCCGGGCCTGAGCCGCGTGGCGCGTCACCCAGGCCGGCAACCAGGCGCTGCGGGCGGCGAGCTTGGCGACGGCCGGCGCCACCACGCGCATCAGGCCGGGCAGCGGCAGCAGCGCGCCGTTGACGGCCAGTAGCCCACGCGCCTGCGGCAGGTGGCCGTCCAGGTGCATCTGCAGCATCACCGCCGCACCGGCGGAATGCCCGGCCACCAGGGCGGGTTGCCAGTCGAGCGCAGCCAGCAAGTCTGCCAGCGCGCCGGCCATGCGCGGCAGGCTGGCGCGGCGGTCGTCGAAAGCCTCGGTGCCGCCATGGCCGGGCAGGTCAGGGATCAGCAGGCTGAAGTGCGGTGCCAGCCCCGACAGGCAGGCGTCCCAGGACTGCAGCGACGAGCCGGTGCCGTGCAGCAGCAGCAGCTTGGGCCCCCGGCCGGCACGCCGCAGCCGCCAGCGCAGGCCGCCGGCCCGCAGCTCGACGAAGGCCGGCGTGTCATCTTTCATTGCAAACCCTGTTGTCAATTAAACTAGACATGCATATTATCAACCTATGTTGACAGCAACGGCAGACCTTGCGCCCACCAGCGCTCAGAGCCCCCATGCGCTGGTCATAGGCAGCGGCTTCGGCGGCCTGGCCGCTGCGGTGCGGCTCGGCGCCCGAGGCTACCGTGTCACCGTACTCGAAAAGCTCGATGCGCCCGGCGGCCGGGCCTATGTCCACCGGCAGGACGGCTTCACCTTCGACGCCGGCCCGACCGTCATCACCGCGCCCTTCCTGTTCGAGGAGCTGTGGGCCCTGTGCGGCCGGCGCCTGGCCGATGATGTGGACCTGCGCCCGGTGGCGCCGTTCTACCGCGTGCGCTTCGATGACGGCACGGTGTTCGACTACAGCGGCGATGCCGCCGCCATGCGCGCCGAGGTGCACAGGCTGGCACCCGACGATGTGGCCGGCTACGAAAGTTTTCTGGCCGCCAGCGAGGCGATCTACAAGGTCGGCTTCGAGCAGCTGGGTCATGTGTCGTTCGAGCGCTGGACCGATATGGCTCGCGTGCTGCCGGACCTGCTGAAGCTGGAGGGCTACCGCACCGTCTACGGCCTCGCCTGCAAGCATGTGCGCGATGAAAAACTGCGCGTGGTGCTGACCTTTCAATCGCTGCTGGTCGGCGGCAACCCGTTCAGCACCACCTCGGTCTACTGCCTGATCGCCTTCCTGGAGCGGCGCTTCGGCGTGCACTTCGCGATGGGCGGCACCGGCAGCCTGGTGCGTGGCTTGGTCGGGCTGATCGAGGGGCAGGGCGGGCGGGTGCTGTGCGGCCGGGGCGTTGAGGAGATCCTGGTCGAGGACGGTGCGGCCTGCGGTGTTCGCCTGGCCTGCGGCGAGCGGCTGGCGGCCGATGTGGTGGTCTCCAACGCCGACTCGGCCTGGACCTACAAGCACCTGCTGCCGACCCGCTACCGCCGCCGCTGGACCGACAAGCGCATCGCCAAGGCCCGCTACTCGATGAGCCTGTTCGTCTGGTACTTCGGCACCCGCCGCCAGTACCCCGATGTGGCCCATCACACGATTGCGCTGGGCCCGCGCTACCGCGGCCTGCTGGACGACATCTTCACCCACAAGCATCTGGCCGACGATTTCAGCCTCTACCTGCACCGACCGACCGCCACCGATCCAAGCCTGGCGCCTCCCGGCTGCGACACCTTCTATGTGCTCGCGCCGGTGCCTCATCTGGATGCCGGCGTGGACTGGCGCGAGCGTGCCGAGCCCTACCGCGCGGCGCTTGCCAGGCGCCTGTCCGAGACCTTGCTGCCCGGGCTGGAGCAGGAGATCGTCAGCTCGCTGCTGCTGACGCCGCAGGACTTCCAGGACCGGCTCAGCTCCTACAAGGGCGCGGCCTTCGCGCTGGAGCCGGTGCTGACGCAAAGCGCCTGGTTCCGGCCCCACAACCGCAGCGAGGAAGTCGAGCGGCTCTACCTCGTCGGCGCCGGCACCCACCCCGGCGCCGGCCTGCCCGGCGTGCTGTCGTCGGCCCGTGTGCTCGATGCGATCGTGCCGCACGGGCGGGAGCTGCCGCGCAGCGCTCATCCGGTATCTGATGAAGAAGGACACCACCATGTCAGACCCACGCCCGGCTTCATCGCCTGAACCCGCCAGCCCGCCACTGCTGGCAGCCGATCTGGAACAGTGCCGCGCCAGCTTGGCGGCGAATTCCAAGACCTTTCACGCCGCCTCACTGCTACTGCCACCCGGCGTGCGTGCCCCGGCCACCGTGCTGTACGGCTTTTGCCGGCTGGCCGACGACGCGGTCGATGTCGAGGGTGGCCGGCTGGAGGCGATCGCCCGGCTGCGCGAGCGCCTGGAGCGGGTCTATGCCGGCCGGCCGCAACCGCAGGCCGCCGACCGCGCGCTGGCGGCCGTCGTGGCGGGCTATGCGATTCCGCGCGCGCTGCCCGAACTGCTGGTCGAGGGCCTGGCCTGGGATGTCGAGGGCCGCGACTACGAGACGCTGGACGACCTGCAGGACTATGCCGCCCGCGTGGCCGGCACGGTGGGCGCGATGATGTGCCTGCTGATGGGCGTGCGCGACGGCGACGCGCTGGCCCGGGCCTGCGATCTTGGCGTGGCGATGCAGCTGTCCAATATCGCCCGCGATGTCGGCGAGGACGCCCGCATGGGCCGGCTCTACCTGCCCCGGCAATGGCTGCGCGAGGCCGGCATCAATCCCGCCAGTTGGCTGGCCGCGCCGCGCCACGACGCCGCGCTGGCGAGCGTCATGCAGCGGCTGCTGGCCGCCGCCGATGATTTGTACGCGCGCGCCGGTGCCGGCGTGGCGCGGCTGCCGCTGGCCTGCCGGCCCGGCATCAATGCCGCGCGGCTGTTGTATGCCGAGATCGGCCATGAGGTGGCCCGGGCGGGCGGCGACTCGGTCAGCCGCCGCGCGGTCGTGCCCGGCCGGCGCAAGAGCCGGCTGCTGCTGCAGGCCGGCCTGAGGCTGTGGCCCAACAGCCGGCGCTTGCAGGAGCCGCCGCTGGCCGCCAATCTGCCCTTGCTGGCCGCAGTGGCCGCCACGCCAGCGCCGGCCCGTGCCGTGCGCCGCGTCGATTTCATCATCGATCTGTTCGATCGGCTGGAGCGCCAGGACCGCTGGGGCGGGAGCGCGGCATGAGTGTTTTGGCGCTGGGCCTCAACCACGGCAGCGCGCCGCTCGATCTGCGCGGCCGTTTCGCCATTCCGCTGGAGGCGCTGGGCCGCAGCGTGCAGGGCCTGCGCAACCATCTGGCGCGGGCCGCGCCCGAGGTCGCCATCCTGTCCACCTGCAACCGCACCGAGCTGTACGTGGGCCTTCCGCCCAGCGCCTGCCCGCGGCATGCGATCGAGCTGGTCGAGCCCAGCATCGAATGGCTGGCGCAGCAGGGCGGCACCAGTGCCGACAGCCTGCGCGACCACAGCTACTTCCTTCACGGTGCCGAGGCGGCCCGGCATGCCTTTCGCGTCGCCTCGGGTTTGGACTCGATGGTGCTGGGCGAGCCGCAGATCCTCGGACAGATGAAGCAGGCGGTGCGCGAGGCCGAGGGCGCCGGTGCGCTGGGCACCACCCTGCATCAGCTGTTCCAGCGCAGCTTCGCCGTCGCCAAGGAGGTGCGCAGCAGCACCGAGATCGGCGCCCATGCGGTCAGCATGGCCGCGGCCACCGTGCGGCTGGCAATCCAGCTGTTCGGCGATCTGTCGCAGACGCGAGTGCTGTTCGTCGGCGCCGGGGAGATGATCGAACTCGTGGCCACGCACTTTGCCGCCCATGGGCCGATGTCGCTGACCATCGCCAACCGCGGCCGCGAACGGGGCCAGGTCTTGTGCGAGCGCCTGGGCGCGCAGCCGCTGGCCCTGGTCGAGCTGGGCACGCGGCTGCAGGACTTCGATGTGGTGGTCAGCTGCACCGCCAGCAGCCTGCCGCTGATCGGCCTGGGTGCGGTCGAGCGCGCCTTGAAGGCGCGCCGCCGCCGTCCGATGCTGATGTTGGACCTGGCCGTGCCGCGCGACATCGAACCCGAGGTGGCCGAGCTGGATGACATCTACCTCTACACCGTCGATGACCTGGCCCTGCAGGTGCAGGTCAATGGCGAACGCCGCCAGGCCGCTGTGCTGCAGGCCGAGCAGATCGTCGCCGCCGGTGTGCACGGCTTCTCCCACTGGCTGGAACAGCGCGCCAGCGTGCCGCTGATACAGGCGCTGCAGCGCCGCACCGATGAATGGCGCGAGGCCGAGCTCGCCAAGGCCCGCCGCGCGCTGGCCCGCGGCCAGGATGTCGATGCGGTGATGGAGGCGCTGTCCACTGCGCTGACCCGCAAGCTGCTGCACGGGGCTTTGGCCGAGTTGCACAGCAGTGCCGGCGAGGCGCACCAGCACTGGATGGACTCGGTGCAGCGCATGTTCCTGCGGCCCGATTCGCACCGCGGGCATTGAGCCCGCCCAGACATGTCCGACCGCAGCCTTTACGGTCTGATCGAACTGCTGCTGGTCTTCGGGGTGATCATGGTCTGGGCGATCTGGCAGTGGCTGGATCGGCGGCGCTGGCGGAGCAAGCGCAGCAGGTGCGATCAGGAAGACCGTGAGCGCTGAGCCGTGATTCAGAAGACCGCATGGTCCCCGCGCTCCGGTTCCACGGCGGAGCCGGCGGCCAGCCCGGCATAAAAGGCCGCCAAGGTCTGCGTGCCGGTTGACGGCGTGGCCGCGGCGTCATAGCGGCCGGTCGCGGCATCGAGCACCAGCATCGACTCGGTCGCGTAGTAGCGCCCGATGCGGGCCAGCTCGGCCTTGTCCGCCAGCGAAGGCACCAGCCGCCCCAAGGCGCCGAGCACGGCGATGATCAGATCGAGCAGGGCTACGGGCACCTGCCGGAAACGAGGCTCGCGGCCCAATGCGGCGAACAGCAGCTCGCCCTGCTGGCGCGGCGTGATCGCCTCGCCGGGGCCGCCGATGGGCAGGATGCGGTTGCGGCGCTCGGGCAGGTGCAGGCAGTCGGCCAGATAGTCGCCCAGGTCGTCGTCGCTGATCGGCTTGCAGGCGGTCAGCGTGCCGTCGCCGAACAGCAGAAAGGGCTTGTTGCCCCGGGCCACCCGTTCGATCTGGCCCGACAGCGACTTGAAGAAGGCGGTCGGCCGCACGATGGAAAAGTCCAGGCCGGACGCTGTCAATTCTTGCTCGAAGGCCCGCTTGGCCTGCTGGAAGGCCAGGCGGGGCTTTTGCACGCAGATCGCCGAGAGCAGCACCATCTGCTTGACGCCAGCATGCCGGGCCGCGGCCAGCGCATGCATGTGCGCGTCGTGGTCGATGGCCCAGGCGTCGCGAGGCGCACCGGTGCGCGAGGCCAGGCAGGAGACAAGGGCATCGAAGTGTTCGCCGCGAAAGCCCTCGCGCTGCAGCGCTGCGGGGTCGGTCACGGCACCGAAGCGCAGCGTGGCCCCGGCCAGCAGCCGCTCGATCTCGGCCTGCTGCAGCCGGCCGCCGACGCCGGCCCGCGGGCGCACCCAGCACACCACCTCGTGGCCGCGCCGCAGCAGGGCGCGCACGGTGGCCTGGCCGATGGTGCCGGTGGCGCCGAGCATGAAGACGCGTGCCATCAGCGAGCTCCCGCCCGCCGCGGCATGCGAAACGGCAGCATTGCCTGCACCCAGGGGCTGGTGAAGCGGCGCAGCGACAGGCTCTCGTGCACCGCGATCCCGCCGCTCCCGTCGGCCAGTAGCGAGCGGGCATAGAAGGGCCCGCTTTCCAGCGTGGCGGCAATACCGGGAGCGGCGCCGGCACGGGTGCAGCGTGCGATGCCCCAGGCGGTGGAGGGCAGGGTGCACAGCGGCTCGGGGGCGCTGGCCCGGAAGCGGCCGTCGGCCTGCAACTGCAGGTCGACCGCGCGACGCTGCCCGTCGAGGGCGCAGAGGTCATAGAGCACGCGACAGTGGCCATCGGGCTGGCGTGCGCGCGACCAGTGCCAGTGGTCGAAGTCGCGCTCCAGCGGGCGGCTGCCGTGGTTGCAGTCCAGATAGGCCTCGCCCTGCCAGCGCAGGCCCGGCGAGGCGAAGTCCACCGCCACGCGGGCCAGCGGACTGATCGCCTGCCAGACATGATGGCCGGCGCCGTCCAGCACAAAGGCCTGGCCGGGCCGGGCGCCTGGCTGCAGATGGATGCGGCCGCGCAGGCGCTGCGGCCAGGGCGCCGTCCACTCGTCGATGTCGATGTGCAGGCCGTCCGCCGCCCATCGCAGCTGGCTGGGGCCAATCGCCAGCCGGTCCGCGCTGCGCTGCAGCTGGCCGGCGCCACGCTCGGTCATCGCCCACAGCCGCTGGTAGTTGGTGGCCCCCGGCGCGCGCCGGTACAGCGACAGGTTCAGCGCGCAATGCTGCTCGGCGGCCACGTTTGCGTCGCCGTGGCGCCAGCGGGCCCAGGCGTAGTAAGGCGAGAACACGCTGCCGATGAAGGCGATGGCGGTCAGCGCGAAGGCCCCGCCATCGGCCTGCGCATCGCTCAGCGCATCGACATACCACCAGGCATAGCCACCGGCTGCCAGCGGCGTGTCGAACGCAGGGCCGCGCAGATCTGCTCGGCTGCCAACTGGCCCGACAGCGCCGCCATCGGCAGGCCCGGCCCCGGATGCACCGAGCCACCGGCCAGATACAGGCCCGGCACCCGCGTCGTGCTGGCCGGGCGCTGGAAGCTGGCGCGCCAGCCCTGGCTCGCCTGGCCGTACAGCGCCCCGCCGGTGGCCGGAAACAGCCGGGCAAAGTCCTGCGGCGTGCTGCGCTGCACCGGGTGGCCGCTGGGCCTGATCTTCAGCCCGGCTTGCGCCAGGCGGGCAAACATCTGCGCTTGGCATAGGAACAACTCCTCTTCGGTCAGCGGGCGGGCGTCGGCGGTGGCGGGGGCATTGACTAGGCACATCAGGCGTTCGGTCTGGCCGCTGCGGGGCGGCGCGGGGTCGCCCGTACGGTCCTGGGCGCAGACATAGACGCTGGGCGCGGCCGGCAGCCGGCCGGCGGCGATGTCGGCGAACTCCCGGCGATAGCCCTCGTCGGCAGGGTCGCTGAAGAACACGTTGTGGTGCGATAGCGGGAAGCCGCTGACCTCGGCCTGCAGATGCCAGGTCACGGCTGACAGCGAGCGCCGTGCCGGCGCCAGCGGCCGGCCGCCCAGCGCCTGGCGCAGCGGCTGGCCCAGCAGGCCGCGCCGCAGCGCCTCGACATCGCCATTGAACAGCACCGCATCGGCCTGCAGCGGGGCGCCCTGGTCCGGCGCCACGCCGCAGACGCGGCCCTGGCGCAGCAGGATCTGGCGCACCTCCTGGCCATAGCTGATCTGCACGCCCTGCTGCCGGCACAGCGCGGCCAGCGACTGGGCCAGCCTATGCATGCCGCCCTCGATCTGCCACACCGCCTCGCGCTCCACATGGGCCACCAGCATCAAGGTGGCCGGCGCGTCGAACGGCGACGAACCGCAGTAGGTGGCATAGCGGCCGAACAGCTGGCGCAGCCGGGGGTCGGGGAAGTAGCGGCCCAGCTCCTGCCACAGCGTGCGAAACGGCGAGATGCGGGCCAGCTGTGGCAGCCTGCCCAGACCCACCCGCCAGGCCAGCGACCAGGGCGTGGGACGCTGGCTGCGCAGAAAGGGCTGCTCCAGCGTGTCGTAGATCTCTTTCGCCCGCTGGCAGAAGGCGAGGTAGCGCTGGCTTTGAACCGGGCCGGCGAAATCGGCCATCGCGGCGACGCTGGCCTCCCTGTCCGCCAGCAGGTCCAGCCGTTCCTCGGGACCCCAGGCATGGCGGGCGAGCACGGCGCAGGGCCGCAGGCCCAGGTGCTCGTCCAGCGACTGGCCCAGGCGCTCGAACAGCGCGTCGAACACCCAGCGCATCGTCAGCACGGTGGGCCCGGCGTCGAGCAGGCTGGGGCCCACGGCCAGCTGGCGCAGCTTGCCGCCGGGCTGCGGGCCTCGCTCGATCAGATGCACGTCCAGGCCCTGATGGGCCAGCAGCGCGGCGGCCGCCAGGCCGCCGACACCGGCGCCGATCACGACCACGCGCGGGCTGCGCATTGTTGTTGGGGCCAGGCTCATTGACGCGCCCCGATCAAGTGTCTATGCTGAAGTACATAGTTAAATGTAAATCAAGAGTGACATTGGCGTCGCGGGCTTTTCAGCCAGCAGTGAACAAGCGCCATACCGCTCGCCCAGCAAAGGCCACTATGCCGACCCAGCACCGTATCGAGCGCGCCCTTCAACTCGGCCTGCAGGCCAGCCGGCAGCCGGGCCATCCGCCCCGGCTGGCCGCGGCGATGCAGCATGCGGTGTTCCCGGGCGGTGCGCGGATCCGGCCCAAGCTGGTGCTGGCCGTCGCGCTGGCCTGCGGCGAGGACGACACCGAGCTGACCGATGCGGTGGCGGCGGCGATCGAGCTGCTGCACTGCGCCTCGCTGGTCCATGACGATCTGCCCTGTTTCGACGATGCCGCCACACGGCGCGGACTGCCTTCGGTGCAGCGCGCCTTCGGCGAGCGGCTGGCGGTGCTGGCCGGGGACGCGCTGATCGTCGCCGCCTTCCAGTGCCTGGCGCTGGGCACGCGGCGGCATCTGTCGCGCCTGCCGGGCCTGATGCAGACCGTCTGCCAGGGCGTGGGCATGCCGATGGGCATCGTCGCCGGCCAGGCCTGGGAGTGTGAACCCCAGGTCGCGCTGCGCGACTACCAGCAGGCCAAGACCGGCGCGCTGTTCGCCGCCGCCACGATGGCCGGCGCCCAGGCCGCCGGCGCCGAGGGCCTGGACTGGCGCGCCTTGGGCGAGCAGATGGGTCAGGCCTACCAAGTGGCCGACGACATCCGCGATGTCGCCTTCGATGCCGCACTGCTCGGCAAGCCGGTCGGGCAGGACCTGGCGCTGGGCCGGCCCAGTATGGCGCGGGAGCTGGGTCTGGAGGGCGCGCTGGCCGAATTCCACCGCCTGATCGAGCTGACGCTGGCGATCGTGCCGGTATGCCCGGGGGCGGCGCGCTTTCGCCAGCTGATACGGCTGGAGGCCGACCGGCTGGTGCCACAGAAGCTGATGGCCGAACGCTTGGCCGAACGCCTGGCGGCGGCGGCCTGAGTCAGGCAGACGAGAGTCAGAAAGCAGGCAGATCATGCGTCAGGCCCGACCCCTCGAAGCCGGCGTCCACGCCACAAGGCATTGGAGCGATGCGGCCTGGGCCCTGCGCGACCGCCTGCTGACGAGCCCGCAGTTCCGCCGCTGGGCGGAGGGCTTCGGCCCAGCGCGCTGGGTGGCCCGGCGGCGTGCGGCCCAGCTGTTCGATTTGCTCGCCGGCTTCGTCTATTCACAGGTCCTGCTGGTCTGCGTGCGCGTGCGCCTGCTGGAGTTGCTGGCGGAGCAGGGCCCGCAGAGCCTCCAGGCGTTGGCGCAGCAGCTGGCCCTGCCGCTGCCGGCCGCCGAGCGCCTGGTGCGCGCCGCCGTGGCGCTGCGCCTGCTGGAGGCGCGGCCGCTGCGCCGCTACGGCCTCGGTGTGCTGGGCGCGCCCATGGTCGGCAACAGCGGCCTGGCGGCGATGGTCGAGCACCACGAGGCGCTGTACCGCGACCTGACCGATCCGGTGGCGCTGTTGCGCCGCCCGGACGGCGGCGGCGCGCTGGCCGATTTCTGGCCCTATGCCGGTGCCGTCGAGCCCGGCGCGCTGGAGGCGCAGGACGTGGCCGCCTATTCCAGCCTCATGGCCGTCTCGCAGCCCTTGGTGGCCGAGCAGGTGCTGCAGGCCTATCCGATGCGCCAGCATCGCCGGCTGCTGGACGTGGGCGGCGGCGAGGGCGTGTTCGCCTGCGCGGCGGCCCGCCAGGCGCCGCAGCTCCAGGTGCAGGTGTTCGACCTGCCCAGCGTCGTCGAGCGGGCGCATGAGCGCTTCCGTCGCGCCGGCGTGGCGCAGCGCTGCAGCGTGCAGGGCGGGGACTTTCTGAGCGACGAGCTGCCCGGCGGCGCCGATCTGGTGTCGCTGCTGCGCGTCGTGCATGACCACGACGACGAGCGGGTGTTCAGGCTGCTGGCGGCGGTGCGCCGCGCGCTGCCGGTGGGCGGCAGCCTGCTGCTGGCCGAGCCCATGGCCGAGACCTCGGGCGCCGAGGCGATGGGCGACGCCTATTTCGGCTTCTATCTGCTGGCCATGGGTCGGGGCCAGGCGCGCAGCGAGGCCCGGCTGCGCGAGATGTTGCAGGCCAGCGGCTTTGCTCAGGTGCGCCGGCTCAAGACCCGCATGCCCCTGCAGACCAGCGTGCTGCTGGCAACCGCCGGTGAGTGACCCAGCGTTCCGAGCCCAGGGTAAACCACTGTGTAAATCTAAGTTGACGTATTGATATGTAGGTTTAAGATTACATCATGCAAGCCGCCGATCACTGCCCCCACCGCACCGCCTGCGTCGTCACCGGCGCGGGCCAGGAGAACCAGCGATGAACACCCTGGCCGTTGTGATCGACAGACCGGAGCATCTGCAGCTGAGTCATCTGCACCTGCCGGCGGTCGAGCCCGAGGATGTGATCGTCGAGGTCGAATGGAGTGGCATCAGCACCGGCACCGAGCGGCTGATCTGGACCGGAACCATGCCCATGTTCCCCGGCATGGGCTATCCGCTGGTGCCGGGCTATGAGGCCGTGGGTCGGGTGATCTCGGCCGGTGCGGGCAGCAGCCGGCGCCTGGGCCAGCGGGTGTTTGTGCCCGGGGCGCGCTGCTTCGGCGAGGTCAAGGGCCTGTTCGGCGGCTCGGCCTCGCGCCTGGTCGTGCCGGGCGCCAAGGTGGTGCCGGTGGACGAAAAGCTCGGCGAGCAGGCCGTGTTGCTGGCCCTGGCGGCCACGGCCTATCACAGCGTGGCCGGGGGCGGCCAGGCCCAGCCCTTCACGCCACCCGATCTGATCGTCGGCCACGGCGTGCTGGGCCGCCTGCTGGCACGCATGAACGTGGCGGCCGGCATCACGGACTTCACCGTCTGGGAGACCAACCCCAGGCGCGCGGAGGGCGCCGTCGGCTACGCCGTCGTGCACCCGGACGACGACAAGCGCCGCGACTACAAGGCGATCTACGACGTCAGCGGCGATTCGGCCCTGCTCGACAGCCTGATCGCCCGACTGGCCCCCGGCGGCGAGGTGGTGCTGGCGGGCTTCTATGCCAAGCCGCTGTCGCTGAACTTCGCTCCGGCCTTCATGCGCGAGGCCCGCATCCGCGTCGCCGCCGAATGGAAGCGCCCGGACATGCTGGCGGTGAATGCGCTGCTGACCGATGGCCGCCTGTCGCTCGACGGCCTGCTCACCCACAGCGAGCCGGCCGAGAAGGCGGGCCTCGCCTACCAGCAGGCGTTCACCGATGCCGGCTGCCTGAAGATGGTTTTGGACTGGAGACATCACGCATGAGCACGTCAAGCATCCCGGCCGTCGCGACGGTGCATTTCCAGCCCAGGTCCGCGCAGCAGGAGGCGTTGCGCGGCGAGGCCGCCATCGAGCCCGATGCCGTGGCCACCGGCCCGGTCACCAAGACCACGCAGATCATTGCCATCTATGGCAAGGGCGGCATAGGCAAGAGCTTCACGCTGGCCAACCTCAGCTACATGATGGCCCAGCAGGGCAAGAAGGTGCTCTTGATCGGCTGCGACCCGAAGAGCGACACCACAAGCCTGTTGTTTGGCGGCAAGGCCTGTCCGACCATCATCGAGACCAGCTCCAGGAGGAAGCTGGCCGGCGAGGCGGTCGCCATCGGCGACGTCTGCTTCAAGCGCGACGGCGTCTACGCGATGGAGCTGGGCGGCCCCGAGGTCGGCCGCGGCTGCGGGGGCCGGGGCATCATCCACGGCTTCGAGACGCTGGAAAAGCTCGGCTTCCACGACTGGGGCTTCGACTACGTGCTGCTCGACTTTCTGGGCGATGTGGTCTGCGGCGGCTTCGGCCTGCCGATTGCGCGGGACATGTGCCAGAAGGTCATCGTCGTGGCCAGCAACGACCTGCAGAGCCTGTATGTGGCCAACAACGTCTGCAGCGCGGTGGAGTACTTCCGCAAGCTCGGCGGCAATGTCGGCGTGGCCGGCATGGTGATCAACAAGGACGACGGCACCGGCGAGGCGACCGCCTTCGCGCAGGCCGTGGGCATCCCGGTGCTGGCCGCCATCCCCGCCAACGAAGACATACGCCGCAAGAGCGCCAGCTACGAAATCATCGGCCGGCCCGGCACGCAATGGGCCTCGCTGTTCGAGACCCTGGCCACCAATGTCGGCGAGGCGCCGCCGGTGCGGCCCAAGCCGCAGACCCAGGACCAGCTGCTGGGCCTGTTCTCGGCCGAGGTGACCGGGCGCGATTTCAAAATGGAGCCGGCCACCTTGTTCGATATGGTCGGCAAGACCGAATTGATCAAGCCGACGCTTGAAGTGATCTACGACGCGGCCTGAATATGCGCCCCCACGCTCACATCCGTTCGCTGCCCCCCGAGGAGGCGCAGGCCTCCCTTGGGGCGGCCCGGCGGGAGTCCTGGCTATGAGCAACTGCCACGCCGCCCCGGAACTTGCGCATGCGCTTGGCGACGCCACGCGCGAAACGCTGGACCGCTATGCCGCCGACTATCCCAAGGGCCCGCACGACCAGCCGCAAAGCATGTGCCCGGCCTTCGGCGCGCTGCGCGTGGGCCTGCGCATGCGGCGCACGGCCACCATCCTCAGCGGCTCGGCCTGCTGCGTCTACGGCCTGACCTTCACCTCGCACTTCTACGGCGCCAAGCGCAGCGTCGGCTATGTGCCGTTCAACTCCGAGAGCCTGGTCACCGGCAAGCTGTTCGAGGACATCCGCGAGGCCGTGCACCTGCAGGCCGACCCGGCCAAGCTGGACGCGCTGGTGATCATCAATCTGTGCGTGCCCACCGCCAGCGGCGTGCCGCTGCAGCTGCTGCCCAAGCAGATCAACGGCGTGCGCATCATCGGCATCGACGTGCCCGGCTTTGGTGTGCCGACCCACGCCGAGGCCAAGGACGTGCTGGCCGGCGCGATGCTGAAATACGCGCGCGGCGAGGCCGAGGCCGGCCCGGTCAGCGCACCGACCGGCTGGCGCGAGAAAGGCCTGTCCGAGAAGCCGACGGTGAGCCTGCTCGGCGAGCTGTTCCCTGCCGACCCTATGGTCATCGGCATGTTGCTGGAGCCCATGGGCCTGGCGGCCGGCCCGACGGTGCCCACCCGCGAGTGGCGCGAGCTCTATGCCGCGCTGGACTGCACCGTGGTGGCCGCCATCCATCCGTTCTATACCGCGACGGTGCGCGAGTTCCAGGCCGCCGGCCGGCCCGTGGTGCCCTCGGCGCCGGTGGGTCACGACGGTACCGAGGCCTGGCTGCAGGCCATAGGCGAGGCGGCACAGGTGCCGCAGGCCCTGATCGATGCGGCCAAGCAGCGCGTGCTGCCCGTGATCAAGGCGGTCCTGGCCAAGACGCCGATCAAGGGCCGCATCACCGTCAGCGGCTATGAGGGCTCGGAGCTGCTGGTGGCCCGTCTGCTGGTCGAGAGCGGCGCCGATGTGCCTTATGTGGGCACCGCCTGCCCGCGCACGCCCTGGAGCGAGCCCGATCTGGAGTGGCTGCAGGCCCGCGGCGTGCAGGTGCAGTACCGCGCCTCGCTGGAGCAGGACCTGGCCGCCATGCACCGCTTCAAGCCCGACCTGGCGATAGGCACTACGCCGGTCGTGCAGGCCGCCAAGGAGCTGGCCATCCCTGCGCTGTACTTCACCAACCTGATCTCGGCCCGGCCGCTTCTGGGCCCGGCCGGTGCCGGCTCGCTGGCCCAGGTGATCAATGCGGCGATGCACAACAAGGCCCGCTTCGACCAGATGCGGGAGTTCTTCGGCGAGGTCGGCTCCGGCCATGCCGCCGGCGTCTGGGAGAACGTGCCCAAGGATCGCCCCGAATTCAAGGCCGAAACCCGCCGCCACGTCATCAAGATGATCAAGCGCCGCAAGGCCGAGGAAATGATATGAGGTCATCCGCATGCTAGTCCTCGACCATGACCGTGCCGGCGGCTACTGGGGTGCCGTTTACGTCTTCACCGCGATCAAGGGCCTGCAGGTGGTGATCGATGGGCCGGTCGGCTGCGAGAACCTGCCGGTGACCTCGGTGCTGCACTACACCGACGCCTTGCCCCCGCACGAGCTGCCCATCGTGGTGACAGGTCTTGCCGAGGAGCAACTGGGCCGCGAAGGCACCGAGGGCGCGATGAAGCGCGCGCACGCGGTGTTGGATCCGGACCTGCCCAGCGTCGTGGTGACCGGTTCGATCGCCGAGATGATTGGCGGCGGCGTCACGCCCGAGGGCACGACGATTCAGCGCTTCCTGCCGCGCACCATAGACGAGGACCAGTGGCAATGCGCCAACCGGGCGATCTTCTGGCTGTGGAGCCAGTACGGGCCGAAGAAGGTGCCGCAGCGCACGCCGTTCAACGAGCGGCCGGCAGGAGAGAAGCCCCGTGTCAACCTGATCGGTCCCTGCTACGGCCAGTTCAACAGCGCCAGTGATCTGCACGAAATCCGTCGCCTGGTCGAGGGTATAGGCGCCGAGATCAATATGGTGTTTCCGCTGGGCAGCCACCTTGCCGATGTGGCGAACCTCGCCGAGGCTGATGCCAACGTCTGTATGTATCGAGAGTTCGGCCGCCTGCTGTGCGAGGCGCTGGAGCGGCCCTATCTGCAGGCGCCCATCGGCCTGCACAGCACCACCGCCTTTCTGCGCCAGCTGGGCGAGATCCTGCATCTGGACCCCGAGCCCTTCATAGCCCGTGAGAAGCACACCACGATCAAGCCGGTCTGGGATCTGTGGCGCTCGGTCACCCAGGACTTCTTCGGCACGGCCAACTTCGCCATCGTCGCCAACGAGACCTATGCGCGCGGTGTGCGCCATTTTCTCGAGGACGAGCTGGGTCTGCCCTGCAACTTCGCCATTGCCCGCAAGCCCGGCGAGAAGACCGACAACGCCGCCGTGCGCGAGCTGATACACAGCAAGCCGCCGCTGGTGATGTTCGGCAGCTTCAACGAACGCATGTATCTGGCCGAGGCGGGCAGCCAGGGGCCGATGCGGCCGACCTTCATCCCGGCCTCCTTCCCGGGCGCCATCATCCGCCGCGCCACCGGCACGCCTTTCATGGGTTATGCCGGCGCCACCTATCTGGTGCAGGAGTTCTGCAACGCGCTGTTCGATGCGCTGTTCCACATCCTGCCGCTGGGCACCGAGATGGACAGGGTCGAGGCCACGCCGGCCCGGGCGCTGCCCGAGATCGTCTGGACGCAGGACGCCAAGGAATTGCTGGACGAGTTGCTCGAGGCGCAGCCGGTGCTGGTGCGCATTTCGGCGGCCAAGCGCCTGCGCGACCAGGCCGAGCGCGTGGCGCGCGCTGCCGGTGCGGCGGCGGTGACGGTCGAGCATCTGGAAGGCCGCACGCGCCAGATCGCGGCGGCGGCACTGGGGGCCCTGTCATGAAGCGTTTTTCAAAGCTTGCTGTGGGCCCTCCGCCACGGCGGTCCCTGCCGCGCGGGAGCTGCGCGGTGTTGGCCGCAAGGCCATTCTTGAGGAGCTATCGATATGGCTGACGAAAGGAAAGGCTCGTTATCCGGGCTGACCGAGAACGAAGCCCGGGAATTCCACGGCATCTTCATGTCCAGCTTCATTGGCTTCACGGCAGTCGCCGTGGTGGCCCATGTGCTGGTGTGGATGTGGCGTCCCTGGCTGTAACCCATTGCTGAAGGAGATCCGCCATGGCCGAGATCACGACCGTACCCACGACGAACCCAGCCTTGCAGGACTCCAAGGCTTATGAAGCACTGTTCTTCCTGAGCTTTGTGGTCGTGCTGTTGATTGCCATCGTAGGGCAGGTTCTGTTCTTCAAATGGCGAACATGGTTTCCCGGAGCAGAGAGCGAGAAATCGCTGATCAAAGGCGTGAGGGTAGGTGTCTACACCTTCATGTCCCATCTCAATTAGGAGATTGAAGCATGTGGAGAATTTGGCTGTTATTCGACCCACGCCGCGCGCTGGTCGCCCTGTTTGCTTTCTTGTTCGTGCTGGCACTGGTGATTCACTTCGTGCTGCTGAGTACCAACAAGTTCAACTGGCTCGATGGGCCGCGTACGCAGGCGGTGAGTCAGAACTCATCGATGCCCGCGCCCGCGCCGAAGTAGTCGCGACGAGCCCGGAAGCACGGCGCGGGTTCGCCTCGCGCCGTGTCCAGACTGCCCAGGGCCCCGCGTCTCGCGGGCGCCCCTTCACCTGAGGTGGCAAGCATGGCCATGCTGAACTTCGAAAGAAAGTACCGCGTTCGCGGCGGAACCCTGCTCGGAGGCGACCTGTTCGACTTCTGGGTCGGGCCCTTCTATGTCGGCTTCTTCGGCGTGACCACGGCCTTCTTCTCGCTGGTGGGCATCATGATGATCGTCTGGGGCGCCTCGCAGGGCGGCACCTGGAATCTCTGGCAGATCAATATCGCGCCGCCCGACCTCAAATACGGCCTGGGCATGGCTCCGCTGATGGAAGGCGGCCTGTGGCAGCTGATCACCGTCTGCGCCGTCGGCTCCTTTGTATCGTGGGCGCTGCGCGAGGTCGAGATCTGCCGCAAGCTGGGCATAGGCCTGCACGTGCCATTCGCCTTCTCGGTTGCCATCCTGGCCTACGTCACCCTGGTGGTGATACGGCCCGCGCTGATGGGCGCCTGGGGCCATGGCTTCCCCTACGGGATCATGAGCCATCTGGACTGGGTGTCGAACACCGGCTACCAGTACCTGCACTTCCACTACAACCCGGCGCACATGCTGGCGGTGAGCTTCTTCTTTGCCACCACCTTTGCGCTGTCCCTGCACGGCTCGCTGATCCTCTCGGCCACCAACCCGGCCAAGGGCGAAGCGGTGAAGACCGCCGAGCATGAGAACACCTTCTTCCGCGACACCATTGGCTACTCGATAGGCACCCTGGGCATCCACCGCCTGGGCCTCTTCCTGGCCTTGTCGGCGGGTTTCTGGAGCGCCGTGTGCATCGTCATCAGCGGCCCGTTCTGGACGCGTGGCTGGCCCGAGTGGTGGGGCTGGTGGTTGAACCTGCCGATCTGGCGCTGAGGGTTCAGGAACGAAGACCACGAGGAGACAAACATGTCAGCCGAGTATCAGAACATCTTCACCAGCGTCCAGGTCGCGGCGCCGTCCTACCCCGGCGTGCCTATCGGCCGCGATGAGCATGAGCGCGAGGGGCCTGCCACGCACTGGCATTTGCTGGGCCGCATCGGCGATGCGCAGCTGGGGCCCATCTACCTGGGCTGGCTGGGCATTGCCTCGCTGATCTGCGGCTTCATCGCGATCGAGATCATGGGCCTGAATATGTGGGCCTCGGTGGGCTGGGACCCGGTGCAGTTCGTGCGCCAGCTGCCCTGGCTGGCGCTGGAACCGCCGCCGCCCGACTACGGCCTGAGCCTGCCGCCGCTCAACCAGGGCGGCTGGTGGCTGATGGCGGGCTTCTTCCTGACCATGGCCATTCTGCTGTGGTGGGTGCGCATGTACCGCCGCGCCCGTGCGCTGGGCATGGGCACCCATGTGGCATGGGCCTTTGCCGCGGCAATCTGGCTCTATCTGGTGCTGGGCTTCATCCGCCCGGTCCTGATGGGCAGCTGGGGCGAGGCGGTGCCCTTCGGCATCTTCCCGCACCTGGACTGGACGGCGGCCTTCTCGCTGCGCTACGGCAATCTGTTCTACAACCCCTTCCATATGCTGTCGATCGCCTTTCTGTACGGCTCGACCCTGCTGTTCGCGATGCATGGCGCGACCATACTGGCGGTCAGCCGCTTCGGCGGCGAGCGCGAGATCGAGCAGATCACCGACCGCGGCACCGCCTCGGAGCGGGCGGCGCTGTTCTGGCGCTGGACCATGGGCTTCAACGCGACGATGGAGTCCATCCACCGCTGGGCCTGGTGGTTTGCCGTGCTGTGCCCGCTGACCGGCGGCATCGGCATCCTGCTCACCGGCACCGTGGTCGACAACTGGTACCTCTGGGCCGTTAAGCACGGTGTGGCGCCCATGTATCCGGCGGTGTTCCAGCCGGTGGTCGATCCGGCCCTGCAGCTGCTGGGAGCCAAGCCATGAGCGGCGCCTTCCTCCAGCGCTGCCTAGCCGCGGCTTCATCGGCATTGAACAACCCCTCGCTGGGCCTGGCCATCCAGGCCCAGCTGCCCGACCATCATCCGGCGCCCGGGCTGGCGCCTGCGCCCGCGCCGATGGCCGCATCCACCCGGGCGCCGTTGGGCGCACAAGGAGCCATCGCATGAAGCGCCTTCAATCCCTGTGCGTGTCGGTGCTGGCCGTGCTGACCCTGGCCGGCTGCGAGCGGCCCCCGGTGGACTCCGTGCAGCGCGGCTACCGCGGAACCGGCATGGAGCAGGTCTACAACCCGCGCACCCTGGCCGAGCGGGCGGCGCTGAACACCCCGCCCGAAGAGTTGCCGGCGGCCTCGCCCGATGGCCCCAAGGCCGGACAGGTCTACCAGAACGTCAAGGTGCTGGGCAATCAGAGCGTGGGCGAATTCGCCCGCACGATGGTGGCGATGACCAACTGGGTTGCACCCAAGCAGGGCTGCGTGCACTGCCACAACGCGCAGAACTTTGCCGATGATTCGCTCTACACCAAGGTGGTGGCGCGGCGCATGCTGCAGATGACGCAGAAGATCAACACCGACTACAAGAGCCATGTCGGGACCACCGGCGTGACCTGCTACACCTGCCACCGCGGTCAGAACGTGCCCAACGAGACCTGGTTCAAGCCGCTGGTGCCCAAGGGCGCGAATAGCTTTGCCGGTGACAAGGCGGGCCAGAACCAGCCGGCCATGACCGTGGGCCTGAGCTCCCTGCCGGTCGACCCGTTCACGCCCTTCCTGCTGGAGGCGCGGGACATCCGCGTGCAGGGCGACACGGCCCTGCCGGCCGGCAACCGGCATTCGATCAAGCAGGCCGAGTGGACCTACGGCCTGATGGTGCATATGTCCTCGGCGCTGGGCGTGAACTGCAGCCAGTGCCACAACACCCGTTCGTTCGGTGACTGGAACAACAGCTCGCCCCCGCGCCTGACCGCCTGGCACGGCATCCGCATGGCGCGCGAGCTGAACAACGAGTTCATGCTGCCGCTGACCGACAGCTTCCCGGCCCACCGACTGGGCCCGGGCGGCGATGTGGCCAAGCTGAACTGCGCCACCTGCCACCAGGGTGCGCACAAGCCGCTGTATGGAGCGACCATGGCCATGAGCCATCCGGAGCTGCTGACCAAGAGCCTCGAGGCAGGCCTGCCGGCGGCGGCGGCCTCGGCTACCACCACCGGCGCGCTGACGACAGACGACCTCAAGACCTTGAGCCTGCTGCCTGCCAGCACTGCCCAGCCCAAGCTGAAGGTGGCGACGAGCAGCGAGTGACGGGAAAAGCATGGCAGCGCCCGGGGGGGGCGGTGCCATGCGCGGGTTTACTGCAGGGTAGCCCAGGGCTGCAGACGCCTACTATCCGAGGGTTCGTGATAAGTTTGCGTTTGTCACGTGGGGCCGTGGAAGCGGTCCCGTCTGTGCTTCGGCTTTGTGCTTTGGCTGTTTACGCTGTTGAAGAGTGCCCGCGGTGTCCAACCCCCCCACCTCCGATCTGAGCGCCCTGTCGCCGCTGGCCACCGAGCTGGCGACGACGATCGCCCGCGTGGCCAGCGACATCGCCCTGGTGATTGACAGCGAGGGTGTGATCTCCACCGTTGCGGAGGGGCCGGCCGCGTTGTCTCCGCACAGCGTCTCCTGGGTCGGCCAGCGCTGGATAGACACCGTCAGCGCCGGCACCCGGCCGAAGATTCAGATGCTGCTCGACGAGGTCAGCGCCAGTGGCGTGTCGCGCCGGCGCGAGGTCAACCATCCGGGCCAGGGCGGCGACGAGATTCCGGTTACCTGGGCGGCCATACGGCTGGGCGAGGGCGGGCCGGTGCTGGCCGTCGGGCGCGATCTGCGCGCGGTGGCCGCGATCCAGCAGCGCTTTGTCGAGGCGCAGCAGGACATGGAGCGCCACTACTGGAACCGCCGCCAGGCCGAGACCCGCTACCAGTTGCTGTTCCAGGTGGCCAGCGATGCGGTGCTGGTGCTCGATGCCGGCAGCCTGCAGGTGCTGGAATCAAATGCCGCGGCCCTGGCGCTGCTGGGCGCCGGTACGGCCACGCTGAACGGCCGGCCGCTGGCCGAGAACCTGCCGCCCCATGCCCGGGCGGCCGTGACCGAATTGCTGGTCAACGCACGGGGCACCGGCCGTGCCGGCGAGATCCGCGTGCGGGGGCTGGCCGGTCCGGGTGCCGTCGACATCTCGGCCACGCCGTTCCGGGCCGGCGATCAGCAGCAGATGCTGGTGCGCCTGCGCCATGACGAACCTGGCGATGCCGACAGCCGCGCCCAGGCCCGCATGGCCGAATTCGTCGAGACCACGCCCGATGCGGTGGTCATCACCGACTCCGCCGGCGGCATCCTGATGGCCAATCCGGCCTTTGTGCGCCTGGCCCGCCAGACCGACGAGGCCCAGCTGCGGGGCCGGGCCCTGCCCGAGTTGCTGCGCGATCAGACGGGTGGCTGGTCACGCCTGATCACGCGGGCGCGCTCGGCCGGCGTGGTGCCCGATGTGGCGGTCGAGATGGAGTCGGCCAGCGGCGCGCCGCTGACCCTGCAGGTGACGGCCGTGCTGATGACCGAGGGCGAGCAGACCTGCCTGGGCTTCATCCTGCGCCAGGGGGGCCGTGTGCCCTCGCTGCTCGGCCCCGACGACCTGCTGGCGGGCCTGTTCGACCAGGTCGGCCGCGTGCCCCTGGCCGAGTTGCTGACCGAGGTCACGCGCCGGGCCGAGCGGCAGCTGATCGAGAGCGCCCTGCTGCGCACCGGCGGCATGCGCTCGGTCACCGCCGACGTGCTGGGCCTGAGCGCCGAGGCGCTGGAGTCGCGTTTGCAACGCCATGGGCTGTCCGGCCATGGCTATCCGGCCGGCAACGGCGAACCGCCGCATTCGATCAATTGACTGATACCTCGATGGACGTGGCACCCGCCTTCGGCCAGGCCAACCTCACCAACTGCGAGCGCGAGCTGATCCATCTGGCCGGCGCGGTGCAGCCCCATGGCGCGCTGCTGGTGCTCAGCGAGCCCGAACTGCGCATCGTGCAGGTCAGCGGCAATGCCGCGCGCCTGCTGGGCTGGGAGATCGAGGCCCTGTTGCAGCGGCCGCTGGCCCTGCTCGGTGGCGATGTGGTCGAGCGGGTGATGCAGCTGCAGCGCAGCGCCGACCTGCGCGAGGCGGTGGCCCTGCAATGCCGCATCGGGCGTGACGGCAGGCGCTTCGATGGTGCGCTGCACCGGCTGGCCGGTGGTGGCCTGGTGCTGGAGCTGGAGCCCTTCGGCATGGCCCGGGACGATACGCCCGAGCTGCAGGACCTCGCGCCCGACGTGCTGGCCGGCACGCTGGCCGCCGCGCTGCAGCGCTTTGGCGCCGCCCCCTCGGTGGGCATACTTGCCGATGCGGTGGTGCAGGTGCTGCGCGAGCTGACCGGCTACGACCGGGTGGTGGTCTATAAATTCGACCCCGACGGCCACGGCCAGGTGATTGCCGAGGCCCGGCATCCGCGGCTGGAGTCGCTGCTGGGCCATCACTACCCGTCCAGCGACATTCCGCAACGCGCCCGGGCGCTGTACCTGCTCAACCGGGTGCGCATGTTGGTCGACGTGAACGCGCCGCAGGCCCTGCTGCTGCCCGAGCTGCTGCCGCTGACCGAGGCGCCGCTGGACATGTCGCTGTGCCAGCTGCGCAGCATGTCGCCCATCCATCTGCAGTACCTGCGCAATATGGGCGTCACCGCCACCTTGACCGCCTCGCTGGTGCGCGAGGGCCAGCTCTGGGGCCTGATCGCCGCCCACCACTACTCGCCGCGCTATCTGCGCAGCACCCTGCGCGCGGCGGTGGATCTGCTGGCCGAGGTGGCTTCAACGCGCATCTCGGCGATCGAGAACTATGCCCATGCCCAGGTGGCGCTGATGGTGCGCCGGCTGGAGCAGCGCCTGGTCGAGGCCACCTCGACCGAGGGCGACTGGCGCTACGCGCTGTTCCGCAACCCGCGCACGCTGCTGCAGCCGCTGGACGCCACCGGCGCCGTGCTGTTCTGCGAGGGTGAGGTGCTGACCTCGGGCGAGGCGCCCTCGACGCCGGAGTTGCGCGCGCTGCTGGCCTGGGTCGAGCAGCAGCCTCAGCGTGACGACATGCCGTTTGCCTGCGCCTCGGTGGGGAAGGCCAATCCGGCGCTGGAGAGCCTCACGCCCACGGCCAGCGGTGTGCTGGCGGTGCGCCTGTCGACCAACAGCCCGGACTGGCTGATGTGGTTGCGCAAGGAGCAGCTGCAAAGCATCACCTGGGCCGGCGACCCGGCCAAGCCGATGGTGAACGACAACCCGCTGGAGCTGTCACCCCGGCGCTCGTTCGCGGCCTGGTCGGAGATCGTGCGTGGCACGGCCGTGCCCTGGTCCAACACCGAGCTGGCGCTGGCGCGCGGCATCGGCGTGGCGCTGGTGGACATCATCGTGCAGGTGCATGCGGTGCGCCTGCTGATTGCCGAGCACCAGCTGGTGCAGATCCGCTCGACGGTGGCCGGCTCGCGGGAGCCGGTGCTGATCGTCAATGCTGAGGGCCGGGTGATCTTCGCCAATGACGCGCTGCTGGCGCTGCGTGGCGCCGAGGTCGAGCATGGCAGCGCGGTGACGGCGCTGTTCGCGCTGCCCGAGGCGGTGGAGCAGGCGTTGGCCTATCTGCGGGCCTCGCAACATGGCTGGCGGCGCGAGCTTGACCTGCTGACCGCTGCCGGTGCCCAGCTGCCGATGACCGTGCACGCCGAGCTGGTGACCGGCCGCGATGGCCGCGCCCTCGGCTTTGTGCTGACCCTGTTGGACCTGCGCGAGAGCCGGCGCGCCGACAACGCCCGCCTGAACCTGGAAAGCGCGCTGCGCCTGGCCGCGCAGAGCAGCTCCAGCGAGGCCGACGAGGTGATCTCGGCCATCCTCACTCATGCCAGCGTGGCGGCGATGGACATTGCCGATGCCCGCGGCGGCCCCCCGGTGGCGCCGCTGCTGCAGGAGCTGGAAACCTCGACCCGGCGCGCGGCCGCGCTGTACGCGCAGATCCGCAGCTTTTCGTCTTAGTCCGGATACTCGCGCTGCAGCGCGTCGAACAGCTGCTGGTGCAGGCGAAAGGCCTCGCAGGCCTCGGCCACGAAGGCATCCGCCTGCTGCGGCGTCAGCACCAGGGCATCAAGGCCGGCGCGGAAATCCTGCTTCAGCTGCTCCAGCTGCGGCGGCGCGCCGAAGTCATAGAACGCCGTGCCCTCGTCACCGTCCAGACCGAAACGCTGACGCACCACGCGGGCCAGCATCTGGCCGCCGTGCAGATCACCCAGATAGCGCAGATAGGCATGGGCCAGCAGCAGGGTTGGCTCGTTCTTCGCCAGTGCCTGCAGACGCTGGACATAGGGCGTGGCAGCATCTTCGACCTGTGAGCCAGGATCCAGCCGTGCCAGGTCTTGCTCCAGCCGCGGCAGACGGCGCAGTTCGGGCCGCCACAGGCGCTGCACGTTGCCGTCGCTGCCCTGCGCATCAAGCGCCGACTCCAGCGCCGCATAGATCGCGCGCAGGCTGCGCAGCAGCGCGCAGTAGGCCGGCAGGCCGATGCTGCCGCGCATCAGCGCCGCCATCAGGCCGCTGCGCTCGGCCTGCCTATGCAGCTCGCGGGTCTCTTGCTTGAGCCTGGCGGCCAGTCCGGTGGTGATGTGTGTTGCGTCCATAAAGCTTTCTGTCGGTGGGGTTCGGGGACGGCGCGCCATCGCCAGCTCATACAGGCTCTGCGCAGCCAATGACAGTCCTCGGTCTCGCCGCCGCACCAGGTAGATGCGCCGCTTCAGACCCTCCCAGGGTAGCGCCCGGGTGGCGATCTGCGCATGCTGGAAGTGGAACAGGCTCAGGGCCGGCACCACGCTGATGCCCAGTCCGGCGCGCACCATGCCCATCACCGTCGCCAGCTGGTCCACCTCCATCAAGGTTTTCATCTGCAGCGGATGCACGGCCGCGTCGAGGTACTGGCGCACGCTGCTGGTCCGGGACAGATGGACGAAGGGATAGGCCGACAGGTCCTCGGGTCTCAGCGCCTTGGCCGCCAGCAGCGGGTGGCCCACCGGGCAGACCAGATGGAAATCGTCACTGCAGAACAGCTCGGCGCCGAGCTCGGGCGTCTCTGCGCGGGTGGCGGCCAAGGCAAAGTCGGCCTTGCCGGCCTGCACCTGGGCGATGCAGGCCTCGGACAGCACATCGCTGACGGCCAGCTCGATGCCGGGATACAGCGCCCTGAATTCGGCCAGCAGCTGCGGCAGCCAGCCTGCGGCCAGCGAGGGCAGCAGGGCGATGGCAACGCGGCCCCGCTTGCGCGCCACCTGGTCGCGGGCGCCCTCCAGTGCATTCTCGAACTCGGCCAGCACGCGGCGCGCCGCCAGCTCGAACTCGCGGCCCTCGACGCTGAGCTCGACATGGCGGGTCGAGCGGTCGAACAGGCGCTGACCCAGGTCGTCTTCCAGCGCCTTGATCAGTGCGCTGAAGGCCGGCTGGGACAGATGCGACAAGGCCGCCGCCCGCGTGAAGCTGCGCTGCTCGGCCAGTGCCAGAAAGGCGCGCAGCTGGCGGGTGGAGACATTCATCTGCATTTTGGATCAAGCCATTCCAATTTTCGAATTCACAGATTAGCCCATCCTGCCTACAGTCGGCTCCATTGCAGGGCCTTCCGCCTTGCCGACAAGGGACTTGAATGGAGCGCAGGGCGGTGTTGAGGGTGGGTTGTGCGGCCGGCTTCTCCGGCGACCGCACCGATGCCGCCGCGCCGGTCGTCGAGGCGCTGATTGCCGCCGGCGGCCCCGCCGTGCTGATCTTCGAGACGCTGGCCGAGCGCACGCTGGCGCTGGCCCAGCTGGCGCGCCGCAGCGATGCCGAGGCCGGTTATGAGCCCCTGCTGGATGCGTTGCTGCGGCCGGTGCTGGCGCGCTGCCTCGAGCATGGCGTGCGCATCGTCAGCAACTTCGGCGCGGCCAACCCGCAGGGCGCGGCGTGGCGCATTGCAGCGCTGGCGCGCGAGTTGGGTCTGCGCGTGCCGCGCATTGCGGTGGTGCAGGGCGATGACCTGGGCGATGCCGCCCATCGAGGGCTGCTGGATCAGGCGCTGGGCGCGGCGATTCAGGGCCTGAACATCGTCAGCGCCAACGCCTATATCGGCGCCGAGGCCATCGCCGACGCGCTGCTGGCCGGCGCCGAGATCGTCGTCTGCGGCCGCGTCGCCGACCCCTCGCTGACCGTGGGCCCGGCGCTGGCACACTTCGGCTGGGCGCGTGACGACTGGGACCGCCTGGCCCGCGCCACCATGGCCGGTCATCTGCTGGAATGCGGCGCCCAGGTCAGCGGCGGCTATTACGCCGACCCCGGTTACAAGGACGTGCCAGGTCTTGCCTGGCTGGGCTATCCGGTCGCCGAGATCGATGAGTCCGGCGACTGCGTGATCACCAAGCCGGCCGGCAGCGGCGGCCGCATCGATGCGCACACGGTCAAGGAGCAGCTGCTTTACGAGGTCCACGACCCGGCCGCCTATCTGACGCCCGATGTGGTGGCGGACATCAGTGCGGCAACGGTCACCGAGCTGGGACCGGACCGCGTGCTTCTCAGCGGTGTGCGCGGTCATGCCCGGCCAGCCGAGCTGAAGGTCAATGTCTGTCACGAGAACGGCTGGCTGGCCGAGGCCGAGATTTCCTACGCCGGTGCCCGCGCCGAGGCCCGCGCCCGGCTGGCGGCGGAGGTGCTGCGCGAGCGCCTGCAGGGCCTGGGGCCGCTGCGCGTCGATCTGATCGGCGTGATCAGCGTGCTGGCCGGTGATGGCGAGGCCGCGCCACCTGCAGGTGAGGCTCGCGACGTGCGTCTGCGTGTTGCCTTGAACCATGCCGAGCGCGCCTCGGCCGAGCGTGTGGGCCGCGAGGTGACGGCGCTATACACCTGCGGCCCGGCCGGCGGCGGCGGCGTGCGCACGGCGCTGCGACCGCGGCTGGGCACCTTGTCCTGCCTGGTGCCGCGCGGCCAGGTGCCATGCTCTTACAGCTTTGTGGCTGCCGAATGAGTAGCGCCATGACCAAGCTCACCGTACCCCTGCACCGCGCCGCCCACGGCCGCACCGGCGACAAGGGCAACCGCTCCAATATCAGCGTGATCGCCTGGCACCCGCTGCTGTGGCCGCTGCTGGTGGAGCAGATCACCGAAGCAGCGGTGCTGCAACGCTTCGCCGGGCGCCGGCCTAGCGCAGTCAAACGCTATTTGCTGCCTCAGCTGCAGGCAATGAACTTCGTGCTGGACGAGGTGCTGGATGGCGGCGTCAACGACGCGCTGAACCTCGACAGCCACGGCAAGGCGCTGTCCTTTCTGCTGCTGGACCTGCCGCTGCTCGTGCCCGATGAGTTGGCGCAATACCTGATCGGCCCCGCCACCGATGTGATTCCAACAACCCCTTCAGGAGACAAGACATGACCCCCTTCAACAAGCTGCCACTCGCACGCCGCACCCTGTTGGCCGCTGCGCTGCTGCTGCCCGCGCTGGCGATGGCGCAGGGCTATCCGGCCAGGCCGGTGACCTTCGTCGTGCCCTTTGCCGCCGGCAGCGCCACCGACCAGCTGGCACGGGCGCTGGGTCAGGCGCTGAGCAGCGAGACCAGGCAGGCGGTGGTGGTCGACAACAAGGCCGGAGCCAGCGGCATGCTGGCCGCGCAAAGCGTGGCCCGTGCCGCGCCCGATGGCTACACGGTGCTGATCACGACCAACACCACCCACGCGGCCAACGAGCATCTGTACAAGAAGCTGTCCTATGACCCGGTCAAGGACTTCGCGCCGGTCACCGCCATCGGCAAGGGCTCGCAGGTGATGGTCGTCAATGCCGCATCGCCGTACAAGACGGTGGCCGATCTGCTGGCCAAAGCCAAGAAGGAGCCGGGCAAGCTGACCTTTGGCAGCGGCAGCTCGTCCAGCCGCGTGGCAGGCGAGCTGTTCAAGCAGATGGCCGGCGTCGATCTGCTGCACGTGCCCTACAAGAGCAACCCGCTGGCCGTCACCGATCTGCTGGGCGGCCAGATCGATCTGATGATCACCGACAACGCCACCGGCCTGCCCCATGTGAGGTCCGGCAAGCTGCGGGCGCTGGGCGTGTCCACCGCGGCGCGCTCGCCGCTGCTGCCCGAGGTGCCGACCATCGATCAGGCTGGCGTCAAGGGCTACGACATGGGCTACTGGTTCGCCGCCTATGTGCCGGCCGGGACGCCAGCGGCCGTGGTGGCGCGATTGCGGGAGCTGCTGGTCGCCGGCACCGCCGCGCCCGCCGCCAAGACCTTCTTCGAATCGACGGGCTCCGAGGCCTTCACGACCACGTCCGACGGCCTGGCCAGGTTCCAGCAGGAAGAGGCGTTGAAGTGGGGCCGCGTCATCAAGGCGGCCGGCATCGAGGCCGAATAAGGCGAATCTTCCGCGCTCGGCGGAATGAGGTCATTTGCGATGTATAATGCAAAGCTGCGCGGCTGTAGCTCAGCTGGATAGAGTACTTGGCTACGAACCAAGGGGTCGTGGGTTCGATTCCTGCCAGCCGCACCAAAACAAGAAGAGAATCAACGGGTTAGACGTGCAAGCGTCTAGCCCGTTTTCCGTTTCTGGGGGCTACTTGCTGGATTCAGCCGGCAGCCACTGGCAAGCCCAGTAGCCGTTCCAATTCCGCGTGCACGAGGCCTTCGACCAGATCGATCAGGCGCAGGCCCTGTGGCGTGCATGCCAGCGTCGCCAGATCGCCGTAGATGCGCTTGACGCAGGCGATGCCGGTCAGCGGATAGCTGCATTCGCTCACGATCTTGCTGCGGCCCTGCTTGTCGAGCAGGTCCATCATCACCCAGGTCTGCTTGGCGCCAATGGCCAAATCCATCGCGCCGCCCACGGCGGGAATCGCGTCAGGTGCGCCGGTGTGCCAGTTGGCCAGGTCGCCGGTGGCCGAGACCTGGAAGGCGCCCAGCACGCAGATGTCCAGATGGCCGCCGCGCATCATGCCGAAGCTGTCGGCATGGTGGAAGTAGGCGCCGCCGGGCAGCAGAGTGACGGGCTGCTTGCCGGCATTGATCAGGTCGTAGTCTTCCTCGCCCTCGGCGGCGGCCGGGCCCATGCCCAGCACACCGTTCTCGCTGTGCAGCACCACCTCCAGCCCGGCGGGCAGGTGGTTGGCCACCAGGGTGGGCATGCCTATGCCCAGGTTCACGTAGGCGCCGTCAAAGATGTCTTGCGCGACGCGGCGGGCCAGCTCGTCCTTGCCGCGTTTCTGGTAGTTGCTCATACAGCTCCCTTGAAGCCACCGGCCTGGGTGGCGATGCGTTCAATCTTCACCAGTTTGGAGACATGGATGCCCGGCGTGATGATGGCCTCCGGGTCCAACTCACCGAGCTCGGCGATCTCATGCACGGTCGCAATGGTGCGCCGGGCCGCCGTGGCCATCACCGGGCCGAAGTTGCGCGCTGCCTTGCGGTAGACCAAATTGCCCCAGCGGTCGCCGCGCTCGGCCTTGATCAGAGCCACGTCGCCGTGGATCGGATACTCCAGCACCTGCGGACGGCCATTGAGCACACGTGTCTCCTTGCCCTTGGCCAGCTCGGTGCCAAAGCCGGTGGGCGTGTAGAAGGCGCCGATGCCGGCACCGGCGGCGCGCAGGCGCTCGGCCAGATTGCCCTGGGGCACCAGCTCGAGCTCGATCTTGCCGCCGCGGTAGAGGCCATCGAACACCTGGCTGTCGGCCTGGCGCGGGAAGCTGCAGATGATCTTGCTCACCCGGCCGGTCTTGAGCAGCGCGGCCAGGCCGGTCTCGCCGTTGCCGGCGTTGTTGTTGACCACGGTCAGGTCCCGCGCGCCCTGTTCGATCAAGCCATCGATCAGTTCAGTAGGAATGCCGGCGGTGCCGAAGCCGCCGATCAGCACGGTGGCGCCGTCTGCAACGCCTGCCAGTGCCTCGGCCACCGAGGCGGCGATCTTGTTGATCACGAGAGGCTCCTCTCAAGAAAGCGAAGGGCCGCCCCGAGCTTTCTTGCTCCCCCTCGGGGGGGCGGACGCCGCAAGGCGGCGGCCTTGGGGGCGCTCATAACACGCGTGCCATGCGCGCGGCGGGCGAAGCCTCGTCGGCGCTGGCGGCCGGCTGCAGCACGAAGTCGAAGCGACTGCGCACGAACGGCGCCTTGATGCCCAGCGACTCGTAGCCGGCGGGGGCCACGCCCCGCTCCAGCCCGACGATCAGGCCGTCACGGGTGGCGAAGGCGAAGTCGTCGTCGATATAGGTATCGCCGGGGATGTTGATCTGTGTCGTCAGGGTGCGCAGGCCTGGCGCCACGATGAGGAAATGGATGTGCGCCGGACGCTGGCCATGGCGGCCCAGGGCTGCGAACAGCTCGGAGGTCGGGCTGTTTGGCGGGATCGCATAGCCCGGCGGCAAGAAGGTGCGGAAGCGGTAGCGCCCCTGCTCGTCAGTCTCGATGCGACGACGCAGCTCGTAATCCTGCATGCCGGGGAAGAAGTGCGAGTAGCCGCCCTGCTCATTGGCATGCCAGACCTCGACCGAGGCACCCGCAACGGGCTGCCCCTTCAGATCCAGCACACGGCCTTCCATCACGAAGACTTCGCCCTTGGGTGAGTCGCCCTCGTCCACGCGAACCTCGGACTTCGCGCCGGGCGCGCCGGCCACGTACAGCGGGCCTTCGATCGCGCGCGGTGTGCCGCCAGTGCGGCCAGCCTCGCGGTCGGCCTCGTCTGCGCGGATGTCCAGCAGCCGGTCGAACCCCAGACCTGCCGTGATCAGGCCCAGCTGACCGCTGGCGCCCAGCCGGGCCAGCCAATCGATGGCGCGCCAGAACTCGTCGGGCTGCACGTCCAGCTCATCAATGGTCTTGAACAGGTCGCTGACGACACGCTGGGTAATCTCGCGAACGCGGTCATTGCCCGGTGCGGTATGCACCGTGTTGACGAGGTCCAGCAGTTGCGCTTGGGTGAATTCGGCCATGGTTGTCTCCTCTTTGCCTGCTAGGGTCAGTCGAGTTTGATATTGCGTTCGGTGATCAGCTGGGTCCACATTGCCGATTCACGGGTCAGATGGCTGGCCAGCGCCTCGGGGGTGGAGCCCACCGGCTCGGCGCCGATGGCGTCCAGCCGCTCGATCACATCGGGCTGCTTCATCGTGTCGAGCAGCACCTTGTTGAGCTTGGCGATGATGGGCTTGGGCGTGCCGGCCGGTGCGAACACCGCGAACCAGGGCGAGACGTCGTAGCCGGTGACGCCGGCCTCCGCCATCGTCGGCACGTTCGGCAGGCTCTTGGAGCGCTTGGCGGTGGTGACGGCCAGCGCGCGCAGCTTACCGGACTGGATGTGATTGCGCGCCGAGGTGATGCTGTCGAACATATAGTTCACCTGACCGCCCAGCAGGTCGCTGACGGCCGGGCCGCTGCCCTTGTAGGGAATGTGCATCATGTCGAGCTTGGCCAGCGAGGTGAACATCTCGCCCGCCAGATGGATCGAGGTGCCGTTGCCGGCCGAGGCGTAGGTCAGCTTGCCCGGCTCCTTGCGCGCGGCGGCGATCACATCGGCCACGGTCTTGATGTTCGGCTGGGTGCTGTTGGTGACCAGCACATTGGGCACCACGGCCAGCAGGCTCACCGGCGCAAAGTCCTTCACCGGGTCGTAGGTCAGCTTGTTGTACAGCGGCTTGTTGGTGGCCATGCCGATCGAGGTGATCATGATGGTGTAGCCATCGGCCGGGGCCTTGGCCACCGCATCGGCGCCGATATTGCCACCGGCGCCGGCCCGGTTCTCGATCACGAAGGTCTGGCCCAGGGTCTTGCCGGCCTTCTCGCCGAGGATGCGCGCGATCGCGTCCATCGCGCCACCGGGCGGGAAGGGCACGATCCAGCGGACAGGTTTGTTTGGCCAGTCGGCGGCCTGGGCCTGGGCGAAACCAGTCGTGCACAGACCGGCCATCAGGGTAAGGGCGGCCGTCAGCAGGGGGCGTCTTTGCATGGTGTTCTTGTCTCCGGAATGCGAGGTGGATGTCAGGCGATGGCCGACGGGTGCAGGGCCAGCGGCGTGACCTGCAGCTTCATGTAGGGGAACAGCGGCAGCTGCGAGAGCAGCAGGTGCAGCTCGTCGTTGGAGGCGACGTCGAAGACGCTGTAGTTGGCGTACTCGCCGACCACGCGCCACAGATGGGGCCAGCGGCCGTCGCGCTGCAGGCCCTGCGAATAGGCCTTCTCGCGTGCCTTGATCTCATTGGCCTGCTCGGGCGGCAGGTCGTGGGGGATGTTCACATCCATGCGGACCAGGAACAGCATTGTTGTCTCCTCAGGGCTTGGCTTGGGGTTCGGCTTGACCGGAAAGGCGGCCGAGGTCGATATGGGTGGGCGTCAGGCCCGTGCGTGCGCGGTCGAAGCGGTCGAGCTGCTTCAGGTCGACCTCGACGCCGAAGCCGGGGCCATCGGGCAGCTGCAGCTCGAAGTCCTTGATCTCCATGCGCGTGCCGACGATGTCATCCACCAGCAGCTGCGCGCCGAACAGCTCGCAGCCATGGTGCTGAGGGCCCAGCGTGGAGAACACATGGGCCGAAGCGGCGCTGCCCAGCGAGGTTTCCAGCATGGTGCCGCCGTACCAGGCTATGTCGGCGGCCTCGGCCACCGCGGCCACCTCGCGGGTGCGCAAGAGGCCGCCATGCTTGGCGACCTTCAGCGAAAACACCTGGGCCGCCTGTTCGCGGGCCAGCAGCATCGCATCCTGCGGGGTACATACCGTTTCGTCGGCCATGATGGCGGCGCGGTCGCCCAGGCTGGCCGTCAGCAGCTTCAGCGCCGCCACATTCCATTTGGCGACCGGCTGCTCGATCAGCGTCACGCCTGCGTCAATCAGCTGCGGCAGACAGCGCCGCGCGGTGTTGGTGTCCCAGGCCTGGTTGACGTCCACCGTCAAGGTCGCCTGGCCGGCCAGGCCGCGGGCGATCTGGCTCACATGGGCCACGTCCTGGGCCGGTTCGCGGGCACCAATCTTCATCTTGAAGATGCGGTGGCGCTTTTGCTGCAGGCGCAGCTGGGCTTCTTCCAGGTCACGGACCACGTCGCCGCTGGCCAGGGTCCAGGCCAGGGGCAGGCTCTGGTGGCGCTTGCCGCCCAGCAACTGCCAGGCAGGCAGGTTCAGGCTGCGCGCCACCGCATCGATCAGCGCCATCTCGACGGCGCTCTTGGCGAAGGCATTGCCCTTGCAGGCGGCGTCCATGCGGGCCAGGGCGGCGCCAAAATGCCCAGCACTTTGGCTGCCGTCCTGGGCGATCAGCACCGGGGCCAGATAGGCGTCGATCGCGTGCTTGATGCTCTCGGGCGACTCCTCGTTCCACGACGGCCCGCCTATGGTGGCCGCCTCGCCGAAACCGCAGGCGCCGTTGTCCAGCCACAGCTGCACGATCACCGGGCTCTGGCGGCTGATGGCCCCAAAGGACAGCTTGTGCGGCCGTATCGTGGGAATGTCCAGGATGCGTGTCGCGATGCGTGCGATCCGATGGGGAGCCGTCATGGGTCCTGACCTCGTTGGGGTGAGCAGGCACTAAGAGTAGGCCGGCGACCGTTTTCTGAAAAATGATTTATTTGGCATCGACCATTCGATGTTGTCGATCAGTAGCGCTAGCATCGCTGGATGGAAATCCGCCAGTTGCGCTACTTCCTCGACATCGCCCGCACCGAGCATCTGACGCAGTCGGCGCAGAACCTGTTCGTCACCCAGTCGACGCTGTCGCACGGCCTGCGCCAGCTGGAGCAGGAGCTGGGCGTGACCCTGTTCGACCGCCTGGGCCGCGGGCTCAAGCTTTCGCAGGCGGGGGAGTCATTTCGCGCCTACGCGCTGCGTGCGCTCAAGGAGGTCGAGGCCGGCCGCATGGCGCTGGCCGAGATGGACGGGCTGCGCTCGGGGCGGCTGACCGTGGGCGCCTTCCCGACCTTTCTGAACAGCGTGGCGGCTACGGTGGCGGCCTTCAACCGCGCCCATCCGGGCGTGGCCGTCGAGGTGCGCTCGCTGCGCGCCGCGCCTATCGAGCAGCAGCTGCTGGATGGCGAGCTGGACCTGGGCATCGCCTCCTATCCCGCGGAGCATGACGACATCGAGGCCGAGCCCCTGTTCGACGAACGCCTGCTGCTGGTTGTGGGGTCAGGTCATGCGCTGGCGGGGCGGCGCAGCCTGGCACTGAAGGGTTTGGATGGTGTGGCGCTGGCCCTGCTGCCTCGCACCTTCGCGATGCGGCGACAGATCGACGAGGCCTTGCGCCAGGCCGGCATCAAGCCGGATGTGCAGGTGGAGATGGACCCTGTCGAATCGCTCTTGAGCCTGTGCCGCCACGGCAGCCTGGCCAGCATCGTGCCCGAGCGCGCGGCGCGCCAGGCCCCCGAGCTGCAAGCCATTGCCCTGACCGCACCGGCGATGGTGCGGCATGCCGGCATCCTGTGGCGGCGCGGGGCTTCACGCAGCGCGGCGGCGCGGGCCTTCGCGGCGCTCTTGCACGAGGCGGCAAGCGCCTAAAGCGTTGCCCAGAACGCCGTCAGCAGCGCTGCGAACTCGGCGGGCTTTTCCACCGCGCTGAGGTGGGCAGCGTCGAGGCTGACCAGGCGCGCGCCGGGGATCTGCGCGGCAATGGCCTCGGACATGGCCAGCGGTGTGGCTTCGTCGCGGCTGCCGGCGATCACCAGGGTCGGGCAGACGATGCGGGCATTGCCGGCCGCCAGGGCAATGTGCGCCACGGCCGCGCAGGCGTCGGCATAGGGTGCTGAGGGCGTGGCCTCCAGCACCGCACGCAGCTTGGAGACGCGGGCAGCGCCGCCGCCTGCGGCATCGGCGCGGAACTCGGGCGTGAACCAGCGCTGCATGGCGCCGTCGGCTATTTGCCTAACGCCTTCGGACAACACTGTCTCGATGCGGGCCTGCCACATCGCTCTCGCCGCAGCGTCATAGTGGCTGGCCGAGTTGGCGATCGCCAGGCTGCGCACCAGGCCCGGATGCCGTGCGCCCAGCGCCTGAGCCGTCATGCCGCCCATGGACAAACCGACAAAGTGCACCGGCTGGCCCTCGGCCTGCTCGCGTATCAGCGCCGCCGCATCATCGGCCAGGGCATCGATGTCGTAGGCCCCGTCGCCCGCGGCCGAGCGGCCATGGCCGCGATGGTCGTAGCGCAGCACCGTGTAGCGGTCCTGCAGCGCGGCGGCCACGCCGTCCCACATGCTCAGATCACAACCGAGCGCATGGCTCAGCACAACGATGGGCCCTTGGCCTTGCTTGATGAAATTGAGTGTCTGCATGCGGGCAGACTCTAGCCCAGTTTGATTTTTGGGCTCGAAACGCGAAGTGGGCTCAGGTATCCAGACCCAGTTCCCGCAGGATGTCCTGCGTGTGCGCACCGGGCTCGGGCGGCGATTGCGGCAGGCGCGCCGGGGTTCTTGAGAAGCGCGGCGAGGGGGCTGGTTGCAAGACGCCATCGACCTCGACGAAATTGCCGCGCGCCTGGTGGTGCGGGTGGCCCGGCGCCTCGGCCAGGCTCAGCACCGGTGCTACGCAGGCGTCCGTGCCCTCCAGTAGCGTGCACCATGCGTCGCGGGTTCGTGTCAGCAGGCGCTCGGCCACACGGGCGCGCAGCTCGGGCCAGTCACGCAGCTGGTACTGGCGCGCGGCGTCCACGTCGTCGAATCCCAGGCGCCGCAGCAGCTCGGCATAGAACTGCGGCTCGATCGCGCCCAGGCTCAGGTGCTTGCCGTCGGCGCATTCGAAGCTGTCGTAGAACGGGGAGCTGTGCAGAAAGAAGTTCTGCTCGGGGGCATCGCGCCAGAAGTTTTGTGCACGCAGGCTGTGGATCAGCGTGGCCATCGTGTTGACGCCGTCCACCATCGCCGCATCGATGACCTGGCCACGGCCGGAACTGCGCGCCTCCAGCAAGGCACAGACCAGACCGAAGGCCAGGAACAGCGCGCCGCCGGCCATGTCGCCGATCATCGTCGCGGGAATCGTCGGTGCCGCGCCGGCACGGGCCGACAGGCTCAGCACGCCGGTCAGCGCGACATAGTTGATGTCATGCCCGGCCGCCTGGGCCAGCGGGCCGCTCTGCCCCCAACCGGTGACGCGGCCATAGACCAGGCGCGGATTGCGCGCCAGCGCTGGCTCCGGCCCCAGGCCCAGGCGCTCCATCACGCCGGGGCGGTAGCCCTCGATCAGGCCGTCGGCACGGTCCAGCAGCCGCTGGGCGGCCTCCAGGTCGGCGGGCAGTTTCAGGTTCAAGGCGATCGAGCGCTTGCCGCGGTTCAGCATGCCGCCAGCGCCCACACTCAGTGCCGTGCCTGCGCGTTCGATGACGATCACATCGGCGCCCATATCGGCCAGCAACATGCCGCAAAACGGCCCGGGGCCGATGCCCGCGAACTCGACGATGCGCAGGCCGGCCAGCGGGCCCGTAGAAGGCGAGGGATGGGTCACGGGTGCTCAGCGCTCCAGCCAGGCCTTGCGGAAGCTGTCCATCAGCGGCTGCAGCAGGTAGCCGAAGAAGGTGCGCTCGCCGGTGCGGATGAAGATGTCGGCCTGCATGCCGGGCTGCACCTTCTGCTCGCCCAGGCGCTCCAGCTCCGCCTTGGGCACATCGAGCTTGACGGTGAAGTAGCTCAGCTCGGTGCGCGGGTCAAGCACGGCGTCGGCGGACACGTAGGTGACGCTGCCATTGAGCTCGGGCGTGGTGCGGGGGTTGAAGGCATGCAGCTTCAGACCGGCCTGCTGGCCGACCATCACCCGGTCGATATCGGCGGGCAGCACGCGGGCTTCCAGCACCAGGCGGTCATCGCTGGGCACCAGCTCCATGACCACTTCGCCGGGGCCGATCACGCCACCGGCCGTGTGTATCTTCAGCTCGGTGATGGTGCCGCTGACCGGCGCGCGCAGCTCGGTCAGCTCCAGCGTGCGCTTGGTGGCGCTGGCGCGCTCGATCAGCTCGTAGTTCTCGGACTGCACCTTCTTCAGCTCGTTGGCCACCTCCTCCTGGAAGGCGCGGCGCACCTGGAACTTCTTCAGCTCGCGCTCGCTGATGGCGGTGCGGCCCGAGGCGACCTTGGAGACCAGCTCGTCGCGTTCGCCCTTGAGCCGGGCGATGTCGCGATCGACGGCGCGCAGTCGGGTCTTCTCGACCATGCCCTGCTTGTCGAGGTCGATCAGGCCCTTGAGGTCGTTCTCCAGGCTCTCGATCTGCTCGTTCTTCGAGCGCTGCTGCGACTGGAATCCGGTGATCTCGTTGCGCAGCGCGGCCACCTGCTCGTCCAGAATGCCCAGCTCGCCGGCCCGCGAGCTGCGCCGCGCGGCGAACATTGCCTGCTGGGCGCGCAGGATCTGCGCCACCTGTTCGTTGTCGGCGCGCTGGGTCAGCTCGGGCGGGAACTCGATCGTGGACTTCTCATCGCGCTCGGCCTTCAGCCGCGCCTCGGTGGCCAGGGCCACATCGCGGCCGCCGACGACCATGCCGTGGGCCGCGCCGGCGCGGGTTTCGTCGAGCTGCACCAACACGTCGCCGGCCTTCACCGTGCTGCCGTCCTGTACCAGGATCTTCTTGACCACGCCGCCCTCGGAGTGCTGGATCTTCTTGCGGCTGGTGTCGACCTTGACCGAGCCCTGGGCGACCACGGCAGATGACAAGGGCGCCAGCGTGGACCAGACGACCGACACGCCTATCGTGCCGGCAATGATGGCCAGACCGATCAGGTTCCAGCGGCGGCCGTCCTGGGCGGCGCGCTCGTCGCCGACGACCAGCCTGGCCAGTGCCTGATCGCGAAGGCTGACGTCAGCCATTGCGTGCTCCAGAGGATTCGAGGGCTGTGGGGTCGGGTCTTGCCACCACACGCCGGGTGATCTGCGGCATCACTTCGGCGGTGGGGCCGTAGTTGGCAATCTGGCCATTGAGCATCACAAGCAGGAAGTCGGTGCCGCCCAGCAGGGCCGGCCGGTGGGCGATGACGATGACGGTGCTGCCCAGCGCGCGCAGCTGCTCCATCGCCTGGCGCACGGCGTTTTCGCCCTCGGCATCGAGGTTGGACGTGGGCTCGTCGAGCAGCACCAGGGGCGGCGTGCGGTAGAAGGCCCGGGCCAGGCCGACGCGCTGGCGCTGGCCGCCGGACAGATTGGCGCCGGCCGGGCCGATCTGGGTTTCATAGCCCTGGGGCAGGGCCAGAATCATCGTGTGCGCACCGGCCAGCTGGGCGGCCTCGACCACCTTCTCCGGATCGACGGCGCCGAAGCGGGCGATATTGTCGGCCACGGTGCCGGGGAATAGCTCGATGTCCTGCGGCAGATAGCCGATGTGCGGGCCGACGTCGTCGCGTCGCCAGTCGGCGATATTGACGCCATCGAGCCGCACCACGCCGACGGCAGGGCGCCAGACGCCGACGGCCAGCCGCGCCAACGTCGATTTGCCGGCCGCGCTGGGGCCGGTGATGCCCAGGCACTTGCCGGCCTCGAGCTTGAAGCGCAGGTCCTGCACCGTCAGCCGCCGCGCCTCGGGCGGGCCGCCCGACACGCCGTCGAACAGCAGCAGGCCGGCCGGCTTGGGCAGGGGCATGGCCTCGGGCTCGGGCTTCTGGCCGGCCACGTCCTTCGACAAGCGGCGGTAGGCCTCGCGGGCCTGCAGAAAGCCGCGCCAGCCGGCGATCGCCGCTTCTATCGGCTGCAGGCCGCGGCCCATGATGATGGAGGCGGCAATCATCACGCCGGCCGAGCTCTGCTGCTGTATCACCAGCCAGGCGCCGACGCCCAGGATGGCGATCTGCAGGAACAGGCGCACCGCCTTGGCCACGGCCGCCACATTGCCGGCGCGGTCGCTGGCCACACCCTGCAGGCCGATGCCGAAGTCGTGCCGCTCGCGCCACAGCCGGGTCAGGGCAGGCAGCATGCCCATGGCCTTGATGACCTCGGCATTGCGCGCCGACACCTCGGCGAACTGGGTGCTGGCCGACATCTCCTTGCCTGCCTCGGCCAGCGGCGCGCGCGTACTGCGCTCGTTCCAAAGGCCCAGCAGGAACAGCACGATGCCGCCGATCAGCGCCACATGGCCCAGCCAGGGATGGAGCAGATAGACCAGGCCGATGTAGATCGGCGACCAGGGGGCGTCGAGCAGGCTCAGCATCGTGGCGCCGGTGGCAAAGCCGCGCACGTTGTCGAGATCGCGCAGCGACTGGCCGCTGCGCCCGGCCGCCAGCGTGCCCGAGAACACCAGGCCGGACAGCTGGGCGTCCAGCCGGGCGCCCAGGCGCACCAGCAGACGCGAGCGCACCACCTCCAGCGCCGCCAGGGTGGCCAAGCAGGCGGCCGCAAACAGGGTCAGGTAGAGCAGGGTGGCGCCGCTGCGCGAGGCCAGCACGCGGTCATAGACCTGCAGCATGTAGACCGAGGAGGTCAGGGCCAGCAGATTGATGAAGAAGCTGAAGAAGGCCACCTGCCTGAGCGTGGCCGAGGTGACCTGCACCGCACGCCCCAGCGGTGTGTCCAACGGGGGGCGTTCAAATCCGAACATGGCGCGGCCGGCGGTCCGGCTGGAGGCTTGCGGGCGGGGTTTCCGACGGTTTGAGCGGGCTCGTGTGTATGCAGGGGCTGCGCATGCGCTTCAGTGTACCGGCCGGCGGCGCAGCACAGGCAACAGTGCCAGACCGCCCAGCATCAGGGCCCAGGTGCCGGGCTCGGGAACCAGGGAGCCTTGGAGGCTGAAGGCGACGGGCTCGGCGCTGGAGTCGCTGGTGGTGGCTTGCCAGAACCAGCGCACGTCCTCGCTCTTGTTCCAGATGGCAATCTTAGTTGCGGTCAAGGGACTGTCGGGGACATCAAGCATGTACTGAGTAATGCCATTACCGGCCGAACTGGTGGTCAGGGTACCGGACAGAGGGGTCGCACTGCCATCAAGGAAGACCTCGATGCTGCTGTCGCTGCTGCCGAAATTGTAGTAACCCCACCAAACGACCTTGTCGAGAATTGCATTGGCCACCGGCGTGAATGTCTGCTCATACGCGAAGGCAGTATTGAAGTCGGACTCGATGCCATTGATGCCGCCCAGGTATGGCGTGAAATCTCCATTGACCAGTTCTGCAGCGTGGCTGCAAAGCGCCGCGCCTGACAGTACAGCTGTGACTACGAACTTGGATGCGGTCTTGCAAAGTGTGGCGTACATCATGGACTCCCGGTTGGGCGGTAAAACGTGATTAATTGAATTGGAAATCGCTTGTACTGGGTGGGGTTAAGGGCTATCCCTAGGACCCCCCGATTCATGGGAGTACCTCGATCAGTGGCACGCCGACCGGAGCGAACTGGAACTCGATCCAGTCCACCAGGAAGTCGCTACCGTGCTGCACGCCGTTGGCGTCGGTATAGACAGTCGAGCCGAGGCCATTGACCGGATTGACGTAGCTGCCGAAGTTGAACTCGGTGCCGTGATAGCCGCCGGCCATCAACTCGACCGCGACGAAGCCGGCCGCAGCCGACAGCGTGACCTGCTTGTTGCCACTGGCACTGTTCGCAGCAAACACCGTCTCGCCGACGACCTGTCCGTTGCCATCCAACAGGCGCAGCAGGCCGCCTTCGGTGAACACGGTGCCGTCGTCATTGATGAAGAAGCGCGACAGGTTCATCGTCACCTGTGTGGCTTCCTGGTCCAGTGTGAAGCGCAGGCCTTCCTTGCCATCGACCTCCTGCCGCACGCTGCTGGTCAGCACCGATTGACCGCTGACGCCAAGATCTCCGGCGAACACGTCCAAACCAGGCAGGGTTTGTGGGCTTGCTCCGGTCAGGGCGATGGTGCTCCAGGCCTCGGCTCCATTGGTGATATCTGCCTTGTGACTGAGTGCAATGTCGGCATGGGTCCAGGCTTGTTGCCACTGGCCGCCCGCACCGGTCTCGCGCGTCGGCGCATTGCCAATCCGCACCGTCTGCGCCTGCCCGCCGCCCACCGCCACCTGCACGTTGCCCGCATTGGCCCAGGTGCCGTCTTCGTCCACCAGGCTGACCGACACCGTGCGGTTGCCCGCCGTGCCGAACACATGGTTGACGTTGCCTCCAGAGCCAACGGCCTGCGTCGTGCCATCGCCCCAGTCGATGATGTAGCTGCTGACCGTGTCCTGGCCCGGGTCGGTGACCGCGCCGAGGTTAAGCGCATAGGTCTGGCCCGCGGTGGCTGAGGCCGCGCCGGACAGCGCGATCGTCGGCGCCACGTTGTTGACGCTGATGCCCTTGACCTGGTTGGCGGAGCCGCCGTCGCCGTCATTGGCGGTGACGCTGATATTGCGTGCGGTGCTGTTGACCGGTCCATCCTGATCGTCGGCAAACAGGTGCTGGACATTGCCACCGAGCGCGGCCAGTTCGGCGGCCGTGAGGTTCTGCAGCGCCGAGCCATCACCCCAGTCGATGCTGTAGCTCAGCGGGTCGGCGGCGCCGGCCGCATCGCTGCCGACAATGCTGAGGGTGTAGCTGCCGCCCTCGTTGAGGCTGTCGGCGCCGGAGATGTTCAGCAGCGGCGCGACGTTGTTGACGGTGAGGTTCTTCGTGCCCAGCACAAAGGTGCCGTCCTCGTCGGTGGCGCTGACGGTGATCGTCTGCGCGGTGCCGCCGGACGCACCATCGGCATAGCTGTGGCTGAAGCTGCCGGCGGCCGCCGCCCATTGCGCGGCGGTGAAGACGTCGGTGGCCCCATCGCCCCAGGCAATGCTGTAGCCGCTGCGGGTGTCCGTGCCCGGATCATTCACCGCGCCGACATTGAGCGTGTAGAGGCTGGCCTCGTTGACGCTGTCGTCCCCGGTGACGGCCGCCGTGGGCGCCACATTGCTGACGGTGATGTCCTTGACCTGGTTGGCCGAGCCACCATCGCCATCGTTGACGGTGACACTGATGCTGCGCAGGCTGGCGTTGTTGGCGCCGTCATCATCGTCGGCATAGACGTGCTGGACATTGCCGCCGAGCAGGGCCAACTCGGCCGCCGTCAGGTTCTGCACGGCCGTGCCATCGCCCCAGTCGATGCTGTAGCTCAGCGGGTCGGCGGCGCCGGCCGCATCGCTGCCAGCGATGCTCAGGGTGTAGGTGCCGCCTTCGTTGAGGCCGGCCGCGCCGGAGATGTTCAAGCTCGGGCCGACGTTGTTGACGGTGAGGTTCTTCGCGCCCAGCACAAAGATGCCGTCTTCGTCGCTGGCGCTGACGGTGATGGTCTGCGTCGTGCCGCCGGCCGCGCCATCGGCATAGCTGTGGCTGAAGCTGCCGGCCGCTGCCGCCCATTGCGCGACGGTGAAGTTGCTGGTCGAACCATCGCCCCAGTCAATGCTGTAGCCGGTGCGGGTATCAGCACCCGGATCGGTCACCGCACCGACATTGAGCGTGTAGAGGCTGGCTTCGTTGACGCTGTCGGCACCGCTGACCACTGCGGAGGGCGCCAGGTTGTCGACATGGACGTTGAAGCTGTCGGTGGCCGATTCACCGGCCTCGTCGGTGATGGTCAGGCTCACCACATGGTCGGCCACGCCGTCGGCGAACACATGGCTGAGATCCACGCTGCGCACCGGGGTGCTGCCGTTGACGATGGTGCCGTCACCATAGTCGATGCTGTAGGTCCAGCCGGGGGCACCATTGTCATCGCCATCGCCGAAATTGACGGTGCGGGTGAACAGTGCGCCCTCGGCCAGGCTGACATTGCTGCCGGCGTCGAAAGACACCGTGGGCGTTGCCGCAACGGCCTCGACATTCAAGCTGCCGGCATTGGCCCAGCTGCCGTCTTCGTCGACCAGGCCGACGACGATGGTCCGATTGCCCGTCGTGGCATAGATGTGATTGACGTCACCGCCTGCGGCCACGGCCTCGGTGTTGCCGTCACCCCAGTCGATCAGATAGCTGGTGACGGTGTCGGTGCCCGGGTCGGCGACCGCGCCGAGGTTCAGCGTGTAGGCCAGGCCGACCTGCACCGTGGCCGCGCCGGACAGCGCGATCGTCGGCGCCACATTGTCGACGCTGATGCCCTTGACCTGGTTGCTGCTGCCGCCGTCGCCGTCAGTGGCGGTGACGCTGATATTGCGTGCGGTGCTGTTGACCGGGCCATCCTGATCGTCGGCAAACACGTGCTGGACGTTACCGCCGAGTGCGGCCAGCTCGGCCGCCGTCAGGTTCTGGACCGCCGAGCCATCGCCCCAGTCGATGCTGTAGCTCAGCGGGTCGGCCGCGCCGGCCGCATCGCTGCCGACGATGTTCAGGGTGTAGGTGCCGCCCTCGTTCAAGCTGTCGGCGCCCGAGACATTCAGCACCGGCCCGACGTTGTTGACGGTGATGTTCTTTGTGCCCAGCACAAACGTGCCGTCTTCGTCGGTGGCGCTGACGGTGATCGCCTGCGCCGTGCCACCGGCCGCGCCATCGGCGTAGGCGTGACTGAAGCTGCCGGCCGCTGCCGCCCATTGCGCGGCGGTGAAGTTGCTGGTCGAGCCATCGCCCCAGTCAATGCTGTAGCCGCTGCGGGTGTCTGTGCCAGGTTCGCTCACAGGGCCGACATTGAGCGTGTAGAGGCTGGCCTCATTGACGCTGTCGTCCCCGGTGACGGCCGCCGTGGGCGCCACATTGCTGACGGTGATGTCCTTGACCTGGTTGGCCGTGCCGCCGTCGCCATCGTTGACGGTGACGCTGATGCTGCGCAGGCTGGCATTGTTGGCGCCGTCGTCATCGTCGGCATAGACGTGGGCCACATTGCCGCCCAGAACGGCCAGTTCGGCCGCCGTCAGGTTCTGCAGCGCCGAGCCATCGCCCCAGTCGATGCTGTAGCTCAGCGGGTCGGCCGCACCGGCGACATCGCTGCCGACGATGTTCAGGGTGTAGCTGCCACCCTCGTTGAGGCCGGCCGCGCCCGAGATGTTCAGCACCGGGCCGACATTGTTGACGGTGATGTTCTTGCTGCCCAGCACGAAAGTGCCGTCTTCATCCGTGGCGTTGACGGTGATGGTCTGGCCCGTGCCACCCGCTGCGCCATCGGCATAGGTGTGGGTGAAGACACCGGCCGCCGCCGTCCATTGCGCGACGGTGAAGTTGTCGGTCGCACCATCGCCCCAGGCGATGCTGTAGCCGGTGCGGGTGTCGGGGCCGGGGTCGGCCACAGCGCCGACGTTCAGCGTGTAGACGCTGGTTTCGTTGACGCTGTCTGCCCCGGTCACCGGTGCCGTCGGCGCGACGTTGAGGACGGCGATGTTCTTGATCTGGCTGGTGGAGCCGCCGTCGCCATCATTGACAGTGACGCTGATGCTGCGCGCGCTGGCATTGTCGGGCCCATCATTGTCATCGGCGAACACATGGTTCACATTGCCGCCTAGCGCTGCCAGCTGGCCGGCCGTCAGATTCTGTACCAGGGAGCCATCGCCCCAATCGATGCTGTAGCTCAGCGGGTCACCGGCCCCACCGGCGTCGGTGGCGGCGATGTTCAGCGTGTAGCCGCTGGCCTCGTTGCTGTTGTCCGCACCTGTCAGCGTCAGGGTCGGGGCCAGATTACCCACGGTCACGCTCTTGGTGCCCGCCGTGTGCGTGCCGTCCTCGTCCAGCACCTGCAGCACGATGGTGCGCAGGGTACCGCCATTGCCGCCGTCGGCGAACACATGGTTGACGACGCCGCCACCCGCCAGCAGGGCCGCGAACTCGGCCGGCGTGTACTCCTGCACGGCGCTGCCATCGCCCCAGTTGAGGCGGAACAGGGTGGCCGTGTCGGTGCCCGGGTCGGTCAGGGCGCCCAGGGTCAGGGCATAGCTGCTGCCTTCATCGGACGTGTTGGCGCCGCTGAGAGGCACAACCGGTACCACATTGAGCACGGTCAGATTGTGCTGGCCGGCGACCAGGAAGGTGCCGTCCTCGTTGACCAGGTCCACCGTCACCGAGCGCGGCGTGCCGCCGATATTGCCGTCGGCATAGACGTGGCTGAACTGGCGATTGGCTGGCATGTCGGCGGCGGCGACGATCACGGTGCTGCCGTCGCCCCAGTGGATGCGGTACTCGCTGACAACATCGGTGCCGCTGTCGTTCACACCGCCCAGCGTGATCAGGTAGTTGGAGCCCTCGCTGACCGAGCCGGCACCGAATACGCTGAGCGTCGGCGCCACATCGTTGACGGTGACGAGGAACTTGTCATTGCCCTGCTGGGCGCCCGAGTCGTCGACCGTGACGCTGACCTCGAACGGGGTGACCCGGTTGTCGGTGAAGTAGTGGCCTATATTGAAGCTGGTGGCCGCGCCGCTGATGCCGAACACCTGCGGTGCGCTGCCATCGCCCCAGTCCACCGTCACGGTGCGGCCGACCGGGTCCTGGTCGGTCGGATCGGTGAAGTTGATGGTGCGCGAGAAGAACACGCCCTCCTGGGCCGTCGTATCGGCGCCGGCATCGACGGTGATGACCTCGGCCGGCGCACTGACGGTGACGTTGCGCGTGCCGGCGTTCGGGAAGTTGCCGTCTTCGTCGGTGACGCCGACGACGATGGCAAAGCTGCCCGGCGTCGCATAGGTGTGAGTGAGCTGCCGATTGCCTGGCAGGTCGGCCACATTGACGAGTTGGGGCGGCGTGCCGTCGCCCCAGTCGATGGAGTAGCTGGTCTCGGTGTCTGCGCCGGGGTCAATCACGCCACCCAGCTGCAGTGTGTAGACCTGGCCGCTCTCGACGGTGTTGTCGCCGAACAGGTTCAGCGTCGGGGCCACATTGGCCACCACCACCTGGAAGGTGTCGGTCTCCACGCTGTTGGGCTGGCCCTGCTGGTCATCGGCCGTGAGGGTGACGGTATAGGTATCGTTGTCCGGCAGGGTCAGGTTGAAGCTGGGCGTGGCGCTGCCGGTGCTGAACTGGTAGCTGCCGGTCTGACCGAGGTTGCCGACCCAGCTGACGGTGATCTGGTGCGTGTCGGTCGGATCAGGGTCGCTGAGGGTGAAGCCGCGCGAGAAGTTCGTGCCCTCGTTGGCCGTGCCATCGACACCCGCTTCCAGGCCGGGCCCGTCATTGACATTTGTAAGGGTGATGTTGGTGAACACCGAGCCGCTGGCAAACACATTGCCATCGCTGCCGGTCCAGCGGAACTGGTCCGGGCCGTAGAAGTTGAGATTGCCCTTGTAGACCAGCAGGCCGGCGGCAAGATCGGCGGCACTGATCTCCTGGCCGGGCAGCACGTCTGCGCCATTGAACTTCAGCGTGCCCGAGGCCGGCAGCGTGATCAGCTTGATCGCGGCCAGGGTCTGGCCCTCGGCATCGCTGAAGCCGCTGGCGAACAGGGCCTCGGTCAGCACGATGTCGGTGTCTTCCGGGCCGTTGACCACCACGTCCTGCACATTGGGTGCCGTATTGGCAAAGCGCTGCAGGCGGATGTCCCAGGTGTCGTTGCCGCCATTGGCGGCCTGCAGATAGCCGTGATAGGCGACGACGAAGCCGCCATCGGGCATCTCGACGATGTCCGGACCGCCCTTGGGGTCGTAGTAGGCGTTGGCATTGACGGCAAGCTGGCTGTCCACCTGCCGGCCGGTGGAGTCGAACTGCTGCAGCCAGAGGTCGTCGCCATCGGTCCAGCTGACGACGAAGCCGCCGTTCACCAGCGATGCCACGGTGGGCTCGCTCTGATTGCCGCTGACCAGGTAGTTGACGCGGAACTCGCCGCCGACGGCAGTGCCGGTGGCGTCAAAGCGCTGGCCGTAGATGCCGCCGCTCGAGGTGTCCTGGCCTTCCGAGCGCCAGATCACCACATAGCCGCCATCCTTCAGCGCCGCCACCGACGGCGTGCTCTGGTTGCTTTCAATATAGGTGTTGAGGCGCTGCTCGCTGCCGTCGGGGCTGCCATCGATATTGAAGCGCTGGGCATAGATGCCACCGCTGCTGCCGTCCTGGCCCTCGGAGCGCCAGGTGACGACGAAGCGTCCGTCTTCCAGCAACGCAATCGAGGGCTCGCTCTGCGCGGTGAACTGGGTGGCCGAAATCGGCGTGTTGGCACGTATTTCACCGCCCAGCTTGGCGCCGCTGGCGTCGTAGCGCTGGAAGAAGGTGTCGTAGTACTGGCCGTCGCGCTGGTTATCGGAGTACCAGGCGACGATGAAGCCGCCGGTGCTGCTTTGGGTCACCGCGGGCTGGTACTGGCTGCCGACGGTCGTGGTATTGACCCGGGATTCGATGCCGTCCTTCGTGCCATCGGCGGCGAAGACTTGCATATAGACGCCGGAGCCCGAGCCATCTCCGTTGTCGGAGCGCCAGACGACGGCGAACTTGCCGTCGGCCAGAGCCACCGCGCCGGGTTCGTACTGGGCGCCGCTGGTCGCCGTGTTGACCAGGAACTGCGCTCCGACCTTGTTGTCGACAGAGTCATAGCGCTGCCCGTAGACGCCATAGCTGCTGCCATCGGCGCCCGAGTCGTCGCGCCACACCACCACATAACCGTTGTCCGACAGCCGGGCGATCGAGGGTGTGTACTGCTGACCGGCTATTGCCGTATTGACGGTCTGCTGCACGCCCAGCGGCACCGCGCCGTCGGACTGCGGCGTGATGTTGATGGTCACGGCCTGCGGGGCGGTGACACCGCCGTCGCCGTCCGAGATGCGCACCGAGATCGTACGGCTCGGCTCGGGATTGGACAGGAAGTTCTGGTAGGTCAGGTTCTCGACCAGGGCTTCCACCGCCACCGGCGTGGCATTGGCGTTGAACAGCACCGTCAGGGCGCCGCCGTTGACGCCATTGGCGATCAGGGTGCCAATGACCATGCCCTCGTAGCTGACGTTGGCGCCCGACACGCCGATCTGCGCCGTGCCCGTGCCCTGGTTGCGTATGCCCAATTGATCCTGGGCATTGATGCCAGGGATGCCGAACTGGTTCGGATTGCCATAGGGGGTGACATAGCTGACGTCCAGGCGTCCGCCGGCAAAATTCGTCGAGTCGCTGTCGAACAGGCCCACGCCCGGGTCTATGCGCTGCGGCCCGAGATTGAGATCGTTTTCGAGGAAGGTGACGGTGGTCGCCAGGTCCACCAGCACCGGCGCCGATTGGCGCGGGAAGTCGGCCGGGTTGCCGACCAGGCGCTGGAAGATGCCCGTGCCATCGCCATCGGTACTGCCCTGCCAGGCCACGACGAAGGCGCCATTGGCAAGCGCCGTCACGTTCTGGCCGCTGTTGCTGGTGGTGTTGTCCAGCCGGGTTTCGCCGTCCACGCGATTGCCGGCGGCATCGAACTGCTGGGCCAGCACGTCGTACTGGCCGGTCTGCTGGTTGTAGCCATGCCAGGTCACCACGAAGCCGCCGCCGGACAGCGTGGCCACGGCCGGCTCGTACTGGTAGTGGTAGGTGCTCTCGTTGATGCGGAACTCGGCCGTGGTCGGGTTGCCGCTGGCGTCATACAGCCGCCCATAGATGCCGTCGGCACTGCCATCCTGCTCGCGCGATGTCCAGACGGCCACGAAGCCTGTGCCATGACGGGCCAGCTGCACGTCGTACTGGTAGTTCTCGGTGGTGGTGTTGAGGCGGAACTCGCCGCCCACGGTCACACCGCTGCTGCTGAAGCGCTGGGCGTAGACGCCGGACAGCGAGCCGTCCTGCGCGGAGTCGGCCCGCCAGGCGACGACGATGTCGCCGCCGCTGAGCTGCACGATGTTCGGCTCGTACTGGGCCGAATTCTCGAAGCCGGTGCTGGTGTTGGCCCGCACCTCGCTGCCCACGGCGGTGCCGGCGGCATTGAAACGCTGGAAGAACACATCGTAGTAGCGGCCATCACGGATGCCGTCCGAATACCAGGCGACGGCAAAGCCGCCATCGTTCAAGGCGGTGATGTTCGGCTGGTACTGGCTGCCATTGGTGCTGGTGTTGACCAGCAGTTCGGCACCGGCACGGGCGCCGCCGGCATCGAACACCTGGGCGATCACGGCCGAGCCGGAGCCATCCCGGCTGTCGCTGCGGAAGGCGACGACAAAGCCGCCACCGGCCAGGCCGGTGACCGTCGGTTCGTACTGGCTGTAGGGCGTGTAGTCGCTGACGCGGAACTCATTACCGACCGGTGTGCCCAGCGCGTCGTAGCGCTGGCCGAACACACCGTCACTCCAACCGTCCTGGCCCTCCGACTCCCAGACGATCACATAGCCGCCATCGCTGAGCCGGGCCACATCGGGTTGCTGCTGCGCGTTGACCGCATAGGTGTTGACGCGCTCGGGCAGGAACAGCGGCGCCGGGCCGTCGGCCTCGGGTGTGACGTTGATGGTCAGCACCCGCGGAGTGCCGGTGGTGCCGTCGCCATCGCTGAGCTGCAGGCTGACTATGCGAGAGGGCACCGGGTCGGTGGAGATATTGCGGTAGCTGAGGTTCTCGATCACCGCCTCGACCGCCTGCTGCGAGGCCGCAGCATTCCACTGCACGATCAGGTCCTTGCCGGCGCTGCCGTCGGACAGGATGCTGCCTATGGTCACGCCGCCATAGCGCACATTCGCGCCGACCACATCCACCTGGCCCGCGCCATTGCCCTGGTTGCGAATGAAGAACTGGTCCTGCGAGGGCAGGTTCTCGTTCAGATCGACCCCCAGGCTGCTGTAGCCGGAGATCACCGACACCACCATCTGGCCGCCGTCGAAATTGGCCGAGTCGGCGTCGAACACGCTGACGGCCGCATCGATCAACACGCCGGCCGGCTGGTTGGCGGCGTTCTCGCCCACCGTCAGGCTGCTGACCAGGTCTGTGATCTCGGGCGCGGCGGACTTGGCCAGCGGCCCGGTGGTGCCGAACAGGTTCTGGTAGATGCCGTAGGTGTTGGCGGTGCCGGCTTCCTGGTTGTACGACTGCCATGCCGCCACGAAGCGCCCGCCGCCCAGGCTGGCGAGATTGGGCATGTACTGGTGGTGGACGTTGTAGCTGTTGAGCTGCAGCGGGGCATCGACCTTGTTGCCAAGTGCGTCGAACTGCTGGGCAAAGCTGTCGTAGTTGTTCGACGAGGCATGCCAGGCGATCACATAGCCGCCGGTGTCCAGCGCGGTGATGCGGGGGAGGGCGTCGCTGATCGGTACGGTCGCCCCGTCATTGACCAGCACCTCGTCACCAACCTTGACGCCGGCTGCCGTGAAGCGCTGGGCCATGATGGACCAACCGTTCAGGCCGGGCGCATCGCTCTTGAAGGTGACCACGAAGTCGCCGCCGGTCAGCGTGGCCACATCGGCCACGGCCTGGTAGCCGGCCGTGGTGGTGTGGACCTGGAAGGCATCGCCGCGCGGCGTGCCGTCGGCATTCATCAGCCGCGCATAGACGCCCCAGTCGCTGCCGTCCTGGCCCTGGGAGTGATAGGTGATGACATAGCCGCCGTCGTTCAACAGCGCCATCTGCGGATAGGACTGGTTGCCGTTGGTGAAGGAGTTCGGCGGCGCGGCGCCCGGCGTGGCATTGATCAGTACCGGCGCGCCCTGGGCCACGCCGGCAGCGTCATAGTGCTGCACGCGAACGCCGTAGCTGTTGCCGTCGGCGTTGTTGTCGTCGGACCAGGCGATAGCGAAGGCGCCACCGGCCAGGCCCAGCACCATCGCCTGGGTCTGCTCGTAGGTGACGACCGGGCTGACCTTGAACTCGGCGCCCACGGCATTGCCGGCCGCGTCATAGCGCTGGGCGAAGATGCCGTCACTGCTGCCGTCAGGGGCTTCCCAGCTGACGACAAAGCCGCCAGTGCTGAGGGCACCGATGCTCACGCCCTGGGCGCCTTCCTGGGCCCCCGGGGTGGTGGTGTTGATCTGGAACTCGGCGCCGATGGCCGAACCATTGACGTCATAGCGCTGGCCGAACACGCCGTAGCCGTCACTGTCCTGTCCCTCGCTCTGCCAGACCACCACATACTGCCCGGCATTGGCGCCCTGCAAGGCGCCGATGCCGGCGTAGATCTGGTCGCCCGGCGCGTAGGTGTTGACCCTTTGGTCGGCGGGCAGCAGCTTGGCGGCGCCATCGACCTGGGTGTTGACGTTGATGGTGATGGTGTTGAGCTGTGTGCTCTGGCCGCCATCGCCGTCTGAGACAACAATCGACACCTGGCGCGAGGCCACCGGATTGCTGGAGCTGTTGCGGTAGGTCAGGTTCTCGACCACCGCTTCGGCCATGGCAGCGGTGGCGCTGGCATTCCACTGCACGACCAGATCGCTGCCGTTCTGCCCGTTGCTGACGACGGTGCCTATGGCCACGCCGCCAAAACGCACGGTGCTGCCATCAAAGCCGACCTGGCCGGCGCCGGCACCCTGGTTGCGGATAGCGAAATGGTCCTGGGTCGAGGCTCCGGGGTCGAAGCCCTGGCCGGCCCCATAGCCGTTGATGACGCTGACGATCAGCTTGCCGCCAGCGAAGTTGGCCGAGTCGCCATCGATCACGCGCACACCCGGATCGATCAGCTGCGGCGCAGCATTGACGGTGTTCTCATCAAAGCTGACCGAGGCTTCGAGGTCCAGCAGCTGCGGCGACTCCTGGCGAACGATGCTGCCCGGCGTACCGAACAGCTGGCTGAAGACGCCATAGGTGCTGGCCGAGCCGACTTCCTGGTTGTAGGACTGCCAGACGGCGACGAAATTGCTGCCGGACAGGCCGCTGATGTCGGGGTAGATCTGCGTCGGTGCTGTGATGCTGCTGAGATGCAGCGGCCCGTCCACCTTGGCGCCGACAGCGTCGTACTGCTGGGCATAGACGCCGTAGCCGCCTTCGATGATGCTGCCGGTACCGTCCCAGCTGATCACGAAACCGCCATTGCCCAGGGCCGCGATATGGGGCGAGCGGCCGTAGTTGGACGGGAAGTCGGTGTTGTTGACGGCGAACTCCCCGCCAACGGTGGCGCCGCCGGCGGTGAAACGCTGGCCACGCACAGTGTTCGTGCCATCGTCATCCCAGACCACGACGAAGTCGCCATTCGCCAGGGTGGCCACATCGGTGTAGTACTGGCTGCCGGTGGTGGTGGTATTGACCTTGAACTCGGTGCCCACCTTGGCGCCTGCCGCGTCGAAACGCTGCCCATAGACACCCCAGCCGCTGCCGTCCTGGCCGTTCGATATCCACACGGCGACAAAGCCGGTTTCATCGGTGCCGGCGGTTGACGGGTCGTCGCGCAGGGCGGCCATCGCCGGGGTGTACTGGTCGTTGGGCAGATAGGTGTTGAGCTGGAACTCGACGCCCACAGCGGCTCCGGCCGCGTCGTAGCGTTGGCCGAACACGCCGTAGCCGCTGGTGTCCTGGCTTTGGCTGGCCCAGGTGATGATGAAGCCACCGCCGGCCAGACCGAGCACGGCGCCGTGGGTCTGGGTACTGGTGGTGGTCGTGTTGGCGCGGAACTCGGTGCCCGCGGGGTTGCCGTCAACGCCATAGCGCTGCGCATAGACGCCGCCGGACGAGCCGTCCTGTCCTTCGCTGTACCAGGTGACCACAAAGCCGCCACCGGACAGCGCGGCGACCTGCGGATCCTGCTGCGCGCCGGCACTCAGCGAGTTGATCTGGAACTCGGTACCGTCGGGCACGCCGGCGGCGGTGTAGCGCTGGCCGAACACGCCCCAGCCACTGCCGTCCTCGCCATTCGAACGCCATACCACCACATAGGCGCCGGCGTTGGCGCCTTCCAGGGTGGCCACGCGTGGCACCTCCTGGTCGGCGGCCACATAGGTGTTGACCTGCTGGTCGCCGAACAGCGGGCCGGCCCCATCCACCTCGGGGGTGATGTTGATGACGATGGATTGCGCCGTGGTGACTGCGGCGGCATCCCGAACCTGGATCTGCACCGTGCGGCTGGCCAGGGCACCATCGCTGGTGGTCTGGTAGCGGAGGTTCTCGATCACGCGCTCGATGGCGTCGGCCGTGGCCGATGCATTGAAGGTGACGACCAGGCTGCTGCCATTGCCGCCACCGGCGCTGGTGCCGATGAGCACGCCTTCATAGCTGACGTTGCCCGCGGCGAAAGCGACCTCGCCGCTGCCATTGCCCTGGTTGCGTATCGTCAGCTGGTCGTCGGCGCGGGCATTGGCTGTGTAGCTGACGGTCAGGGTGCCGGCATTGAAGCCGGCCACACCGGCGTCAAGCTGCACGGCGCTGTCGATCAGCACACCGGCCTGTGCCGACGCCTCGGTCAAGGTCAGCGAGGCTTCAAGATCGCTCAGTGCCAGCACTGCGGCGGGTGCGGACGCGGCGATGCTCAAGGTCACACTCTGCGCCTCCGAGGCGCCGCCATCGCCGTCGAACAGGCGGAAGGCGATCGTGCGGCTACCGATAGGCGCCGCTCCGGCGTTGTACTGATAGGTGATGTTCTCGGCCACGGCGCGGGCCAACTCCGGCGTCACGCTGGCGTTGAAGACGATGGCCAGCGGTGTGTCGCCGACACCACCGCTGACGGTGCCGATCAGGTTGCCCGGCGCCGTGCCACCGTAGTACAGATTGCTGCCGTTCAGATTGAACTGGCCGGCCAGCGGGGCGACAAAGGACTGCACCGACAGGGTGTCGTTGGCGGTGGCACCCGAGGTGAAGAAGACCAGCAGGCGGCCCACGTCCAGATTGGCCGAGTCGCTGTCTGCGACGTTGAAGTCGCTGTCGATCAGCTGCGGCGTGATGGCCTGGGCCTGGCTCAGGATGCGCGTGGTGCGCAGGTCATCCAGCAGCGGGTTCGCGCTGGGCCGTGCCAGCTCGCCGGCATCGCCGAAGATCTGCTGGGCGATGTCATAGGTGTTGTTGCCACCGTTGGCGGAGGTGTTGTAGTCGGTGTAGGTGACGACGAAGTTGCCGTTGCCGAGGTCGGTGATGGTCGGCGAGGACTCTTCGCCGCTGGAGTTGGAGACCAGCTTGCGTTGGCCGTCAAGCGCCACTCCGGCGGCGTCGTACTGACGGATATAGACGTCGCTGGTTGTGCCGCTGCCGCTGAGGTCGTAGTTGTCGTTGTACCAACTGACGACGAAGCCGCCGGTGGACAGTCCGGTCACCGCCGGCTGGTATTGCCCGCCGTTGGTGGTCTCGTTGATCAGGAACTCGCCACCGGCCTTCACGCCGGCCGCGTCATAGCGCTGGCCGTAGACGCCGGCACTCGATCCGTCCTGGCTGTCCGAGCGCCAGACGACGATGAAACCACCGTCGGCCAGGGTTGCGACCTGGGGCTCGTACTGCGCGCCCGAGGTTGTGGTGTTGATTAGGAAGGTGTCGGAGAAGGTGCCGCTGGCGGCGTCATAGCGCCGTCCGTAGACGCCGTTGCTGCTGCCGTCGTTGCTGCTCTCGTCCTGCCAGACGATCACCAGATTGCCGTTCGCATAGGCCGCCACATGGGGCAGTTGCTGTGTGTTCAGCTGCGGATTTGCCGGGGCGCCCGGCGTGGTGCTGACCCGGGTCTCGGCGGTGACGACGGCGCCGCTGTTGTCATAGCGCTTCAGGTAGATGTCGTAGCCGCTGCCGCCGGCATTGCCGGTCGAGGACCAGACCACGGCGAAGCCGCCGTTGTAGCCGGCCATGGCATTGTGGAACTGGATGTTGTTGGTATGGGTGTTGACGACGAAGTTGCCGCCCTGGGCCGTGCCGGTGGCGTCATAGCGCTGGCCGAACACGCCCCAGCCGTTGCCGTCGCTGGCGTTGTTGTCCTGCCATGTGATGGCGAAGCCGCCATCCGACAGCGCTGCCACATGGGCATAGCTCTGCTCGCCGGTGGTGGTGGCGTTGACGCGGAACTCCGCACCAATGGCCACGCCCTGGGCGCTGAAGCGTTGGGCATAGATGCCTTCGCTGCTGCCGTCCTGCGAGGTGGACTGCCAGGTCACGACATAGCCACCGTCGCTCAGCAAGGCAACTTCGGACTGCTGCTGATGGGCTGTGCGATAGCTGTTGAGGTGCTCCTCGCCATAGGCCTGGGCGATGCCGTCGGCGTCGGGGGTGATGTTGATGGTCAGCAGGTTCGAGGTGCTGGAGCCGCCATCGCCATCGCTGACACGCAGGCCCAGGCCGCGGCTGAGGTTCGGGCTCTGGCTGGTGTTGGCATAGGCCAGGCGCTGTACCAGCGCTTCCACGGCGTCGGCCGTGGCGGCATCACTGTTGAAGTCGATGCGCAGATTCGTGCCATTGCTGCCGCCGCTGATCAGGCCGATGGCAACCCCGCCAAAGCTGACCACATTGCCGGCCACGCCGATCTGTCCTGCGCCATTGCCCTGGCTGAGCACGCTCAGCTGGTCCTGGCTGCTCTGGCCCAGGGTGTAGAACAGGTCCAGCCGTCCGCCATTGAAATTGGCAGAGTCGATGTCGGTCAGGCTGACCGCCGCGTCTATGACCTGTGGCCCGGCATTCACCAGGTTCTCTGCGAAAGTCACTGTGCCGGTGAAGTTGCCCAGGTCGGGGTTGAGCTGGCGGGGCAGCTCGGCCACATCGCCGAACAGCTGCTGGTAGATGCCTGCGGTGCCGTTGTCCTGGGTGTCCGAACGCCAGGCGACGACGAAGTTGCCATTGCCCAGGTCCTCGATCGCCGGTTCGTACTGGTAGCTGCCGGCGGTGTAGCTGTTGACACGGCGGTCGCCATCGATGACGTTGCCGAGGTTGTCGTATTCGCGGATGTAGACGTCGCCGTAGGTGCCCTCGGGACCGGTCGAGTCGTTGTAGAAACTGACGACGAAGCCGCCGCTGCTCAGGCCGGTGACGACCGGCTGGTACTGGCTGCCGCTGGTGGATTCGTTGACGCGGATGGCATCGCCCAGGGCGGTGCCGTCAGCGTCATAGACGCGGGCATAGGTGGCCCAGCCCGAGCCGTCCTGACCACCGGAGTCGCCGTACACGACGACAAAGCCGCCATTGGACAGCATCGCCACCCGGGCCTCGTACTGGTTGCCGGTGGTGATGGTGTTGACCTGGAAGACGGCGCCGAAGGTGGCGCTGGCCGCGTCATAGCGGCGGCCGAACACGCCGTAGCCATTGCCGTCGGCACTTGCCTCGTCCTGCCAGACGATGACCAGATTGCCGTTGGCACTTGCCGCCACATCGGGCAGCTGCTGGTTGTTGCCCACCGGGGTGTTGACCAGCACCTCGCCGCCGAGCTTGGCCCCGGCATTGTCGAAGCGCTGCAGCACGATGTCGTAGCCGCTGCCGCCGGCCTGGGTGTTGGAGGCCCAGACCGCGGCAAAGCCGCCGGTGTAGGCACTGACCACCGTGTGGTACTGGTTGCTGGAGGTGGTGGTGTTGAGCAGCAGCTGGCTGCCGGCGGCCACGCCGTTGGCGTCATAGCGCTGGGCATAGCTGCCCCAGCCGGAGCCGTCGTTGCCATTGTCTTCCCAGCTGATGACGAAGCCGCCATCGGACAGGCCGGCCACATGGGGGTAGTTCTGGTCATTGCCGGACAGGAGGTTGACACGCCACTCGGGCCCGACGGCCACGCCGCTGGCGCTGTAGCGCTGGGCATAGATGCCATCGGCGCTGCCATCCTGGCCCACCGAGGTCCACACGGTGACATAGCCACCATCGCTGAGGCGGCCTATCTCCGGGTCGTTCTGGACGCCCGGGCTATAGCTGTTGACGCGATCCTCGCCATAGGCGGTCGGGGTGCCGTCAATCTCGCGCGTGACGTTGATGGTCAGGCTGCTCGCCAGGCTGGCGCCACCATCGCCATCGCTGACGCGCAAACCCAGCGTGCGTGAGGCATCCGGGCTGCTGCTGGTGTTGGCATAGGCAATGCGCTGAATCAGCGACTCGACGGCATCGACCGTCGCGGCATCGCTGTTGAAGTCAATGCGCAGATTCGTGCCATTGCTGCCACCGCCGAGCAGGCCGATGGCCACGCCGCCATAGCTGACGACGTTTCCAGCCACGCCAATCTGGCCGGCGCCGTTGCCCTGGCTGAGTACGCTCAGCTGGTCCTGGCTGCTCTGGCCGGTGGTGTAGAACAGGTCCAGCCGGCCGCCATTGAAGTTGGCCGAGTCGGCGTCGGTCAGGCTGACGGCGGCGTCCAGCAGTTGGGGGGCTGCATTGACCAGATTCTCGGCAAAGGTCAGCGTGCTGGCCAGGTCGCCCAGATCCGGGTTGGCCTGGCGCGCCAGCTCGGCGCCATCGCCGAACACCTGCTGGTAGATGCCACCGCTGCTGCCGTCCTGCCCCTCGGAGCGCCAGGCCACGACGAAGTTGCCGTTGCCCAGGTCTTCGATGGCCGGCTCGGATTGCGTGCTGCTGGTGTAGCTGTTGACGCGGCGATCACCATCGATGGCATTGCCGAGATTGTCATATTCGCGCAGGCTCACATCGCCGGAGGTGCCTTCCGGACCGGCCGAGTCGTTGTGGAAGGCGACGACGAAGCCGCCCGTGCTCAGGCCGGTGACGACCGGTTGGTACTGGCTGCCGTTGGTGTACTCGTTGACGCGGAAGGCGTCACCCAGGGCCGCGCCGGCGGCGTCATAGACACGGGCATAGGTGGCCCAGCCCGAGCCATCGGGGCCGCTGGAATCGCCCCAGACAGCGACAAAGCCGCCGTTGGACAGCATCGCCACCCGGGCCTCGTACTGGTTGCCGCTGGTGAGGGTGTTGACCTGGAAGACGGTGCCGAAGGTGGCGCTGGCCGCGTCATAGCGGCGGCCGAACACGCCATAGCCATTGCCATCGGCACTGGCCTCGTCCTGCCAGACGATGACCAGATCGCCATTGGCCGCGGCCGCCACGTCGGGCAACTGCTGGTTGTTGCCCACCGGCGTGTTGACCAGCACCTCGCCGCCGAGCTTGGCGCCGACGTTGTCGAAGCGCTGCAGCAGGATGTCGTAGCCGCCGCCGCCGGCCTGTCCGTTGGCGGCCCAGACGGCTGCAAAGCCACCGGTGTAGGCACTGACCACGGTGTGGTACTGATTGTTGGCCGTCGTGGTGTTGAGCAGCATCTGGCCGCCAGCGGCAGCGCCGTTGGCGTCATAGCGCTGGGCATAGCTGCCCCAGCCGGAGCCGTCGTTGCCGTTGTCTTCCCAGCTGATGACGAAGCCACCATCGGACAGGCCGGCCACATGGGGGTAGTTCTGGTCACCGCCGGTCGACGTGTTGACGCGCCACTCGGGCCCGACAGCCACGCCGCTGGCGCTGTGGCGCTGGGCATAGATGCCATCGGCGCTGCCGTCCTGGCCGACCGAGGTCCAGACGGTGACATAGCCGCCATCGCTGAGGCGGCCGATCTCCGGGTCGTTCTGGTTGCCCGGCACATAGCTGTTGACACGGTCTTCGCCGTGGACGGCCGGCGAGCCGTCGAGCTCGCGGGACACATTGACGGTGATGATGCCGCCCGCACCCGAGCCACCATCACCGTCTTCGATGCGCACGCTGACCTGCCGGGTCGCCTGTGGGCTGCTGCTGGTATTGCGATAGCCCAGGTGCTGTATCAGGTCCTCGACCGCCTCGACGGTCGCATTGGCGTTCAGCGCGATCTCCATATTGGCGCCGTTGACGCCGCCGCTGAGCGTGCCTATCTGCACGCCACCGTAGCTGACCACGTTGCCGGCCAGGCCGATCTGCCCGGGGCCGTTGCCCTGGTCCACCACGGTCAGCTGATCCTCGGCGCTGGCACCGCTGACATAGAACAGGCTCACCCGGCCGCCATCGAAATTGGTCGAATCCGCATCGGCCAGACTGACCGAGGCGTCGAGCACCTGGGCCGTGGCATTGACGGCGTTCTCGCCAAAATTGACGGTGCCGCTGAAGTCGCCCAGGGTTGGCGAGGCCTGGCGGGGCAGCTCGGCCGGGTCGCCGAACAGCTGCTGGAACACCCCTGTGCCGTTGCCGTCGGCGCCGCTGTTGTCGGCGAACACGACGACGAAGTTGCCGCTGCCCAGATCGGCGATGGCCGGCGCATACTGCCCGTTGTTGTTGGGCGTGTTGACGCGTTCCTCACCGGCCAGCGGTATGCCCAGGCTGCTGTACTCGCGCACATAGACGTCGCTGTTGCTCAGCCCATCCAGGCTGCCGCTGTCGTTGTGCCAGGTGACGACAAAGCCGCCGCCGGACAGCGCCTCGACGTCGGCCTGGTACTGGCTGCCGCTGGTGTATTCATTGATGCGGAACTCGCCGCCCTGGGCCACGCCTGCCGCGTCATAGCGCTGGGCAAATACCGCGTTGCCGCTGCCGTCACGGCCACCATCGTCGCGCCAGACGACGACAAAGCTGCCATCGGCGAGCATCGCCACACGCGGCTCGTACTGGTTGCTGGCCGTGACCGTGTTGACTAGGAACTCCGCGCCTGCGGCGACACCGGCGCTGTCAAAGCGCTGGGCGTAGACACCGGCGCCGCTGCCGTCCTGGCTGTCGGAGCGCCAGACCACGACATAGCTGCCGTCGGCGCGCGCCGATACGTCGGGTTCGTACTGGGCTCCGGTGGTGGTGGTGTTGGCGCGCGTCTCGGCGCCCTGGGCCACGCCGGCATTGTTGTAGCGCTGGGTGTACACGCCGTAGCTGCTGGCGTCCTGGCTGTTGGAGTACCAGGTGACGACATAGCCGCCATCGAACACGGCCGTGCTGGGCTGTCCCTGGTCACTGCTGGTGTAGGTGTTGACGCGGAAGTCATTGCCCAGCGGCGCGCCGTTGGCGTCGAAGCGGCGGGCATAGACGCCGTAGCTGCTGCCGTCGATGCCGGAATGGTCCACCCAGCTGACCAGGAAGCTGCCATCGGACAGGCCGACCACGCTGGACTCCTGCTGGGTGCTAGAGGTGTTCGTATTGACGCGGAACTCCGGGCCCAGCGCCACGCCGCTGCTGCTGAAGCGCTGTGCGAACACGCCGTTGCCGCTGCCGTCCTGACCGCTGCTGGTCCAGGTCACCACATAGCCACCACTGACACCCTTCAGCGCGGCCACCGCGGGATCGTCCTGGGTGCTGTTGAAGTAGGTGTTGACGCGGGTTTGCGGGTGGACTTTCATGCTGGACTCCTCTTGGTCCAGAGCGCCTGGGCTTGCGGTCGCTCTGCGTTTCGCTTTACGGGGGGCTGCGGTTCGGGAACTGCCGGTTGGTGCCTCGCTGCTCCAGGACCTCCGGCGCGCTGGAAATCCGCAGGGGAATACCAGCTCTTGTCAGAAGCTTTAGGGGTTGTAACCAGGGGGCTACGGGGCAGCCATCCCACGGGTTAGGGGTGAATGGGTATATGCCTCACCCCTCGTTCAGGGGGTGGGTCTGAGCTGTGTCAAAGTCGGGCTTCCTGCGCTATTGAGCGCGTCACCCGTGGCGGACTCCGCCCACACCCATGCAGCCATGAGCAAGGCCTTCACCAAAGAGAGCGACGGCGACGATGATGAGGACATGGCCCTGCCGGCCATTCCCGCCGGCACGCGCAACTACATGACGCCCAAGGGCTATGCCGACCTGCGCGCCGAATTCATGCAATTGCTTGACGTCGAGCGGCCGAAGATCGTCGAAGTGGTGTCATGGGCGGCCAAGAACGGTGATCGCTCCGAGAACGGGGACTATCTCTACGGCAAAAAGCGTTTGCGCGAGATTGATCGGCGGATCCGCTTCCTCACCAAACGGCTCGATGTGGCCGAGGTGGCCGACCCTTCCGCCCACCATGGCAGCGACCAGGTCTTCTTCGGCGCGACCGTGACCTATGCCAATGCCCGCGGCGAGGAGCGCACGATCACGATCAAGGGCATAGACGAGTCGGACAGCCTGAAGGGCGAGGTCAGCTGGATCGCGCCGATCGCCCGGGCCCTGCTGAAGGCGCGCGAGGGCGACGAGGTGCAGCTGATGACGCCCGGCGGCGTCGAGAAGATCGAGGTGCTGGAGGTGCGCTATCCCGAACCGGTCAAGGCTTGATACGCCAGACCCGCCGCGTGGACGGGCTGCGCTTGAGTATGCGCAGCACCTCGGCCAGGTGCAGCCGGTCGCGCACGCTCAGCAGCAGCTTGAGCTCAACCGTCTCGCCCTGGGCATCGTCGCCCATGGCGATATGGCTGATGTCGGCCTCAGCCGAGCTGACCGCCGCCGCCACCTGGGCCAGCACGCCCTTGCCATTGCTCAGCAGCACACCGACGGCGGCCTCGAACGGGCGGGTCAGCTCCTCGGCCCAGGCCACCTTGATCCAATGCTCGCTGTCGCGCTGCAGCAGGCGCCGGCCAACGCCGCACTCCTGCGTGTGCACGATCAGGCCCTCGCCGCGACCCAGATAACCGGTGATCTCGTCGCCGGGAATCGGGTGGCAGCAGGGTGCCAACTGCACCGAGGCGCTTTCGCTCCCGTCGATGCTGACCAGGCTTTGCTTGGGCGCGGCGTCGTCCTGGGCGTAGCGACCCAGGGTCAGCGTCACGGCGTCGGGCCTGGCGCCTTGCTCTCCCATCAGCCGCGCCAGCTGCTTGGCGACGATGGAGGCAATCTTGCGGCCCTGCGAGATCTGCACCATCAGCTCGTCGGCATGGCGGTTGCCGCTCCAGCGCGTCAGCTGCTGCCACAGCGCGCTGGACTGCGCGTCGTCCGGGTCCTGGCTGGGCAGGCTCAACCCTTCCGCGCGCAGCGCCTGGGCCAGCATCTTCTCGCCCAGATCGCGCGATTCGTCGTCTTCCAGCGTCTTCAGGAAATGGCGGATCTTCGAACGCGCCCGGCCGGTGCGCACAAAGCTCAGCCAGGCCGGGTTCGGCCGTGCGCCGCTGGCCGTGACCACGCTGACCACATCGCCGCTGCGCAGCTCGGTGCGCAAAGGCACAGGCTCGCCATTGACTTGCGCGGCGACGCAGTGGTCGCCGACGTCGGAGTGGATGGCATAGGCAAAGTCCACCGGCGTGGCGCCGCGGGGCAGGGCCAGGATCTTGGACTTGGGCGTGAACACATAGACCGCGTCGGGGAACAGGTCGATCTTGACGTGCTCCAGGAACTCGCTGGAGTCGCGCGTCTCGTCCTGGATGTCGACCAGCGACTGCAGCCAGCGCGAGCCCATGCGCTGGGCTTCGGAGATGCCGGCCTCGTCCACCTTGTACAGCCAGTGCGCAGCAATGCCCTGCTCGGCCACGCTGTGCATGGGCACGGTGCGGATCTGGAACTCCACCGGCGTGCCCACCGGGCTCACCAACGTGGTGTGCAGCGACTGATAGCCGTTGGGCTTGGGGATGGCGATGTAGTCCTTGAAGCGGCCCGGCTGCGGCTTGTACAGCTGGTGCAGGGCACCCAGCACCAGATAGCATTCGGGCAGGGTCTCGACGACGATGCGAAAGCCGAAGATGTCGCTGACCTGGGCAAAGCTCAGGTGCTTGTCCTTCATCTTGCGGAAGATCGAATACAGCGTCTTCTCGCGGCCATGGACCTTGACCTTGATATTGGCCTTGGCCAGGGCCTGCAGCACGTCTTTCTCGATGCGCGAGACCAGGTCGCGGCGGTTGCCGCGGGCGCTGACGATGGCCTTGGTCAGCGCCGCAAAGCGCCAGGGGTAGATGTACTGGAAGGACAGGCCCTGCAGCTCGCGATAGGTCTGGTTCAGGCCCAGCCGGTGGGCAATGGGCGCGTAGATGTCCAGTGTTTCACGGGCAATGCGCCGGCTCTTCTCGGGCGCCATCGACTCCATCGTGCGCATATTGTGCAGACGGTCGGCCAGCTTGATCAGGATCACGCGCACATCGCGCGCCATCGCCAGCAGCATCTTGCGGAACGACTCGGCCTGCGATTCTTCCTTGGTCGAGAACTGCAGCTTGTCCAACTTGGTCAGGCCGTCCACCAGTTCGGCCGTCGGCGCGCCGAAGCGCTCGATCAGCTCGACCTTGGTGATGCCGCAGTCCTCCATTGCATCGTGCATCAGCGCGGCCATGATGGCCTGCACGTCCAGCCGCCACTCGGCGCAGATGCCGGCCACCGCGATCGGATGAGTGATGTAGGGCAGGCCGCTGGCGCGGAACTGGCCCAGATGGGCCTCGTCGGCGAACTTGTAGGCCTCGCGCACCCGCTTGATGTCGGCCTTGCTGAGGTAGCTGAGCTTGTAGGTCAGCGCGTCAAACGAGGCGGCCTCGGCCTCGGTCGGCTCGTTGTTCGTGGGGCCGCGCAGACCCGAAAGCCCCGACAGGGCGGCGGGGAGGCGAGCGGCGGCGAATGATCTGAGACCCATGGCTTGAATTTACCGGATTCCTCAGTGTCCAGCGGTCGGCAAGGGCGAAAGCGCACACAAAAGAAAACGGGCGCCGAGGCGCCCGTTCACGGAATGTGTGCCTGAATCCTCAGATCGGCACTTTGCGCAGCATTTCAATGCCCACCTCGCCAGCGGCGATTTCGCGCAGCGCGGTCACGCCGGGCTTGTTCTTCGACTCGACCTTGGGCGTATGCCCTTGGCTGAGCATGCGGGCGCGGTAGGTTGCTGCAAGCACCAACTGGAAGCGGTTGGGGATCTTGTCGAGGCAATCTTCAACGGTGATGCGGGCCATGGAGCGTCCTAGGAGTCAAGGGGTATTACGGAAGGTCCAGCGCCTGAAACACGGCGGAACGGTTTCGGCGCTGAGCCGCGTATTTTAACCTTTGTGCGTGGACTATTGTTTTAAGGTCGAAAAGTGCGGTCTCGAAGGTCGCGTTGACGACCACGAAATCGAACTGCTGGGCCTGCGCCACCTCGATGCGCGCATTGCTCATGCGCTGCTCGATGACCTGGTCCTTGTCCTCGCCTCGGCGCAGCAGGCGCTGGCGCAACTCCTCCCAGCTCGGCGGCAGTATGAAGACCAGCACTGCATAGGGAAACAGCTGCTTGATCTGCAGCGCGCCCTGGAAGTCGATCTCCAGCACCACATCGTCACCATGGGCCATGCGTGCCTCGATCGCCTCGCGCGAGGTGCCGTAGAGATTGCCATGCACCTCGGCCCATTCGAAGAATTTGCCCTGGTCCACCATGTTGCGGAAGTCCTCCGCGCTGGTGAACCAGTACTCGCGCCCATGCTGCTCCTGGCCGCGCGGCTTGCGCGTGGTGTGCGAGATCGACACCTGCAGCTTGGCGTCCAGCTCCAGCAGGGCCTTGACCAGGCTGGACTTGCCCGCCCCGCTGGGGGCGGCAACGACGAAGAGATTGCCGGGGTATTCCATTCGGACGCCTTACTTGATGTTGCACCTGAACGCCGAGTGCAGATGCAAACGACTGTCAGGCCTATGGTGTTTCGCCGCCACACACCGAAGACCCCACATGGGGCGGTGGCATGCTTTGGTCCAGCGGACCATCGCGGGCAGTGCTGAAATTTTAGCTTGCAAGGTCCGCTTGCGCCTCCGGGGTGACGTCCCAGGAGGTGGTGCAGGTCCTTGATCGGTGCGTACCCGGAGGGGCAGGGCTGCTGCGTCTATGCTCGCTTGCTTCAAGTGAGTCGCACCCGCGCGATTCCGCACAGTTCCAGCATCCCGGTAATCGAAATCTTACGGAGACAACCCATGACATCGTTCCGCAGTCACTTCCACCGCGGAGCGCTCGTCGCCGTGGCACTTCTGTCTCTGGCTGGCCTTGCAAGCGCGCAAAACGCTGGTTTGCGCACTCTTACCGTCGCGGGCGACATCCCCATGACGGTCGCATTGTTCTACCCCACCGCAGCTCCGGCTCGCACCATCCCGATGGGCCCCTGGCAGGCAATCGTCGCCCCTGGCGCCCCGGCCACCCAGGGGCCGCTGCGGGGGCTGATCCTGATTTCGCATGGCACGGGTGGCACAGAACTGAACCACCACAACCTGGCCACGCGGCTGGCCAGCGACGGCTATCTCGTCGCAGCCGTGCGCCATCCGGGCGACAACTGGCAAGACCGTTCAATGATCACCTCGGGCCGCTACTTCAGCGAACGCCCGCGCCAGCTCACTCTTGTGCTCGATGCGCTTCTTGCCAATCCTGAATGGGGCCCGCGCATCCCCGCCGAGCGCATCGGTGCCGTCGGGCACTCCGCCGGCGGCTACAGCGTTCTGGCTTTGGCGGGTGCGCAAGCTGAACCCCAGCGCGCCGCGCAGCATTGCCGCACGGTGCAGGACGATCCAGGCTTCTGCTCTTTGGCCAAGGATTCAAGCGCTGCCCCCGCATCAGGTGCGCTGCCGGCTTTTGCTGCCGAAGCTCCTGCGGCTGCGACTGCTCGAGTCTCGGTGCCTGACCGTCGTATCCGAGCCGTCGTCGCGCTTGCTCCCATGGCGGTCGTCTTTACCGCCGAGAGCTTGTCCGCCATCACGGTGCCGGTGCGGGTCATGATGGCCGAGGGCGACACGGTGCTCAACGGCAAGTATCACGGCAGCTACGTCGCAGCCAGTCTGCCGAGGGCGCAGAGCACCACGGTGCCCCGCGCTGGGCACTTCGCGTTCATGGCGCAATCAGGCATCCCACTGCCTTCGGCTGCGGGTGACGCTGCGTCCAATCCGCCGGGCTTCGACCGAATGGCCTTCCTGCCGGAGTTGGAAAATCAGGTCGCCAGCTTCTTCGCAGAACAGTGGCGCTGAGCGTCGGCCGGCTGTGCACCGGCATTTGCCCGGAATGCTTGAAATCGCCTCGGACCGAGAAACGGCGAAAGGTCGTTGTCGGTACCAGGCTTCCGTGCCTTCCCCGCAATCGCTGAAACCCTATTCAATGTTTTGAACCTGTTCCCGCAGCTGCTCGATCGCGACCTTCATCTCGACCGATATATTCGTCAACTCCAGCGCCGCGGCCTTGGAGCCCAGGGTATTGGCCTCGCGCAGCAACTCCTGGATCAGGAAGTCCAGGCGCTTGCCGACCTCGCCGCCGACCTTGAGCAGCCGGGCAATCTCGTCCAGATGCGAGCGCAGCCGCGCCACCTCCTCGGCCACATCGATGCGGATCGCGTAGGCGGCCGCCTCGTTCAGCGCGCGCTCCTGCAGCGCCTCGCGGGGTATGGTCTGGGCCGCGCCGGTGGCTTCCAGCGCCTCCTGCCAGCGCTCCAGAAAGCGCTGCTGCTGGCGCAGCACGACGGCCGGCACTAAGGGCTCGGCCTGGGCCGCCAGCTCGCGCAGGCGGTTCACCCGCTCCATCAGTATGGTGACCAGCTTGTCGCCTTCGCGGGCGCGCGCCTCGGCCAGACCGGCGATGCAGCGCTTGGTGGCGTCCAAGGTCGCCTCGTCCAGCCGTTCGCTGCCGGTGCCGCCCTTGCACCACTGCAGCACCTCGTGGACGCTCAAGGGTTGCGCCTTGGGCAGCCAGCTCTGCACCGAGCTCTCCAGGCGCGACAGGCGGTTCAGCTGATCGGGCTGAGGCTGGGGCCAGGCCGAATCGGTCTCGCGCTGGGTGTTGATGCGCAACTCGATCTTGCCGCGCCGGAACTTGGCCGTGATCAGATCGCGCAGCGCGGGTTCCAGCGAGCGCAGATCGTCGGGCAGGCGAAAGCCCAGATCCAGGAATCGGCCGTTGACCGAGCGCAGCTCGACGGTGACGGTGGCTGAGGCGGCAGCGGCTGCTTCGCCACCCTCGGAGGGGCGGGAAGAGGCGCTGGCGTAGCCGGTCATGCTGTAAACTGCCATGTAGCTTTCGGACGAGCAAAACCCGATTATGTCAAAGCCGAAACCGGCACCCTTGCCTGCGGGGACCGTCGTTGGGGGATATCAGATTGTCAAGCGACTGGCAGCAGGCGGATTTGGCGTGGTGTATCTCGCCGAAGACCCTGAGCACCGGCTCGTGGCCCTGAAGGAATATCTGCCGTCTTCACTGGCAGAACGCTCCCCAGGAGAACTGACCCCCCGCGTCAAACCCGAGAAACAGCCCCTGTACCGACTCGGGTTGAAAAGTTTCTTTGAAGAAGGCCGTTCGCTGGCGCAGATATCGCATCCCAGCGTCGTCTCGGTGCTGAACTTCCTGCGCGAGAACGAAACCGTCTATATGGTGATGAACTACCTGCAGGGGGACACCCTGCAGGACTTCATCGTCACCGCGCGCGAATTGAAGCGTGACAAAGTGTTTCGCGAATCAACGATTCGCAGCCTGTTCGACGAGATCCTGCGCGGCCTGCGCATCGTCCACCAGCACAAGATGCTGCACCTGGACATCAAGCCGGCCAATATCTTCATCACCAATGACAACAAGGCCGTGCTCTTGGACTTTGGCGCTGCCCGCGAAGTGCTGAGCAAGGAGGGCAACTTCATCCGCCCGATGTACACGCCCGGCTTTGCGGCGCCCGAGATGTACCGGCGCGATGGCACGCTGGGCCCTTGGACCGACATCTATGCCATCGGCGCCTGCATCTATGCCTGCATGCAGGGCTATCCGCCCAATGATGCGCCGCAGCGCATCGAGAAGGACCGCATCGCCCTGAGCCTGTCGCGCCTGCGCAATATCTACTCCGACAACCTGATCGAGGTCACCGAGTGGTGCATGTCGCTGGACCCGCTGGCCCGGCCGCAGTCGGTGTTTGCCTTGCAAAAGGAGTTGGCCCGCGAGACCGAGCGCCGTTACACCAAGCTCAGCTTCAGCGAGCGGCTCAAGCTGCAGCTTGAGAATCTGAAGACCGGGGCCAAGCCATGAGGTTCAGCGTCTTTCAGGTCAGCCGGCGTGGCGGCCGCGAAAAGAACGAAGACCGCATGGGCTATAGCTATACCCGTGACGCCGGCCTGTTCGCGCTGGCCGATGGCATGGGCGGCCACCCCGAGGGCGAGGTGGCGGCGCAGCTGGCCCTGCAGACCATGTCCGGCATGTTCCAGCGCGAGGCCACGCCGGCCCTGGCCGACCCGGCCAAGTTCCTGCAAGAAGGCATTCTGGCCGGCCATCTGCAGTTGCTGGCCTATGCCGCCTCCAAGGGCATGACAGACACGCCGCGCACGACGCTGGTGGCCTGCATCCTGCAGGGCAATGCCGCCTATTGGGCGCACTGCGGCGACTCGCGCCTGTACCTGGTGCGCGGAGACAAGCTGATCGCCCGCACCCGCGACCATTCCTATAGCGAGCTGCAGGAGGCGCTGGGCCGCAGCCCGGCCGCCGGCGAGCATTTCAACCGCAATGTGCTATTCACCTGCCTGGGCAGCCCCGGCAAACCGATGGTGGACACCACCGGCCCGATGCTGCTGCAGGATGGTGACCGTCTGCTGCTGTGTTCTGACGGCCTCTGGGGCACCGTCAGCGACGAAGTCATCACCGAGCAGCTGGTGAATCTGCCGATTGCCGACGCGGTGCCCGAGCTGGTCGAGCGGGCTTTGCGCAACGGCGGGCCGCGCTGCGACAATGTCACCGTGCTGGCCGTCGAATGGGAAGCCGGCGAGGATCTGACCATGGGCATCTCGACCCAATCGCTCAGCGACGACGAGTTCGCCTCCACCATACAGGCCGCCGGGGCCGGTGAAGAAGACAACCCCGAACTCGACGAGGCCGAGATTGAACGCTCGGTCCGCGAAATCAACGAGGCCATCGTACGGCGCTCGTCCAAGAAAACCCCTTAAGGATTGCTCTCATGACTTTTGTCCGCACGGACGCGCGAGGCGCAGACGCTCTGCGCCCGGTACGCTTGACACGCCACTACACCAAACACGCCGAGGGCTCGGTGCTGGTGGAGTTCGGTCACACCAAGGTGCTCTGCAACGCTTCCGTCGAGGAGCGCGTGCCGCCGCACAAGCGCGGCAGCGGCGAGGGCTGGGTCACGGCCGAATACGGCATGCTGCCCCGCGCCACCCACACGCGCAGCGACCGCGAGGCCGCCAAGGGCAAGCAGAGCGGCCGCACGCAGGAGATTCAGCGCCTGATCGGCCGCTCGATGCGCTGCGTGTTCGACCTGACGCTGCTCGGCGAGCGCACCATACAGCTCGACTGCGATGTGCTGCAGGCCGATGGCGGCACGCGCACCGCAGCGATCACCGGCGCCTATGTGGCCGCCCATGATGCGGTCAGCTGGCTGCTGGCCAAAGGCAAGATCACCCAGTCGCCGTTGAAGGATGCGGTGGCCGCGATCTCGGTGGGCATGCTCAAGGGCACGCCACTGCTGGACCTGGAATACATCGAAGACTCGGCCTGCGACACCGATATGAATGTGGTGATGACAGGCTCGGGTGGCTTTGTCGAGCTGCAGGGCACGGCCGAGGGCGAGGCCTTCACCCGCGCGCAGATGGATGCGCTGGTTGGGCTGGCCGAGAAGGGCATCCGCGATCTGCTGGCCTTGCAGCGCCAGGCCTTGGGGCTGTGATGAGATTGGTACTGGCCTCCAACAACGCCAAGAAACTGGCCGAGTTGCAGGCGCTGTTCACGCCGCTGGGCCTGGACCTGGTCACGCAGGGCTCGCTGGGCATTGCCGAGGCGCAGGAGCCCTTCCACACCTTCATCGAGAACGCGCTGGTCAAGGCCAGGCATGCTGCGCATGAGAGCGCTTCGGCGGCGATTGCTGATGACTCCGGGCTCAGCGTCGAGGCGCTGGGCGGCGCACCGGGCGTGCTGTCGGCGCGCTACGCGACCTTGTTCGATCGCCCCAAGAGCGATGCCGACAACAACGCGGTGCTGCTGGAGCAGATGCAGTGCAAGGCCGACCGCGCCGCGCGCTTCGTCTGCGCGCTGGTGGCCGTGCGCTCGGCCGATGATCCTGAGCCCTTGATCGCGATGGGCCGCTGGGAAGGTCGGCTGCTGGACACGCTGCAAGGCGAGGGCGGTTTCGGCTATGACCCCTTGCTGTTCATCCCGGATTTGAATGCCAGCGTGGCGCAGTTGAGCGTGGAGCAGAAGAACGCCTTGAGCCATCGTGCACTGGCCTCTGTCGATCTGCTCAAGCAGATGCGCGAGGTCTGGCATCTTGGCTGAGGAGCGGCCCATCGCTTTGCCGGTGTCGCCACAGAGCGCAGACCCGGCTCAGCGTCTGGTGCAGCTGATGCGCCCGGGCACCTTGAGCCTGCAGGCCTTGCCGCCGCTGTCGCTCTATGTGCATTTGCCCTGGTGCCTGAAGAAATGCCCCTACTGCGACTTCAACTCGCATGAGTGGAGGAAAGACGGCGAGCTGCCCACAGAATCCTATCTCGATGCCTTGCGCAGCGACCTGGAAGCGGCGCTGCCGCTGATCTGGGGCCGGCGCGTCGTCAGCATCTTCATCGGCGGCGGCACGCCCAGCCTGTTTCCGCCGGCGGCGATCGAGCGGCTGCTGGCCGACATCCGCGCCCGCGTGCAGCTGGAGCCGGGCTGCGAGATCACCTTGGAGGCGAATCCGGGCACCTTCGAGAAGGACCGCTTCCGCGGTTTTCGCGAGGCCGGCGTCACACGGCTCTCGATAGGCGTGCAGAGCTTTGACGATGCCAAGCTGCAGGCGCTCGGTCGCGTGCACAACGCCGAGCAGGCGCAGGCCGCCGTCGAGGAGGCCGCTCAGGCCTTCGAGACCTTCAATATCGACCTGATGTATGCGCTGCCGGGCCAGAGCATGGCAGAGCTTGATCGGGATCTGAGCCGTGCGCTGGCCTTCAAGCCGCCGCATCTGTCGGTCTATCACCTGACGATAGAGCCGAACACGATGTTCGCGCTCAATCCGCCGGTGGTGCCCGACGACGATCTGGCCTCGGACATGTTGGACCTGATCACTGCCCGCACCGGCGCGCAGGGGATGGAACGCTACGAGGTCTCGGCCTATGCCCGGCCCGGCCACCGCTGCGCGCACAACCTGAACTACTGGCAGTTCGGCGACTATCTGGGCATAGGCGCGGGCGCGCACAGCAAGCTGAGCTTTGCCCACCGCATCCTGCGCCAGGTGCGCTGGCGCGAACCAGCGGCCTTCATGAGCCATGCGGCGCAGGGCAATGCGGTGTCCAACGAGAACGAGGTCAAGCGCAGCGAGCTGCCGTTCGAGTACATGCTCAATGCCCTGCGCCTGCGCGACGGTGTGGAGTTGCTGCGCTTCTCCGAGCGCACAGGCCTGCCGCTGAGCAGCATCAAGGCCGGCCTGGAGCATGGGCGCGAGCGGGGCCTGCTGGAGCCGGATCCGGCACTGCTGCGACCGACCGCCCGCGGCTTCGATTTCTTGAGCGATCTTCAGGCCCTGTTCCTGCCCAAGGGCTAAGCCTTTCTTAATCTACTCGCCGCTAAGCTCGCCGGCCAAACTGGCTTGAGGATGAGCGATGAAGACGATGAGCAAGTGGGCAGCCTGTCTGCTTTTGTTGGCGGTGCCGGTGGCGCAGGCGGCCGGCGACGAGGCCGTGGCCTGGGTGGGCAAGCATGCGGCCCCGATGCCGGCACGCGCGGCGGCCGACCTCAGCGATGCGCTGCTCCAGGCCTTTGGCGATGCCGTCGGCCCGGCGCGGGTGGTGGCTCTGGGCGAGCAGACCCATGGCGGGCGCGAGGAGTTCGAGCTGAGGCTGCGGCTGCTGCGCTATCTGCACGAGAAAAAGGGCTTCGATGTGCTGCTGCTGGAGAGCGGTGTGTTCGACCTTGCGCTGCTGCAGCAGGCCATGCAGCGCGGTGAGAAGCTCGATGCGCTGGCGCCGGGTAATGTGTTCTATATGTACTCGAAGAGCGATGCCGGTCGTGGCCTGCTGCGCTATCTGGACGAGCGCCAGGCCGGGCCCCGCCCGCTGCTGCTGTCGGGCATCGACAGCCAGCTCAGCGGCGGGCTGAGTCAGCGCGAGCTGCTGCCGCGGCTGAAGACCTGGGTGTCCAATGGAGAGGCCGATTGGCCGCTGTTCGAGCGTCTGGCCGCCGCGCTGTTCGCGCTTGACCGGCGTGCACCGCCGGCCGCCGAACTGCAGCGCTTTGATGCGCTGGCGGCCCGTCTGCGCGCGAAACTGTGTGATGCCGGCGCCGGCGACGGCCTGCTGTGCCGCAGCCTGGCCAGCCTGCAGGCCCAGGCGGCGACGCTGTGGCGCGGCGACTACCAGCGCGACCATGCGATGGCCGAGAACATGCTGTGGCAGTTGGAGCAGCTCTACCCGGGCAAGAAGGTGGTGGTCTGGGGTCACATCATCCACCTCGCCCGCGGCGTGAAAATGGACGAGCAGCACCGCTTTGCCGGTGACATCCTCGGCGAGAAACTGGGCCGCGACTACTACGTGCTGAACACGACGGCGCTGCAGGGCAGCTTCCTCGAATTTGCCTCCGGGCAGGTGCAGCCTGTGCCGCCGGCCTATCCGCGCAGTCTGGAGTCGGCGCTGGCCCAGAGCCCGGCCGATTTCATCTTCCTGAACGCGCCGCGGCCCATGCGAGCCGGCGTCGCCGGCCTGCCGGCACGCTCGATGGAGTTCGGCTACGGCCTGCCCACCGGCTCGGCCTCGGGCCTGGGCCGGCACTGGGACGGCGTGTTCTACATCCGCGAGATGCGGCCGGTGACGATGGAGCGCTGAGCGGGTGGGCGCTGAATTCAGCGCACCATCGCCTTGCGGTACCACTGATGGAAGTGGCGCATGCCATCTTCCATCGGGCTCTGGTAGGGGCCTGATTCGTCGTCGCCGCGCTCGAACAGTGCCTTGCGGCCCAGGTCCATGCGCTCTGCGATCTCGTCGTCCTCGATGCAGGTCTCCATATATGCGGCCTGCTCGGCCTCGATGAAGTCGCGCTCGAAGGCGGCGATCTCCTCGGGGTAGTAGAACTCGACCAGGTTCAGCGTCTTCTGCGGGCCCTTGGGTATCAGGGTCGAGACCACCAGCACATGGGGGTACCACTCGACCATGATGTGCGGGTAATAGGTCAGCCAGATCGCGCCATGCTTCGGAGTCTGGCCCTGGCTGTACTGCAGCACCTGCTCATGCCACTTGGCATAGGTGGCCGAGCCCGGCTTGGCCAGCGCGTTGTGCACGCCCACCGTCTGCACCGAATGGTGGCGGCCGAATTCCCAGGCCAGATCGTCGCAGCTGACGAAGTGGCCCAGGCCCGGGTGGAAGGGCGCGACGTGATAGTCCTCCAGATAGACCTCGATGAAGGTCTTCCAGTTGTAGTTGCACTCGTGCACATGGACCTTGTCCAGCACATAGCCGGTGAAGTCCAGCTCGGCGCGGGGCCCCAGGTTGGCGAGGTCGGCGGCAATGTCCCGGCCGTTGTCCTCAAACAACATTCCGTTCCATTCTCGCAATCGGTAACGATTGAGATGCAAGCAGGGGTCTTCGGCGAAATGCGGTGCGCCCACCAGCTCGCCCTGCAGGTCGTAGGTCCAGCGGTGGATGGGGCAGACGATATTGCTTCGGGTATTGCCGCGGCCACGCAGCATCAAGGCCTGGCGGTGGCGGCAGACATTCGACAGCAGCTCTATGCCCTGGGGCGTGCGCACCAAGGCGCGGCCCTCACCCTCCTGGGGCAGGGCGTAGTAGTCGCCTATCTCGGGCACGGCCAGCGCGTGGCCGAGATAACGGGGCCCGTGCTGAAAGATCAGCTCCTGCTCTCTGCGGAACAGGCCCTCATCGAAATAGCTGGATACGGATAGTTGAGTGCTGCGGCTGCGCTCAAGAGCCTCAAACGCGATGCTCAGGTCGGACATGATCCAAGAGGGTCTCCAAAAACCAATGTCAACCGCCCACGCCCTCGGGACGGGTGGGTTTGTCGGGGCACCGGCACCGTGCCGGCAAGAAAAAACAATGCGCGGCAGTTGCCGCGCGAGGGCGGGATTGTACCCAGCCCCAATTTTTCGGGTTGGGAAAGCGCAATCGCGCTGAAATCGGCGGGAGCGAGCCGACGGTCGGAACCCCGACTGTTCGCTCTGCGGTTGGCATCCGTCTTGATGCGTGGGAAAATATCCCACAAACTATTGCGGGAGTGAAAAATGCCTCGTGAACACCCGGACCGGATCGCTTGCGCGGGCCCGGCTTCGTCGACGCAGCAGGGATGGCCCCTAGGGTATGTACTGCTCTGTTTGCCCGGATGGGTCTTCGTCGCCATGCTTGCAAACCACCTTGCGCGCGTCACGTCTGGCCCGGAGTGCAGAGTGCACCCGATTACAATGGAAGTTTCGCCCGTTGAAATGACCAAGACCTCTACCACCACACAGAAGCGTGCTGCGCCCGCGAGCTATGAAGAGGCGCTGGCCGAACTGGAGCGCCTGGTGGCCAGTATGGAGGCCGGCCAGCTGCCGCTGGACCAGTTGCTGGGCAGCTATCAACGAGGCGCGGAATTGCTGGGCTACTGCCGCTCGCGGCTGCAGGCCGTGGAGAGCCAGGTCAAGCTGCTGGAAGACGGGGAGCTCAAGGTGTGGGAGGGATCATGAATATGCGGACCGCAGAGTTCGAGACGTGGGTGAGCAGGACCCTGCAGCAGGTCGAGGAGGCATTGGAGCGGTGGGTGCCCAGTGATGCACCGGCCGGTCTGGGCGAGGCCATGCGCTACGCCGTGCTGGGAGGTGGCAAGCGCCTGCGCCCGCTGCTGGTGATGGCCACCTGCGAGGCCGTGGGTGGCCAGCCCGAAGCAGCGCTGCGTGCGGCCTGCGCGGTGGAGCTGATCCATGCCTACTCGCTGGTGCATGACGACATGCCCTGCATGGACGACGACGTGCTGCGCCGCGGCAAGCCCACCGTCCATGTGCAGTTCGGCGAAGCCCAGGCGATGCTGGCCGGCGACGCGATGCAGGCCCTGGCCTTCGAGGTGCTGACGCCCGAGGGCGAGCAGGTGCCGCCCGCGCTGCAGGCCCGTCTGTGCTCGTTGTTGGCCCGTTCGGCTGGTCACGCTGGCATGGCCGGTGGCCAGGCCATAGATCTGGCCAGCGTCGGTCATCCCTTGGACGAGCCTTCGCTGCGCGATATGCACCGCCGCAAGACCGGCCTGCTGCTGCAGGCCAGTGTGCTGATGGGGGCGGCCTGCGGCAACACCAGCCCCGCCACCTGGGCCGCGCTGGCCGACTACGGTTCGGCCATAGGCCTGGCCTTCCAGGTGGTGGACGATATTCTTGATGTGACCCAGGACTCCGAGGTGCTGGGCAAGACCGCCGGCAAGGACCAGGATGCCAACAAGCCGACCTTTGTCAGCGTGCTGGGTCTGGACGCCGCGCGCCGCCATGCCGAGGAACTGCGCGACCATGCCCACCAGGCCCTGGCCGCCAGCGGTCTGAGCAATGCCGCGCGGCTGAGCATGCTGGCCGACAAGGTCGTTGAACGAGACAGCTGACACGACATGAAATATTCGCTTCTGAACACCATCAACAGCCCGGCGGATCTGCGCCGTCTGCCGCGCCATGAGTTGCAGCGGCTGGCCGATGAGCTGCGCGCCTTCGTGCTCGAGAGCGTGTCCAAGACCGGTGGCCACCTGTCATCGAACCTGGGCACGGTGGAGCTGACGATTGCGCTGCACTATGTGTTCAACACGCCCGAGGACCGGTTGGTCTGGGACGTGGGTCACCAGACCTATCCGCACAAGGTGCTGACCGGCCGCCGCGAGCGCATGGGCACCCTGCGCCAGCTGGGCGGCATCGGCGGCTTCCCGCGACGTGACGAAAGCGAGTACGACACCTTCGGCACCGCTCACTCCAGCACCTCGATCTCGGCCGCCCACGGCATGGCCATGGCGGCCAAGATCAAGGGCGAGGACCGCAAGGCCGTGGCCATCATCGGCGACGGGGCGATGACCGCCGGCATGGCCTTCGAGGCCCTGAACAACGCCGGCGTGGCCAATGCCGGCATGCTGGGCGACATGCTGGTGGTGCTGAACGACAACGATATGTCGATCTCGCCGCCGGTGGGTGCGCTGAACAAATACCTTGCCCGCCTGATGAGCGGCAAGTTCTACGCCACTGCGCGCGAAGGCGCCAAGCAAGTGCTGAAGAACGCACCGCCGCTGTTCGAGCTGGCGCGGCGCTTCGAGGAGCATGCCAAGGGCATGGTCGTGCCGGGCACGATCTTCGAGGAGTTCGGCTTCAACTATGTCGGGCCCATCGACGGCCATGACCTCGACTCGCTGATCCCGACGCTTGAGAACCTGCGTGACCTGAAAGGCCCGCAGTTCCTGCACGTGGTGACCAAGAAGGGTTTCGGCTACAAGCTGGCCGAGGCCGACCCGGTCAAGTACCACGCCGCCTCGGGCAAGTTCAATCCGGCCGAGGGCTTTGCCAAGGCCACCGGCCCGGCCAAGCCGGCCTTCATGCATGTGTTCGGTCAGTGGCTGTGCGATATGGCCGAGAAGGACAAGCGCCTGGTCGGCATCACGCCGGCGATGCGCGAGGGCTCGGGCATGGTCGAGTTCCACAAGCGCTTCCCGACCCGTTACCACGACGTCGGCATTGCCGAGCAGCATGCGGTGACCTTTGCCGCCGGCATGGCCTGTGAGGGCATGAAGCCGGTGGTGGCGATCTACTCGACCTTTCTTCAGCGCGGCTATGACCAGCTGATCCACGACGTGGCGATCCAGAACCTGCCGGTGCTGTTTGCGCTGGACCGCTCGGGCCTGGTCGGTGGCGATGGCGCCACCCATGCCGGGGCCTATGACCTCGCCTATCTGCGCTGCATTCCGAATATGAGCGTGCTGGCTCCGGCCGACGAGAACGAGTGCCGCCAGTCGCTGTACACCGCCTTCCTGCAGGACAGCCCGACCGCCGTGCGCTACCCGCGCGGCACCGGCGTCGGCGTCGAGATTCAGACCGAGATGACGGCCCTGCCCTGGGGCAAGGGCGAGATCCGCCGCGAGTCGGGCATTGCCCAGGGCCGTGGCGCGCAGCGCATCGCCATCCTGGCCTTTGGCACCCTGCTGTATCCGGCGCTGAAGGCGGCCGAGCAACTCGACGCGACGGTGGCCAATATGCGCTTCGTCAAGCCGCTGGACGATGAACTGGTGGCCGAGCTGGCGCGCACTCACGATGCGCTGGTGACGGTGGAAGAGGGCTGCGTGATGGGCGGCGCCGGCAGCGCGGTGCTGGAGTCGTTGCAGAAGTCGGGGCTGAATCTACCGGTGCTGCAGCTGGGCCTGCCGGACGAGTTTGTCGAGCATGGCGACCCGGCCAAGCAATTGGCCGGCTGCGGCCTGGACGCCGCCGGCATTGAGCAATCGATACTGCAGCGCTTCGGTTCACGCCCGACCCTGGTGCGGCCCGCCGCCAGCAGCTGAGTTCACGGCCCGGGCCGTTGACGGCTCGGTGATAACCCTTGGGCAGCAGGGCGCTGCGTTTGCTGTCATTCTTGCCGCCATCGACCTACCCTTTGTCCGGGTCCGCCCCCGGCGCCGCTCAGCGGCGAAGCGAACCATGAATCAAATCACCGATCTGCTGCACATCCCCGACACCCAGAGCGAGCGCGACGAGCGCCATCTGGTCATCCAGCGCGTGGGTATCAAGGATGTGCGCTATCCGATGCAGATCCGCGTCGCCGGCAAGTCGCAGCCTACCGTGGGCCAGTGGACCCTGGACGTGGCCCTGCCGGCGGAGAAGAAGGGCACGCATATGTCGCGCCTGATCGCCTGGCTGGACTCGCTGAACCGCACGCTGGACGCCGCCACCCTGAAGACCGAGCTGGCGCTGATGCTGGACAAGCTGCATGCGACCGAGGGCCGCATCGAGGCGCGTTTTCCGTTCTTCATCCGCAAGCGCGCTCCGGTGTCCGGGGTCGAGAGCCTGCTTGACTATCAGGGCGCCTGGATCGCCGAAACCCGCGGCGGCCGCACCGCCATCTGGGCCGAGGTGGCCGTGCCGGTGAAGAGCCTGTGCCCCTGCTCCAAGGAAATCTCCGACTACGGCGCGCACAACCAGCGCTCGCTGGTGACCGTCAAGGTCGAACTGATCGGTGAAGAAGTCCCCTGGAATCAGCTGGTGCGCTTTGCCGAGGAAAGTGCCTCCAGCGAGATCTGGCCGCTGCTGAAGCGCCCGGACGAGAAGTGGGTCACCGAGCGGGCCTACGAGAACCCCAAGTTCGTCGAGGACCTGGTGCGTGACGTGGCGCTGCGCCTGAATGCCGATGCCCGCATCGGCCGCTACCGGGTGGATGTCGAGAACTTCGAGTCCATACACAACCACAGCGCTTACGCTCGTATCGAGCGGAATTGAGCCCGGCGGCTCGGCTGCCGGCGTCCTGTCGGCAGCTTGAAATATCCGTCTGTGAGACTTGACCACCCCAGTCGATAGCCAAGCCCAATCACGTCGATTTGATTAATCAAAACTAACGGTAACGTGTTTTCGATATAGTTCATCCATCCCTTCAACACCAACGGAAGTTCTCAATGTCCCTGATCAATACCCAAGTCCAGCCCTTCAAGACCGAAGCCTTCCACAACGGCAAGTTCATCACCGTCACCGAGGAGTCGCTCAAGGGCAAGTGGTCCGTGCTGATCTTCATGCCGGCAGCCTTCACCTTCAACTGCCCGACCGAAGTCGAGGACGCGGCCGACCACTACGCCGAGTTCCAGAAGGCCGAGACCGAGGTCTACATCGTCACGACCGACACGCACTTCGCGCATAAAGTCTGGCACGAGACCTCGCCGGCCGTCAGCAAGGCCAAGTTCCCGCTGGTCGGCGACCCTACGCATCAGCTGACCAATGCCTTCGGCGTGCACATCCCTGAAGAAGGCCTGGCCCTGCGCGGCACCTTCGTGATCAACCCCGAAGGCATCATCAAGACGGCCGAAGTGCACTCGAACGAGATCGCCCGCGACGTCAAGGAAACCCTGCGCAAGCTCAAGGCTGCCCAGTACACCGCCAAGAACCCTGGCCAGGTCTGCCCTGCCAAGTGGAACGAAGGCGCCAAGACCATCGCTCCGTCGCTGGACCTGGTCGGTAAGATCTAAATGACTCCCTTTGCTGCAAGCCCGGGAGGGCTTGCAGCAAATCCCCAAGAGCCGCGCAAGCGACTCTGAGAGTGCCTGTCACCAACGGGTGCTCCCAGAGTGGCTGGTTACGCCACGCCTGAACCGCAAAGGAAGCAGCACCATGTTGGACGACACCCTCAAATCCCAGCTCAAGTCCTATCTCGAGCGCGTCACCCTCCCGTTCGAGATCACCGCCTCGCTGGACGATGGCGACAGCGCCAGGGAGATGCTGGCCCTGCTGCAGGACATCGCCGCGATGTCCGACAAGATCACGTTGAAGACCGACGGCCAGGACGCCCGCAGGCCCTCGTTCAGCCTGCAACGCACCGGCACGAACCAGAGCCTGCGCTTTGCCGCCATTCCGCTGGGCCATGAGTTCACCTCGCTGGTGCTTGCCCTGCTGTGGACCGGTGGTCACCCGCCCAAGGTCGAGGCAGACGTGATCGAGCAGATCAAGGCGCTAGACGGCGACTACGCCTTCGAGGTCTACATGAGCCTGACTTGCCACAACTGCCCGGACGTGGTGCAGGCGCTGAGCCTGATGTCGGTGCTCAACCCCAGGGTCAAGACCGTCATCGTCGACGGCGCGCTGTATCAGGCCGAGGTGAACGAGCGCGAGATCATGGCCGTGCCCAGCGTCTATCTGAACGGCCAACCCTTCGGCTCGGGTCGCATGACGGTGGAAGAGATCGTGGCCAAGCTCGATACCGGTGCCGGCACCAAGGACGCAGCCAAGCTGTCGGCCAAGGAAGCCTTCGACGTGCTGGTTGTCGGTGGTGGCCCCGCCGGCGCCGCAGCTGCGGTCTACGCAGCACGCAAGGGCATACGCACGGGCATCGCCGCCGAGCGTTTCGGCGGTCAGGTCAATGACACCTTGGCCATCGAGAACTACATCTCCGTGCTGGAGACCGACGGGCCGAAGTTCGCCACGAGCCTGGAAGCCCATGTGAAAGCCTATGGCGTGGACGTGATGAATCTGCAGCGCGGCGACAAACTGATCCCGGCCGCCGCGCCGGGCGGCCTGATCGAGGTGCAACTGGCCAATGGCGGCTCGCTCAAGAGCAAGACCGTGATCCTGTCCACCGGCGCGCGCTGGAGGAATGTCAATGTGCCCGGCGAGCAGCAGTACAAGAACAAGGGCGTGGCCTATTGCCCGCACTGCGATGGGCCGCTCTTCAAGGGCAAGCGGGTGGCAGTGATCGGCGGCGGCAACTCGGGCGTCGAGGCGGCCATCGATCTGGCCGGCATCGTGACCCATGTGACTCTGATCGAGTTCGGCGACGCGCTGCGTGCCGACGCCGTGCTGGTGACGAAGCTCAATAGTCTGGCCAACGTCACCATCCACACCAACGCTCAGACCGCCGAGCTGACCGGCGACGGCACCAAGCTGAACGGCCTGACGTACACCGATCGGAGCAGCGGTGAATCACGTCATATCGAGCTGGAAGGTGTGTTCGTGCAGATCGGCCTGGTGCCCAACACCGAATGGCTGAAGGGCGTGGTCGAGCTGAGCAAGCACGGCGAGATCATCGTCGATGCACGCGGCCAGACCTCGGTGCCGGGCGTGTTTGCTGCCGGTGATGCGACGACCGTGCCCTTCAAGCAGATCATCATCGCCGCCGGCGATGGCGCGAAGGCTGCGCTGGGCGCCTTTGACCATCTGATGCGCAACTGATCAGGCTGGCAGCGGCGCCGGGCGCCAGCGGGTCCACAGGCTCTCGAGGCTGTAGACCGCCAGCGCCAGCCAGATCAACGCAAAGCCGATCAGGCGCGCCGGCTGAAAGGGCTCGTGAAAGATCCAGACGCCGAGGCCGAACTGCAGGGTCGGGGCAATGTACTGCAACAGGCCGAGCGTCGTCATCGGTATGCGCCTGGCTCCCGAGGCGAAAAGCAGCAGCGTCACTGCGGTCAGCGGGCCGGCCAGCAGCAGCAGCGCCAGCGTTGCCCCGTCGCCCGCGACCAGGGCGCCGTGGCCCTGCCAGCTCCACCAGGCCAGGGCGGCGATGGCCACGGGGGTCAGTATCAGCGTCTCCAGCGTCAGGCCCTCCAGCGCCCCCAGTGGCGCGATCTTGCGCAACAGACCATAGAAACCAAAGCTGAAGGCCAGGACCAGGGCTACCCAGGGCAGGCGGCCGGCCTGCAGCGTCAGCCACAGCACGCCGGCCGCGGCCAGGCCCACGGCCAACCACTGCAGCTTGCGCGGCCGCTCGTGCAGGACCAGAAAGCCCAGGGCCACATTGACCAGCGGATTGATGAAGTAGCCGAGGCTGGCGTCCAGCACATGGTCGTTCTGCACCGCCCAGACATAGACCAGCCAGTTGCAGGCCAGCAGCAGGGCGGACAGCGCGAAGGCCGCCAGCACCCTGGGTTTGCCCAGCAGATCGCGCATCCACGCAAAGCGCTTCATCACGGCTAACACCAGCAGCACAAAGAGCAGGGACCAGACCGTGCGGTGCGCCACCACCTCGGCCGGGCTCACATGGCCGAGCAGCTTGAAGAACAGCGGAAACAGGCCCCAGCAGGCATAGGCGAGGGCGGCGCTGAGCACGCCTTTGGAATAGGAGGAATTCATCGGAGGCCGGGAAACTGGGTTACGCATTGTCGCCAGTGAGCCGGCGTTGCGCAGGCTGGCGGCCTAACTCCTTGATGTCGTCAAGGTATGCCGTTGCGGCCGTGGGCGAGAAAGCCCGGGCGCTGGCTGAGCCGTTCGTAGTAGGCCTGCACGGCCGGCAGGTCGGGATGTTCCATCGCTGTGGCCATCCAGCGGTGGGTGGACAGGCCCAGCACCACGTCGGCCAGGCTGAACTGCGGGCCGGCCGCAAAGGCGCCGGTGCGCTGCAGTTGCTCGTCCAGCAAGCCCATATGGCGGTGCCAATTGGCGATGCCGGCGGCCAGCGCCTGCGCATCCTGATGCGCCGGGCTTTTTCGCACCAGCGATATGAAGGCATAGCGCCAGGCGTTGTTCAGCTCGGTCGCCTGCCAGTCCATCCACTGCTCGACCCTGGCGCGGCCTGCGGCGTCTTCGGGCAGCAGGGTGCCCGGTGCGTAGCGGGTGGCCAGATAGCGGCAGATGGTGTTCGACTCCCACAGCACGAAGTCCCCGTCAAGCAGTACCGGCACCATCGCATTCGGGTTCAGCGCCCGAAATTCCGGCGTCTCGGTGGGCTTGAAGCCTGAGCCGTATTCCTCCAGTTCGTAGGCCAGGCCCAGCTCGGCACAGGTCCACAAGACCTTGCGCACATTGATCGAGGTGGCTTTGCCCAGTATCTTCAACACCATTCAAATCTCCATCAGTCGTGCTTGCCCGCTGACGCGGATGCTCTCGCCGGCCTGCGTCCCGATGTCGGCCGCCAGACAGGAGCGCATGCCCATGTCCTCACCCTGGACGATGGCGATATGGCCACCGTGCGGCCAGTTGACGCTGCGCAGATGGCCGGCCAGCGCAGCGGCCGCAGCGCCGGTGGCCGGGTCTTCGAGCACGCCGCCGATGGCGAAGGCGTTGCGCACATGGAAGTGCTGTGGGGTTTCTGCCCAGGCCAGCATGATCGTTGTCCAGCCTTGTGCCTTCATCAGCTTGCGGCCTTGCTCCAGGTCGTAGCCCATGCGGGCCAGCCGGTCGCGCTGTTTCAGCACCAGCAGCAGATGGTCGACGCCGCCATGCATCACGGCGGGCGGCAGGGCCCCGTCCAGATCGCCTGTACTCAGGCCGAACAGCAGCAAGGCCTGCTGCACCTCGGCATCGGTCGCGGGCCGGCTGCGCGTCGGTGGCGATTGCAGGCTGGCGCGCATCGGGTTACCGGCCTGGCCTTCCACGCTGATGCGCGCCTGGTTCAGCTGCAGCTCGAACACGCCATCGCCCTCGCGCAGGGCCAGCGCCGCGCCGAGGGCGATCGTGGCATGGCCGCAAAACGGCACCTCGGCCGCTGGCGCGAAGTAGCGTACCCGCCAGCCTGGCTCGGCCGGGGCGGCAAAAACGGTTTCCGAGTAGCCGAGCTCGGCGGCGATACGCTGCATCAGCGAGGCCTCGGGCAGTTGCTCCGTAATCACCACGCCGGCCGGGTTGCCGCCGCTGGCGCCGTCGGAGAAGGCGGCGATGTGCAAGACCTCCAAGCCTGCATGCTGCGTCATGGCCGGACTCCGGCGCCCGGGCTGCAGGTGGTGGCCAGGCAAACGGCGGTGAACAGGGGGCAGTGTGAGAGATCCATGGCACAAGCATAGCGGCCGACCCTAGCTGCGCACCGGCACAGCCTGGGCTATTCGACGCGATGCTGTGTCACTGCGCCGACTGCAACAGTGGCTGCCAGGCGCCGTGTGCCTGCAGGGCAGTCCATTCGGTGCCAGGTGCCGCGCTGAAGTGCAGCTTTTCGCGGGTCAGCGGATGGACGAGGCTCAGCTCCCGCGCATGCAGCCAAAGCCGCTGCAGGCCCAGGAACTCGGCCACGGTGCGGTTCAGTGGCCCCTTGCCATGGGTGGAGTCGCCGATGATGGGATGGGCGATGTGCTTCAGATGGCGGCGGATCTGGTGGCGCCGGCCGTTGTGCGGGGCCAGCTCCAGCAGGGCGTAGCGGCTGCTGGCGAAACGGACATCGGTGACAAGTGGCCATTCGGCGCGGGCCAGCAGCCGCCAGTCGGTTCGGGCCTCCAGCAAGACCTGGCCCTGCGAGGGCAGCTCGGGGTCGCGTGCCAAAGGGTGCTCGATACGGCCCGCCTCGGCGGATGGCCAGCCGCGCACCAGGGCCTGGTAGCGCTTGTCCATCTGACCCTGCTCGAACATCAGCGACAGCATCTGGGCCATGTCTGCGCTAAGGGCAAACAGCAGCACGCCCGAGGTGCCCTTGTCGAGGCGGTGCACCGGCCAAACCGTGCGCTCGAGCTGGTCGCGCAGCATCTGCAGCGCAAAGCGCTGCTCGTGGGCGTCCAGAGCCGTGCGGTGGACCAGCAGGCCGGCGGGTTTGTCGATGGCGACCAGGTGGGCGTCGAGGTAGAGGATGGGTAGCAAGCGGCGCTTCCCCCAACAGGGGGGCATGACAGGGCGGGGCGTGGCGGAAAGAATCCGGCTCGTCGATGAACCGGAGTTGCTGATCATGCCCCAGACCTTCACCGTTGGATCGCGCTCGCTGCTGGTGAGCGGCCTGTCGGCGCTGCTGATGGCCGCCGGTGTGGCCGGTCTGTGGGCGGCCGCGCTGCTGCTGATGGTCGAGCCGGCGGGGCTCAGGCTCGGGCTGGCCGCGGCCGCCATCGCGCTGTCGACCACCGCGCTGGCGGCCGGCCTGGCGCAGTGGCTGCGCCATGACTGGGGCCGACGCCTGTGCATCGCACTGCTGCTGCTGGTGATGGTGGCGTTGCCGCTGGGCTTGGGCCTGCTGCTGTCGCTGCGCGGCTTGCTGCTGGCTGCCCTGGTCTGCGGTGTGCTGGCCTGGGCCGCCAAGGGCCTGATGTCGCGCCGGGTGCGCCAGGAATTTGCCTGATCAGGTCTGTGCATCCACGTAGAACCAGAACCCGTCCTCGCGCACGAAGCGGCTGATCTCATGCATGCGGTGGGCGCGGCCCCCCAGCTTGCTGCGCGCCACGAACTCGACCGTGGCATGGTCGGCGTCTTGCACTTTGTGTTGTTTCACCTCCAGGCCCAGCCATTTGAGGCCGTGCTCGTTGGACTCCAGCGCCGCCGGCCGTGTGCTGGCATGCCAGGTGGCCAGCAGATAGTCCTGTAGCTCCAGCACATAGGCGCTGTAACGCGAGCGCATCAGCGCCTCGGCGTCGGGCGCGCCCTGGCCGCTATCGGCCAAAGCGCTGTGCAGCAGGCCGCAGCAGGCCTCGTAGGGGCGTGGGCGGCCACAGGGGCAGGGGTTTGAATGGCTTTTCATGGCGCTGGATCTTGCCTGAGATGCAACTGATCGACTCGCCACTGGGTCCCTGTTTTGCCGCTAAGGTGTGGCATAGGGAGCGGGGTGTCGGCCACCACGGGCTGAAGCTTGGGTCGGTCCTGGACGGACCGACCTCCAGCTTCCTTATGCCCGCCGTGGCCGGCACCCCGCTCCCTCTGCGGCTGCGCTGGTGGCCGCCTACCCCCGAGCAGTGCGCGTGTCTGGCGGACTGGCGCGTCTGCACACCGGTTGCAGCAGGGACGGGGGCGTGCCGGTCGCAGCGGGCATAAAGAAGCCGGAGTCCGGCCCGTTCAGGGCAGGGCAAGGCTTCAGCCCGCAGCGGCCGGCGCGCCCTCGTCCCTGCCACTGAGGTGGCCCGGGCGTTGTTTCCCGGCACACCTTCTAAAATGCCCTATGAGCCTGAATCTGGAAGACGATCTGTTTGCCGCCCCGCAGCCTGCGGTGAGCCCCGGTTTGCTGAAAAACCTCAATCCCGAACAATTGGCGGCGGTGACCCTGCCGGCCAAGCCCGCGCTGATCTTGGCCGGCGCCGGCTCGGGCAAGACGCGGGTGCTGACCACCCGTATCGCCTGGCTGATGCAGACCGGCCAGATCAGCCCGGCCGGCGTGATGGCCGTGACCTTCACCAACAAGGCCGCCAAGGAGATGCTGACGCGCCTGGGCGCGATGCTGCCGGTGAACGTGCGCGGCATGTGGATAGGCACCTTCCACGGCCTGTGCAACCGCTTCCTGCGCGCCCACTGGAAGCTGGCCGGCCTGCCGCAGGGCTTCCAGATCCTGGACACGCAGGATTCGCAATCGGCCGTCAAACGCATCATCAAGGCGATGAATCTGGACGAGGAGCGCTTCGTGCCGAAGCAGGTCAGCTGGTTCATCGCGGGTGCCAAGGACGATGGCAAGCGCCCCGGTGACATCGACATCGGCGACGAGCAGACGCGCAAGCAGGTCGAGATCTACCAGGCCTACCAGGACCAGTGCGAGCGCGAGGGCGTGGTCGACTTCGCCGAGCTGATGCTGCGCACCTACGAGCTGCTGCGTGACAACGGCCCGCTGCGCGAGCACTACCAGCGGCGCTTCCGCCATGTGCTGGTCGATGAGTTCCAGGACACCAACCGCCTGCAGTACGCCTGGCTGAAGATGTTCGCGCCCCCGGGCGGTGATCAGGGCGTGTTCGCCGTCGGCGACGACGATCAGAGCATCTACGCCTTCCGCGGCGCCCTGGTCGGCAATATGTCGGACTTCGAACGCCAGTACCGGGTAGATACCGTCATCAAGCTGGAGCAGAACTACCGCAGCTTCGGCAATATCCTGGACACGGCCAATGCGCTGATCGGCCACAACAGCCGGCGCCTGGGCAAGAACCTGCGCACCGAGGCCGGGCCGGGCGAGCCGGTGCGGGTGTTCGAGTCGAACTCGGACTTTGCCGAGGCCCAGTGGCTGGTCGAGGAGGCCCAGGCCCTGCACCGCGGCGGCTTGAACCGCAAGGAAATCGCCGTGCTCTACCGCAGCAATGCGCAGTCGCGGGTGATGGAGTCGGCGCTGTTCAATGCCGGCATTCCGTACCGCGTCTATGGCGGCCTGCGCTTCTTCGAGCGCGCCGAGGTCAAGCATGCGCTGTCCTATCTGCGCCTGATCGAGAACCCGAACGACGACACCAGCTTCCTGCGCGTCGTCAACTTCCCGACCCGCGGCATCGGCGCGCGAACGATGGAGCTGCTGGCCGACGCCGCCCGCGCCAGCGGCCGCAGCCTGTACCAGAGCGTGGCCGCGGTCAGCGGCAAGGGCGGCGCCAATCTGCTCGCCTTCACCCAGCTGATCGACGCGCTGCGTGCCAGCACCCAGGGCCTGAACCTGCGCGAGATCATCGAGCAGATGCTGCAGAGCTCGGGCCTGACCGACTTCTACAAGCTCGACAAGGAAGGCGCCGACCGGCTGGAGAATCTGGACGAGTTGATCAACGCCGCCGAGGCCTTTGTCACGCAGGAGGGTTTCGGCAAGGATGCCGTGGCGCTGCCCGTTGACGAGCACGGCGAGGGCTTCTCACCGGGCAATATCGCCCCCGGCCTGCCCGCAGCGGTGTCCGATGCGCCGTTCACGCCAGACGCCGAAACCGGCGAGATCATGTCGCCGCTGGCTGCCTTCCTGACCCATGCCTCGCTGGAGGCCGGCGACAACCAGGCCCAGGCCGGCCAGGACGCGCTGCAACTGATGACGGTGCATTCGGCCAAGGGCCTGGAGTTCGATGCGGTCTTCATCACCGGCCTCGAAGAGGGCCTGTTCCCGCACGAGAACTCGCTGTCTGACAGCGATGGCGTAGAGGAAGAGCGGCGGCTGATGTATGTGGCCATCACCCGCGCCCGCCAGCGCCTGTACCTGAGCTTCAGCCAGACGCGGATGCTGCATGGCCAGACGCGCTACAACGTCAAGAGCCGCTTCTTCGACGAGTTGCCCGAGGCCTGCCTGAAGTGGCTGACCCCGCGCAACCAGGGCTTCGGCTCCGGCTTTGCCCGCGAGTACCAGAACGCCTGGGAGCGCGGGTCAGGTCTGAAGTCCATGGTCGGTACGGGCCGGGTCGAGCGGCCGGCCTTTACCAACCCGCCGGTGCCGCAGGCGATGCTGAAGAAGGTCGACAACGAGCACGGTGGCCTGCGCGTGGGCAAGAGCGTGTTCCACACCAAGTTCGGCGAGGGCGTGCTGCTGACCCTGGAGGGCAAGGGCCAGGATGCGCGCGCGCAGGTCAACTTCGGCCGCCATGGCGTGAAATGGCTGGCCTTGAGTGTGGCCAAGCTGACGCCCATCGACTGACATCAAGAAAGCACCCGGGGAGGGTGGCCATGAAGCGTTTGATCGCGTGCAGCCTGAGCGCTGTGCTGTTCTTCACCTGCAGCCTGGCTACCTCGGCCACCTTGCCGATGCGCCTGGGCGATGCCGCCCGGCCGCTAGCCTATGCGCTCGACCTGCGCGTCGATCCCGACCGCGCGCGGCACAGCGGCAGCGTGGCCATCGAGCTGGAGCTGAAGGCGCCACTGCAGCGCCTGCGCCTGCATGCGAAGCAGCTGCGCATCTCGGCGGTCAGCCTGCAGCCCGAGCAGGGCGGGGCGCTGAAGGGCCGCGCCGCCAAGGCCGATGCCGACAGCGTCTATCTTCACTTCAACAAACCGGTGCCGTCAGGCCGCGCACGGTTGACCCTGGCCTTCGAGGGCCAGATCAGCGACAAGGACGTGTTCGGCCTGTTCCGCCAGCGCGAGGGCGGCCGCTGGTATGCGTTCACGCAGCTGGAGGATGTGGGCGCCCGCCGCGCTTTCCCCTTGTTCGACGAGCCCGGCTGGAAGGTGCCCTGGACCCTCGCGCTTACCGTGCCCGACAGCCTGCAGGCTTTCGCCAATATGCCGGTGCTGCGCGAAAGCCCGGCCGGCGCGGGCTGGAAGCGGCTGGAGTTCAAGCCCAGCCCGCCGATGCCCAGCTATCTGCTGGCCTTTGCCGTCGGGCCCTTCGATGTGCTGCAGGGCGCGCCGGCCGGCGCGCTGCCGCTGCGCTACCTCACGCCCCAGGGCAAGGCCGGTGAGGCCACCTTTGCCGCGCAGGTGACACCGGCCATTGTCGAGCGCGTGCAGGCCTATTTCGGCCTGCCGCACCCGTTCGAGAAGCTCGACAGCCTGGTCATCCCGCTGACCGACTGGTTCAGTGCGATGGAGAACGCCGGCCTGATCACCTATGCCTCGCGGATCATGCTGGCCCCGCCTGGCGAGGAGAGCCGGGTGTTGCAGCGCGACTATGTGTCCACCGCCGCGCACGAGATCGCCCACCAGTGGTTCGGCAACTACGTGACCATGGCCTGGTGGGGCGATCTCTGGCTCAACGAATCGTTCGCTTCCTGGATGGGCGACAAGATCACCGCCGAGCTGCGGCCCGACTGGCGCTGGGAGGTGAGCGGCCAGCATGCGCGGCGATCGGCCATGCTCGGTGACCGCCTGGCCAGCGCCCGGCGTGTGCGCCAGCCGGTGGACACCCCGCAGGATCTGGGCACGGCCTTCGACGAGATCACCTACTCCAAGGGCCAGGCCGTTCTGGCCATGTTCGAGGGCTGGCTGGGTCCGGATCGCATGCAGGCCGGCGTGCGCCGCTATATGGCCCGCCATGCCTGGGGCAGCGCCAGCGGGGATGACTTCATGGCGGCCTTGGCCGACGGGGATCAGGAGCTGGTGCGCTCGTTTTCCAGCTTCATCGACCAACCCGGCATACCGAAGCTGACAATGCGCCTGATCTGCGAAGCGGGCGGCGCCCGGCTGCATGTCCAGCAGAGCCGCTACCGGCCATTGGGCACCGTGGGCGCTGCATCGGCGCTATGGCAAGTGCCCTTGGTGCTTCGCACGCCAGCCGGCACCACCCGCCATTGGCTGAAGACAGCCAGTGAGACCCTCACGCTGCCCGATCGCGACTGCCCTGCCTGGCTGCAAGCCAATCCGGGCGGCCAGGGCTATTTCCGCGCCCAGCTCGCCCCCGGCCTGCGCGCGCCCGAGTTGTCCGTCAATGAGTGGCTGGCGCTGCTGGACGATCAGCTGGCCCTGGCGCAGAGCGGCGACGTGCCGCTGGACCAGGTGCTGGCATTGGCGACCGAGTTGTCGCGCGACCCGCGGCGGGAGATCGTGGAGGCGGTGGCCCGTGTGCTGATCGAGCTGCGCCCGCTGCTGGCACCGGCCCAACGGCCGGCCTATGCGCGGCTGTGGCAGCGCAGCTATGGCGCACTGGCGCATCGGCTGGGCTGGGCGGTGCAAGCCGGTGACAGCGAAGACAGCCGTCTGTTGCGCGAGCTGTTGCTGCCCCTGCTCGCCGATGCCGGCCAGGACGCTGCGCTCAGGGCGCAGGCGCGTGAACGGGTCTCGGCCTGGCTGGCGGACCCGCAGGCGGCAAGTCTTGACCCCGGCCTGCGCGGTGCACTGCTGCAGAGCGCCGCTATCGAGGGCGATGCGGTGCTGTTCGATGCGATGCTCAAGCTGGCGCTGGGCACGCCGCAGCGCCAGCTGCGCGAGGACCTGCTGCAGGCACTGGCCTGGTTCGAGGCCCCGGCGCTGGCCGAGCGTGCGCGCCGCCTGCTGCTGGACCCCCGCGTTGACATACGCGAGCTGTCGCCGGAGCTGCTGAAGCGGCATTCTCGGGTGCCGGCATTGGCGCCCGCGATGCTGAGCTTCGTGAACCGGCACGACGCGGCGCTGCGCCGGCGCATGGCCAGCCAGGCGCCGGCCTATCTGCCCGAGCAGCTGGGTCAGGGTTGCAGCGTGGCCGAGGCGGATGCGCTGCAACACCAGTTCGGTCCCAAGGCCAGGGCCTACGAGGCCGGCCCGGGCGTGCTGGCCAAGGCCACCGAGCGCTTGCGCCTGTGCGCTGCCTTTCGCGAGGCCCAGGGCGGGGCGCTGGATGCCTATCTGCAGCGCCTGCCCTGAACGCTGCGGGTGAACCCCTGAGCCGAACGATTCACGCCACTGTCACGGATCGGTCACCTTCGTTTCATCGCTGCTGCGTAGCCTCTCGCGCATCCCTCAACGCGAGCTGTTGCCAGCTGTATGCAAAAATGAACAAGCCCCACGATCTGTCCCTGAGCCTGATTGACGACGAAGACCACAACACCTCGAACAACCCCAGCTTCCAATCGGTGCTGACGGCCCGCCTGAGCCGCCGCAATGTCTTGCGTGGCTCCTTGGGCACAGCCGTCACCGGCATGCTCAGCGCGGTGTCGCTGTCGGCCTGCGGTGGCGGTGATGACCCGGCCCCGGCGCCCGCACCGGCCCCAGCGCCTGCCCCGGCGCCTGCGGCCAAGCCGCTGGAGAAGCTCAACTTCGCCGCCGTGGCCAAGAGCCTGGAAGACAAGGTCGTCGTGCCGGCCGGCTACACCGCCACCGTGCTGTTCGCGCTGGGCGACCCGATCACCGCCGCAGCCACCGCGTACAAGAATGACGGCAGCGACGGCGACTTCGAGAGCCGCGCCGGTGACCATCACGACGGCATGGAGTACTACGGCCTGTCGGCCGACGGCAAGGCCGATCTGAAGGCCTCTGACCGCGGCCTGCTGGTCATCAACCACGAGGCCACCAGCCATGCCGGCACCGAGCGTGCCTCGGCCTTTGTGCACCTGACCGGCGGCACCAACACGCTGCCGCGCCCGGCCGCCGAGGTGGACCGCGAGGTGCCGCTGCACGGCCTGTCGGTGGTCGAGGTCAAGAAGACCGGCACCGCCTTCGGCTATGTCAAGGACTCGGCCTTCAACCGCCGCATCACGCCGCTGACCCCGGTGCTGCTGTCCGGTGTGGCCGCCGGCTCGGGCCTGATGAAGACCAAGTACGCCATCGACGGCAAGACCGCGCGCGGCACCCTCAACAACTGCGGCACCGGCACCACGCCCTGGGGCACGACCCTGACCGGCGAAGAGAACTGGTCGGGCTACTTCACCCGCGGCGCGGCCGACGATGCGGCGCGCGCCAATGACAAGAGCGTGACCTCGCTGAAGCGCTATGGCCGCAACCAGGGCGCGGCCAGCCGGCATGGCTGGGAAACCGGCGGTGCGGACGACAAGTACGCCCGCTGGGACATCTCGAAGAAGGGCGCCAGTGCCGACGGCAGCGACGATTACCGCAACGAGCTGAACACCTTCGGCTATCTGGTCGAGATCGATGCCTACAACAAGGCCGCAGCGATCAAGAAGCGCACCAGCCTGGGCCGCTTCGCCCACGAGAGCGCCGCCTTCAGCAAGCTGGTCGAGGGCAAGCCGCTGGCCGTCTATATGGGTGACGATTCGCGCGGCGAGTACATCTACAAATGGGTGTCCGAGGCCGCATGGGCCGCAGCCGATGCCACGGCCGCCGACCGCATCGCCACCGGTGACAAGTACCTGGACAAGGGCAAGCTCTTCGTCGCCAAGTTCAATGCCGATGGCAGCGGCGAATGGGTCGAGCTGAGCATCAACAATGCTGCCATCAAGGCCGCGACCAACTACAGCTTTGCCGATCAGGCCGATGTGGTCGTCAATGCCCGCCTGGCCGCTGACGCCGTGGGCGCCACCAAGATGGACCGCCCGGAATGGTGCGCCGCCCATCCGACCACCGGCGAGGTCTATTTCACCCTGACCAACAACTCCAACCGCACGGCCGCCACCGTCGATGCCGCCAATCCGCGCTTCTATGAAGACACCAAGGGCACGGCGACCAAGCAGTCGGGCAATGTCAACGGCCACATCATCCGCGTCGCTGAAGTCAACGGTGAAGCCGCGGCCGCCACCTTCAAGTGGGACGTCTATCTGTTCGGCTCGGAAGCCGGCGCCGACAAGAGCCTGGTCAATCTGTCCTCGCTGACCGACGATCAGGACATGTCCAGCCCCGACGGCCTGTGGTTCAGCCGCGCCACCGGCGTGTGCTGGATACAGACCGACGACGGTGCCTACACCGACAAGACCAACTGCATGATGCTGGCCGGCATTCCCGGCAAGGTGGGCGACGGCGAGAAGAAGACGCTGAGCTATGCCGGTGGCAAGACGGTGGACACCTACGTCGGCAAGGCGCCGACCGCCGACACCTTGAAGCGCTTCCTGGTCGGCCCGGTGGACTGCGAGCTGACCGGCTGCGCCGAGACGCCCGATGGCAAGGCGCTGTTCGTCAACATCCAGCACCCGGGCGAGACCATCAGCTCGGCCAATGCCGCCGATGCCAGCAAGTATCTGAGCCAGTGGCCCAGCAACGCCGGCTACGGCGCCGGCAAGCGCCCGCGCTCGGCAACCATCGTCATCACCAAGAACGATGGCGGCGTGATCGGCAGCTGAAGCATGCGGGGCCAGGTGCCCTGGCAAGAAAAGGAAAAGGGCCCGCGGGCCCTTTTTCTCATTGTCGGGAGCAAGCGGGTCAGGCCACCGGATCGGGCTCGGTCGCCGGCGGCTCGTCCTTATTGGTGAACAGAAAGCTGTCGATGAAGGTGAAGTACAGCGAGGCGTAGAAGACGGTCGAAAACAGCAGGCCGGCGGGCACGGCGATCACGGCCACGAAGTTGTTCAGGCCCAGCAGGGCAGCCACCAGGCTGGCGACGACGCCGAAGGCAATCAACACGCCAAACCAGGCCATCGCATTGAGTAAGAACGCGCCGCGATTGCGCCATACCGCCAGGGTGCTGGAGAACAGCGCCTGCAGGCTGTGCTGACCGCCCCAGTGCACCAGGGCGCTGGCGTGCCAGAAGGGCACCGACAGCAGGGCGGCCAGGCCCAGGCGGGTCAGCGAGCCCAGTGCCAGCCGCGGGTCGGCCAGGGCCTCGGCCACCTTGGCCTCATCGACCTTGCCGCTGGACAGCAGGGTCTCGAAGCGATCGAAGGCGCCGCCATCGATCCAGTCGCTGAGCACCATGATCAGCACCGTGCCCAACGCATAGCTGGCGCACAGGACCAACTGGGTCTTGCGCCGCGCCGGTGTCAGGCGGAAGGGCGCGATGAACACCGCCGCCGTGGGCCGGTGACCCTGCAGTGCGCCATGGGTGGCGAGCATGAAGCCCAGTGACAGAATCGGCAGCGCCATCAACAGCAGGGCCGTGCCCAGCACGGGCAGCAGCATGGCCACCAGGCCGGCGAACATGAACATGCCGAACAGGCCGACAAAGCCCAGCGGGAAGCGCTTGAACACCTTGAAACCATGGCGCAGCCAGCGCACCCCATGGCTGGCGGGAACCTGTTGCAGGCGCAAGGCCATCGTCGTCGTCATCAAGGGCTCGCTGTCACTCATCAGAAGGGCTGGGTCACGGGTTATGGTCAATTCTGCAGGGCGTGCCAGGGCCGTGCCACCCGCTCGCGCAGCACGCGCTCGAAGTGGCCGGGGTCATGGGGCTTGAGCAGGGCGGCGTCGCGCGGCAGATGGAAGTCCCACAGGCGCGAGATCCAGAAGCGCAGCGCCGCCGCGCGCAGCAGGGCAGGCAGCAGGCGGTACTCGGCGCCGTTCAGCGGGCGCACCTTGGCATAGGCATTGACCAGCACCTGGGCCCTGGCCTCGTCGAGCCGGCCGGTGGCCAGGTCTATGCACCAATCGTTGATGCACACGGCGATGTCGAACAGCCATGCATCGACGCCGGCGAAATAGAAATCGAAGAAGCCGGTCAGCTGCTCGCGGCCGGGCAGGCCCTCGAACATCGCGTTGTCGCGGAACAGATCGGCGTGTATCGGTCCGCGCGGCAGCTCGGCATAGGTGGCCGAGGCCGCCAAGGTCTGCTGATAGGCCAGTTCGCTGCTCAGTAGCTCGGCCTGCTCGGCCGTCACATGGGGCAGCACCACCGGCACGGTCTCGGTCCACCAGGGCAGGCCGCGCAGATTGGGCTGGTAGAGCTCGAAGTCCTGGGCCGCCAGATGCATGCGCGCCAGCATCGCGCCGAGCTGCTCGCAATGGAACAGATCGGGCGCCAGCTGGTGGCCGCCGGCCAGCTTGTTGACCACGGCGGCAGGCTTGCCGGCCACGCTGAGCAGGATCTCGCCGCTGGCATTGGCCTGCGGGTCCGGCACCGGGATGCCGTGGCGGGCCAGGTGCTTCATCAGCTGCAGATAGAAGGGCAGCTCCGCGAACGTCAGGCGTTCGAATACCGTCAGCACCCACTCACCGGCTTCCGTCGTCAGGAAGTAGTTGGTGTTCTCGATGCCGGCCTTGATGCCGCGCAGATCGGTCAGGGCGCCTAAGCGCAGCTCGGCGGCAAGTTGCGACGCCTGTTCGCGCGTCACTTCGGTGAATACGGCCATGTTCTTCTGAAATAGGGGGCTGGCTAGAAGCTCATCACGCGCCAGACGCGCTGGCCGGCACCGCCACGCTGCGGGCCGGGCGTGCCCGAGACATCCTGGCCCGGCGTGGGCAGCAGGATTTCGTAGGCCGGCGCCTTGCTGCCCTTCGGTTGCACGGTGACCTTGGTCAGCTGGCCGCGCACACGGGTTTCTTCTATGCGCATGGCCTCGTCTTCGATGATCACGTCGCGCACCGCGGGTTCGGGCGTGCCAGCGGAGGCGGTGAGCTGGGCGGATTCAGCCTTTGGTGCGGCTGGCGGGGTGGTGGCTGCGGTGGCGGCCGACCCCATTGAAACCAAGACCGCGGCCAGCACCGGTAGGGCGGCATGACGCAGAGCGTGCAGGGGCAGGGTTTTCATGGGCCCGATTCTAGGCGCCCGCGCCCTCGCCACCGCTTGGGTGCCGGCGGAGACCTTCACATCCCGCACAATTCGGGCATGAGCACCCCTACCCTGCTGCTGGTCGATGGTTCCAGCTACCTGTACCGCGCCTACCACGCCATGCCCGATCTGCGCGCGCCCGACGGCTTTCCGACCGGCGCCATCCATGGCTTCGTGGCGATGATGAAGAAGCTGCGCGAGCAGTTCCCGGCCGAACACGCGGCCTGCGTGTTCGACGCCAAGGGCCCGACCTTCCGTGATGACTGGTATCCCGAATACAAGGCCCAGCGAGCACCGATGCCCGACGCACTGCGCGAGCAGATCGCCCCCATCCACGAGGTTGTCAAGCTATTGGGCTGGCCGGTGCTGGAAGTGCCCGGCATCGAGGCCGACGACGCGATCGGCACGCTGTCGCGCGTGGCGGCCGAGAGCGGCCACAGCGTCGTCATATCCACCGGTGACAAGGACCTGGCCCAGCTGGTCAACCCCCAGGTGACGCTGATCAACACGATGAGCAACGAGCGCCTGGACGTGGCCGGGGTGCAGGAGAAGTTCGGTGTGCCGCCGGATCGCATCATCGACTACCTGACCCTGATGGGCGACACCGTGGACAACGTGCCCGGCGTCGAGAAGGTCGGCCCCAAGACCGCTGCCAAATGGATTGCCGAGCATGGCTCGCTGGACGGCGTGATCGCCGCCGCCGCCAGCATCAAGGGCGTGGCCGGCGAGAACCTGCGCAAGGCGCTGGACTGGCTGCCCACCGGCCGCAGGCTGGTGACCGTGGTGCTGGACTGCGATCTCACCGGCCATGTCGAGCAGTGGCCGGCGCTGGAGGCCCTGGCCCTGCGCGAGGTCGATCAGCCGGGCCTGCTGGACTTCTACAAGCGCTATGGCTTCAAGAGCTGGAGCAAGGAGCTGGAGGCTTCGCTGGGCGTGGTGGCTGCGCCGGCCGCGGCACCGGCTCCGGCCGCCGGCAGCAATGGCGACCTGTTCGCCGACGAGGTGCCGGTGTCGGCCCCCGTGGCATCGCCCGACAAGATGGCCCATCACTACGACACCGTGCTGACCTGGTCCCAGTTCGACACCTGGCTGGCCAAGCTGCAGGCCGCCGAGCTGGTGGCGCTGGACACCGAGACCGATTCGCTGGACGGCATGCGCGCGCGCATCGTCGGCCTATCCTTCAGCGTTGCCATCGGCGAGGCCTGCTACATCCCCTTGCGCCACAGCGGGCCGGACGCGCCCGAGCAGCTGCCGCTGGACGAAGTGCTGGCCAGGCTCAAGCCCTGGCTCGAGGATGCCAGCGCTGCCAAGCTGGGTCAGAACATCAAGTACGACACCCATGTGCTGGCCAATCACGGCGTCAAAGTGCGCGGCTACCGCCACGACACCATGCTGCAGAGTTACGTCGTCGAGGCGCACCGCACCCATGGGTTGGCGGCCCTGGCCGAGCGCCACCTGGGCCGCAAAGGCCTGGACTACGAGGACCTGTGCGGCAAGGGCGCGCACCAGATCCCTTTCGCCCAGGTCGATGTGGCGCGAGCCGCCGAGTACTCCTGCGAAGACAGCGATATGTGCCTGCATGTGCACCAGACGCTGCTGCCCGAGCTCGAGGCCGAGGCGGGGCTGAAGTTCGTCTACGAGCAGATCGAGATGCCGACCAGTGCCGTGTTGGCGCGCATCGAGCGCACCGGTGTGTTGATCGACCCGGCCCGGCTGAACCAGCAAAGCCAGCAGCTGGGCCAGCGCCTGGTGGCGCTGGAGCAGGAAGCCTACGAGATCGCCGGCCAGCCGTTCAACCTCGGTTCACCTAAGCAGATCGGCGAGATCCTGTTCGTCAAGCTGGGCCTGCCGGTGGGCAAGAAGACGGCCACCGGCGCGCCGAGCACCGACGAGGAGGTGCTGGAGAAGCTGGCCGCCGACTACCCGCTGCCGGCCAAGCTGCTGGAGCACCGCGGCCTGGCCAAGCTGAAGAGCACCTACACCGACAAGCTGCCGCTGATGATCAACCCTGACACCGGCCGCGTGCACACCAATTACGCCCAGGCGGTGGCGGTGACCGGGCGGCTGTCCAGCAACGACCCGAATCTGCAGAACATCCCGATCCGCACCGCCGAGGGCCGGCGCGTGCGAGAGGCCTTTATCGCGCCGCCGGGCCACCATATCGTCAGCGCCGACTATTCGCAGATCGAGCTGCGCATCATGGCCCATATCAGCGAGGACCCGGGCCTGCTGCGCGCGTTCGAGCAGGGTATAGACGTGCACCGAGCCACTGCCAGCGAGGTCTTCGGCACGCCGGTGGGCGACGTCACGACCGAGCAGCGCCGCTATGCCAAGACCATCAACTTCGGCCTGATCTACGGCATGGGTGCCTTCGGCCTGGCATCGAGCCTGGGCATCGAGCAGAAGGCGGCCAAGGAGTACATTGAGCTCTATTTCTCCCGCTTTGCCGGCGTGAAGCGCTATATGGACGAGACCCGCGCGTCGGCCATCGACAAGGGCTATGTCGAAACCCTGTTCGGCCGGCGCATCTATCTGCCCGAGATCAAGGGCGGCAATGGCCCGCGCCGCGCCGGCGCAGAGCGCCAGGCCATTAACGCGCCGATGCAGGGCACGGCCGCCGACCTGATCAAGCTGGCCATGCTGGCGGTGCAGACCGAGCTGGACGCCAAGCCCGAGCTGCGCTCAAGGATGGTGATGCAGGTGCACGACGAACTGGTGCTGGAAGTGCCCGACGCCGAGCTCGACTGGGCGAAGACGGCCATCCCGCGGCTGATGGCCGGCGTGGCACGGCTCTTGGTGCCGCTGCTGGCCGAGGTGGGCGTGGGGGCGAACTGGGACGAGGCGCACTGATCGCCGATGGCCTGGTCTACTTCGGCATCCGCGACTTGCGCACCGCCTCTTCGCGGATGCGCCTCTCCTCGGCCGCCCAGATGCGCGCCACCTCGCCGCCGGCCTGCATCTCCTTGAGCACCTGCTCGAGCTTGGCGGCCGCGGCGGCATGGCGCTCGTGCAGCGCGTGGTACAGCGGCGCGTCCGACACCGGCTCGGCGATCTTGCAGATGCCGTGCACACCGTGGGCGAGCAACAGCGCATCGGTCTCCAGCTCGGCGCCGATGGCGGCATCGGCGATGCCGGCCTGCAGGCGGCGCAGCGCGTCCCAGGTGTCGTCGGCAGGCATCAGGGCGCTGGCCGGCAGCAGGCGCTCGATCGAACGCGTGCCGCGGAAATAGGCCACGCGCTGCTGGCTCAGCTCGGCCACGCTGGTGCTGCGGGGGCATTCGCCACGGCGGTAGACGGTGAGCACCAGCCGCGCCACCGGCACATCTATGCGTATCAGCTGGGGCATGGTCTGCAGGGTGCCGGCCGAGCGCATCATCTCGCCGTCGGTCTCGCCGCGGTCGGCCATCTGCAGGGAGCGCCGCAGCGGCAGCGAGGTCGGCCGGAACTCAATGCCGGCCTTGGCATAGGCTTGCCGCAGCACCGCCTGGGCCATCTGCGCGACCTCGGAGTTGTCGGGGCTGCCTATGGTCAGGGCCGATGCGCCGACGCAGTGCAGGGCCAAGGACAGCCGGGCCAGCCAGGCCAGCAGCGCATGAAGTGGCAGCGACGGAGTAAAGCGGCGTAGCAAGCGGATCATCGGTGGGCTCCTGAGACTTTGTGCCCGTGGGCCATGATGCCATGCCCGGCGTGACGCCTCGGTTAGCATCTCCCCATGAATTGGCCCTATGAGTTGCAGATTGGCTGGCGCTACACCCGCGCCGGCCGCGGCGGACGCCGCAACCGCTTCATCTCCTTCATCTCCGGCGTCTCGGTGCTGGGCATTGCGCTGGGCGTGGCGGCGCTGATCATCGTGCTGTCGGTGATGAATGGCTTCCAGAAGGAGGTGCGCGACCGCATGCTGTCGGTGATCGCGCATGTCGAGGTCCATGCCGCCGACCAAGGCGCCCTGCCCGATTGGCAGGCGACGATGGCCCAGGCCCGGCAGAACCCGGCGGTGGTCGGCGCGGCGCCCTTTGTGTCCGCCCAGGCGCTGATTGCCCGTGGCGAGGACATGCGCGGCGCGATGGTTCGCGGCATCTCGCCTGCCGATGAGGCCCAAGTCACGCCGCTCGCGGCACAGCTGAAAGACGGCGTTTTCGGCCGACTCCAGCCGGGGCAATGGGGCATCGTGCTGGGCTTCGAGCTGGCGCGCTCACTGGGCCTGCGCGAGGGCGACAAGGTCACCATCGTGGCCCCCGGGGGCCAGGTCACGCCGGCCGGCATGGTGCCGCGGTTGAAGGCCTTCACCCTGGTGGGCACCTTCAACTCGGGCCACTACGACTACGACAGCGCCTTGGCGCTGATCCATGTGGACGACGCCGCGCGGCTGTTCCGCGTCGAGGGGCCGACCGGCGTGCAGCTCAAGCTCAAGGACGTGCAGCAGGCGCGAGAGGTTGCCGACCAGCTGGCTTCGAGCCTCGGCACTGCCGTTCGAGTCAGCGACTGGACCCGCGCCAACCGCAGCTGGTTCGATGCCGTGCAACTGGAAAAACGCATGATGTTCATCATCCTGACCCTGATCGTCGCCGTCGCCGCCTTCAATCTGGTCTCCACCCTGGTGATGACGGTGACCGACAAGCAGGCCGATATCGCCATCCTGCGCACGCTGGGCGCCAGCCCCCGCTCCATCATGGGCATCTTCATGGTGCAGGGGGCCGCCTCGGGCGTGATAGGCACGGTGTCCGGCGTCGGCCTGGGCCTGCTGGTGGCCTTCAATATCGATGTCATCGTGCCGGCCATCGAGCGGCTGCTGCACACCGCCTTTCTGCCGGCCAGCGTCTACCTGATCAGCCATATGCCCAGTGATCCGCAGCGGGGCGATATCGTGCCGATTGCCGTCACATCACTCTTGTTGGCCTTCGCGGCCACCGTCTATCCGAGCTGGCGTGCCAGCCGCGTACAACCGGCCGAGGCCCTGCGCTATGAATAACTCAGCTGGCTTTGTGCTCGAAGCCCGAGGTCTGCACAAGCACTTCAGCGAGGGTGGTCTGGATGTGCATGTGCTGCGCGGCGTGGACATCAGCGTGTCCCGCGGCGAAAGCCTGGCCATCGTCGGCGCCTCGGGTTCGGGCAAGTCCACGCTCTTGCATCTACTGGGTGGTCTGGATGCGCCGAGTCAGGGCCAGGTCTTGCTGGCCGGCGCCGACATGGCGGCGATGGACGCCGCCGCCCAGGGGCGCTGGCGCAACCAGCACCTGGGCTTTGTCTATCAGTTCCACCATCTGCTGCCCGAGTTCACCGCCTTGGACAATGTGGCCATGCCGCTGCGCATGCGCCGCATGGATCTGGCCTCGGCCCGAGCCAAGGCGCGTGCGATGCTGGAGCAGGTGGGCCTTTCCGCCCGGGTCGAACACCGGCCGGGCCAGCTGTCCGGTGGCGAGCGCCAGCGCGTTGCGATCGCCCGCGCCCTGGTCACCGAGCCGGCCTGCGTGCTGGCCGACGAGCCCACCGGCAACCTGGACCGCGAGACCGCCGACGGCGTGTTCAAGCTGATGCTGGACTTGGCCGCCGGGCGCGGCATGGCCCTCGTGCTGGTGACCCATGACTCCGAGCTGGCGCAGCGCTGCGCGCGCCGCCTGACGATGGGTGTCGGCGTGTTGGTGAACTGATGAACTGGCCCTATGAGTTGCAGATCGGTTGGCGCTACGCCCGCGCCGGCCGGGGCGGGCGGCGCACGCGCTTTGTGTCCTTCATCTCGGCCGTGTCGGTGCTGGGCATTGCCCTGGGCGTGGCGGCGTTGATCATCGTGCTGTCGGTGATCAATGGCTTCCAGAAGGAGGTGCGCGAGCGCATGCTGGCGGTGATCGCGCATGTCGAGGTCACTTCGGCCGATCTGGCGGCGTTGCCCGATTGGCAGGCCACCACGGCGCGGGCGAAGCAGAACCCGGCGGTGTTGGAGGCGGCGCCCTTTGTGGCCGCGCAGACGCTGATAGGCCGCGGCGAGGACCTGCGTGGCACCCTGGTGCGCGGCATCGTTCCCGCCGAGGAGGCCAAGGTGTCGGCGCTGGCCGCGCGGCTGAGCGGCATGCTGGCCAAGCTGCAGCCGGGCCAGCAGGGCATCATCCTCGGGGCAGAACTGGCGCGAACCCTCAGCGTGCGCGAGGGCGACAAGGTCACCCTGGTGGCGCCCGGCGGCCAGGCCTCGGCAGCCGGCTTTGTGCCGCGGCTGACGCCGTTCACCGTGGTGGGTGTGTTCGAGGCGGGCCACTTCCAGTACGACAGCGGGCTGGCGCTGATGCACATCGATGACGCGGCGCAGCTGTTCCGCGTCGCCGGGCCCAATGGGGTGCAGTTCAGGCTCAGCGATGCGGCGCTGGCGCAAGCTGTCGGTGACCAGCTGCATGCCAGCCTGGGCCCCGGCCTGCGCGTCAGCGACTGGACCCAGGCCAACCGCATCTGGTTCGAGGCCCTGCCTTACCAGAAGCGCATGCTGTCGCTGATCTTGACCCTGATCGTCGCGGTGGCCGCCTTCAACCTGGTCTCCACGCTGGTGATGACGGTCACCGACAAGCAGGCCGACATCGCCATCCTGCGCACCCTGGGCGCCAGTCCCCGCTCCATCATGGCGATCTTCATGATGCAGGGGGCCGTGTCGGGGGTGATAGGCACGCTGTCCGGCGTGGGACTCGGGCTGTTGATCTCGTTCAATGTCGGCGTGATCGTGCCGGCCATCGAGCGGGTGCTCGGTGCCAGCCTCTTGTCACCCAGCGTCTATCTGATCGATCACATGCCCAGCGATCCGCAGCAGGCCGATGTGCTGCCGATCGCCATCACCTCGCTGCTGCTGGCTTTTGCGGCCACGCTCTACCCAGCCTGGCGGGCCAGCCGGGTGCAGCCGGCCGAGGCCTTGCGCTACGAGTGAGGGTTTCGTAGCAGACCGAGTGCTGCACGAGCGCCCGCCAGCGCCTGCAACCGCTCCCGCAGATAGTCCGCCAGCCGTGGCTGCTGGCTGAACACGGCGTTGAAGCGCAGATGCGTGCTGGCCTGCGCGCCGGCCGAGAAGGTGGCGCCGCGGGCCAGCAGGATCTGGTTGCGGTAGGCGTCCTGCACCAGCAGGTCCAGGTCCACACCCTCGGGCACCTCGCCCCAGAGGAACAGGCCGCCCTCGCCGGGATGGTCGAGCCGGATGCCGGCTGCGCTGAGCTGGCGGGCGCTGACGTTGCGCGCGCTCAGCAGCTTGGCGTTGAGCCGCTCCAGATGCTTGCGCCAGCGGCCGGCCATCAGCACCTCCAGCAACACGTACTCGTTCAGCGCCGGTGTCGTCAGCACCGAGTAGATCTTGGCGCGCAGCAGCGGCTTGAGCAGGGCTGGGTCGGCGGCCATATAGCCGATGCGCAGGGCCGGGCTCAGGGCCTTGCAGAAACTGGAGTAGTAAATCACCCGGTCCAGCCCCGACAGGGCGGCCAGCCGCGTCGCATGGCCGGGGTGGAAGTGGCCCTGCACATCGTCCTCGGCGATCAGAAAGCCATGCTGGTGGGCCAGCATCAGGACCTTGTGCAGATTGGCCGGGCTGCTGCTCCAGCCGGTGGGGTTGTGCAGCACCGGCTGGATGAAGAGCAGGCGGGGCCGGTGCTCGCGGCAGGCGGCTTCGAGACCTTCGAGATCCAGCCCGTCCGGGCGGCGCTTGATCGCGATGATGCGCAGGCCGTCCTGGCGCAGACGATCGAACATCAGGAAGTAACCCGGGTCTTCGACCAGCACCGTGTCGCCGGGTTGCAAAAAAGCGCGGCAGATCAGGTCGATGGCGTGCGTCCCGCCATAGGTGGTGAGGATGCGGCCGGCGTCTACCGCGATGCCGACGCCCCGCAGCATCAGCGCCAGGCGCTCGCGCAGCTCCGGCAGGCCCTGCGGCGGGCAGCGCGTGGCCATGCCGGCGGTGCTCCGCGCCAGGCCGCGTTGCACCGCGGCGGCGGGCACGGCGTCTTCCAGCCAGGCGGGGGGCAGAGCACCGCTGCTGGCCAGCAGCATGCCGGCGCGCTGGTCATTGGCCTGCTGGGCCAGCCAGATGCCCTCCTGCTCCTCGCCGGCCTCCAGCGCCACCGGGTCGGGCGCGGCGCCGCGTGATTCGCAGACAAAGAAGCCGGCCGTGCCGCGCGAGTCGATCAGGCCGGCGGCGACCAGGCGGTCATAGGCGGCCACCACGGTGTTGGGGCTGACCGCGAGTTGGGCGGCCAGCTGGCGTATCGACGGCAGCCGCGCGCCGGTGGGCAGCCGGCCTTCTTTGATCAGCTCGCGCAGGCGCGCCTCGATCTGGTCGGCCAGGGGGATGGAGGAGGAGCGGTCTAATGCAAACACGCGGTCAGCTTAGCGCAGGAACATCAGCGCCAGCACCACCAGCGCCGCACCCATGGTCAGGTTGAAGAGGCGCTGCTTGCGCGGATCGGTCAGCAGGCGGCGTATCGCCACGCCGAACAGGGCCCACATCGAGATGCAGGGAAAGCCCACCAGCAGGCTGACCACGGCCACGAGCAGGGCGCCGGGCACCGGTTCCATGCCCGGGGGCATGAACACCGAGGCAATGGTGATGGCGCGCACCCAGCTCTTGGGGTTGATGGCCTGGAACAGCGCGCCCTGCAGATAGGTGGCCGGCCGCGGCGCGCGGGCCTCGCCGATGCGGGCGCCGCTGAGCTGCCAGGCCAGGAAGATCAGGTACAGCGCGCCGGCCACACGGAGCACGCTGTGTGCCATCGGGTAGGCGGCGAACACGCTGCCCAGGCCCAGGCAGGTGAGCAGGGTCTGCACGAACACGCCGCTGCTGATGCCCAGGATCTGCGGCAAGGCGCCGCGGTAGCCGAAGTTGGCACCCGAGGCGGTGAGCATCATATTGTTGGGGCCGGGCGTGCCGGACATCACCATGCAATAGGTCATCAGGGGCAGCAGTTCGGTCAACACGGCGGGCTCCAGGGGAAAGGAAGCCAAGCCTACGTTTCAGCGCCCCGGGCGCAAAGACACAGTGCCGGCGGCCGTGCGTTGCGCTGTATCACTGCGGCCGTGCCTACAACGATCCTAGGTGCTTGCAATCAGCTGGTGCTGGACTATTGTTGCCGCTGCTTTTGCGACAACTCAGGGGGCAATATGAAGCTCTTGAATCTTCTTCGCGGCGCGGCGCTGGCCGCTTCTGTCATGGTCTGCGGTGCGCCGATGGCGGCCACGGTCGATCTGGGCACCACGACGATGGGCTCGGTCACCGGTCTGTTCGGGTTCAGCAATCTGTCACCGGGCACGCTGGCTTCCCAGGCCGGTGTTGTCGAGCTGGTTAACGGGCCCATGGGTATCGGCGGGTTCAAGGCCTACAGCCGCCTCTATCTGAGTTTTGACCTGAGCGGTGTGACCGACCCGGTCACCGGCGCCACGCTGAGGTTGCACAACGGCACCTACACCTCGAAAGGGCCGAGCACCACCTTCCCGTTCACGACCCTGACCCATGCCTCGGAGCTGTTCAACGTCTTTGACGTCAGCACTTCCTACGCGGCGCTGCAGTCACCGTTCATCAATGCCTGCGCCTGCTTTCCGCCGACCCCCAATGTGGCCGGGCTGGCCGCCTTTGCCGATCTGGGCACGGGCAGTGTCTATGGCGGCTATACGGCGACGCTCGCGAATGTCGGCGTCGATGTGGACATCGTGCTGTCGGCACAGGCCATCGCGGACATCAATGCCGCCAGCGGCGGGGGCTTCACGGTGGGCATTGCCTTCGCGGGAGTCGAGTTCAACGGCTTCGGCGGCCAGCTCGGCGCGCCCCTGGTGCAGCAGACCATAGATCTGGTGCAGGACAACACCAAGCAGCGCCTGATACTGACCACCACGCCGGTGCCCGAGCCGGCCAGCGCGTTGCTGCTGCTGGCGGGCCTGGGGTTGCTGCTCAGCCGGGTGCGTCGCCGCTGAGATCCGGCCGTCCCGACAGCTGATCGAGGATCGGGCAGTCGGGCCTCTCGTCGCCATGGCAGCAGTGCGCCAGATGGGCCAGCGTGGCCTTCATCGCCAGCAGCTCCTGGATCTTCTGCTCCAGCTCCTGGATATGGGCCTGGGCCAGCGCCTTGACCTGGCGGCTGGGGCGCTTGCGGTCCTGCCACAGACCCACCAGCTCACCGATCTGGGCGATCGAGAAGCCCAGATCGCGGGCCTGGCGTATGAAGCGCAGCACATGCACCTCGGCCGGGGTGAAAAGCCGGTAGCCGGCCTCGCTGCGCGTCGGCCCCGGCAGCAGGCCGACCTGCTCGTAGTGGCGGATCATCTTGGCCGAAACGCCCGAGGCCTTGGACGCGGCGCCTATGGTGATGGCTTGCATGCTTCGCTCCTCAATCGCTGTTGTCGGACTCGGGCTTCCAGCGCTTCAGCAGCAGCGCATTGCTGACCACGCTGACACTGCTGAAGGCCATCGCCGCGCCGGCGATCACCGGGCTCAGCAGGCCCAGGGCGGCCAGTGGTATGCCGACCACGTTATAGGCAAAGGCCCAGAACAGGTTCTGCTTGATCTTGGCGTAGGTGCGGCGCGAGACGTGGATGGCCTCGGCCACCAGGCGCGGGTCACCGCGCATCAACGTGATGGCGGCGGTTTCCATCGCCACATCGGTGCCGCTGGCCATGGCGATGCCCACATCGGCGGCGGCCAGGGCCGGCGCGTCGTTGATGCCGTCGCCAACCATGGCCACCACCTGGCCCTGTGCGCGCAGCGCCTGCACCGCGGCGGCCTTGTCGGCCGGCAGCACCGGGGCGCGCACCGTCTGAATGCCCAGCTCCCGGGCCACGGCGCTGGCAGCGCCGAGGTTGTCGCCGCTCAGCATCACCGTGGCAATGCCCAGCGCATGCAGGCGGGCCACGGCCTTGGCGGCGCTGGGCTTGAGCGTATCGCCAAAGGCCAGCAGGCCCAGGATGCGATGGCTGTCGGCGGTCTGCTCGATCAGCCAGGACACGCTTTGACCCTGTTCCTGCTGCCGCTGAGCGGCCTCGGCCAGCGCTGCGGAAGGTGTGGCGTGCAGCTCCTGCGCCAATCGGTCGCTGCCCAGGCTCAGCAGGCGGCCGTCGACCCGCCCCTGCAGGCCGCGGCCGGGCAGGGCCTGCAGATCCCGGGCCTCGGGGGGCTGCAGGCTATCGGCCTGGGCGCGGGTGGTCACGGCGCGGGCGAGCGGGTGTTCGCTCTGACGCTGCAGCGCGGCGGCCAGGGTCAGCAGCTCGCGCTCGCTCACGCCCTCGGCGGCCTGCAGATGGCTGAGCTGCGGATGGCCCTCGGTCAGGGTGCCGGTCTTGTCGAAGGCGACCGTGGTCACGCCATGGGCCAGCTCCAGCGCCTGGGCGTCCTTGATCAGGATGCCGTGGCTGGCGGCCACGCCGGTGCCCACCATGATGGCCGTCGGTGTGGCCAGGCCCAGTGCACAGGGGCAGGCGATCACCAGCACCGAGACGGCGTTGACCAGGGCCTGCTCCCAGTCGCCGTTGTAGAAGATCCAGCCCAGCAGGGTCAGCAGGGCCAGGCCCAGCACCACGGGCACGAAGACGGCGCTGACGCGATCGACGATGCGCTGTATCGGCGCCTTGGCCGCCTGGGCCGACTCGACCAGCCGGATGATGCGGCCCAAGGTCGTTTCGGCGCCAATGGCCAGGGTCTTGACCAGCAGCGCACCCTCGCCATTCAGGGCGCCGCCGCTGACGCGGGCGCCGGGTTCCTTGGCCACCGGCAGGCTCTCGCCGGTGATCAGCGCCTCGTCCACATGGCTGCGGCCCTCCAGCACCTGGCCATCGACGGCAATGCGTTCGCCCGGACGCACCACGACCTGGTCGCCGATACGCACCTGGGCGATCGGCAGGTCCAGCTCCTGCTCGCCCCGACGCACGCGGGCGGTGCTGGGGCGCAGCGCATTCAGTGCGCGCAGCGCGGCCGTGGTCTGGCGCTTGGCGCGGGCCTCCAGCCACTTGCCCAGCAGCACCAGGGTGATGACGGCGGCCGAGGCCTCGAAGTAGAGATGCGCCATGCCATGGCCGGCGTGGCGCAGTAGCAGATAGACCGACAGGCCATAGGCCGCCGAGGTGCCCAGCGCCACCAGCAGATCCATATTGCCGGCGCCGGCGCGCACCGCCTTGAAGCCGGCCACGTAGAAGCGCGCGCCCAGCCAGAACTGCACCGGCGTGGCCAGGGCCAGTTGCCACCAGCCGCCCAGCATCCACTCGATGCCCAGCGGGCTCAGCAGCATCGGCAGTACCAGCGGCAGGGTCAAGGCGGCGGCCAGGGCCACATGCCACCATTCGGGCAGATGCAGCACCTCGTCGGCGGGCGTGCCGCTGTCCTCGGCGGTGGGCGGGCTGTCCTGATAGACGCTGGCCTCGTAGCCGGCCTTGGCAATGGCCGCCGTCAGCGCGTCGAGGGCCACCTCGGGCCCGGCCTGCACGGTGGCCCGCTCGGTGGCCAGATTGACGCTGGCCGCGGCCACGCCGGGCACCTTGAGCAGGGCCTTCTCCACCCGTAGCACGCAGGAGGCGCAGGTCATGCCGCCTATCTGCAGCTGGATGTCGGGTGCATGGGTGAGGGCGTTGGCAAGAGCGGTGTTCATGGCTGCCTCTGGGAGTGATCGGTTCGCAGATCGTCAAGCTTGCCATCATGGGAGGGTCAAGCGGGGCCGGCAATTGACATCACCGCCCGTGTGGACATCTGGCGCAGGATCTTGACCTTAACCGCATGTGAGACTTGACGCTTGAGGCTTGTCAAACCCTCGGAGCCTCCGATGATTGCCTTTCAAGTCAAGGACCTGAGCTGCGGCCACTGCGCCAGCAAGATCAATCGCGCCCTGCGCGAGGCCGACCCTGAGGCCCGCGTGCACTTCGATGTGCCCGCGCTGCGTGTCGAGATCGACCCGGCTTATGCCGACACGGCCGAGCTGAGCGAGGCCATCACCGCGGCGGGTTACACGCCGGTGCCGGTCTGATGAGCAAAAAAATACCCCGCCAGGGCGGGGTATCGATGGGGCGCCCCTGTCTCAGCGCCGGGTTCTGCGGCTGGTGAAGGCGGCCCCGGCCAGGGCCAGTCCGACCAGGGCCAGGCTGGCCGGCTCGGGCACGTTGGCCGCGGCGCGTACCTCGAAGTTATAGCTCGTGCTGCCGGCGGTGGTGGCATAGGTCACATTGTCGGCATAGGCCTGATAGCCGGCGCCTACGCTGGATCCGGCACCGACACTGATCGAATAGACCCGTGCCGCGTCGCTGTACCACTGGTTTCCGCCCGAGCTGGCGTTGTCGGCCCAGTCGTCGATGGACAGTTTGACCTGAGCGCCACCATCCTGCGTTTCGCCGACGCCGGTCACCCAGCGGTGGAACACATCGTTGGCACCGCTGGAGTACCACTGCCCCTTGGTCGTGTTGCCGTAGGTGCCGTTGTAGGCGCCTTCCCAGATCAGCTCGCTGAACTGACCACCATCCACCACCAGCAGGCGAAGCGCCGGTGTGTAGTCGGCCGCGAGATTGGACGTGCTGCCGATGGCGATGGACCAATCGAAGGTCAGGCTCAACACGTCGTTGAGCAGGCCCAGATCGCCGGCGGCCTTCTGGAAGCGGGTGCGGTCGCCATGCAGCTCGATCGAGCCATTGCCCAGGTGCGGCGCCATTGCGGTGATGGCACTGCTACCGGCTCCGCTATTGCCCGTGGTACCCCAGCTGGCATCGCTGGGGAGAACGGTCACGACCGCGGCCTGTGCCGCCAACGTGGCGCCGAGCAGCAGGGTGCCGATCATGGCCGGTTTGAAGTGAAGTTTCGACATGCTTACCTTTCCCTAGGGTTGAGTCCCCGACCCGGAGGGTCAGGCCTTGTTTTGTGCGCTTTGCGCACCGCTTTCTTTGATCCCAACGCAAGGGACGGCCAGTGCATTTTCTGTGCCATGGCGGCTCGATTTTGATATTTCACAAGTGAATCAATCGCTTGCTGGGGCGCGAGCGATTCGCGGCAATGCCGCAGCGCGCCTGGTTGTAAAGCCTGCCGACAATGGCGCAGCCTGCGAACTTCCGCGTAAACCCCTGGGCTGCAACGCAAGGATTTCCTGCGTACGGCAGTTGACGGGATCGCTTATTCTGGGTGTCATGTCCCGGGGCGATCACCTGGGGCAGAACCGGGCCGCGTGCGCCCATCCGGCGCCGGCCTTCCATCACATTGAGGAGACAACAAGATGCTGATTGGCGTACCCAAGGAAATCAAGAACCACGAATACCGCGTCGGCATGACGCCGGGCTCGGTGCGGGAGGCGGTGACCCACGGCCATGAGGTGCTGGTGCAGACCGGCGCCGGGGCCGGCATCAGCGCCAGCGATGCCGACTACCGCGCCGCCGGCGCCCGCATTGCCGACACGGCGGCCGAGGTCTGGGCCCAGGCGCAGATGATCGTCAAGGTCAAGGAGCCGCAGGCGCTGGAGCGGGCCCAGCTGCGCGCCGGCCAGACCCTGTTCACTTACCTTCACCTGGCCCCGGACCCGGAGCAGACCAAGGATCTCGTGGCCAGCGGCGCCACCTGCATCGCCTACGAAACGGTCACCGCGGCCAATGGCGGCCTGCCGCTGCTGGCGCCGATGTCCGAGGTGGCCGGCCGCATGTCGATACAGGCCGGGGCCTCCTGCCTGGAGCGCTCCAAGGGCGGGCGCGGCTTGCTGCTGGGCGGCGTGCCGGGCGTGGAGGCCGGCAAGGTGCTGATTCTGGGCGGCGGCGTGGTGGGCAGCAACGCCGCCATCATGGCCATAGGCCTGGGCGCCCAGGTGGTCGTCATCGACCGCTCGGTTGACGTGCTGCGCCGCCTGGTGGCGCAGTTCGGCACCCGCATACAGACGGCGGTTTCGACTCGCGACAGCATCGAGCGCCATCTGGCCGACAGCGATCTGGTCATCGGCGGCGTGCTGATCCCCGGCGCCTCGGCACCCAAGCTGGTCAGCAAGGCGATGCTCAAGCTGATGCGGCCCGGCGCGGTGATCGTCGATGTGGCCATAGACCAGGGAGGTTGCTTCGAGACCTCACGGGCGACCACGCACGCCGAGCCGACCTACGAGGTCGATGGCATCGTCCACTACTGCGTGGCCAATATGCCCGGCGGCGTGCCGCGCACCTCGACGATGGCCTTGAACAACGTCACTCTGCCCTTCATCCTGGAGCTGGCCAACAAGGGCGCGCGCCAGGCCCTGCTGGACAACCCGCATCTGCGCGCCGGCCTGAATGTGGCCGGTGGCAAGGTGACGAATGCCGAGGTGGCCCATGCCTTGGGCTATGAGGCGGTTGATCCGCTGACCTGCTTGAAGTAGCCCGGATGGAATCCGGGGTTTGACGCGGGGCGGCCCCGGATTTCATCCGGGCTACGTGGGGCTTGTAGGATGCGGGCAAGAACTCTCTTGCTCACCATGACCACCAAGCCCCGCTTCATCCTCAAACTCAGCTGCCCCGACCGGGCGGGCATCGTCCATGCCGTCAGTGCCTATCTGCTCGAGCGTGGTGGCAACATCATCACATCGGCCCAGCACGGCGACCCGGACCACCAGCGCTTCTTTATGCGCATCGAGTTCGAATGTGCCGATGCGGCGCAAGACTCGGCCAGCCTGAGGCAGGGCTTCGAGGCGCTGGCCGCGCGGCTGCAGATGGACTGGACGCTGGTCGCCAAGGAGGCCAAGGCGAGGGTGGTGATCATGGTCTCCAAGCTGGGCCACTGCCTCAACGATCTGCTGTTCCGCTGGCAGACCGGGCACCTGCCGGTGGAGATCGTGGCCATCATCTCCAACCACCGCGACTTCTACCAGCTGGCCGCCTCGCACAACATCCCCTTCCACCACCTGCCGCTGCTGAACAGCACGGCCGAGCAGAAGGCCGCCCAGGAGGCCAAGGTGCGGGAGGTGCTGACCGAGCAGCAGGTCGATCTGGTGGTGCTGGCGCGCTACATGCAAGTGCTGTCCCAGGAGCTGTGCCAGTTCCTGGCCGGCCGGGCGATCAATATCCACCACTCGTTTCTGCCCAGCTTCAAGGGCGCCAAGCCCTATCACCAGGCCCATGAGCGGGGCGTCAAACTGATCGGCGCCACGGCGCACTATGTGACCTCGGATCTGGATGAAGGCCCCATCATCGAGCAGGAGGTGGCCCGCATTGACCACAGCATGGCGCCCGAGCAGCTGGTGTCCATAGGCCGCGACACCGAGTGCGTGACCCTGGCCCGGGCGATCCAGTGGCATGCCGAGCACCGGGTGCTGATGAACGGCAAAAGGACCGTGGTCTTCCGTTGATGTTTCTAGACAGCCACGTCCATCTCGACGCGCCGGAATTCGATGCCGACCGCGACGAGGTGGTGCGGCGTGCCGTGCAGGCCGGGGTGACGCAGATGGTGATTCCGGCGGTGGAGCGCAGCAACTTCGACACCGTGCGCGAGCTGGCCCATCGCCACGGCCTGAGCTATGCGCTGGGCATACACCCGCTCTACACCGGCCGCGCGACCGATGACGACCTGGTGCAGCTGGAGGCGGCCCTGCTCGCCCATCGCCACGACCCGCGCCTGGTGGCCGTTGGCGAGATCGGGCTGGACTACTTCGTGCCGGGCCTGGACCCCGGCCGCCAGGAGCGTTTCTATGCCATGCAGCTGCAGCTGGCCAAGCGCTTCGAGCTGCCGGTGATATTGCATGTGCGGCGCAGTGCCGATCAGCTGCTCAAGCATCTGCGGCGCATCAAGGTGGCCGGTGGCATTGCCCATGCGTTCAATGGCAGCGATCAGCAGGCCCAGGCCTTTGTCGAGCTGGGCTTCAAGCTGGGCTTTGGTGGCACGCTGACCTTCGAGCGCTCGCTGCAGATCCGCCGCCTGGCTAAAGACCTGCCCGAGACGACCCTGGTGCTGGAGACCGACGCACCGGATATTCCGCCGCACTGGCTGTACAAGACCGCCGAGCAGCGTGCGGCAGGTGAGGGCAGCCGCAACGAGCCGGCCGAGCTGCCGCGCATAGCCCAGCAACTGGCCGAGCTGCGCGGCTGGAGCCTGGAGCAGACGGCGGCCATCACCAGCGCCAATGCGCGTGCGGCGCTGCCGCGGCTGGCGGCCCTGGTCTGATGACGCTGCAGCAAGGCCTGGCCCCGGTCGCCGGCCCGGACACCCGGCTGCTGGTGCTGGGCAGCTTCCCCGGGGTGGCTTCGCTGCAGGTGCAGCAGTATTACGGCCATCCGCGCAACCACTTCTGGCGGCTGATGGGTGAGGTGCTGGGCGAGGAGCTGTACGCGCTGCCCTATGCCGAGCGCCTGGCTACGCTGCAGCGGCACCGCGTGGGCCTGTGGGACGTGATTGCCCGGGCGCAGCGCGAGGGCAGCCTGGACAGTAGCATCCGCGCCCATATCGGCAGCGATCTGCTGAATTTGCTGGCCGAGCTGCCGGCCGTGACGACGCTGGCCTTCAACGGTGGCACCGCCGCGCGCATCGGCCTCAAGCAGCTGGGCAACGAGGCCGGGCGCTACCGCATCGTCGCCTTGCCCTCCAGCAGCCCCGCCTATACCCTGGCCTATGCGCACAAGCGCACGGCCTGGCTGGCCCTGCAGGCGGCTGTAACCTGAGTCTGGCGCTTATCATGGCCGGCGATTCCCCGCTGCGAGCCCCATGAGAACAAGCAAGAAGATAGCCCTGGCCCCGGCCACCATGTCCGAATTCGACGGCGTGCGCTTTCTGCACCTGGACAGCATCTGGGTCCAGGGCGCGATGCGCATACGCAAGCCTCAAGCGTTGGAGCTGGACTACATCAAGCGCATGATGGCCTGGATGCTGTGGTGGCCCGAGAACGAAATCAACCAGGGCCATGCCGTGCAGCTGGGCATGGGTGCCGCGGCGCTGACCCGCTTCACGCACAAGGTGCTGCGCATGCAGACCACGGTGGTCGAGATCAACCCCTCTGTGATTGCCGCCTGCCGCGCCTGGTTCCATCTGCCCGACGATGACAAGCGCCTGACGGTGCTGAACACCGATGCGGCGAAATGGGTGGCCGACGATGCCAACTTGCAGACCGTGCAGGTGCTCAATGTCGATCTCTACGACCAGGACGCCGCCTCGCCGGTGCTGGACGACGAGGCCTTCTACGCCGGCTGTTACCGCGTGCTCGACGATGGTGGCGTGATGACGGTCAATCTGTTCGGCCGCGACGCCAGCTTTGCCCGAACGGCCCGGCGTGTGGCGCAGATCTTTGGCTCCGACCAGGTCTGGAGCCTGACGCCGACCAAGGAGGGCAACACGATTCTGGTCGCGGCCCGTGGCGTGCAGGTGCCGGATCGCGACACCTTGGAGCGCCGCGCGGCTAATATCGAGTCGCGGTTCGAGCTGCCGGCGCGCAAATGGCTGCGCATGGTGCGGCCGCTGCCGCAGTCCATCATCAACCCTGCCAGCTGACGCCCATCCAGACCCACAAGCCATGAAATCAGCCAGCATCGCCGCGCCACGCAAGGAAGTTCACAAGGGCCGCCTGTCCTGGCGCGAGATGCTGCGCTGGCTGCTGGAAGACGGGCTGATCGACGAGGCACAGGTGCAGCGCACCGAGCAACGCTTTGGCGCTGCCGACACCTCGATGCATGGCCTGGTGCGCCTGTCACATGCCAATCTGACCCGGCAGGCCGATGGCAAGGCGCTGGACCTGGACCTGCTGACCGAATGGCTGGCCAGGCGGGCCGGCCTGCCGCATCTGCGCATCGATCCCTTGAAGTCCGATGTGGGCCGCATCGGCGACATCATGTCGGCCGGCTACGCCGAGGCGCGCCGCAGCCTGCCGGTGCTGGTGGGCCTGACCGAGGTTACCGTGGCCACCTGCGAGCCCTTCGACCTGGACTGGGTGGGGCAGATCGAGTCGCACACGCGCAAGCGCGTGATTCTGGCGGTGGCCAATCCGCTGGAGATACAGCGCTACACGACTGAGTTCTTCACCCTGGCGCGCTCGGTGCGCGCGGCGCAGAAGAGCGGGGAGAGCAACCAGCCCGCCAGCTTCGAGCAACTGGTCGAACTGGGGCGCAACAACAAGGCGCTGGACGCCAATGACCAGGGCGTCGTGCAGGTGGTGGACTGGCTGTGGCAATACGCCTTCGACCAGCGCGCCAGCGACATCCATCTGGAGCCGCGCCGCGACACCGGCGTGATCCGCTTCCGCATCGACGGTGTGCTGCACACCGTGTACCGCCTGCCGCCCACGGTGCTGTCGGCGATGACCTCGCGCATCAAGCTCCTGGGCCGCATGGACGTGGTCGAGAAGCGCCGCCCGCTGGACGGCCGCATCAAGACCCGCAACCCGGTCGGCGACGAGGTGGAAATGCGCCTCTCGACCCTGCCCACCGCCTTCGGCGAGAAGATGGTGATGCGGATTTTCGATCCCGACACCACCGTCAAGGACACGGCCGCGCTGGGCTTCGCCTCGCACGAGGCCAAGCGCTGGAACGAGTTGACCGCGCGCGCCCACGGCATCATCCTGGTCACCGGCCCGACCGGCTCGGGCAAGACCACCACGCTCTACTCGACTTTGAAGCGCCTGGCCACCGACGAGGTCAATGTCTGCACCATCGAAGACCCGATCGAAATGATCGAATCGGCCTTCAACCAGACCCAGGTGCAGAACGTCCTGGACTTCGGCTTCGCGGAAGGGTTGCGTGCGCTGATGCGGCAGGACCCGGACATCATCATGGTCGGCGAGATCCGCGATCTGGAGACGGCCGAGATGGCCATCCAGGCCGCGCTGACCGGCCATCTGGTGTTCAGCACACTGCACACCAATGACGCCGCCTCGGCGATCACGCGCCTCACCGACTTGGGCGTGCCCGGCTACCTGATCAGCGCCACCGTCATCGGCGTGCTCGCCCAGCGCCTGGTGCGCACCCTGTGCGAGGCCTGCAAGGAGCCCGATCCCGACACCACGCGGGACTCGCTCAACGAGCTGGTCAAGCACTGGCGCATGAATGGTGGTGTCAAGCCCTACCGGCCGGTGGGCTGCATCGAATGCCGCAACACCGGCTACCGCGGCCGCGCCGGCCTGTACGAGTTGCTGACCGTCAGCGAGGCCGTCAAGGCCACCCTGCACCCGACCCCCGACCTGACGGCCCTGCGCCGCCAAGCGATGCAGGAGGGCTTAAGGCCGCTGCGCCTGGCAGGCGCCATGAAGGTGGCCGAGGGGCTGACGACGGTTGAGGAAGTGCTGCGAAGTACACCAGGCTGGGAAGCTTGAACCGTAGCCCGGATGAAATCCGGGTTGGCCTTGTGTCATCGAGGCGGCCCCGGATTGCATCCGGGCTACGAGGCCCTAGGGTCATCCCTAGGGGGCGCTACGTGTAATCCACAGACGCGCGACCCATGGTCGCTCCATAGAATCTCCTGCATCCAACAAGCTTGCAGGAGACTCAAGTGAAAATAAAAAGTCAGCGAGACTTTTTCTCCGGTCTGATGTTCGTGCTGATAGGGGTGGCCTTTGCCTGGGCCTCCACGAGTTACAGCTTCGGCAGCTCGGCTCGACCCGGTGCGGCCTACTTCCCGTTCTGGCTCGGCGTGCTGCTGGCCATCCTCGGGAGCATGGTGCTGTTCAAGGCGCTGACGATCGAATCCGAGGGGGGCGACCCTATCGGCAAGATCGCCTGGCGCCCTCTGCTGATCATCATCGGCGCCATCGTCATGTTCGGCCTCGCCCTACCTCGCCTGGGCATGGTCATCACCTTGCCGCTGCTGATCACGGTGTCGTCGCTGGCCGGGGATGAGTTCCACTGGAAGGACGCCTTGTTGAACAGCGTGATCCTCACCGTGGGCAGCTGGTTCATTTTCATCTGGGGCTTGAATCTGATCATTCCGCTCTGGCCTGCTTTCATCACCGCCGGCGCCTGAGGAGCAAAGCATGGACTTACTGAACAATCTGGCGCTTGGCTTCAGCGTGGCCTTCACGCTGCAGAACCTCTTGTATGCCTTCGGTGGCGCGATGCTGGGCACCCTGATCGGCGTGTTGCCGGGCTTGGGCCCGGTCGCGACGATTGCCATGCTGCTGCCCTCGATCTATGCGCTGGACGCCACGCCCGCACTGATCATGCTGGCGGGCATCTACTACGGCGCCCAGTACGGTGGCTCGACCACCGCCATCCTGATCAATGTGCCCGGTGAATCGTCCTCGGTGGTGACCGCCATCGACGGCTATCAGATGGCCAGGCAGGGGCGGGCGGGGGCTGCGCTGGCGGCGGCCGGTCTGGGCTCCTTCTTTGCCGGTTGCGTGGGCACGATCGTGATCGCCGCCTTCGCGCCGCCGCTGACCGAGCTGGCCTTCAAGTTCGGGCCGGCAGAGTATTTCTCGCTGATGGTGCTGGGCCTGATCGGTGCCGTGGTGCTGGCCTCGGGTTCGCTGGTCAAGGCCATCTCCATGATTCTGCTGGGCTTGCTGATGGGGCAGATCAACACCGATGTGATCTCGGGCACGCCGCGCTTTTCGTTCGACATTCCCGAGTTGACCGATGGCATCGGCTTTGTGGTCATCGCCATGGGCATCTTCGGTTTTGGCGAGATCATCGCCAACCTGGGTCAGCCGGCCGAGAGCCGCGAGGTCTTCACCAAGGACGTGAAGGGCCTGTGGCCCACCAAGCAGGACTTCAAGGAGGCCTGGCCTTCGGTGCTGCGCGGCACCGCCCTGGGTTCCATCCTGGGCGTGCTGCCCGGCGGCGGCGCCCTGCTGTCCTCGTTCGCTGCCTACACGCTCGAAAAGAAGCTCGTCAAGAACCCGCGCGTGCCCTTCGGCAAGGGTGCCATCCAGGGTGTGGCCGGCCCCGAGGCCGCCAATAACGCCGGTGCTCAGACCAGCTTCATTCCGATGCTGACCCTGGGCATTCCGCCCAATGCGGTGATGGCGCTGATGGTCGGTGCGATGACGATCAAGGGCATCCAGCCCGGCCCCCAGGTGATGACCAGCAACCCCGAGCTGTTCTGGGGCCTGATCGCCTCGATGTGGGTGGGCAACGCGATGCTGGTGATACTGAACCTGCCGCTGATCGGCATCTGGATCAAGCTGCTGACGGTGCCTTACCGCTTCCTGTTCCCGGCCATCGTCACCTTTTGCTGCATCGGCACCTACACGCTGAACAACAATAACTTTGACGTCTTCATGACGGCCATCTTCGCCCTGGTCGGCTATGTGTTCTACAAGCTGAGCTGCGAACCGGCACCGCTGCTGCTGGGCTTCATCCTCGGCCCGATGATGGAAGAGAACCTGCGCCGCGCGCTGCTGCTGTCGCGCGGTGACTGGAGCACTTTCATGACCCGCCCGCTGTCCGCCGGCCTGCTGATCGCCGCCTTCCTGATGGTGGTGGTGGTGATGCTGCCGTCTATCAAGAACAAGCGGGAAGAGGCGTTCCAGGACGCTGATTGATTCAGTTCCGCTCTGTTCAAAAGGCCCGGTGATCCCGGGCCTTTTTTCTTGACGCTGGCGCAAGCCATCGGTTAACCTGTTTGCCATGCATTTCGCCGCCACCCCAGTCAACGCGCTTGGTCTAGCACTACGTCTAGTACCCGGCCGGGGTCTGCGCGCTGCATCTGCATGCCTGCGCTGACTCAAGCAGCAGGACACTTCTCCCCCTGACCCCGGCCATCACAACAGAACACTCGTGACGAGTGTTCTGCAGGGGCGAAGCCACAACGATCTTCAATTTGTCTGAGCCTGTCTTTGATGCAGCTCCGGACCCAGCCAAGTGATGGCCACCATGACGATGATTTCCAATCCCGCGACCAAATACCGCCCGGCGCCGATTGCCGGCCTGCCCGACCGCCAATGGCCCAACCGTCGCCTGCAGCAGGCGCCGATCTGGCTCTCCACCGATCTGCGTGACGGCAACCAGGCCCTGTTCGAACCGATGAACCTGGCGCGCAAGCAGCGCCTGTACCAGCAGCTGGTGCAGATAGGCTTCAAGGAGATCGAGCTCGGCTTCCCGGCCGCCTCGCAGATCGACTACGACTTCGTGCGCGGCCTGATCGCCACACACCAGATCCCGACCGACGTGACGCCGATGGTGATGACGCAGATGCGCGAGGACCTGATCGCGCGCACCGTCGAGTCGCTGGTCGGCGCCAAACGGGCCATCGTGCATCTGTACAACGCCACCGCACCGCTGTGGCGCGAGGTGGTGTTCGGCATGAGTGTCGAGCAGGTGATGCAGCTGATCGAGCACCATGTGCGCTATCTGCGCCGGCTCACCGATGCCCATCCCGAGACCGAATGGATCTTGCAGTACTCGCCCGAGACCTTCTCTGCCACCGAACTCGGCGTGGCGCTGCGCGCCTGCCACACGGCCATGCATGCCTGGGGCATCAGCGAGAAGCGCAAGGTCATCATCAATCTGCCGACCACGGTCGAGGCCAGCATGCCCAATGTGTTCGCCGACCAGATCGAATGGATGAGCAGCCATCTGACGCATCGCCAGCATGTGATTCTCAGCGTGCACCCGCACAATGATCGCGGCACCGGTGTGGCGGCGGCCGAGCTGGCGATGCTGGCCGGTGCGCAGCGCGTCGAGGGCTGTCTGTTCGGCAATGGCGAGCGCTGCGGCAACGTCGACATCGTGACCCTGGCCTTGAATATGTACACCCAGGGCGTGCATCCGGGGCTGGACTTCTCCGACATCAATGCCGTGGCACGCGTGGCGGAGGAGTGCACGCAACTGCCCATCCATCCGCGCCATCCCTATGCCGGCGATCTGGTCTATACCGCCTTCTCTGGATCGCACCAGGATGCGATCAAGAAGGGCTTTGCCGCGCAGCGCCCTGACGCCCCCTGGGCCGTGCCCTATCTGCCTATCGACCCGGCGGACCTGGGCCGCAGCTATGACAGCGTGATCCGCGTCAACAGCCAGTCGGGCAAGGGTGGCATTGCCTTCTTGATGGAACGCGACAAGGGCCTGGTGATGCCGCGGCGCATGCAGGTCGAGTTCAGCGTCGTTGTGCAGCGGCTCAGCGATGCCAGCGAGGCCGAGGTCACGGTGGATCAGCTGTGGCAGTTGTTCGATCATACCTATCTGGGCGTGACGGGCCTGCTGCAGTACCACGGCCATCAGCTGTTTGACAGCGAGGGCGAGCAGGGTGTGACGCTGGACTTGAGCGTGCAGGGCCAGCGCCGCCAGATACAGGGCAGCGGCAATGGCCCGATCGCGGCCACGGTGACGGCGCTGGCCGAAGGCTTTGGCCTCGCGCTTCGCCTGGACTCGTTCGAGGAGCGCGCACTGGGCAGCGGCGCCGATGCCACCGCCCTGGCCCTGGTCGAGCTGGCCTGTGGTGGAGTCACTGGCGCGCGCTTCGGCGCCGGGCGGCACGTGAACACGGTCACTGCCAGTGTGTTGGCGGTGCTGAGCGGCTTGAACCGGCTGCTGCAGGCGCAGCCGGAGCTGCTGAGCGATCGTGTGGCTGAATCAGGCCACGCCGCCGTGCCGGCCTGAACCCGAGGCAAAGCGGCCGGCGCCTTGCAGCGTCTCGCCGCTGGCCAGGGTCGCCAGGCCCAGCCGAGTTTCCTCGGCCATCGCCGCGTCGAACGCCAGCCCGCTCTGGCCCAGCGCGCTGCGCCTGTCATTGCGCAGGCAGTGCTGGGGCAGGGCGGCCAGTTCGCGGGCCAGTTGCTGGGCGGCGATCAAGACCTGGCCCTCGGGCACCAGACGGTTGATAAGGCCGAACTGCAGCGCCTCGTCGGCGGCGACGGCGCGGCCAGTCAAGATCATGTCGAGCGCACGGCTTTCGCCGATCAGCCGCGGCAGGCGCACCGTGCCGCCATCGACCAGCGGCACGCCGAAGCGGCGGCAGAACACGCCCAGCTGGGCTGTCGGGTCGGCCACGCGCAGATCGCACCACAGCGCCAGCTCCAGGCCACCGGCGACGGCATAGCCGCTGATGGCGGCGATCACCGGCTTGCTCAAGCGCATCCGCGTCGGGCCCAGTGGACCGTGGGCGAGCATATCGGCATCGACCTTCAGCACGCGCTGCGGCTCCCCGCTGGCCAAGGCCTTCAGGTCGGCGCCGGCGCAGAAATGGCCGCCTGCGCCTGTGAGTACGGCCACATGGGCGCTGATATCGGCATCGAAGGCGCTGAACAGCTCGACCAGACGGCGCGCGGTGGCGCCGTCGATGGCATTGCGTGCCGCGGGCCGGTTCAGGGTCAGAGTCCAGACCGGGCCATCGACCTCAAGCAGCACGCGGTCCTCATCCATCGCATCGCTCCTAGAAATTCTCCAGCGCCAGCCTGACACCGGCCAGCACGAGGGCCGCCTCGTCATCGGGCAGCTCGACTTCCATGCGCAGCAGCTGGGCGCCCAGGGTCTTGCCCAGGTTGTCGCTGCGCAGGCTCAGCGCCGCACCACCGTTCAGCGCGCCGTTGAGCACCAGCTTGATGGCTAGCAGATTGGGCAGCAAATAGAGATCGACGCGGCCGGCATCGGCACTGCCAAGGTGATGAGCGAAGTGCGCGGCGATGCGCTCGCGGGTGATGACGCGAGAGAGCGCCGCGTATCCCGCCGCATCCCAGGCGAACAGGCCCAGGTCGGCACGATCGGCCTTGTCGCCGCTGCGGGCGTGGGCGATGGCTGCAAGACGCAGCTTCATGGCTGCACCTCGCTCAGCTCGACCTTCACAAGCGGTTCGATCAGCTCGCGAGCCACCTGGCTGGGCCACAGCCCCAGCAACTGGCTGGCCGGCTGGATGCCATGAAAGCCACCCATGAACGGTGGGCCCGACAGGGCCATCCAGGGGAAGAGGCGAGGGAAGGCGTCTGCCACGCGCTTGTCGGCAGCACGCACCGCCATGCGCAGCCAGACCTCGTTCAGCTCGGCCTCGCGGCTGGTGTCGGCGTGCGGCCCCAGAAAGCTGTCATGGCCCAGGAACTCGACGTGAAGCTCCTGGTGGCGCATGCGTTTCTCGTCCATCTGGGTCTTGATCGAGGCGACCACGGCGCGCGCCTTGGCCATCGCGTCGGGCCAGCAAAAGCCGAGCACGGCCGAGCCCATCCAGCCATTCTCGTAACCAGCCACCAGCTTCAGCGTTGCCGGTGGTGCCGAGCCGCTGGCGCCGCGCAGGCGCACGCGGTTGCCACCCAGCTCGTCGAGCTGGATCGTGCTCATGTCCAGCACCACATCGGGCGACAGATAGCGCTGCGGGTTGTGCACCTCGTAGAGCAGTTGCTGGCGCACGGTATGAAAGTTGATGCGGCCGCCGGTGCCCGGCGCCTTGGTGATGATGGCGCTGCCGTTCTCGAACACCTCGGCGATGGGGTAGCCGATGTGCGTCAGGTCCGGCACCTTCTGCCAGGCACCTGCCGAGCCGAAATTGCCACCGGCACCCTGGCCCGAGCATTCCAGAAGATGACCGACGCACAGGCCTTGCGCCAGACGGCTCCAGCCTTCGGCGTCGCCGGGTTGCAGCGACCAGCCGAACTCATGTATCAAGGGCGCCAGGAACAGCGCGGCGTCGGCCACGCGGCCGGTCAGCACGATGTCGGCGCCGCTGGCCAACGCCTCGACGATGGGCGCGGCACCAAGATAGGCGTTGGCGAAGACCAGTCGCTCGTGCACCTCGTCGATAGGTGCAGCGGTGTCGAGGTGTGCCAGGTCTTGCCCCTGGGCGCGCAGGTCGTCGATGTGGTCGAGCAGGGCGTCGCCGGTGACGACGGCGATGCGTGCCGTCCAGCCCTTGGCCTTGAAGGCAGCGAGCAGCGCATCGCGGGCACCGCCGGGATTCAGGCCACCGGCATTCAGCACGAACTTGACGCCGGCCTGTTGTGCCATCGGCCACAGGGCGCTGAGCATCGGCACCAGGTCGCGGGTGAACCCTGCGGCCGGGTCTCTGGCCTGGTCCTTGCGCAGAATGGCCAGGGTCAGTTCGGCCAGATGATCGGAGCAGACGTAGTTCACTTCGCCGAACTCGATCGCCGCGCGTATCGGCTCCCAGTTGTCGCCGTAGAAGCCGAGACCTGCGGCGAGGCGGATCTTCTTCATCTCACATGCTCCCGTGCGCTTGGTGTGGCACCCGACAAATTCAGCTTGTAGCGGCTGAGATGCGGGCGCGCCGGCCGCTTCGGGCTGAAGCCTTGTCCTGTCCTGAACGGACTGGACTCCGGCTTCTTTATGCCCGCTGCGACCGGCACGCCCGCATCCCAGCTGTTGCGGCTGTGTAGGCTCGCAAGGCGGCAAGACACGGGCACTGTGCGGGTTTGGCGGCCACCAGCGCATCGTGGAGGGGTCGGGGGGCTGGCCACGGCGGGCATCAAGAAGCTGGAGGTCGGTCCGTTCAGGAACGGCCCAAGCTTCAGCCCGTCGTGGCCGGCCCCCCGGCCCCTCTGCCGCACCTTCGCAGCGAGGCGCCCAGCACACCGTGGCAAGTCGATCAGTCTCACTTCAGCTTTCAAGTCGGATGGGTGACCAGGGCCACCGTCTGCTCGGCCAGTGCGTCCAGGCTGACGGCGTTCTTGGCACGTGAGCGGGCGTGGTACCAGGTGGCCGAGAAATTGATCGCGCCCAGAATCATCAGCCGCGCCAGCTTGGCATCGGTGCGTATCAGGCCCTGGCGCTGCAAGTCTTCCAGTGTCGACTGCCAGATATCGTCATAGCGGTCCTTCAGCTCGATGATGCGGCGCTTGTACTGGTCGGGCAGCGAGCGCCAGTCGTAGAGCATGACCGGGATGAAGTCGCTGCCGGTGTCATGGAGGATGCCGTAGTGGGTGCGCACCAGGCGTTTGAAGCGTTCCATGGCCGGCAGCCCCGCATCTTCGATTACCGCCTCGCTGCGTTCCAGGCCCAGGCGCAGGCCTTCTTCCATCACCGCCATCAGGAGCTCGTGCTTGTTGGCGAAGTGGTAGAACGGGCTGCCGGAGCGCATGCCCACGGCCGTGGCGATGTCACGCACCGTCGTGCCGTCGAAGCCCTTCTCGCGGAACAAACGGGCCGCCACGCGGACCAAGTCTTCGCGGCGATTGGCAGGGTTGTCATCGTTGCGCTCGGGCGCGGTCTTGCGGCGGGGGCCGGGCATGTCGGGTTTCTCCGGGCACACAGCAGGTGAGCCCTTCTGTACAAAGCGAACAAAGTAAACAGGAAAGCAATTGCTTGCTTGCCTTGGTGTTGCCAGCATATCAACCGGCGCCACCCAGTGCAATGCGAGCTATCCGCCAAAAGAGTTTTCGCCAGGAGACAGGCGCTTTGCAAATGGCCCAGGTACTGCAGGTCTTTATGGGGGGCGTGGCGCAAGGCTGTATCTACGGCCTGATTGCGCTGGGCTTTTGCCTGATCTACAAGGCCACCGAGACCGTCAGCTTCGCCCAGGGCGATCTGATGATGCTGGGCGCCTTTCTGGGCCTGACCCTGCTGACGGTGGCCGGCCTGCCGTTCTGGATCACCGTGCCGTCGGTGATTCTGGCCATGGGCCTGTTCGGCATGCTGCTGGAGCGGCTGGTGGTCAGCCCCATCCTCGGCCAGCCGGCGTTTTCGATCGTCATGCTGACGATAGGCATAGGTTACGTCGCGCGTGGCGCGATCACGATGATTCCCGGCATGGGCACCGACACCCGGGCGCTCGACGTGCCCTACAAGGGCGAGGTGCTGGAGTTTGGCGGCGTGGTGCTGGCGGTGGAGCAGCTGGTGATCGTGGCCACGACCGCCGTGCTGTGCGCGGCGCTGTTTGCCCTCTTCAAATACAGCCGGGTCGGCATTGCCATGCAGGCGGCCTCGCAGAACCAGATCGCGGCCTACTACATGGGCATTCCGGTCAAACGACTGAACGGCCTGGTCTGGGCCCTGGCCGCTGCGGTGGCGGCGCTGGCCGGGCTGCTGTTGGCGCCCATCACCTTCGTCCACGCGAACATGGGTTTCATCGGTTTGAAGGCCTTTCCTGCCGCCGTGGTCGGCGGCTTCGGCAGCCTGCCGGGCGCCATCGTCGGTGGGCTGGTGATCGGCCTGGTCGAGGCGCTGTCGGGCTTCTATCTGCCGGAGGGCTTCAAGGACGTGGCGGCCTATGTGGTGGTGCTGGTGATGCTGATGTTCAAGCCGAACGGGCTGTTCGGCGAAAGCCTGCGCAAGAAGGTCTGATGCGATTCCTCTTCAAAACCCGCTACGACCAGGACATCAACCTGGCCAAGCACGGCGGCCATATCGGCTGGTATGGCGCGCTGCTGCTGCTGCTGGTGGCGGCGCCCTGGACCTTCCCCGACTACTGGCTGGCACAGCTGACCTTCGTCTTGATCTACGGCATCGTCGGCCTGGGGCTGATGCTGCTGTCGGGCTTCACCGGGCTGTTCTCTATCGGCCATGCGGCGTTTCTGGGCGTTGGTGCCTATACCCAGGCGGTGTTGGCGGCCAAGGGCTGGCCGTTCCCTGTGTCCATGGCCGTCGCGGCCCTGCTGTCGGCCATTGTGGGCGCGATGGTGGGCCTGCCGGCGCTGCGGGTTAAGGGCATTTATCTCGGCATCGCGACGCTGTCGTTCGCGGCCATCGTCGAGGAGGTACTCGCGCGCTGGGAGAGCGTGACCGGCGGCAATGCCGGCAAGGCGGTGGCCAGCCTGCAGGCCTTCGGCTGGTCGTTCGACAGTGCCGAGGCCTTCTACTTCGTCTGTCTGGTCTGCGCCGTGGGCTGCACCCTGGCGGTGCTGAACCTGCTGCGCTCGCCGACCGGCCGTGCCTTTGTGGCGATACGCGACTCCGAGGTCTCGGCGCAGAGCATGGGCATACACCTGGCCTATTACAAGACGCTGTCGTTCGCGCTGTCGGCCGGCATGGCCGGTATCGGCGGCGCGCTGTACGCGCACAAGATCCGCTTTCTGTCGCCGGACCAGTTCAACATCCTGCAGTCGATCGACCTGCTGTTGATGATCGTCATCGGCGGTGTCGGCTCGGTGCACGGCGCTTTTCTGGGCGCGATCTTCCTGATCACGATGCCGCAGCTGATCACGCTGGCCAAGGACTATCTGCCCGAGGCCGTCGGTCAGGCGCCTGGCCTCCAGGCGGTGGTCTATGGCCTGGTGCTGATCGTCTTCGTGCTGTTCGAGCCCTTGGGCCTGTATGGCCGCTGGCTGAAGATACGCACCTGGTTCCAGCTGTTCCCGTTCTACCGCCAGGGCCTGTTCAAGCGGCAGAAGTCGTTCCAGAAGTCGGATCGCCTGAAATGAAGCTGCTCGACTTGTCATTGTGGCGGCAGAGGGGGCGCGGGGCCGGCCACCCCCTCTGCGGATGCGCTGATGGCCCGCAACCCAAATTCGTGCGCGCCGTGCACACCGGTGCCAGCAGGGATGAGGGTGTGCCGGTCGCAGCGGGCATAAAGAAGCCGGAGCCCGGTCCGTCCAGGCCCGGACTAGGCTTCAGCCCGCTGCGGCCGGCGCGCCCTCGTCCCTGCCGCTCAACAGTTCGAATGAGTCACGTCTTGCTCAACGCCCGGTGGAGCACCTGACATGAGCGAAACACTGCTTTCTGCCCACGAGCTCAGCGTCCGCTTCGGCGGTGTGCTGGCCGTCAACAAGGTGAGCTTCGACGTGCGGCGCGGCGAGGTGTTCACCTTGATCGGCCCCAACGGTGCCGGCAAGACGACCGTCTTCAACCTGATCAGCCGCCTGTACACGCCGACCACTGGCTCGATACAGTTCGAAGGCAAGCCGCTGAGCCGCGTGCCGCCGCATCAGGTGGCCGGCCTGGGCATTGCGCGCACCTTCCAGAACATCGAGCTGTTCGAGCATGCGACGGTGCTGCAGAACCTATTGATCGGCCGCCACATCCACCATCCGCGCAGCCTGTGGCGCGAGCTGCTGTTCACGAATCGTGTGCGCGAGGCCGAGCGCCAGACCCGCCACAAGGTCGAGGAGGTGATCGACTTTCTGGACCTGGCCCACTACCGCGACACGCTGGTTGCCGGCCTGCCGTATGGCGTGCGCAAGGTGGTGGAGCTGGCCCGCGCGCTGGCCACTGAACCGAAGCTCTTGCTGCTCGACGAACCATCGTCCGGCCTGAACGCCGAGGAGACCAATGACATGGCCTTCTGGATCCAGGACATCCAGAAAGATTTGGGCATCACCGTGCTGATGGTCGAGCACGATATGTCCCTGGTGTCCAAGGTCTCGGACCGGGTGCTGGCGATGAACCAGGGCGAGCGGGTGGCGATGGGCTCGCCGGCCGAGGTGCAGGCGGATGCGGCGGTGATCGAGGCCTATCTGGGCACGGCTGATGATGCATCGTCGTTGCGGAGGCCCGTCGCATGAGCACCGTGATCCTGAAGCTGTCGAATGTGGAGAGCGCCTATGGCCCGATCAAGGCCGTCAAGGGTGTCAGCCTGCAGGTGCGCCAGGGTGAGATTGCCACCGTGCTGGGCGCAAATGGCGCGGGCAAGTCGACGATCCTGAAGACGATCTCGGGCATCCTCGATCCGCGCAAGGGCACCATCGACTTCAAGGGCGAGAACATCACCGCCATGGACCCGGCGCTGATCGTCCAGCGCGGCCTGAGCCACGTGCCGGAGGGGCGCGAGGTGTTCCCGCTGCTGTCGGTGCGCGACAACCTGGCGATGGGCGCCTACACCCGGCGCGACCCCGACGGCGTGGCGCGTGACCTGGCCCTGGTGTTCGGCTATTTCCCGATCCTGAAGGAGCGGGCGCTGCAGCCGGCCGGCCTGCTGTCGGGTGGGCAGCAGCAGATGCTGGCGATCTCGCGGGCGCTGATGGCGGCGCCCGATCTGATCTTGCTCGACGAACCCAGCCTGGGCCTGAGCCCTAAGCTGACCAAGGAGATCTTCGAGATCGTCGTGCGCATCAACCGCGAGCGCGGCACAACGATGCTGCTGGTCGAGCAGAACGCGAACATGGCCTTGAACGCGGCCGACTACGGCTACGTGCTGGAGAACGGCCGCATCGTCATGGAAGATACCTGCGCAAGGCTGCGCGAGAAGGACGACATCAAGGAGTTCTATCTGGGCATGAAGGAAACCGGCGCCCGCGAAGGCCAGCGCTGGAAGAAAAAGAAAACCTGGCGCTAGAACAGCTATGAGCAATCTATGGGATGCCAGTGAAGCGATGCCGACCAGCACACAGGGGCTGGCCGGCGAGACGCTGCCAGAGCTGTTCTGGAACGCGGTGGCGGCGCGCGGCGAGCGCGTCTTCATGCGCGAGAAGGTGCTGGGCCTGTGGCACAGCTGGAGCTGGCAGGAGACCGGCGTGGCGGTGCGCGAGATCGCCATGGGCCTGGCCGCCTTGGGCTTCGAGCCGGGCGACACGGCCTCGATACTGGCCAACACCGTGGTCGAATGGGTGCTGGTGGACGTGGCCATACAGTCGGCCGGTGGCGTGACCAATGGCATCTACCCGACCGATGCGCCGACCCAGGTGCACTATCTGTGCGAGGACTCTGCCACATCGGTGCTGTTTGTCGAAGACGAGGAGCAGCTCGACAAGGCGCTGAGCGTGCGCGCCCAGCTGCCGCTGCTGAAGAAGATCGTCGTTTTCGACATGGAGGGCCTGCACCGCTTCGAGGATCCGGGCGTGATCAGCCTGGCTGCGCTGCGCGAGCTGGGTCGTGCGCACGACCTGCAGCATCTGGGGCTGTTCGACACGCTCCGCGCCAGCCGCGGGCCCGAGGACCTGGCCATCCTGGTCTACACCTCGGGCACCACCGGCAAGCCCAAGGGCGCGATGCACAGCCATGGCGGCCTGGCGTTTTCGATGCGCCAGTCGATAGGCTGGCTGCCGCAGGACGCCCGCGACGAGCGCATGTGCTTTCTGCCGCTGTGTCATATCGCCGAGCGCATGGTCGGTGCCTATTCGGCGATCTACTCGGGCGCGGTGCTGAACTTCGTCGAGAACCCCGACACCGTGGCCGAGAACGTGCGCGAGATCGCACCGACGATCTTCTTTGCCGTGCCCCGCGTCTGGGAGAAGTTCTATTCCTCGGTGGCGATTGCCATCAAGGAGGCCACGCCGCTGCAGCAGTTGGCCTACGGTTGGGCGATCGGCGTCGGCGCACGGGTGGCCGAGAAGGTGCTGGCCAACGAGCCGGTCGATGGCGGACTGAAGGCGAAGTTCACTATCGCCCGCTGGCTGGCGCTGAACAATGTGCGCAAGCTGATCGGCATCCACCGCTGCCGGGCGCTGCTCACCGGCGCGGCGCCGATCTCGCCCGAGTTGATACGCTGGTATCTGAGCCTGGGCGTGCCGATGCTGGAAGGCTGGGCCCAGACCGAGTCCTGCGCCCTGGGCACGGTGATGCTGCCCAACCAGCTGCGGCCGGGCACGATAGGCCGCGCGGCCGATGGCGTCGAAGTCAGGCTGGACCCGGCCACCTCCGAGCTCTTGATACGCGGCCGCAATGTCTTCATGGGCTATCTGAACCAGCCGCAGAAGACGGCCGAGACGATAGACGCGGACGGCTGGCTGCACACCGGCGATGTGGGCACGGTCGATGCGGAAGGGTATTTCCGCATCACCGACCGGATGAAGGACATCATCATCACCGCTGGCGGCAAGAACATCACGCCCAGCGAGCTGGAAAACGAGCTGAAGTTCTCGCCCTACATCACAGACGCGGTGGTGATAGGCGACAAGCGTGCGTTTCTTACCGTGCTGATCATGATCGACCAGGAGAACGTCGAGAAATTCGCCCAGGACCATGACGTGCCCTTCTCCAACTACACCAGCCTGACGCGCACGCAGCAGGTGCAGGACCTGATACAGGCCGAGCTGGACAAGGTCAACAAGAAGTTCGCCCGCGTCGAGCAGATCAAGCAGTTCCGGCTGCTGGAGAACCAGCTCAGCGCCGAGGACGAGGAATTGACGCCGACGATGAAACTCAAGCGCTCGTTCGTGCAGCAGAAGTACGCAGCGTTGATCGATTCGATGTACCGTGGTGGTTGATTGACCGCCCACAACAAGGAGACAGTGATGAAGCAGCAGCAGTTCTCAGTCTTGGTCTGTGCCGCCGGCTTGAGCCTGGGGTTAGCCTCTGGGCTGGCGCAGGCGCAGTCCCAGGGTGTCAACAAGGACGAAATCGTCGTCGGCTCGATCCAGGATCTGTCCGGCCCGCTGGCCGGTTTCGGCAAGCAGATACGCCTGGGCATGAATCTGCGCATCGACGAGATCAACGAGCAGGGCGGCGTCAACGGCCGCAAGCTCAAGCTGGTGATCGAGGACTCCGGCTACGACCCCAAGCGTGCCGTGCTGGCCGCGCAGAAGCTGGTCAATCAGGACAAGGTCTTTGCCGTCATCGGCCATCTGGGCACGGCCGGCAATATGGCCGCCATGCCGATCCAGTTCGAGAAGGGCGTGATCAACTTCTTCCCGATCACCGCCGCGCGTGAAATGTACGAGCCGCTGCACAAGCTGAAGTACTCGTTCGCCGCCACCTACTTCGACCAGATGCGCCTGGCCGTGCCGAAGCTGGTCAAGGAAAAATCTGCCAAGAAGGTCTGCAGCATCTACCAGGACGACGAGTTCGGCCTCGAGGTGCTGCGCGGCGCCGAAGCCGGGCTGAAGACCGCCGGCATGGAGATGGCCGAGAAAACCAGCTTCAAGCGCGGCGCGACCGAGTTTTCGTCCCAGGTGGCAAGGATGAAGGCCGCAGGCTGCGACTTCGTCGTGCTGGGCACCATCATCCGCGAGACGATTGGCACCATCGGTGAGTCGCGCAAGACCGGCTTCAACCCGACCTTCCTCGGCTCCAGCGCCGCCTACACCGACCTGATCCACAAGCTCGGCGGCAAGGCCATGGACGGCCTGTACGCCACGATGACGGTACAGAACCCCTATCTGGACGAGGCCTCGCAGCCGATACGCTTCTGGGCCAACAAGTACAAGACCAAGTACAACGACGACCCGACGGTGTTCTCGATCTATGGCTACAACGCCATCGACGCCTTCATCCGCGGCGCGCAGAAAGCTGGCAAGAACCTGACCACCGATGCCTTCGTCAAGGCCATGGACACCATGGTCATCCCGCCCGACATCTTTGGCAGCGCCGAGGGCACGTTCAGCCCCACCAAGCACCTGGGCAGCGACGTCTCGCGGCTGTCGCAGCTGCAGGATGCGAAGTGGAAGGTGGTGTCGGACTACGTCAAGCCTTGACGGCCGATATAGCCCCGCACTGAACAAGGCCGCCCCAGGGGCGGCCTTGTTTCATCAGATACCGGTGTGCTGGTCTTCATGGGTGTTCCGCAGTGAAGTCAGGGCAAATACCCTGCTTATGACACGGCGTCTTTCATATAGTCTGCCTACCTTGTCTATGGAGGGGGATATGAAAAAAAGCAATCACTTGGTATTGACCTATTTGCTTGCGACCGCTTTCTGCTGTTCTCCGGCTTGGGCGGGCAGTTACCAGGTTCATGAGTTGACACGCAGCGGCTACAACGCGATGCTTTTGCGAGACATCAACAACGTGGGTGACATGCTGGGGGTCTCGTCGTCGTATGAGACCGGCGTGAGCAAGACCTTCATCTACTCAAATGGTGGGTTTTTTGATTTGCCCGCGTACGGAGAGTCAGGCTGGGGCTTCGGTGCCAAAGGGCTCACCGACGACCGTGTCGTCGTCGGCACCTTGACAAGCAGCGTGTATTCTGGCTCCGAGATGAAGGGGGGGATTCTCGCCAACAACGTATATCAAACCGTCACCTTGCCCGACGCCACCGATGTTCAGTTGTCCGGTGTTTCGCCGGACGGGCACTTCGTCACCGGACGGGCGTTTGTTCGCGATGCTGAGAACAATCCGGTCCCCCTGTACGGCTTTGTACTGGACCGATGGACTCAGGTGGTGAAGAAACTGGATGGCCTGCCGGAGATACTGAGCCCGAACAGTATCAACAACGCGGGTGTGCTTACCGCGTGGGGTGGCTTCCTGTACGACATTCACACGGACACGTATCAGCAGTTGCACTCGGCCGATGGAGGCACCTTCGTGCCCTATGAGTTATCGGATGCCGGTTTTCTCGCCGCTTACAGTTTTCCCGGCTACTTCAATCCCACCCCCGAAGCTGCTTACGCTGGGCGCTTGGGTGCGCTTGAGAAGCTGGAGATTGAGGGGGCCAGCGTTGCGTTTGGCGTGAACAACGCTGGGACAGTGGTGGGCATCTACGGGGACAACCTCATGGACAGCACATCGACGCGTGCCTTCTATGCCGTGGCCAGCGTGCCCGAACCTGCTACCTGGGCGCTTTGGCTTGGGGCAGGTCTGGTGCTGGGCATCGCGGCGTCGCGTAGGAAGCGGGCAAGGTCACCGGCCGGCTGAACTTACGGCGCGCCCAGACTCAGCCTCACCAACCGTCCCTTGCGCCCCAGGTCCTCGTTGACCGTCAGCCAGATGCGGCCCTGGGCATCTTCGGTCAGCGAGGTCACCTGCGTGGTGGCGTCGCTGCCTGCGGGCTTCACATAGCCCGGCAGCAGGGCGGACAGCTCGGTCCAGCGTTCGCCGCCATCGTCGCTCCAGGCCAGATAGGGCTTGCCGGCGGCCTTGTCGAAGCCGGCGGCGATGGCACGGTTCGGCTTGCCGGCCGGTGACAGCAGGGCGGTGATGTAGGGGTAGCCGGTGCCGCCGCTCAAGGGTTGGCGCAGCACGAACTTGAAGGCCTGGCCGCCGTCATCGCTGCGCAGCAAACCGCCCTCGACGCCGACGAACACGCGCTGCGTGCCCGGCACCGACTCGATGAAGTGCACATTGCGGTTCTCCAGCTCGGGCAGCTGCATCGGTAGCGGGTTGGGCGAGGTGAGCTGGCCGCCGTCAACGCTGAGCCCGTAGGCCCGCACATAGGCCATGTCCAGCGGGCATTCGCCGCCCACCAGCACCCGCGAGCCGACGATGTGGAAGGACTGGTGGGTGCAGATCATCGAGTCCATCTGGCCCAGCAGAGGGCGCCAGTGCGCGCCCTGGTCGTCGGACACCAGCAGATTGGGCCCGGCGCCGGCGTTGCTGAACAGGCGTGAGCCCACGGACTTCAGCTCGCTGGCCCACATCGTGTCGCAATAGCCCGGGTAGCAGACCTTGAGGCCGGCATCCTTGGGCAGCCAACTGGTGCCGGTGCTGTCCAGCAGGCATAGCGTGTGCTGGGCATCGCTTTGAGCGGGCCCCTGCAGCAGCCAGGTCTTGCCGCCGGCGCGCTGCAGTATGCCGGCATCGAGCCGGTCGCCGCTGGGGTTGGCGGGCAGTGCGCAGGCGCCCATGTCCAGTGCCTGCCAGGCGGTACCGACCGTGATGGCCGCATCGGTGCGCATCACGCGGCTGGGCTGGGTGTCGCTGTTCGATTGGGACAGATAGGCGTGGCCTCCATCGAAGACGATGCTCTGCAGACCGCGGTCGGTGCTCAGCATCAGCTCGACCTTGGTGGGCTCCGGGTCGTTGGTGCTGCCGCCACAGGCAAACAGCAGCGGGGCGATCAAGGCGACCGCGAGCCAGGGGCGAACGCGGGTTGAGGGGCAATGGCGCATTGGCGACAGCGCTCGGACGAGCGTCATGTGGTTTTGATGCGTGGGATAATATCCCACTCACCATAACGTTTCATGACATCGTCGTGTCTTTGGGCGAAGACCGCCCGCGTTGGTTCGCTTACTTGCTCAGCGCCAGCTTGATGCCAAACCCGATCAGGAATACGCCGGCCACCCGTTCCAGCAGCTTGGAGATGGCCGGGTTGGCGCGCAGCCGCTCGGCCAGATGGTGGGTCAGCAGGGTCATCACCAGGCCGTAGGCGAAGGTCAGCGCGGCAATCGTCACCGCCATCGCCGCGAAGGTGCTCAGGCCCTGGTGGCGGGCCGGGTCGACGAAGAGCGGGAAGAAGGCCATGTAGAACACGATGGCCTTGGGATTGAGCAGGGTGATCAGCATGCCCTGGCGGAAGTACTGGCCGGGGCGTATTTCCAACAGCGGTGCGGCGCCCGGCTTGGCCTTGATCATCATGAAACCCAGCCAGGCCAGATAGGTCGCGCCCAGCCATTGCACGGCGGCAAAGACGTCGGGATGGGCATTCAGCAGCGCGGCAACGCCGGCCACGGCCAGCCACATCAGCACCTGGTCGCCGGCGATCACGCCCAGCGTCGCGGCCAGGCCGCCGGGGATGCCGCCCTTGCCGGTGGAGGTGATCAGGGCCAGGTTGCCCGGACCGGGAATCACCAGGAAGATGATGATGGCAGCGACGAAGGCGCCGTAGTCTGCGATGCCGAACATGGGGTGCTCCTGAGCCTTGCTTGCTTGGAAGCGGCCAGCTTAGCGCAAGGCCCCGAAATCGCCGCTTGACAGCAGCTCCATCAACATGTGACCATATTGGCACATATGAGTGCCGCACCGAATCCCGATCAACTCGATGCGCTGTTCTTTGCGCTGGCCTCCGAGCCGCGTCGACGCATGCTGGACGCGCTGAAGCAGGAGCCCGGCTGCAATGTCAACCACCTCTGCGAGTTGCTGGAGGCTGACCTGGGGCGCTTTGCCGTGATGAAGCACATCGCCACCCTGGAGCGCGCCGGCTTGGTGATCGCCGAGCGCGTGGGCCGCGAGAAGCTGCTGTGGTTCGACCCCACGCCGATCCACTGGATACATGAGCGCTGGACCACGGAATACAGCGCCTACTGGGCGGCCCAGCTGACCCAGCTCAAATACAGCGCCGAGGGGGCGCTGGTCACACCCTTGCCTAAGCGCAAGAAAGCAGGAGGCCGCCATGGCTGATGAGACCCCCGACGCGGTGTTCCGCATCCTGATCAAGGCCGACATCCAGCGCGTCTGGCATGAGCTGACCAAGACCGACGCCGCCCAGGGCGCTGTATTCAATGCCTGGCTGCACACGCGCGGCGCCCTGGTGCCGGGGGCGGCGATGCAGATGCGTACCGGCACCGGCAAGCATGTGCTGGTGGTCGGCGAGGTGGTCGAGTTCAAGCCGCCGCACCGCTTCGTGCACACCCACCGCTTCACCCAGCACGACGATCCGGTCTGCCAGGTGGCCTATGAGCTGAAGCAGGTCGGCGCCAGCGTCGAGGTGACGCTGCGCGTGATCGGCATGCCGCCCGGCACCGCCACGGCCAAGAGCATGCAAAGCGGCGGCACGATGATTCTGAACAGTCTCAAGTCCATCGCCGAGACCGGCCGGCCGCCCGTGGGCATTCGGCTGATGTACCTGATGTTCGACTGGCTGGAGTTCGTGCTGCCGGCCAAGACCCAGTCCCGCCACTGGCCGCTGTGAGCCAAGCCAAAAGGAGACGACAATGAGCGATCCCAATGCCGCGCTGCAGACCCAGCTGCGCAATATCGAGGCCAGGACCGGCCACAACCTGGCCAGCTTTCGCCAGCTGCTCGCCGCCAGCGGCCTGGCCAAGCATGGCGAGAAGCGCAGCCTGCTGATGCAGACCCTGGGCCTGGGCTATGGCGATGCCAACACCGTTGTCACCCTGGCCTCGCAAGACCCGACCCCGGCTGCCGAGGCCGATCCGCTGGATGCGATCTACACCGGTCCCAAGGCCCATCTGCGGCCGCTGCACGAGGCGGTGATCGCCGCCATCAACGCCTTCGGCCCCTACGAGATAGCGCCCAAGAAGGCCAATGTGAGCCTGCGCCGCAAGAAGCAGTTCGCCACGCTGGGCCCGGCCACCAAGGACTTGCTGGAGCTGGGCCTCAACGTCAAGCAGCTGCCCGAGCATTCCCGGCTCAAGGTCATTGCGCCGGGCGGCATGTGCCAGTACAGCACCCGTCTGGGCAAGCCCGAGGACATCGACGCCGATCTGCTGGCCTGGCTGCGCGCGGCCTTTGACGCCGCCGGCTGAGATAACTGTCAGACCAGGCGTTTTTGCAGCGTCTGGACCAGGGCCTCCAGGCCTAGCTGCAACTGCCTGGCTGCCTCGGCCAGGGCCGTTGGGTCGTCGGGCATGGTTGACAACTGCTCCAGGCGCGCGGCCAGCGCCTGTACTGCCGTGGCGCCAATGGTCGCGCTGGCGCCGCGCAGCGAGTGCGCGGCCTGGCGCAGTGCCTCGGCGGTGGCCGCCTCGCCGGCCAGCGCGGGCAGGCCCGGGCCGTACATCTGCACGAACTTGCCCAGCACCGCGCGGTAGATGGGCCAGTGGCCGCCACAGGCGTGCAGGCCGGCGTCGGCGTCGAGCCCGGCAATGTCGGCCAGCAGCCGTGTCTCGGTCTGCGCATAGGCTGTCGGTGCGGGCTCGGCAGCCTGCCGCGCGGGCAAGCCCTGAGGCAGCCAGCGCAGCAGCGCTTCATACAGCAGCCGGGGGTCCACCGGCTTGGCCACATGATCGTTCATGCCGGCCGCCAGGCAGGCCTCACGGTCCTCGCCGAAGGCATGGGCCGTCATCGCCAGAATCGGCAGCTGTCGGCCTTGGGATCGTACAGGCAGCGCGCGCAGGGCCCGGGTTGCTGCCAGACCGTCCATCTCGGGCATCTGCACATCCATCAGCACCAGCGCATAGGTCCGCCGCTGGGCCAAGGCCAGCGCCTCGCGGCCATTGCCTGCCACGTCCACCGCCAGGCCGACGGCCTGCAACAGGGCCGTGGCCACCTCCTGATTGATCAGATTGTCCTCGGCCAGCAAGACGCGCAGGCCCGGCGCCAGGCGACGCAGAGCCTGCTCGGTTTCGCCGCTGGCCTGGGACTCCGGCACCATTTGGGGCAAGGCGTTGACCAGCAGCTGCAGCAGGGCATCGTGCAGGCTGGAGCGCGACACCGGCTTGATCAGCAGCCTGCTCACGCCCAGCGCATGGGCCTGGCCCCAGAGCTGCGGGTCATCCTGGGCGCTGACCATCACGCAGGCCGGACGCGAGTCTGCACCACCGGGCGCCTGGCGCAGTCGCCGCACCAGCTCCAGACCGTCCATGCCCGGCATCAACCAGTCCAGCACCAGCACGTCGTAGGGATGGCCGCCGGCCCGGGCCTGGGCCAGCAGCTGCAGCGCCTGCGCGCCCGACTCGGCCGTATCGGTGTGCAAGCCCAGCCCGCGCAGCATCTCGCTCAAGGCTTCTCGGGCCTCGGGAAGATCGTCCACCACCAGGCCGCGCAGGCCCGCCATCGAGGCATTGCGCAGCGTTGGCTGCTCCCCGCTGGCATGGGCCAGCTGAACCTCCAGCCAGAACTGGCTGCCCTGGCCCGGCACGCTGTGGACGCTGGCCGTCCCGCCCATCAGCTCGGCCAGTTGGCGGGTGATGGCCAGGCCCAGGCCGGTGCCACCAAAGCGGCGGGTGGTCGAGCTGTCGGCTTGCTCAAACGCGTTGAACAGGCCGCCAAGCTTGTCTGCGGCAATGCCGATGCCGGTGTCGCGCACCCCGAAGCGCACGCGCAGGCCGGCGGGCGTGTCGCTGAGCAGATCCGCCCGCAGGGTGATGGAGCCGCTCTCGGTGAACTTGACCGCATTGCTGAGCAGGTTCAGCAGCGCCTGCGACAGCCGGGTCGGGTCACCGCGCAGCAGGCCCGGCATGTGGTCGGTGTCCACCACCAGTTCGAGGCCTTTCTCGTGGGCCTTGTCGGCCACCAGGGCCAGGGCGCGGGTGAGCATGGAGTCGAGCGAAAAGTCCACCTGCTCCAGCTTCAGCTTGCCGGCCTCGATCTTGGACAGGTCGAGGATGTCGTTGATGAGGTTCAGCAGGTGCTGGGCGGCGTCGGCCACCTTGCTCAGGCGCTCGCGCTGCTGGGGCAGCGGCTGTTCGCGCAGCAGCAGATGGGTCAGACCGATGATGGCATTCATCGGCGTGCGGATCTCGTGGCTCATATTCGCCAGGAAGGCGCTCTTGGTGCGGGTCGCCTGCTCGGCCCGGTCCAGTGCCTCGGTCAGCGCCTGATTGAGCTGCTGCAGGCGCTGCTCGGCGGCCTTGGCGGCGGTGACGTCGATGGTGTGCACGAAAAAGCCCAGCACCTGGCCTTCGCGCAGGTCGGGGATGTAGTGCAGACGGGTGATGGCGGGCGTGCCGTCAGGGCCCCGCTCCTCGCGCTCGAACGTCTGGGCCTCGCCGTTCAGCGTGGCCTCGATCCGCTGCGCCTGCAGGCGCCGGCGCTCGGGGCCGAAGATCTCCTCGGCGGTACGGCCCAGCACCTGCTCCGGCGTCTTGCCGAACCACTCGAAGAAGGTGCGGTTGGCAAAGCGGCAGCGCATCTCGCGGTCCCAGTAGACGATGCGGCCGGGGCTGTTGTCGGCGATGGTGCGCATGAACTGCTCGGCCTGGGTCAGCGCCGCGTTGAGCTCGGCGACCCGGCGTTCGGACTGCTTGACCTCGCTGACGTCGGTGGCAAAGAAGAAGTAGCCGCGCACCTGGCCCTCGCGCACATCGGGCAGGCGGTAGCTCCAGAAGTGGCCTTGCCTGCCGCCGGCACCGGGCATGTCGTAGCTGCCCGCCAAGGTCTCGCCGGCCAGCAGCTTGGCGATGCTGGCCTGCTGGCGCTCGAAGAAGGCCTCGCCCAGCACCTCGGGGATGCGCAGCCCCAGCACCTCGTCGCGGCTGCGGCCGAACCAGGCCAGATAGGCGCGGTTGGCAAACTGCAGACGCAGATCGCGGTCCCAGTAGGCGATCAAGGTGGGCTGGTTGTCGGACACGGTGCGCACAAAGGCGTCGCTCTCCTCGCGCTCTTGCAGCGCCTGCTGCAGGGCCTGGGTGCGCGAATCCACCAGCTCCTGCAGATGGTGGCGGTGGCGGTCAAGCTCACGGTCGGCCCGGGCGCGGGCCCGCTCGGCCCGGTAGACGGCGGCGCAGATCGCGCCCAGCAGCAGCACCGACAGCGCCAGGCCGACGCGGAAGACCAGGTCCAGGTGGGCGGCCAGTGCCGACAGTTCATGCCTGACCCTCTTGTCCAGCTGCGCCGCCGTCTGGTTCAGCTGGTACATGGCCAGGCGCATGTCCAGCCTCAGGTCATAGGCAGAGCCGCCATCCTCGGCATCGGTCTGGCGCAGCAGCTGGCGCATTGCCTCCACCCGGTTGCGCAGGGCCTGCGACTCCGGGATGTCGGCGTCCAGCGACCTTGCGCTCCGCTCATAGGCATCCAGCGCCTGGGCGAGCAGGGCCAGGCCTTGCTCGCGCTGCCAGGGCTCGTCGGCCGAACCGCCGAGGGATACGTGCAAAAAACCCGTGGCCAGGTCATCACCGGCGCGGCCCAGATCCTGCACCAGCGCGGTTGCATGTTCCATCCGGTCATGCTGGTAGAAGTGAAGCCCTGCGATCAGCCCCGAGACCAGCAGGGCGCTGGCCAGGCTGATCCAGATCCAGGCGCTGCGCCGGTGTGCCGCCGGCAAGGGGGGCGTGGCAATCATCGCTTGAGCAACTCCTCAACACGCACCTCGCCGCCGAGGTCGTCACGGGCAAAACCGAAACGGCGCACCAGGCGGGCGTGTTCGGCGCTGCCTATCCAGCCGCGCTGGGCCTGGTTCCAGGCCTGCTGCAGTCCGAGGTCCTCGCGGTGGAAGGCGAATGCCACCCAATCCGCATGGGCGACTGGACTCTCTGGCCCCAGATCGGGCAGGGCATCGAAGGCTTCAGGACTGCTATTGGCAATCCAGCGGGTGGTCGGCAGTGACAGGGCCAGCCCGTCGGCCGCGCCCTTGGCCAGGGCAGAGCGGCCCGCCTGGGCATCGGGCACGGCCAGCATCAAGGCCTTGGGCAGGCCCAGTTCGCCCAGCCGCTGCTGTTCGACGGAACCCTGCAGGACCGCGATCATCACGTCGCGGCGGCCGGCCGCCGCGCGATAGGAACTGAGGCCCTTGGGATTGCCCTTGCGCACCAGCCAGCCTGGCAGCACGCGCACGCTGGGGTCGGCATAGCGGAGCTTGTCGGCACGCTCGGCGGTGACGAACAGGCCGGCGGCAATCATGTCGAAGCGACGCTCGTTGAGGCTGGGGATCAGCTCACCGAAGGGCACCTGCACCCACTGGATGCGGTTCAGGCCCAGGCGTGCGGCGATGCGACGTGCCGTCTCGGGTGACTCCCCGGTGACCTCGGCGCCGGGCCCGACCAGCGCATAGGGGGCTTCGACGGCATAGCCGACGCGCAGCACGCCGCGCTCCTGCAGGCGTTCCAGTGAGGTGTCATGTGCGCGGCCCAGCACCAGCCAGATCAGCGCCGGCGACAGGACTCCCAACAGCAGCAGGATCAGCAGGCGCGGCCAGCTCCAGCCCCCCTTCATGAGTCGGCCTCGCACCGCGGCCGCACGCTCACATGGCTGTCCACCATATCGACGGCTCCCTGATATTTTGTGTCGATGGGGCAGATTAGCAGAGGGTTCTCCCACTGGGGCGAAAAACTGCGGGCTGTGGCATCGGCGCCCCGCCCGGTCCCCTCAAGGGGGGCAGGGCAGGTCCAGGCGCTCGACCACGGCGCTGCCGGCTGACTCGTGGCTGCTGCCCGCCGTGGGCGAGCCGCCAACCACATAGATCGCAGCTCCGAATGGCAGGGCACGGGCGAAGTTGCGCGGCGTGGGCATGGGGTTCAGCGCCTCCCATTGCCGGCTCTCCGGACGCAGTCTCAAGACCTCGCCCAGGCTGGTGTGGCTGGCCTGGGACTCGCCGCCGAACAGCAGCAGGCCACCGCAATGGCTCACGGCGCCGGCGGTGCCGCGCGGCGAGATGTCCGGGCCGCGGCTCCAGCTGTCGGTGCCCGGCTCGTAGACATGGACCTCGCCAAAGTCCTGATGGCCGCTGCGCCCGCCAATGGCGTAGAGCCGGCCGCCCAGCACGGTCACCGCCGGGCTGCCCTGGGCCCGCGGCAGTGGTGCCAGGTCTTGCCAGCGCTGCGTCGCCGGGTCATAGCGCGTGTGCAGGTTCAGTGTGCGTTCGGAGTTGCCGCCGCCGATGATGTGGATGCGCCCGTCCAGCACCGCCGCCCCATGGCCGCCGCGTGGGGCCGGCAGCGGTGGGGCCTCGCTCCACTGCGCAGTCTTGATGTCGTAGCGCAGCACCTGGCTGCTGGGCAGATTGCTGCTGCTGCCGAAGCCGCCGATCAGATAGATCTGGCCCTGAAGGAGGACCGCCGCCGGAGCGTTCAAGCCCTGGCCCGGCAGGCGTCCGATCACTTGCCACCGACTGCCATCGAAACGTTCGATCTCCAGCACCGGGCGTCCGCCGGCCCCGGTGCCCGCCAGCGCGAACAGGGCCTGCTCGTCGCCGACCACCGCATGGGCGGCGCGCGCCTGCAGCATCGGCGGCGCTGCGCTCCAGCTGCCCCTGGGGTCCGGCGTGGCATGGGCCGGGCTCAGCAGGGCAGTCAGGGCAAGCAGCAGCAAGCGTGCAGGCATCATGTGGCACTCCGTGAGCAGATCGCGACAGCAGGATTTTGCTCGGTTGCCGCGAGCGATGCGCGATTCGCACCGTTTCGAGGCGCTTCGTTCGCCTGTTGCTTCACAATCGTCCGCCACTGGAGAACTGACCATGACGACCCTGGACCTGAGCCGCTTTCCCCGCCGCATCTACAGCCATGGCGCCACGCCGATCGAGGCGCTGCCGCGCTTCAGCGCCGCGCTCAATGAGGGCCGGCCCGGCCCCGAGATCTGGCTCAAGCGTGACGACATGCTGGGCCTGGCGCCCGGCGGCAACAAGACGCGCAAGCTGGAGTTTCTGGTCGCCGAGGCACTGGCCCAGGGGGCCGACACCCTGATCACCTGCGGCGCGCCGCAGTCCAACCACTGCCGCATCACCCTGGCCGCCGCCGCCAAGGAGGGCCTGCGCTGCCGCTTCGTGATCGAGGAGCGGGTGGCCAACAGCTACCGAAAAGAGGCCAGCGGCAACAACTTCCTGTTCGAGCTGATGGGTGTGGAGGCGATCACCGTGCTGCCCGGCGGCAGCGCGATGGGCCCGGCCATGCAGGCGGTGGCCGACGAGCTGGAGGCTCAGGGCCGCAAGGGCTACATCATTCCCGGCGGCGGCTCCAACGCGCTGGGCGGCCTGGGCTATGTGGTCTGTGCCCAGGAGCTGAAGCAGCAATGGGCGGAGCAGGGCCTTAACTTCGACCATGTGGTGCTGGCCTCGGGCAGCTCGGGCACGCATGGCGGCCTGCTGGCCGGCTTTGCCGCGCTGGGCATTGCGGCGCCCATCCTGGGCATTGGCACCAGCCGCGATCCGGTCGATCAGGACCCACTGGTGCACAAGGAGGCCCAGGCGGTGGCCGATCTGCTGGGGTCGGGGCTGAACATTCCGCGCGAGGCGGTGGTGACGGTGGGCGGCTACTGGCAGCCCAAGTATTCGGTGCCGACACCGGCCATGGTCGAGGCGGTACGGCTGATGGCTCGCAGCGAGGGCGTGCTGATCGACCCGGTCTATACCGGCAAGGCGATGGCCGGCCTGATGGACCTGGTGCGCAAGCAGCGCTTCAAGCCCAGTGACCGCATCCTGTTCCTGCACACCGGCGGCGCGCCGGCCCTGCATGCCTATGAGGATGTCTTGCTGAGTCGCTGAGCGCACAAGTCACCGGGAGGTCATGCCCCTGTCAAACGGTCTGGCGAGCATCATCTGTCGGCCCCCTCGGGGCTACAACAACAGGAGACTTCGCCATGTCCATTTTGAAATTGCGTTTGACCGGCTGCGCCAGCGCCGTCGTGCTGGCCTTGGCCGGCGTGCTGGCCACCGCGCCGGCCTTTGCCGCCGACCCCATCGTCATCGCCCACCGCGGCGCCAGCGGCTATTTGCCCGAGCACACCTTGGCCGGCTACGAGCTGGCCGTCAAGCTGGGCGCCGATTACATCGAACCCGATCTGCAGCTGACCCAGGATGGCGTGTTGGTCGCCATCCATGACGACACGCTGGATCGCACCACCAATGTGGCCGGCCTTTTCGCCAAGCGCAATGGCGGCTACAAGGTGGCCGACTTCACGCTGGCCGAGGTCCGCACCCTGACCGTCAAGCCCACCGGCACCGGCAAGACCAGCTATCCCGGCTTCACGCCCACCGACGCCAGCTTCAAGATCCCGACTTTCCAGGAGGTGATCACCCTGGCCAAGCAGCAAAGCCTGTTGGCCGGACGCACCGTGGGCATCTATCCGGAGGCCAAGCAGGCCGATCCGGTGATGGAGAACAAGATCCTGTCCACGCTGATACTGAACGACTATGCCGGCAAGTCCGACAAGGTCTTCATCCAGTCCTTCAGCGACGCGACCGTGCGCAGCCTGGACGTCAAGCAGCAGGCCCTGGGCCTGGACATGGCCCTGGTGCAGCTGGGTGTGGCCGTGACCGGCGCCGATGGCGTGGCCCGCATGGGCGTGTTGGGCGGCCCCGGCGGCCTGACCATCCTGTCGCTCAGCGACGTGGCCTCGTTTGCCGACGGCCTGGGCCTGCTGATCAACAACGGCACCTATGCCGTGACCAAGAGCTTCATCGACCAGGCGCACACCGCCGGCCTGGTGGTGCATGGCTGGACCTTTGCCAAGGCCGATGCCGGCTCGGCCGACACCGAGTACCAGAAGTACCTGGCCATGGGCATGGACGGCATGTTCAGCAACTACGCGGACCTGGCCACGGCCTCGCGCGACAAGTTCATCAGCGCCGTGCCCGAGCCCGAAAGCTATGCCCTGATGCTGGCCGGCCTGGCCCTGGTGGGTGGGTTGGCACGCCGCCGCGCCCGCGCGCTGGCCTGATGTCACGGAGCGCCGCGGTTCTTGCCGGGGCGCTCCGATGGCGGGCCGAGGTTTGGGATAGCATGGCAGCAGCCCCCAACCTCCACGAAGGTCGTCATGAACACCGAACGCCGACACTTTGTGCGCATCGCCTTTGATGCGCCGGCCCAGCTGACGACCATCCAGCACCGCTTCGAGGCCAAGGTGCTGGACCTGTCCTTCAAGGGTGCGCTGCTGAACCTGCCTCCGGAGGCCAAGGTGCCGGTAGGCGCGCCCTGCCTGCTGAGCGTGCGCCTCAACGACATGGAAGAGAGCATCGCCATGGCCGCCGAGGTGGCCTATGTGCAGGGCCACCATGTCGGCCTGCTGTGCCGCAGCATAGACATCGACAGCATCACCCATCTGCGCCGCCTGATCGAGGTCAATCTCGGCGAGCCGCACCTGCTGGAGCGGGAGCTGAAGGCGCTGATTTCGGCGTAGCCCGGATGGAATCCGGGGCCTGGTAGCGGGTGTTGCGCCGGCCCCGGATTGCCATCCGGGCTACGAGTCAACCCTCGGCCGCAATCTGCCGCAAGGCCTGCTCGAACACCTCGGGCGGCTGGCCGCCGGAGATCAGGTGGCGGTCGTTGATGATCACCGCCGGCACCGAGTTGATGCCCTGCTGCAGATAGAACTGCTGGCGCTGGCGCACATCGGCGGTGAACTCGTCCGAGGCCAGGATGGCGCGGGCGCGCTCCACATCGAGGCCGACCTGGGCCACCTTGCTCAGCAGCAGGGCATGGTCGCTGGGGTTCTGGTCTTCGGTGAAATAGGCGCTGAGCAGCGCATGCTTGAGCGCCGCCTGCTTGCCTGAGCCTTCGCCCTCGGCCCAGTGCAGCAGGCGGTGGGCGTCGAAGGTGTTGTAGATGCGGCTGCGCCCGCCCATGCTGAACTCGAAACCGACGGCCGCGCCACGGGCCCGGATTGCTTCGCGGTTCTGCGCGATCTGGGCCGGCGAGATGCCGTACTTCTGGCTCAGGTGTTCGGTGATGTCCTGGCCCTCGGGGGCCATCTTGGGATTCAGCTCGAAGGGCTGGAAGTGCAGCTCGGCCTGGATCTCACCGCCGACCCGCTCGAGCGCGGTTTCCAGTGATTTGAGGCCGATGGCGCACCAGGGGCAGGAGACGTCGGAGACGAAATCGATCTTCATGGGGTGATGCTTTCAAACAAGGGCTGGGTTTGCTTACCAGCTTAGCGGGTTGACACGGTAATAGCGGCTCAGCTGTTCGTACAGAGCCGGGTGACGTTGAGCCAGCGGCAGCGGTTGCTCGAAGAACACCTCGCTGGACACGGCAAAGAACTCGGCCGGGTCGGTGGCGCCATAGTGGCTCAGCAGCGACTCCTGGCCCTGCCGGGCCTCCCATTGCAGCTGCTGGAACTCGGCCTGCATGACCCGCGACCAGGCCTTGTACTGCGTGCGGGGCAGGCTGGGTGCGCCATTGGCATGGCCTTTTTCCTGGTCCAGCTGGTGGGCGAACTCATGGATCACCACATTGCGGCCGTCGTCGGCTATCGCCGCGCCTTCCAGTGCGTCCTGCCAGGACAAGATCACCTGACCCTGGGTCCAGGACTCGCCGGCCAGCACCTGGCGCTGCTCCTGCAGCACGCCCGCGCCATCGGTGGCCGGGCGATTGACTATGAAGGCGCCCGGGTAGACGAGGATCTGGCGCAGCTTGGGGAAGTAGCGAGGCCGGCGGCGGTTCAGCAGCAGCAGGCAGGCCTGGGCGGCGATGGTCACCCGCATCTCCGGCGTGACGACCAGGCCGTCGCACCCGATGAAGGCCTTTTCGGCCAGAAACACCTGCATATGGCGCTTGAGCTGCAGCTGCAGGTCCACCGGCATGCTCCTTACCTGGGGCACGCGACGCTTCAGGATCTCGCGCCATTCATTGGGGAAGGGCTGGCGGCGCAGGCGCTCACGGCGCTTTTCGGTCCACCAGGGTTCGCCCAGCAGCCAGGCCAGCGGCAGCAGGGTCAGCAGGCCAAGCATCAGAATAGGCACAGGGATTCCCGTCGTTCGTCTTGAAAACCCACATGGGTGCCGGTCGCGGGCATTTCAATAGCGCTGATTCAAGAAATCGAAGCCGTCTTGCCGCCCAGGCCGGGATTCCTGCGATTCGTCGGCCTTGGCTGCCGGCGAGCGCATGGTCTCTTGCATCTGCGGCCAGGGCGGTTAAGCTGCGCGCCTTCAACCGACCACCGTTCCCGGAGATGCCGATGTTGCGCCAGACCGTACTTGCCCTCGTTGTTGCGACCCTGCTTGCGGCCTGTGGCAAGACCCCTCCGGATGCCAAGGCCAAGGCTGACAAGGAGGCAGCCGCCCAGCCGCTGCTGATCGCGCCGGAAGACCTGAGCCGCCTCAGCATCGGTTCCTACGATTCGGGCCCGGTGATCACCGGCTCGATCCAGCCCGAGAAGCGCGCCGACCTGCGCGCCGAGGTGTCGGCCGTGGTGCTGCAGGTGCTGAAGGAGAACGGCGAGAAGGTGCGCCGCGGCGATCTGATCGCGCGGCTGGACGACAGCGCCATCCGCGAGAGCCTGTCTTCTGCCGAAGAGGCCGCCCGTGCCTCGGGCCAGAGCTTCGAGCAGGCCGAGCGCCAGTACCAGCGCCTGCGCACCCTGCAGGCCCAGGGCATGAGCTCGATGCAGGCGATGGAGGACGCCGAGGTGCGCCGCAACAATGCGCAGAGCGACCTGGTCGCGGCCAAGGCCCGCGTGGCCACGGCCCGCCAGCAGATCCAGCGCACCGAGGTGCGCGCCCCGTTCGACGGCGTGGTGAGCGACCGCAAGGTCTCGCCCGGTGACACGGCCCAGATCGGCAAGGAGCTGGTCAAGGTCATAGACCCGACCAGCATGCGCTTTGAGGGCCTGGTGTCGGCCGACCGCATGTCCGAGCTGAAGGTGGGTGAAACGGTGTTCTTCCGCGTCAACGGCTATGCCGACACCGATTTCCAGGGCAAGGTGCGCCGCATCGCCGCCGCCGCCAATGCCGCGACCCGCCAGGTCGAGGTGCTGGTGGACTTCACCGGCAAGGAGGCCCCGGCCGTGGCCGGCTTGTATGCGGAGGGCCGCGTGCAGACGCAGACCATCAGCGCGCTGATGCTGCCCGAGGCCTCGATCCAGCGCCAGGGCGACGAGGCTTTCGCCTGGCGGGTCAAGGATGGCCAGATCGCCAAGACCCCCCTCAAGCTCGGTGCGCGCGACGAGCGCCAGGGCCTGTATGTGGTCGCCAGCGGTCTGGCCGCCGGCGATGTGGTGCTGCGCCGCCCGACCAGCGCGTTGCAGGATGGCCGCAAGGTTGAGATGGCGAAGGCGGCAGCCGCATCGGCGGCTTCGGTTGCCAAGACTGGAGGCTGATATGTTTTTGTCCAATTTCAGCGTCAAGAAGCCGGTCGCGACGATCGTCATCATCATCAGCCTGATGTGCCTGGGCCTGCTGGCCCTGAAGAAGCTGCGCGTCAACCAGATACCGGACGTCGAGCAGCCGCTGATGGTGGTCAATATCGCCTATCCGGGCGCCTCGCCCGAGACGGCCGAACGCGAAATCATCAACCGCATCGAGAAGTCCCTGCTGAGCATCAACGGTGTGTCCGAGGTTCGCTCGACGGCGAGCGAGGGCAACGCCCAGTTCTTCATGGTCTTCAACTTCAACAAGAACATGATCGAGGCGGCGGACGATATCCGCAACGCCATCGGCGCGGTGCGCTACAAGCTGCCGCTGGAGATGCGCGAGCCGGTGCTGCGCCGCATCGACCCTGCCGCCCAGCCCATCATGCAGCTGGCGCTGTCCAGCAAGAGCCAGACCCATGCCGAGATCTCGCGCGTGGCCGAGGACCAGATCGCCGACAAGCTGCGCGGCATCAATGGCGTGGCCACCGTCAACGTCGATGGCGCGCTGACCCGTGAACTGAGTGTGCTGCTGCGGGCGCAGAAGCTGCGCGAGTTCAATGTCTCGGTGACCGAGGTCGTCAACGCGCTGCGCAGCCAGAACACCACCGCGCCGGTGGGCAAGGTGCGCGGCGCGATGGAAGACCAGAGCATCCGACTGCTGGGCCGGATCGAGAACCCGGCCGAGTTCGAGCAGATCGTCGTCAAGCGCATGGGTGCCGAGCTGGTCCGGCTGGGCCAGGTCGCGACGATACAGGACGGCTTTGCCGAGCGCACCAGCGTCAGCGTGCGCAATGGTTCGCCGAACGTGGGCCTGTCGGTGACCCGCTCGCGCGATGCATCCACCGTGTCCGTGGCCAACGAAGTGCGCAAGATGGTGGCCGAGATCCAGAAGGCCCTGCCCGCCGGCAGCACGCTGGAGGTCACGCAGGACGGCGGCAAGGACGCGCAGAACAGTCTCGACAATGTGATCCATGCGCTGGTCTTCGGCGCCGGCCTGACCATCCTGGTCGTCTATGTGTTCCTGAACTCCTGGCGCTCGACCCTGATCACGGCGCTGAGCCTGCCGACCTCGGTGATCGCCGCCTTCATCGCCGTCTGGCTGTGCGGCTTCACGCTGAACTTCATGAGCCTCCTGGGCCTGTCATTGGCAATCGGGGTGCTGATCGACGACGCCATCGTGGTGCGGGAGAACATCGTGCGCCATATGGAGCGTGGCGCCGACCGCGTCACCGCGGCGCTGAATGGCACGTCCGAGATCGGCATGGCCGTGGCCGCGACGACCTTCTCCATCGTCGCCGTGTTCGTGCCGGTGGCCTTCATGCCCGGCGTGTCGGGCGAATGGTTCCGGCCCTTCGGCCTGACCGTGGTGGCCTCGGTGCTGGTGAGCCTGTTCATCTCGTTCACGCTGGACCCGATGCTGTCGGCCTTCTGGGGCGACCCACCCGGACACCACCTGGCGCCGAAGAAGGGCATCTCCAAGTGGCTGCAGCGTTTCAATGAGTGGTTTGACCATCAGGCCGACCGCTACGGCAATGTGATTGCCTGGGCGCTGCACCACCGGATCTGGATGGCCATCTTTGCCGTCATGAGCTTCGTGCTGGCGATCTTCCTGCAGATGACCTTTGGTGGCTCCAGTTTCCTGCCGTCAAGCGACTACGGCACCATCGCCATCGAGGTGCGCACGCCCGCCAGCGCCAGCCTCGAGTACTCGAAGCTGAAGATGGCCGCGGCCGCAGCCCAGGCCTTCGAGATCAAGGAGACCAAGGCGACCAACAGCTATGTCAATGTCAGCGGTGGCCGCATCTATGTGGACCTGGGCAAGAGCTATGAGCGCACGCGCTCGGCCACCGAGATCGCCAAGGAGCTGCGCGAGAAGGTCTCGCGCCTGGTCGGCGCCGAGTATGTGGTGCTGGACGATCTGAACAACGGCGCGCAGAAGCCGGTGCAGATCCGCTTCCATGGCGCCGACTCGCGCAAGCTGCTGGAGATCACCAATGACTACATGGCTCAGCTGCGCCAGGTCAAGGGCGCGGTCGATGTGGGCCTGTCCGAGCAGGACCCGCAGGACGAGCTGCAGATCGAGCTGAACCGCGGCCTGGCCAACTCGCTGGGCATCTCGGTCGGCGATGCGGCGACGGCGCTGCGTGTGGCCTTTGCCGGCGTCGAGGTCGGCGACTGGGTGGACCCGAGCGGCGAGACCCGCGACGTGGCCGTTCGCCTGCATCCGGCCGACCGCGTGGACGCCAGCAATATCGAGCGTCTGCCCATCACCGTGGCCGGCAGCGGCACCATGGTGCCGCTGGAGCAGATTGCCACCGTGACGATGGGCAAGGGCCCGGCCAAGATCCAGCACTCGGACGGCAAGCGCATGATCGCCGTTTCGGCCAATGTGCAGGGCCGCTCGCCCGGCGAGGTGACAGCCGAGGCCAAGAAGCTGGCCGCCGCGATTCCGTTCCCGCCCGGCTACGGCATCGAGCTGGCGGGCGCGTCCAAGGACCAGGAAGAGGTGTTCGGCGCGATGGCCGTGGCCCTGGCCTCGGGCATAGGCCTGATGTACCTGATACTGGTGATGCAGTTCGGCTCGTTCACCGCGCCGCTGGGCGTGATGCTGTCGCAGCCGCTGTCGCTGATCGGCGTGGTCGTGGCGCTGCTGCTGACCAAGGGCACGCTGAACCTGATGAGCTTTATCGGCATCATCATGCTGGCCGGCCTGGTGGCAAAGAACGCGATCCTCCTGCTCGACGCCGCGCGTGCCGAAGAGGCCAACGGCGTGCCGCGCGAGGAGGCGCTGATGCATGCGGGCCGCAAGCGCTTCCGGCCCATCCTGATGACGACCTTTGCGCTGATAGCCGGCATGCTGCCGGTGGCAATTGGCATAGGCGAGGGCGGCGAGTTCTACCGCCCGATGGCCGTGGCCATCATCGGCGGCACGATCACCTCCACCTTCCTGACTCTGCTGATGGTGCCCAGCTTCTACGACAGCATCGAGATCGCGCGCGAGCGCATGGTCGCCAAGTTCGGGCGCCGGCAGCTGCGCTGGAACGCCGTTGTCGCCTTTGCGCTGACCTTTGGCGAGGCGATCCTGACGCTGCTGCTGCTGCGCTTCCTGTTCCGCACGCTGAAGCGGGGCGTGGGCCTTGTGCAGCGCCGTGGCGTCGCGGTGGCCAAGCCTGGGGTGGTGGGGGGCGAGTAAGAGCGCCGGCCCCAGCGATTCAGCGCAGGGCCGCCTGCACGAAGGCGGCAAACGCGTCCGCCGGCACCGGCCTGCTGAAGTGAAAGCCCTGGACCTCGTCGCAGCCCATGGCGCGCAGATGGTCCAGTTGACCGGCGGTTTCAACGCCCTCGGCAATGGTCTGCAGGCCCAGGCTGGCTGCCATGCCGATGATGGCGCTGACGATGGCCTTGTCCTCGGGGTCATCGGTGATGTCGCGCACAAAGGACTGGTCGATCTTCAGCTTGTAGATGCGGAACTTCTTCAGGTAGCTCAAGGACGAGTAGCCGGTGCCGAAGTCGTCGATCGACATGCGCACGCCGCGGTCATGCAGGTCGTTCATCACTGCGATGGCGCCCAGCGGGTCCACCATGGCCACGCCCTCGGTCAGCTCCAGCTCCAGCAGATTCGGCGGCAGCCTGGCCTCGTCGAGGATGCGGCTGACCAGGGCCGGCAGATCAGCATGGCGGAACTGCACCGAGGACAGGTTGACCGATATCGTGATCGGCGCCATGCCCGCCTCCATCCAGGCCTTGAGCTGCAGGGCGGCACTGCGCAGCACCCATTCGCCTATGGGCAGTATCAGGCCGCTGGTCTCGGCCACCGGAATGAACTCGGCCGGCGAGACATGACCCAACTCGGGGTGCTGCCAGCGCAGCAGCGCCTCGGCGCCAATCACCCGGCCGGTGCGCAGGCAGACCTGGGGCTGGTAGTGCAGGCTCAGCTGTTCGCGCTCCAGCGCGCGTCGCAGCGCATTCTCCAGCTGCAGCGCACGCACCGACTGGGCCTGCATCTCGCCGGTAAAGAAGCGGAAGTTGTTGCGCCCGTCGTGCTTGGCCCGGTACATGGCGATGTCGGCGCAGCGGCACAGGGTGTCGAAGTCCGCACCATCGCCCGGATACAGCGCGATGCCGATCGACGGCGTGACGGTGAGCTCGTTGTGCTCGATCTGGAAGGCCTGCGCGGCCAGCGCCATCACCTTGGTGGCCACATGGGCGGCGCCCTGGGCATCGGTGCCCGGCAGCACCAGGATGAATTCGTCGCCACCCAGCCGGGAGACCGTGTCCTGCTCACGAACGGCGGTCTTCAGTCGTTGGGCCAGCAGGGCCAGCAGCTCGTCGCCAACGCGGTGGCCCAGCGAATCATTGACGTTCTTGAAGTGATCCAGATCCAGAAACAGCAGGGCCAGCGGTTCCTGCTGGCGGCGTGCGATCTCAAGTGCCTGGTGCGCTCGATCGCTGAGCAGCACGCGATTGGGCAGGCCGGTCAGCGAATCGTAGTGGGCCAGCTGCTGGATGTGGGCCTCGGCCTGCTGCTGCTCCAGGACCTTCTGCTGCAGCGCGCTGACGGTCAGCTTCAGCTGCTGCGTGCGTTCATCGACCAGGTGCTCCAATTCATCCTTGGCCCTGACCAGCGCGCTTTCGGCATTCTTGCGCGCGGTGATGTCCATGGTGATCCAGATCGAGCCCTGCGACAGGTCGTGCGGGTCGATGGCCTTGCTGCGCACCTCGCAGTGCACAGCGGTGCCGTCCTTCTTGCGCAGCAGCATCTCGCCCTCGAAGGCCAGGCCCTTGGAGAAGGGCTCGTAGCAGCGGCGGCCGGCCTCGTTCCAGTCCTCGTCGGTCAGATACCACTGGCGCGAGGAGCTGCCGGCCAGCTCGCCCGGGGCATAGCCGAACAGGGCCTCGAAGCTGCGGTTGCACTGAGTGACCTTGCGGTCGCGCAGGAACACGATGCCCACCATCGAGTGGTCGAGTATCAGGCGCTGCTGGTGGGTGACGGTCTGCAGCTCGCTCTGCGCCTGCTTCTGCTCGTTGATGTCATCGACAATCCAGATCGAGCCATCCGCCGGATCGTCGGCATTGATCAGCCGGCCGGTCAGGCTGCACCAGAACAGTTCGCCGCTGCGGCGCCTCATCAGCCGCTCGGTCTTGTAGGTCTGGCCGGTGGCGAGTATCGGGTAGGCCTCGGCGCCCAGTTGCTTGAAGTCCCGCTCGCTAGGGTAGATGGCAATGCTGCTGGTGCCTATGGGGCCCAGCGGATCGTCGAAACCGTAGATCTCGGCATAGCGCTGGTTGCAGCGGACGATGGTGCGTTGCTTCACGAACACGATGCCGACGCCGGCGTTCTCGAGAATCACGTCGCGCTCGCGCAGTGCATGCAGCAGCTGCGCATTGACATCGGTGGCCGCTCGCGCCGGGGCGGGGGCCGTTCTCTCGGGTGGCGTGGCCATGAAGTCTCTCGTGGCTCTCTGCCTGCTGGGCAGGCGCCGGTGGGCTCGGGGCGAGTCTATACCCGGACATTCTGGCCCAGATGGGGCTGCAAGGTGGTGCTCAGGGTCGCGTCACGGGGGGCCGGTGCGTGCCAAAGTGGACAGCGGCCCGCCCCTTGGAGCCTCAGCTCACGATATAGGCCCCGGCGCCCACGCTGAGCAGCTTGCCGTCCTGGTCAAAGAACTCCATCCGCGTGGAGGCCACGCGGCTGCCCAGGCGCAGCACCTCGGCCCGGGCGGTGAAGCGTGGACCGGTGGCCGGGCGCAGATAGTCGATGCGCAGATCAATGGTGCCGAGCTTGCCGAAACGAGCCAGGCGTGCATTCACCGGCTCGTCCATATGGCGCGCGCCGATGGCCGCCATCGCGGCCAGGCCGCCCATCGCGTCCAGGGTGGCGCTGATCACGCCGCCATGAAGGCGCTGGTGCGTGTAGTGGCCGATCAGCTCGGGTTTCATCGCGATATGGGCCAGCACGTGGTCGGCCTCCAGCGCGTCGATGCGCAGGCCCAGCACACGGTTGAAGACGATCTTCTCCTCGAAAATCTCGCACAGCAGGCGCTGGAACTCGGGTTCGAACAGGGTGGAGGTGCAGGTCATGGAGGCATTGTCGGTCAACATTGTCCCAGCTGACGTGCAGCCAGCTCCTTCATGATCTCCTCGGCGCCACCGCCAATCATCATCACCTTGACCTCGCGGTAGATGCGCTCGCTCTTGCACCCCCGCATAAAGCCCATGCCGCCGAGGATCTGCACCGCCTGGTCGGCGCAAAACTGCATCGTTTGAGTGGCCTGATTCTTCAGCAGGCACAGATCGGCCACCCACTCGGGCGTGGTCAAGCCGGCCTCTTGCTGTGTGATCAGCGCAGCTATCCAGGCGCGGGTGGTCTGCACGCGCATGCGCATGTCCATCAGCTTGTGGCGTATCACCTGGTGCTCGATCAGGGGCTGGCCAAAGGTCTGACGCTGGCGGGCCCAGTCCAGCGCTTCATCGAGGCAGACCTGGGCGAACGCATTCGCGCCAACGGCCAGCATCAGTCGCTCGCCGTTGAAGTTCTCCATGATGGCGCGAAAGCCGTTGTTCTCGGCGCCGATCAGGTTCGCCGCCGGCACGCGGCAGCCGTTGAAGTGCAGCAGCGCGGTGTCGCTGGCCCACCAGCCCATCTTCTGCAGCGGGCTGCGGCTGAGGCCCGGTGTGTCGCCGGGCACGGCCAGCAGCGAGATGCCGCCAGCGCCCGGGCCGCCGGTGCGCACGGCAACGGTCAGCCAGTCGGCGCGCATGCCGGACGTGATGAAGACTTTTTCGCCGTTGACGATGTAGTCGTAGCCGTCGAGGCTCGCTGTGGTGCGCAGCCGCGCGACGTCGGAGCCGCCCGAGGGCTCGGTGATCGCCAGCGCGGCGATCTTGGTGCCGTTCAACACGTCTGGCAACACGCGCTGCTGCAACTCGGCGCTGCCTTCAGCCAGCAGCGGCGGCAAGGCGATATTGTGAGAAAACAGGCTGGCCATCAGGCCACCACTGCCTGCGCGGGCAATCTCCTCGGTGGCGATCAGGCGCAGCCGGGCGTCTTGCGGCGTGATGCCCAGCCCGCCGAGGTCCTCGGGATAGCCGATGCCCAGCAGGCCCATCTCGGCGGCGCGGACGTACAGCTCGCGTGGAAACGTTCCAGCTTCGTCCCATGTATCGACATGCGGCGCGATCTCGCGCGCGACGAATTGGCGCAGCGCATCGCGAAAGGCTTGCAGTTCAGCGCTCATGGGGGCATGACCTCCAGCAACAGCTTGCGTGCCGCCACCTGTTCGCCCAAGCGAATGTGGACCGCGCCCACGACGCCGCTGATCGGCGCCGTCAGCTGATGCTCCATCTTCATCGCCTCCATCACGGCCATCAGCGCGCCGGCCTGGACCGTGTCGCCGGCGCGCACGTTCAACTGGACCAAGCGGCCATGCATGGGTGCGAGCACGGCGCCGGTGGCCAGGGCCCGGGCCTGCGGTGCGGGGCTCAGGCGGTGGTCCTCCACGGCGAGCTCCACGCCATCGGCCATCAGCCACAGCGTGTTGCCGTCCCGCACTCGGGTGGCGCGCAGCGGGCGGCCGTTCAGCGTGGCGCTGAGCTGCTGCGGACCGGTCAGGCGCAGATCGGTGATCCGATGCGCTTCATCACCACAGCTGGCGGTGAAGCTTGAGCCGGTGCCCTGGAGCTGCCAGCGCTGATGCGCCAGAGGCACTTGCTGATCCAGCGGCTTGTCTCGTGACCAGTCGGCCCACAGTTCGGGCAGCGGCGAGGCAGGCAGCAGGGCGATTGCGGCGGCGGCCAGGGCCTGCAGTCCCCCTGGGAGCGGCGTCTGGCGCGAAGCATCATCGGGGAAGCGCCGGGCCAGCAGGGCGGTGCTGAACTCACCGCCGAGGAACTCGTCATCACGCAGGATGCGCGCCAGCAGGCCGCGGTTGGTGGCCAGGCCCAGGCACAGCGTTCGGTCCAGCGCATCGGCCAGCTTGGCTGCGGCGGCGATGCGTGTCGGCGCATGGGCAATCAGCTTGGCCAGCATCGAATCGTAAAACGGCGCGATGTCCAGGCCGTCGGCCAGCGCGTGGTCGCAGCGAATGCCCGATGGCGGCTGCCAGCGCAGCAGGCGGCCGGCCTGGGGCAGGTAGTCGCGGCCCGGGTCTTCGGCGCACAGCCGCACCTCGATCGCATGGCCGCCGGACTCGAAGCGGCGCAGCAGCTCGTCCTGGCCCAGCGGCAGTGGTTCTCCCTGGGCGATGCGCAGCTGCCAGTCCACCAGATCGATGCCGGTCAGCGCCTCGGTCACCGGATGCTCGACCTGCAGCCGCGTGTTCATCTCCATGAACCAGAAGCGGCCATCGGTGTCGAGCAGGAACTCGACCGTGCCGGCGCCGACGTAGCCTATGCTGCGTGCCACCTGCACCGCCGCCTCGCCCATGGACCGGCGCAGTGCCGGCGTGACGGCCGGCGACGGCGCTTCTTCCACGACCTTCTGGTGGCGTCGCTGCACCGAGCAGTCGCGCTCGCCCAGGTGGACGACCTGACCTTGCTGGTCGGCAAAGACCTGGATCTCGACATGGCGCGGCGCCAGGAGCGCCCGCTCCAGCAGCAGCTGGCCATCACCGAAGGCAGCCAGCGCCTCCGAGCGGGCCGATTGCAGCGCAGCCTCCAGCTGATCGGCCTGCAGCACCAGGCGCATGCCCCGGCCGCCGCCGCCGGACGCGGCCTTGACCATCAGCGGGAAGCCGATGCGCAGCGCATGGCCGGCCAGCAGGGCCAGGTTTTGCTCTGAACCGTCATAGCCGGGCAGCACCGGCACGCCGGCCTGACCGATCGCCTGGCGTGCAGCGGACTTGTTACCCATCGCCGCCATCGCGGCAGGCGGCGGGCCAACCCAGACCAGTCCGGCATCAAGCACAGCCTGCGCAAACGCGGCATTCTCGGACAGAAAGCCGTAGCCCGGATGTATGGCCTGGGCGCCGCTGGCGCGCGCTGCTTCCAGCAGCTTGGGTATGCTCAGATAGCTGTCGGCCGGCCGATCGCCGCCGATGGCGACGGCGCTGTCGCACAGGCCGGGGTGAACGGCATTGCGGTCCGCATCGGAATAGATGGCGATGGTGTGAACACCCGTGGCCTTGGCCGTGCGCGCCACGCGGGCAACGATCTCGCCGCGGTTGGCAATCAGTAGGCGGGCGATGCGCGTCATGGTTTGTCCGCCTCCAGCGCCCACAGCGGCGGGCGTTTGGCGCCGAAGGCGGCGAGTCCTTCAGCCGCCGTGCCGCTGCGTAGCGCCTGGGCAAACAGCTCAGACGCTTGATCCAGCGTGGCGCCACGGCCGGCGGTGCTGCGCACGATCTGCAGGGTATGGCGCAGGCATTGCGGCTCGGCCTTCTGCAGCAGCTTCAGCCAGTGCTGCAGCCGTGCGTCCAGATGGTCGCCGGTCAGCATCTCGTCGCAGAGGCCCAGGGCCATCGCCTCGGCGGCGCTGATGCGCCGGCCGGTCAGCATCAGGCGCAGCGCCGGCCCGGCGCCGATACGGCCGGCAACAAAGGGCGCGATCTGGGCCGGTGGCAGGCCCAGGGTGACCTCGGGCATGCCGAAGCTGGCGGTGTCCGAGGCCAGCACGACGTTGCAGGCCACGGCCAGGCCGACACCGCCACCGATGGCCGCACCTTCGACGACGGCGATCGTTGGCACCGGGCAGGTGGCGAGCTGCTCCAACAGCGCGCCGAAGCGGCGGTTGGCCACAGCAATCGGTTCCGGACCGACCTCGGGACGGGGGGCGGCGATCAATCGCTTGAAGCCGCTGAAGTCGCCGCCTGCACAGAAGTGCCCACCGGCGCCGCGCAAGACCACCGCCCGCAGGTCTTCGATCTGCACTGCCTGCGCCAAGGCCTCGCTCAAGACCTGCACCATCGCATCGCTCAAGGCATTGCGCGTGGCCGGTGCATTCAGCGTGAGTATCAGGGCCGAGCCCTGCTGCATCAGGTCAATCATCGCCGTGCCGGCAGCGTGTGCATGTACTTGGCGATGATGCCCAGCATCACCTCGTCGGCGCCGCCGCCGATCGAGCCCAGGCGGCCGTCGCGGTACATGCGCGAGACCAGGTTGTCCCAGGTGTAACCCATGCCGCCCCAGTACTGCAGGCAGGCGTCGGGCACCTCGCGCAGCAGGCGACCGGCCTTCAGCTTGGCCATTGAGGCCCACTCGGTGACGTCCTTGCCGGCGACGTAATGCTCGGTGGCCAGATAGGTGAGGGCGCGCAGCGCCTCGACCTCGGTCTTCAGCTCGGCCAGGCGGAAGTGCACGACCTGGTTGTCCAGCACGGACTGGCCGAAGGCCTTGCGCTCGCGGGTGTACTCGATGGTCTGCGCGATGCAGTTGCTCAGGCCCTGCACCGCGTTCGCCGCGGCCCACAGCCGTTCCTCCTGGAACTGCATCATCTGGTAGGTGAAGCCCATGCCCTCCTCGCCGATGCGGTTGCTCTGCGGCACACGCACATCGTCGAAGTGGATCAGCCCGGTGTCGCTGCTCATCATGCCGATCTTGCGTATCTTCTTGGCGCGGGTGACGCCCTTTGTTCCCATCGGCACGACGATCAGGCTCTTGTTCTTGTGGGCCGAGCCCTCGCTGGTGTTGGCCAGAACCACCATGAAATCGGCCTGCAGGCTGTTGGTGATCCACATCTTGCCGCCGTTGATGACGTAGTCGCCGCCGTCCTTGCGCGCGGTGGTCTTGATCGCCGCCACATCGGACCCCGCACCGGGCTCGGAGACACCGATACAGGCCACCATGTCCCCTGCAATCGCCGGCACCAGGAATTCGCGCTTCAGCGCATCGCTGCCGAAGCGGGCCAGCGCCGGCGTGGACATATCGGTCTGCACGCCTATGGCCATGGGGATGGCGCCGCAGTGCACATGGCCCAGGGTCTCGGCCATGGCCACCGAGTAGGAATAGTCCAGCCCCAGGCCGCCGTATTCGACCGGCTTGCACAGGCCCAAAAGCCCCAGATCACCGAGCTGCTTGAACACCTGATGCGCGGGGAAGATCTCCTCGGCCTCCCAGACGTCGACATGGGGGTTGATCTGCTCGTCGATGAAGCGCTTCAGGGTGCGCTGCAGCTCTTCGTGTTCGTGGGTGAATTGCATGTCCTGTCTCCTTGAGAGTCTTGTTCAGGGCCGGGCTACGCCGAACTGCATGGGGCGCAGCTCGCGCTCGCGCGCTTCGGCGCACAGCCGCAGGGCCAGGGCCAGCACGGACCGGGTGTCGCGCGGGTCGATCACGCCATCGTCCAGCAGCTGGCCCGAGGTATAGAAAGCGCTCATCTGGCGCTCGAAGGTGGCGATGATCTGCTGCTTCAGGCCGGCGATCTGTGCCTCGTCCACGGCCAAGCCCTTGCGCGCCGCGCCCTCGCGCATGACGATTTCCATCGTGTCGGCGGCCTGTTGCGGGCCCATCACGGCGGTGCGCGCATTGGGCCAGCTGAACACGAAGCGGGGATGAAAGCCGCGCCCACACATGCCGTAGTTGCCGGCGCCGAACGAGGCCCCGCACATCACGGTGATCTGCGGCACGGTGGCGTTGCTCAAGGCCTGGATCTGCTTGGCACCGTGCTTGATCATGCCGGCGCGCTCGGCATCAAGGCCGACGATGAAACCAGTGGTGTTCTGCAGATAGATCAAAGGCAGGCCGCCTTGCTCGCAGGCCTGGATGAAGTGGGTGATCTTGGTGCTGCCGGCCGGGTTCAGCGGGCCGTTGTTGGTGATGATGCCGACACGGTGGCCGGCGATTGATGCATGGCCGCAAACGGTGGCCGGGCCGTAGTCGGGCTTGAAGTCGAGGAACTCGGAGCCATCGACAACGCGGGCGATCAACTCGTGCATGTCCACCGGCTTCTTGGCGTCCGGCCCCATCAGGCCCAGCAGCTCTTCCGCCGAGTGCTGCGGCGCGGGGCCGTCGGGCCAGAGATCGCCCTTGCCGGCCCAGCCCAGCGAGGCAATCAGCTCGCGGCAGATGGCCAGCGCATGGGCATCGTCCTCGGCCACGTACTCGGCCAGGCCCGACACGCCGGCATGCATCTCGGCGCCGCCCAGGTCCTCGTCGTTGGCGATCTCGCCGGTGGCGGCCTTCAGGAGCGGCGGGCCGGCCAGGAAGGCGCGGGCGCGTTTCTTGACCATCACCACGTAGTCGGCCAGGCCGGTCATATAGGCGCCGCCGGCGGTCGATGCGCCATGGACGACCGAGATGACGGGCAGGCCCGCGGCCGAGAGCCGCGCCAGCCACCAGAAGCCGCTGCCACCGAGCACGAACTGCTCGACGCGGTACTTCAGGAGATTGGCGCCGGCCGACTCGACCAGATGCACAAAGGGCAGGCGGTTCTGCAGCGCGATCTCCTGCGCACGTTGCAGCTTCTCCAGGCCCTTGGCCTGGAGCGCGCCGGCCTCGATGCCGGCGTCGTCGGCGACCAGCATCACCCGTGTGCCGGCGACCACGCCGATGCCGCCGATGAAACCGCCACCGGCGATAGACGCGTCCGGGTCGGGTTGATCCTGCAGATAGCCGGCCAGCGACGACAGCTCCAGAAACGGCGTGCCCGGGTCCAGCAGCCGCGCCACCCGCTCACGGGGCAGCAACTGGCCGCGCTTGTCGAACAGCGGTTTGCTCTGCGCGCTGCGGCTGGCGGTGCGGGCCTCCAGCGCGCGCAGCTGGGCTATCAAGCCCAGCTGGTAGCTGCGGTTCTCGGCAAACGCGGCGCTGCCGACATCCAGCTGCGATTCAATCCTGGGCATCGCTGAGTACCTTGGGTGTCGTCGCGAGATGGAAGCCATCGAACTGAGCCGGGCTCTTGCCGGTGCCGACCTGGGGCCAGATGCGCTTGGCATTCGGCGCACCGCCGTCGATGCGCAGGCAGGCGCCGCTGATGAAGGCGGCGGCCGGCGACAGCAGAAAGACGATGGCCGCGGCCACCTCGCTCTCGCTGCCCATGCGGCAGGCCGGCGTCATCCGGGCCATATTGCGTATCAGGGGGCCCATCTCGGGTGGGTACTGGTCCATGCCGCTGGAGGCGATCCAGCCGGGCGCCACCGCATTGCTGCGCACCGGCGCCCACTCCAGCGCGGCCGTCTCGGTGAAGTTCAGCATGCCGGCACGCGCCGCGCCGCTGTGGCCCATGCCGGGCATGCCCATCCAGATGTCGGCAATGATGTTCACGATTGATCCACCGTTGGCCTCAAGGTACTGCGTGTAGCACTCTCTGGCCATCAAGAATCCGCCGGTCAGGTTGTTGCGCACCACGGCGTCCCAGCCCTTGGCCTTGATGTCGCGCAGCGGCGAGGGGTATTGGCCACCGGCGTTGTTGACCAGGCCGTCGATGCGGCCGTGCCTGGCCAGCACCTCGGCCACGGTGGCGGCAACCATGCTTTCCTCGCGGATGTCGCAGGCATGACCGCTGGCCTTGCCACCTGCGGCCTCGATCTCGGCCTGCACCGCCGCCAGCTTCTCCGGTTTGCGGCCCACCAGGGCGACGGTGGCGCTCAGCGCGGCCAGCTCGTGGGCGGTGCAGCGGCCGATGCCCGAGCCGCCGCCAGTGACGATGACCACCTGGCCGTCGAACAGACCGGGTCTGAATATGCTGCTGTAGCCGCCCATCGGAATCTCTCTTTCAACCAAGCACTTGCTTGGTAAGTGTGCGTCGCTCCATAATGAGTTGTCAATCGGCAGCGCCTGCGGGCGCGCCGTGCATTGGAGACAACCATGGCGCAAGCATTGATTTATGAAGCCCTGCGCACGCCGCGCGGCAAGGGCAAGAAGGACGGCAGCCTGCATGAGGTGAAGCCCGTCGATCTGCTGGCCGGCCTGTTGGGTCAGCTGCAGCAGCGTCTGGACTTCGATCCGGCCCTGGTGGACGACGTGGTGATGGGCTGCGTCACGCCGGTGGGTGAACAGGGGGCGGTGATCCCGAAAACGGCGGTGCTGAAGGCCGGCTGGGACTTCAGAGTTGCCGGCGTGCAGATCAACCGCTTCTGCGCCTCGGGCCTGGAGGCGGTGAACCTGGCCGCGCAAAAGGTCGCCAGCGGCTGGGAAGACCTGGTCATCGCCGGCGGCGTCGAGAGCATGTCGCGGGTGCCCATGGGCAGCGACGGTGGCGCCTGGGCACAAGACCCCGAGACCAACGCAGTCACCGGCTTCGTGCCGCAGGGCATAGGCGCGGACCTGATCGCCACGCTGGGCGGCTGGGGCCGCGAGGATGTCGATGCTTTCGCACTGGAGTCGCAGCAGCGCGCGGCGCGGGCCCAGGCAGCGGGCTTCTTCGATCGCTCGGTCGTGCCGGTGCGTGACGCGATCGGCATCCCCATTCTGGAGCGCGATGAATTCATCAAGCCGCAGAGCACCTTGCAAGGCCTTGGGGCCCTGAAGGCCAGCTTCGAGCAGCTCGGCGCGATGGGCTTCGACGCGGTGGCGCTCCAGCGCTATCCACAGGTCGAGCGCATCCTGCATGTGCACAGCCCCGGCAACTCGTCGGGCATCGTCGATGGCGCCGCCGCCGTGCTGATCGGCAGCGAGGCCATGGGCAGGACCATGGGCCTGGCGCCGCGCGGGCGCATCGTCGCCACCGCCCTGTCCGGCGCCGACCCCAGCATCATGCTGACCGGCCCGATGCCGGCCACACGCAAGGCGCTGGCCAAGGCCGGGCTGACGATAGACGACATCGACCTGTTCGAGGTCAACGAGGCCTTTGCCGCGGTGCCCATGCGCTTCATGCAGGAGATGGGCGTGCCGCACGACCGGGTCAACGTCAATGGGGGGGCGATCGCGATGGGCCATCCGCTGGGCGCCACCGGCGCGATGCTCTTGGGTACCCTGCTGGACGAGCTGGAGCGCCGCCAACTGAAGCGCGGCCTGATCACGCTGTGCGTCGGCGGCGGCATGGGCATTGCCACCATCATCGAAAGAGTCTGAGCATGGACACGATCAAATACGAGCTGAACGCCGACGGCATCGCCACGCTGTGCTTCGACGAGCCCGGCTCGCCGGTCAACACGATGAATCTGCGCTGGCAGGCCGATATGGCCGAGGCCGCGGCCCTGCTGCAACGCGACAAGGCGCAGATCACCGGCGTGCTGCTGACCTCGGCCAAGAGCACCTTCTTCGCCGGCGCCGAGCTGAACAGCGTACTCAAGCTCAAGCCCGAGGACGCAGCCGAGGGCTTCAGGCGTGTCGAGGCCTTGAAGAAGGCCTTCCGCGCGATCGAGACGCTGGGCCGGCCGGTCGTTGCGCTGTTGAACGGCGCGGCGCTCGGCGGCGGTTGGGAGGTGGCACTGTGCGCCCATGCCCGCTTTGCGTTGGACGACGCGAAGATCCAGTTCGGCACGCCCGAGGTCGGCCTGGGCCTGATACCCGGCGCCTGCGGCATCACCAAGACCGTGCGCATGCTGGGCCTGATGGCGGCCCAGCCCTATCTGATCGAGGGCAAGCTCTTCGGCCCGCAGGAGGCCGTCAAGCTGGGCTGGGTTCAAGGCCTGGGCAAGACCGTCGACGAGCTGAAGGCCCAGGCGCTGGCCTGGATCGCCGCCCACCCCGATGCCCAGCAACCCTGGGACGCCAAGGACTACAAGATGCCTGGCGGCACACCTGCGAACCCCAAGGTCGCCCAGGCGCTGATGGTGGCGCCGGCGATGCTGGCGCAGAAGACCCGCGGCCTCTACCCGGCCGCGCAGGCGGCGCTGGAGGCCATGGTCGAGGGCGCGATGGTGGACTTCGACACCGCCACGCGGATCGAGAGCCGCAAGCTGGCGAAACAGATGGTCAGCCAGAACGCCAAGAACATGATCACCGCCTTCTTCTTCAACCTGAACGCGATCAAGGCCGGCAAGTCGCGCCCCGGTGACAGCCCGCGCTGGAAGCCAAGCAAGGTCGGCATCCTCGGCGCCGGCATGATGGGGGCAGGTATTGCCTATGCCAATGCCGCCAAGGGCATCGCCTGCGTGCTGAAGGACGTGAGCCTGGACAGGGCCGAGAAGGGGCGCGACTACAGCCGCAGAATCACCGCCGGCCGCGTCGCCAAGGGCCAGATGAGCGAGGACAGGCAGGCCGGGCTGCTGGCGCTGATCCAGCCCACCGCAGCGGCGGCCGATCTCCAGGGCTGCGACCTGATCATCGAGGCGGTGTTCGAGCAGCGGGCGCTGAAGGCCCAGGTCACGCAGGAGGCCGAGCCGATGCTGGCCGCTGGCGGTGTGTTCGCCTCCAACACGTCGACGCTGCCCATCACCGGCCTGGCCCAGGCCAGCCGCGACGCCACGCACTTCGTCGGCCTGCACTTCTTCTCGCCGGTGGACAAGATGAAGCTGGTCGAGATCATCCGCGGCAAGCAGACCAGCGACGAGACGGTGGCGCGGGCCTACGACTATGTACTGCTTCTCGGCAAGACGCCCATCGTCGTCAATGATTCGCGCGGCTTCTTCACCAGCCGCGTGTTCGGCACCTTTGTGATGGAGGGGGCTGCGATGCTGGCCGAGGGCATTCCGGCGCCCGTCATCGAGCAGGCCGGGTTGATGGCCGGCATGCCGGTGGGCCCGCTGGCGGTGCTGGACGAGACCAGCCTGAGTCTGTCGGTCCATGTGATGGAGCAGACCCGTGCCGACCTCGCCGCCGAGGGCCGCAAGGTCAATGCCTCACCGGGCGAGCGCCTGGTGGAGCGCATGGTCAAGGAGTTGCAGCGTCCGGGCCGCGCCGGTGGCGGCGGTTTCTACGACTATCCCGCGGGCAGCCCCAAGCAGCTGTGGCCAAACCTGAAGACCCTGTTCGAGAAGGCCGATGCCCGCTGGGACATGCAGGAGCTGAAGGACCGCCTGCTGTATCGCCAGGTGATCGAGACGCTGCGCTGCCTCAGCGAGGGCGTGCTTACCAGCACCCATGATGCCAATATCGGCTCCATCTTCGGCATCGGCTTCCCGGCCTGGACCGGCGGGGCGATGCAGTTCATCTACTCGGAGGGCGAGCGTTTCGAGAAGCGCGCCGCCGAGCTGGCCGTCTGGCACGGCTCGGGCTTCGAGCTGAGTGATGCGCTGCGCGATTGCATCGCACGGCACGCGCCGCGATAAACCGGGCGATTTACCGGCCCATCGGCAACGGGTAGCTGGCCAGGCTGGCCATGCCGCGCGCGCCGATGGCCTGCACGCCGAACACGACATTGTCCTTGGATACGCCGGTGATCGTCGCGCGCGTGACCAGGCCCACGTCCCGGTGCTGCTGCCAGGTCGGCGAGCCGGTCTCGCGCCAGACCACGCGGTAGCCCTTCAGCCTGGGCTCGGTGTTGGCGTCCCAGCGCAGCGTGCTGTTGTTGTCCAGCTCGATCGCTTCCAGCCTCACGTTCTGCGGTGCGGCCGGCGCCAGCGCCAGCGTCGCCAGGCCGGCGGCATTGATGCGGGTGACGTTGGCCAGATAGGGCATGTCGACGAACTCGACCAGGTCACCATAGACCACACCGTTTTCGGTGCGCACATCCTGGTGCTGGTGGCGGAAGTTCTCGAACGGCTCGGTGAAGCGCACGGCCGCATAGCCGCGCTCCAGGAAGGGCAGGTGGTCGCCGCCGCGCAGATAGCGGTCGCGGCGCTGTATCAGATTGACCGTGAAGCCGGGTACATAGCGCTCGCCGGCGGCCTTCAGGTGGCGGCCCAGCTGGTGTGTGGGCAGATCCTCACTGCCGCCGGCCAGCGCCAGCGCCTGCAGCTGCTTGCGCACGGCATCGCTGGCGCTGTCGGTATCGGTGGTTTGCTGATTGCTCTGCGCCCTGACCAGCATGCGCAGCAGCGGGTCGAAGCCATCGGCGAACAGGCGCAGTTGCTTGGGGTCATATTGACCCGCATCGCCGGTAGCGCTGCCGACGATGTCATTGGTGATCATCGCCTCGATGCGCAGGTTCTTCGCCCGTGCCGTCTTGGCCCAATGGGTGGCGCCCAGCAGGCCCTGCTCCTCGCCGGGCACGGCCATGAAGACCAGGGTGGCATCGAACTGATGGGCCGCCATCACGCAGGCCAGCTCCATCACCGCGGCCACGCCCGAGGCATCGTCATTGGCGCCCGGGGCGAAGCCGCTGGCGTCCATCACGTCGGTGTTGCGCGAGTCGTAGTGGCCGCTGACGACCAGCAGCCGATCCCTGGACGCAGGCGAGCTGCCCGGCAGGGTGGCGACCACATTGACCAGTGTCGTGGGCTTGGAGATGCGCCGGCCGGCCGGCTCGATGTACTCGTCCATCTCGACCTGCAGCCGCCCGCCGGCGGCCTTGGAGCAGGCCTGCAGCTCGCGCTGTATCCAGCGGCGGGCGGCGCCGATGCCGCGGGTGTCCGACTCGGTCTCCGACATCGTGTGGCGGGTATGAAAGCCGACCAGGGCCTCGATGCGCCGCGCGATGCGTTGCGCCGACACATCGGTGACGATTCTGGCCACGGCGGGGTCCAGCGGATCGGTGTCGGCCGCGGCGCCGGCCGAGAACATCAGCAGCGCTAGGGCGGCGCAGGCAAACGGGGTGCGGATAGGCTTGCGCATGGTGTTCAGGGCCTGTGGATGCTGGGGTGTCGAGATTCTTGCATCGCCAGCCTGGCCCGGAGCGTCGGCTGTGCGAGGGCTGGCACAAGACCCCATTGCGCGCCGCGGGCTTTATGGGCTCAATCGCGGTTTGACCGGATTCCAGGGAGAAACCATGACCATGCTTGCCACGATCGCCGTGACCCTTGTCGCGCTCCTGCACCTGTATTTCCTAGTGCTGGAAATGTTCTTCTGGACCAAACCGCTGGGCCTGCGCACCTTCGGCAACAAGCCTGAGTTTGCCGAGGCCTCGAAGGTGCTGGCTGCCAATCAGGGTCTGTACAACGGCTTTCTGGCGGCGGGCCTGCTGTGGGGCCTGAGCCTGGGCTCGGCCGGCCGCTCGGTCGAGCTGTTCTTCCTGGGCTGCGTCCTGGTTGCCGGGGTGTTCGGTGCCGTGACGGCCAGCCGCAAGATCCTGTTCGTCCAGGCCTTGCCGGCGGTGATTGCGCTGGCGCTGGTCTTGCTCACTCCAGCTTGAAGCCAACTTCGACGCTGGCCGTGCGCTCCTGCTTGATCGGGGCAAAGCGCCACTGCCTGACGGCATCGATGGCGGCCTGGGACAGCCGCTTGTGGCTGCTGGACAGGGCCTCGGCCTGAGACACCGAACCGTCGGGCCGCACCGTGAAGCGCACCGCCACCATGCCGCTTTGCAGCGTGTTCACCAGCTGGCGCGGAAACTCGGGCTGCACCTGGGACACCAATCTCAGCGGCACTTCGGGCTCCTCGACCGGTGGGGGCGGCGCCTGTGCCGGAGCGACCGGCGGGGCCAGTGCGATCCGGGTGCCGGGGTCAGGACTGACCGGGGGCGGCTCGACGGCCGGCGGGGCCACCGCAGCTGCGCTAGTTTCGGTCAGGGCCTCGACCTGCTTGCGAGCGGCGGCCAAGGTGGCGCCGTTGCTGCTGGGGGTCGGTGCCGGCGGCGGGCCGGCCTTCTTTGCCACCGGGGCCGCCGGTGCAGGTGCAGCCTTGGCGGCTGCCTTGTCCGCCACCAGGCGTATCCACTGCGAGACCTTGTCGGCGTCGCGCTTGGCGCGATCGGCATCGCTCAGTGCCGGTGCGGGCTTGGCGGCATCTGCCGGCTGAGCGTGCAGGGCCGGTGACAGCAGGGCACTCACCAGCAGGCCCAGGCCGGCAAGACGGCGGCAGTGACTGTGCATGGGCAACATCAAGACCTCCAAACGACGACGCTGCCTTTGCGGGGCAGCCATCCGGATATCCGTCGGCGCTGGAAAGACCGCGTCCGATCGGGGTCCGCTTGTGACGGGTTGCGGCGCAGTGTACGCAGAGCGCCCACCTTGGGCGCGTGAGAATTCGACATTTCGGGCTAGTGAAATCCCTGAGCCGGTGCCTGTTTCAACAGCTCACAAACTCTTGGGCGATGGCATCGATCAAGGGCCCAGTCGCTTCTCGCCGATGCAGGAGGCCAAGCTCCCGCTGCAGGCTCAGCCCGGGCAGGGGCAGCACGCGCAGGGCCGGGTCTTGCTCCCAGGTGGCGCGTCGCAGCCGGGGCAGCAGACTCACGCCGACGCGCTGACGCACCAGCTCGGCCAGGGCCTCGATCGAGTTCAGCTCCAGGAACTCGCTCACCACCACGTCGAGCTGCTTCAGAGCCTTGGCCACCAAGGCGCCCGTGCGCTCGTTGCGATCGAAGCGAAGAAACGGTTGCCCGATCAGGGCCTTGACGGCCGTGCGGGCGCGCACCTCGGGATGAGCCAGCACGATCAGCGGCTCCTGGTAGAGCGGTGTCCAGGCCAGCGACGAGGGCAGCCGGGCCGCCGATTTGACGAGGACGGCGGCATCGAGCTGACCGGCCTCGACCAGGGCCGCCAGCGGGCCGGAGCGGTCGGAGATCACCTTCACGTCCAGCTGGCCGTGCCTGTGCTTCAGCGCCACCACCGCATGGGCCAGCGAGGACATGGCCGAGACCACGGCGCCGATGCGGTAGGCGCCGGTCAGCGGGTCGGCCAGCAGGGCTCCGCCGCGCAACTCTTCGTGCAGGGCCACCAGCTGCTGGGCCTTTGGCAGCAGGGCCCTGCCGGCGGCGTTCAGGGTCAGCACCCTGCCGCTGCGGTCGAACAGCTCGCGGCGCAGCTCTGCCTCCAACGCACGCATCTGCAGGCTCACCGCCGCCTGGGTCAGTGCCACGCGTGGCGCCGCAGCGGCAAGAGATCCTTCCTGGGCCACGGCCAGAAAGGTGCGGAGGTAGCGCAGGCTGCTCATGGCTATCAAGTATCCCTTGATTCGATCGTAAGTATTATTAGCTTTTCTTGTGAGCTAAATCCCAACAGAATCCGTAGCGTCAACAGCCGACAACTACAAGCGGTTGAGGTCGGAGCTGTCGGGGGTACCCGACAGGTCCAATCCGCAATGACTAAGGAAAGCCCATGAAAGCCATTGTTCGATCGCCTGTTTGTGCCGTGCTGGCAGCCCTTGCGCTGCTGACCTTGATGAGCCTGCCCGGCAAGGCGCAGGCCCAGGCCTATCCGGCCAAGCCGATACGGCTGGTGGTGCCCTTTCCGGCCGGTGGCGCCACCGACCTGCTGGCGCGCGCGATGTCGCAGCGCCTGGCCCAGAGCCTGGGCCAGCAGGTGGTGGTGGACAACCGCGCCGGCGCCGGCGGCAGCCTGGGCTCGGGCGAGGTGGCGCGGGCCGCGCCCGATGGCTACACGATTCTGCTGGCCACCAGCAGCACCCACGCGATCGGCCCCAATCTGAACCCCAATCTGCCCTACAAGGTGGATGCCGACTTCACGCCGATTGCCCATGTGGCGAATGCCGGCAATCTGCTGCTGGTGCCCAACAGCCTGCCGGTCAAGTCGGTGGCCGAGTTGATCAGCCATGCCAAGGCCAACCCGGGCAAGCTGAACTACGCCAGCAGCGGCAACGGCACTATCGTGCATCTGAGCACCGAGGCCTTCAAGAGCCAGGCCGGCATTTTCGTCACCCACATTCCCTATCGCGGCACGGCGCTGGCCATCCCTGATCTGGTGGTGGGCAATGTGCATCTGCTGATCGACAGCATCGTGTCGGGCCTGCCCCATGTGAAGGACGGCAAGCTCAAGGCCCTGGCCTATACCGGCCTGAAGCGCTCGGCGCTGCTGCCAGACCTGCCCACGGTGGCCGAATCCGGCCTGCCGGGCTACCAGTCGGTGACGTGGTTCGGCGTCTATGCGCCCAAGGGGCTGCCGCCCGCGCTGGTGACACGTCTGAACAGCGAGCTGATGAGCGCCATGCAGGCGCCCGAGGTGCGGGAGCGCCTGGCCAAGCTCGGCGCCGAGCCGGTGACCAGCGGCACGCCGGCCCAGTTCGAGGCCATGGTCAAGGCCGACAGCGCGCGCTGGGCGACGCTGATACGCGAGCGCAAAATCAGCGCCGAATGAACGACTGAATGAACGACTGAATGAAGGACGAAACCGCCATGACGCACAAGTTCGACTGGACCAATCCCTATCCGAGCACCCGCACCCCGGTGTTCGCCCGCAATGTGGTCGCCACCTCGCACCCGCTGGCGGCCCAGGCCGGCCTGCGCATGCTGGCCAATGGCGGCAATGCCGTCGACGCAGCCATCGCAACCGCCGCGGTGATGACCCTGGTCGAGCCCTGCAGCAACGGCCTGGGTTCGGACGCTTTCTGCATCCTCTGGGATGGCAAGGAGCTGCATGGCCTGAACGCTTCCGGCTGCGCGCCCCAGGCCTGGACGCCCGAGTTCTTCCGCAACAAGTACGGTGCCGACGCCAAGACCCCGCCCAAGCGCGGCTGGGACGGCGTGACCGTGCCCGGCGCCGTGGCCGGCTGGGTGACGATGAGCGAGCGCTTCGGCAAGCTGCCCTTCGCCGATCTGATGGCTCCGGCGATCGAGATCGCCGAGCGCGGCTATGCGGTGCCGGTGATCGTGCAGCAGAAGTGGACCTTGGCCGCGGCCGTGTCCGAGCTGACCTCGCAGCCCGGCTTTGCCCAGGCCTTCCTGCCCAGGGGCCGCGCGCCCGAGGTGGGCGAGCTGTTCAAATTCCCCGACGCGGCGCGCAGCCTGCGGCTGATCGCCGAGACCAAGGGCGAGGCCTTCTACCGGGGCGAGATCGCCGAAGCCGTGGCCGCCTTCGCCCGCCAGACCGGGGGCTCGATGACGGCGGCCGACCTGGCCGGCTTCAAGCCCGAGTGGGTGAAGACGATCTCGCAGGACTATGCCGGCCACACCCTGCACGAGATTCCGCCAAATGGCCAGGGCATTGCCGCGCTGATCGCGCTGGGCATCCTGAAGCACCACGATGTGCGCAGTCACAAGGTCGACAGCGTGGCGTCGCAGCATTTGCAGATCGAGGCGATGAAGCTGGCCTTTGCCGACACCTACCGCTATGTCGGCGAGCCGGGCGATATGGCCGTCAGCTCGGCGCAGATGCTGGACCCCGGCTATCTGGCCGAGCGCGCCAAGCTGATTTCGATGGAACGCGCGCAAGACTTCGGCGCCGGCAACCCGGTCAAGGGTGGCACGATCTATCTGAGCACCGCCGACGAGAGCGGCATGATGGTCAGCTTCATCCAGAGCAACTACATGGGCTTCGGCTCGGGCCTGGTGGTGCCGGGCTACGGCGTGTCGCTGCAGAACCGCGGCCACTGCTTCACGCTGGAGGACGGCCATGCCAACCAGGTGGCGCCGGGCAAGCGGCCCTTCCACACCATCATCCCGGCCTTCCTCACCAAGGATGGCAAGCCGGTGATGAGCTATGGCGTGATGGGCGGCAATATGCAACCTCAAGGCCATATGCAGACGCTGGTGCGCATGCTGGACTACGGCCAGCAGCCGCAGACCGCCTGCGACGCGCCGCGCTGGCGCTACAACGAAGGCCTGTCGCTGAACGTCGAGTCGGCGATGGACCGTGACGCCGTGCAGGGTCTGCGCGCGCTGGGCCACGAGATCGCCGAGATCAATGACAGCTACCAGGATTTCGGCGCGGGGCAGTTCATATGGGGCCTCGGGGACCCTGCTGCCGAGGGCTACGCTGCCGCCAGTGACCCCCGGCGCGATGGGGCTGCGGTAGGCTTCTGACGCGGTTCGGTTAGGCTTGCAGGCTATGAGCATCCTGCAAGACCTGACCCTCGGATGGCAAACCGACCTGATCTTCGCCCGTTTCGATGGCGAGGTGATTGAGCGCAGCGACTGCGTGGTCGTGCGCACGCCCAACAACCCGCTCTATTACTGGGGCAACTGCCTGATCCTGCCCGAGCCGCCGCGCGATGCCGACCTGGTGCATTGGTGCCAGCGCTTTGACGAGGAGATCGTCGCGCAGCAGCCCGAGTCGGCCCATATTGCCATCGGCTTCGACGCGCGGGCGCCGCACGAGCCGCTGGTCAGCTGGCACAACGCAGGCTTCGAGGTCTTTGGCACGGTGGCGCTACGGCTGCGGCCGTCGCTGCTGCGCGAACCCAGACGCGTGCTGCCGGCCGGCATCAGATTCCGGGTGATGGACCTGCCATTGGGCATCGATGCCTGCGTCGATCTGCAATGCGAGGTCGATGGCGGTTTCCACAATCCGGCCAGCTACCGCGAGCACCGCAAGCGCCAGATGCGCCGTCATCAGACGATGCAGGAGCAGGGCATGGGTCACTGGTTCGGCCTGTGGCATGAGCGCGCCATGGTGGCCGACTGCGGGCTGTTCCGTGCCGGCACCTTGGGGCGTTTCCAGATGGTGGGCACGCACCCGGCCTGGCGGCGGCGCGGCCTGTGCGCCGGGCTGATCCACGCCGTCTGCCGCCATGGCTTCGAGCAGATGGGATTGGAGGAGCTGGTGATCTGCGCCGATCCCAATGATGTCGCCATTGGCATTTACGAAGGCATGGGCTTCGAGCGCGACAGCCGCTACTGGGGGGCGCACAAGCACCCGCCGGCGCTGATTGGGGATTAGTTCACGGCAACCGGCGCCGCAGTGCCCCACGGTCACGATTGATTGCAAATTACGGTTTTCCCTGCCTTGGCGGGCGCGGGCCGGGCAGTACCATCCGGGGCGCCCTGAGCTAACCCTCCGGGCACGCATCCTGACACTCGCGACCGGACAAACCCATGCACCTGACCCCTCTGGCACTGCGGGCCGCGTTGGCACTCAGCCTGCTGCTGCCCTTGAGCGCGGTGGCGCAAATCAAGATCGGCCAGACGGCGGGCTTCTCCGGCCCGGTGGCGGCGGGCGTGAAGGAAACCACGGACGGCGCCAAGCTCTATCTCGACGCCGTCAATGCCAGCGGCGGCGTCAATGGTCAGCAGCTGGAGCTGATCTCGCTGGATGATGGCTTCGACCCCAAGCTGGCGGCCGAAAATGCCAAGAAGCTGCTGGCGCAAGATGTGCTGGCCCTGTTCCTGACCCGCGGCACGCCCCATGCGCAGGCCATCCTGCCGCTGCTGGCCGAAACCCGCACACCGCTGATCGCCCCAAGCACCGGTGCGATGGTGCTGCACTCGCCCGTCAATCCCTGGGTCTTCAATGTGCGCGCCAGCTACCAGCGCGAGGCGGAGAAGGCGGTGCAGTACCTGTCCACGGTCGGTGCGCGGCGCATCACCCTGGTTCATGTGGACGACAGCTTCGGCGCCGACGCCGCCATTGGTGCGCTGAAAGGCTTCGACGCCGTCAAGCTGCGGCCCCAGATCGTCCTGAAGTTCGACCGCGCCAAGCCCGAGCTGGCCGGCCTGGTGGAGCAGATCGTGCGCGGCGACAGCCAGGCGGTGCTATTCATCGGCAGCGGTTCGGTGGTGGCCGATGGCGTGGCCCTGATGCGCGCGGCGGGCTCCAAGGCGCAGGTCGCGACCCTGTCCAACAACGCTGCCTCGGGTTTCGTGAAGTCGCTGAAAGAGCATGGCCGTGGCGTCATCGTGACCCAGGTCTTTCCCTATGAGCGCTCGCTGGCCACGCCGCTGGTGCGCCAGGCCCAGGAATTGGCCAAGGCCAAGAGCCTGGGCGACCTGACCCCCGCCAATCTGGAGGGTTTCACGGCTGCCAAGGTGCTGGTCGAGGGCATCAAGCGTGCGGGCAAGAACCCGACCCGGGTCGGGCTGCAGCGTGCGCTGGACGGGCTCAAAGGCTTTGACGTCGGCGGCCTGGAGGTCAGCTTCAGCCCGACCGATCACAGCGGCCTGGACTTCGCGGATCTGTCCATCATCGGGCCGGACGGCAAGTTCTGGCGTTGAAACGCCGGCGCATCACTGTGCGCTGAGTGAGCCCTGCCCGCCTGAGGGCGACATGGCCTTGGGTATAGTGACCAGCTCCCATGAGCAGTTCACCCGCCGCCGCATCTCCTCCCGCAATTTGGCCTGGCCTGGCCTTGGCGCTGATGGGCTCGATCGCCTTCTCCGGCAAGGCCATCATCGTCAAGCTGGCCTACCGGCATGGCGTCGATGCGGTCACCTTGATCATGTACCGCATGCTGTTCGCGCTGCCGCTGTTCCTGCTCTTGACCTGGTGGGCGAGCCGGGGCAAGCCGGCGCTGACGCGCCGCGATTGGCTGGTGGTGCTGGGCCTGGGCTTCTCGGGCTACTACCTGGCCAGCTTTCTGGACTTTGCCGGGCTTGCCTATATCAGCGCCAGCCTGGAGCGCCTGATCCTGTATCTGAATCCGACCCTGGTGCTGGCTTTCAGCGTGTTCGTGTTCAAGGTTCGGGTCAAACCGATGCAGTTGCTGGCCCTGGCCATCAGCTATGCCGGTGTGCTGCTGGTGTTCGGCCAGGAGATTCATCTGCAGGGCGCCGATGCGGTGCTCGGCGCCGTGCTGGTGTTCGGCAGCGCGGTCAGCTATGCGCTGTACCTGGTCTACAGCGGCGAGGAGGTGCGGCGCCTGGGCGCGATGCGCCTGACCGGCCTGGCCACCACGGTGGCCTGCGTGCTGTGCATCGCGCAGTTCCTGATACTGCGGCCGCTGTCGGCGATGGCGGTGGCGCCCGAGGTGATCTGGCTGTCGGTGCTGAACGCGACGCTGTGCACCTTTGCGCCGGTGCTGATGGTGATGCTGGCGATCGAGCGCATGGGCGCCACGATGACGGCGCAGACCGGCATGGTCGGGCCTATGTCCACCATCATCATGGGTGTGCTCATACTGGGCGAGCCGTTCACGCCGTGGGTGGTGGCCGGCACACTGCTGGTGCTGACGGGCGTGTGGCTGTTGGCGCGTTGGCGATAGTTTTTTGAGTTCCCGGATCGCATCCGGGCTACGCAATCCCTGTAGCCCGGATGCAATCCGGGGCAAAGCAATGAAGAAAGGCACATCATGGATCTGGGACTGCAAGGCAAATGGGCGCTGGTCTGCGCCGCGAGCAAGGGGTTGGGCCGGGGCTGTGCCGAGGCGCTGGTGGGCGAGGGCGTCAATGTGGTGATCACCGCACGCGGCGCCGAGGCGCTGGAGGCCACGGCCCAGGCGCTGCGTGCGCTGAACCCGGCCGTCGAGGTGCGCACGGTGGCCGGTGACATCACCACCCCTGAGGGCCGCGCCGCCGCCCTGGCCGCCTGCCCGCAGGTGGACATCCTGGTCAACAACGCCGGCGGCCCGCCGCCCGGGGACTTCCGGAACTGGGACCGTGACACCTGGCTGAAGGCGCTGGACGCGAACATGCTGACGCCGATCGAGCTGATCAAGGCCACGGTGGACGGCATGGCGGGGCGTGGCTATGGCCGCGTCATCAACATCACCTCGGGCGCGGTGAAGGCGCCTATCGACATCCTGGGCCTGTCCAACGGCGCGCGCAGCGGCCTGACCGGATTTGTCGCCGGCCTGGCCCGCAGCCCGAAGCTGGCGGCACACAACGTCACCTTGAACGGCCTGCTGCCCGGTGCCTTCGACACCGACCGCCTGCGCGTCACCATGCAGGGTGCGGCGGCCAAGAGCGGTGGCAACTTTGACGAGGCCTGGGACAGGCGCCGCATGGCCATTCCCGCCCAGCGCTTTGGCACGGCACAGGAGTTCGGCGCCATCTGCGCTTTTCTGTGCAGTCAGCAGGCCGGCTATCTGACCGGGCAGAACATCCTGCTCGATGGCGGTGCCTACCCGGGCACGTTCTGAACATCGAGGTGCATGGTGCACCCCGATGAGGCGGGTCAAGGGTTTTTGCTGCCCCGTGCCTGAGGGGGGCCGGGCTCGGGTGGGCGCGGAAGTTGAACCACCATCACCTCGGGTTCGATATGCTTCAACTCGAAGCCCGCACAGGGCCTTCAGGCACGGCGTCTCCGAGTTGTTGTTTTCCGGTTTGCTTGGTGTTGGCCAAACGTTTGCGCCACCGGGCTGGAGGCGATGGAGCGCTGGTGTTCATGCGTCATCAACCTTTCGGAGTGAGCTATTCACCATGACTAAAAAGTCCGTCTTCACCTCGTTGGCCATGGCCGCACTGGCCGCCGCCATCCCGGCCCATGCCGCCATCTCGGTGGGCAGCGCAGCTTTCACCTACAGCCAGTCATTCGATTCGCTGGCCACTTCGGGCGCGTCGAATGCCTGGGCCAATGACAGCACTCTGGCCGGCTGGAGCCTGTTCAACAAGACTCCCGCCGCGATCACCGCCTATGCAGCGGGCGATGGTTCCAGCAACACCGGCGCCTTCTACAGCTTTGGTTCCAGCGGTTCGGCCGAACGCGCCCTGGGCGGCACCGCTTCGGGTGGCTCCTACTTCGGTTCGCCTGCAGCGGGTACGCTGGCCGGATGGATCGCCGTTGCGCTGACCAATACCACCGGCGCGGCCCTGAACAGCTTCACGATCGGCTACAGCGGCGAGCAATGGCGCAATGGCGGCAACACCAGCGCGCAGACCATGGTGATGGAGTACGGCTTTGGCGCCACCTTTGCTGGCGTTGGCGCTGGCTGGACACCGGCAGGCGCCGGATTCAACTTCACTTCGACGGTCAATACCGCGACAGCTGCTGCCGTCAACGGCAACACGGCCGGCCTGGTGGGCGGGCTTGGCGGCACCGTCACGACCAACTGGGCCAATGGCTCCACTCTGTGGGTGCGCTGGATCGAGAACAACGACGGTGGCAACGACCATGGTCTGGCGATCGACAATGTGAGCATCAGCGTCACCGCGGTCCCGGAACCCGAGAGCTATGCCCTGATGCTGGCCGGTCTTGTCGGGCTGGCCTTCGTGGCCCGTCGCCGCAAGCAGTAATGCTCGCCGGGACGCACGCATAGCCATGACGTGTGCCCTGGTTTGGGGCTAAGCTCCACGCTGTCGCAGGCCGGGCCCAATCAAAAGGGCCCGACCTGACCCCCCGATCAGCAAGGATGAGCCCATGAATGCCTCCACCGACGCATTGCGCCGCGAAACCATAGACGCGGTGCTGGCCCTGGCCAGCGGCCGCCTGAGCGCTGAGCAGCGACCGCTGCTTGAGAGCTTTGCCCGCGAGTACTTCCGCCAGGTGGACGCGGACGATCTGGCCGAGCGCTCGCCCGAGGATTTGTGCGGCGCGCTGCTGTCGCACTGGCAGTTCGGTGCCCAACGTGTGGCCGGCCGCCCCAAGGTGCGGGTGCTGAGCCCCAGCGTGGCCGAGCATGGCTGGGCCTCGCGCCATTCGGTGCTGGAGATCGTCAATGACGACATGCCCTTTCTCGTCGATTCGACGACCACCGAGATCAACCGCCAGGGCCTGACCCTGCACCTGATCGTGCACCCGATCTTTGCCGTGCAGCGTGATGTGGCCGGCGGGTTGACCGCGCTGCACTCGCCCGGCGAGGCGCCCGAGGCCCCGCGCGAATCGTGGATGCATATCGAGATCGACCGCATGGTCGATCCACAGCAGGGCGCCGAGCTGGTGGCCGGCATCGAGCGTGTGCTCGGCGACGTGCGCTCTACCGTCGAGGACTGGCGGCCGATGGTGGCGCGGCTGCGCGAGGCCACGGCCGAGCTGGACGCGGCGCCGTCCGGCTTGCCGGCCGAGCAGGTGGCCGAGAGCCGTGCCTTTCTGCAGTGGCTGGCCGACGACCATCTGACCCTGCTGGGCTACCGCCAGCATGAGCTGGTGAATGTCGATGGCGAAGATGCGTTGAGGCTGGTGCCGGGCAGCGGCCTGGGCGTGCTGCGCGAGACCGAGGCCGAAAAGGCCTCGGGCAATGTCTCGGTGCTGCCACCCAATGCACGCGAGATGGCGCGCTCGCCGAGCCCGCTGCTGGTCGTCACCAAGGCCAATACCCGCTCCACCGTGCACCGCCCGGGCTATACCGATTACGTGGGCGTGAAGCGCTACAACCCGCAGGGCGAGGTGATTGGCGAGCATCGCTTCCTGGGCCTGTTCACCTCCACCGCCTACAGCGCCCGGGTGGCCGAGACGCCGCTGCTGCGCGGCAAGGTCGGTGCCATTGCCGAGCGCGCCGGCCTGCCGCCGGGCGGTCATCTGGCCAAGGCCCTGGCCCATATCCTGGAAACCTATCCGCGCGACGAGCTGTTCCAGATTTCGGATGACGAGCTCTACCAGACCGCCTTCGGCATCCTGGCGCTCGGTGACCGCCAGCGGCTGCGCCTGTTCCTGCGCCGCGACCCGTTCGACCGTTTCGTCTCCTGCCTGCTCTATGTGCCGCGCGAGGCCTATGCGACTGATCTGCGCATCAAGTGCCAGCGCATCCTGATGGAGGCCTTTGCCGGCACCGGTGCCGACTTCGACGTGCTGCTGGGCGACACCGTGCTGGCCCGCATCCACTTCACCGTTCGCACCACCCCGGGCCAGGTGCCGGCCTTCGACCGCAAGGAGCTGGAGGCCAAGCTGGCCGCCGCCGCCCGGCGCTGGCCCGACCTCTTGCGCGACGCCTTGATCGAGGCCGAGGGCGAGGCCCGCGGCATTGCGCTGTACAAGGGCTGGAGCGCGGCCTTTCCGCCCGAGTACCGCGAGCGGGTGACGGCGCGCGCCGCCGTGCCGGATCTGCGCCGCATCGCCGCGCTGTCGGCCGAGGCGCCGCTGGCCCTGGCCCTGTACCGGCCGCTGGGGGCCGGCCCGAATGCGCTGGGCTTCAAGGTGTATCGCCTGGGCGAGCCCATCGTGCTGTCCGACAGCCTGCCGATGCTGGAGCATATGGGTGTGCGGGTGCTCGGCGAGCAGAACTACCGGCTGCAGGCCGATGGCGCGGCGATCTCGCTGCATGACTTCGAGCTGCTGGCCCCGGCCGCCGAGGAGATCGACCCCGACAAGCTGGCCCGCCTGTTCGAGGACAGCTTTGCGCGCGTGTTCCGCGGCGAGGTCGAGAACGACGACTTCAACCGCCTGGTGCTGCGCGCCGGTCTGGCCGCTGACGAGATCGTCGTGCTGCGCGCCTATGCCAAGTACCTGAAGCAGATCGGCTTTGCGCTGTCGCAGGGGGCGATAGAAAGCACCTTGACCACCCACCCGCGCATCGCGCGCATGCTGGTGACGCTGTTCAAGCTGCGCTTCGACCCGACGACCCATGATGAGCTGGGCGCGCAATCGCAGGTCAATGCGATCGAGCAGGCGCTGGACCGGGTCAGCAATCTGTCCGAGGACCGGGTGCTGCGCCAGCTGCTGGCGCTGATGCAGGCCACGCTGCGCACCAACTTCTGGCGCACCGGCGTCGGCCACACGGGCGCCGCCGGCCCGCGGCGCAGCTACCTGAGCTTCAAGCTCGATTCGTCCAAGGTGCCGGGCCTGCCCGAGCCCAAGCCGCTGTACGAGATCTTTGTCTATTCGCCGCGCTTCGAGGGCATCCACCTGCGCGGCGGCAAGGTCGCCCGCGGCGGCCTGCGCTGGTCGGACCGGCCGGAAGACTTCCGCACCGAGGTGCTGGGCCTGGTGAAGGCACAGATGGTGAAGAACACGGTCATCGTGCCGGTCGGCTCCAAGGGCGGCTTCGTGCTGAAGAAGGCACCGCCGGCCAGCGACCGCGAGGCCTATATGAAGGAGGGCATCGCCTGCTACCAGGACTATCTGCGCGGCCTGCTGGACCTGACCGACAACCTCGCCGGCACGGCCCTGGTGCCGCCGCCGCAGGTGGTGCGCATCGATGGCGATGACCCCTATCTGGTGGTGGCGGCCGACAAGGGCACGGCCACCTTCTCCGACTACGCCAATGCCGTCAGCAAGGAATACGGCCACTGGCTGGGCGACGCCTTCGCCTCGGGCGGCAGCGTCGGCTACGACCATAAAGCGATGGGCATCACCGCGCGCGGCGCCTGGGAGAGCGTCAAGCGCTTCTTCCGCGAGCAGGGCCGCGACATCCAGAGCAGCGAGTTCACGGTAGTGGGCGTCGGCGATATGTCGGGCGATGTGTTCGGCAACGGCATGCTGCTGTCCAGGCATATCCGCCTGGTCGCGGCCTTCGATCACCGCCATATCTTCATCGACCCGACGCCCGACGCAGCCGCCTCGTTCGCCGAGCGCGAGCGCCTGTTCAAGCTGCCGCGCTCGTCCTGGGCCGACTATCAGCAGGAGCTGATCTCGGCCGGTGGCGGCGTCTGGGCCCGCTCGGAGAAGTCGATCCCGATCTCGCCCCAGGCCCGTGCGGCCCTGGGCATCGAGGCCGAGCGGTTGACGCCGATCGAGCTGCTCAGCGCCATCCTCAAGGCGCCGGTGGATCTGCTCTACAACGGCGGCATCGGCACCTATGTCAAGGCCAGCAGCGAGAGCCATGCCGAGGTCGGCGACCGCGCCAACGATGCCTTGCGCATCAATGGCCGCGAGCTGCGCTGCCGGGTGGTGGGCGAGGGCGGCAATCTGGGTTTCACGCAGCGCGGCCGCATCGAGGCGGCCCAGTGCGGCGTCAGCATCAACACCGACGCGATCGACAACTCAGCCGGCGTGGACACTTCGGACCACGAGGTCAATATCAAGATCCTGCTGGGCCTGGCCATGGCCGATGGCGAGATGACCGAGAAGCAGCGCAACACCGTGCTGGCGCAGATGACCGATGACGTGGCCGCCCTGGTGCTGCGCGACAACTACTTCCAGGCCCAGGCGCTGTCGGTGACCGGCCGATTGGGGCCGCAGCTGCTGGACCAGGAAGCGCGTTTCATGCGCTATCTGGAGAAGGCCGGCAAGCTGAACCGCGCGATCGAGTTCCTGCCCACCGATGAAGAGATTGCCGAGCGCAGTGCCCGCGGTGCCGGCCTGGCACGGCCCGAGCGCGCCGTGCTCTTGGCCTATTGCAAGATGTGGCTGTTCGACGAGATCCTCGACTCGGACCTGCCCGAGGACAGCTGGATAGGCACGGCCCTGGCCCGCTACTTCCCGGCCCAGCTGCGCGACAACTTCGGTGCCTACATACCGCGCCATCCGCTGAAGCGCGAGATCGTCGCCACCCACGTGCTCAACAGCATGGTCAACCGCGTCGGCTCGACCTTCATCCATCGCCTCGCCGACATGACCGGTGCCAAACCGGCGCAGGTGGTGCGCGCCTATCTGTGCACCCGCGAGGTGATGGGCCATGTGGCGCTGTGGCAGCAGGTCGAGGCCCTGGACAACAAGGTGGCCGACGGCGTGCAGGCCGAGATGCTGATCGAGGAGGGCTGGCTCACCGCTCGCGCCACCACCTGGTTCCTGCGATCGCGCCGCCTGGCCGAGCCTGTGGAGGCGACGATTGCCCGCTTCACGCCGGCCGTGGCCGCGCTGCGCGATCGCCTGGCGGCCGAATCGGCCCAGTCCGCCCAGGCCATGGCCTGGGTGGCTGCAGGCGTGCCGTCCGAGCTGGCCCAGCGCGTGGCCAGTGCAGATGGCCTGTATGCCGCGCTGGACATTGCCGAGGTGGCCGAGAGCACCCAGCGCGACGTCGGCGAGGTCTGCGATGTGCACACCGGCATCGCCACCCGGCTGGGCCTGTCACGGCTGCGCCAGCAGATCGACAGCCTGCCCACCGGCAGCTACTGGCAGAGCCTGGCCAAGTCTGCCCTGGGCGACGACCTGGCCGGCCTGCAGCGCGCCATCACCCAGGAGGTGTTGACCGGTGCCGCCGGCAGCCCGGTGCAGATGCTGGCCGCCTGGGAGGGCCGCAACCAGATTGCGCTGGAGCGGGCACAGCGCCTGCTGGCCGAGTACGAGGACGCGAAGAGTGCCGATCTGGCGATGCTGTCCGTCGCCTTGAGGGAGCTGAGGAATCTGGCGTGAGCATCAGCGAGCTGGCACCGGCTGCCTTGCGGCTGGGCATTGACCCGGCCGGTATGGGTTTTACCGACACGTCGGAGCTGACCGGGCTGCCGCTGCCCTGGATAGGCCAGGGCCGCGCCGAGCAGGCGGCACGCTTCGGCCTGCGCATGGGCCAGGCAGACTACAACCTGTTTGTGTTGGGCGAGGTGGGCTGCGGCCGCACCACCTTGATGCGGCAGATGATGGTCAGCGAGGCGGCGCTGCGCGCCGTGCCGCCGGACCTGTGCTACCTGCACAACTTCGAGGTGCCCGAGCACCCGCGTGCACTGCGCCTGCCGGCCGGCGAGGGCCGGCTGCTGCGTCAGCTGATGGCGGAGTTCGTCAAGACATTGCTGACCGAGCTGCCCAAGCGCCTGCAGGCCCAGGACATGGCGGCCGAAAGCGAGCGCATCACGGCCGCCCACAAGGCCGAGGAGGACCGTGCCTATGCCGAGCTGAGCGCCTTTGCCGAGGCGCGCAATTTCGGCCTGCTGCGCGAGCAGGGCCGCATGGTCTTCACGCAGCGCGACGCCAAGGGCGAGCCCTTGACCGCCGGCACCGCCCTGACCCTGAGCCATGAGCAGCGCAGCGCGCTGGAGGCGGCAGAGGAGGCGCTGCGCACCGAGATCAGCCGCTTCCTGGAGAAGACCCGGGCCGGGGAGCTGGCGATGAAGGAGGCGCTGACCGCGCAGCGCCGGCGCGTGATCAAGCCCTTGCTGGAACACCAGCTGCAGGAGATACGCAACAAGCTGCGCAAGCAGATCAAGGACTCGGTCAAGCTGGGCCAGTACCTGGACCAGGCCCAGGACGATGTGCTGGATCATCTGGAGCTGTTCCAGCCCGGTGCCGAGACCAACGCCGACGCCGAGGCCGATGTCGAGACCCGCATCGAGGCGCTGGATGCGTTGTGCTCCCGCCTGGGCGTCAATGTGGTGGTCGACAACCACGGCATGCAGGGGGCACCGGTGATCACCGACGACAATCCGCTGTTTCGCTCGCTGTTCGGCAGCATCGAGTACGCGTCGGAGAACGACGTGCTGGTGACCGACCATTCGCGCATACGCGCCGGCAGCCTGCTCAAGGCCCATGGCGGTTTCCTGATGCTGCATCTGCGCGATCTGCTGGCCGACGAGCAGGTCTGGGAAAAGCTGCGCCGCTTTTTGCGCAGCGGCCGGCTGCAGATCGAGGAGCCGGGCATGGTCTACGCGCCGATTGCCGCGGTGTCTCTGCAGCCCGAGCCGCTGGATGTCGAGGTGAAGATCGTGCTGATTGCCTCGGTCGAGGAGTACTACGTCGTGCAGGAGGGGGACCCCGAGTTCGCGCGGCGCTTTCGCTGCAAGGTGGACTTTGCCGAGAGCTTCTCGGCTACCCCCGAATCGCACCAGGCCACGGCCGTGTTTGTGGCCCACACCTGCCGGCGCCTGGGCCTGGCGCATTTTTCGGCCGGCGCGGTGGCGGCGCTGATCGAGGCGACGCACCGGGAGGCCGAAGACCAGACGCGCCAGAGTGCCATCTTCGCTCATGCCGAGGCGCTGGTAATGGAGGCCGCGGCGATGACGCGCGGACGCGGCGCCTCGCTGGTGGAGGCCGGCGACGTGCAGGACGCCATCGAGGCGCGCAGGCACCGCCACGACTACCCCGAGCAGCGCCTGCAGGAGTCCATCGTTGACGGGGAGCGTCTGCTCGAGGTCAGCGGCGAGCGCGTCGGCCAGGTCAACGGCCTCACCGTGGTCAGCCTCGGCGACTACGAGTTCGGCTTTCCGGTGCGGGTCACGGCCCGCACCCATGCCGGCGACGAGGGCCTGCTGAACATCGAGCGCGAGGTCAAGCTCTCGGGGCCCATCCACGATAAGGGCGTGCTGATACTGCAGAGCTATCTGTCGGCGCTGTTCGCGCATATCGCGCCGCTGGCGCTGAATGCTTCGGTCGTGTTCGAGCAGGAGTACAACGGCGTCGAGGGTGACTCGGCCTCCTGCGCCGAATTCTATGTGCTGCTGTCGCGGCTGTCGGGCCTGGCGCTGCGCCAGGGCATCGCCGTCACCGGCGCCGTCAACCAGCAGGGCGAGATGCTGCCGGTGGGCGGCATCAACGAGAAGATCGAAGGCTACTTCCGCAGCTGCGAACTGCTGGGCTTGGATGGCGGCCAGGGTGTGCTGATTCCGCAGCGCAACCGCCGCCACCTGATGCTGGCGCCGCGGGTGGTCGAGGCGGTGGCGCAGGGGCGCTTCCACATCTACACCGCGGACTCCGCCGCTGACGGCATGGAGTTGCTCACCAGCCGGCCTTTCGGCGAGTTGCAGGGGCGCGCCTATCCGGCCGACAGCGTGCTGGGCCGTGCGCAACAAACCTTGCAGGACTACCGCCGGGCCTGCCAGGCCTCTGGGGCCGCAGGGGCCTCACAGCGGCGCAACCGCTGGTTGCAGGCGCCGGCGCAGCCGCCGGCCGAGCCGCGACGCCGCTGATGAAGTTGGGCTTGCCTGTCGATTTGGCCGGCGCCGGATCGTTGTGTGGCTGTGTGGACGGCGATCACCGTCCCCGCCCTAGACCACCAGCCATCAACTTCATCAAGGAAGCCAATCCATGACTCAAGCCATTCCCTATCTCGCTTTCAACGGCAACTGCGCCGAGGCGATGCGCTTTTACGAGACCACCCTCAAGGGCAAGCTGGAGGTGCTGATGAGTGGGGCCGACTCGCCGATGGCCGGGCAGATACCCAAGGAGTTCGCCCACCGCATCCTCCATGCCCGCCTGGTGCTGCCCGGCGGCGGCATGCTCTACGCTGGCGACTGTCCGGCCCATATGCCCTACGAGGGCATCAAGGGCGTGTCCATCACCCTGGACTACGCAACCGAGGACGAGGCCGAGCAGGTCTTCAATGCGCTGGCCAGCGGCGGCCAGATCACCATGCCCATGCAGCCGGCCTTCTGGGCCAAGCGCTGGGGCATGCTGATCGACCGCTTCGGCCTGGCCTGGATCGTCAACGGCGTGCAGATCCCGGTCTGAGCGGGCCGCGCGCCGCGGCTCACCAGGCGCCGTACCTGGCCACCAGGCCACGGAACAGGGCGTCCCGCTCGGCGCCCAGATGATGGCCGCTGGCGTCGCCCGAGGCGTCCTTGCCGACGGCCAGGTGCACCAGCACCAGCTTCAGGCCGGGGTCCACCATGATGGCCTGGCCATGGATGCCCTGCAGCGCGAAGCGACGCTGGGTGCCTGGCAGCAACCAGGTCTGGAAGCCGTAGCCGGCGTAGCTGCTGCCGCGGTAATGCATGCGTCCGGGGCGGAAGGCCTCCGGTTGGCGGGTGGCATCTGTCATGTCGAGCAGATGCTCGCGCGAGACCACAGCCCGGCCCGCCACAACTGTCAAGTCTTCGGTCCAGCCTCACGCCCGTCGACCTGAGCGCGGGCGATGGAGTGATGCGATTTGCGATTGCGCGCTGTATGTGGGCCGCTCGCAGGCCGCGTGGATTTGTTCTCGAAGTTGACAAGCTGATGCGCCCGGCTAAATGGGCGTTATGCGCCAGAATGGAACGGAGCATTCAAGGCGGACGTACTTGTCGCCTGACTTCCCCAGAATCGTCGGGACCTCACAACAGGTGCAAGTGTCCAGGTCCAGGCGATAGCCTGGGTCTGCGGCGTCGCCTCCAATCAAAGACAACTCAAGGGTTCGAACATGCGATACACGCGCAAACTGCTAGGGAAGACAGTGCTGGCTCTGTCAGCGGCAGCACTTGCCTCCTGCGCGACTGAGCCAAAAAAGAGCCCACTGAGTGCCGCCGAACGGATTCACTCGGTCCATGCTGTGATGGAGCCTCTTGCTTCGGGGTCTATCGCCATCACCAAGCGCGGGCGGGCCATTGGTCTTGGCGGTCCGTCAATCACCGAGGGGGACAAGGCCTCTGCCTCGACCAATGCGAGGACCCTCAACGAAACACTCGTCCGCGGGTTCAAGACGAGGCTGCCCTCGATCGCGAAGTACTACGGCATCACGGTGGCAAGATCAGATCCCTCGTTGCCGACTCTCAGGCTCACGGCAGTCAAGTCCGCCATGTATTGTGCCGACGATGGCTGTGTTTCATGGCTCACGATGAAAGGTGAGTTGACGCTGCCGAGCGGAAGGAAGGCCTGGGCGGTCGAGTTGAGTATGGAGCCGCCTCGTGGTAGCGGCCCGTGGGACGACGCAGCATTTGACGTCTTTGCAAGAAAGCTGTTCGAGGCCATGCGCAATGATGGCCTGCTGACCAGCTGACCTGGAGTTGCCTTCAGATCAAGCTTGCACCTAAAGCTGTGTCAGCAGTGCCTCAGCGCCCCCAGCCGCCCGGGCGATCCGGATGGCGGTCGCGCCGATTTGGCACACCATCGCCATCACGATCCCAGGCTGGGTTGTAGACGCTGTCATGGCGATTCGGAATGCCGTCACCGTCCCGGTCCCAGCGCCTGGGCTGCTGGTAGTGGCCGCCATGACGAGGCGACGGATAGGTGTTGTAGCTGTTGTAGGTGGGATAGACCGGATAGGCCGGCTGCACATAGACGGAGGCGGGGCGGCCATAGGCCGGCGAGCCGCCGCCGATGGTGACCGACCACTGCACATCGTCATTGCCGCGGGCCATGGCCGTGCCGGTCAGCAGGGTGCCGGCCAGGCACAGCCCGGTGAGCATCAGATGGCGTTTATTCATGGCAGGGATCTCCTTGATCTGAGCGGCAGGCCGGATTGGCCGCCGCTCCGATTCAACGTATCCCCCGCGGCCACTGCCGACCGCTGGCCGGTTAAGCCAAGTAAAGCTCCATCAAGCCCATGTGAGCAAGATGCACTCGATGTAAGCGGACGCAAGCCACCGGCCTCGCTGTCCGGCCCGGTTCAGCTCGACCGCCGCCGCGCCAGGGCCGACACCGCCAGCAAGCCGCCCAGCATCAGCGCCCAGGTCTCGGGCTCGGGCACCGGTGTCTGAATGAAGTTGTCCATGTGTGCGAGAGCCGAGGTGGTGTTGAGATCCAGGCCGAGCCTGACCTCGGTCTTGTAGGCATTGCCCATGGTCTGCGCGAAGCTGACGACCGGGCCGGCCTCCTGGACCCAGCCATTGGCCATGGCCTGCGCATCGGACCAGCTCGGGTCGAAGGCGACCGAGTAATTGGTCCAGATGCCATACAGGTCGAAGGGGCCGGACATCGCATGGCGCCAGCCGTTGAAGGTGGCGTCCTGGTAGCGGTAGCGCAGCCAGACGTTGTCGAACTTGCCGACGTTGGGTTGCAGGTCGAATGACACCTTCCATTGGCTGCCGGCAAAGCTGCCGCTGGTCTCGGCAATGGAGCCCGAGGTGAAGCCGATGTCGAACTCGGCGACCGTGCCGTCAAAGCGGGTGGCAATGGAGCCGGCCGGATTGCCCACCCCGCCGTCGAACACGACCACGCTGCTAATGGTGTTGGCTTCCCAGCCTTCGGTGCTGGCGCCGCTCCAGGTCTGGCTGTAGGCGGAAGCCGCCTGGGCCGTGCCGGCCACAAGGCCCGCGAGTGCGCCGATCAGGGCCATGCCGAGTGCGGCGGAATGGGACGATTTCATGGGGGTTCCTCCAGGATGGATGGGCGAAATGCGCACCGATACTGAGCCCCGGCGCCCGGACCTGCCATCCCAAGAGTGTGGGATGAGGCGCTGACCGGCGCTGTAGGACAGCGGCTACGCCAGGCGGCGATACCGTCCGATGGGCACCCCGATGCCGCGCGCCCAGACTCGGGACTTCCATCGCCCTTTGTGACTTGTCATGACGGGCTGTGCCTATCCCCCGATGTTGGAGCGCCTCATGAACACCATCACAAAGATCTCGCTGGCCATCGCCGGCCTGGCGTTGGCGGCGCAAGCCGGTGCCCAGGTCACCTTCTACGAGAATGACGCCTATCAGGGCCGCTCGTTCACCACCGAGCGGACGGTCGAGAACTTCGCACGCTTCGGTTTCAATGACCGGGCCTCGTCGGCGGTGGTGGCCGGCAACCGCGGTGATCGCTGGGAGGTCTGCGAGGATCGGCGCTTCCGGGGCCGCTGTGTGGTGCTGCGGCCGGGCCAGTACGGCTCGTTGTCGGCGATGGGTTTGAACGACCGCGTCTCTTCGGTGCGCGCGGTGGGTCGCAATGTGCGCGTCAGCGACGATCGTTACGCGCCGATGCCAGCGCCTATGCCGCCCCCGGTGGCGCTCAGCCAGGTTGTTTTCTACGAGAACGACGGCTTCCAGGGCCGCAGCTTCACGGCAGACTCACCGGTGGACGACTTCCGCCGCAGCGGTTTCAATGATCGCGCCTCGTCGGCGGTGGTCAGCGGCGGACGCTGGGAGGTGTGCCCTGAGGCCAGGTTCTCTGGTCAGTGCGCGATCCTGCTGCCGGGCCGCTACCCGTCATTGGCGGCTGCGGGCCTGAACGATCGCATTTCGTCGGTGCGCAAGGCCAGTGACGAGCGTCCGGTGCCGGTGCCGTCGCAAGGCAGCCAGATCGTTTTCTATGAAAGCGAAGGCTTCCAGGGCCGCACCTTCTCGGCCGACACGCCGGTCAACGACCTGCGCCGCGCCGGCTTCAATGACCGCGCCTCGTCGGCGGTGGTCAGCGGCTCGCGCTGGGAAGTCTGTGACAACACCGAGTTCGGCGGCTCCTGCCGGATCCTGCGGCCGGGTCAGTATCCGTCGCTGTCCGCGATGGGATTGAACGACCGCATTTCATCGGTGCGTGGGGTGGGGCCGAATGCCCGCTTCGACGAGCCGCGTTATGCGCCCCTGCCCGTCGTCTCGCGGGACTACGGCCGGCGCAACAACGAACGGCTGTACGAGGCCAACATCACCTCGGTCCGCGCCGTGGTCGAAGACTCTGGCCAGCGCTGCTGGGTCGAGCGTGAGCAGATCCCGCAGGAGCGCAGCAATGCCAATGTGCCCGGCGCCCTGCTGGGTGCCGTGATCGGCGGCATCCTGGGCCACCAGGTGGGCGGCGGCACCGGCAAGGACGTGGCCACCGGCATCGGTGTGGTGGCGGGTGCGGCGATCGGCGGCAACGTCGGCCGCGACAATAACCAGCAGGTCGTGACCACACAGAACGTGCAGCGCTGCAGCCGTGCATCCGGCCAGGCCCGGCCCGCCTACTGGGACGTGACCTACAACTTCCGCGGCCAGGACTATCACGTGCAGATGACGTCCCCGCCTTCGGGATCGCACGTGACCGTCAATGATCAGGGCGAACCTCGCGCCTGATCAGGCTGGGGTCAGGCCTTGAGCGGCAGCTCGCGCAACGCATGGGCCAGCTCGCTGGCCTGCCAGATGGCGATGCGGTGCTCGGCCGCAAAGGGCTGGGCCTGCTCGCTGAGCGGGCCCAGGGCGATGTAAAGGGCGTCCTGCGCTTCGCTGCCTTCTCGCGCCGCCTGCAGGGGACGCAAGGCCTCGAGCCCGGTGCGCGCTGACTTCCAGCGTTTGGCGCTGACCAGCATGCGCCGGCCCTGGCGTTCCAGCTCGAAGTCCACGGCCGGTGTCTTGCTGCGCTGGACCGTGTAGCCGTCACGCTTGAAGGCCTGCTCCAGCAGATCGGCGAAGGCCGGCCAGGCCATGGCTGACAGAGCTTGCTGGGTCTGCTCGATGCGTGCCGCGCTGGGCAGATGCCACTGGCGGCGCAGCGCCATCACGGCGATCACCGCAAAGGGCAGGCCAGACATGGCGCCGACCACGCGAAAGCCCTCGGGCATCAGCGCAAAGCTGATCGCGCCGACGATGATCGCGATCAGGGCGCTGATCCACCAGCGCGAGCGCAGCAGGATGGCGAACAGCGAGTTCTTCGCCATCTGGTACTTCAACGGGGGCTCCCGGCGGACGGTTGCATAGGCAGGCTGGTCATGCGTCCCAGCATCAGGTGGGCGCCGCCGGCCAGCAGCAGCAGGATCAGCATGCCAAAGCCCCAGATGATCCAGGTCACCGGCGCCAGCCAGGTCATTGCCGAGCCCAGCAGAGGCAGCCCCTCACCCAGGCCTTGGAGCAGCACGATCATCGCGTCCTGCACGTGCTGGTAGGTGGCAGCGCTGAGCCATTTGGCCAGCAACAGCATCGGGGGCGACTCGGCCACCTTGCCCACCCAGTCCACCGTGCCACCGGCGGCCGCAAGGTCCGCCGTCCAGGCACCGAGCCTGGCCAATACCCAGGCGCCACCGGTCCACAGCAGGGACAGCAGGGCAAACAAAATCCACACAAGTGTTTTCATGGGCGCGAGCATAGCCGCACCGCGACCTGCCGGCGCCGATGAGGGCTCAAGGCGCGTGGGTTTTGCCTTCCAGACGCCGCCACAGCCCCAGCGGATTGGCGTTCTGCAGCGCCGGGGGCAGCAGCCAGTCCGGCAGGTCCTGGTAGCAGACCGGGCGCAGAAAGCGCTCGATTGCCATGCTACCCACCGAGGTGTGCAGCGCGTTGCTGCTGGCCGGGAAGGGGCCGCCGTGCACCATCGCATGACAGACCTCGACCCCGGTCGGAAAGCCATTGGCCAGGATGCGGCCGGCCTTGCGCTCCAGAACCGGCAGCAGAGCCCGCGCCAGATCGGCATCTGCCTCGTCGAGCTGCAGGGTGGCGGTCAGCTGGCCTTCCAGCGATTCGGCCAGGGTCAGCAGCTCGGCCTGGTCGCGGCAGGTCACCAGCAGCGCGCCTGGGCCGAACACCTCGTCGTGCAACACGGGGTTGGCGATGAAGGTGGCGGCATCGGTGATGCACAGCTGCGCAGAGCCCTCGGCCACGGTGCGGACGCCCGCCTGCTCACGCAGGCGCGCAGCTCCAGCGTCATAGGCTGCGCGTATGCCCGGCGTCAGCATGGTGCCGGCCGGCTTGGCGGCGAGCAGCGGTGCAACCGTTTCCACGAAGCGTTGCAACTCGGGGCCGTCGATCGCGGCCAGCAGGCCGGGGTTGGTGCAGAACTGGCCCACACCTAAGGTCAGCGAGTCGGCAAAGCCCTGGGCGATCGTTTCCGCACGGGCTTGCAGCGCTGCCGGCAGCAGGAACACCGGGTTGATGGCGCTCATCTCGGCATAGACCGGGATCGGCTGCGGCCGGGCCTGTGCCACGGCCTGCAAGGCCAGGCCGCCGCGGCGCGAGCCGGTGAAGCCCACGGCCTGGATCACAGGATGTGTGACCAGGGCCAGGCCCAACCGCGTGTCGCTGTCGTGCAAGAGCGAGAACACGCCCTCGGGCAGGCCCAGCTCGCGCACCGACTGCTGTATCACCCGACCGACCAGCTCCGAGGTGCCCGGATGGGCCGGATGCGCCTTGGCGATGACCGGGCAGCCAGCGGCCAGCGCCGAGGCCGTGTCGCCACCGGCGACCGAGAAGGCCAGCGGGAAGTTGCTGGCACCGAACACGGCCACCGGGCCCAGCGCAATCTTCTGCGAGCGCAGGTCCGGCCGTGGCGGCTGGCGCCCGGGCAGGGCGGCGTCCAGCGTGGCGGCGCTCCAGTGACCGTCGCGCAGCGTCTGTGCAAACAGCCGCAGCTGGTTGACGGTGCGCAGGCGTTCGCCCTGCAGCCGTGCCAGCGGCAGGGCCGACTCCAGATGCGCGCGTTCGAGCAGCGCATCGCCCAAGGCCAGCAGGCCCTCGGCGATGGTCTCCAGCAGACGGGCGCGCTGCTCGGGCAGGCTGCGACGGTAGGGATCGAAGGCGGCCTGCGCCAGCGCGCAGGCCTGCTCGACGTCGGCGGCATCGCCGCCACCAAAGGCTGGCTCCAGCGGCTCGCCGCGCACCGGGCTGAAGGCCCGGAACTCGCCCACCGTGCCGCGGCGCTGTTGCGCGCCGATCAACTGCTCGCCAGTGACCATCACAGCTTGGCGCCAACTTTTCGCAGCTCGGCAATCTGCGGCGCCTTGGGCAGCCAGATCTTGTCGAACTCCTGGATCAAGGCATTGGTGTCAAGACCTGGCTCCGTCTTGATGGCGAAGGGCACGGCCTTGAACTTCTCGATCAGGCCCAGTTCGGTGGTGACGATGTCCTTGATCTGCAGGTCCAGCGACTGGCGCACCAGGCCGCGAATCAGCTCCTTGTCCTTGGCATCCAGCCCCTGCCAGATGCGGCCCGAGACCAGCGGCGCGAAGGGCATGAACAGCGCGTTCATCTGCAGCATGGCCTTGGCCACCTTGTCGAAGCGCTGGTTCCAGGAGAACTCGATATCGGCCTCCAGGCCATCGACCTGACCATTGGCCATCGCGTCGAAGACCTGGGGTGTCGGGATAGGCGTCGGTGCGGCGCCCAGCGACTGGTAGAAGTCGCGGTACACCGGCGTCGGGTTGATGCGCAGCTTCATGCCCTTGAGGTCCTTGACGCCGGCGATCTCCTTGGTCGAGAACACCACGCGCATGCCGGTGATGCCCCAGCCCAGACCTATGGTGCCGGTGTCGCGCGGCAGCACCTCGAGCAGCTTCAGGGCCGCGTCGTGGCGCACCAGCTTGGCCACATCGGTGGTCGAGCGCACCAGATAGGGCGCATTGATCGAGGCCACGCTGGCCACCCGCGAACCGAGTTCGGCGGCCTGTATCCAGCCCATGTCCAGCGCGCCGGTCTGCAGCTGCTGCATCATCGCCGACTCATTGCCCAGCTGGCCCGAATGGAACACCGAGACCGACAAGCGGCCATTGGTTTCCTTCTTCAGCGACTCGCCAAACTGCAGCGCGGCGCGGTTCCAGGAGTGGCCGGCCGGCGTGATCAGGCCGAGGCGGAACTCCTTGGCCTGGGCACGGGCGCTGCCGATGAATGCAGGCGCGGCAAGTGCGGCACCTGCCTGGACGAAATGGCGACGGGTCAGGGTCATGATGAAGGCCTTTCGGGGTGGGGTTATTTCAGGAGCGCGAGCGACAGGCTGGGGAATAGCGAGAGCAGCACCAGCGCGACGCAGGAAATCAGGAAGAAGGGCAGGGTGACGAGGAACATCTTTCCCGGCTTGGCGCCGGTGACGGCGGCGGCAACGAAGAAGCTCAGCCCCACCGGCGGTGACATCAGGCCCAGCACCAGATTGACCACCACGACCACGCCGAAGTGGCGCGGGTCGATGCCGTAGACCTCGGTGGCGATGGGCAGCAGGATGGGCACCGTCATGATCAGGCCGGGGATGCCATCGATCACCGTGCCGATGATGAGCAGGATCACATTCACCAGCAGCAGGAAGGTGACCGGGTCCTTGGCCACCGACTGAATCCAGGCGGCGGCCGCCTGCGGCACCTTGCCGTAGATCAGCAGCCAGGAGAACACCGCCGCCGCGGCCACCAGGAACAGCACGATCGAAGAATAGACAGCGGCCCGCAGCAGTATCTGCGGCAGCATGCGGAACTGGAACTCGCGCGTCACATAGCGCCCCACCAGGGCGGAGACGACGGCGCCCACCGCCGCCGACTCGGTCGGATTGGCCACGCCGCCGAGGATGGAGCCGACGATGACGATGGGGATCAACAGCGTCGGCGAGGCGTGGACGATGGTGCGGGCACGCTGGCGCAGGGTGCGCCTCTCGCTGCGCGGGTAGTTGTAGACCAGGCCCATGCAGGCGATGACGACGAAGAACAGCAGCGTCAGCAGGATGCCCGGCAGGATGCCGGCCATCAGCATATCGCCCACCGCCACCTGGGCCAGCACGCTGTAGACGACGAACATCACCGAGGGCGGGATGATCGGCCCCAGCATGCCGCCATAGACGGTGATGCCGGCGGCGAAGGTCTTGTCGTAGCCCTGCTTCTCCATCTCGGGCACCATGATCTTGGACATGATGGCGACCTGGGCCGTGGCCGAGCCGATGATGGAGGCCAGCATCATATTTGCCAGGATGTTGACGTAGGCCAGGCCGCCGCGCACCGCGCCGACAAAGCCCATCGCCAATTCCACCAGCCTGCGGGTGATGCCGCCGCTGCTCATGATCTCGCCGATCAATATGAACAGCGGGATGGCGATCAGGCCATAGCTGTCCACCCCACCGAACATCTGGCTGGGGAAGGACTGCAGCAGCACGGTGTTGCCGTTGCTGTAGATGTAGACGATGCCCGACAGGCACAGGCACACGCCGATGGGCACGCCCACCAGCATGATGACAAGGAAGAAGACGCCGGTGATCATGGTGTGGGGTTGCCGCTCGCAGGCCGCTCAGTTGACAGTTGCTTCGGCGTTGCCGAGATCGAAGCCCGCCACGGTGGCGCGGGGCTGCAGGCCGAGGTCTTCGACCAGGTTGGCGGCGGCGTGAATCGTGAAGGCGATGCCGAAGATGGGCAAAATCAGCTGCACCACCCAGGTCGGCCAGTTCAAGGTCTGGGTGCGCTCGGTGTAGAGGAAGTTGAAGCTGTCGGCGGCAAACTCCTTGGCGTCGAAGCCATGGCTGGCAATGCCCACCGGGTCCATCCACAGCCAGCACATGGCCAGCATCGCGCAGCCGAACAGAAACACCCCGGCGGTGGCCGTGGCCTTCAGGCGACGCGCGGCGGCTTCGCCCAGGTAGTCGGTCAGCAGCGTGACGGCGAAGTCCATGCGCAGCCGTGTCATCGCCGACGCGCCGACGAAGCACAGCCAGACCACCAGATAAACCGCCGCCTCGTCCACCCAGTAGATCGGCATGCCGGTGTAGCGGGTGACGACGTTGAGCAGTATCAGCAGTGTCAGCCCGCCCATCAGCACCATCAGGGCCAGGCGTTCGACTTGAAGGATGGCGCTGGAGGCCTGCTGCACCCAGCGCGCCCAGCCATGTGTTTTTGTGGTGTCTTGCATGGTGGGCCCGGTTCTGAAGGTGGTTGCGTCAGGCGACCGAGCGGTACTTCTCGGGGCGGGTGGCCAGTGCCTTCTCCACGACGGCGGTGACAAAGGCACGCTCCTCGCCGATCAGCGGCAGGCGGGGGCGGCGCATATGCTCGCTGCCCACACCGACCAGCAGGTCGATCAGCTTCAGGTTCTGCACCAGCTTGTTCGACACATCGAGGTGCAGCATCGGCGTCATCCACTGGTAGAGCTTGAGCGCCTCGGCCCACTGGCCGGCCTTCATCAGCTCGAACAACGCCACGTTCTCGCGCGGGAAGGCGCAGCCGACGCCGGCCAGCAGGCCGTCGCAGCCCAGGGCCAGGCCCTCGAAGGCCAGGTCATCAACGCCGAGGAACAACTGATAGCGGTCGCCCAGCAGATTGCGCAGATCGGTGATGCGGCGGATGTCGCCGGTGCTTTCCTTGATGGCTTCGATCCACTTGCAGTCGGCCAGCTCCAGCATGTGCTCAGGCTTCAGGTCCACACGGTAGGCGATCGGGTTGTTGTAAACCATCACCGGCTTCTGCGCGGCCTCGGCCATGGTGCGCACATTGAGCATCGCCTCACGGGCGTCGGCGACATAGATCACCGAGGGCATGACCATATAGCCGGCCACGCCCAGCTTGTTGGCGCCGTCGATATAGCGCAGCGCCTCGCGGGTGCTGGTCTCGGAGACATTGGCCAGCACCGGCACGCGGCCCTCGGCGGCCTCCAGCGCGATGCGGGCGACCTCGAGCTTTTCTTCCAGGGTCAGGGTGCTGGCCTCGCCCAGCGAACCGCAGGTCACGATGCCGTGGATGCCGTTGCGGATCTGGAAATCGATGTGGCGGGCCGTGCCTTCGGCGTCGATGCGCTCGTCGGCGAAGAACTTGGTCGTGATGGCGGGGAAGATGCCGGTCCAGCGGGTTGCGCTCATGTCGGGGGACTCCTGTGTGAGTGGCTTGATGCGTTGCTTGGAGTAAATATATTAGTAGTATTCTTGCAAAACATCAGTAAAAACCACTAGACGGGCGCAGAGCGCTGCCGGCGCTTGAACACGTGCAAGTAGCATGCCCAGGACTGGCCTCCGGGACGCGACGGTCCGGGCCAGGGTCGGCAAGCGGAGGTGGAGAAGGAAGGGCGCGGCGCGCCGGGCCGGGTCTCAGGCCGCGCCGCGCAGCGCCTCGAAGCGGGTGCCGAACTCGCGGCGCAGTTGCTTGCGCATCTCGGCCGCGGCGTGGCGCCGCAGCTCGTCCGGCGTGGCAGGCGTCAACACCGGCACGGCCACCGGCTTGCGCTCATCGTCAACGGCCACCATCGTGAAGAAGCAGCTGTTGGCATGGCGCACGGCCTGGGTGCGGATGTTCTCGGCCAGCACCTTGATGCCCACCTCCATCGACGAGGTGCCGGTGTGGTTGACGGCGGCCAGAAAGGTCACCAGCTCGCCCACATGGATGGGCTCGCGGAACATCACCTGATCGACAGACAGGGTCACCACATAGCGCGCCGCATAGCGGCTGGCGCAGGCGTAGGCGACCTGGTCGAGGAACTTCAGAATGGTGCCGCCATGCACATTCCCGGCGAAGTTGGCCATATCGGGCGTCATCAACACCGTCATCGTCAGCTGGTGCGCGGGCAGGTTCATGGGTTGTGCTTTCAGGCCTGGATTCAAGCCTGTGTGTAGACCGTCTTGACCACAGTGTAGAACTCCGCCGCGTAGCGCCCCTGCTCGCGCGGGCCGTAGCTGGAGCCCTTGCGGCCACCGAAGGGCACGTGATAGTCCACGCCCGCGGTGGGCAGATTGACCATCACCATGCCAGCCTGTGAATGGCGCTTGAAGTGCGTGGCGTGCTTCAGCGAGGTGGTGGCAATGCCGGCGGCCAGGCCGAAGGGCGTGTCGTTGGCGAGCAGCAGCGCCTGCTCGTAGTCGCGGGCGCGCAGCACGCTGACCACCGGGCCGAACACCTCCTCGCGGTTGATGCGCATCTCGGGCGTGGTGTCGGTGATCAGGGCCGGACGTAGATAGAAGCCCGGCTGGCCCTCGGCGTTGCGCTCAATGGCCTCGCCGCCAAAGGCCAGGCGAGCGCCCTCGGTCTGGGCGATGCCTAAGTACTCCTGGTCCTGGCCCAACTGGCTCTGGTCCACCACCGGGCCGATGTCGGTGCCGGCCTTGCGGGCGTCGTCCACCTTCAAGGTCTTCATCTTCTCGATCACGGCGGCGACGAAACGGTCGTGGATGCCGTCGGTGACGATCAGCCGCGAAGACGCCGTGCAGCGCTGGCCGGTCGAGAAGAAGCCGCTCTGCACCGCGCAGTTGACGGCCACGCCCAGATCAGCGTCATCGAGCACGATCATCGGGTTCTTGCCGCCCATCTCGAGCTGGAACTTGGCCATACGGGCCACACAGGCGGCAGCCACCTTCTGGCCGGTGGCCACCGAGCCGGTGAAGGTGACGGCGGCAATCCTCGGGTCGTCCAGCAGCACGGCGCCGACCTCGGAGCCACGGCCCATCACCAGATTGAACACCCCCTGCGGCAGGCCGCTGCGCGACAGGATTTCTGCCAGTGCCCAGGCCGAGCCCGGCACCAGATCGGCCGGCTTGAAGACCACGCAATTGCCATAGGCCAGGGCCGGGGCGATTTTCCAGGCCGGAATGGCGATGGGGAAGTTCCAGGGCGTGATGATGCCCACCACGCCCAGCGCCTCGCGGGTGATCTCGACGCCGACGCCGGGCCGCACCGAGGGCAGGGCCTCGCCGCCGGGGCGCAGTGCCTCGCCGGCGAAGAACTTGAAGATATTGCCGGCACGGGCGACCTCGCCAACCGCCTCGGGCAGCGTCTTGCCTTCCTCGCGGGCCAGCAGGTCACCGAGCTCCGCACGGCGGGCCAGGATTTCGGTGCCGACTGCGTCAAGGATGTCGAAACGCTGCTGCGGCGTGCTCAGGCTCCAGGCCGGGAAGGCGGCCTCGGCGGCGCTGATCGCCAGCCGCGTCTGCGCCGCATCGGCCTGGGCGTACTCGCCGACCAGATCGCGCGTGTCCGACGGGTTGATATTGCGCGAGACTCGCGCGCCGTCCAGCCATTCGCCGGCAATGAAATTCTTGTTCATGGGGTTTGCTTTCTAGCGGTCCAAGGCGGGCCGCTTGGGATTGAAGGTCCAGCCTGGGATCAGGTATTGCATGGCCATCGCGTCGTCGCGCGAGCCGAGGCCGTGCTGCAGATAGAGCTGGTGGGCTTTCTCGACCTCGACCATATCGAGCTCAACACCGAGGCCGGGCTTCCTGGGCACCTGCACGTGGCCGTCGACGATCTGCAGCGGGTCTTTGGTCAGACGCTGGCCGTCCTGCCAGATCCAGTGCGTATCGATCGCCGTGACCCGGCCTGGAGCCGCCGCGCCGACGTGTGTGAACATCGCCAGCGAGACGTCGAAATGGTTGTTCGAATGCGAGCCCCAGGTCAGGCCCCAGTCACGGCAGGTCTGGGCCACGCGCACCGAGCCGGCCATGGTCCAGAAATGCGGGTCGGCCAGCGGAATATCGACACTTTGCAGGGCCAGCGCGTGGACGAGTTGGCGCCAGTCGGTGGCGACCATATTGGTGGCCGTCGGCAGGCCGGTGGCGCGGCGGAACTCGGCCATCACCTCGCGGCCGGAAAAGCCGTCCTCGGCGCCGCAGGGGTCTTCGGCGTAGGCGACGACGCCGCGCATATCGCGCATCAGCCTGATCGCGTCTTTCAGCAGCCACCCGCCGTTGGGATCGAGCGTCACGCGGGCGGTCGGGAAGCGCTCATGCAGCGCGCGCAGCGCCTCGACCTCTTCGTCGCCACGCAGCACGCCGCCCTTGAGCTTGAAGTCGTTGAAGCCGTAGCGCTCGCGGGCCGCCTCGGCCAGGCGCACCACGGCCTCGGGCGTCATTGCCTTCTCATGGCGCAGGCGGAACCAGTCGTTGTCGGCGCCGGGCTCGGCGTTGTAGGGCAGATCGGTCTGGGCCTTGTCGCCGACGAAGAACAGATAGCCCAGCATCTCCACCGCCTCGCGCTGCTGGCCCTCGCCCAGAAGGGCGGCCACCGGCACATTGAGGTGCTGGCCCAGCAGATCCAGCAGCGCCGATTCGATCGCCGTGACCGCATGGATGGTGGTGCGCAGATCGAAGGTCTGCAGGCCGCGGCCACCGACATCGCGGTCGGCGAACTGCTGCTGCACCTGCTGCAGCAGCCGCTGCTGCGAGCCCAGCGGCTGGCCGACGATCAGCTCGGCCGCGTCTTCCAGCGTCTGGCGGATCTTTTCGCCGCCGGGCACCTCGCCCACGCCGGTGCGACCGGCGCTGTCGGTCAGTATCAGCAGATTGCGGGTGAAGAAGGGGCCGTGGGCGCCGCTGAGGTTCAGCAGCATGCTGTCGCGGCCGGCGACCGGGATCACGCGCAGCGCGGTGATCAGCGGGGTGGAGGAGGTGCTCATGACGGGCTATTGTGGGCCGAGCTTGGAGATCAGTGCGCCCAATTGATCGACCTCGGCCGGCAGCAGGTCCGACAGCGGCGGCCGCACCGGCCCGGCGCTGTGGCCCACCAAGGTTGCACCGGCCTTGACGATGGACACCGCATAGCCCTCGCCCTGGTTGCGCAGCGCGATATAGGGCAGAAAAAAGTCGCGTATCAGCCGGTCGCAGGTGGCCGTGTCACCGGCGGCATGGGCGTTGTAGAAATCCATCGCGGTCTTGGGGATGAAGTTGAACACCGCCGACGAATAGACCGGGCAGCCCATCGCCTTGTAGGCGCCGGCAAACAGCTCGGCCGTGGGCAGGCCGCCCAGATAGGCGAAGCGCTCGCCCAGGGTCTGGCGGATGGCGACAAACTTCTCGATGTCGCCGACACCGTCCTTGAAGCCGATCAGATTCGGGCAGCGCTGGGCCAGCACCTGCAGGCTGGCCGGCGTCAGCTTGCAGGCGCCGCGGTTGTAAACGATCACGCCGATCTTGACGCTCTTGCACACCGCCTCCACATGAGCGATCAGGCCGGTCTGGCTGCCCTCGGTCAGGTAGTGGGGCAGCAGAAGAATGCCCTGGGCGCCGAGGCGCTCAGCCTCCTGCGCATACTTGATGGCCAAGGTGGTGCCGCCGCCGGCACCGGCGATGATGGGGGTGCGGCCGCGGCAGGTGTCCAGCGCCACATTGATCACCTCGCTGAACTCGCCCGGTTCCAGCGAGAAGAACTCGCCGGTGCCGCCGGCGGCAAACAGCGCCGAGGCGCCATAGGGCTGCAGCCACTCCAGGCGCTCGGCATAGGGCTTGGGCGCGAAGTTCAGCGCGCTGTCGAAATCGGTCAGCGGGAAGGACAGCAGGCCGGCCTGCAACACGGTCTTGAGTTCTTGGGGTGACATGGTCGGATCTCCGGGGGATGTGGGTGAGGGGCGGATGAACGGCAAGCCTGCCGCGATGTATGTTGTATGTCATCGTACAACTAGTGTTGGGTTGCCACCGTACGGGGAATCACTGATTACGTGCCGCAGTGCAGCAATCCTGCGCGTGATTACGTGGAATCCCTAGTCACGCCGCCGGCCTATCCGATTAAAGTTTGCCCATGTTGTATGACAACATATAACGAAGCCGTCGCTCAAAACACCCACCGGAGACATCCATGCAACGCCGCTCCTTGATCACCGTTTCGCTGCTGGCCGCCCTCGCCGGCCTGTCCAACCTGGCCCTGGCTCAGGACGCCTGGCCGTCCAAGCCGATCAAGCTGATCGTGCCCTTTGCCGCCGGCGGCACCAGCGACATCCTGGGCCGACTGCTCGGCGAGAAGCTGCAGGCGGCGCTGAAACAGACGGTCATCATCGAGAACCGCGCGGGCGCAGGCGGTGTGGTCGGGGCCGACGCGGTGGCCAAGTCGCCGCCCGATGGCTATACCCTGCTGCTGGGCACCATCGCCAGCCATGCCATCAACCCGGCGATGAAGTCCAAGATGCCCTATGACGCGAGCAAGGACTTCGCCCACGTCGCGCTGCTGGGCAGCATCTCCAATGTGCTGCTGGTCGGCACCGATCAGCCGTTCAAGTCGGTCAAGGATGTGATTGCTGCCGCCAAGGCCAAGCCGGACAGCATCGCCTTTGCCAGCGCCGGCCAGGGCAGCTCGCAACATATGTCGGGCGAGCTGTTCAAGCTGTTGGCCGGCGCCGATCTGGCCCATGTGCCCTACAAGGGCAGCGCCCCGGCGATACAGGACCTGATAGGCAACCAGATCCCCAGCAGCTTCGAGACCGTCACCGTGGCCCTGCCGCATATCCAGGCCGGCAAGGTCAGGGCGCTGGCCGTGACCTCGGCGCAACGCAGCGCGGCCCTGCCCAATGTGCCGACGATGCAGGAGGCCGGCGTGCCGGGCTTCGATGTGTCGAGCTGGCAGGCCATGTATGCGCCGGCCGGCACGCCGGCAGCCATCGTCACCCGGCTGAACAGCGAGATCGAGAAGATCCTGGCCATGCCCGAGGTGAAGGCCAGGCTGGACACGCTGGGCCTGGTCCACAACCCGCTGACGCCGGCCCAGTTTGCCGACTTCAACCGCCAGGAGATCGCCAAGTGGACGCGCGTCGCCCGCGAGGGCAAGGTACAGCTCGACTGAAGTGAAGCTGATTGCCTCGCCACGCAGTGTCGATGCTTTGCGCCTCGCTGCTTTTTGGTGGCAGAGGGGCCAGGGGGCCGGCCACTGCGGGCTGAAGCTTGGGCCGTTCCTGAACGGACCGACCTCCAGCTTCCTTATGCCCGCCGTGGCCGGCCCCCCGACCCCTCTGCGGATGCGCTGGTGGCCGCCATCTCTGCCTCCTGCGCGTCGTGCCTTGCGGATTGGCGAGCCTGTACACCCGTTGCAGCAGGGGCGAGGGCGCACCGGTCGCAGCGGGCATCAAGAAGCCGAGGTCCGGTCCGTCCAGGGCCGGACAATGCTTCAGCCCGCAGCGGCCGGCGCGCCCTCGTCCCTGCCGCTACTCAATTCGAACGTGTTGTGCGTCGCACGAAGCGCAATGGAGCCACTGATACATGAGCGAGACCTCACGACCGGCGTTGACGATACGCATGCATGGAGACGACAACGTCGCCATCGTCGCCAACGACGGCGGGCTGGCCGCCGGCACCCTGCTGCCCGCGGGCGTGCCCGGGGCCGGCATCACGCTGCGCGACAAGGTGCCGCAGGGCCACAAGGTGGCGCTGGCTGATATCGCTCAAGGAGCGATCGTGCGGCGCTACAACGTGCCCATAGGCTATGCGCTGAAAGACATCCCGGCCGGCAGCTGGGTGCATGAGCGCCTGCTGCAGATGCCGGCGGCGCGTGCGCTGGAAGGGCTGCCTATTGCCTCGTTTGCCACCGTGCGCCCGCCCGAGCTGGCGCCGCTGCAGGGCTATACCTTCGAGGGCTACCGCAATGCCGACGGCTCGGTGGGCACCCGCAACATCCTGGCCATCACGACCACCGTGCAATGCGTGGCCGGCGTGGTGGCGCAGGCGGTGGCGCGCATCAAGAGCGAACTGCTGCCGAGTTACCCGAACGTCGATGACGTGATCGGCCTGGAGCACTCGTATGGCTGTGGTGTCGCCATCGACGCGCCCGATGCGGTGATACCGATACGCACCTTGAAGAACATCTCGCTGAACCCGAATTTCGGCGGCGAGGTGATGGTGGTCAGCCTGGGCTGCGAGAAACTGCAGCCCGACCGCCTCTTGCCGCCGGGCAGCTTCCCGATCAACGATGAGCGCGACCCGGCGCTGGGCCCGGAGACCGTCTGCCTGCAGGCAGACCACCACGTCGGCTTCATGTCAATGCTGGACGACATCCTGCAAAGCGCCAAACCCCATCTGGCGCGGCTGAACGCGCGCCGCCGCGTGACGATTCCGGCCAGCGCGCTGGTGGTCGGCGTGCAGTGCGGCGGCAGCGATGCGTTCTCGGGCGTCACCGCCAACCCTGTCGTCGGGTTCTGCGCCGACCTGCTGGTGCGCGCCGGCGCGACCGTGATGTTCAGCGAGAACACCGAGGTGCGCGACGCCGTCGAGCAGCTGACCAGCCGCGCCGCCACCCCCGAAGTGGCCGAGGCCATCATCCGCGAGCTGGGCTGGTACGACCGCTACCTCGACCGCGGCCGCGTCGACCGTTCGGCCAACACCACGCCTGGCAACAAGGCCGGTGGCCTGTCCAATATCGCCGAGAAGGCGATGGGCTCCATCATCAAGAGCGGCACGTCGGCGATCTCCCATGTGCTGGCACCCGGCGAAAAGCTCAAAGCCACGCAGCGCGGCCTGGTCTATGCCGCCACCCCCGCCAGCGACTTCATCTGCGGCACCCTGCAACTGGCCGCCGGCATGAACCTGCACGTCTTCACCACCGGCCGCGGCACCCCCTACGGCCTGGCCGAATGCCCTGTGATCAAGGTGGCGACGCGCAGCGACCTGGCCCGCCGCTGGCACGATCTGATGGACGTCAACGCCGGCAAGGTGGCCGACGGCGAGGCCAGCATCGAAGACCTGGGCTGGGAGCTGTTCCGCCTGATGCTGGACGTGGCCAGCGGCCGCAGGAAGACCTGGGCCGAGCATTGGAAGTTGCACAACTCGCTGGTGCTGTTCAATCCGGCGCCGGTGACTTGAGCTTGTGCTCGCCGCGTTTCGTGCGCATGGGTGACGTCCAGGTCATCGGAGCCAGGGGCATTCTTCGCCGCGCTATGTCTTACCCGGCGCATGTGCCCACTGCTCGCCGAAGCGCGGCCCGGGCGAGCAGCCGCGTTGAATCCAGTGTCGGCAACGGAGAGTTGGCGTCGCTCACGATCAGTGGAATCTCGGTGCAGCCGAGTACGACCGCATCGCATTGCTGCGTTTTGAACGACTGAATTACTGATTGGAAGTACGCAGCCGCTGCCGGCGTGGTCACCCCATAGACGAGTTCGTCCATGATGATTCGGTTCATCTCGTCGCGTTCCCTGGCGCTCGGGCGCAGGTACCGAAGGCCCTTGGCGACCAGCTTGTCTGGATAGACCTCGCTATCAACAAGCCAGCGGGTTCCCGTGATGCCCAGGCGCTTGTATCCGTGCTCGGATGCCGCCAAGGCGACTTCCTCTGCTATGTGCAGCCACGGAAGTGGGGAGAGGGATTCAACGTGATGGAAGGCTTGATGAATGGTGTTGTCGGGGCAGATCAGGAAGTCGGCCCCTGCGCTTGCCAGCTTTCTTGCAGAAGCCAACATGAGCGCTCCAACGCCCTCCAGGTCGCCTCGGTCCAGGCAGCTTACATAGTCGGCGAGCGAGGGCGTGTGCATTGAAACTTCTGGGTGGGCGTGTGGCCCAAGCAGGTCAGCGCCTTCCGCGCATATCGTGCGATAGCAAAGGGCTGCACCCTCGGCCGAACAGCCAACGATTCCGATGTGTAGAGGCATGGTCAGAGCGGTGTGTTTGTGAAGACTAGCGCATATATGGGTCAGGCTTGGCCTGCACTCGTTGCTCGCGACTGCCAGGCCGAAGCGCTCCACGCTGGCGCAGCCTCAGCGATCAGTTTGAGAATCTCAGGCGGCAGGTCTGCCGCGCCTGTCAGTTGCCGAACCTCCAGGATGTCGTCCGCCCCAAAGCCGGACGGAGCGCGCAGAGCCCATTGAATCGCCTCGTCAAGCGAGTCCACCTCGATCAGGTAAAAGCCTCCGACCAGTTCCTTGGACTCGGCGAAGGGGCCGTCCACAAGATAGCGCTTGCCATCGGCCACCGCGATGCGGGCGCCTGGCGCTGCGGGGTTGAGACCCTCGGAGGCCACAAGCACGCCGGCCTCGTGCATCTCCTCGTTGAAGCGCATGTACGCCTTGAAGAGTTCCGCATCGAAGTCTGACGCTTGTTGGGTCTTCTTTGTCTCCGTACTCGGCTGCGCCGTGATGATGAACCGCATGCGTGCTCTCCAAATGTGGGTGGGTCCCGGTGATGCTACGACGAACGAGCGCCGGGAAAATGGACAAACCCACTGCCTCCAAACGAGCCCGCAGGTCTACACCACCGGCCGCGGCACGCTCGATGGACTCCCCCTCCGCCGAATGCCAAGGAAGGTTCTCAGGATGGCTCGAACATCACAAGCCGGCAATCGGTGGCGCCGATGTTTTCGAGGACGTGACCGGGAATCGGCGCCTGGACAATCGCTGCGCCGGCCTTGGGCTGGGCGTCGCGGAAGGTGCCGTCCTGCGCATGGATGCGCAGGCTGCAGTCCGTCAGGTAGTACACAGCGTTGGCTGGATGGGAATGAAGAGTATCCCGCTGGCCCGGTTTCCACGTGACAGATATGACCTTGTATTGCTCATTCTGCGCGATGACCTTGTAGAGGTCGGGAGAGGCGACAAAGGACCGCGGAAGCTGTTGCGCCTGAGCGGTACATAGGGCGAAGAATCCGAGCGACAACGCTGCGAGGGTAGGAATCCGAGCGAGGGGCTTTGCCATGATGTTGGTCCTGCGTATGGCGTAGTCGAACTGACTACGATTTGACGGTAGTAGCGAACGGGGCTGAGCCCGTTGAGCCTGATCAAATTTGGCAAGAGCGGCGCTGGACGCTGCGCAACGCCGGAGCCGTGCCGCCTCCGGTGCCAACTATCTGGCCTGAGGGTTTGACGGAGGGGCTAGGTGTCCCTTGCTTTCGCGGCCGAAAGCGATGCCGCCGTGACGGGCGAGACCATGGACCAGCCCAGCGCCTTGTACAAAGCCGCGCCTGCCTCGGTGGCGACCAACACGCCCTGCCTTGCTCCAAGACTGAGTGAGATGTTGGACAGCGCAGACATGATGTGCCGGCCAAGGCCCTTCCTTCTGTGGCTCTCGGCCGTAACGATTTGATCAAAAGTGGCGAATGAACCATCAATGGCGACCTGGCCGCTGGCGGCGATTTCTCCTGTATCGACGACGAGTTTCGCAAAGGCGAGTGCTCCCGCAGAGTCGGCATGCAAGCGGTAGCCATCGATGCAGGGGGACGAGCCGCCGGCGAGATCGGTGCCCATCAAGAACTCCGGCTCGTGGAAGTTCCAGGGGCTTGGGAGCAATCGGGACACGCTTTCAATCGGGGCGCAAATCTTCAACCAGCTACCGGGGCCAGTCTCTGTTGAGACGAGCTCACGAAGGCACTCTGCATCAAGGTTGGGCAGAACGTACCGTGTAGTTTGTTCAGGCCTTCCGACGAGAATTTGAAAGTAGCCGGAACGCTCGATCGGCGTCCTGGTGCCTCGGGAAATCGCCCAGCCGTGGGCCCAGGCCCGCGCCGCGACCGACCGGTCAAGCGCGCCGGAAATGAGGGTGTGCTCCGCGCTCGAGGATGAAAGGGGCATGGGCGACATGTATCAAGATTGAGGCGCCTTGTGGCGCTTAACGTTGAAGCTGAGCCGCGAGCGGCGGCCTGCCGGCACGAGATCGCACCAGCGACGGGCTGGCCGGCAACTTCATGAACAGGACATTCGTCAAGGCAGTTGGGAGTCTGGTTGATCGCGTGGCACCAAGGACAGGTAGTTGGACAGCTGCACAGGCTCGAGTGGCTTGACGAGCACCCGTAGATTGTTGATTCGGCCGCCGGTATCGATGCCCGTGCGCTGACGAACTTCTTGGAAGCCATGTTTCGCCCAGAAGCGCTCCGCCGATACATTGCCTTCGACCACACCGAGCCTCAGCCACTTCGCGCCGGAGCGGCGCATCCATGCTTCGAGCGAGACATAGATTTGCGAAGCGACGCCTCGGCCGTTGAGACGCGTGGCGACAAGGAACAGCGCGATGTGCCAGACCTGGGCGACGGCGAGGTCTGCGACGACGACGGCGACCCCAATGAGTTCGTGTTCTCGATCGAACAGGCCCGCGAACCAGCGCTTCGTGAACCCGAGATGCGGAGGCGGTAGCTCCTCAAACTCGACCTGCGCTTCGTCAGCATTCGGCGGGCGACCGTTCACTGCAAGAAAGTACTCGGGATTGGAGTCGAAGAGCGCCTGGAGTCGTGGCACTTCTGCGGCACCAAGTTCGCGCCCGTAGAACTCGGCAGATTCAAAGATCAGCGGCGGATGATTGGGGTACGGCTCCATGCGAGCTAACTTTGTAAATGGGTGGTATTTGGCGTCGAAACTCGACTGGGAACCAGCATAAACCGTGCTTGCCCTTGGCTGTCCCCTCGATGGGATGGTTTGGCAGCAGAGCGCCCTTAGCGACAAAATAGTCGAACATCGCTCTCTGCGACTTCTAGATCATGCTTGTCCGTTTTTGCACCGTTGGAATGCCTCACGGCGCCACTGAGTACGTCGCGGGCCAAGGCACAACGCGATGCGTCGGTTCCGTCTTCTCTGCCGTTCGATAGCGATTTCGGCGGCCGAGGTGGCTGTCTTGGAGTCACGGACTGCTCGCCCGGAGACGCCTTCGCTTGCTCTTTCCACGGAAGCTGTGGCGTCAAGGCTGCTGGCGCGGAGGCCGCTGGCGGGACCTTGAGTTTCAACTCAGTAGGTTTTGTGCCGGCGCCGTCGCTTCTTTCTGAGTAGTGCGTCTGACCGCTCGCGTCCTTCCACTTGTATACCTGAGCCTCGCTTCCTGGAACCCAGAGTATGGAAAGCAGGCAGAAGGCAATCATGCAGTGAAGTTGTTTGTTCATATTCATGCCTGAAGAGCCGCAGTATTCGTGAATTCATAACTTTTTAGGTGAGTGGTGAACGATAGCGGCAATGGCCTGGCTGGAGAGCGCAAACCAAGCCCGCCGTTGTGTGTCCCCACCACTGAATGGTTGGGCCGCAGGGCAGGGCAGCCCGAACGTCCAAAGTCCATATCAATCGCACGTGGGGGCAGCATGCCAGAAATCGCCATGGGCAAGAACGGGGTTATCTAGGCAGCGGCGCAAGTGATACCGCTGGCAGGGCTAAGCCGCTGGCCCTGTGGCCTCGGTTTCAAACCAGAGGCTGTCGGGTTTCATGAAGGCTCGAGCGAAACCGGGGGCCAGAGAGCGCAGACAGACGAACTGGCAAAATAGGGCCCGCTCCCTCCCAGCCTCGCTCCCAGGCGCCCGCCCATGTCACCGCAGCCCCCTCGTATCCTGTCCGTCATCCCCCCGATGACGCAACTGAATACGCCGTATCCGTCCACCGCCTACCTGACCGGCTTTCTGCGCTCGCGGGGGTTCGACGCGGTGCAGGAGGATCTGGCGCTGGCGCTGATGTTGAAGCTGTTCTCCACTGAGGGGCTGCAGGCGCTGCATGGGCAGATCGAAGCCAAACCCCAACGCACGGCGCGCGTGGATCTGTTCATGCAGCAGTACCCGCGCTATCTGGCGACCCTGAAGCCGGCGATGGCTTTTCTGCAGGGGCGCGATTCGACCCTGGCGCACCGCATCTGCAGCCGCGCCTTCCTGCCCGAGGGGCCGCGCTTCGAGTCGCTGGATGTGTATGTCGATGAGGACGGCGGCGATCCGCTGGCCTGGGCCTTTGGCGCTTTAGGCCTGCAGGACAAGGCCCGCCATCTGGCCACGCTGTACCTGAACGACCTGGCCGATGTGCTGCGCGACGCGATCGATCCGCGCTTCGAGTTCGTGCGCTATGCCGAACAGCTGGCGCAGAGCCAGCCGACCTTCGACCCTCTGGCCGAGGCGCTGGCCGCGCCGCTGAACCTGGTGGACGAGACGCTGCGCGAGCTGACCTTGGCGGCAATAGCTCGCCACCGGCCGACGCTGGTGCTGATCTCGGTGCCGTTCCCGGGGGCCGTTTACGCGGCCTTCCGCATCGCCCAGGCGATCAAGGCGCAAGACCCGACCCTGGTCACCGTGCTTGGCGGCGGCTTCGTCAACACCGAGCTGCGCGAGCTGAGCGACGCACGGGTGTTCGACTACTTCGACTATGTGACGCTGGATGCCGGCGAGCGGCCTCTGCTGGCTCTGCTGGACCATCTGGCCGGCAAGCGCTCGCAACAGCGGCTGGTGCGCACCTTTGTACGAACCGACGGCCAGGTGCGTTACGTGAACCTGGTCGAGCCCGATATCGCCTTCGCCGAAGTCGGCACGCCGACCTGGGACGGCCTGCCGCTGGACCAGTATCTGTCGCTGCTGGACATGCTCAACCCCATGCACCGGCTGTGGTCCGACGGGCGCTGGAACAAGCTCACCGTGGCGCACGGATGCTACTGGAAGAAGTGCAGCTTCTGCGATGTGTCGCTGGACTACATCTCGCGCTATGACGGCGCCTCGGCCGCCACCCTGGTGGACCGCGTGCAAGCCATAGTCACCGAGACCGGCCAGACCGGTTTCCACTTCGTTGACGAGGCGGCGCCGCCCAAGGCCTTGAAGGCGCTCGCCGCCGAGCTGATGCGACGCCAGGTCGAGATTTCCTGGTGGGGCAATATCCGTTTCGAGAAGACCTTCAGCCCCGAACTGTGCCAGCAGCTCGCCGACAGCGGCTGCATTGCGATCTCGGGCGGCCTGGAGGTGGCCTCGGACCGACTGCTGACCCTGATGAAGAAGGGCGTATCGGTGGAGCAGGTGGCGCGCGTCACCAAGGGCTTCTCGGATGCCGGCATCCTGGTCCACGCCTATCTGATGTACGGCTTCCCGACGCAGACGGTGCAGGACACCGTCGATGCGCTGGAATATGTGCGCCAGCTGTTCGAGCAGGGCTGCATTCAGAGCGGCTTCTTCCACCGCTTTGCCTGCACCGTGCATTCGCCGGTGGGGCAGGACCCGGCCGCCTATGGCGTGACCCTGCAGCCGCTGCCGCCGGTGTCATTCGCGAAGAACGATGTCGGATTCCATGACCCGACGGGCGTCGACCACGACGCGCTGGGGCTGGCGCTGAAGAAGGCGCTGTACAACTATATGCACGGCATCGGTCTGGACGAGGACGTGCGCAGCTGGTTCAAGGGCCATGTGCCCAAGACCACCGTGCATCGGCATCGCATTGCTCGCGCATTGACCAGCCGGGCCTAGACGGTTCCGGCCAGGGAACATTTCCCCGCCCGGCGACTCTGAGCGGCTCCCCGTCCGGTTCTTCACGCCAACCCCCATCAGCCGTCCCGTCTTGCAAGACGTTGAGGAAGTATTTCAATTGCAAGCGGCGGTGACATGCCTTGCATCCGGAAGCGGTGCCCGTGCGTAATGGGTGGGTATGGCCTATGGGAGACCCGGCGCATGTTGATGTCCAAACTCGCGCAACGCAATCTGATCTTGAAACTCGAAGCCGCTCCCGTAGTCACCAGCGTCATCGCCATCGCTCGCCCAGCCGCCGAAGTGTTTGATTTTGTATCCACGCCGGCCCACTGGTCGCGCTGGCACCCCGCCACCCGCCTGGTACGCGACGTGCCCGAGCGCCCACTGGTGCTGGGTGAAACCGTGCTGGAGCATATCGGCATGGTTGGCCGGCGCTTTCAGGCGCGCTGGACCGTCTGTGCCTGCGAGCCAGTCAATCGCTGGGCCATCGCCACCGACACGCCGCATGGCGTGGCCCGCATCACCTACCTGATCGTCGCCGAGGGCACCGGTTGCCGCTTCGAGCGCAGGTTGCAATTCCGCTCCAAGTTCTGGCTCTGGCGCCTGTTCGACGCCAATCTGACGCGATGGGTGCTGGAGCTTCAGTCCTCACGCGCGCTGCGTCGGCTCAAGGCCCTGCTGGAAGCGCGATGAGTGGCTGGCCGCGCCTGGCCGCCGGGGCGGCGCTGCTGGCCTTCAGCGGCTATGCCCTGGCCATGGGCTGGCTCTATCTGCGGCAGGAGCAGTTGCTGTTCCAGCCCGATGTGCTGCCGGCCGATCATCGCTTTGCGCTCGGCGACGATGTCCATGAGCTGAGCCTGGACGTGCCCGGCGCGCGCCTGTCGGCGCTGCACCTGAAGCTGCCCCGGCCCAAGGGCGTGGTGTTCTTCCTGCATGGCAACGCCGGCAGCCTGCAGAACTGGTTCGTCAACATCGACTTCTACCGGCGGGCCAACTACGACCTGTTCATGCTGGACTATCGTGGCTACGGCAAGAGCACCGGCCGCATCGATAGCGAAGCCCAGCTGCGCGCCGATGTGCGCATGGCCTGGGAGCAGGTGGCGCCGCAATACACGGGCCTGCCTCGCGTCATCTACGGCCGTTCGCTGGGCACGGGCCTGGCCGCCGGCCTGGCGGCCGAGGTCGGGCCGGAACTGACGGTGCTGGTGTCGCCCTACAGCAGCATGCAGGCGCTGATGCGCGAGCATTTTCCGCTGGTGCCATCAGCGCTGCTGCGCTACCCGCTGGACACCGGCCTAGCCGCCGCGCAGATTGGCCGCCCGTTGCTGCTGGTCCATGGCACCCAGGACCCGCTGATTGCGCCGGCCCACAGCGTGGCGCTGCGTGCGCAGGCGCCGGCCGCCAGGCTGGTCTATATCGAGGGCGCGGCGCACAACGATGTGCACCAGTTCGACAGCTATCTGCGTCTGTTTTCGGAGACGCTGGCGGCCTTGTAGCTTGCACCAAGTGTCGGAGGCTGAGAATTTAGGGTTTCTTCAGCAGAATCTTCTTGACCCAGCCCTCGCCGCGACCCGACTGCACCTTCAGGAAGCCGTTGCGCTCCTCACCGAGGTAGATGACCTCGTCGGTGCGCTGCAGCGACTGCAACTCGGGTGCGCCGTCCTGAGCCTGGCGCAGCACCTTGGCGCCGGAGATCTTGGGCACCATCACATCGCCCTCGGCGGCCGCGCCGGCCTGCACGCTGGCGGCGGCATTCTGCTTCGAGGCCGTGCCCGAGGTGGCCTGGATCAGCGACGGGTTGTTGCGGATCGCGCGGACGATGTTGTTCCAGTTGTCGATGAAGGAGGCCACCACGACCTTGCCCTCGTTGGTGCTGGTGTAGCCGCCCAGCGAGGCGCCACCGCCGCCGCCGAACAGCGCGCCGCCGAGCGCGAAGTCGGTCTTCTCGGCGCTGCCCTCGGCCGCGGCCACCTGTATGCCCGAGCGGGTGTCCACCAGCAGCATGCTGGTCTGCGCCTGCTTGAATTTCAGGCCACCGACCAGGCCGCCAATCAGCCCGGCGCGCCCGCCCAGCAGGCCCAGCACGCCGCCACCGACGCCGCCGGCATTGTTGTCGGAGAACACCACGCTGGGCGTGACGATGAAGTCGGCCGCCACCATCTGGCCAGCGCCGACGTTCTGGCCGCCCTGCATCTGGCCCGATTGCGACAGCGCCCGCTCCTGCATCATGTTCTGCATTGCCGCACCGCGCTCGACGATCTGGAAGCAGTTGGACTGCTGCACCAACATCCGAATGACCGCCGTCGGAGAGCCCAGGCCGTAGCGCTGCAGATTCATGCCGACCTGGTTCTGAGGCTCGACCACGGCCAGGGTGCCCTTGGGCGTTTCGCAGCGCTCCAGCTGCGCATTGGCGTTCTGCGCGCCGTCGGGCCCGGCGCTGCCGCTGGCCATGGAGCCGCCCTTGCCCAGTTCCTGCGCGCCCGCGAGCAGCGGCATACCGGCAACCAGCATGCCCAGGCTCAGGCGCTGCAAACTGTGGAACTTGGACATGGTGAAGGCTCCCGTTGAGGTGTTGGCTGATCTCGAATGATTCTAGCCAGCTTGGCGCCGCGACGAAACCGCGATGCCGGCCGCGATCAGCACAAAGGCCGCACCATGGAACCACTGTGGCCACTCGCCCAGCAGCGCCGCCGACAGCAGGGCCGCAAACACCGGCGTCAGATTGCTGAAGAAGGCGGCCACGGCGGGGCCAACGGCCGTCACGCCCAGACCCCAGCAGCGGTAGGCAATCACCGAGGGGCCGATGGCCACATAGGCCAGGGCCAGTAGCAGCCAGGGGCTCCAGACCACTGTCATCGGGGTCAGTTCATGCTCGATGCCGGCGGTGATGCCCGAGAAGAACAGGCCGAACAGGGTCTGCACCAGCAGGAACTCGGCCCAGCCCCAGGCGGGCCGGGCCTCGGCCTGCATGCTGGCCGGCGGCCGCGCCAGCAGCCAGCTGTAGCCGCCCCAGCACATCACGGCCACCAGCATCAGCAGGTCGCCGGCCACGAAATGCACCCGCGCCAGCGCCGACAGATCGCCGCGGGACAGCACCAGGGCCACGCCCAGCAGCGACAGCAGGGCGCCCAGCAGTTGGCGGCGCTGTGGATGCTCGCGGTAGAACAGTGCGCCGATCAGCAGCATCCATACCGGCATGCTGGCCGCGATCAGGGTCACGTTCAGCGGCGTGGAGGTGCGCAGGGCCATGTACTGCAGCGAGTTGTAGCTGCCCACGCCCAGCAGGCCCAATGGCGCTAGATAGCGCCAGCGGCGCAACACCTCGCCCGGCCGCTTCAGCGCCGTCCAGCCCAGCGGCAGCAGCAGGGCCAGGGCCAGCAGCCAACGCAGCAGGTTCAACATCAAGGGCGGAATATCAGGCACGACCAGTCGGCCGACGATGGCGTTGCCGGCCCACAGCAGGGGCGGCAGCAGGAGCAGCAGGGCAATACGTGGCGTGAGTGTCATTGGGGTCGGTAAAGGAGTGTCGCCAAGCGGGCGAAACGGATTGCTGGCACGATACCGGAGATCAACATCTTGATGTGGAGACAGGACATGAGCAGCCGTGAACGTGCGATCAAGGTACAGGTGCCCGGTGACGCCGACGCCATGCAATTGGTAGAGGTCGAGGTCGGGGATCCGGGCCCGGGCGAGGTTCGGATCCGCCACCAGGCCTGCGGCATCAACTACATCGACGTCTATCACCGCAGCGGTGCCTATCCGCTCCCCGCGCCGTTCGGCCTGGGCGGCGAAGGGGCCGGGCTGATCGAAGCGGTGGGCGAGGGCGTCACCCACCTGGCCGTGGGCGACCGCGCCGCCTATGCCAGCCAGCCGCCGGGCAGCTATTGCACGGCCCGTGTGATGCCGGCCCGCAATGTGGTGCGATTGCCGGACGCCATCGACTTCGAGACCGGCGCGGCCATGATGCTCAAGGGCCTGACCGCCCAGTACCTGCTGCGCCGCACCCTGCCCCAGGGCGGCCTGCAGGCCGGTGACTTCGTGTTGTTCCATGCCGCGGCCGGCGGCGTCGGGCTGATCGCCTGCCAATGGGCGCGAGCGCTGGGCCTGCAACTGATAGGTACGGCCGGCTCGGACGAAAAGTGCGCACTGGCCGCCGAGCTGGGTGCGGCCTTCACGATCAATTACCGGACGGAGAAGTTCGTCGAGCGGGTCAGAGAGATCACGGGCGGGCGTGGCGTCAAGGTGGTCTATGACTCGGTCGGCAAGGACACCTGGGACGGCTCGCTCGACTGCCTGCAGCCCTTCGGACTGATGGCCAGCTTCGGCGCTGCCTCGGGCCCGCCGGCACCTGTGGCCGTGGGCACGCTGGCCGCCAAGGGCTCGATCTACCTGACCCGGCCGACGCTGTTCACCCATATCGCCACGCGCGAGAACACGCAGGCCATGGCCGACGAGTTGTTCGAGGTGGTCGGCAGCGGCCAGGTCAAGATCCGCATTGATCAGCGCTATCCGCTGGCCGATGCCGCGCGTGCACACCGCGACCTGGAGGCGCGCAAGACCACAGGATCAAGCGTGCTGCTGCCCTGAGGTCAGCGGCGTCTCGGCCTCGGCGCAGACCCGCTTGAGGGTCAGCTCGAAGCTGAAGCAGCTGCCCACGCCGGGCAGGCTCTCGACCTCGATCTGGCCGCCCATCAACTGCACCAGCCGGTGCACGATGGTCAGGCCCAGGCCGGTGCCGCCGTAGCGGCGGGTGATGCTGCTGTCGGCCTGGGTGAAGGGGTCGAAGACATGCTGGATCTGCTCGCGCGTCATGCCGATGCCGGTGTCGTGCACGGCAAAGCGCAGACGCTGCAGGGCGGGCTCACCGACCTCGGCCGGCCGGTCTTCCAGCATCTCGACCTCGACACGAACCTCCCCACGCTCAGTGAATTTCAGCGCATTGCCGACCAGATTGATCAGCACCTGGCGCAGCCGCAGCGCGTCGCCCAGCAGATGGTCGGCCACCACCGGTTGCACCAGCACCTTCAGCGTGATGCCGCGGTTATGCGCCTGCAGCAGCAGCGGGTGCAGTGACTCGCGCAGGCAGCCATGCAGCGAGAACGGCGCCTGATCGACGACGATGCGGCCCGACTCGACCTTGGCCACGTCCAGCAGGTCGTTGATGATGACCATCAGCCCCTTGGCCGAGTTGTGCGCCAGCTCGATGAACTTGCGCTGGCGTTCGTCCAGCTGCGTCTGCAGCACCAGCTCGGTCAGGCCCAGTACGCCATTCATCGGCGTGCGGATCTCATGGCTCATATGGGCCAGGAAACTGCTCTTGGACTGGCTGGCTGCCTCGGCCGCCTGGCGGGCGGCCTCCAGCATGGCCTGCGTCGCCTTCAGGTCGGCGATGTCTCGGGCATTGAGCTGCAGCACCAGCTCGCCGCTGACCGGGTCGCGCATCGGTCGTGCGTCCAGGCCGTGCCAGCGCCGGCCTATGGTGGTGATCAGCTCCAGGTCGGCGCTGAAGGTCTGGCCGCGCCGCACCTGGCCGAGGATGCGGGCCGGCACATCGGCGTCGGCGAACAGCGTCGAAAAGCCGACCGCATCGCGGCCCTGGTGCAGCGAGCCGAAGGCGGCTGCCGCGGCCGGGTTCAGCATCAGGGCCTTGCCGTCGCGCAGATTGAACATCGCGATGCGCACCGAGGTGTGCTGCAAGGCCTCGATGCCGCGCAGCATGGTCTTGTCGAAGCTGGTGGACAGCGGGTCGGAGGCGAACAGCATCACCTGGCGGCCCTCGTCGGTGAGGATGCCGCGCGACACCAGCGTCGCCGTGACCGGATGGCCCTTGGGGTACAGCGTCCACTGCTCGCGTATCACCTGACCCTTGGCATGCTCGGCGGCGGTGAGGTTCAGGCGCAGGCGGGCGCTCTCGCTGGCATCGGACATGTCGCGGGCCAGGAACTCGGCCTCGCTATCGGCCCGCCACAGGCTCAGCGCCGCCGCATTCGCCCAGAGATTGCGCTGGCAGGCATGGTCGAACACCCAGACCGGCACATCGAGCCATTCGTAGTGCGTCAGGCATGTGAAATCGAGCATGGATTCGGGGCGAGTGGTGCGCGCCGCTCATCATGCCGCAAGCCGGGCCGCTTGGGGGCGTCCCCCCTAACTCACTCGGCCGCGACGGCGGCCCGATAGGCATGCCAGCTGGCATGGCCCAGCACCGGCCCGACCACCAGCAGGCCAGCAAAGCCGGGCAGCATGGCCAGCACCACCAGCAGGGTGATCAGCGCGCCCCACAGCAGCATCACACCGGTCTGTGTCAGCACCAGACGCAGGCTGGTCAGGCCGGCGGTGATGGCGTCCACCTGCTGGTCCAGCATCATCGGGATCGAGATCGCACTGATCGCATAGATCAGGCCCGCGAACACCGCTCCGACACCGAGGTAGGTGATGATGAAGCCCAGATTGTCGGGCGATAGCAGCCTGGTGATCGAGCCGGAAAAGTCCGGCATGCCATCGAAGCTGACGGCAAAGATCACCAGCGCGGCGCGGGCCCAGACCATCTCCAGTATCAGCAGCACGGTGCCGAAGATGGCCATCTGGCTCATATGCGATTCCCAGGCGAGGATGGAGTCTCCGAGGTCGGGTGCCATGCCGCGCTCCAGCCGCAGGCTGACCTGGTACAGGCCCATGCACAGAAAGGGCCCCATCAGCAGAAAGCCGGCCGACAGCGCCAGCATATAGGCCGGGGCATGCTTGTAGACCGCCAGCAGGCCCCAGCCCATGGCCATGAAGCAAAAGCCATAGAACAGGCCGATGCCGGGGTGGCGCAGGAAGTCCTTCCACCCCAGGTGCAGCCACTGGAATGGCTGCCGCCAGGCCAGGGTGTTGAGCTTGATCGTGAACGGCGACGATTCGTCGGGCGGAGCCGGGGGCTCGTGGGACACATGGGGCTTGGGTTCGCTCATGAATCAAGGCTAAGCCCAGCTGCCGGCCTCTGCCAGCCGTGGTTTACCTAGGAGCCCTTGCGAACGCGACGCAACTCGTCCCAGATCAGCAGGATGGCGCCCAGGGTGATCGCGCTGTCGGCCACATTGAACGAGGGGAAGTACCAGCCCGCCCAGTGGAACTGCAGAAAGTCCACCACATAGCCATGCAGCAGCCGGTCGATCACATTGCCCAGGGCGCCGCCCAGGATGAGGGACAGCGCGGTGGCAAACAGTGTCTGTTCGCCGTGCTTGCGCAGCATCAGGATGATGAACACGGTGGCCACCGCCCCCAGGCCCACGAAGAACCAGCGCTGCCAGCCGCCCGCACCGGCCAGGAAGCTGAAGGCTGCGCCGGTGTTGTGCGCCCGGACGAGGTTGAAGAAGCCGGTCACGAAGCGGCTGTCGCCGTACTGGAACTGACCCAGTATCAGGGTCTTGGTGAACTGGTCGGCCAGGATCACGATCAAGGCCAGGGCCAGCCAGAGGAGCAGGGGACGTTTTGCGCGGTAGTTCTTGGTCATTGGAGCGATCAAAATGGCAGGGGGCGTAGCGCGCCGTACTGTACAGGCAAGGCCCGCACGCCCGCACCGCAAGTGGGCCTTGCCGCAATGCTGCTACACTCGCGCCTTCGGTGTGCGGCCTTGCTTCTTGTGCAAGGCCTAGGACGGCAGGCTCCCCCAAAGCCCCTGTCCGATGAAAACAAGCGAATCCAGCGAACGAACAGCAGCAAACTGCGCCTACGCTGATCCGCCAGATCAAAATAAAGTGTCGACCCATCGGCACCCCTGAGATCCCACCTCTGAGCTTCTAGCCGGCGCGCCAACGCCTCAGGCTTCACCGTTCAGCGCCCGTTCGGCCCCAAGCGCATGCCACGCGCGGGGCCCGACCCGACCGAAACCGTCTCGACCCGCAGCTTGCAGGTCGCGTTTCACCCTGAACTGGACGCCGTGATGTCGAATCGCGGCCCACACCTCATGAACAACATCTATAAAAATGTTGAGGTGGGCAAATACCTTGTCTCACCTCTGTCCAAACTGGCCGACAACGGCCAATACCTTGCCTCGGTCTCGATTCGCTCGGGCCGCGGCAGCGCAACACACGACCGCGTGCTGCGCTTCGCCCAACCCTTCACCTGCCCCGACGCGGCGGCGGCCTATGCCACCCGTCAAGGCCTGGCCTGGGTTGACGAACGTCGGCGGGCCCTGCTCAACTAAGTAGCTACCGGGGCCGGGTCTTGCCTGGCACCGGTGCTTGATGTTCCTCAAGAACAGGCGTAAAACTGCCTTCTGCCTTGCCATGCGGCGCAAGGGGCTGCCGCAGACATGGGCTTCACTCATCCCTGAGGAGCCATCATGCGCAAACGCATCTACTGGTTGTTGCCCGACCTGAGCAGCGCCACCCGGACCATGAACGATCTGCTGCTGGCCCGCATCGGCGACCAGCACATCCACTTCATGGCCGCCGAGGGCGCCGATATGAACGGCCTGCATGCGGCCAATGTGCTGCAAAGCTCGGACCTGGTGCAGGCCGCTCAGTCGGGCCTGTTGATCGGTGCGGGCCTGGGCAGCGCGGCCGGTGTGGCCGCCGCCTATACGCTGGGCAGCATGGCCGCCCCGGCGGCCGTGGTGATCGCGATGGCCGCACTCGGTGCCGTGCTGGGCACCTGGTCGTCCAGCATGATCGGCAGCTCCACCCCGAGCCGGCGCCTGCGCCGCTTCGAGCAGGCTATTGGCCAGGGCCAGTATCTGCTGATGGTCGATGTGCCGCGCTCTCGCGTCACCGAGATCGAGGCCCTGCTGGAGCGCACCCATCCCGAGGCGCATTTCGAGGGCCGGGAGCCCAATGTTCCGGCCTTTCCCTGACACTGCTTCTTCCATGAAAAAAGGGCGCCTCGGCGCCCTTTGTGCATTTTTAGCTTGAACTCATGCGAAGCGCCGTGCTTCGCCCTCGCCGTACAGATTGCTGACGCAGCGCCCGCAGATGCCGGGGTGCTCGGGCGTCTGGCCGACGTCGTCGACATAGTGCCAGCAGCGCTCGCACTTCGCCGCCGTGGCCGCTGCCACCTTGACGCTCAGCTCGGCCGCATCGACCAGGCTGGCGCCCGAGGTGATGGTGACGAAGCGCAGGTCATCGCCCAATGAAGCCAGCAGCGCCCGGTCTTCGGCATTGACGCCAATCTCCAGCACCGCCTGCAGCGAGGCGCCGACCTGGCTGGCCGTGCGCAGCGCTTCGATCTCCTTGTTCGCCACATCGCGGATCTCGCGGATGCGCGTCCATTTGGCCAGCAAGGCCTCGTCGGCGGGCGCGAACTTCCAGTAGGTCTCGGTGAAGACGCTGGGCGAGTCGCTGGTGGCGCAGAACTTCCAGGCCTCCTCGGCGGTGAAGCTCAGGAACGGCGCCATCCAGCGCAGCATGGCCTGGGTGATGTGCCACAGCGCGGTCTGCGCCGAGCGGCGGGCCTGGCTCTTGGGCGCCGTGGTGTACAGCCGGTCCTTCAGCAGGTCCAGATAGAAGGCGCCGAGATCCTCGGAGCAATAGACCTGCAGCTTGGCCACCACCGGGTGGAACTCATAGACCTTGTAATGGGCCAGCACCTCGGCCTGGAACTGCGCGGCGCGCGACAGCGCATAGCGGTCCACCTCCAGCAGCTGGTCCAGCGGCAAGGCGTCCGTCTTGGCGTCGAAATCGCTGGTATTGGCGAGCAGGAAGCGCAGCGTGTTGCGGATGCGGCGATAGCTGTCGACGACGCGGGCAAGGATCTTCTCGTCGATGGCCAGGTCGCCCGAGTAGTCGGTAGCCGCGCACCACAGGCGGATGATCTCGGCGCCCATCTTGTCGCTGACCAGCTGCGGCGCGACGGTGTTGCCCACCGACTTGCTCATCTTGCGGCCCTGGCCGTCGACTGTGAAGCCGTGGGTCAGCAGGCCGCGATAGGGCGCCCGGTCATTGAGGGCGCAACTGATCAGCAGCGAGCTGTGGAACCAGCCGCGGTGCTGGTCGTGGCCTTCGAGGTACAGATCGGCCTCGGGGCCTTCATCGTGTGCGGCACCGGCGTGGCTGCCCTTCAAGACATGCTGGAAGGTCGAGCCGGAGTCGAACCAGACGTCCAGGATGTCGCTGCCCTTGGTGTAGTCCTGCGCCTCGGCGCCCAGCCATTCGGCCGCGTCCAGCTTGGCCCAGGCCTCGACACCGCCGGCCTCGACCAGGGTGGCTGCACGCTCGATGAAGGCCAGCGTGTCCGGGTGGGGCAGGCCGGTGTCCTTGTGCAGGAAGATCGGCAGCGGCACGCCCCAGCTGCGCTGGCGCGAGATGCACCAGTCGGGCCGTCCGGCGATCATGTCGCGCAGCCGGGCACGGCCGTTCTCGGGGTAGAAATTGGTCGCGGCTATGGCTTCCAGCGCCGTCTGGCGAAGCGTCTTGCCGGCCTTGTCCACCGTGAAAACGCCATCACCCTCATCCATGCGCACGAACCACTGCGCCGCGGCGCGGTAGATCACCGGCGTCTTGTGGCGCCAGCAATGGGGGTAGCTGTGGGTGATCTTGGTGTGCGAGAGCAGACGGCCGGCGTCTTCCAGCGCCTGCGCGATGACCGGATTGGCCTTCCAGATGTGCAGGCCGCCGAACAGCGGCAGTTCGGCATCAAAAGCGCCGTTGCCCTGCACCGGATTCAGGATGTCCTTGAAGTCCATGCCGTGCGACACGCAGGAGTTGAAGTCATCCAGGCCGTAGGCGGGGGCTGAGTGGACGACACCGGTGCCGTCCTCGGCGGTGGCGTAGTCGGCCAGATAGACCGGGCTTTCGCGGTCATAGCCGGCATCCACATGGGCCAGCGGATGCTTGAACTTCAGCATTGCCAGGTTCTTGCCCAGGGTCGTGGCCAGCAGGGTGCCTTCGAGCTTCCAGCGCGCCAGGCATTTCTCGACCAGCGCCTCGGCGACCATGAAGATGCCGCGCGGCGTGTCGACCAGCGCGTAGCTGAGCTCCGGGTTCAGGTTCAGCGCCTGGTTGGAGGGGATGGTCCAGGGCGTCGTGGTCCAGATGACCGTGAACGCTTCCTTGGCCAGCGAGGGCAGGCCGAAGGCGGCGGCCAGCTTGGCCGGCTCGGCGCTCAGGAAGGCCACGTCGACCGCGGGCGACTGCTTGTCCGCGTACTCGATCTCGAACTCGGCCAGCGAGGAGCCGCAGTCGAAACACCAGTAGACCGGCTTCAGGCCGCGGTAGACGAAACCGCGCTCGAACAGACGCTTGAGCACGCGGATCTCGCCGGCCTCGTTGGCAAAGTTCATGGTCTGGTAGGGGCGGTCCCATTCACCCAGCACGCCCAGGCGCTTGAAGTCGTTGCGCTGCTGGGCTATCTGCTCGGTGGCGTAGGCGCGGCTCTTGGCCTGCACCTCGTCGCGGGGCAGGCCGCGGCCAAAGGTCTTCTCGATCTGGTTCTCGATCGGCAGGCCGTGGCAGTCCCAGCCGGGGATGTAGGCGGCGTCAAAGCCCTCGAGCTGGCGTGCCTTGACGATCATGTCCTTGAGGATTTTGTTCGCCGCATGGCCGATGTGGATCTGGCCATTGGCATAGGGCGGGCCGTCGTGCAGCACGAACTTGGGCGCGCCGCAGCGGGCGTCACGCAGCTTTTTGTAGATGCCTTTGTCGTCCCACTCCTTGACCCAGCCCGGCTCGCGCTTGGGCAGGTCGCCGCGCATCGGGAACGGGGTGTCGGGCAGGTTCAGGGTGCTGCGATAGTCGGGCTTGACTTCGGGCTTGGAACTTTGATCGGTCATGATGGCGGAACCTGGATGGGTGTGGGCCTGGCCGCCGCTGAGGGCTCGCCGCAGGCAATGAGAACGTGGACGTGACGCGCCTTAGGGCATGCAGCGCGTGAACCCCTCAGGGTTCAAATTCGGTCGCGGGTGGTCTGGCGCGAGCGCGATGCGTGCGTGGCAAAGAAGCTGCGCGCGTCGTCGGCGTCCTGCCGGATGGCGGCCGTCAAGGCCTCCAGACCGTCATAGCGGGCTTCGTCGCGTAGTTTTTTGAGCAGTTCCACGCGCACGAGTTTACCGTAGCCCCCGTCCAGGCCCAGATCGGCGGGCCAGTCCAGGCAGTTCACCTCCAGCAGCAGGCGGCCGGCGTCCTCCACCGTGGGCCGCACGCCCAGAGACGCCACACCGTCCAGCGGCCTGTCCGTCAGGCCATGGGTGCGCACCGCGTAAATGCCCATTGCCGCCGATTTGGCATGGTCAAAACGCAGGTTCAGCGTACGGAAACCGAGCTCACGCCCCAGCTTTCGGCCGTGGATCACATGGCCGCTGATGCTGTAGGGCCGGCCCAGCAGGGCGGCGGCGGTGTCCATATCGCCGGCCACCAGGGCCTCGCGCACGGCCGAGCTGCTGACCCGCTGGCCATGGACCTCGTAGCTCATCATCCGCGCCACGTCGAAGCCCTGCAGCTGGCCGGCGGCGTCCAGCATCTTGTAGTCGCCCTGGCGCCTGGCACCGAAGCAGAAATCGTCGCCGACGAGCACATACCTGGCGCCCAGCCCCTGCACCAGCACCTGGCTGATGAAGTCCTGGGCCGGCAGGCCGGCCAGGGCCTCGTCGAAGCGCAGCACGATGACTTGATCGACCCCGCAGCGCTCCAGCTCGCTGAGCTTGTCGCGCAGGGTGGCGATGCGCGCCGGTGCCATCTCGGGCTTGCCCATCTTGGCGGCAAAGAAGTCGCGCGGATGGGGTTCGAACGTCATCACGCAGCTGGGCAGGCCGCGATGCCGGGCCTCGGAGTGCAGTAGCGCCAGCATGGCCTGGTGGCCGCGGTGGACGCCGTCGAAATTGCCTATGGTCAGCGCGCACGCGGGTGCGATGCCGGGATGGTGGAAGCCGCGAAATACCTGCATGGCAGCCATTATCGACGCTGGCTCGGTGCAGGGCAGGCACAGGGCTTCAGCAAAACTTGTGGGTTGCGCCGCTGCCACGGCGCCTGGGCGCCGGCCAGGGATCGGCCCATATGAGGTATCTTGCTCGATATGGCAGACCTTACCTTCTATTGGCACGACTACGAAACCTTTGGCCGGGTGCCGCGGCGCGACCGGCCATCGCAGTTTGCCGGCATACGCACCGACGCGGAGCTCAACGAGATCGGCGCGCCGCTGATGCAGTACTGCAAGCCCGCGCCGGACTTCCTGCCCGACCCCGAGGCCTGCCTGCTGACCGGCATCCTGCCGCAGATCTGCCTGGAGCAGGGTCTGCCCGAGCACGAGTTCGCCGCTGCCATCGAGCGGGAGCTGGCCCTGCCGGGCACGGTGGGCCTGGGCTACAACACGATTCGCTTCGATGATGAGGTGACGCGCCACCTGTTCTGGCGCAACCTGATCGATCCCTATGCCCGCGAGTGGCAGAACGACTGCGGACGCTGGGATCTGCTGGATGTGGTGCGCTGCTGCTACGCGCTGCGCCCCGACGGCCTGCAGTGGCCCAAGCACGAGGACGGCCGGCCCTCGTTCAAGCTGGAGCACCTGAGCGCCGCCAACGGCCTGGCCCATGAGGCCGCCCACGACGCGCTGAGCGATGTGCGCGCCACCATCGCGCTGGCGCGCCTGGTGCGGCAGAGCAACCCGCGGCTGTGGGACTTCTGCCTGAAGCTGCGCAAGAAGGACGCCGTGCTGCAGGAGTTCGGCCTCGGGCAGCCGCGGCCGGTGCTGCATATCTCGGGCATGTACCCGGTCGAGCGCGGCTGCCTGGCGGTGGTCTGGCCGATTGCCCAGCATCCGACCAACAAGAACGAGATCATTGTCTGGGACCTGGCCCATGACCCGGCCGAGCTGCAGGGCCTGGACGCCGCCACCCTGCGCCAGCGCATGTTCAGCAAGCAGGACGAGCTGCCCGAGGGCGTGAGCCGGCTGCCGATCAAGAGCGTGCACATCAACAAGTCGCCGGTGGTGATAGGCAATCTGAAGGTGCTGAGCGCCGAGCGCGCCGCGCACTGGGGGCTGGACGTCGATCTGGCCATGCGCCATGCCGAGCGGGCCGCCCAGCTGTCGGCGCTGCCCCGGCAGCTCTGGGCGGAGGTCTACGCCCGGCCGGCCGGCGAGCAGGCGCCCGATGTCGATGAGGATCTCTACGGCGGCTTTGTCGGCAATGAGGACCGTCGCCTGCTGAACCGCCTGCGCGGCCTGAATGCAGACAAGCTGGCCGGCCAGCACCCGGCTTTCGAGGACGGCCGGCTGGACGAGCTGCTGTTCCGCTACCGGGCGCGCAATTTCCCTGACAGCCTCAGCAGCGCGGAGCAGCAGCGCTGGCAGCAGCATTGCAGCGAGCGTCTGCATCTGGGTGAGGGCGGCTTCAGCACGCTGAGCGCCTTTTTCGAGCGCATTGATGCGCTCAGCGAAGAGGCCGACGAGCGCGGCCAGGCCATTCTGGGCGCGCTGTACGACTACGCCGAGCAGATCGCACCGCCGCACCCTTGAGGTCCGGCGGCACAGGTTCCCATGGTCAGCACCCCTGCCTTCAACCCCGGCGGCGGCGCCGCAGACGCTGCGCCCTCGCGGCGCGCCGCCGTCTGGGCCATTCCGGCCTTGGTGCTGCTCATGGGCCTGGCGCTGACGGTGCTGGGGGTGTACTGGTTCCAGTCCGGACTGGATGTGGAGGCCCGCGCCCGCTATGAACGCCAGGCCGCACGCATCGAGGACGATCTGCTGCGCCGCTTCAATCTGCCCGTCTATGGCCTCAACGGTCTGCGCGGTCTGTATGCCACCAGCGGCCGGATCGGGCGCGAGGCCTTCCGCGACTATGTCGAATCCCGCCATCTGCACCTCGAGTTCCCGGGCGTGCGGGGCTTTGGTTTCATCGAGAGGGTGAAGCGGGAGGACGTGGCGCGCTTTGTGGCCACCGAGCGGGCCGACGCAGCCCCCGACTTCGACGTGCGCCAGGGCGCGGGCGTTGACGATCTCTACATCGCCAAGTTCATCGAGCCGCTGGCCTCCAATCGTGCGGCCTGGGGCTTCGACATCGCCTCCGAAGCGGTGCGGCGCGAGGCCCTGGAGCGCGCGGTGCGCACCGGCGAGCCGACGCTGAGCGGCCGCATCACCCTGGTGCAGGATGGCAAGAGGGGCCCCGGATTTCTCTATATCGTGCCGGTCTGGCAGCGCCTGGTCGATCCGGCCTCGACCAACCCTCGCATCAATGCGCTGCGCGGTTTTCTGTTTGCGCCCATCGTGGTCGGTGAGCTGTGCACAGGCATCGCCAACGTGGCCGATATGCAGCTAGACTTCGAGCTCTATGACGCCGGGCAGGTCGATCCGGCCCGCCTGCTGTTCGACACCGAACTCCAGGGCGAAGGCGACCCGGGCGCCGCGCCACGGGTCGCGGCGGCGGGCCCGCTGTTCCAGAGCACACGCTATATCTCGGTGGGCGGGCGCACGCTGGCCCTGCGCACCAGCACCACCCCGGCGTTCGAGCGCGGGCTTGATCGCACCACGCCGACCCTGCTGGCCGCCGCCGGCACCCTGCTGAGCAGCCTGCTGGCGCTGGCGGCCTGGCTGCTGGTGTCGGGCCGGGCCCGCGCCGAATCGCTGGCGGCCGAGATGACCGCCGATCTGGAGCGCCTGGCCAAGGTCGTGCGCCACACCTCGAATTCGGTGGCGATACTGGATGCGCAGCGCTATATCGTCTGGGTCAATGAGGGTTTTGAGCGTCTGTTCGGCTTCACGCTGGCCGAGGCGCGCGGCCACAAACCCGGTGATCTGACGCACAGTGAACGCCTCGATCCCGAGCAGATGCAGCGCCTGCGCGAGCTGCTCGACAGCGGGCAGGCCTTTCGCGGCGAGCTGCAGAAGCGCCGCAAGGACGGCCGCGAGATCTGGACCCATGCCGAGGTGCAGCCGCTGCACGATGCGCGGGGCCAGCTGACCGGCTTCATGTCGATCGAGTCGGACATCACCGAACAGAAGGTGGCCAAGGAGCGGCTGGAGGCGGCGCTGCGCGACACCGACGTGCTGCTGCGCACGATCAATCTGCATGCGATCGTGTCGGTGACCGACCGGCGTGGCCTGATCCTTGAGGCCAATGCGGCCCTGGTGCAGATCAGCGGCTACACGCTGGAGGAACTGCTGGGCCAGGACCACCGGCTGCTCGGCTCGGGCCAGCATCCACGCAGCTTCTGGGTCGAGGTCTGGCGCACCATCGCCAGTGGCCGTTCCTGGCGCGGCGAGATCTGCAACCGTGCCAAGGACGGACGGCTGTACTGGGTGGACAGCATCATCGCGCCCTTCCTGAATGCTCAGGGACGCATCGAGAAGTATGTCTCCATCAGCAACGACATCACCACCAGCAAGACCGCCGCCACCGAACTGGCCCTGCAGCGCGAGCGCCTGGCCAACATCATCGAGGGCACCCACGTCGCGACCTGGGAGTGGAATGTGCAGACCGGTGTCAGCCACTTCAACGAGCGCTGGGCCGAGATCGTCGGCTACACGCTGGATGAACTGCAGCCGACCACCATCCAGACCTGGCTGAAGCTGGCCCATCCCGACGACCTGGCGCGCGGCCAGGCCCTGCTGCAGCGCCACTTCGACGGTGAGCTGGACTACTACGAGGTCGAGTCGCGCACCCGCCACAAGGACGGGCGCTGGATGTGGGTGCTGGGGCGCGGCCGCCTGTCCACCCGCACGCCCGACGGCAAGCCCGAGTGGATGGTCGGCACCCATATGGACATCACCCAGCGCAAGCTGGCGGAGCAGGCTCTGCAGCAGACGCTGCAACGCTTTGTGCTGGCCGCGGACTCGGCCGGCATCGGCGTCTGGGAGATGGATGTACAGCACCGCACGCTGAGCTGGGATGACTGGATGTACCGGCTCTATGGCCGCACCAGAGTCGGCGAGTTCGCACCCTACACCCTGTGGAGCGAGAGCGTGCACCCGGAAGACCTGCCGACCGCGCAGCAGGAACTGGCCCAGGCGATCAGCGGCGAGCGCGAGTTCGACACCGAGTTCCGCATCCTCTGGCTGAATGGCGAAGTGCGGCATCTGCGCGCGTCGGCCCGCGTGGTGCGCAATGCCCGCGGCCAGGCGGAGCGGGTGATAGGCATCAACTTCGACATCACCGCGCGCAAGCGCGCCGAGCTGGAGCTGGGCCAGACCAGTGCGCTGCTGTCCTCGGTGCTGGACTCGGCCTCCGAGGTGGCCGTGATCGGTACCGACATGGACCTCAAGATCACCGTCTTCAATATCGGCGCGCAACGCCTGCTGGGCTATACCGCGCAGGAGGTGGTGGGCCATTGCACGCCGGAGATCTTCCATGACCCGGCCGAGATCGAGGCGCGGCTGGAGCAGCTGTCTCAGCAGGCCGGCCGGCGCGTGCGCGGTCGCGGTGTGTTCGTCGACCCGGTGGCCATCGGCGAGGAGCATGAGTGGACCTATATCGCCAAGAGCGGCCAGCGTACCCAGGTGGCGCTGACGGTGACGGCCATGACGGCCCATGACGGCCGCCCCATCGGCTACCTCGGCGTGGCCCATGATGTGACGCGCCATAAGCTTTATCAGGAATCGCTCAAGTTGGCGATGCAGAAGGCCGAGCAGGCGAATCTGGCCAAGAGCCAGTTCCTGGCCAATATGAGCCACGAGCTGCGCACGCCGATGAATGCCATCCTGGGCATGCTGCAGCTGCTGCAGAAGACCCAGCTGAGCGCGCGGCAATGGGACTACACGCGCAAGACCGAGGGCGCGGCGCGCTCGCTGCTGGGCCTGCTCAACGACATCCTGGACTTCTCCAAGGTCGAGGCCGGCAAGATGAGTCTGGCGCCGCACCCCTTCCGCACCGACACCCTGCTGCGCGAGCTGTCGGTGATCCTGTCGGGCAATCTGGGCCAGAAGGAGATCGAGCTGGTGTTCGACATCGACCCGGGCCTGCCACCGGTGCTGGTCGGTGATGCGCTGCGTTTGCAGCAGGTGCTGGTCAATCTGGGTGGCAACGCGATCAAGTTCACCGAGCGCGGCGAAGTCGTCGTCAGCCTGCGCGTGCTCGAGCGACTGCCCGGCGCGGTGCGGCTGCTGCTGCAGGTGCGCGACACCGGCATCGGCATTGCCGAGACCGACCAGCACCACATCTTCGAGGCCTTTGCCCAGGCCGAGGCCTCGACGACGCGGCGCTTTGGCGGCACCGGGCTGGGGCTGTCGATCAGCCAGCGTCTGGTGCAGATGATGGGCGGCGAGCTGCGTCTGAGCAGCCAACCCGGCCAGGGCAGCTGCTTCCAGTTCGAGCTGGAGTTGCCGGTGGCCGACGATGTGCTGCCGCGCCTGGCCAATCGCGTCGATGCCGGGCCGCTGCGCACCTTGATCGTTGACGACAATGCCATCGCCCGGGAGGTGCTGGGCGAGATGGCGCGCGCGATGCAGTGGCAGGTGGACGTGGCCTCCGGCGGCACCCAGGCGCTGCAGATGGTGCAGGCCCGGCTCGGTGGTCCGCAGGCCTATCAGCTGGTCCTGCTGGACTGGCAGATGCCCGGCATGGACGGCTGGGAGACGAACCAGCGCCTGCGCGAGCTCTGCAAGCCGCAGGCGCCGCCGCTGGTCGTCATGATCACCGCCCATGGCCGCGAGATGCTGGCCGAGCGCGGCGCCGACGAACAGGCGCTGCTGCAGGGATTCCTGGTCAAGCCGGTGACGGCCTCTATGCTGCTGGATGCGGTGGTCGATGCGCAGGTCCGTGCCAGCCAGCCGGCTCCGTTGGCCACGGTCGCGAAGTCAGAGAGCGTGCCGCCCGGTCCTGGGCGTCTGCGCGGCCTGCACCTGCTGGTCGTGGAAGACAACGCCAACAACCGCCAGGTGGCGCAGGAGCTGCTCGGCGACGAGGGCGCCGAGGTGCAGGTCGCCACCCAGGGCCAGGAGGGCGTGGACGCGGTGCTGAGCAGCCTGGAGCCCGGCGGCCGACCGTTCGATGCGGTGCTGATGGACGTGCAGATGCCCGTCCTCGATGGCTACGGCGCCACCGCCGCGATTCGCCGCCACCCCGGCGCGCAGGCCCTGCCCATCATCGCGATGACGGCCAATGCCATGCCCGCCGATCGCCAGGCCTGCCTCGATGCCGGCATGAGCGACCATGTCGGCAAACCCTTCGACCTGGACCAGTTGGTGCGCTGCCTGCTGCGGCATACCGCGGGGGGCGGATCGCCGGTGGCCCCGGTTGCCGTGGCGCGCGAGACGGTAATCGACCTGCATCAGGATGTGGAAGCGGCGCTGGCGCGCATGGGCGGCAACCGGCGCATCTACCTGCGGGTGCTGGAGTCCTTCCAGCAAAACCTGGCCCTGCTGCCCGAGCAGCTGTCGACCCTGCTCGGGGCGGAAGCGGCCGGCGGTGCAGAGCGGCTGGCCGAGGCCATGAACGCCCTGCATTCGCTGAAGGGCATCGCCAGCACCCTCGGGCTGAACGCGTTGGCGACCTGTGCCGCCGAAGCCGAACAGACCCTGCGCCTGCCCGACGGCGCTGCACCGGCCGTGCTGGCCACCGTGCTGGCGGCGGTGCAGCAGGGGCAGCGGGACATCGCCACCCTGCTGCCGGAGATGCGCGAGCGTCAGGCCGAGGCCGCCGCCAAATAGGCGCTCACTGCGGCTTGACGAACTTCATCGTCAGCCGGTCGCTCTCGCCGATCGCCTCGTAGCGGGCGCGGTCCTTGTCCTTGTTGGCATAGGTCGGCGGCAGCGCCCAGACGCCGTTCTGATGGTCCGCGCTGTCCCTGGGGTTGGCGTTGACCTCGGACTTGCCTGCGAGCTTGAAGCCCGCGCTCTCGGCCAGGCGCTGCACATAGGCCTCATGCAGATAGCCGCTGCCGACCTTGGCATCCTGCTCGCGGTTCGCCGGCAGGCGGTGGTCGACCACGCCGAACACGCCGCCGGGCTTGAGGCTGGCGAACACGCTCTTGAACACGGCCAGGGTCTGGGCCTCGCCCTCCGCCGCCCAGTTGTGCACATTGCGGAAGGTCAGCACCAGATCGGCACTGCCCGGCGCCGCGTACTGCAGCTTGGCCGGCGGCGCAAACACCGCCAGTTGTACCTTGTCGTAGACGGCCGGCTGGGCGGCCAGCTTGGCTTTCAGGCGCTCGATGCCGCGACGCGCATAGGCCTTGTCGGATTCGGGGTCGTCGGCGGCCAGAATCAACCGACCCTTGTCGCGCAGATAGTGAGCCAGTATCTCCGTGTACCAGCCGCCGCCAGGCACCAGCTCGACCACGGTCTGCTCGGGCTTGATGCCGAAGAAGCTCAGTGTCTCGTAGGGATGGCGCGCGCTGTCACGTGCAGCGAAGGCGGGCGTGCGGTGGGCGCCGGCGATGGCCGCCTTCAGCGCATCGTCTGCCTGGGCGGAGCCGATCAGGCACAGGGCCATCGCAACGGCAGAGAAGCATTTTTTCATCATTGAGCGACCTCTTGAGAGCGAGCCAGGGAAAGGGTCGCGCAGTATCGCCGTCAATCAATTCCCCGGTGCGGCGACTGAGATAGATCCGGCAATTCGGGTGATGAGCGCCGATCTTGCAGGAAGGCGCGCGGCCGGTTCGATCATCAAGCCGGCGCGGCGTGGCAGTTTCAATCGGCCGCCAGCCAGTTGCGCACATAGCCTGGCGCCGGCGCGCTGCAGTCCGGGGCTGCGATAGGCTCCAGCCGCTGCTGGGTGACGGGCAGCACGCCGACCCAGGCCTGCACGCTCATATCCTCGGCATCGTCGATCGGCGGGCCTTGCCGCACCTTGCAGGCGGCTTCGTCCAGCGGGATGCGCAGCACCGTGGTGGCGGCGAACTCCTTGTCATTGCCGGGGCGGATCTCGGCCTGGCGGCCGATGGCGATCTTGTCCATGAAGCGAGCCAGCGAGGCACGCTTCTCGGCATCGTCGGTGACCGCCTCGAAGCGGCCGTAGATCACGCAGGAGCGGTAGTTCATCGAATGGTTGAAGGCCGAGCGGGCCAGCACCAGGCCATCCAGATGGGTGATGGTGATGCAGGCCTGGGTATCGCCCAGCAGCTGCCTGACCAGGCGGCCGCCATTGGAGCCATGGATGTACAGATGCTCGCCCTCGCGCCAGCAGGCCATGGGAATGCAGTGCGTGCCCTTGGCATCGGTGAAGGCGATTTGGCACAGCCAGGCGGCGTCGATGATGGCGTGCAGGGTGGCGCGCTCGTAGCGGGCGTTCTCGGTGACGCGGCGGATGCGGGTGCGCTCGCTTGGCGGCGCGAATTCGGCAGGGTTCATGGCACTCACAACAAAGTAGAAGGCGGGAAGAAGGGCGCAATGTAGTTAAGCTGTGGCTCTTGTGAAAGACCCACGGATAGCTTATTTATTAGAGCCACAGAATGGACTACGCCCTCTTGATGGCTGGCTTTGCCAAAACCGGCGCGCAGCCCGGCTGGTCGGGCCAGCGCCTGCTGCACGAATGCCTGCGCCAGGCGATACGTGAAGGCACGCTGGCTGCCGGCACGCGCTTGCTGGCCAGCCGCGCGCTGGCACGTGAATTGAGCGTGGCGCGCAACAGCGTGCTCTATGCCTACGAGCAACTGGCCACCGAGGGTTTTGTCAGCACCGACCGGCGCGGCACGGTGGTCAGCTTCAAGCCCGCGCTGGCGCTGCTGGCCGAACCGCGCCAACTGCTGCGCACCGGACTGTCTAGCCGTGCCCAAAGCCTGGCCAGCCTGCCGGTCGCGCCCGAGCTGTCGGCCGCCTTCGCGCCCGGCGTGCCGGCCCTGGCCGAGTTCCCGCTGACCCTGTGGCGCCGCCTGCTGGAGCGCAGCTGGCGGGGCTTGAGCGCGGCCCAGCTGAACTATGGCGAAGCGGCCGGCGAGCCCACGCTGCGCAGAGCCATTGCCGACCACCTGCGCGCCGCACGCGGCGTGGTCTGCGACGCCGGCCAGGTCTTCATCACCGACGGCACACAAAGCAGCCTGGACCTCTGCGCCCGCGCCTTTGCCGACACCGGCGACCGGGTCTGGATGGAAAACCCCGGCTATGGCGGCGCGCTGGCCGCCTGGCGCGCCGCACAGCTGAGCGTGGTCGGCATCCAGGTCGATGGCGGCGGCATGGCCCCCACGGCTGCCGATTGGAGACGCCAGCCACCGAAGCTGATCTATCTGACGCCCTCGCACCAGTACCCCACCGGCGCGGTGCTGGGCCTGGAGCGCCGGCTGGCGCTGATACGCCAGACCACGGCGGCCGGGGCGCTGATCATCGAGGACGACTACGACAGCGAGTTCCGCCACGACGGGCCGCCGTTGGCCGCTCTGCAGGGCCTGACGCCCGATGCGCCGGTGGTGTACCTGGGCACCTTCAGCAAGACGCTGTTCCCGGCGCTGCGCATCGGTTTCGTTGTCGCGCCTGCCACCCTGGCCGCGGCGCTGGCGGCGCTGCTCTCACGCTCGCTGCCACGCGGCCGCGCCGCCGACCAACTGGCCCTGGCCGAGTTCCTGCGCAACGGCCACTTTAGCCTGCACCTGCGCCGCATGCGCCGGCTCTACCGCCAGCGTCGCGACGCGCTGGTCGAGGCGCTGGAGTCGCGCCTGTCAGACGTCGCCAGCGTCCACGGCGCCAGCGCCGGCATGCACCTGGCGCTGCGCTTCCATGACGAGTTGCGGCTGGACGACACCCGCATCAGCTCACGGGCCCTGCAGCAGGGCATCGTCGCCCCGGCGCTGAGTCAGCATTCGGTCGGCGGCCGAGCCCATGGCTGGCGCGGGCTGATGTTGGGGTATGCGCAGGTGCCGGTGGAGCAGATGGGTGCACTCGTTGCCCGGGTGGAAGCGCTGATCAGATCGTAGTGGGTGGCGGCACAGGCCCAGCCCCGCCAGCCGCCAGGCTTCAGTGCGGGGGTCGAGCCGGCCTGCGGCCGACCCGACTGCCTTGCAGTGCTCGCAGCTTGGGCCGGGCGCATAACTCGCACCCGTTCGCTGCGCTCACTAAGCTCGGACAAACGCGCCCAGCTAGATCTGGAATCGCGCGCCAAGGCGCGCTGGCCCAAGCCGCTGCGCGTTTCAGCCCCGCACAGGCGCCCGTCGTCTGGCGGGGCTGTGCCTGCGCGGAACCAGGGTGGCGTGGGAGGAGCGGCGTGCCACCGGCGGTGCTCGCAATGCGCGACCAAAGAAAAAGCCCCACCGTCACCGGCAGGGCCTCACGTTCAGATAAAGCGGTACTGATCGATCAGGCGCCCACAGTCGCCGCCGCGTCGCTGAATTCCTCGATCTTGTCGAAGTTCAGGTACTGGTAGATCTTGCTGCTGTCGGCGGTAAGCACGCCCATGCCGGCCAGGTACTCTTCCTTGGTCGGGATCTTGCCCAGGCGCGAGCAGATCGCGGCCAGTTCGGCCGAGCCCAGGTAGACGTTGGAGTTCTTGCCCAGGCGGTTCGGGAAGTTGCGCGTGCTGGTCGAGAACACGGTGGCGCCTTCCTTGACCTGCGCCTGGTTGCCCATGCACAGGCTGCAGCCGGGCATTTCCATGCGGGCGCCGGCATTGCCGAGCACGCCGTAGTGGCCTTCGTCGCTGAGCTTCTTGGCGTCCATCTTCGTCGGCGGGGCGACCCACAGCTTGACCGGGATGTCGCGCTTGCCTTCGAGCAGCTTGCTGGCGGCACGGAAGTGTCCGATATTGGTCATGCAGGAGCCGATGAAGACCTCATCGATCACCGCGCCGGCCACTTCAGACAACATCTTCACATCGTCCGGATCGTTCGGGCAGGCAACGATGGGCTCATGGATGTCGGCCAGGTCGATCTCGATCACGGCGGCATAGTTGGCGTCGGCATCGCCCTTCAGCAGCTGCGGATTGGCCAGCCAGGCTTCCTGGGCGGCGATGCGGCGCTGCAGTGTGCGCGGGTCGGCATAGCCTTCGGAAATCATCCACTTCATCAGCGTGATGTTGCTGTTGATGTATTCCTTGATCGGCTCGGGGTTCAGGTGCACCGTGCAGCCGGCGGCCGAGCGTTCGGCCGAGGCGTCGCTGAGCTCAAACGCCTGCTCCACCTTCAAGTCAGGCAGGCCTTCGATCTCGAGGATGCGGCCCGAGAAGATATTCTTCTTGCCCTTCTTCTCGACCGTCAGCAGGCCGGCCTTGATGGCGTACAGCGGGATCGCGTTGACCAGATCGCGCAGCGTAACGCCGGGCTGCATGCTGCCCTTGAAGCGCACCAGCACCGACTCCGGCATGTCCAGCGGCATCACGCCGGTGGCGGCGGCGAAGGCCACAAGACCTGACCCCGCCGGGAAGCTGATGCCGATAGGGAAGCGGGTGTGGCTGTCGCCGCCGGTGCCCACGGTGTCGGGCAGCAGCAGGCGGTTCAGCCAGCTGTGGATCACGCCGTCGCCGGGGCGCAGCGACACGCCGCCGCGCGTGCTGATGAACTCGGGCAGCTCGTGGTGCATCTTCACATCGACGGGCTTCGGATAGGCGGCGGTGTGGCAGAACGATTGCATCACCAGGTCGGCGCTGAAGCCCAGGCAGGCCAGGTCCTTCAGTTCGTCGCGGGTCATCGGGCCGGTGGTGTCCTGCGAACCGACCGAGGTCATGCGCGGCTCGCAATAGGTGCCCGGGCGCACGCCCTGCTGCTCGCCGGCGACGACCGGCAGACCGCAGGCGCGGCCGACCATCTTCTGGGCCAGCGAAAAGCCCTTCTTGGTGTCGGCCGGGTTTTGCGGCAGACGGAACAAGGTGGAGGCGGGCAGGCCCAGCGCCTCGCGGGCCTTGGCGGTGAGGCCGCGGCCGATGATCAGCGGAATGCGGCCACCGGCGCGCACCTCGTCGAACAGCACATCGCTCTTCACGGTGAACTCGGCGATGACCTTGCCATCCTTGAGGGCCTTGCCCTCATAGGGGCGCAGCTCGACCACATCGCCCATATTCATCTGGCTGACGTCCAGCTCGATCGGCAGGGCGCCCGAGTCTTCCATCGTGTTGTAGAAGATCGGGGCGATCTTGCCGCCCAGGCAGACGCCGCCGAAGCGCTTGTTCGGCACGAAGGGGATGTCTTCGCCGGTGAACCACAGCACCGAGTTGGTGGCCGACTTGCGGCTGGAGCCGGTGCCGACCACGTCGCCCACGTAGGCGACCAGATTGCCGCGGGCGCGCAGGTCTTCGATGAACTTGACCGGGCCGCGCTTGCCGTCTTCCTCGGGCGTGACGCCGGGGCGGGCATTCTTGTGCATGGCCAGCGCGTGCATCGGGATGTCCGGGCGGCTCCAGGCGTCGGGTGCGGGCGACAGGTCGTCGGTGTTGATCTCGCCGGTGACCTTGAAGATGCTGACGGTGATGGACTTCGGCACTTCCGGTCGCGAGGTGAACCACTCGGCATCGGCCCAGCTTTGCAGCACGGCCTTGGCGTGGACATTGCCCTGGTCGGCCTTGGCCTTGACGTCGTGGAACTGGTCGAACATCAACAGCGTCTTCTTCAGCGCCTCGGCGGCGACAGCGGCCACGGCCGCGTCATCCAGCAGCTCGATCAGCGGATGGATGTTGTAGCCGCCCAGCATCGTGCCCAGCAGCTCGGTGGCCTTGGCGGGGCTGATCAGCGCGCACTTTTCGGTGCCATGGGCCACGGCGGCCAGATAGCTGGCCTTGACCTTGGCGGCATCGTCCACGCCGGCTGGCACGCGGTGCGTGATCAGCTCGACCAGGGTGGCTTCCTCGCCAGCGGGCGGGTTCTTCAGCAGCTCGATCAGCTCACCGGTCTGCTTGGCGGACAGGGGCAGCGGCGGGATGCCAAGCGCGGCGCGCTCGGCGACATGTTGACGATAGGCTTGAAGCATGTGTTTCTCCGTTGGGTGGGGCTGGGCGGGGGTTGGGTGCAGGTCTGCTCAATCAAGCTTGGGCTTGATCAGCTTGAGACCCTTGAAGTAATCGCGAAAAAATCCTTCGTCGCTGGTGATCAGGCCGCTGCACTGCAGCAGCGCGTGGGCGCCAACAATGAAATCGGGAACGGTGCGCTCGCGGTGGCCGCCGCGGGAGCGGTAGCGGCGCTGCATCTCGCCGGCGCGGATGGCGGCCTTCTGCTCGACGGCGCTGTAGCTGACGCCCATCTCCTCGAGCACCTGCATGGCCTGGTCGCCGTCCTGGAGCGAGGAGCAGACCTCGGACAGGACCACGTCGCAGACGACGACAGGCCCATGACCCAGGGCCTCGCGCAGTGCGGCCTCGGCCAGGTCGGCGCGCTCGCTGTTGCTGAGCAGGTCCACGAGCACGGAGGAGTCGATGGCGATCATGCGGGCTCAGGTCTCGACAGGATCGCCAGGGGCGCGGCCACGGATGGCGCGCATCGCGTCATCGACCGAGGCAAAGCCATCGAGCTTGAACTTGCCGCGGGCGCGAGTGATCGCGTCGTCGACGTTCTTGCGCAGGATGATGCGGCCGCCGTCCAGCTCGACCTTGAGCGTCGTGCCCTTGGTCAGGCCCAGTGCATCACGCACCGCCTTGGGCAGGGTGATCTGGCCGCGTTCGGCAACAGTGGCTTCCATGGTTCACTCCGGTATGGCGCGAAAAGTATGCATTGATTGTACATACTTTCAGATTCATACCGGGGTTTGCCCGGATGATTTGCTGCCCGACCTCGGGCGTTGCAGCTTCAGCGTGTGGGAGTGATCACCGGCGTGCCGGCGGCCACCACCGGCGGTGGCGCATCCGGCGTGGCGGTGCCGTCGGTGCCGGTGTTGGTGACGATATTGGTTGTGCTGCGCGGGCCGGTGGCGACAATGGGCCCGGTCACCGGGACGATGCCGATGCCGCTGCCGCCCGTGGGATTGGCCGCATTGGCGGCGATCAGGGCCCGCTGCTCGGAGTGGGTGCAGCTGTCCACCATGCGCTGGCCGATGCGGCTGTTCATCAGCATCGACTTGGTCGGGATCTGCAGCCACATCATGCCGTTGCGCTTGTCCTCCAGGCGCACGGCGCCGGTGGTGGTGGGCTCGGGCGCCATGGTGAAGATCTGGTTCTTGAACAGCACCTGGAACAGGCCGGCTCGCTGCGGATGCGGCACGACCTTGACGGTCTGGTTGAACTCGCACTGGGCGTCGCCATGGTTGACGCGCTGGGCGGCGGCGAGCTGATCCTCGGACAGCACCTCATCCTCCACCGCTGCCGCCACCGGGGCAGCGACGGGAACAGGGGCCTTCTTGGCTACCGGGCGCTGGCGCTTGGGCGCAGGCGTGTCCTTGACGGCGGCCGCGGCCCAGGCCGTGTTCAGCTGCAGGGCGGCGAGCAGGGCGGCAAGCGCGATAAGAGTGGGTTTCGTCATGATGTGTCTGCGGGGGCAGTCTTGCGTTGGCTTGCCAACAATTGTGCGGGTGATTGGAAACCCTCTTGTGACGATTTGCAATCAGGGCTTGCCATCGAAATAGGCCACCCGCACCTCGGCCGGCAGCGGCTGGCCGGTGCGGTGGGCGCGTTCCAGCAGCTGCCAGAAGTAGCGGAAGCTGGCACGGTCGTGCAGGGTGTCCTGGTTGCCATGGCGGTGGCTGATAGGCGCCCAGTGGGCGGCCTGGGCGGCCTGGATGATCTCGATCGCCTCGTCGATCTCGGCAGCACTCGGCGCGAAGGCGTCGATGATGGGCTGGATCTGCGCCGGGTGGATGCTCCACATGCGCATATAGCCGAACTCGCGCGAGGCCTTGGTGGCCGCGGCCTCGATCGCGTGCTTGTCCTTGAACTCGGTCACCACGCAGTGAGAGGGCGTCTTGCCATGGCCGTGGGCGGCGGCGGCAATCTCCAGCTTGGCGCGCACCACCAGCGGATGGGTGAACTGGCCGTGAGAGCCCATGGCCGTCTTCGGGATCGCGCCGCGATGGGCGGAGACGAAATCCATCAAGCCAAACGACAGCGATTGGATGCGTGGCTCGGCGGCAATGGCCTGCACCTCGCGCAGCGCGCCATGGGTCTCGATCAGCACGTGAACGGGCAGCTCATGCCCCTTGCCATGCACGCTGGTCGAGCGGGCGATATGCGCCAAGGCCTGCTGCACATCGGCCAGGCCCTGGGCTTTTGGCACCATCAGATAGGCCAGGCGGTCGCCGACGCTGGAGATCAGTGTGTCGACATCGTCGGCAAAGGATTGGTGGTCCACCGGGTGGACGCGGGCGCCGACGCGGCCATGCACATTGGCGGCGCTGCCCACCATCTCGGCCACCATGCGCACATGCTCGGCCTCGCCGCCTATGGGCGCGCCGTCTTCGCAGTCCAGCGTGATGTCGAACACCGGGCCTGCCTCAGCCTGCAGCTCCAGGCTCTTGCGCATGCGCGCCTCGACACCGCAGTAGTGGTCGCACACCGGCAACTGGATGGCGGCGTCGCCGTCTTCGAACAGGGCGTCGCGGGGATGCAGCGGTGAGGTGGTCACGTTGGTGTCGTCCAGAAACAGCAAGAGCCGTCATGTTGCCATGACGGCTCTTGCGTTATAGCAACAGAAAGCCGGTGTCTGGCTTACAGCAAGTGCTTCACGCCGTCCTGCTCGCCCTGCAGCTCCGCCAGGGTCTTGTTGATGCACTCTTGCGAGAACGCATCGATCTCCAGGCCAGCGACGATCTTGTATTCGCCGCCCTCGCAGGTGACGGGGTAGCCGAACATGACTTCCTTGGGGATGCCGTATTCGCCGTTCGACGGGATGCCCATCGTCACCCACTTGCCGTTGGTGCCCAGGGCCCAGTCGCGCATATGGTCGATGGCGGCATTGGCGGCCGAGGCGGCCGAGGACAGGCCACGTGCTTCGATGATGGCGGCGCCGCGCTTGCCGACGGTGGGCAGGAACACATCCTTGTTCCAGACCTGGTCGTTGATCATGTCCTTGACCGAGGCGCCATCAATGGTGGCGTAGCGGTAGTCGGCATACATCGTCGGCGAGTGGTTGCCCCAAACGGCCAGCTTCTCTATGGACGAGACCGGCTTGCCGGTCTTGGCAGCGATTTGGCTCAGCGCGCGGTTGTGGTCCAGGCGCAGCATGGCGGTGAAGTTCTTGGCCGGCAGATCCGGGGCCGACTTCATCGCGATATAGGCATTGGTGTTGGCCGGGTTGCCGACCACCAGCACCTTGACGTTGCGCGAGGCCACGGCGTTCAGCGCCTTGCCCTGGGCGGTGAAGATCTGGCCGTTGATGGCCAGCAGCTCGGCACGCTCCATGCCGGCCTTGCGGGGCATCGAACCGACCAGCAGCGCGTAGTCGGTGTCCTTGAAGGCGGTCATCGGGTCGCTGTGAGCTTCCATGCCCACCAGCAGCGGGAAGGCGCAGTCTTCCAGTTCCATCATCACGCCCTTGAGCGCCTTTTGCGGGCCCTCGACCGGCACTTCCAGCAGTTGCAGGATGACCGGCTGGTCCTTGCCCAGCATTTCGCCGGAGGCGATGCGGAACAGCAGGGCGTAGCCGATCTGGCCAGCGGCGCCAGTGACGGCGACGCGAACGGGTTTCTTGCTCATGAGAAGGCTCCTAAAGCGTGGGGATGGAGAGAGGGAGGAACGGAAACAGCTTGAAATTGGGTGCAGGCAAGGGTGGGGATATTCCAGGCCGGACAGCCCGCAAGTGTAGGGCAGAGCAAGGGAGAACCCGAAGCGAAATGCCTGATTCGGCTCAATCCTATGTCTTATATAAGACAAAAAGGGCCGGCCTGTGGTGCAATGCGCGCCATGGTCCCTCCCAACTCCTCACTGCTCGACGCCGAAGCGCAGACCGGCGCCGCCGGGCCCAATTTCAGCCCGCTTTACAAGCAGATCAAGGGCTTGCTGACGCGCAGCCTGCAGTCGAGTGAATGGAAGCCCGGCGAGGCGATTCCCAGCGAGATGGAGCTGGCCGCCCGCTACAAGGTCAGCCAGGGCACGGTGCGCAAGGCCATCGACGAGCTGGCGGCCGAGAACCTGCTGGTGCGCCGCCAGGGCAAGGGCACTTTTGTGGCCACCCACGCCGAGCAGAAGATCCAGTACCGCTTTCTGCGCCTGACGCCCGACGTTGGCGCGGGGCCAGGGCTTGAGCGCCAGCTGCTGGACTGCCGCCGTGTGCGTGCGCCGGCCGAGGTGGCGCGGGCGCTGGGTCTGCGCACCGGCGATGCGATGGTGCAGGTGCGGCGCATGCTGCACGCCAGCGGCGTGCCGGTGGTGCTGGATGAGATCTGGCTGCCCGGCCATCTGTTCAAGGGACTTACCGCCGAGCGCTTGAACGAACACCGCGGCCCGATGTACGGGCTGTTCGAGACCGAATTCGGGGTGCGCATGATACGGGCGGAGGAAAAAATCCGCGCCGTCGCCGCCGATGCCCTCAGCGCCGGCCTGCTGCAGGTGCCCGAGGGCAGCCCTTTGCTCAGCGTTGAGCGCCTATCGCACACCTATCATGACCGTCCGGTGGAGCTGCGCCGCGGGCTTTACAACACCTCCGGGCACTTCTACCGCAATGAACTGAGCTGAAGCTGACGCCGGCGTGGCGTGCAAATCACGTCATTGCGCGGAGCAAGGGTGCTGCATTGCAATAAAATCATCGGGTTTCATCGGATTACATAAAAAAGGCGAAGCATGGCTGCAACTCAAAAACAAAGACCGGGAACCATGCGTCTGATCGACGCCTTGCAGTACCGTCTGCCACTGGCCGGGGTGGTTTCCATCCTGCATCGCGCCAGCGGCATGCTGATGTTCCTCCTGATGCCCTTCATCATCTGGATGTTCGACACCAGCCTCTCGACAGAGATCTCCTACGACCAGTTCACCAACGCCTTCGTGGCCGGCATCGGCTTCCTGCCGGGCTGGTTCATCAAGCTGGTCTGCCTGGGCCTGATCTGGGCCTATCTGCACCACTTCATCGCCGGCGTGCGCCATCTGTGGATGGACATGACGCACAGCGTCAGCAAGGAGCAGGGCCGCTCCAGCGCCGTCGTCACCTTGGGCTCTAGCCTGCTGCTGACCGCAGCCCTGGGCGCCAAGCTGTTCGGCCTGTACTGAATCACGAAGGAAGAGGACGTATGAATCCCAATTTTGGTTCCAAGCGCCTGGTCGTCGGCGCCCACTACGGTGCCCGCGACTGGCTCGCGCAGCGCGTCACCGCGGTGCTGATGGCCCTGTTCACGATCGTCGTGCTGGCCCAGGTCCTGATGCCTGGCGCGCTGGGCTACGACCGCTGGGCCGGTATCTTTTCGCAGCAGTGGATGAAGTTCCTGACCTTCGTCACGATTCTTTCGCTGCTGTACCACGCGTGGGTAGGCATGCGTGACATCTGGATGGACTATGTGCAGCACGTCGGCGTTCGCCTGGTGATGCATGTGTTCACCCTTGTTTGGTTGGTGGGTTGTGCCGGCTGGGCGATCCAAGTGCTGTGGAGACTGTGATGACGGTGGCAACGACTATCCCTAAGCGTAAATTCGATGTGGTCATCGTCGGAGCCGGTGGCTCTGGCATGCGTGCCTCGCTGCAGCTGTCGCTGGCCGGCCTGAATGTGGCCGTGCTGTCCAAGGTCTTCCCGACCCGCTCGCACACGGTGGCCGCCCAAGGCGGCATCGGCGCCTCGCTGGGCAATATGAGCGAGGACAACTGGCACTATCACTTCTTCGACACCGTCAAGGGTTCGGACTGGCTCGGTGACCAGGACGCGATCGAATACATGTGCCGCGAGGCGCCCAAGGTCGTCTATGAGCTCGAGCACTTCGGCATGCCCTTCGACCGCAACCCGGACGGCACCATCTATCAGCGCCCGTTCGGCGGCCACACGGCCAACTACGGCGAGAAGCCGGTGCAGCGTGCCTGCGCCGCCGCCGACCGCACCGGCCACGCGATGCTGCACACGCTGTACCAGCAGAACGTCAAGGCGCGCACGCAGTTCTTCGTCGAATGGATGGCGCTGGACCTGATACGCGACGCCGAGGGCGATGTGGTCGGCGTGACCGCGCTGGAAATGGAAACCGGCGAGCTGCACATCATGGAAGCCAAGACCGTGCTGCTGGCCACCGGCGGGGCAGGGCGCATCTTCGCGGCCTCGACCAATGCCTTCATCAACACCGGTGACGGCCTGGGCATGGCGGCCCGTGCCGGCATTCCGCTGGAGGACATGGAGTTCTGGCAGTTCCACCCGACCGGCGTGCACAACGCCGGCGTGCTGCTGACCGAAGGCTGCCGCGGCGAGGGCGCGATCCTGCGCAACGTCAATGGCGAGCGCTTCATGGAGCGCTATGCACCGACCCTGAAAGACCTGGCTCCGCGCGATTTCGTCTCGCGCTGCATGGACCAGGAGATCAAGGAAGGCCGCGGCTGCGGTCCGAACAAGGACTACATCCAGCTGGACATGACCCACCTCGGCGGCGAGACCATCATGAAGCGCCTGCCCAGCGTGTTCGAGATCGGTCACAACTTCGCCAACGTCGACATCACCAAGGAACCGATCCCCGTGGTGCCGACCATCCACTACCAGATGGGTGGCATCCCGACCAATATCCATGGTCAGGTGGTCGTGCCCAAGGACGGCCAGCCCAATACGGTGGTCAACGGTCTGTACGCGGTCGGCGAATGCGCCTGCGTCAGCGTGCACGGCGCGAATCGCCTGGGCACCAACTCGCTGCTGGACCTGCTGGTGTTCGGCCGCGCGGCCGGCAACCACATCGTCGATTCGGGCCTGAAGGGCAAGACGCACAAGCCGCTGCCGCTTGACGCCGGCGAGCAGTCGGCCGCCCGCGTGGCCCGTCTGGACGGCAGCAACTCCGGTGAGTATGCACAAGACGTGGCCAATGACCTGCGCAACGCCATGCAGCGCCATGCCGGCGTGTTCCGCACCCAGGCCATGCTGAACGAGGGCGTGAGCCAGATCGCCGAGATCGCCAAGCGGGTGAAGAACATCACCTTGAAGGACAAGTCCAAGGTCTTCAACACCGCCCGCATCGAGGCGCTGGAGGTCGAGAACCTGATCGAGGCGGCGCAGGCCACCATCGTGTCGGCCGCGGCCCGCACCGAGAGCCGCGGCGCGCACACGGTCGATGACTATGCCGACAGCCCAGAGTTCCCGAACGGCCGCAATGACAAGCAGTGGATGAAGCACACGCTGTGGTATTCCGAAGGCAACCGCCTGGACTACAAGCCGGTGAACCTGAAGCCGCTGACGGCTGAATCGATTCCGCCCAAAGTGCGCACGTTCTGACGAGTGCTGAGAGCGAAGCCCGAACATACCTAGGAATTCAAATGACCAAGCGCACCTTCCAGATTTACCGCTACGACCCGGACAAGGATGCCAAGCCCTATATGCAGACGCTGGAGGTCGAACTGGACGGCTCCGAGCGCATGCTGCTGGACGCCCTGGGCAAGCTCAAGGCGGTGGACCCGAGCTTGAGCTTCCGCCGCAGCTGCCGCGAAGGCGTGTGCGGCTCGGACGCGATGAACATCAATGGCAAGAACGGTCTGGCCTGCCTGACCAATATGCTGACCCTGCCGGGCACCATCGTGTTGAAGCCGCTGCCAGGTCTGCCCGTGATCCGCGACCTGATCGTGGACATGACGCAGTTCTTCAAGCAATACAACTCGATCAAGCCCTACCTCGTCAACGACACGCCTCCGCCCGACAAGGAGCGTCTGCAGCTGCCCGTCGAGCGCGACGAGCTCAACGGCCTGTACGAGTGCATCCTGTGCGCCAGTTGCTCGACCGCCTGCCCCAGCTTCTGGTGGAACCCGGACAAGTTCGTCGGCCCGGCCGGTCTGCTGCAGGCCTACCGCTTCATCGCCGACAGCCGCGACCAGGCCACCGGCGAGCGCCTGGACAATCTTGAAGATCCGTACCGCCTGTTCCGCTGCCACACCATCATGAATTGCGTGGACGTCTGCCCCAAGGGCCTGAACCCCAGCAAGGCGATCGGCAAGATCAAAGAGCTGATGGTCAGGCGCGCGATTTAAGCCACACCACCACCGGGATCACGCAGTACCCACCATGGATACCCTTCTGAGTGAGCGGTCATTGAGCAAGCTGCGTTGGCGTTGCCGGCGCGGCCTGCTAGAAAACGATTTGCTGATAGAGCGGTTCTTCAATACCTATGCCCACACGCTGACCGAGGCGCAGGGGCAGGGTATGAATACCTTGATGGAACTGGCCGACAACGACCTGCTGGACCTGCTGCTGTCGCGCAAGGAGCCCGGCCCCGAGTTGGACTTGCCCGAAGTTCGTGAGGTGCTGGGCATGCTCAAGCCGGCATCTCATCCGTCATTCCCCCCGATACCACGAACCCCAGAGGAATCAATATGATGACCCCGTCCGACGTGAAAGCCACCCTGTCGTTCTCCGACGGCAGCCCCAGCATGGATCTGCCCCTGTACAAGGGCAGCATCGGTCCGGACGTGATCGACATCCGCAAGCTGTATGCCCAGACCGGCAAGTTCACCTACGACCCGGGCTTTCTTTCGACTGCCTCGTGCAACTCGACCATTACCTATATCGATGGCGACAAGGGCGAGCTGCTGTATCGCGGCTACCCGATCGAGCAGCTGGCCACCAACTGCGACTTCCTGGAAACCTGCTACCTGCTGCTGAAGGGCGAGCTGCCCAATGCCGAGCAGAAGCAGGACTTCGTCGGCCGCGTCACCAATCACACGATGGTGAACGAGCAGATGCAGTTCTTCCTGCGCGGCTTCCGCCGTGACGCGCACCCGATGGCGGTGCTGACCGGCCTGGTCGGCGCACTGTCGGCCTTCTATCACGACAGCACGGATATCAACAATCCGCAGCACCGTGAGATTGCCGCCATCCGCCTGATCGCCAAGCTGCCCACGCTGGTGGCCATGGCCTACAAGTACACCATCGGCCAGCCCTATGTGTACCCGAAGAACGATCTGGGCTACACCGCGAACTTCATGCGCATGATGTTCGCCACGCCCTGCGAAGAGTACGTGCCCAACGAGGTGCTGGTGCGCGCGATGGACCGCATCTTCATCCTGCACGCCGACCACGAGCAGAACGCCTCCACCTCGACCGTGCGCCTGTGCGGTTCGTCGGGCACCAACCCGTTCGCGGCAATTGCCGCCGGCGTGGCCTGCCTGTGGGGCCCGGCCCACGGCGGCGCCAATGAGGCGGCGTTGAACATGCTGGAAGACATCCAGCGCAATGGCGGCGTCGAGAAGATCGGCGAGTTCATCAAGCAGGTGAAAGACAAGAACTCCAGCGTCAAGCTGATGGGCTTCGGTCACCGTGTCTACAAGAACTACGACCCGCGCGCCAAGCTGATGCGCGAGACCTGCCACGAGGTGCTCAACGCGCTGGGCCTGCATGACGACCCGCTGTTCAAGCTGGCCATGGCGCTGGAGAAGATCGCCCTGGAAGACGACTACTTCGTGTCGCGCAAGCTGTACCCGAACGTCGACTTCTATTCGGGCATCGTGCAACGCGCCGTGGGTATTCCGGTCAGCCTGTTCACCGCCATCTTCGCGCTGGCACGTACTGTCGGCTGGATCGCCCAGCTCAACGAGATGATCGGCGACCCCGAGTACAAGATTGGCCGCCCGCGCCAGCTCTTCGTGGGCTCCGAGCGCCGCGACGTGACGCCGATGGCACAGCGCTGAGACTGCGCAGTCCTGAAGTGACCGGCCCCCTGCAGTGATGCAGGGGGCCTTTTTCTTGCTGCTCGTCGTTCGTCTGCGGCTGGCGCGGCCGGATCCGGCCCGGCTGCAGCCTGTCGCATGCGGCTGGCCCCGGTGCGCCTGGGCGGCCAAAGTCAGGCTCCGCAACAGGAGCGTGCCATGCCCAAGTCAGTCTCAAATCGCTGGAGTCAATGGATTCTGCTGGCCCTCGCCAGCTGCCTGTTGATGCTGCAACCCGCGGGAGCGCAGCAGGGCCGCCAGGGCCATCTGGTGAACGTGGCCTGGCTGGAGCAGGCCCTGAAGAGCGGCGACCTGTTGCTGCTCGACGCCTCGGTCACGCCGCTGTACGCGGCCAAGCACATTGCCGGGGCGGTCAGCGTCGACCTGTATCGCTACGGCAACCGGGAGGTCGCGCCGGAGGTGATGGAGCGCCGCCTGCAGTCCTGGGGCGTGAGCCCCGGCAAGAAGATCGTCATCTATGACCAGGGCGGCTCGAACATGGCCACGCGGCTGTTCTTCGACCTTTACTACCAGGGCGTGCCGGCCGAGGACCTCTTCATCCTGGATGGGGGGCTGTCGAAGTGGCAGGCCGCTGGTGGCGCGGTGACCCAGGAGGCCGTGCCGCCGCAGCCCGGGACGTTTCGCCTGCAGGCCGTCAGGGACGAGGTGCGGGTACGGCTGCCGGAGTTTCTGAACGCGGCGGGCGACCCCGCCAACCACGCGGTGGTGGATGCCCTGGAGCCCGGCTACTACGTCGGCGATACCAAGTTCTTCGACCGGGCGGGCCATGTGCCCAATGCCATCATGCTGCCCGGCGAAGACTTCTACAACGCCGACAAGACCTTCAAGTCGCCCGAGGAAATCGAACGCATGGTCGGCTACCTGGGCATACGGCCCGAGCAGCAGATACACAGCTATTGCGGCGGCGGCGTGGCCGCCAGCGTGCCCTTCTTCGCGCTGAAGTTCATCCTCGGCTACCCCAAGGTCAAGCTGTACCGGGAGTCGCAGCTGGAGTGGCTGCAGGACTCGCGCGGCCTGCCGCTCTGGACCGAGGCCGCGCCCCAGCTGAAACGCGACATGAGCTGGCTCAACGGCTGGGGCAGCCGGATGATGCGTACCTATGGCGGCTCCAAGATCAATGTCATCGATGTGCGCCCACCCGAGGCCTACCGGCTGGGCCATGTGCCCTATGCGCTGAGCCTGCCCGCCGAGCTGTTCAGCAGCAGCCTGGACAAGCCCGCTGCCCTGGCCGAGCGCCTGGGCCCGGCGGGCGTCAACCCCGATGCCGAGACGGTGATCGTGTCGGACAGTGGCCTGAACCCGCACTCGGCCCTGGCCTATCTGATGTTCCAGCGGCTGGGCCACCAGAAGGTGTCGGTGCTGATGGACTCCGTCGATGAGTGGGGCCTGAAGGGCTTGCCGCTGGCCAAGGAGGCCACGGTCGTGGGCGCACCCAAGGCACCGCAGGACATGGCCGTGCCGACCAGCGTCTATCCGGTCCGGCTGCGCGATGACGTCCTTGTCCGCGATGCCAAGAGCAGCAAGGGCCGCTACCCCAAGGTCTTCATCGCCTCGGGCCAGGCGGCGCCGGCCCATGGCGGCGATGTGCGGCGCCACGGCAAGACCGTCCATCTGCCCTACAAGGAACTGCTGAATGCCGACGGCTCGCCCAAGGCCGCCAAGGACATCTGGAAGGCGCTCGTCAAGGCCGGCGTGCCGAGGTATGCCGAGATCGTCTGCTTTTCCGATGACCCCGGCGAGGCGGCCGTCAACTACTACATCCTGAAGCTGATGGGCTTTCCGGACGTCAAGGTCCTGCTGCAGAGTTGAGCGCGGTCCGGTCCGGGCTTGACAGTCGGGTGCCCAGTGGCGAAGCTCGTGGCGAGGAACAGCCGCAACGCCACCATGTACTCCTACAACCAGCAGATGAGCGAGATCCATGCCTTGCTGGCCTGGAGCTTCATCGCCCTGTTCCTGATTCGCGGCCTGGCTCTGCGGCTCGGCGCGAGCTGGGTGCCCGACATGCTGGTGCTGGTGTTTGGCGCCCTGGTGTTGATTATCATCACCGGCCTGAGCCTGTGGGTGCTGCGCTACCACAACCCCCTGCGCGACACCTGGCTGCTGGCCAAGCTGCTGGCCTTTGCCGGCTACGGCTTCATCGCCCACCGGGCACTGGGTCAGGAGGGCGGCCTGCGCCTGCCCGAGTACCTGGCGGCCCTGCTGCTGCTGGCCTACATCACGGCGGCGTCCTACACCCGCAGTGCGGCTTTGGGGCTGCTGGGCTGAGTTCGACGAGTCGGCTCAGCGCCGCTCCCCCGGACGCCCCTTCTGCTGGCAACCGGCATCCCGGAACGGCCCGTCGGCCAGCGTCCAGCCCTCGCCGGGCTTGAGCTGGTTGCAGTAGAGCTCGCCATTGAGCTGGCTGCGCCATTGATACCAGGGGGCGGAGGCCGCGGGCAGGGCGCCGGCAAGGCCGGTCAGCACGATGAGCAGCAGTGAGCGGGCCGGTTGGAGCATCTGCCCATGCTGCCCGATGCCGCGCGCGGCAATCGCTCAAAAAGCCCGGCTCATTCGGCCAGCCACTGGCGCAGGCGGCGGTACACGCCCTTGTCGCTGAGCAGGTCCAGATGATTGACGCCGCGGGCCACCCACTGATGCGAGGCCGGAATCCGTAGGTCACGGCTGGCGTCGGCGTGCTGGCCCAGCGCGCTGGCCACCGGCACCAGGCCGTCACCCAGCCAGTCGCGGGCCTTCGCACGGTCGGTCCTGGGGCTCAGGCTGCCGGCCAGCGCGTAGCAGGCCACGTTGGCGGGCAGGGGCAGGGGTGAGCGCCGGTCTGCCTGGAGGAAGCGGGTGTCGTCGTCCCAGTCGCTGTCCAGCAGATTGCCATGGCGCAGATCGGTGATGCCAGCACTGCGCAGGCCCGACAGCCGCGTCAGCGGCGCGGCATAGGAGCTGACGCCCAGGCCGCGGTGCAGCCAGTTGCCGCCGCGCTCCAGCGGCGCGCCGTGGTGCGGGCTGCCCAGCAGCACGAGCTTGTTCAGAACCCGGGGCCAGGCCATGCCTGCCTCCAGGGCCTGGTGCAGCGCGCTGCGCGCAACCAGGCCGCCCATGCTGTGGCCGATGATGGCCAGCTCGCTCACCGGCTCCGGCCAGGAGCCCAGCAACTGCTCCAGCTGCCCGGCCAGGTCGCGGCCGTTGATCGAGATATGCAGGCCGGTGTTGTAGCGGGCATAGACGGCCGCGTAGCCCAGCGAATCGGTCAGCGCCTGGCCATGGTCGTGGCCCTTGCGCGCCCATTGCTGGTCATTCATGCACAGGCCGTGTATCAGCAGCAGCAGCTTGCCGCCGGCCGGCGGCAGCTGCGGGCGCAGCTGCATCGGTATCGCCAGCGGGTTGCCGCTGCTCACCAGGTGATCGCCCATCACACCGTTCAGCGCCGCCACCAGCGCATCGCGGCGCGGTGTGCGCTGGCTCTCGGGGACCTCGCGCAGCGAGGCCTGCAGGCCGGCCTCGGCCAGGGCCAGCGCGCCGTCCAGCCCCTTGCCGACCAGCTTGTTGGTGCCCTGGATGCTGCGATAGACCAGGCCGGTGATGCCGCCCGTCGGCCTCTCGGCCACCGGGCCCACCGGCCGTGCCACGCGGGTGATGCGCGAGTGCATGGCCTCGACGATGCCGGTCACGCCGCTGACGCCATCGACAAGCAGCCGCAGGCCGCCGCGCAAATCACTGACGGTGCTGCGCTTCTTCGACATCATCTTGACCATGCGTGGCTCCTGCTCGTGCCCGCCGATTGTGACCTCAGCTGGGCTTGTTCAAGCAGGCCAGCGCATCTCGCGCCGCGATCCATTCCTCGTTGGTGGGCTCCACGGCCACGCGCACGCGGCTTTCGGTGTTCGAGATCGTCGCCGCATGGCCGGCGTTGGCGGCCTCGTCCAGCACCAGGCCCAGAAAGCCCAGGCCACGGCAGATGCGGGCCCGGATCTCGGCGTTGTGCTCGCCGACGCCGGCGGTGAAGACCAGCAAGTCCAGCCCGCCGAGTACCGCCACCATCGCGCCGATCTCGCGCACGATGCGCCGCACATAGAGGTCCAGCGCCGCCCGCACCCGCGGGTTGCCGGCCTCCTGGGCGAGCAGCACGCGCGGGTCGGCCGATACACCCGACAGGCCCAGCAGCCCCGACTCGTGATACAGCAGATGACCGAGCTGCTCGACGCTGAGTTTTTCCACCTCCATCAGGTAGAGCAGGGCGCCCGGGTCCAGTGCGCCGCAGCGCGTGCCCATCATCAGGCCGTCCAGCGCCGAGAAGCCCATCGTCGTGGCCACGCTCTGCAGGTCCTGCATCGCGCACAGGCTGGCGCCGCTGCCCAGATGCGCCACCAGCGTGCGGCCCCGCGCCACCGCGCCGTGGCGCTCGGGCAGCGCCAGCGCCAGGTACTCGTAGGACAGGCCGTGAAAGCCGTAGCGCCGCAGGCCGCGCTCCCAGGCCGAGTAGGGCAGGGGCAGGATCTGCTCGACCAGGGGCAGGGTGTGATGAAAGGCGGTGTCGAAGCAGGCGATCTGGGGCAGATCGGGGCGGGCCTCCAGCAGCACCGCTATCGCCTCCAGCGCGAAGGGCTGGTGCAAGGGCGCCAGCGGGATGAAGGACTTCAGGTCGGCCAGCACGGCCGCATCCACCCGTACCGGCTCGGCGTACCTGGCTCCGCCGTGGACGACGCGGTGGGCGATGGCGGCGATCGGCCGGCCTTCGAGCCGGGCAAGAATGCGCCGGCGGATGTCATCCAGCGCCTGGTGATATGCATCAACGCCGCTCAGCCCCTCGACCTTGCCGCCCCACAGCGGCGTGCGTGGCAGTGGCGATGCGCCGGCCTCGAACAGCGCGAACTTGATGCTGGACGAGCCGCAGTTGAGCACCACAACGACGGGGCTCATGGTTGAAATCATGGCGGCGCACTCCGGTAGCGCTGGGCCAGCAGCAGGGCGATCGCGCAGGAGGCGATGCGCGACTCGCGCGAGTCGGCCCGGCTGGTCAGCACGATGGGCACGCGCGCGCCCATCACGATGCCGGCGCTGGAGGCCCCGCCCAGGTACTCCAGCTGCTTGGCCAGCATATTGCCGCTCTCGAGGTCCGGCACGACCAGCACGTCGGCGCGGCCCGCCACCTCGGACACGATGCCCTTGATGCGCGCCGCGGCGATCGACACCGCGTTGTCGAAGGCCAGCGGCCCGTCCAGCAGGGCGCCGCTGATCTGGCCGCGGTCGGCCATCTTGCACAGCGCGGCGGCGTCCAGCGTGGCCGGCATATGCGGGTTGACGGTCTCCACCGCGGCCAGAATGGCCACGCGCGGCAGCTCGACGCCGATCGCATGGGCCAGCGTGATGGCATTGCGGATGATGTCGGCCTTGTCTTCCAGCGTTGGCCTGATGTTGATCGCCGCGTCGGTGATGATGAAGGGGCGGGGATAGGCCGGCGTCTGCATCAGGAAGCAGTGGCTGATGCGGCGCTTGGTGCGCAGGCCGGTGCCAGCGGCGACCACGGCGGCCATCAGCTCGTCGGTGTGCAGGCTGCCCTTCATCAGGGCCTCGACCTCGCCGCGCACGGCCAGCTCGACGGCGCGTGCCGCGGCGGCATGGCTGTGCGCCACCTCCTCGATGATCTGGCCCCGCAGGTCCAGGCCGGCCTCCTGCGCCACCGCCTCCAGCCGAGCGCGCGGCGCCACCAGCACCGGCGTGATCAGGCCGGCGGCCTGGGCGTCCAGCGCCGCGGAGAGGCTGACCGCATCGCAGGGATGGACCACGGCCACGCGGATAGCGCCGAAGGGACGCACATGATCCAGCAGGCGCTGCAGGCCGTCGTTGCCGGTGGTCAGCCTGACCTCGGGCAGGGTGGTGCGGGCGCGCTCGATATGCACGGTCGGGGCAATCACCTCGGCCTCGCCGGTGATGACGCTCAGGCCATCCTGGTTGACGCAGGCGCAGGCCAGCTTCAAGCGCTTGTTCGCCTCGTCGCGGGCGCTGACGGTGACGCTGATGGTGAGCTTGTCGCCGACCCGCACCGGCGCCAGAAAGCGAAGCGTCTGGCCCAGGTAGATGGTGCCGGGCCCGGGCAGGCGCGTGCCCAGCACGGCCGAGATCAGCGCACCGCCCAGCATGCCGTGGGCGATCACGCCATGGAAGGGCGAAGTGGCGGCAAAGTCGTGGTCCAGATGCTGGGGGTTGGCATCACCGGAGAGCACGGCAAAGAGCTGTATGTCCTCGGCCGTCAGCGTGCGTTCGATGGCGGCGGTCTCGCCGACGGTGATCTCGTCGAAGGTGCGGTTGCGCACGCGGCTCAGGTCGCCGTCAAGGGTCTTGGGCAGGTCAGGCATGCTAGGTGTTCAATCGGGAAGTTGGCAGGGGGGAGGCGCATCAACGCTGCAGCACATAGCTGCCGGGCGCCGCGCCCAGGGCCGGGTAGGCCTTGGCGCCGATCCGAGGTGGTTTGACCCGCGCACCCGAGCGGTCCCGCAGCCAATCCTGCCAGGCCGGCCACCAGGAGCCCTCCGTCCTGGGCGTCGCGGCCGCCCAGGCGTCCGGCGCGATGTAGGCGGCATGCTCGGGCTGGGTGCGGATCTGGTAGCTGCGGTGCGCATGGCCCGGCGGGCTGACGATGCCGGCGTTGTGGCCGCCGCTGGTCAGCACGAAGGTGATCTCGGCCTCGGTCAGGTGGTGCAGCTTGAACACCGAGCGCCAGGGCGCCACATGGTCGGTGACGGTGCCGACCATGAACACCGGCAGGTGCAGATCGCTCAGCGCCACCGCCTTGCCCCTGACCGGGTAGCGGCCCGAGGCGAGGTCGTTGTGCAGGAACAGCCGGCGCAGATACTGCGAATGCATGCGCGCGGGCATGCGCGTGGTGTCGGCATTCCAGGCCATCAGATCATTCATGCTGGCGCGTTCGCCCAGCAGGTACTCATTGACCAGGCGCGACCACAGCAGGTCCTGCGAGCGCAACATCTGGAAGGCACCGGCCATCTGCGCGGCCGTCAGGTAACCGGTCTGCGCCATCTTCGCCTCCAGCAGGCTGACCTGGCTTTCGTCGATGAACAGGCCCAGCTCGCCGGGCTCGGAGAAATCGGTCTGCGCCGCGAACAGTGTCATCGAGGCCAGACGGTCGTCGCCGTCGCGCGCCATCGCGGCGGCGGCAAGCGTCAGCAGCGTGCCGCCCAGGCAGTAGCCGGTGGCATGCACCTGGCGCTTTGGCACGATCGCGCCGACGGCGTCCAGCGCCGCCATCACGCCCTGTTCCAGATAGTCGTCCATGCCCAGCCCGCGATCGTCCGCGCTCGGGTTCAGCCAGGAAATGCAGAACACCGTATGGCCCTGGTCGACCAGGTACTTGATCAGCGAGTTCTGCGGCGACAGGTCCAGAATGTAGTACTTCATGATCCAGGCCGGCACGATCAGGATGGGCTCGGGGTGCACGGTGGCCGTCGTCGGCGTGTACTGGATCAGCTCCATCAGGCGGTTCTTCAGCACCACGGTGCCGGGGGTGATGCCCACGTCGCGCCCGACCACGAAGGCCTCGGTGCCGGCGGCGGGGGCCTGCAGCGCCTGGCGCCGGATGTCGTCGCGGGCAAAGGCCGCGCCGCGCAGCAGATTGGCGCCGCCCTCCTTCAGCGTGCGCTTGAGCACCAGGGGATGGGTGGCGAGGTGGTTGCCGGGCGAGAGCATGTCCAGCATCTGGCGCGCACCGAAGGCGACCAGGTCCTGGTGGTGTTTCTCGACGCCCCAGACTCCCTGCGTGGCCGCCGCCCACCATTGCTCGGTGAGCAGAAAGGACTGATGCATCAGGTTGAAGGGCCACTGCTGCCACTCGGGCGCGGCAAAGCGGCGGTCGCGCAGCGGCGGCTCGACCGCGTCGCGGGTCTCGGGCCTGGCCGCCAGGCGCTCGCGGGCATAGCGGGCCAGCTCGTTGCCCTGCTGGAAGGCCAGGCGCAGCAGATCCATGCGCTGGCCGGGCGACAGGCTCAGATGCAGGGCCCAGTCGGCAAGGGCGAGCAGCGGCGAGGCGATGGACAGGGCCGAGCCGGCGCTGGCCAGGGCGGCGTGGAGGGCGGGGTCGATGCGCTCGGCCAGAGGGCGGTCGAGGGCGTGCGGGGGCGTCGGCGCGGTGCTGGGCATGGGGTCTCTGAGAGCGGGGCTTGCGATCACTGTAGGGAGATACGCTGCCCTGCAACTTGACCTGAGTCAAGCCGCGCCGCTCATGCGGGCCTGGCCTGGCGATTCCGCCCCCCGGTCCAGCATCCATTTGACCGCTTCGAACCACAGCAGGCCCAGCAGGACCGCACCCAGGCCCGCCAGCAGCAGCAGCGGCGACGGGCGCTCGAAGGCGAACAGCGCGCTCAGCCCAGGCAGGCCCAGCACCGCGGCCAGCAGCAGGACGGTGGCCAGCGCGATCCACACAAACTGGCGGTTGGCCGGGCCCGCCTGGCCCGGCCGGCCCCAGCGGCGGTTGGCCTGTATCAGCGTCAGGTTGGACAGCACCAGCACCATGAAGCTGAGCGCGCGCGCCGCGGCATCGGACTGGCCGGCCTGGCGCATGCCCGCATAGACGGCCATCAGCAGCGCCAGCAGGCCCAGCCCCTGCCACAGGCCGCGCAGCAGCACCGCGCGGTCGAACAGGCGCGCCAGCGGGCTGCGGGGTGGGGCCAGCATCGCCTGCGGCTCCAGCGCCTCCGCCTCGAACACCACCGAGCAGGCCGGGTCGATGATCAGCTGCAGGAACAGGATGTGCACCGGCATCAGCAGCAGCGGCCAGCCCAGCAGCACCGGCAGTATGGACAGTCCGATGATGGGCACATGGGCGGCGATCACGAACACGATCGCCTTGCGCAGATTGGCGAACACGCGCCGGCCATAGCGCACCGCCGTCAGCAAGGAGCCGAAGTCGTCCTTCAGCAGCACCAGGGCCGCGGCCTCGCGGGCCACGTCGGTGCCGCGCGCGCCCATCGCCACGCCGATGTGCGCGGCCTTCAGGGCCGGGGCGTCGTTGACGCCGTCGCCGGTCATCGCGACGATGTCGCCGCGGGTGCGAAAGGCCTGCACCAGGCGCAGCTTCTGCTCGGGCTGGACGCGGCAGAACACGGTGGTGTCGGCCAGGCGCGATTGCAGCCCGGCGTCGTCCAGCGCCGCCAGCTCGGGGCCGCTCAGCGGTGCGGCCCGGTTGCCCAGGCCCGCCTGGGCCGCGATGGCCAGCGCCGTCGCCGGATGGTCACCGGTGATCATCACCACGCGGATGCCGGCCGCCTGGCATTCGGCGATCGCATTCGGCACCTCGGGACGCAGCGGGTCTTCCAGAGCGATCAGGCCGAGGAACTTGAACTCGAAGTCGTGCTGGTTGCCGGGCAGCACCGCGGCGGCGAAGCGCGCCTGGGCCACGCCCAGCACGCGCAGGCCGTTGGCGGCCAGCGCAGCCACCTGGGCGGCAATGCGCCCGGCCTGGTCGCTGCCCAGATGGCACAGATCGACAATGGCCTCCGGGGCGCCCTTGGCGGCGATCATCCGTTCGCGCAGGTCCGGCGATTGCCAGACGCGCGACATCGCCAGCATCTCGCGCGACAGCGGATAGTCGTCGACCAGGGTCCAGTCGCCGTGCAGGTGCTCGGTATCGGCCAGCAGGCGCCGGCCGGCGCTGGCGATGGCCATCTCCATGGCGTCGAAGGCCTGGCGGTGGCTGGCCAGCACGGCGAACTCGAGCAGGCCGTGCAGCTCCTCCTGCAGCGGCCCGGTGGCCTTGGTGTCGTACTCGGCGTCGGCCGACCACAGGCGGCGCAGCTCCATGCGGTTGGCGGTCAGGGTGCCGGTCTTGTCCACGCACAGCACGCTGGTGGCGCCCAGCAGCTCGACCGCCGGCACACTGCGCGCCAGCACCCCCTCACGCGAAAGACGCCAGGCGCCCAGGCCCAGGAACAGGGTCAGCACCACCGGCAGCTCCTCGGGCAGTATGGCCATCGCCAGGGTCAGCCCGGCCAGCAAGCCATGCAGCCAGTCGCCGGTGCGCGCCCAGTAGGCCAGCGCCAGGCCGGCAGCCACCGTCAGGCCGATGGCGGCCACGCGCTTGACGATGCGGTCGGTCTCCTGCTGTATCGGCGTGGTCTGCGCGGCCAGCCCGGCCAGCGATTGGCCGATGCGGCCAAGGGCGCTGCGCTCGCCGGTGGCCATCACCAGGCCCCGGGCCGTGCCCTGCGTCACCAGCGTGCCCGAGAAGACACTGGACTCGCCCTGAGCCCCGGGCTCGAGCAGCACGGCCCGGTCTGCCGCGCCGGCGTGCTTGAGCATGGGCACGGACTCGCCGGTCAGCAGCGACTCATCGACGGTGAGGTTGTTGCTTGCGATCAGATAGAGGTCGGCCGGCACGCGGTCGCCCTCGGCCAGCAGCACGATATCGCCGCGGACCAGCTCGCGGCCGGCGATGCGCAGCGCATGGCCATCGCGCAGCACCAGCGCGCGCGGGCTGGACAGCTCGCGCAGCGCCTGAAGCGAGCGCTCGGTGCGGCGCTGCTGCACGAAGCTGATGCCCATCACGACGAACACAAAGCCCAGCAGCATCAGCGCCTCGCCGCGGTCGCCCAGCAGCAGATAGATGCCGCCGCAGGCCACCAGCAGCAGGAACATCGGCTCGGTCGCCACCTCGATCAACAGGCGCAACACGCTGCGCGGGCGCGACTGCGGCAGCTCGTTGGGGCCGTCCTGCGCCAGGCGCTGCTGCGCCTCGACGGCACTGAGGCCGGCTTCGCTCATTGCTTACCGGGCCGATGGTCCAGATCGGGGCGCCGGTATGGATCGACATGGGTCATCAGATTCAGCACCCGGTGACGCTGCAGGACGCGCTGGCGGGCCGCCACGGCGATGTCATGGCCGGCCTCGACGGTCAAGGTGGCATCGACCTCCAGATGGGCATCGACAACGATCATGTCGCCCATCTTGCGGGTGCGCACGTCATGCACATCGCTGACGCCCGGGGTTTCGCGCAGCGTGCGGCGTATCGCCTCGACCTCCTGCTCATCGACGGCACGGTCCATCAGATCGTGCATCGCATCCCAGCCGAAGCCCCAACCCATCTTGGAGACCATGAAGCCGACGATGGCCGCGGCGATAGGGTCCAGGATCGGATAACCCATCAGGTTGCCGATGATGCCCAGGCCGACGACCAGGGAGGATGCCGCATCCGAGCGGGCGTGCCAGGCGTTGGCCACCAGCATGCTGGACTTGACCCGCTTGGCCACCGCCAGCATGTAGCGGAACAGCAGCTCCTTGGCCAGCAGCGCGCCGCCGGCCACCCACAGCGCCACGATATGCACCGGCTGCACCGTCTCGGGCGCCTCCAGCTTGGTCGCGGCCGACCACAGCAGCCCTAAGCCCACGCCCAGCAGCAGCAGGCCCAGCACCAGCGAGGCAGCGGTCTCGAAGCGCTGGTGGCCGTAGGGATGGTCCTCGTCGGCATCCTTGCGCGCATGGTGGCCGGCGAACAGCACCACGAAGTCGGCCACCAGATCGGACAGCGAATGCAGGCCGTCGGCCACCAGGCCCTGCGACTTGGCCAGCAGGCCGACGACGATCTGCGTCACCGTCAGCACCAGGTTCACGCCCACGCTGACCCAGGTGCTGCGCGCGCCCGCCGCCGCCCGTTCGGCCGGGCTGTGCAGAGGGTCTTCGCTGTCATCCAGCAGTTCATCAGGTGTCATGAGCGGGCCAACGAGTGGAGTCTGGCGTGCAGCTTAAGGCAGAGCAGGGGACCGAGCGGCGTCGCACCCGCGCCGGTTTGCGCTGGCGCAAGCCCGGTGACGCGGCCGCGGCGCGCTTAAGAAAGCCCTAAGCCGGCACTTGCACGATGGCATTCAAGGAGATGCCATGAAATCCACTGTCTTGAAACGAGGCTTGATCTGCGCACTGGTCGCCGCCTGGGCACAGGCGGCGCTTGCCGCCACGCCGGCCGAGCTGCTGGCCGGCTACAGCGCCCAGGCGGGCGTGCCGGCCGTGCCCGCAACGGGCCAGCAGCTGTTCACCGTGCGCCAGGGGCGCGAATGGAGTTGCGCCTCCTGCCACGGCGCCGTGCCGACCCAGGCTGGCAAGCACGCCGCCACCGGCAAGTCCATCGCGCCGCTGGCCCCGGCCTTCAACCCGGAGCGCTTCACCGACCCGGCCAAGACCGAGAAGTGGTTCCGGCGCAACTGCAAGGACGTGCTCGACCGCGAGTGCAGCGCCGCCGAGAAGGCCCATGTGCTTAGCTGGCTGCTCACGCTCAAGCCCTGACCCCCCGGCCCATCCCCGACAAGGAGCCCCCCATGAAAGACTTCAAGCAGCGCGTCGGCCTGATCGCGCTCGCAGCGCTCGCCCTGGCCTCTTCGGCCTGGGCCGACGGCGAGGGCCGCACGGCCCGTGTGCCGCTGAACCCCAAGTACCAGCAGGAGTGCGCCGCCTGCCATCTGGCCTATCCGCCGGGCATGCTGCCCGCGGCCTCCTTGCAGCGATTGATGACGCAGCTGCCGCAGCACTTCGGCAGCGATGCCTCGCTGGACCCGGCCACGCTGAAGGAGCTGTCCAGCTGGCTGGGCGCCAACGCCGGCACCTACAAGCGAGTGCGCGAGGAGCCGCCGCAGGACCGCATCACCCGTTCCGCCTGGTTTGTGCGCAAGCACGACGAGGTGGCCGCCGCCACCTGGAAGCTGCCGGCGGTGAAAAGCGCCGCCAACTGCGCCGCCTGTCATACCCGAGCCGATCAAGGAGATTTCAATGAACGCTACGTCCGCATTCCCCGCTGAATCCCGCAAGGTGTTGATCTGGGACGCGCCGGTGCGCGTGTTCCATTGGCTGATGGTGCTGAGCTTTGCCGGCGCCTATCTGACGGCCGAGAGCGAGCGCTGGCGCCTGGTCCACGTGAGCCTGGGCTACACGCTGGCCGGCCTGGTGCTGTTCCGCCTGGTCTGGGGCCTGATGGGCACGCGCTATGCCCGCTTTTCCAGCTTTGTGCGCGGGCCTCAGGCGGTGATGCGCTATCTCGGCTCGCTGCTGAGGGGCAGGCCCGAGCACCATCTGGGCCACAACCCGGCCGGTGCATTGGCCATCGTCGGCCTGCTCGGCCTGGCGCTGGCGGTCACGGCCTCGGGCTGGGCGATCTATTCCGAGGTCGGCCCGGAGTGGCTGGAAGAGGTGCACGAACTGGCGGCCAACACGATGCTGGCCCTGGTCGGGGTGCATATCGCGGCCGTGGTCCTGAGCAGCGTCCTCCATGGCGAGAACCTGACAGTCGCGATGGTCAGCGGCCGCAAGCCCGGCCTGCCGCAGGATGCGATCCGCAGCGCCTGGCGCTCGGTGGCGGCGCTGATGCTGGTGGCGGTGCTGGGCTTCTGGTGGCTGCAGTGGCAGGGTGCCCCGGCGGCGGGGCTTGCGGACCGGCCCGCCGCCTCGGCAGGTTACGGACATGATGAAGATCATGACGACTGACTTTGCGATGACGGAATAATCGACCCATGCGCATCCTGCTTGCCGAAGACGACACTCTGCTGGGCGATGGCCTGCGCGCCGGCCTGCGGCAGCTGGGCTTCCAGGTGGACTGGGTGCGCGATGGCGAGGCTGCCGAGCGCGAATTGCGCGCCGAGCCCTATGCCGCCGCCGTGCTCGATCTGGGCCTGCCGCTGAAGGATGGTCTGGACGTGCTGGCGGCGGTGCGCCGCGCCGGCGTGACCCTGCCGGTGCTGGTGCTGACGGCGCGCGACGCCGTGCCCGAGCGCATCCGCGGCCTCGACCTCGGCGCCGACGACTATGTGCTCAAACCGGTCGATCTGCATGAGCTGGCCGCCCGCCTACGCGCGCTGGTGCGCCGCGCCCATGGCCAGGTGCAGGAATGCCTGCAGGCGCAGGACCTGCTGCTGGACCCGGCCGCCCGCACCGTGCTGCGCGCGGGCTTGCCGGTGGCGCTGTCGCAGCGTGAGTTCGATCTGCTGCAGGCGCTGATGCTGAATGCCGACCGCGTGCTGTCGCGCGAGCAGCTGGAGCAGCATCTGTACAGCTGGGGCCAGGAGGTGGACAGCAATGCGGTCGAGGTCCATGTCCACCACCTGCGCCGCAAGCTCGGAGCCACCCTGATTCAGACCGTGCGCGGCGTCGGCTACATGCTGCTGCGCCAGGCGCCGGCGGCCTGATGCGCGGCCCCCGCTCGCTGCAGGGCCGTCTGCTCGCGCTGGTGCTGGCGGCGGTATTGCTGCTCTGGCTGGCCACGGCGGTGATGACCTGGTTCGATGTGCGCCACGAGCTCGATGAGCTGCTGGACGGCCATCTGGCCCAGGCCGCGGCCCTGCTGGTGGTGCAGCAGGCCCGCGAGATCGAGGACGATGACCACGCGGTCGATGCGCCCAGCCTGCACCGCTATGCCCCGAAGGTCGCCTTCCAGGTCTTCCACGAGGGGCGGCTGGCCATGCGCTCGGCTCAGGCACCGAGCGCGCCCATGGTGGGGCCGGGCGAGACCTTCAAGTCCGGCTTCAGGACGGTGGAGATCGCCGGCACCGCCTGGCGCGTGTTCGCAGCAAACGGTGCCGAGCGCGATGTCCAGGTCTATGTCGGCGAGCAGCTGAGCTCGCGTGCCTCCATCCTCTGGGCTGTGCTGCGCAGCACGCTGTGGCCCATGGTCATCGCGCTGCCCCTGCTGGCGCTGCTGGTCTGGTGGGCCGTCTACCGCGGCATGGCGCCGCTGCGCCGCCTCGGCGCCAGCCTGGCCGAACGCGAGGCCCAGGCCCTGCACCCGCTGGCCCTGCACGACGCGCCGTCGGAGATGCGGCCGATGCTGGACGCCCTGAATGGCCTGTTCGAGCGCATCGCCCAGCTGCTGGAATCCGAGCGCCGCTTCACCGCCGATGCGGCCCACGAGTTGCGCACCCCGATTGCGGCGATCCGCGCCCAGGCTCAGGTGGCGATGGGCGAGGGCGATACGGCGCTGCGCCGGCAGGCCCTGCAGCACACGCTGGAGGGCTGCGACCGCGCCACCCGGCTGGTGGAGCAACTCCTGACCCTTTCAAGGCTGGAGGCGCAATCGCTGCCGACCGGTGCCGAGGTGGATCTTGCCGCACTGGCACGTCAGGTGCTGGCCGATCTGGCGCCCAGGGCCGCGGCCAAACGCCAGGTGCTGGAGCTCGATGCCGGCACGTCCTGCGTCCTGCCCGGCGAACCCACGCTGCTGGCCGTGCTGTTGCGCAATCTGGTGGACAACGCGCTGCGCTACAGCCCGGCCGGCGCGCGCGTCCTGGTCAGCGTGTCGCAAGCTGGCGGGCGCGTGCAGCTGAGGGTTGAAGACAGCGGGCCGGGCCTGGTGGACGCCGACCGGCAGCGTCTGGGCGAGCGCTTCTTCCGCGTGCTGGGCAGCGAACAGAGTGGCAGCGGGCTGGGTTGGTCCATCGTGCGGCGCATTGCGGCGGCGCACGGCTTGAGCGTGCAGGCGGAACGCTCGGCGGCGCTGGGCGGCCTGGCGGTGCGGCTGTGGCAACCGGGCTGATCAGGCCAGCTTGAACGTCGCCACCGCGCGCACCAGCTCGTCGGCCTGCTGGCGCAAGCCCTCGGCGGCAGCGGCGCTCTGCTCCACCAGCGCGGCGTTCTGCTGCGTCGCCTGCTCCATCGAGGTCACCGCCTTGCCGACCTGGTTGACACCGGCGCTCTGCTCGGCGCTGGCCGAGCTGATCTCGGCCACGATGTCATTGACGCGCTGGATCGCGCTGACGATCTCGCTCATCGTCTGGCCGGCCTGGTCGACCAGGGTTGAGCCCTGCTCGACGCGCTCGACGCTGGCGCCGATCAAGGCCTTGATCTCGCGCGCCGCCGCCGCCGAGCGCTGGGCCAGGCTGCGCACCTCGCCGGCCACCACGGCAAAGCCGCGGCCCTGCTCGCCGGCGCGGGCGGCCTCGACGGCCGCATTCAAGGCCAGGATATTGGTCTGGAAGGCGATGCCGTCGATGACGCCGATGATGTCCGCGATCTTGCGCGAGCTGTCATTGATGCCCTTCATCGTCTCGACCACCTGGCCCACGACCGTGCCGCCCTTGACGGCAATGCCGGCCGCGCCCACTGCCAGCTGATTGGCCTGCTGGGCGTTGTCGGCGTTGTTGCGCACGGTGGCACCGAGCTGGTCCATGGTCGCGGCCGTCTGCTGCAGCGAGCTGGCCTGCTGCTCGGTGCGGCTGGACAGGTCCTGGTTGCCATCGGCGATCTGTGCGCTGGCGCTGGCCACCCGGTCGGCATTGCCCTTGACCTCGCGCACGATGCCGGAGAAGCTGGTCTGCATGCGCGCCATTGCCTGCAGCAGCTGCAGGTTCTCGTCATTGCCGCTGGGGTGTATGGCCGCGGTCAGATCACCCTTTGCCATGCTGTCGGCCACCGCCACGGCATGGGCCATCGGCAAGGTCATGCGCCGAGCCAGCCACAGCGACAGGCCCAGCATCAGCGCGGTGGCGGCGATCAGGGCCAGGATGATGGCCCAGCGGGTCTGGCCGACGCCGCTGGTGGCCTGCGCGTTCAGCGCGTCGCCGCTCTGCTCGATCGAGTCGGACAGGGCCGCCATCTCGCGCTCGAGCTCGGTGAAGGCGGCCTGCAGGCCGGGCACGGCCTTCTCGGCTTCTTCCTGGCCCGTCTTGGAGGCCTTGATGGTCTGCTCCGCGGCGGCGATATAGGACTTGACCAGCGGCTTGACCTTGTTCAGCGCGCTGCGGCTGGCGTCGCTTAGCGGCAGGCCCTCCAGCCGCTCCAGCGCCTTGTTGAAGGTGGCGCCATGATCGGCCAGGCCCTTCTCGGCCTCGGCAATGCGCTCGGGGCTTTTCTGCAGCGCACCGAACAGGGCCAGCTGGCCGTCGCCCCGGATGGCGTCATGCATCATGTCCGCTTCCTGGCTGGCCTGCAGGGCCTGGCCCGACTGTATCGAGTCATCGATGGCGGTGCCCAGATTGGCCGAGGCGAGCAGGCCGATGCCGCCCACCACCAGCGCCAGCGCCGCTCCGGCCAGTCCGAGGGCGATGATTTGCGTACGAAGCTTCATGGTGCGGTCCTTCCAGGCAGGTGCAGGCCGTACCAGCCAAAGCCGAGGCTCCAGACGGTTCCGGCGCCGGTGCCCGCCTCGCGGCTGGCGGTCAGGTCAAGGCCCAGCACATCCTTGAGCAGCCACCAGCGCCCGCCCACGGTGTTGACGGTGCCTCCAAAGACCTGGCGCCGGTTGTTGGCCAGGGTCTCGGCAAACAGCTGCGCCTGCTCGATGGGCGTCCAGCTGAGGGCCAGGTTGAGCAGGGTGGCGCCGTTGCCGCTGCTGCGCTCGCGCGTGCGGCCGAGATTGGCATGCAGCGTCCAATCCTCGTGCGGCTGCAGCGTCAGCAGGCCCAGCGCGCCAAGCTCGCTGGCCTGCCAGCCGCTGGCTGCCGGCCGCAGCCAGCTGGCGCTGAGTTTCAGTCCCAGCTTCAGCGCGCCGGCTGGAGTGTCCCAGGCCCAGGCTTCGGGCGCCCATTTGAAAGCCAGGCCGGCGCCGGCATGCAGCACGTCTCGCGGGTGGAGGGTGCTGTAGTCGGCGGCCAGTTCCATGCCCGGGGCAATGCCGCAGGCCGGGGCGATGACGAGCGCCCGGTCACCGCCCTGGCGCTCCAGCCAGCTCTCGACCTGGCAGGTGCCGGTATCGGCGGTGGCGGCGTCGTCGCTGCTCAGCGGGCGTCCGGCCCAGGCCGCCTGGTCCGGGTTCAGGCAGGCGCCGATGAAGATGAGAGCGGCCCGTGTCACCATGTTTACTCCTCGGGTGCAACCCTAAGCGATGCACCAGCTTACCGGGAACTGCGGCGGATGTTCAATCCGTCATGACTGATGTAGGCTCGATCCATGCAAACCGGCGCCATTGCGAGCCTAGTGATGCGCTGTTGCGTCGGCCTGCTGCTGGCCTGGGTTGCGAGTGTTGCCAGCGCCGCTTCGCTGCAGACGCTGAGCTTCGATCATTTGAGTGCCGAGCAGGGCCTGCCCGACGACTCGGTCTCGGCCCTGCTGCAGGACGACAGCGGCTTCATGTGGCTGGGCACCCAGGGCGGCCTGGCGCGCTATGACGGGCGCCGCATGACGGTGTTGCGGCCACAGGCCGGTCGCCGTGATGCGCTGAGCCATGCCATCATCCATGCGCTGCTGCCCGATGGCCAGGGCGGCATGTGGATAGGCACCGGCGGCGGCCTGGACCGGCTCGACTGGAGCAGCGGCCGTATCAGCCAGCACCCCATGCCCGAGGATCAGGGCCCGCAGCAGCGTCGCGTGCTGGCACTGGCGCTTGATGGCAAGTCCCGGGTCTGGCTGGGCACGATAGGCGGGCTGTGGCGATTCGACCCGGCCAGCGGGCGCTTCGATCGCCCCCTGCAGGTCACCCCCGCGACCCGGGCACTGCTGGCCGATGGTCGTGGCGGCCTGTGGGCCGCCGTGGGCGCCCGGGCGCTGCACCTCGACGCCGAGGGTCAGGTCTTGCAGGAGATCGATGCCAGCGCCGCCGCGCCGGGCCTTGACCCGGTGCGCTCCAGCATTCGCTCACTGGCGCTGGACGGCCGTGGCCGCCTCTGGCTGGGCACGCAGCTGGGGCTGCAGGTCTGGGCGCTGGATGGCGCCGCGCCTCGGCTGGAGCCGCTGGCCGAGCGACTGCCGGCCGGACTGGGCGTGCTGTTCGCGATCCGCCGTGACGACAGCGGTGCGATGTGGCTGGGCTTCGGCGAGGGCCTGGTGCGCTTCGATCCTCATGACCCGGCCCGGGTGGCGTCGCCGCCGGAGCTGATACGCCACCATCCGATGCTGCCACACAGCCTGAACAGCAGCTCGGTGGCCTCGCTCTACCAGGACCGCAACGGCGTGCTGTGGGTCGGCACCTGGGGGGCGGGCATCAATCTGGCGGACCTGCGCGGCCCCCGGTTCACCAGCTACCGCCATCTGCCGGACCAGGCCGACAGCCTGTCGCACACCAGCGTGATGGCCATCCTGCCGCAGAGCGTGGACCAGGTCTGGATCGGCAGCTATGGCGGCGGGCTCAATCTGCTGGACCTGCCCAGCGGAAGGGTCGAGCGCGTGCCGTCGGCGATGACCGGCGTGCCCAAGCTCAAGGCCCTGCTGGCCGCACCCGCAGGCGAGCTCTGGCTGGGTGGCGACGATGGCCTGGTGCGCTATGACCCGCGGCGCCGCCAGCACAGGCGCATTGCGCTTGGCAACACCACGCCCGGTGGCGGCGCGATCAGCTCGCTGGTCAGCGAGGGCGAGCTGCTGTGGGCCGGCAGCGCCAGCGGCCTGCACCGCATCAACCCCGATGGCCGCGTGCAGACCTTCCGCACCGGCCCCGGCGCAGACGGCGCGCTGGCCCATGACTCGGTGGACTGCCTGCTGCTCGATCGCGCTGGCCGGCTGTGGGTGGGCACCAAGGGCGGCCTGCACCGCTGGGAGCCTGCGGGTCAGCGCTTCGAGCGCATTGCGCCACTGGGGGCCAGCGCACAGCTGGGCATCCAGGCCCTGCTGGAGGATGGCCAGGGCCGGCGCTGGGCCGGCACCGATCTGGGCCTGTACGAGCTGGTGGAGGGCGGCTCGGGCTGGATGCTCAAGTCCTGGCGCGACACGCCCGGCATGCCCGAGGGCTGGATCACGGCGCTGCAGTACGCCGACGATGGCGATCTCTGGATGGGCGGCCAGCAGGGCTTGATACGCTTCAACCCGCAGCAGCGGATGGCGCGGCTCTATCCGAATCGCGGCAGCCTGTTCGATGGCGGCTTCAACTATGGTGCCAGCGCGCGCGGCAGTGACGGGCGGCTGTTCTTCGGCAATCTCGGCCTGCTCAGCTTCCGGCCCGAACAGATGCTGGACAGCCGCGGCGCGCCGCCGGTGGTGCTGTCCGACCTGCTGGTGTTCAACCGCTCGCTGGCCGAAGGCGAGACCGAACGGCCGGCCTCCGAGGCCAGCGCGCCGGCCGGCGATGTGGCACTCAGCCTGACGGACCTCGGCGTGTCGGGGCCGCTGCATCAGGCGCGTCGCCTGGCGCTGAACCACCGCGAGGCGATGGTCAGCTTCGAGTTCGCGGCGCTGAGCTACTACAAGCCCTCGGCGCGGCGCTATGCCTGGCAGCTGGAGGGCTTTGACCGCGAGTGGATCCAGGGCAAGCCCGGCGAGGCCGTGGCCACCTACACCAACCTCGACCCGGGGCGCTACCGCCTGCTGGCCAAGGCCGCCGGACCTGGAGGGAGCTGGGGCGACACCAGCTCGCGCTCGATGTCGACGTGCGGCCACCCTGGTGGGGCGCATGGTGGTTTCGCGCCACGGCCTTGACCGCGCTGGCGCTGGCGCTGGCCCTGGCCCTGGCCTACCGGCTGCGCCTGCACACGCTGCACCAGGCGCAGCTGCGGCTCGAGCGCGAGGTCGTGCAGCGCACGCAGGAGGTGGTGGAGCAGAAGCAGCAGCTGGCGCATGAAAAGCAATCCGTCGAGCAGCAGCACGAAGCGGCCGAGTGGGCGCGCCGGCAGATCACCCTGCTCAGCGAGATCGGCCGCGAGCTGACCGCCTCGCTCGATGCCGAAGACATCTGCCAGAGCCTGTACCGGCATGTGGGCCAGCTGATGGATGCCAGCGTGTTCGGCGTCGGCCTGGTGCACTGGGACGAGGGCGTGATCGCCTTCGACTATGTGCGCCAGCGGGGGCAGGCCTTCCAGCCCTATCGACGCCATCTGGACGACCTGGACCAGCCGGCCACGCAATGTGCGTTGCATGCCCGCGAGCTGGTACTGCACGAGATGGACCGCGACAACCGCATCGCCGACGCCCGCCCGCGGTCCGGGTCGGCCGGCGAACGCCTGCTGCTGGCCGATGGCCAGGCGCCTGCGCCGGCCCGCTCCGGCCTGTATGTGCCGATGCTGGTCAAGGGCCAGGTGATGGGGGTGATCAGCGTGCTCAGCGAGCGCGCCAATGCCTTCGGTGACACCGACCTCGACATCCTGCGCACCCTGGGCGCCTATGCGGCGGTGGCGCTGGACAAGGCCGAGGCCTATCTGCGCCTGCAGCAGGCCCAGGGCCGGCTGGTCGAGCAGGAGAAACTGGCCGCCTTGGGGTCGCTGGTGGCCGGGGTCTCACATGAGCTGAACACGCCGCTGGGCAATGCCCTGCTGGTGGCCAGCACGCTGCATGACCAGGGCCGCCGCTTCGCCCTGCGCCTGGAGGAGGGCGGTCTGCGGCGCTCGGAGCTGACGGACTACAGCCAGCGGGTGCTCGAGTCCTCCGAGCTGCTGCTGCGCAGCCTGGACACGGCGACCACTCTGGTTCAGGGTTTCAAGCAACTGGCCGTGGACCAGAGCTCGGACCAGCGCCGCGAGTTCCTGCTGGCCAGGGTCTGCGAGGAGGTGGCCCTGACCCTGGCGGGTCTGCTCAAGCGCGACGAGCATGAACTGAGCCTGGCGGTGGACGAGGCGATCCGGCTGGACAGCTACCCCGGCCCGCTGAGCCAGGTGCTGACGAATCTGATCGTCAACGCCCAGGTCCATGCCTTCGAAGGCCGCAGGCAGGGCCGGATCCAGCTGCAGGCCCAGGCCCTGGGCCGCGAGCATGTGCTGATCAGCGTCAGCGACAACGGCCGCGGCATCAGCGCCCCGCACCTGAAGCGCATCTTCGAGCCCTTTTTCACGACCCGGCTGGGGCAGGGTGGCAGCGGCCTGGGTCTGCACATCTGCTACAACATCGTGCACACCCTGCTGGGTGGTCAGATACGGGCCGGCAGCACGCCGGGGCAGGGCACCCGCTTCGACATCGAGCTGCCGCTGGTGGCGCCGCAGCCCGGCGCCGAGGCGCCCACCGAAACGCCGCCCGGCGGAGCCGAGGAGGGGCGGTGGATCGAGGGGGCCGGGGTGTGAGGGCGCTGGGCGTCAGCGCTTGAACAGCTCGTCGAACATCTTGTCGCTGAGCGTGTCCGAGGCGTCATGAACCTCGGCGCCCATGCTCAGATCGAACGAAGACTGCTGCCAGCCGGCGTCGGCCTGCAGGGCCTGGCGGTCGCGGCGCGCGGCCTCGTCTCGATCGAGATACTCGCCCTGCGGGGCATTGGCTGTGATGCGCCACACGCGCTTGCGTGCGGCATCTTCGCGGGGCGTATGGGACACGATGGGTCTCCCTGCAGGGTCGTGATTGACGGAAAAAGTTTGCGCCATTGGCAAGGCCAATTCAAGGTCAGCGCATCCCTAGCTTGATGGTGCGGGCCCGCGTTGCGAGCCCGATGGCTGGACTGTGACCGGCGCAGGTATCAGGCGCGTTGCCGGCCGGCCCGGTGGCGCGTTTCATTTGTTGCCGCAGCGCCTGCCCGGATCAGGCCAGGGCCAGCCCGGCCACCCCCATCAACATCATGGCCGCCCCCAGCACCTGGCGGCCGGTCAGCGCCTCCTTGAGCAGGCGCGCGCCGAGCACGGTGCCCAGCAGCATCGAGATCTCGCGGGCCGGCGCCACATAGCTCAGTGGCGCATGCTGCAGCGCGAACAGCACCAGCGAATAGGCCAGCGGCGAGAGCAGGCCCACGACCAGGATCGCACCCTTGTGGCTGCGCGCCTGGCTCAGCAGGGCGGCCGGCCGGCGCAGCGCCCAGGGCGCCAGCGCGAGGGTGCGCATGGCCAGGCCAACGGTGTAGAACAGCAGCGGCGCCATGCCCAGGCTCTTGATCGCCCAGCCGTCGATGACGGTATAGCTGGCAATGCAAAGGCCGGTCAGCAGCCCCCAGGCCACGCCGAGGCGGCGGCGGCGCGCATCGACGCCGGCCGCCCGGTGACCGCTGGCCGTCAGCATCACCCCGCCCAGCACCAGGGCCACGCCCAGGCAACCCAGCGCGCTGGGCACCTCGCCCAGGCACAGCACCGCGCCCAGCACGGCCAGCAGCGGGCCGCTGCCCCGCGCCACCGGATAGACGACGGCGAAGTCGGCCACCCGGTAGCCGCGCTGCAGCACCAGCGAGTAGCTCACATGGACCAGGCCGCTGCCCAGGGCCGCGGCCCACATCCAGCCGTCGAAGCGCTGCGGCTGCCTGTGCCAGGTCCACAGTGCCAGTGGCGTGGCGAAAACCAGGCTGACGCAGCCGAACAGCCAGACAAAGGCGACTGCGCCGGCCGCGCCCGAGGCCACCCGTTTGGCGGCAATGTTCCACAGCGCATGGCACAGTGCACCGGCCAGCACCAGGGCCAGGGTGGTGGCGCTCATGGTGCCAGCAGCATCTCGCTGGCCAGCAGCTCGCCCACGCGCTGCGCCACGGCCGCGCATTCGGCGGCGTCCAGCGGCGTCATCGCTGCGGCCCAGGTCTTGACGTCCCGGTAGTCCGGAAAGCGCGGCGACTCGCCCCAGCGCCAGTCAGGATGGCGGGCCTGGCGGCTGCGGCCGAACAGGTGCAGATGTACGCGCCGGTGCTCACGCACCTTCTTCCGGCCCGCTGGTTCGGCCGCGTCGTTCAGCGCCCAGTTGCCGGCCTCCCAGTAGTTGATACAGCCCTCCGCAAGGCAGGGCAGGATCTCCAGCATCGCCCGGCCGGTGGCGGCCACCAGCAGCGACCACTGCGCCAGCTCCGGCGGGGCCAACTCATGGCGCTCCCACACCGGGCGCGGCGGGTTAACGATCAGGTGGCCGCCGTCCTGCCGGTCACACAGCAGGGTATCGGGCAGGCACAGCGTGCCGCCGGTGCAGGCATGGAGGATCTGGGTCATGGGGGCTTCTCCTGGCAGCAGTTTTGATGAAGGAAATGCATCAAAGCCTAAGCAGCTGCTGCCGCGATAATGATGCTCCCATGGAGAAAAGTCTTGCCGGGTCATCCGCAAATGAGGCTGAGTGATGAGTAAAAGCGATAGTGAGACGGCGGCGCCGCTGAATGCCGTCCGCGTCTTCGTCGAGGCCGCGCGCCAGCTCAACTTCAGCCGTGCGGCGCGGGCCCTGGGCATCACCCAGGGCGGGGTCAGCCGTCACGTCGCGACCCTGGAGCGCCATCTGGGCTTTGCGCTGTTCCATCGCCAAGGCACCGCGGTAACGCTCAGCGATGGCGGGCGGCTGTACTTCGATGCGGTGCAGGAACCGATGGCAGCCATCGAACTGGCGAGCCGGCAGATGGCCCAGCGCCAGCCCGCGGCCGGACGGCTGATCGTGCGCACCTCGCTGCCGACCTTTGCCATGGGCAGCCTGATACCGGCGCTGCCGCACTTTGCGGCCACGCCACCGGTGGGCGTCGATCTGGTCACCTCGCTGGACGCCCCCGGCCCGGACGATGCCTACGACGTGCTGATCACCCGCGATCTGCACCTGGGCGACGCCGAGCAGTGGCTGCTGTGCAGCGAGGTGCTGGTGTGCGTGGCCGCGCCACAGCGCCAGCGCGACTGGGCGCAGCGGCCGGTCGCCGAGTGGCAGTTCCTGGCCACCCATTCGCGCCCCGAGGCGCTGCTGGCCTGGGCCCGCCAGGTGCGGCCCGAGGGCGGGGCGCCGGCCATCTGCGCCAGCTTCGACCACTACTTCCTGGCCATCCCGGCGGCGATGGCCGGCATGGGCCATCTGGTCGCGCCACTGGCCCTCGTGGCTGTGGCGCTGAGCCAGGGTCAGTTGGTGCTGGCCGCCCCCGACCTCGTGCGCCGCGACGCCAGCTACCAGGCCTATGTCAACCCGCGCAGCGCCAGGCCCGAGACGGCGCGGCACTTCTGCCGCTGGCTGAAGGCCTGGCTGCGCGATGCGGCGCTTCCGGCCTGAGCGCCGTTGGCCTCAGCGCATGCTCATGCCGTAGCGCTGGGCCATGCGGGCAATCTCGCCGCTCTTGAGCAGGGTCAGCAGGGCACGGTCGATGGCCGTCAGCGCCCAGTTCGACTGCGGCGAGACCAGGCAGCGGGTATCGACCGAGGAGTAGGACCTGCTGCTGACCCTGTAGCGCTCGCGCTCATTGGGCCGGGTCTTGAAATAGCCCTCAATCTCGGCTTCGGAGACGATCATCGCGTCGGCAATGCCCAGCTCCAGCTGGCGGAACAGCAGGTCAACCCGGGTCTCGTTGACGCGGGTGGCGCGACCGCTGTCGAACAAGGGCTGCAATGCCGGGAAGTTGTAGCCCAGCATCACCGCGATGCGCATGCCGGCCAGGTCTTCGGGGCCGCCGTAGACCAGGCTCGAAGCGGCCGGCACGACCACCCGCTCGATCTGCGGCAGCAGCGCAATCGTCCAGTGTTCGTCAACGTTCTTGACCCACAGCGGGCTGGAATAGCAGAGCATGTCTGCGCTGCCGCCGAGCACCGCCTGCTCGACGCGGCGGCGCGAATAGACGATGTGTTCGGCCTGGGTGCCCAGCAACTCGGCGACGCGATCGCCAAGCTCCTTCAGAAAGCCGCCGCTGACCTCAGACGGGCCGTTCAGCGTCAGCAGCGGATAGCCCATGCCCTCGGTCTGGGCGATGCGCAGCCGCGCCGGCTCGGCCACCACCGTGGCGGGCCACAGCAGTTGCAGGCACATCAGCAAGGCCATGGCTTTGTGCCAGGCCAGTTGCCGGGCCGGAGCGGGCAGGCTCGTCGCCATCGTCATCTTGCGCATTCCTCGGGTGCAGGGATGCACCAGTATGCAGCAGCTGCGGGTAGGGCTCCTGCGGCGCGCCGCGGGCATTGAAACAAATGAAACCCGCGAAACCAGCGCCCTGAAATCAAGCCGGTACGGCGTGCGTCGACACTGTCCGGCAGTCCAAGGCCTTCAACCCCACCACCCGGAGCAACTCACCCATGGCTACCACCCAGCGCTACTTCAGTCCGACCCTGCTGGCGCTCTGCGCCGCGCTGGCCACCGCCCCGGCGGCGCAGGCCGGCCCGGTGTGGGCGCAGTACGATGCACTCGCCGGCACGCTCGACAACAACTACGTCGGCCAGGTCTCGGGCACGACGGCGACCGTCAGTTTCAGCGCCCAATCGGTCACGAACACGGGCGCCGAGGCCCGCCATCTGGGCATGTACTTCGGCTGGTCCTGGGTGCGCCCGGAGGCCAATGGCGCCTATCAGTCCATGCCCTGGAGCAATGGGGCCGGAGCCTTCAGCACCGGCAGCCTGAGCCTGAAAGTCGCACGCACCGATGCGGCCACGCAGATGCTGCGCCCCGGCGACGTGCAGGGCGACACCTGGGTCGGCAACCCCTGGACGCCCGATGCGCTCAACTACACGGCCATCGCCACCGAGGCCGACTGGGAGCTGCCGCTGTTCGACTTCGGCCTGATGGGTGCCGGGCAGACCGCCTTCTACGACGTCAGCTTCACCTTCGACGGCTTTGCCGACTCGGCCAGCGCCCAGCGCTTCCTCGACTTTGGCGGCTTTGCCAGCTATGCCCAGGGCGTGGCCCAGGTGCCCGAGCCCGCCACGCTGGCCCTGACGGCGCTGGCCCTGCTGGGCATGGCCGTGACCCGGCGGCGTGGCGTGGCCGAAGGCTGATTAGGGCCTGTTAACACTACGTGGGCCTGATGCGTTGCCACACAAATCGCCGTGAACTAGGCGCAAAACGAAGCCGGGGTTGGCCCCCGGTGAGGCTTTGCAACGACGTGCACGGCGATTCGTGTGGCAACCCTTCGGGAGCGGGGCTGAAAGGGCCCCACTCGTCGTTGAACTCCTAGCCCAGTCGGCCAGCCTGGGCGTCGTCGTCCTCCTAGATTGGGGCCCTTTCAGCCCTGCTCGCACAGGCAGACGTAGTGTTAACAGGCCCTAGCCCGCGGCGGCGCGATTGGCGCGCTGGTTCAAGACGCGCCGCCACCACTGGCCGACGATTCGGGCTCCCTGAAGGAGACCGCATCATGGAATTGCAAATCAATGGCCAGCGGCACCAGGTGGCCGCTATCTGGCAGGACGAGCCACTGCTGTTCGTGCTGCGCGAGGCGCTGGGCCTGGTCGGCGCCAAGCTGGGCTGCGGCCTGGGCCAGTGCGGCGCCTGCACCGTGCTGGTGGACGGCGAGGCCAGGCGCAGTTGCCTGCTGCGGCCGCAGGATGTGCTGGGCGCACAGATCACCACCATCGAGGGCCTGAGCCGCGACGGTGAGGCGCTGCATCCGGTGCAGCAGGCCTGGCTGGACGAGCGGGTGCCGCAGTGCGGCTATTGCCAGGCCGGGCAGATCATGTCCGCCGTGGCCCTGCTGCGCCGGCAGCCCCGCCCGGGTGACGCCGACATCGACGCCGCGCTGGCCGGCAACCTGTGCCGCTGCGGCACCCAGCAGCGCATACGCCAGGCGGTGCACCGCGCCGCGCAAGGGGCGCAGCCATGAAGCGCCGCGGTTTTCTCGGCCTGGCCGCGGGTGGGCTGACCATCGCCATTGCGCTGCCCGGCTGCAGCCTGTTGCCGGTGCTGCCCAGGCGCCCCTTGCCCACAGCCGAGGATGCGATGTCCTGGCTGCGCCACGAGCAGGGGCGCTACACCCTCTATCTGCCGCGCGCGGAAATGGGGCAGAACATGCTGACCGCGTTGAAGCAGGTGGCCTGCGAGGAACTGGGCGTGGCCTGGGCGGGGGTGCAGGTCCGGATGCCGGACACGCGCTCGATACGCCGCGTCAAGGCCACCGTCGGCAGCGACTCGATCCGCGAGTTCGCCCTGCCGCTGGCCCAGGCCTGCGCCACCCTGCGCGATGCGCTGGCCCTCGGCCAGACGCAGGGCCTGCTGGCCGCCGAACCGCGCCCGGTCGAGAGCCTGCGCAGCTTCGCGGGCAGGGGCCGCCATGTGGGCCGATCGGCACCGCTGGAGCAGGGCCCGGCCATCGTGTGCGGCGCGCCGCTGTATGCCGCCGACGTGCGCCTGCCCGGTATGGTCTATGGGCGTGTGCTGCGTGCGCCGGTGTCGCCCGAGCTGGCCTCGCGCGTGAAGACCCTGCGCGAGGATGCGGCCCGCGCCGTGCCGGGCTTTGTCGCGCTGCTGCGCGATCCCGGCTTGCGTCTGGGCGGCAGCGAGGGCGTGGGTATCGTGGCCCGCACGCCCGGTGCGCTGGCGCGCATCGAGGCGGCGCTGGCGATCGAATGGCAGGTCGAGGGCGGGTTCGAGGCGGCCGATGTCGAGGCGCTGATCAACGTCAACACCCGGCTGGCCAAGGGTGCCCTGGCGCACCGGCTGCGCGACGATGCCGCTGGCGCCCAGACGCCGTGGGACATTGATCTGCTGCTTCAGGTGCCGCTGGCCGCCCACGGCGCACTGGAGCCACGCGCGGCGGTGGCGCAATGGTCGCAGCCCGAGGGCCTGCTACGGTTGTGGGTCGGCAGCCAGGACATCTTCTACCAGCGCGACGCGGTGGCCCGCCAGCTCGGGCTCGACGAGACCCAGGTCAGCGTGCAGGCCTGTCGCATCGGCGGCGCGTTTGGCGCCCGCATGCTGTGCACCGTCGAGATGGAGGCGGCGGTGCTCGCGCGGCGGCTGGGAGGCGCCGTCAAGGTTCAATGGAGCCGGGCGCAGGAGCTGCAGCAGGGCTTTCACCGCCCGCCCTCCCAGCACCGCATCCGCGCCCGCCTGCACGAGGGCCGCGTGCAGCAGTGGTGGCATGCCTTCGCGACCAGCCACATCCTGTTCACCAACGCGGCCATGCCGCGCTGGATGCAGACGGTGTCCAGCTTCGTTGGCGATGCCGGCGCGGCCCGCAATGCCCAGCTGCCCTACCGGGTGCCGCAGCAGCGCATCGAGTTCGATCTCGCGCGGCTGCCGGTGTTCACCGGGCCCTGGCGTGGCCTGGGTGCCGGCCCCAATGCCTTTGCGGTGGAGACCGCCTGGGACCTGCTGGCCGACAAGGCAGGCGCCGACCCGCTGGCCTTTCGCCTGGCGCATATCGATGATCCGCGGCTGAGCGCGGTGCTTGGCCAGGCAGCGCGGCTCAGCCGATGGGGCCATGTCTTGCCTGGGGCGGCGGGCAGGCTGCGCGCGCGCGGCCTGGCCTGCGGCATCTACAAGGGCCTGAGCTATGCGGCCACCGTGGCCGAGGTCGAGGTCGATGCCTCCAGTGGCGAATGGCGTGTGCTGGGCTTGAGCTGCGTGCATGACTGCGGCCACATCATCAACCCCGATCAGGTGCGGGCCCAGTGCGAGGGCAATCTGGTCTGGGGCCTGGCCATGGTGCTCAGCGATGGCTTGCCGGTGGGCAGCTCGGCGGTGGCGGCCGCCAGCTTTGCTGAGGCGCCGATACCGCGCCTGCCCCAGGTGCCGCCGCTGGCCGTGGAACTGATTGACTCGACCCAAGCGCCGACCGGCGCCGGCGAAACGGCCATGGTCTGCGCCGCCGCGGCCATTGCCAACGCGCTGGCCGCGGCCACTGGCTGCCGTGTAACGCGGCTGCCGGTGCTCGCCGGAGATATGCTTGCCGCCATGCAAGCCCAGGCCACGACCCGACTGTGAGCGACTTTGCCAGCGCCGCGATGGTGGCCGTGATGCACGCCGGCCTGCAGCGCCTGGGCCTTGGCAGCGACGGCCCGGCCTTGCCCGATGCGGCCGCAGGCGCGCACGTCGCGCTGCAGACCAAGCGGGCGCTGGTCGGTGCCGCGCTGGCGCAGGGCGGCTGGGCCGCGCTGCCGCTGCTGGGCCAGGGCTTTCATGGCCAGCACCATGCACCGCTGCACCGCGCGCTGGCCTCGGCACCCGATGTCGCCAGCCTGCTGGCCCGCTGGAGCCGGCTGGAGAAATACGTGCACTCGCGCCACCGCGTCGAGCTGTTGCAGCTGGGTGGCCATGAGGCCAGGCTGCGCCATGTGTCGTTGCGCGCCGGCGAGCCGCCCATGGCCGCCGAGAGCCTGGTCGTGCTGGGCCTGCTGTGCGCGCTGCTGCAGTCGCTGGGCCTGCAGCAGGTGCAGGCCCGCGCGGGCGCCGTGCCGGCATTTCCCCTGGCCGATGGCGAGGCCTTGCGCGCGCTGGCCGAGGCGGGCGCGGCCGGTAGCTGGCATCTGAGTTGGCAAGCGCCGGACAGCTCGGCCGATGCCGGGCCTGCCGCGGCAGCCCGCGCACCCGCCTTGCCGCTGGACCTGTGCCAGGCACTGCCCTGGCCGGAGCTGGCCCAGCGCTGCGCCCGGCGGCTGCTGCAGGACCTGATGCATCCGCCCACCGTCGCGTCGCTGGCACAGGGGCTCGCGCTGTCGCCGCGCAGCCTGCAGCGACATTTGCAGCAGCACGGCCTGCGCGTCTCGCAATTGCTGGCCGAGGTGCGCCTGCGCGCCGCCGCCTGGTGGCTGCTGGAAACCCAGCACCCGCTCGCCGAAGCCGGCTTTCTGAGCGGCTATGCCGACCAGGCCCACTTCAACCGTTGCTTCAAGCGGCACACGGGCATGGCGCCCGGTGCGTATCGGCAGAGTTTTTCCGGCTGAGGCCGGAGGCGATTCAGTCCGCGGCCCGCTTTGCCCAGGCCGCGGCCAGCTTGTCAAACGCCGGCCTGAGCTCGGCCCAGGTCGCTGCGTCGAAGTGCCTGGGCCTGCGCAGCGCCGTGGGCTTGTAGCGCCGGGCCAGCGAGCCGCGGCAGGCGAACACGATGTTGTTGCAGCAGTCGGCGTCTCCGACAACCAGCACCTCCTCGCCGAAGCTGCGCCGGATGCGTGAAAGAAAGGTGTCATGCTTGCGGTGGCCGGCATGCAGGTTCACGACCAGGATGCCGTTCGGCTGCAGGGCATCCAGGCAATCGTCGTAGAAGCGCTGCGAGCACAGCTCGGGCGGCTGGCCCTCGTTGTCGAAGCCATCGACCATCAGCACATCGACCGGGCTGGGGGCGAAGCGCAGGAACTCGGCACCGTCGCCGCGACTGACCTTGAAGCGCTCGTCGTCCGGCGGCACCCTGAACTCGTCGCGCAGGGCGATCACATGCGGATTGATCTCGACCACCTGGATGCGCGTCCTGGGCAGGTGGTGGTAGCAGAACTTGGCCAGCGAGCCGCCTCCCAGGCCTATCATCGCCAGCGTTTCGGGCTGGTTGTTGAACAGCAGCACGGCCATCATCGTCTGCGTGTATTCGAGGTCCAGCGCATAGGGCCGCTGCGGCTGCATGCGGCTTTGGATCTCCGAGATCGTGAAATGCAGGGCCTTGGAGGTCAGCGTCTCGTAGACAAAGGGCTTGACGAAGGCATCGGCGGTGTTTTCGGGCATGGCGGCGGCTCCCTCAGACCTTTTTCACAAACTCCGACTTCAGCCCCATCGCGCCGATGCCGTCGATCTTGCAGTCGATGTCATGGTCGCCCTCGGCCAGGCGGATGTTCTTGACCTTGGTGCCGACCTTGACGACCAGGGACGAGCCCTTGATCTTCAGGTCCTTGATCACGGTGACGGTGTCGCCGTCCTTCAGCTCATTGCCATTGGCGTCGCGGATCACGCGGGGCCCGTCCTCCGCGGCGGCCGCGGCGTCTGGCGCCCACTCATGGCCGCACTCCGGGCAGATCAGCATCGCGCCGTCCTCATAGGTCAGTTCGGATTGGCACTGCGGGCAGTTCGGCAGGGTGCTCATGGCGGGCTTTCGGGCTGGGGCTGAAGTCAAAAGGAAAAGCCTCCAACATCTTGCGATCTTGGAGGCGGTCTGGCGCGCGGGGGCGTCAAAGAGTCGAACTATTGTAAGAGCCGGGTGTTCAGGCCTCGGTCAGCGCCTCTGGGCCCAGACAGGGTTCGACATGGCGCAGCGCTCGCGCCACAAACTCGTCCTTCTCGCCCACCGGCGCGACATAGTGCAACGCGCTCCTCGCGGACTCCAGGCCGTCCAGCCGGGCGATGACCCAGGCCGCCAGATAGATCGAGGCCAGGCAGCCGCCGGCGGTGGCCACATTGCCCCGCGCGAACAGCGGCTGGTTCAGCACCTCGACGCCGGCCTCCTGCACCCAGGGCTTGGTCGTCAGGTCGGTGCAGGCCGGCACGCCGTTGAGCAGGCCCAGCTTCGCCAGCACCAGGGTGCCCGAGCACTGGGCGCCCAGCAACTGGCGGCGCGGGTCGAGCTTGAGCTGGGCCATCAGCGCTGCATCGGCTACCACCTCGCGGGTTTGCATGCCGCTGCCGACGATCACCGCGTCGGCCTCGGCCGCGTCCTGCAAGGAGGCCTGCGCCTCCAGCACCACACCGTTCATCGAGCGCACCCTGGCCGTGGGGCTGGCGATCGACACCCGCCAGCCGGGCTTCTTGACGCGGTTGAGCAGGCCCAGGGCGATCAGCGAATCCAGCTCGTTGAAGCCTTCGAAGGTGAGGATGGCGATGTGCATGGGCTGAGCTGTTCTATTGCGACATGTTGGTGTCGGCCATTGTCATGGATGTTCACTGCCCTGCGCGAACCGGCACACAGGCGGATTGCGCAAACTGAAGCTGGTCTATGGCACGCTTGGCGGCCACCAGCGCATTGTCTTCCGCGGCGCCGGCCGTGCTGAAGACGGCGACCACGAATTGCTGCCAGTCTTCCTCGTCGGGCGAGGGAGGGTGCACCGTGAAGGCAGCATCGTACTTTGCCTGGCGGCGGGTGTTGCGAAACGAGCCGGACGGCATCAGCTCGGCCCATCGGGTCGTGATGGAATAGCCCCGGTAGAGGGTTTGCTTGGCGGTTGACATTCGGCTTCCCTGTTGCGACGCCTGCGGTGGGCGGTGGTACAGGGTGCGCTCCCCAGATCGCCCGCGCTGTCAGACAAGGCCTCGACTTGGCGACTGACAGCAGCCTGCGCGCACAATGGGTCGCACGGCCGCACGGTCGGCATCAAACAGGGGAGCACGCTTGAAAGCACTGCCAACGATCTATCTCATCCGCCATGGCGAAACCGCCTGGACCCTGACCGGACAGCACACTGGCACCAGCGACATCCCGCTGACCGATCATGGCGAGGCACAGGCACGGGCGCTGGCCTACCGGCTGATCGACGTCGAGTTCAGCCATGTGCTCGTCAGCCCGCGCATCCGGGCGCAGAAGACCTGCGAACTCGCCGAGCTGGCCTCGGGCAGCGAGGTCGAGCCCAAGCTGGCCGAATGGGTCTACGGTGATTTCGAAGGCCTGCGTGCCGCGGACATCCGCAAGGACAGGCCCAACTGGAGCGTGTGGCAGGACGGCTGCCCCCACGGCGAGTCGCCGGCGCAGATGGCCAGCCGCGTCGACCGCCTCATCACCCATCTGTGCAGCATGCACGGCAATGTGGCGCTGTTCACCCACGGTCATCTGGGCTCGGCCCTGGCCGCGCGATGGATTGGCCTGCCCATCAACGCCGGGCAGCACTTCGTCCTCAACCCCGCCAGCGTGAGCATCCTCGGCCACAACAGCGATCCGACGCCAAAGCGCCTGATCGAGCTGTGGAACGAAACCGAGCTGGTGGCGCGGACGGCCGAAGAGGCGGAGACGGCGCCAGGCAAAGCTTGAGTGTCAGGCTGGCGGCCCCATCGTTCATCGAGGGCTGCTCATGTTCACAGGCCTGGCAAGTGCGCGGGAGTAGGCGACGATTGCATTGCAGTCCTGTCCGCCTCGTGGTCAACTGAGTGTTCGACTTCACGAGAAAGCGCTTTGGGGTCGGACTGCGCGCCATGCGCTGGATCATTGGTAAACGGAGGAATCAATGTATCGATCACTGATGGCTGCTTCGATCCTTTTTCTGGCGGTGCAGTCGACTGCGCAGGCCGCTGCCAAGGTCAGTCTGCTCTTCCCGAAGCTTACCAATACCTATATAGGCTCAACAGATTCGGGCTACGCGGAAAGCTCGTTGCTGACGGGTACCACAGGCATTGTGGGTCAGAATGGTATGTCCTCGTCCGATATGGCCGCTGGCTTTATGAAAGCCCGAGCGGAGGCCTGGGAGTTCAAGAACACCGGTCGGTTCTATATGGGCTACGAATTGGACGTTAGAAACTCTTCGTTCTTTGAGGACATCCTGATCCCTCCTGGCGCTATCACATTCAATCTCGACGCCAAATTCTTGATTCAAAAGGGGGCCTTTGGCACGGGAGAAATTTACATCGAGGCCGGAGCCAACTTCTTGGCGTATGTTCTGGGCGCATGGGGCGAGCGCGTTGAAGGGTCGGTGGGATATCGCAGATCAAGTCATGCAGAGGTTTCCTCAGACTACATCAACTATGGTGCACATGGTGCGCCGTACACCAAGGTGTCTGACTCCCTCAGTCCTGACTCTTTTACCGTTTCATTCTCAAATTCGAAAGAGTTCTTATTGCCTGCCGGCGACATCTTGACTATCTCAGCCGACATCTTTGTTGATGCTCATATGTCGCTCGTGGATTCCCCCGTTGGATACTATGCATTGATGGATATGGGGAACACTGCACAATTGGGCCTGCAGTTACCGTCAAACGTGACCATTGCCAATGCGCCGCCTGGCCTGACCTGGATTACGGTTGTCCCGGAACCCGGAACGGTACCAATGCTGATTGCGGGCTTGGCGATGGTCGGCTGGCTTGGCTCAAATCGGACCCAGTGGGTCAAACACAGCGCGGCAAGGCGCCCCCTCGACCGCAGTCCTTAGACGAGGGCTGGCGCGTCGGCGGCGCGTTCAGGGGCTGTGGCGCTACTGGACGTTGAGCATCTTCATCGCCTTGGCCAGCGTGTCCACCGATTCCTGGTGCTTGCCGGCCTTGTGAAGGGTTTCACCGTCGGCCCGCAGCTTCTTCACCTCGGTCATCTGCTCGGCGGTCAGCTTCGGGCTCTTGGCCAGCGCCTCGTCGATCTTCTTCATGTCGGCGGGGCAGTGAAACGCGAAGGCCGCGCTCGAAATCATCAAGGCACCGGCGGCGAGGTAGGAACGTAACTTCATTCGCATCTCCAAGTTGCGGTTGGAAAACGGGAAGGACCCGGCGGGAGTCTAGTCCTGGGCCCTCTTCGCAGTCCGTGCCCCCATTCCGGGTGAGGGTATCCGTCCGTTCAGGCACGGCCCCGGCTCATGGCTGCGCACGCAGCACACCCCCAGCGCGCACGAAGTTGCCACCGCCGAGGTGGTGGATGGTCTGCAGCTCGACGTTATCGTCCCGGAACTGCCAATGGCCACCGGCGAAAATGCGTTCGTCGGCCGCGGCGGCCACCACCTCTGCGAAGCAGGTGTCGTAGGCCTTTTCGGTATGCGGCTCGCGAATCAGCCGGCATTCGAGCCAGGCCGCGCAGCCGGTCTCGATCAGCGGCACGCCCAGCACAGGCCCGGTCCGCGCAACTAGGCGATGGTGGGTGAATTTGTCGACCGTGCGGCCGCTCTGGTTGCCCACGGCATAGGTCAGTTTGGCGAGTGCGGTGCCTGGCAGGCAAAGCCCGAAGGCACCGCTAGCGGCGATCAACTCCTTGGTGAAGGTGCTCTTGTCGATCACCACCGCAATGCGTGGCGGCCTGAACTCTACCGGCATTGACCAGGCGGCCGCCATGACGTTGCGGCGATCGCCCGCCGCACTCGTCACCAGGACGGTCGGGCCGTGATTGATGAGGCGACTCGCGTGCTCGAGCGCGACCGGGCGGAAGTGATGTGTCAATTGAATGCTCCCCATGGATGAGGCGTCAATGATCGATCACTTGGCAAACAGCTTCGCGATACCGGCGAAGGCCTTCAGCTCTGCGCCACGGACGTGCCTGCCTAAGCGTGTTTCAGGAACCCGATGATTTGTTCCTCGGTGAATTGGCGCATCCTCATATCCGCGATTCTCCTGCATTGCGGACCCCTGCTCGTTTAGGCTGGTACGGCTGGATGGGAGCAGGTCAGGCGGTGCATCTCCTGCCTGACCTTGATGCAGAACGGGCAGGTCTTGAATTGATAGAGCGCGAGGTCTTTGCACTGGTTGTCGACTTTGGCCTGCTGTTCGGCAGAGGGCTGCAGGGCGCCTACAGGGCGTTAGCAGACCGGCATAGTGCGTGGCGTGGGGGGTTGGAGTATCAGTTGGGGAAGGCGCGCCAGCGGTGAACAGCAAGCAATGGTCGTACATGGCTTATGTCGGACGGTCAGTGCGCGCAACTGACGGTCGAGGAACAAGCTAACTGGGCTCGGGAAAACCCACCCGTTTAGGTCCGATGAACCGCGGGAATCAGCTCAGAACTTGCGTTAACCTAGCTGTAGCGCCTGCATACCCATGGCGTGAACAAAAAGGGAGGAACAGATGAGAATACCTTTTTCAGCCGTTGCTTTGGCGCTAGCCACAGCCGTCGCCCAACCAAGTTGGTCCGCAACTCATCTCATCGAGCAGCAGGTTGATGCCGCTTATGTTGCGTCACATGGCTATTCGGAATTCCAATGGTTCGCAGAGCCAGTTACGGTAGCTGAGGGCGACCATGTGTCGTTGGTCTTCAGCTTCCTGCCGGGTCAGCGACTTGAGATCGTAAACCCTGCCGAGCTCTGGGGAAACCTCAGCATGTTGAATCAAGGCCCAGACCGCATAGCCTACTTCGACATGTCCATGAGTTTTGTCGGTCTTGATGGCCCTGCACACGATGTGGCAGCCTTGGCATCAAATACTGGTGGATGGGGTGTACTGGCGGTGTTCCGTGCCAACCAATTCATGAATACTCCTGGGCCTGCATCGATCTCCTTCTCAGGGTTGCGATTCGATATTTCGATTACCGGGTACTCAGATGGTATTTCGAAGAGGACATATGACAGCGCAATGGTGATCGTGTTTGGCGGCGATCATGTTTCCGCAGTTCCGGAGCCGGCTACTTCTACCATGACGGTTTTGGGGCTGGCTGCGATCCTGGGTGCTGCCCGGCGACGAAATCGAAACGTTTGAAGCACTAGGTAGGAGCCACCGATTCTCGCCATCGCGACAGGCGCCAGCCGAGTTGTATTTACAGTTGCCGGTCATGTTTGGCGATGGGCTCCACGAGCCGCCAAGCGTCCGCCTGGCAATCGTGCAGCTAAGGTCAAGCAACTTCTGGACTGACTCCTGGCGCTTCGCATGGCAGGCCTCCGGTGGGCTTTGGTCTCCGAAGTAGACCGGTCACACCGCAAACCGCCCCCGCAAGTGATCAATGATCGCGCCCGATTCAGTCAACCAGTGCACCGACCCATTTGCGCTGGTGATCCTCAGGCAAGGTACCTTGGCCGCTCCCGAGCCCTGCAGCAGTGCCGTGCGATTCAGAGTGTCATGCTGAGCGTCCAGCCTCACGATCGGCAGTGACAGGCGATGCATCTCATGCCGGACCTTGATGCAGAACGGGCAGGTCTTGAACTGATAGAGCACCAGGTCTTTGCACTGGCTATCGACTTCAGCCTGCCGGTCGGCGGAGCGCACCAATGCCGCGGGCCGAGACAGACGCTCTTTGAGCAGCATGACCGGGCCGAGCACGATGCGCAGGGTTCTGAAGAAGAATCGAATGAATGGCTTCATGTGGGATGGGGTCGGGTGAATGGATGGAGTTGTCGATCTGCTCGGCGCCAAGAAAGACAAAAGCCCCACACGCGTCAGCATGCAGGGCTTCATCATTTGGCTCCTCGACCTGGGCTCGAACCAGGGACCTACGGATTAACAGTCCGGCGCTCTACCGACTGAGCTATCGAGGAATTGTTCGGTGGTGTGGGGCGCGCTGAAAACAGCAGGCCCTCATAAATTGAAAAACCCGCTTCACTCTGATGTGAAGCGGGTTTCCGTCTTCTTTTCTGTGGCTCCTCGACCTGGGCTCGAACCAGGGACCTACGGATTAACAGTCCGGCGCTCTACCGACTGAGCTATCGAGGAACAGAGCCTCGCATTATAGACTGATTTTTTGGTGACTCACAACTGGATTTCCAAACTGGCGCGCCAGGTGCGCGGGGCCAGCGGGTAGAGGTAGCTGTGCTCGTACTGGTAGGGCGATTCCTTCCAGGCGCGGCGGTTGGTGAGGTTGTCCACGCCCAGGCGCCAGGTCAGCAGCTGCTTTTGTCGAAGGCCACCCCAGGTCTGGTCGAAGCGCAGGCCGGCGTCCAGCCGCGTCCAGCCGGGGATGCTGAGGCTCATGCCGGGCAGCACCGGGCGGGGGCCTTCGTAGACCAGGCCGGCCTGAAGTTGCATGCCGGGCAGGGCGGCGATGGCCTGGCGGGCCTGCAGCTTCAGCGTGGTCTCGGGCACGTTCTCCTTCTTCAGGCCGTTCAGGCTGGCGTCTATGCTGCCCTGGCGGCGTGCCTGCAGCTTCATCGCGCTGACCAGCAGGCCGCCGCCGGTCCACTTCAAGTCGGCCTGCGCCTCCAGGCCGCGGTGGTGGGCCTCGCCGTCGGCCTGGCGCACGCAGCTGTTGGCCGCGCTGCAGGCGCCGATGTCGCGCCACAGCGGCTGCTTGACGTCGAACCAGTTGACCGACCAGTCCACCGTATTGCTGCCGGCCTTGAGACCGAACTCGAACTGCTCGCTCTTCAGCGCGGCCAGCGCCTGGCCGGCATTGCTGTAGCGGCTGCGGTTGGGTACCACCTCGGACTGCACGCCCTGACCCCAGCTGGCATAAAGCATGTGCTGGGCGCTGAGCGCGTAGCTGATGCCCAGCCAGGGGGTGGTGAAGCTTTGCGCGTAGCCGGTGGCACGCGAGCCATCGGTGCGCACGCTGTCGCGGTGCAGGCGGGTGTGGCGCAGGCCCAGCCAGGCCTGCCATTGCTCGCTTAAGCGGATGGCATCGCGCACATACAGCTCGGTGCTGCGCTCGTCGCGCAGCGTGTTCTCGTCGGTCAGGCTCGGGTCGGCCGTGGTGGGCACCTGGCCGCTGATATTGCCGGTGCCGGCCCAGTTGTAGGCCTGGCGCTGGAAGCGGCTCTTGAAGCGGGTGAGCAGCACACCGGTGTTGATGTCATGGCGCAGGCCGGCGGTGACGAACTTGCCTGCAAGCGACAGGTCCAGCGCGTCGCTGTTGCGGCGCTCGTTCTCGCTGCGGAAGTCGTACATATCGAAGTCGCCATTGGGGCAAAAGCGGTCGGCGTAGTAGGTGCCGTCGGCGGCGCTGCAGCCGAAGGGGTAGGCCAGGCGGTCATCGGTGGTCAGGCGCTGCACACCCAAATGCGCCAGGGCGCGCCAGTCGGCGCTCAGGCGCTGCTGCACGCGCAGCGAGGCGGTCTGGTTGTCGAACACCACCGGCTGCGACCAGGCCTGGTTGTTCAGGTTGATGCGCGGGTCGATGGCCTTGGGGTCGGGCAGTTTGCCACCCAGCAGGCTGAAGCCGGGCTGGCTGGGCTGGCTCTGGCGGTTCAGCTCGAACTCGGCCTCGACGCGGGTGTCGGGCGACAGCAACCAGTCGCCGGCCATGGCCAGCAGATGGCGCTCGCCCTTGGCGTTGCGCAGCTGCGGGTCCAGATGCGCTGCGCTGGCGTTGACGCGCAGGCCGAACGCCGGACCGAAGCGATGGTTCCAATCCAGCCCGGCCTCGACCGTGCCGCGTTCGCTATAGCCCAGGCTCAGGCTGGTGAAGTCGGTGGCCAGCGGGCGCTTGACGATCATGTTCACCAGGCCACCGGGGGCGCTGGTGCCGGCCTGTATGCCGCTGGTGCCCTTGAGCACCTCCAGCGTCGACTTATTGCCCAGCGGCAGCGCCGTCTCGGCGTTGATGGGCAGGCCGTCGCGCCGGTAGTTGAAGCGGTTGTCCAGGTCGAAGCCGCGGATCTTCAGGTAGGAGACATAGCCCTGCGAGTTGTAGGCGTCGCTGAGGCTGGCGTCCAGCGTGGTGATGCCGGCCAGCGAGCTGATGCCCAGATCGCTCAGCCGCTCGCTGTTCAGCACGGTGGCCTGCATCGGCAGCTTGGCGATTGGCGTGTCGCCAAAGCCGCCGACGGACACCGGCGTATCGACCGAGCGCCCGCTGACCGACACGGTGGGCAGCGTTTGCGCGAATGCAGCCGTGCCGCAAGCAAGGCCGGCCGCAGCGGCCAGCAGGGACTTCATGGGAATGTGATGTGCCATCTTGGGTACAGACAGATGGCAGGTCGGCTCGACAGGGCCCGAGCGTCCGAGAGAAAGGACAGAGTGACGGCGGGCTTGATGCGTGCTTCCCTGCGCGAGGATTACCTCAAGGCCCCTTTTGGGGACTTTGAAGCTCGCAAGCGAGCTCCAATCAGGTTCAAAGGGACTTTCTCAGTCGAACCTTTCGGTTCAACACCCCTAGCGAGTGGCTGCAGGCACTTGATCCTGCAGCGGGTGCGATTGTAGCTGCGTTGGAATAGACAAAGCCCACGCGCGGTGGGCTTTGGCGGCGGGGCTCTGCTGGGCCCCGCATTGCATGCGGGCTACGGAACCGGTTCAGTCGAAGACTGGCGACTCCACGCCGAGCACCTTGTGAAGCTTCGGGCTGGTGGTGGTGTACTGCAGGTGGATGCGCTTCTCCGGGAAGATGTAGGGCGCGGCACCGAAGGCGGCCAGTGCGGCCTCGTGGAAGCCCGACAGGATCAGCTTCTTCTTGCCCGGATAGACGTTCACATCGCCGACGGCGAAGATGCCCGGCGTGCTGGTCTGGAATTTCTCGGTGTCGACAACGATCTGCTTGCGGTCGATGTTCAGGCCCCATTCGGCGATCGGGCCCAGCTTCGGAGAAAGGCCGAAGAACACCAGCACCTGGTCGCAGGGCACGACGCGGGTCACGCCATCACCGCCGGTGACCTTGACCGCGTTCAGCGTGCCGCCGTCTTCGACGATGTCGGTGACCTGGCCGACGATGAACTGCATTTCGTAGTTGTCGCACAGCTCCTTCATCTTGGCCACATTGGCCGGCGCGGCACGGAAGCCGTCGCGGCGGTGCACCAGGATCACGCTCTCGGCCTTGTTCGGGCCGTCGTTGACGAAATTCAGAGCCCAGTCGAGTGCCGAGTCGCCACCGCCAACGACCACCAGGTTCTTGCCGGCGAACTGCTCGGGATTGCGCACGCGGTAGTGCAGCTGGGTGCCGTCGTACTTCTCGATGCCGTCCACCTTCAGGGTGCGGGGCTGGAACGAGCCCACGCCACCGGCGATGAAGATGGTCTTGGTGAGGAAGGTCGTGCCCTTGCTCGTCGCCACGAAGAAGCGGCCGTCATCCTGCTTCTCGACGGTGGTGACCTCCTGGCCCAGATGGAAGGTCGCGCCAAAGGGCTCGATCTGCTTCATCAGGTTGTCGGTCAGCTCCTTGCCGGTGCACACGGGCACGGCCGGGATGTCGTAGATCGGCTTGTCGGGATACAGCTCTATGCATTGGCCGCCGGGATAGGCCAGCGAATCGATGATGTGGGCCTTGATCTCAAGCAGGCCCAGCTCGAACACCTGGAACAGGCCCACGGGGCCCGCGCCGACGATGACGGCATCGGTCTCAATCGCGCCTTCGTGGGCGAGGGCGGTCTCTTTGATTTCTTGGTTCACTTGCAGGTCCATCGGCGGCTCGTTTCAGCGTATCAGTTCAGACAATTTGTCGGTGCGGTCTTTCCACTCATCCGCATCGGGCTGGGGGGCCTTGCGTTTGGTGATACTGGGCCACTTGCGGGACAGATCGGCGTTGATCTTGATCATGTGCTGCTGATTGCCCGGCACATCTTCCTCGGGCACGATGGCGTTCACCGGGCACTCGGGGATGCACACGGCGCAGTCGATGCACTCGTCCGGGTCGATGGTGAGGAAGTTCGGGCCCTCACGGAAGCAGTCGACGGGACAGACATCGACGCAGTCGGTGTACTTGCAGCGGATGCACGATTCGAGAACGACGTGGGTCATGGAGCAACTCTGATGGAGGCCTGGGTTGCCGCGGCTCAAACCTCCTGGTCTGGCGCGGGTCGTAAGGGAAAACGCGTGATTTTAGACGGGGATGGCCCTGTTTGACCCATGAGGCATGTCAAGGCCAAGGGACTTTGCGGGCTTTTGCGCTGCGGAATGGGTCGGAATCAACGCTTTGGCGCCCGCGCCCACCGTCACCACGGCCGGCCGGCCCCGGTGCAGGAGGGCGGCGGCAGCCAGGCTGGCGACCGTGTGGTCGCTGGCAATCTGGTCCGCGCAACCGGCGCGGGAGACCACGCAGATGGGCGTGTCGGCGGCCCAACCGGCCTCCAGCAGCTTGCGCGATAGCGTCGGCAGCTGGCGCCCGGCCATGTAGAACACCTCGGTGTCGGCGCTGCGGGCGGCCTGCAGCTCGCCCTCGCGCGTCATCGCCGTGGTCAGGCTGACGCTGCGGCCGGTGCCGCGGCGGGTCAGCGGGCGCTGGGTGAGGGCGGCGGCGGCAATCGCGGCGGTAACGCCGGGCACGACTTCGCACTCGATGTCGGCCTCATGCAGGGCCAGCAACTCTTCTTCCAGCCGGCCGAACACGCTCGGGTCACCACCCTTGAGCCGCACCACCTTCTGGCTGCTGCCGTACTTGACCAGCTTGGCATTGATGGCGGTCTGGGCTGTGCTGTCGCAAAAGCCGCGCTTGCCCACGTCTATCCACCGGGCGTTCGGGGCCAGGTCGCGCAGGGCCGGGTCGGTCAGCGCATCGAAAAGCACCACCTCGGCGGCTGCCAGCGCGCGGGCGCCGCGCACGGTGATCAGATCGGCGGCGCCGGGGCCGGCACCGACGAAGACGACGCGTCCGGTACCCATCACGAAGCCTCGCGCACCAGCAGCGCGCCGCTGGTCCGGTTGGTGGTGGGGTCGACGACGATCAGCGCACCGCCGACCCGGTTGGCCTCGTAGGCCTCCACCGGCAGCGCCTGCTGGGTCTGGATCTGCACATGGCCGATCTCGTTGACGGCCAGTTGCTCCGCATCGCTCTCCTGCAGGCTGTGGATGTCCAGCCGATGGCGGATGGCGGTGATGCGCGCCTGCGTCCAGCGGTTGCCGTGGCGCACCCAGTACTTGCGGCCGACGACGGCGGGTTCGGTATCCAGCCAGGCCAAGGTCGCTTCGAACTCCTGCTTCGGCGTGGCCGTGCCGGGGGTGACGACCCAGTCGCCGCGTGACACATCCAGTTGTCGGTCCAAGACCAGCCCGGCCGATTCACCGGCCACGCTGCGCTCGACCACGCTGCCGGCCCGGCGCACCTCGGCGACGATGGCCTCTTGGCCGCTGGGCAGTATCTGCACCGCGTCACCGGCCTTGACCTGGCCGTGGGCAATGCGGCCCCACAGCGTGCGGGGCTGGTTGCCCGTGCCTTCACCCTCGCGGGCGACGTACTGCACCGGCTGCAGCAGATTGCACTCGACCTTCTCCTGCACGCTGGGCAGGCTTTCGAGCACCTGCAGCAGCGACGGGCCCTGGTACCAGGTGGCGTCCAGCGGCTGGGTGACGTTGTCGCCGCGCAGGGCGGACACCGGCACGATGGCTGCGACTTCGATGCCGGCCTGGCTTGCGAAGGCTTTCAGTGCCTGGCTGACCGCCTCGAAGGCCGGGCCGGGGGCGGCCACGGCGTCGAGCTTGTTGACGGCAAACACGATGCTGGGCACACGCAGCAGATGGGCCAGCAGGCTGTGGCGGCGCGTTTGCGGCAGCAGGACCACCGGGCTTTGCGTTGTGTCGAGCTTGGTGATGTCCACCAGCACGACCGCTGCGTCCGATCCGGCGGCAGCCGTGACCATATTCCGCGTGTACTGCTCATGGCCTGGGGCATCGGCAATGATGAACTTGCGGTGCTTGGTGGCGAAGTAGCGGTAGGCCACGTCGATGGTGATGCCCTGCTCGCGCTCGGCCTCCAGGCCATCGGTCAAGAGGCTCAAGTCGATCGGTTGGCCTGCCGCACGCTTTTCCAGCGTGTCGAGCTGGTCGGCCAGGATGGCGCGGGAATCAAACAGCAGGCGACCGATCAGGGTGCTCTTGCCGTCATCGACGCTGCCGGCGGTCAGGAAGCGCAAGGCGCGGTGATTGGTATCAACGTCCTGGTCGTGGATCAAGTGGTTCAGTACAGCGCTCATCAGAAATAGCCCTCTTTCTTGCGGCGTTCCATAGACGAATCCGAGGTGCGGTCGTCCATGCGCGTGGCGCCGCGCTCGCTGACCGTCACAGTCAATGTCTCCGCCACGATGTCGGCGGCGGTCTCGGCATCGCTCTCCACCGGGCAGGTGCAGGTCATGTCGCCGACGGTACGGAATCTCACCTCGGCGGTTTCCACCACCTCGCCGGCCTCGGGCGGCGTGACCTCGGTCAGCGGCACCAGCAGGCCCTTGCGGCGGATGACCTGGCGGTCATGCTTGAAGTAGAGGCTGGGCAGCGGGATGTTCTCGCGGTTGATGTAGAGCCACACATCGAGCTCGGTCCAGTTCGAGATCGGGAAGGCGCGGAAGTGTTCGCCCGGGCGGATGCGGGTGTTGAACAGGTTCCACAGCTCGGGGCGCTGTTCCTTGGGCTGCCATTGGCCGAACGAGTCGCGGTGGCTGAAGATGCGTTCTTTGGCTCGGGCCTTTTCTTCATCGCGGCGGGCACCACCGATCAGGACGTCGAAGCGGTGCTCCTCGATGGCCTCCAGCAGGGTCACGGTCTGGTGGCCGTTGCGCGACTCCAGCGGATGCGACAGGCGCACGGTGCCTCGGGCGATCGAGTCGTCCATGTGCGCGACGATCAGGCGCTCGCCCATCTCGGCGATGCGCTGGTCGCGGAACTCAATCACCTCGGGGAAGTTGTGGCCGGTGTCGACGTGCAAGAGCGGAAACGGCAGGCGGCCCTTGAACTCTTTGCCGGAGACATGGTTCTTGAAGGCCTTCTCGGCCAGGCGCAGCACGACGCAGGAGTCCTTGCCGCTGGAGAACAGCAGGGCGGGGCGTTCGAAGGCCGCGGCCACTTCGCGCAGGATGAAGATGGCTTCCTCTTCCAGATGGTCGAGGTGACGGTGGTCCAGATCGGGCAGCAGCTTGTCAATGTTCACGGGGGCGTTCATGCCGTTGCTCCTTCGGTTTTTTTCACATGCAGGCCGCATTCCTTGGCCGACTCGTCCTCCCACCACCAGCGGCCGGCGCGGAAGTCCTCGCCGACGGCGATCGCGCGGGTGCAGGGTTCGCAGCCGATGCTGGGCATGAACTGGTCATGCAGCGCGTTGAAGGGCACATCGAAGGTCTTGATGTAGTGCCACACGTCGGCCCAGCTCCAGTCGGCCAGCGCGTTGAACTTGACGCGGCCCTGCGCATCGAGCTCATCGAAGGGCACGACCGCGCGGTTGGCCGACTGCTCGCGGCGCAGGCCGGTGATCCAGCCCGTGCGGTTGCTCAGCATGCGCGACAGCGGCTCCAGCTTGCGGATGCCGCAGCATTCCTTGCGCAGGGCCAGGCTTTCGTACATCGCCTTTTCGCCGCGCACGCGGACGAAATGGATCACGCTGTCGTGCACCGGGCTGAAAACCTCAACCTTGCGGCCATAGCGGGCCTCGATCTGCGGAATCAGCGCCAGCGTTTCGACGTGCAGCTTGCCGGTGTCCAGGGTCGCGATGGCGATCGGCAGTTTGTGGCGGGCGATCAGGTCGGTGATGACCATGTCTTCGGCGCCCAGGCTGGTGGACTGCACCAGGCCGGCGCCATGCCGGGCGGCAGCGGCCTGCAGGCGCTCGACGCTTGATGCCAGGCGCTCGGCAAAGCCGGCCGTCTCACGGGCATACAGCCCAATGGCCGAGGCGGTGGCCGGACCGCCGATGGGGGAGAGCATGGAAACTGCTTCGCTCATCACTGCACCTGTGCCGCTGCTTGCTCGGCCGATTTGAGGAACCAGGGCCGGTTGTCCTGCGTGTCGCCCTGGTAGTGCGCCGGGAAGAAGCCCAGCGCGCGCTGGGCCGCATTGACGCTCTGGTCGTGGCGCAGCACCACCGCGTCGAAGCCGGTGCGCTGCAGCAGCTGCAGCATGTCCACCAGCACGTCGCCGACGGCACGCACCTCGCCGGCATAGCGGTAGCGCGAGCGCAGCAGCCGGGCCTGGCTGTAGGCGCGGCCATCAATCCACTTGGGGAACTGCAGCACGATCAGGCTCAGGCGGGGCAGGTCCTGCTCCAGCGTTTCGATGTCGGCGTCATTGGGCACGATCACGCCGGTGGCCAGGCCCGCGGGCCAATGGTCGCGCACGGCATGCCATTGCTCCAGGCTCAAGAGCAGGTGGGGGCGGGGATCTGGATCGGGCTTGGGACCGTCTTCGCCAATGACCTGGTGCCAGGCGTCTTGATGGGTATCGATGAACTTCATGTCGTGATCCTTCAGGCGGTGGCCGCGGCGGCCGTCGTTGCCACATGGCTGGCCGCGCCGGTGGAGGTGCGCACGGCGTTGGCCGGTGCCTTGAACGGCTCCAGGCCGATGCGGCGCACGGTGTCGATGAAGCGCTCGCCGGCGGCGCGCTGGGCGCGGTAGGTCTGGACCACGGCCTCGATCACGTCGGCCACCTCATCGGCGGCGAAGGACGGGCCGATGACCTTGCCGGGCACCGAGGCGCCGCTCAAGGTGGAGCCGTCCGAGCCTCCCAGCGAGACCTGGTACCACTCCTTGCCGTCCTTGTCGACGCCGAGGATGCCGATATGGCCGCTGTGGTGGTGGCCGCAGCTGTTGATGCAGCCGCTGATGTGCAGGTCGATGTCGCCGATGTCGTAGAGCTCGTCGAGGTCTTCGTAGCGTTCGGTCAGCGTTTCGGCAATCGGAATCGAGCGCGCGTTGGCCAGCGCGCAGAAGTCGCCGCCGGGGCAGGCGATCATGTCGGTCAGCAGGCCGATGTTCGGCGTTGCGAAGCTGGCGGCCTTGGCGGCCAGGAACAGCTCGGCCAGGTCGCTCTCGCGCACCCAGGGCAGTACCAGATTCTGGTCGTGGCTGACGCGCAGCTCGCCCTGGCTGAAGCGGTCGGCCAGGTCGGCGGCCAGCTCCATCTGCGTGTCGGTGGCGTCGCCCGGCGCCTGGCCGGTGCGCTTCAGCGACAGGGTCACCGAGCGGTAGCCGCTGACGCGGTGGGCGTGGACGTTGCGGGCTATCCAGCGGCGGTAGGCTTGGCTTGCGTCGGCGTTCAGCAGTGCTATGGGCGCTTGCGGCTGCACGGCTGCGGGCGTCACGAAATGCGCGGCCACGCGGTCCAGCTCGGCCTGGGGCACGATATGGGCGGCGCCCTGTTCGTCGCGCTCCAGGATGTTCTTGAACTCCGCATGGACAGCGTCGATGAACTTCTGGCCCTCGGCCTTGACCAGGATCTTGATGCGCGCCTTGTAGGCGTTGTCGCGCCGGCCGTAGCGGTTGTAGACGCGCACGATGGCCTCGATGAAGACCAGAATCTGGTTCCAGGGCAGGAAGTCGGCAATCACCGTGCCGATGATGGGCGTGCGGCCCATGCCGCCGCCGACCAGCACCTTAAAGCCGACCTCGCCGGCCGCGTTCTTCAGCAGCTGCAGGCCGATGTCATGCCAGGCGATCGCGGCGCGGTCTTCCACGGCGCCGCTGACGGCGATCTTGAACTTGCGCGGCAGGAAGGCGAACTCGGGGTGCAGGGTGCTCCACTGGCGCAGGATCTCGCAGTAGGGGCGGGGATCGACGATCTCGTCGGCGGCCACACCGGCCAGCGCGTCGCTGGTGATATTGCGTATGCAGTTGCCGCTGGTCTGGATGCCGTGCATGTCCACCGCAGCCAGCGCGTCCATCACGTCGGCCGACTTGACCAGCGGAATCCAGTTGTATTGCAGGTTCTGGCGGGTCGTGAAGTGGCCATAGCCTCGGTCGTACTCGCGGGCGATGGCCGCCAGCGCGCGCAGCTGTTTGCTGCTCAGCGCGCCATAGGGCACGGCCACGCGCAGCATCGGCGCATGGCGCTGCACATACCAGCCGTTCTGCAGGCGCAGCGGACGGAACTCATCGTCGCTCAGCGAACCGGCCAGATTGCGCTCCAGCTGGTCGCGGAACTGCGCGGCTCGGGCATGGACGAATTGGCGGTCGAAGTCGTTGTAGTGGTACATGTTCTGAATGCTTAATGAATGACTTTGAGGCCGGCCAGCACCAGCGAGCCGCACAGCAGGCCGCGCACCAGGCCCTCGGGCAGCTTGCGCGTCAGCTGCGCACCCAGCCAGATGCCGGGTATCGAGCCGATCAGCAGCGGCACCAGCAACGGCCAGTTGACATTGCCCAGCGTCGCGTGGCCGATGCCGGCCACCAGGGTCAGCGGCACGGCGTGGGCGATGTCGCTGCCAACGATCTGGCGGGCCGACAAGCGGGGGTAGATCAACAGAATCAGAGTCGCGCCGATGGCACCTGCGCCGATCGAGCTGAGCGACACCAGCACGCCCAGCAGCACGCCGGAGAGCAGGGTCAGCAGCGGCTTGCGCGGCTCGGTGATGTAGCGCTCCAGCTTCAGACCGACGATCTGCCAGGATTTCTTGAAGGCCACCACGACGGCGGTCAGCAGCAGGGCGATGCCCAGCGAGAAGGTCAGCGCCGCGGCCCAGCCCTTGGTGATGCCGGTGAAATGCATCAGCGCCACGGTGGCCAGCGAGGCCGGGATGCTGCCGGCCAGCAGGCGGCGGGTGATCTGCCAGTTGACATGGCCGTGGCGCGCATGGGCCACCGAGCCGGACATCTTGGTCAGCGCCGCAAACCACAGGTCGGTGCCTATGGCCACGGCCGGGTTCAGCTTGAACACCGACAGCAGCAGAGGCGTCATCAGCGAACCACCGCCCACGCCGGTCAGACCGACGATGGCGCCGACGCCAAATCCGCTTGCTACAGCTATCCAGTCCAAATCTGCCCCTTGATGGGGGTCGCCTTGGTGGCAACCCTAGGGTGCGGACTGTAAGCAGGCTTTATATATAGACAAACTACTGATTCGTAGATTGCATATATTGAATATGCATATGAGGAATCCGAGGCGTCGGGCTTGCGTTGCCGGCGGGGCGCGCGAGAGACCCTGGCCCAAGCCCGTGGCCCTGTCACGACCGAGACATGGACAGCCGGAAGCTTCGCCCTAGAATCGAACGGTCGTTCTATTTCGAGGCCTTGGCAGCGCCCGGGCCTTTCGGTTGCATTCGCGGAATTAAAGGGGTCATGCATGAGCGCCAGCTATGAAGTCCGGGGTGACGTTGCCGTCATCACATTGAGCAACCCGCCGGTCAACGGCCTGGGCCACGAGACCCGCAGGGCCGCGGCCGCCGGCATCGAGCAGGCGGAGAACGATGCCGCCGTCAAGGCCATCGTCATCACCGGTGCCGGCAAGGCCTTTTCCGGCGGCGCCGACATCAAGGAGTTCGGCAGCCCCAAGGCCCTGGCCGAGCCGAATCTGCACAGCCTGATTGCCGTGGTCGAGGGCTGCAGCAAGCCGGTGGTGGCTGCCATCCACTCGGTCTGCATGGGGGGCGGCCTGGAGCTGTCGCTGGGCTGCCATTACCGCGTCGCCGCGCCGGGCGCCAAGATCGCGCTGCCGGAAGTGAAGCTGGGCCTTCTGCCAGGTGCCGGCGGCACGCAGCGGCTGCCCCGCGCCCTGGGTGTGGAGCCCGCACTGAACATGATAGTCAGCGGCGAGCCGGTGAACAGCGAGATGCTGGCCATGGTGCCCGGCCAGAAGCTGTTCGACAAGATCATCGAGGGCGACCTGATGGAAGGCGCGCTGGCCCTGGCCCGTGAAGTGGCCGATGTGCGCCCGCTGCCCCGTGTGCGGGACCTGAAGGCCCGCCATGCCAGCCCCGAGGCCTACTTCCAGTTCGCCCGCAATATGGTCGGCGGCATGAGCAAAAACTTCCCGGCGCCGCTGCGCTGCCTGGAAGCCGTCGCAGCCTCGGTTTCGATGAAGTTCGAGGACGGCATGAAGGCCGAGCGCGAGGGCTTCCTGGCGCTGATGCAGACGCCGGAGTCCAAGGCCCTGCGCCATGCCTTCTTCGCCGAGCGTGCCGCCAGCAAGATTGGCGATGTGCCCGATGACACGCCTGTGCGCAAGATCGAGAAGGTCGCCGTGATCGGCGCCGGCACGATGGGTGGCGGCATCAGCATGAACTTCCTGAACGCTGGCATCCCGGTCGTCATCCTGGAGACCAAGCAGGAAGCGCTGGACCGCGGCGTGGCCACGATCAAGAAGAACTACGAGGCCCAGGTCAAGAAGGGCAAGCTCAAGCAAGACAAGTACGAGCAGCGCATGGCCCTGCTGAGCACGACCCTGAACTACGCCGACATCGGCTCTGCCGATCTGGTGATAGAGGCCGTGTTCGAGGAGATCGGCGTCAAGGAAGTGGTGTTCAAGCAGCTCGACGCGGTGATGAAGCCCGGCGCGATCCTGGCCTCCAACACCTCGACGCTGGACGTCAACAAAATCGCCAACTTCACCAAGCGTCCGCAGGACGTGGTGGGCATGCACTTCTTCAGCCCGGCCAATGTGATGAAGCTGCTGGAAGTGGTGCGCGGTGCGGCCACGGCCAAGGATGTGCTGGCCACGGTGATGCAGCTGGCCAAGAAGATCAAGAAAACGGCGGTCGTCTCCGGCGTCTGCGACGGCTTCATCGGCAACCGCATGATCGAGCAGTACTCGCGCCAGGCCGGCTTCCTGCTGGACGAGGGCTGCAGCCCTCAGCAGGTCGACAAGGCGGCCGAGAAGTTCGGCTTCGCGATGGGCCCGTTCCGCATGGGCGATCTGGCCGGCAATGACATCGGCTGGGCAATCCGCAAGCGCCGCTATCAGGAGAAGCCGAATCTGGTCTATTCGAAGAGCGCCGACCTGCTGTGCGAGCTGGGCCGCTACGGCCAGAAGACCAGCGCTGGCTGGTACGACTACCAGGCCGGCAAGCGCGACGCGATCCCGTCGCCGGTGGTGGCCGAGATGCTGGAGAAGCACCGCGCCGCCAAGGGCATCACGCCGCGCCAGATCAGTGACGACGAGATCGTCCATCGCCTGGTGTTCGCGCTGGTCAACGAGGCCGCGCATCTGCTGGAGGAGGGCATCGCCCAGCGCGCTTCGGACGTGGACATGGTCTATCTGACCGGCTACGGCTTCCCGCTGTGGCGCGGCGGCCCGATGTGCTACGCCGACACGGTGGGCCTGTTCAACGTCGTGCAGGCGATGAAGAAGTTTGCCAAGAACCCGCTCGATGACGCCACCTTCTGGGAGCCGGCGCCGCTGATCAAGCGCCTGGTCGCCGAAGGCAAGAGTTTCTCTTGAGCCCAACCATTCAAGCGAGAACAGAACATCATGAGTAAAGCAGTCATTGTTTCCACCGCACGCACCCCGCTGGCCAAGAGCTGGAAGGGCGCCTTCAACATGACCCATGGCGCGACCCTGGGCGGCTTTGCCGTCAAGGCCGCCGTCGAGCGCGCCGGCATCGAGGCCGGCCATATCGAGGACGTGCTGATGGGTTGCGCCACGCCAGAGGGCGCGACCGGCGGCAATATCGCGCGCCAGATCGCGCTGCGCGCCGGTCTGCCGATCACGGTGGCCGGTGTCACCATCAACCGCTTCTGCTCCAGCGGCCTGCAGACCATTGCGATGGCCGCGCAGCGCGTCATCGCTGGCGAGGGCGACGTCTATGTCGCCGGCGGCGTCGAGAGCATCTCCTGCGTGCAGAACGAGGCGAACCGCCACATGTACGCCGACACCTGGCTGGTCAAGAACAAGCCGGAGATCTACTGGAGCATGCTGCAGACGGCCGAGCAGGTGGCCAAGCGCTACAACATCTCCCGCGAGCGCATGGACCAGTACGGTGCGCAGAGCCAGCAGCGCGCCTGCGCCGCGCAGGCCGCCGGCAAGTTTGCCGACGAGATGATCAGCGTCACCACCACCGCTGGCGTGGCTGACAAGGTGATGGGCCTGATGACCAAGGAAGTCACCATCAGTGCCGACGAAGGCCTGCGCGAGGGCACGACCTATGACGGCATCAAGGACCTGCGCTCGGCCCTGCCCGGCGGTGTGATCTCGGCCGGCAATGCCAGCCAGTTCTCGGACGGCGCCGGTGCCTGCGTGGTGGTCAGCGAGCAGTATGCCGAGACCCATGGCCTGAAGCCGCTGGGCCGCTTCCTCGGCTTTGCCGTGGCCGGCTGCGAGCCCGACGAAATGGGCATAGGCCCGGTCTTCGCCGTACCCAAGGTCTTGAAGAAGCTGGGTCTGACGGTGGCCGACATCGATCTGTGGGAACTTAACGAGGCCTTTGCCGTGCAGGTGCTGTATTGCGCCGACACTCTGGGCATTCCGATGGACCGCCTCAACGTCAACGGCGGCGCCATTGCCGTGGGCCACCCCTACGGCGTTTCGGGCCAGCGCCTGACCGGCCACGCGCTGATCGAAGGCAGGCGTCGCGGCGCCAAGCGCGTCTGCGTGACGATGTGCATCGGTGGCGGCATGGGCGCGGCTGGCGTGTTCGAGGTGCTCTGAGGCTGTTGTCCCGGATTTCATCCGGGCTACGGAGAGATGGGTCGTTCCGGATTGCATGTGGGGGCCTTGTAGCCCGGATGCAATCCGGGGGCCTCGCAACAATCCACCCGAGACACTGCCATGCGCCAAACCCTGGACTTCCTGCTCAACGATTGGCTCAAGGTTCAGGCGCTGACGCAGCGCCCGCGCTTCGCCGAGCATTCCGACGAGACCTTCACCGCGGTGCTCGACACCTGCGAGAAGATCGCGCGCGAGAAGTTCGCGCCGTTCAACCGCCTGGCCGACACGCAGGAACCTCACTTCGACGGCGTGAAGGTGCACCTGCCCGAGGCCACCCATGCCGCGATGCTGGCCTATGTGGACTCGGGCATGCTGGCGGCCGCGCAGGACTACGAACTCGGCGGCATGCAACTGCCCTGCGTGATCGAGATGGCGGCCAATGCCTTCTTCAGCAAGGCCAGCGTGGCCATGGGCGGCTATGCGATGCTGACCAATGGCAATGCCAATCTGCTGATGGCCCATGGCACGCCGCTGCAGCGCGAGGTGTTTGCCAAGAACGAATTCTCCGGCCGCTGGTTCGGCACCATGTGCCTCAGCGAGCCGCAGGCAGGCTCCAGCCTAAGCGATGTGGCCACCCGGGCCGTGCTGGAAGACGAGACCGACGCCCTGGGCCCTCGCTACCGGCTCAAGGGCAACAAGATGTGGATCTCGGCCGGTGAGCACGAGATCACCGAGAACATCATCCACCTGGTGCTGGCCAAGATCCCGGGGCCAGACGGCAAGACGATTCCGGGTACGCGCGGCATTTCGCTGTTCATCTGCCCGAAGCACTTGGTCAATGAGCGCGCGGAGCTGACCGGCGTGCGCAACGATGTGCAGCTGGCGGGCCTGAACCACAAGCTGGGCTACCGCGGCACGACGAATTGCCTGCTGAACTTCGGCGAGGACGGCGCCGGTGCGATCGGCTATCTGGTCGGCAAGGCCGGCGAGGGGCTGAAGTGCATGTTCCATATGATGAACGAGGCCCGCATCGGCGTTGGCCTGGGCGCCACGATGCTGGGCTATGCCGGCTATGAGGCCAGCCTGGAGTACGCGAAGCAGCGGCCGCAGGGCAGGGCGACCGGCCCGGCCGGCAAGGATGCCAGCGCGCCCCAATTGCCCATCATCGAACACGCCGACGTCAAACGCATGCTGCTGGCGCAGAAGAGCTATGTCGAGGGCGCGTTGGCGCTGGAGCTGTATTGCGCGCGCCTGGTCGATGAGCTGCACACGGCCGACGGAGAGGCCCGCGAGCAGGCCAGCCAGCTGCTGGACGTGCTGATTCCGATTGCCAAGAGCTGGCCCAGCGAATGGTGCCTGGAGGCCAATTCGCTGGCCATCCAGGTGCTGGGCGGCTACGGCTACACGCGGGACTTTCCCGTCGAGCAGTACTGGCGCGACAACCGCCTGAACATGATCCACGAGGGCACGCACGGCATCCAGGGCCTGGATCTGCTGGGCCGCAAGGTGGTGATGAATGGCGGCGCCGGCCTGAGCCTGCTCGCGCGGCGGGTGAACGACACGATCGCCCAGGCCCAGCAGGTACCTGAGCTGGTGGACATGGCCCACCGCCTGGCCGCTGCGCTGCAAACGCTGGGCGCGGCCACCAAGTCGGCCTGGGCGACCGGCCTGCCGGAAGAGGCGCTGGCCAATGCCACGCCGTACTTGCAGGCCTTTGGCCATGTCGTGCTGGCCTGGGTCTGGCTGGAACTGGCCCTGGTGGCGCAAAACAATGCGGAGCAGGCCTTTTATCGTGGCAAGCTCGCGGCAGCGCGCTATTTCTACAGCTACGAGCTACCGAAGGTGGCAGCCTGGCTGGAAGTGGTGCGCACGCGAGAGCCACTTTGCAAGGACCTGCCCCATGACTGTTTCTGATCCCAGCCCCGAAACGCACCCCGACCACAGCCGGCTGCACACCACCATCTGGGTACTGATCTATGGCGGCCTGCTGGCGGTCTGCCTGTCGCTGTTCCTGCCGCGCGAGGCCGAGTTGCTGAGCCTCGGTTTCCTGAGCGGCGGCGCACTTGCGGTTGCAGTGGGCGCAGTGCTGCTGGTGATCCGCTCGCGGATGCCTGGTCCCTGAGTTTCTTTTTCTTCAAGTGAGTCGCCGATGAGCACACCCGTTCAATCCCTGTTTGACCTGAGCGGCCGCACGGCCCTGGTGACCGGCGGCTCGCGCGGCCTGGGGCTGCAGATCGCCGAGGCGCTGGGCGAGGCCGGTGCCAAGCTGGTGCTGACCTCGCGCAAGGCCGACGACCTGGAGCAGGCCATGGCCCACTTGCAGGGGCGCGGCATCGAGGTCAGCTATGTGGCCGCCGACGCCAGTGACCCGACCCAGGCCCGCGAGGTTGTGGCCAAGGCGGTGCAGCATTTGGGTCATATCGACATCCTGGTCAACAACGCCGGCGCCACCTGGGGCGCGCCGGCCGAGGAGCACCCGCTGGAGGCCTGGGACAAGGTCATGAACCTGAACATCCGCAGCCTGTTCGTGTTCGCCCAGGCGGTGGCCAAGGTCAGCATGATTCCGCGCCGCTTTGGTCGCATCATCAACGTCGCCTCCATTGCCGGCCTGAGCGGCAACCCGGCGATGATGACGACGATTGCCTACAACACCAGCAAGGGGGCGGTGGTCAACTTCACCCGCGCGCTGGCCGGCGAGTGGGGGCCGCACGGCATCACCGTCAATGCGCTGGCGCCGGGCTTCTTTCCGAGCAAGATGACCCAGGGCCTGCTGGCCAAGGTTGGTGCCGAGAACCTGGCCGAGCATGCGCCGCTGCGCCGCCTCGGCGATGAGGACGATCTGAAGGGCGCTGCCCTGTTGTTTGCCAGTGCTGCGGGCAAGCACATCACCGGCCAGATCCTGGCGGTGGACGGCGGCGTCAGCGCCATTCATGGGTCCTGATGCAATGATGAAGCTCAAGTTCCCGGTCCACATTCCCTTCGTCGAGCAGCTCGGCTTCGAGTTGCACAGCATGGGCGGTGGCCTGGCCGAGTTGCGCGTGGACCTGAACGAGGGCCATCTCAATTCATGGGAGGTGGCCCACGGCGGCGTGTTGATGACCCTGCTGGACGTGGCCATGGCCCATGCGGCGCGCAGCGTGCACATGGACCTGCCGGGCATGGGGCCAGGTGTTGTCACCATCGAGATGAAGACCAGCTTCATGCGCCCCGGCGAGGGCTGCCTGCGCGCCGTCGGCAAGCTGCTGCATCGCTCGACGACGATGGCCTTCACCGAGGGCTCGGTGTTCGGTGACGATGGCAAGCTCTGCGCCCATGCCACCGCCACCTTCAAGTACCTGAAGGCGCTGCCGGGTCAGCGGCGCAGCCTGAAGACGCTGCAGCGCAAGGAGCCGGCCCCCTGAGCTTCATTGCTGGGCGTTCAGCTTGAACACTGCCACCGCCTGCACCAGCTGGCCGGCCTGCTGTTTCAGGCTCTCCGCCGCGGCGGCGCTTTCTTCCACCAGGGCGGCGTTCTGCTGGGTGACCTGGTCCATCTGCGTGATGGCCTCGCCGACCTGGCTGACACCCGAGCTTTGCTCGCGGCTGGCGGCGCTGATCTCGCCGACGATATCGGTGACGCGGCGTATCGCGGCCACCACCTCCTCCATCGTCCGGCCGGCCTGATCGACCTGGGCCGTGCCCTGCTCGACCCGCTCGACGCTGGTGCCGATCAGCGACTTGATCTCCTTGGCCGCCTCGGCACTGCGCTGGGCCAGCGAACGCACTTCGCTGGCCACGACGGCGAAACCGCGGCCCTGCTCGCCGGCGCGCGCGGCTTCCACTGCGGCATTCAGCGCCAGGATATTGGTCTGGAAGGCGATGCCGTCGATGACCGAAATGATGTCGGCGATCTTGCGTGAACTCTCGTTGATGCCGCCCATCGTCTGCACCACCTGGGCCACGACCTCGCCGCCGCGGGCCGCCACCTCGGAGGCCCCCAGGGCCAGCTGATTGGCCTGCTGGGCGCTGTCGGCGTTGTTGCGCACGGTGGCGCCCAGCTCGTCCATCGTTGCCGCGGTCTCTTCCAGCGCGCTGGCCTGCTCCTCGGTGCGCTGGCTCAAATCGGCATTGCCCTGGGCGATCTCGGCGCTGCCGGTGGCCACGCTCTCGGCATTGCCGCGAACCACGGCAACGATGTCGCGCAGGCGTTCGCGCATCGCCTCCAGGGCCTGCAGCAGCTGCGAGGTCTCGTCCTTGCCGCTGGCCTTGAGACTGACCGTCATGTCGCCGTCGCTCATGCGCTGGGCGGCGGTCACCGCCTCGGCCAGCGGACGGGTGACATGGCGGCTGATTCCAATGCCCAGCCCGATGCCGGCAAGCACGCCGACCACGATCAGCACATAGGTGATGTTGCGGCTGCGCTGATACAGCGCGTCGTTGTCGTCAGAGACCTTCTTGGCGTTCTGCTCCTTCTGCTGCGACAGCTGGCCCAGGGCCTTGCCCAGGGCGATGCTGGGCGGAGCGAACTCGCCCTTCAAGTACTTGAGCGTGTCATTGGAGGTCGTCAGGTCGGTGATCTTGATGCGCTTGATCAGGTTCTCGGTGGCGGCCCTGTCCTTGTCCCACTCGCTGCGCACCTGGCTCAGCGCCTGCTTGCCCGCCGCGGTGCCGAACAGCGGTGCGGCCTGGTCGACCAGGCTCAGGGCCAGGTCCTTGCCCTTCTGGGCATTGGCCAGAAAGGCCTCGCGCTCCTGGCCGTCAGTGGCCAGGATGGCGTCACGCAACGCCACCACGCTCTTCAGGCGCTCGACATTGGCCTCCTTGATCAGCGACAGACCTATGGTTTCCCGCTCATACAGCACCGTGTCGGCGTCGTTGATGGCACTCATATTGCCGACGGCGAACAGGCCGATGAAGGCGCCTATCAGCGCCACCACCAGAAAGGCGGCGACGAGCTTGACGGAGGTCTTGTAGTTTGACAGCTGCATGGATGAAGTTCCTGTGGCCCGGCAGGTCATCTATTCCAACTCAATCAGGCCGATTCACTGTGTGCAAAAAGAAGCGTTTTTGACCGTTTTTTGCATTTCAATGATGGGCGCCCTCCATCAGCGCACCGGCTCAGTTCAGCCAGAATGGCGGCTCGGCCGGCGGCACACCGGCAGGCAGCGGATAGTCGATGCGAATGATGAGCCTGCGCTTGAGCTGCGCCCGGGCCAGGGTCGGACCAAACTCGCGCATGAACAGGGCCTTGAACGAGCCGTCGTTGCGGATGATCTGCAGGCCCCGCTCGAAGCGCTGTCGCAGTGCCACATCCTTCTTGTTGAACAGGAAGTACACCGGCAGCTGATAGGCCAGGGCAAGCCGCGGTTCGACCATCAGCTGGGTCAGTTCAGGGTGCTGCTCCAGCTCTGCCCAGGCTTCGTGCAGGCCGCGGTGGAAGTACTGGAAGCGGCCGGCCTCCAGCATCGCCAGCAGGTTTTCGGTTTGGCTCACGCCGACCACGGGCAGACCGTTGCGCTCGAACAGCTTGAAATCGGTCCACTGCGCACCGAAACCGCCGACCAGATTGCGCAACTGCTCCAGCCCCTGAACCTGCGCAAAAAGCTCCTGATCCTTCCTGTGTATCAGCAGCAGCCGGTAGCCCAGGATGCCCTGGTGCAGATCGATCTTGATGGCATCGAATTCGGCCAGTCGCTCCTCGGACGGGGGCAGATAGAGCAGGCTGACCTCGCCCTGACGGAGCAGCGCCAGACAGCGGTCCTGGCTGGGGTCACGGCCGGTGGCGAGCGGGAGCAGACGATCGATGCGGGTCCCGGGCAAACGCGTCTTGTCCAGTATCAGCTGCGCCAGGGCGATGCGGTAGCCGTAGCGGCTGCTGTCGGCCTGGCAAATGCGCAGGTTGTCGCCCGCCACCAAGCCCGGCAGAAGTAGGCAGGCGGCCAGCCAGACACGCTGAATCCATTGTTTCATCTCGCCCATATCGAGTGCAGTCTAGCCTCGAGATATGACAAAAATGAAAAAAAGATCGCGCGAGAGCCACTGCGGTGGCGGGCGGCGCCCCTTGTCGCCAAAGGGACGCCGGCAGGGCGGCGCACATGGTTCAATCCGACGATTCCGAATCGATGTGCAAGGAGACACCATGAGCCAGATCAATCGCCAAATCCAATTGGCCTCGCGTCCCACCGGCGAGCCCAGTGCCGACAACTTCAAGCTGGTCGAGCTGCCCCTGCCCGAACTGGCCGAGGGCCAGGTGCTGGTGCGCAACCACTATCTGAGCCTGGACCCCTATATGCGCGGCCGCATGAACGAGGGCAAGAGCTATGCCCAGCCGCAGCCGCTGGACCAGGTGATGATTGGCGGCACGGCCGGCGAGGTCGTGGCCTCGCGCAATGACTATTTCAAGGTCGGCGACAAGGTCGTCGGCATGGGCGGCTGGCAGGAGTACCAGCTGGTCGGCGCCGACCAGCGCGGTGCGCTGCAGAAGGTGGACACCACGCATATTCCGCTGTCGGCCTACCTGGGTGCCGTCGGCATGCCCGGCGTCACCGCCTGGTACGGCCTGGTGAAGATCATCAACCCCAAGGCCGGCGAGACGGTGGTGGTCAGCGCCGCCAGCGGTGCGGTCGGCGGGGCCGTGGGCCAACTGGCCAAGGTGCGCGGCGCCCGCGCCGTTGGCCTGGCCGGCGGACCCGACAAATGCCGTCAGGTGGTCGAGGAGCTGGGCTTCGATGCCTGCATAGACTACAAGCAGCACCGGGATCTGAAGTCGCTGTCGGCGGCGTTAAAGGCCGAATGCCCGAACGGCATCGACGGCTATTTCGAGAACGTCGGCGGCATGATTCTCGACGCCGTGCTGCTGCGCGCCAATGCGTTCAGCCGGGTCGCCATGTGCGGCATGATCTCGGGCTACAACGGCGAGCCGATCCCGATGCAGTATCCGCAGCTGATACTCACCAACCGCATGAAGATCGAGGGCTTCATCGTCAGCGAGCACATGGATATCTGGCCCGAGGCGCTGAAGGAGCTGGGCACGCTGGTGGCCACCAAGAAGCTGAAGTACCGCGAGACGGTGGCTGAAGGCATTGCCGCCGCCCCCGAGGCTTTTCTGGGCCTGCTGAAGGGCAAGAATTTCGGCAAACAATTGGTGAAGCTGATCTGAACCTCGCCATGGCCTTGAGTTGGACCTGCAAGCCCTTTTCAGGGCTGACGGCGGCCGAGCTGTACCAGGCGCTGCAGCTGCGTTCCGAGGTGTTCGTGATCGAGCAGCAATGCATCTATCTGGACCCCGACGGGCTGGACCCGCAGGCCTGGCATCTGTCAGGGTGCAATGACGGCCGGCTGCAGGCCTATCTGCGCCTGCTGCCGCCTGGCCTGAAGTCGGAGGAGCCGGTGATTGGCCGTGTCGTCACCGCGCCGGCCGCACGCGGTGGCGGCTTGGGTCGCCAGTTGTTGGCCCAGGCGCTGGTCGAGTGCGAGAAGCTGTGGCCGGGCCGGGCGCTGTTCCTGTCGGCCCAGGCCCATCTGCAATCCTTTTACGGGGAGCTGGGCTTTGTGCCCGTCAGCGAGCAATATGTCGAAGACGGCATTGCCCATGTGGACATGCGCCGCCCCGGCATCTGATTCTGGAGAGCACCATGAGCGAGCTGATACTTCATCACTATCCCGGGTCGCCATTCTCGGAGAAGGTCCGGCTGGTACTGGGCTACAAGCGCATGCACTGGCGCTCGGTGATCGTGCCGGTGGTGATGCCCAAGCCCGATGTGCTGGCACTGACCGGTCGCTACCGGCGCACGCCGTTTCTGCAGATCGGCTCCGACATCTACTGTGACACGGCGCTGATCTGCCAGGTCATCGAGCAGCATCATCCGGAGCCGACTATTCATCCGGCCAGCGCAGCGGGTGCGAGCCAGATCATCGGCCAATGGGCAGACACCGACCTGTTCTGGGTGGCGATTCCGTACACCATGCAGCCGGCCGGTGCGGCCGAGATCTTCAAGGGCGCGCCACCCGAGTTCATGAAGGCCTTCGCCGCCGATCGCGCCGCGATGACGGCCGGCATGAAGCGCCCCAGCACCCGTGACGCCGCCGCCCAGCTGCACAGCTATCTGGTCTGGCTGGACGCGCTGCTGCACGATGGCCGTGCCTTCCTGTGTGGGGCCGAGGCCAGCGTGGCCGACTTCTCGGTGGCGCAAAGCGTCTGGTACATACGCCGGGCGCCTGCGGTGGCCGGCATCCTGCGGCCTTTTGAGCGGCTCTCGGCCTGGTTCGAGCGCGTCAATGCCTTCGGTCACGGCGTCTACCAGGCCATGAGCAGTGCCGAGGCCATCGCCCTGGCGGCCAGCCGCGGCCACCACGCGCCGGTCTCCATCAACCCCGAGCTGGGCTACGAGGAAGACGAGGCCGTGACCGTGACGCCTATCGACTACGCGCAGGACCCGGTGGACGGCATGTTGGTCGGTTTAAGCCACGAGCGCATCACGATCCAGCGTCATGACGAACGTGCTGGCACCGTTCATGTGCATTTCCCGCGCATCGGTTACCAACTGCGCAAGGCGCAAGATTGATTGAAGAGAACATGAAGCAATTTCAAGGCAAGACCGCCGTCATCACCGGCGCGGGTTCGGGTTTCGGCCTGGAGCTGGCGCGCCTGGCCGCCGCCAAGGGCATGAATCTGGTGTTGTGCGATGTGCAGCAGGACGCGCTGGACAAGGCCGTCACCGAGCTGCAGGCCAGCGGCGTTCCGATACTGGCGCAGCGTGTCGATGTCGCCAAGGCCGAGCAGATGCAGGCGCTGGCCGACGCCGTGCAGCAGCGCTTCGGTGCGCCGCACCTGGTGTTCAACAATGCCGGCGTGGGTGCCGGCGGCCTGATCTGGGAGCACACGCTCAAGGATTGGGAGTGGGTGATCGGCGTCAATCTGATGGGTGTGGCCCATGGCGTGCGCCTGTTCACGCCGATGATGCTGGCGGCGGCCAAGGCCGATCCGGCCTATGAGGGTCATATCGTCAACACCGCCTCGATGGCCGGCATGCTCAATGCGCCGAATATGGGCGTCTACAACGTCAGCAAGCATGCGGTGGTGGCGATGAGCGAGACCCTGTACCAGGACCTTCGCCTGGTCACCGACCAGATCAGCGCCTCGGTGCTGTGCCCCTTCTTCGTGCCCACCGGCATTCACCAGAGCGAGCGCAACCGCCCGGCCGAGCTGTCGGAGGCCGACGCCAAACCGACCCAGAGCCAGTTGATCGGTCAGGCGATGAGCGGCAAGGCGGTGACCAGCGGCAAGCTGACCGCGGCCCATGTCGCCCAGCTGGTGATGGATGCCGTCGAGGCCGACCGGTTCTATATCTTCAGCCATCCCAAGTCGCTGGCCACGGTGCAGACCCGGCTGGAAGACGTGATGCTGCAGCGCAACCCGACCGACCCCTTTGCCGGCAAGCCCGAGCTGGGGGCGCAGCTGAAGGCTGCCTTGCGCGCCACGGAGTAAGGTCCTCCGGGGCCCCTGTGGCACACTCGCGCGCCCTGTTTGCCTGAGGTAGCGCCATGTCCATCACTCCCGCCGAATCACCCCGCTGCGCCGTGATCGGGGGCGGGCCGGCGGGGCTGATGGCCGCGCAGGAGCTGCGCGCAGCCGGCATCGAGGTCCATCTGTTCGATGCGATGGCCTCGGTGGGCCGCAAATTCCTGCTCGCCGGCAAGGGCGGGCTGAACCTCACGCACTCGGAAGACTTCGAGCCCTTCTGCAGCCGCTTTGCCGAACGCCGTGAGCAGATCGAGCCCATGCTGCGCGCCTTCGGGCCCGAGCAGACCCGCGTCTGGGCCAAGGGCCTGGGCATAGATACCTTCGTTGGCACCTCGGGCCGGGTGTTCCCGACCAGCCTGAAGGCAGCGCCCCTGCTGCGCGCCTGGCTGCACCGGCTGCGCGAGGCCGGCGTGCAGTTCCATATGCGCCACCGCTGGCAGGGCTGGACGACGGACGGCGCGCTGCAATTCGGCACGCCCCAGGGCGAGATCACCGAACGCTTCGATGCCGTCGTGCTGGCCCTGGGTGGGGCCAGCTGGCCGCAGCTGGGCTCGGACGGTGCCTGGTGCCAGATCCTGGCCCCGCTGGGGGTGGACATCGCGCCGCTGCGTCCGGCCAATTGCGGCTTCGATGTCGCAGCGACGCCGGCCCATCCGGATGCGCCTGGCTGGAGCGAAGTCTTCGGCAGCCGCTTTGCCGGTGAGCCGATCAAGCCAGTGGCGCTGCACTTCACCGGCAGCGATGGCCGCGAGTTCCGCCGCCAGGGCGAGTTCGTCGTCACCACCACCGGTGTCGAGGGCAGCCTGATCTATGCCGTGTCGGCCCAGCTGCGCGATGAGATCGCCGCCCAGGGCCATGCCACCTTCCATCTGGACCTGCTGCCCGACCGGGACGCCGCCTTTGTTTTGGCCGAGGTCGCCCGGCCGCGCGGTCCGCGCTCGCTGGCCACGCACCTGAAGAGCCGCTTGGGGCTGCAGGGCGTCAAGGCCGGCCTGCTGCATGAGTTCCTCAGCAAGGAGGCCTATAACGACCCGCAGCAACTGGCCGCCGCGCTGAAGGCCCTGCCGGTGTCCGTGCAGGCCGCCCGGCCGGTGGTCGAGGCCATCAGCACCGCGGGAGGCGTGCGCTTCGAGGCGCTGACCGAAGGGTTGATGCTTGAGACAAAACCCGGGCTGTTCGTTGCTGGCGAGATGCTGGACTGGGAGGCACCCACCGGCGGCTATCTGCTGACGGCCAGCCTTGCCAGCGGCAGGGTTGCCGGGCAGGGCGCGGCGGCCTATCTGGGCGGGCGGTGCTAAGCTGGCCGACCAGCCTTTCTCCATCCAAAAAAGGGGACTCCCATGCCCGGTTTGCTGCCCGAAATCGATCCCGATGGTCTGCTCGAATACTCGGTGGTGTTCACCGACCGCGCGCTGAACCATATGTCGGCCAAGTTCCAGCAGGTGATGCGCGATATCTCGGCCACCTTGAAGGATGTCTACAAGGCCCGCTCGGCCATCGTCGTGCCGGGCAGCGGCACCTTCGGCATGGAGGCGGTGGCGCGCCAGTTCGCCACCGGCCAGAAGGCCCTGGTGATACGCAATGGCTGGTTCAGCTTCCGCTGGACGCAGATCTTCGACATGGGCCGCATTCCGTCCGAACACACGGTGCTCAAGGCCCGGACGGTGGCCAGCGGCCGCCAGGCAGCCTTTGCGCCGGCACCGATCGACGAGGTCGTGGCCGCGATCCGCGAGCAACGCCCGGCCGTGGTGTTTGCGCCCCACGTCGAGACCGCCGCAGGCATCCTGCTGCCCGATGCCTATCTGAAGGCCGTCGCCGATGCGGTGCATGAGGTCGGCGGCCTGTTCGTGCTGGACTGCATCGCCTCCGGCGCGATCTGGGTCGATATGCAGGCCACCGGCGTCGATGTGCTGATCAGCGCTCCGCAAAAAGGCTGGAGCGGCTCGCCCTGCTGCGCCTTCGTGATGCTCAGCGAGCGCGCCCGCGCCGCCATCGATGCCACGACCAGCACCAGCTTTGCCGCCGATCTTAGAAGATGGCTGCAGATCATGGAGACCTACGAGGGTGGCGGCCATGCCTACCATGCCACCATGCCCACCGATGCACTGACCGTCACCCGCGACGTGATGCTTGAAACTCGGGCCTACGGTTTCGACAAGCTGCGCGGCGAGCAGCTGGAGCTGGGCCGGAAGGTGCGCACGCTGCTGGCGGCCAAGGGCCTGCGCAGCGTCGCTGCCGATGGCTTCCAGGCACCGGGCGTGGTCGTCAGCTACACCGATGACGCGGGCCTGCACACCGGCAAAGCCTTCCTCGGCGAGGGCCTGCAGACGGCCGCGGGCGTGCCGCTGCAGTGCGATGAGCCGGCCGATTTCAAGACTTTCCGCATCGGCCTGTTCGGGCTGGACAAGCTGCACAACATCGACCGCACGGTGGCCAGTCTCGATACCGCGCTGAGTCGCATCCTGGGTGAGGCGCGCGCGGCAGCCTGAGCCTGTTCATGGTGCGTTCATGCGGGCCGGCTCACAGTAGCGTCATGGCCCGCTCGCCGGGCGCTTTCGGATGCCCGCACCATGACCCCATCACTGCTCAAATGTCTTCCCGCCCTGCTCGCCGGCATGGCCCTGCTGTCGGCCTGTGCCCAGGTGCAGATGCAAAGCGATGCCGCTACCGGCGTTCGCAGCCTGCGCGTGCAAGGGCCCATCGATCTGCAGCTGCATGAGGGCGCAGAGGAGCCGAGCGAGACCCTCTCGGCGCCGCTGCGGCGCTGGGTGGAGGACGGCGGTGGCACCCTGGTGCTGGCCGCGCCCGAGGGCAGCCGTGGCCGTATCGCGGCGCAGCTGAGTCTGCCGCTGCTGCAGCAGATCAGCATCACCGGCGGCGGCCATGTGCGCGGCGGCACCCTGCGCGCCCGCACGGTTGACCTGCAGTTGGGCGGGGCCAGCAGCCTCACGCTGAAGGGCGTCACCGCCACGCGCCTGACCATAGGCATGGGCGGGTCGGGTGACCTGCTGCTGGGCCGGGTCGAGGCCGAATCGGCCCAGGCGCGCGTCAGCGGCTCCGGCCATCTGTACTTGCGCGAGCTGCGTGTCAATGACTGGGAGGCCAGTCTCGGTGCCTCGGGCCAGCTGCATGCGGCCGGCTGGGCGGCCCGGCAGCGCTGGAGCCTCAGCGGCTCTGGTGATGTGCATGCGATGCAGCTCGATGGCCAGGAGGTGCAGCTCGCCTGCTACGGCAGCGGTGACAGCCTGCTGGGCCGCAGCCAGCGCCTGGACCTGCGCCTGGTGGGCTCGGGTGACGTCAGTTACGCAGGCGTTCCGGAGCTGCAGATCCAGCAATGGGGCTCGGGGCGGGCCCAGCAGCGATCGGGCGGGTAAGGCTCACCAACGAGGGCTCGCCGGCCCCTGTGGCAAACTCGCGCGCTTCCCCATCTCGCCGCCCGCTGTCGCCTTGGAAAAGATACTGCTTCAAATCGCCGCCGAACTGAAAGTTCGGCCGGCGCAAGTCACCGCAGCCGTGCAGCTGCTCGACGGGGGCTCAACCGTCCCCTTCATTGCCCGCTACCGCAAGGAGGCCACCGACGGCCTGGACGACACCCAGCTGCGTGATCTGGAGGCCCGCCTGGGCTATTTGCGCGAGCTGGAGGAACGCCGCGCCGCGGTGCTCAAGAGCATCGAGGAGCAGGGCAAGCTGACGCCGGAGCTGCGCGCCGCGATCGAGACGGTGCCGACCAAGCAGGAGCTGGAAGACATCTACCTGCCGTTCAAGCCGCGCCGCCGCACCAAGGCGATGATTGCCCGCGAGGCCGGCATCGAACCCTTGGCCGACAAGCTGTTCGCCGATCCGTCGCTGGATCCTCTTGAACAGGCGGCTGCCTTTATCAACGCCGATGGCGGTTTCGCCGATGCCTTTGCCGTGCTGGACGGCGTGCGCGACATCCTGTCCGAGCGCTGGGCCGAAGATGCGGCCCTGGTCGGCAAGCTGCGCGAGTGGCTGTGGGAGGAGGGCCGTTTCCAGTCCAAGCTGATGGCCGGCAAGGACGAGAACAATCCCGACATCTCCAAGTTCCGCGACTACTTCGACTACGAGGAGTCCATCAAGACGGTGCCCTCGCACCGCGCGCTGGCCGTGTTCCGCGGCCGCACGCAGGAGTTCCTGGACGCCAAGCTGGTGCTCGATGAAGAACTGGTGCCTGGGCAACCCAGCCTGGCCGAGGGCCGCATCGCCCGCCACCTCGGCTGGAGCCATGCCAAGCGTGCCAGCGACGATTTGATTCGCAAGAGCATCAGCTGGTGCTGGAAGGTCAAGCTGAGTCTGAGCCTAGAGCGTGATCTGTTCGGCCGCCTGCGCGAAGACGCCGAGAAGGTGGCGATCAAGGTCTTCGCCGAGAACCTGCGCGACCTGCTCTTGGCCGCCCCGGCCGGCAAGCGCGTCGTGATGGGCCTGGACCCCGGCATACGCACCGGCGTCAAGGTGGCCGTGGTCAGCGACACCGGCAAGGTGCTGGACACGCACACCGTCTACCCGCACGAGCCGCGCAAGGACTGGGAGGGCTCGATCCACACGCTGGGCCGCCTGTGCGCCACCCACGGCGTAAACCTGATCGCCATCGGCAACGGCACGGCCAGCCGCGAGACCGACAAGCTGGCCGCCGATCTGATCAAGCGCATTCAGCAGCTGGCGCCGGGCACCTACATCGAGAAGATGGTGGTCAGCGAATCCGGCGCCTCGATCTACTCGGCCTCCGAATTCGCCAGCAAGGAGCTGCCCGATCTGGACGTGAGCCTGCGTGGGGCGGTGTCCATCGCCCGCCGCCTGCAGGACCCGTTGGCCGAGCTGGTCAAGATCGATCCGAAGAGCATAGGCGTCGGCCAGTACCAGCACGACGTCAACCAGAGCGAGCTCGCCCGCACCCTGGACGCCGTCGTCGAGGACTGCGTGAACTCGGTCGGCGTCGACCTGAACACCGCCTCGGCGCCGCTGCTGTCGCGCGTGTCGGGTCTGAGCAATGCCGTGGCCGCCAGCATCGTGCGCTGGCGCGACAGCAATGGCGCGTTCAAGAACCGCAAGCAGCTGATGGATGTGGCCGGCCTGGGCGCCAAGACCTTCGAGCAGGCCGCAGGCTTCCTGCGCATCAGCGGCGGCGACAACCCGCTGGACTTCTCTGGCGTGCACCCCGAGACCTATGCTGTCGTCGAGCGCATCCTGAAGGCCGTCAACAAGCCGGCCGGGGAGGTGATGGGCCGCAGCGACGTGATCCGTACCTTGAAGCCGGAGGCCTTCGCCGACGACAAGTTCGGCGCGATCACGGTCAAGGACATCCTGGCCGAGCTGGAGAAGCCCGGCCGCGATCCGCGCCCCGACTTCAAGGTGGCCCGCTTCAACGAGGGCGTGGAGGACATCAAGGACCTGCAGCCGGGCATGATCCTGGAAGGCACGGTCAGCAACGTGGCGCAGTTCGGCGCCTTCGTCGATCTGGGCGTGCACCAGGACGGCCTGATCCACGTCAGCCAGCTGGCCAACCGCTTCGTCACCGACGCGCGCGAGGTGGTGAAGACCGGTGACGTGGTGCGCGTCAAGGTGCTGGAGGTCGACCTGGCCCGCAAGCGCATCTCGATCACGATGAAGCTCGACGCCACGCCCGCGCCCAAGGGCGGCAACAAGAGCGACAACAGCTTCCGGCCGGCCGCGCGCAATGAGCGTTCGGGTGGCGGTGCTGCACGGCCGGCGCCGCAGGCCAGTGGCCCCTCGGCGATGGCCGCGGCCTTCGCCAAGCTGAAGTCCTGATAAAAGTAGACTCGACGCATCACGACAGAGAGAAGAGCAATGGTTCAGCGCGTTTTGACCGGCATCACCACCACGGGCACCTTGCACCTGGGCAACTACGTGGGCGCGGTGCGGCCAGCCATTGCCGCCAGCCGTGAGAGCGGGGCCGAGAGCTTCTTCTTCATGGCGGACTATCACGCCCTGATCAAGTGCGACGAGCCCGACCGCATCGAGACCTCGCGCCTGCAGATTGCCGCCACCTGGCTGGCCGCCGGCCTGGACACCTCGCGAGTCACCTTCTACCGCCAGAGCGACATCCCCGAGATCCCGGAGCTGACCTGGCTGCTGACCTGCGTCACCTCCAAAGGCCAGATGAACCGGGCCCACGCCTACAAGGGTGCGGTCGATGCCAATCTGGCCGCGGGCGAGGACCCGGACGCCGGTATCACGATGGGGCTGTACAGCTATCCGATCCTGATGGCCGCCGACATCCTGATGTTCAATGCCCACCGCGTGCCGGTGGGCCAGGACCAGGCCCAGCACATCGAGATGACGCGCGACGTGGCCCAGCGCTTCAACCATCTGTTCGGCCAGGGCCGGGAGTTCTTCGTCCTGCCCGAGGCGGACATCGAGAAGGAAATGGCCCTGCTGCCGGGCCTGGACGGCCGCAAGATGTCCAAGAGCTACGACAACGCGATTCCGCTGTTCGAAGGTGGCGCCAAGGGCCTGAAAGAGGCGATTGCGCGCATCGTCACCGACTCCAAGCTGCCCGGCGAACCCAAGGACCCGGACGGCTCGCATCTGGTGACGATTTATGACGCCTTCGCCACCCCGGCCCAGCGTGCCGAGTTCCGCCAGCAGCTGCGTGACGGCCTGGCCTGGGGCGAGGCCAAGCAGCGGCTGTACGACTTGATCGAGGCCGAGATCGGCCCGATGCGCGCACGCTACGACGCCTTGCTGGCGCATCCGGAGAAGATCGAGGCCATCCTGCTCGAAGGCGCGGCCAAGGCGCGTGCCATCGCCGCACCCTTCCTGGCGCAGTTGCGCGAGGCGGTCGGCCTGCGGCGTTTCACCGCGGTGGCGGCGCCTCAGGCGGCCCTGGCCACAAAGACCAAATCTGCGCTGCCGGTGTTCAAGCAATACCGCGAGGCCGATGGCAGGTTCTATTTCAAGCTGACCGATGCGCAGGGCAGGGTGCTGCTGCAAAGCGCCGGCCTGGAGCAGGGCAAGGCGGCGGGCCAGTGGGTCGCACGCCTGAAGCAGGAAGGTGCGGCCGCGTTGAGCGAGGCTCCGGTGCAGCGCGACGGGGCCGCCAGCGAGCAGGACGTGCTCGAAGCCCTGGCCGCCCTGCAAGCCGCCGAGCAGGCCTGACGCCGCGCGGATGCAGGCACTGCACGTTCACGCCGGCCCCAAGGCGCGCCGGCATCTGCAGGAGCACGGCCTGCGCGCCAGCGATGTGCGCATCGTCCCGGCCGCGGCGGGCGGGCCCAAGGGCCTGATCCTGAATCCGCTGGACCAGTTCATCTTCGGCCCTTGGCTGGGTTCGACGGATCACACGGTGCATCTGCTCGGGGCATCGATCGGTGCCTGGCGCATGGCCACCGCCTGCCTGGCCGACCCGCAGGCCGAGTTCGAGGCGCTGGCCCAGGGCTACATTCATCAGCAGTACGCGGGCGAACCGGGCAAGCGGCCCACCGCCCAGGCCGTGACCCAGGGCTTCGCCGCCAAGCTCGATGAATGCTTCGGCGGCCGAGAGGGTCAGGTCTTGAGTCATCCGCGCTACCGCCTGCACATCTTCGCCTCGCGTGGCCGCCACATCCTCGGCCGCGAGGGCCGCCTGCGCACGCCGCTGGGCTATGCCGGCGCCTTCGCCGCCAATCTGCTGCAGCGCCGGGCCATGGGGGCCTGGCTGGAGCGGGTGGTGTTCTCAGACCCTCGCGAGGCCCTGCCGCTGCCGCTGAGCGACTATCGCAGCCAGGTCGTGGCGCTAGCTGCCACCAACTTCCAGCCCAGCCTGCTGGCCAGTTGCTCGATCCCGTTCTGGCTGCAGGCGGTGCACGACATCCCCGGCGCACCGCTGGGCGCCTACTGGGACGGCGGCATCACCGACTACCACCTGCACCTGAACTACGCGCAGATGAGCGAGCCTGGACTGGTGCTGTACCCACACTTCCAGAAGACCGTCGTACCCGGTTGGCTGGACAAGGCCTTGAAGCACCGTCATCGCGCCACCGCGGCGCTGGACAACGTCGTGCTGCTGACGCCCAACCCCGAGTGGGTACGCTCCCTGCCCAATGCCAAGCTGCCCGACCGCAACGATTTCACGCATTACGCGCTTGACGTGCCGGGGCGCGTCAAGGCCTGGCAAGGTGCTGTCGACGAAAGCCAGCGCCTGCGCGACGAATTCGCCGCGCTGACTCAGCTGAGCAGCGTGCCCAGCCTGGCACTGTGATGTAGCCAGATGTAACGGTGTTCAACCGATGGGCCTCGGCCACCGTTGAATCCTCGCGCGGGGCCAGGCCCCGTACCAATCCCTGTGGAGCGTCCATGAACCGCCTGTCCCGACTTCTGATACTCGTTCCCATCATCCTTGGCCTGGGCGCCTGTGCCCACCAGCGCCACCGCGATCAAGACCGCTACGGCCAGTACCCGGCCGCCGTGCCTGCTCAAGGCCAACAGACCCAGTACGGCACGGTGCGCAGCATTGAGCAGGCCCAGGCCGGTGCCAAGCAGGGCTCAGGCGGTGGGGCCTTGGCAGGTGCCTTGATCGGCGGCGTGGTCGGCAACCAGATGGGAAGCGGCAACGGCCGTGCGGCCATGACGGCCATCGGTGTGATCGGCGGCGCCATTGCCGGCGATGCCATCGAGCGTGATGGCAGCGGCGGCGGCCACACCGTCTATCGTGTGCGCGTGCGCCTCGACCACGGCGGTGAAGCGCAATACGATTTCCGCGAGCTTGACGGCCTCAAGGTCGGCGACCGGGTTCGCCTGGAGAACGGCCGCCTGCACCGCACCTGAGCCGGCTTGCCAAGTCACGCAGGGCTTGGCCTATGACTTGGCCTACAATGGTCCCATCCTGAATTTGCAAGAACTGGGGAAAGGCGCCATGGTTATGACACCGCGAACTACGACCTCAACCACCACCATGGTTTAGTCGGCCGCGACCACCCACGTCTTTTGCATATCAATCAAGCGCGGCCGATGCCGCGCTTTTTTGTTTTCCGGGCCCTATTCGGCCACCCTTGCGGAGTTTTCTATGATCTCGATTCAATTGCCCGACGGTTCCAAACGCGAGTTTGAACAGGCCGTGACCGTGGCCGATGTGGCCGCCTCGATTGGCGCCGGTCTGGCCAAGGCCGCCTTGGCCGGCCGCGTGGGGCAGGGCGAAGGCGCCCGCGTGGTCGATACCAGCTACCTGATGGAGGCGGACACACAGCTGGCCATCATCACCGACAAGGACCCCGCCGGTCTGGAGGTCATCCGCCATTCGACGGCCCACCTGCTGGCCTATGCCGTCAAGGAACTGTTCCCCGAGGCCCAGGTGACGATAGGCCCGGTGATCGAGCATGGCTTCTTCTACGACTTCGCCTACAAGCGCCCGTTCACGCCCGAGGATCTGGTCGCCATCGAAGCCAAGATGACGGAGCTGGCCAAGAAGGACGAGAAGGTCGAGCGCCGCGTGCTGCCGCGCGACGAGGCTGTGGCCTATTTCAAGAGCCTGGGCGAGGACTACAAGGCCGAGATCATCTCCAGCATCCCGGCCGACCAGGATGTGTCGCTTTACCGCGAAGGAAAGTTCGAGGACCTGTGCCGCGGCCCCCACGTGCCCAGCACGGGCAAGCTCAAGCACTTCAAGCTGATGAAGGTGGCCGGTGCCTACTGGCGCGGCGACCATCGCAACGAGATGCTGCAGCGCATCTATGGCACGGCCTGGGCGAGCAAGGACGATCTGCAGCAGCATCTGTTGATGCTGGAAGAGGCCGAGAAGCGCGACCACCGCAAGCTCGGCAAGGAGCTCGACCTGTTCCACATCGACGAGCATTCGCCCGGCACGGTGTTCTGGCATCCCAAGGGCTGGACGGTCTGGCAGGGCGTCGAGCAGTACATGCGCGCCGTCTATCGCGACAACGGCTATCTGGAAGTCAAGGGTCCGCAGATCCTGGACCAGGGGCTGTGGGAGAAGACTGGCCACTGGCAGAAGTACCGCGAGAACATGTTCACGACCGAGTCGGAGAAGCGTGACTACGCGCTCAAGCCGATGAACTGTCCTGGCCACATCCTGATCTTCAAGCAGGGCATCAAGAGCTACCGCGACCTGCCGCTGCGCTTCGGCGAGTTCGGCCAATGCCATCGCAACGAGCCCACCGGCGGCCTGCACGGCATCATGCGCGTGCGCGCCTTCACGCAGGACGACGGCCACATTTTCTGCACCGAAGACCAGATCCTGGAGGAGTGCGTCAACTACACGGCGCTGCTGCAGAAGGTCTATGCCGATTTCGGCTTCAGCAAGATCCTGTACAAGGTGGCGACGCGTCCCGAGGCTCGCATCGGCTCGGACGAGAGCTGGGACAAAGCCGAAGAGGCCTTGATCGAAAGCCTGCGCCGCTCCGGCTGCGAATTCATCATCTCCCCCGGCGACGGCGCCTTCTATGGCCCGAAGATCGAGTACACGCTGAAGGACGCGCTGGGCCGTGAGTGGCAGTGCGGCACGATGCAGGTCGACTTCTTCATGGCCGAGCGCCTTGGCGCCGAGTACGTGACCGAGGCCGGTGACCGCAAGACGCCGGTGATGCTGCATCGCGCCATCGTCGGCTCGCTGGAGCGTTTCATCGGCATCTTGATCGAAGAACATGCCGGCGCGCTGCCGACTTGGCTCGCTCCGGTGCAGGTGGTGGTGGCCAATATCACCGACGCGCAGGCCGATTACGTCCAGGAAATCGTGAAATCGCTGCAAAAACAAGGGCTTAGAGCACAGGCCGATTTGCGGAATGAGAAAATCACGTATAAAATCCGCGAGCATTCTTTGCAAAAGGTTCCGTTCATCCTTGTCGTTGGCGACAAGGAAAAGGCAAGCGGGGCCGTTGCGGTGCGCGCTCGGGGCAACCAGGACCTCGGCGTGATGCCCCTAGAAAACTTCATCCAGAAGCTGGCTAGTGACATCGCCCAGAAGGCTTGAAAGAGCTGCCGGGGCGCGCAAATCCATTGTTTGGGTCTCTCTGCCTTGAGGCTCTTTGAAAGGTAAGCACCATCGCTACTTTTGCCGACCGTCGTGCCATTCCTGAACGGAAGCACAGGCTGAACCGCGAGATCATGGCCCCGGAAGTCCGTTTGAACGGGCCGGAGAATGAGCCGCTGGGTATTGTGAGTGTCCAAGAAGCGCTGCGCATGGCCAGCGAACTGGACGTGGATCTGGTGGAAATTGCCGCGCAGGCGGATCCCCCGGTGTGCCGTCTGATGGATTACGGCAAGTTCAAGTACCAAGAGCAGAAGCGCGCGGCCGAGGCCAAGTCCAAGCAAAAGGTCATCGAGGTCAAGGAAGTGAAGTTCCGCCCCGGCACCGATGAGGGCGACTACGCGATCAAGATGCGCAATCTGCGCCGCTTCATCGCCGAAGACGGTGACAAGGGCAAGGTCACGCTGCGTTATCGCGGTCGTGAAATCACCCACCAGGACATCGGCATGCGCTTGCTGGAACGCATTCGCGACGAGTTGTCCGACGTGGCTGTGGTCGAGAACATGCCTAAGCTGGAAGGCCGGCAGATGATCATGGTGCTGGCGCCGAAAAAGCGCTGATGCATCGCTAGGGAATCAAGAGTTCGAACCATCGATTTGGTCATCGGTGGTTTGCAAGAAGCCCCAGCGGGCTTACAAGTCCGGCAAGAAGTTTGCTGGCGCCTGCTGGAGCAAATTAAAAGGAGCAGTCATGCCCAAAATGAAGACCAAGAGCGGCGCGAAAAAGCGTTTCCGCGTCCGTCCGGGTGGCACCGTCAAGCGTGGCCAGGCGTTCAAGCGCCACATCCTCACGAAGAAGTCCACGAAGGTCAAACGCCATTTGCGTGGCGCGACCAACGTGAATAAGAGCGATATGGGCTCCATCGCCCAAATGTTGCCCTCTGCTGGCCTCTGACTGAAGGAGAAGATATATGCCTCGCGTTAAACGTGGTGTAACGGCCCGTGCCCGTCACAAGAAAGTCCTCGCCCTTGCCAAGGGTTACCGCGGTCGCCGCAAGAATGTCTTCCGTATCGCCAAACAGGCGGTAATGAAGGCTGGGCAATATGCCTACCGTGACCGTCGTACCCGCAAGCGCGTGTTCCGCCAGCTCTGGATTGCCCGTATCAATGCGGCCAGCCGTGAGTTGGGGCTGACGTACAGCAAGTTTGTGGCCGGCCTGAAAAAGGCCCAGATCGACATCGACCGCAAGGTCCTGGCCGATCTGGCCGTGCGTGACCCCGCTGCTTTTGGCAGCATCGTCGCCAAGGTGAAGGCCCATCTCGCTTGAAGCTGAAGCCGTGCGGGCCGCAAGGTCTGCGCGGTGACAGCCGCCCCTGGCGCTCTTGCGCTTGGGGCGAGTTCCAAAGGCCGACACCTGGTGTTCGGCCTTTTTTATTTGCTTTTCTACTCACTGCGATCCGATGAACGACCTCGATCAACTGGTGCTCAGCGCCCAGGGCGATTTCGCGACGGCCGCCACGCCGGCCGAGCTGGAGAATGCCAAGGCGCGCTTTCTGGGCAAGGCCGGTCGCGTGACCGAGCTGCTCAAGGGCATGGCCGCACTCTCGCCCGAAGAGAAGAAGACCCGCGGCGCAGAGATCAATCTGGTCAAGCAGCGCATCGAGACCGCACTGACTGCTCGCCGCCAGGCCCTGGCCGATGCCGAGCTGGAAGCGCAGCTGAAGGCCGAGGCTCTGGACGTGACGCTGCCGGGCCGTCAGCGCGGCACCGGCGCGCTGCACCCGATCACCCGCGCGATGGAGCGCATCGAGGCGATCTTCGGATCGATGGGTTTCGAGGTCGCAGACGGCCCCGAGATCGAGACCGACTGGTTCAGCTTCACGGCGCTGAACAATCCGGAGAACCATCCGGCGCGGTCCATGCAAGACACTTTCTACGTCGATATGAAGGACGAGCAGGGCAGCTGGTACAACCTGCGCCCGCACACCTCGCCGATGCAGATCCGCTATGCCCAGGCCCATGCGCGCAAATACGCCGGCCAGGAGCACATGCCCGACATCCGCGTGATCGCGCCGGGCCGCACCTACCGGGTGGACAGCGACGCGACGCACTCGCCGATGTTCCATCAGGTCGAGGGCCTGTGGGTCGGTGAGAACGTCAGCTTCAAGGATCTGAAGGCCGTCTACGTGAACTTCATGCAGCAGTTCTTCGAGACGACGGACATGGAGATCCGCTTCCGCCCCAGCTACTTCCCCTTCACCGAGCCCAGCGCCGAGATCGACATGATGTTCGGCTCCGGTCCGCTGAAGGGCCGCTGGCTTGAGGTCTCGGGTTCGGGCCAGGTGCATCCGCAGGTGATACGCAATATGGGCCTGGACCCCGAGCGCTACATCGGCTTCGCCTTCGGTTCCGGCATCGACCGACTGGCGATGCTTCGCTATGGCGTGAACGACCTGCGCCAGTTCTTCGACGGCGATCTCCGCTTCCTGTCGCAATTCAAGTAAACGAGTCCCGTCCATGCAATTTCCAGAATCCTGGCTGCGGGCCTTTTGCAATCCCGCGCTGAACACCCAAGAACTCGCCGAGCTGCTGACCATGTCCGGCCTCGAGGTCGAGGAGTTGCGCCCGGTGGCGCCGCCCTTCCAAGGCATCGTCGTGGCCGAGATCGTCGAGGCCGAGCAGCACCCGAACGCCGACAAGCTGCGCGTCTGCAAGGTCAATGCCGGCGGCCCCGAGCTGCTTCAGATCGTTTGCGGCGCGCCGAATGCGCGCGTTGGCATCAAGGTGCCGCTGGCCACGGTCGGCGCTGAACTTCCGCCCGGCGAGGATGGCAAGCCGTTCAAGATCAACATCGGCAAGCTGCGCGGCGTTGAGAGCTTCGGCATGCTGTGTTCCGCACGAGAGCTGAAGCTCAGCGAAGACCATGGCGGCCTGCTTGAGCTGACAGCCGGCGCGGTCATAGGCCAGAACATCCGGGAGTACCTGAATCTGGATGACACGCTGTTCACCCTGAAGCTGACGCCGAACTTGGCCCACGCTTTGAGCGTCTTCGGCGTGGCGCGCGAGGTGTCGGCCCTGACCGGCACGCCGCTGCTGCAGCCGAGCTTCCCGCCGGTGGTGCCCGCGCATGATGCCAAGCTGCCCGTTACCGTGCAGGCCAGCGATCTGTGCGGCCGCTTCTCGGGCCGCATCATCCGCGGCGTCAATACCAAGGTGCAGACGCCGGCCTGGATGGTGGCGCGCCTGGAGCGCTGCGGCCAGCGTTCGGTCAGTCCGCTGGTGGACATCTCGAACTATGTGATGTTCGAGTTCGGCCGCCCCTCGCATATCTTCGACCTGGACAAGATCCACGACGGCCTGACCGTGCGCTGGGGCCGTGCCGGCGAGAGCCTGAAGCTGCTCAATGGCAACACCATCGAGGTCGATGAAAAGGTCGGCGTGATCGCCGACAGCCAATCGGTGGAATCGCTGGCCGGCATCATGGGTGGCGACGCCACGGCCGTGTCGGACGACACCCAGAACATCTACGTCGAGGCCGCGTTCTGGTGGCCCGAGGCCGTGTCGGGCCGTTCGCGCCGCTACAACTTCTCGACCGATGCCGGCCATCGCTTCGAGCGCGGTGTCGATCCGGCGTTGACGGTCGAGCACATCGAGCACATCACGCGGCTGATCCTGGACATCTGCGGCGGCCAGGCCGGCCCCATGGACGATCAGACCCTGGCCCTGCCCGAGGCCAAACCGGTGAGCCTGCGCGTCGCGCGCGCCGCCAAGGTGATAGGCATGCCCGTGACGCAGCAGGACTGCGCCGAGGTCTTCCGCCGCCTGGGTTTGAGCTTCACCGAGACCCCCGGTGTGCTGACCGTGACGCCGCCGAGCACGCGCTTCGACATCAAGATCGAGGAAGACCTGATCGAAGAGGTCATCCGCGTGCTGGGCTATCCGCAGCTGCCCAACACACCGCCGGTGGCGCCCATCCAGGGCAAGGTCGGCTCCGAGTCGCGCCGCAGCAGCCACGCGCTGCGCCACGCGATGGCCGATCTGGGCTATTTCGAGACCATCAACTTCAGCTTTGTCGAGGAGCGCTGGGAAACCGAGCTGGCCGGCAATGCGAACCCGATCCGCGTGCTGAACCCGATCGCTTCGCCGCTGTCGGTGATGCGCTCCAGCCTGCTGGGCAGTCTGGTCAATACGCTGCGCTACAACCTGACGCGCAAGGCGCCGCGCGCCCGTCTGTTCGAGCTGGGCCGCGTGTTCCTGCGTGACGCCGCGGCCAAGACCGGTGACACCTCGGTGGCCGGTATCGATCAGCCGATGCGTCTGGCTGGCCTGGCCTGGGGCAGCGCCGAGCAATCGCAGTGGAGTGTGCGCGAGCGCGCGGTGGACTTCTATGACGTCAAGGGCGATGTCGAGGCCCTGCTGGCCCCGCGCGCCGTGCGTTTCGAGCCCACCAGCCACCCGGCCTTGCATCCCGGCCGCAGCGCCAACATCCTCGTCAATGGCGAGGTGATTGGCGTGCTGGGTGAGTTGCATCCGAAGTGGCGCCAGGGCTATGAGCTGCCCAGCGCCCCGGTGCTGTTCGAGCTGAATCTGGAGGCCGTGCTGGCCCGCGAGCTGCCCGCCGCCGTGGCCCTGCCGCGTCAGCAGCTGGTGCTGCGCGACCTGGCGGTGATCGTCGGCGAGGGCGTCAGCCACGACGCCCTGATCGCCACCATCACCGAGGCCGGCGGCCCGCTGCTGCGCTCGGCGCGGCTGTTCGACGTTTACAAGCCAAGTGCTACGAGCACCGATATGGTGGCCGGTGAGCGCAGCATGGCCGTGCGTCTGGAACTGCTGGACGACGAGGTCACGCTGACCGACGAGCGCATCGAGCCGGTGATCAATGCGGTGGTGGAAGCCCTGCGTGTGAAACTGAACGCCCGCCTGCGCGGCTGATAGAAGAACCGATAACCCGACGCCGCCATGACAACCGAACCCAAGCCCAGCCCCTCGCGTCTGTTGTTGCCGACCTTGGAGACGCCCACGCTGACCAAGGCCGAACTGGCCGAGCTGTTGTTCGAGCGGCTGGGGCTGAACAAGCGCGAATCCAAGGACATGGTCGAGGCCTTCTTCGACATCATTCATGCCACCCTGGTCGAGGGCAAGGACGTCAAGCTGTCGGGTTACGGCAACTTCAATATCCGCCGCAAGGCGCCGCGCCCGGGGCGCAATCCCCGCACCGGCGAGGCGATTCCGATCAAGGCACGCAACGTCGTCACCTTCCATGCCAGCCACAAACTCAAGGGCGTTGTGCAAGGCGATGTTCCGCTCGGGGAAGAGTTCGAGTAAAGTCTAGCGTCCTGCCTCGAAGTCTTTGATTTCAATGGAAAATGCGCTTCCCGCCATTCCTGCCAAACGCTATTTCACCATCGGTGAGGTGAGCGATTTGTGCGGCGTGAAGCCTTATGTGCTGCGCTACTGGGAACAGGAGTTCACCCAGCTCAAGCCGATGAAGCGGCGCGGCAACCGGCGCTACTACCAGCACCACGAAGTCCTGCTGATACGCCGCATCCGCGACCTGTTGTACGACCAGGGCTTCACCATCAGCGGCGCGCGCAACCGCCTGTCCGAGTTGAACGGCCATCGTGGCGAGGCCGGCCTGCGCGACGTGCTCGATGCCGAGCTGGTTGTGGATTCCGAGTTTCCCGAGGGCGATGAGGAGTCTTTGGCCGCGGCAGAAGAAGTCGAGCGCCGCGCCCAACCGGGCAGCGAACTGAGCCTGCCCCAGGTTCGCGCCGAACTTATTTCGATCCGAGCGCTGTTATTGGTCTGAGGCTAGAAATTCTGGGTTAGAATACGAGGCTTAGTCGGGGCGTAGCGCAGCCTGGTAGCGCACTTGCATGGGGTGCAAGGGGTCGCGAGTTCGAATCCCGCCGCCCCGACCAAAAATAAGAAGAGAAATCAATGGGTTAGCAGCGAAAGCCGCTAACCCATTTTTCATTTCCGGCCCTCTTTCCGGTTCGAGGGGTAAACAAAGGGGTAAACAAGTCGCACCCGAAGTACTTCGGCCGACTCACGGCACAAAGCGTCGTTCCAGATAGTCCTGCGCCGTGATTTTCGCAATGCCGGCCTACCAACCCGCTGGGGCCCGCTGCGCGAAGGCGTACGCCACTCGATGCAAAAATCCTGGGGCGCGTTTTCGTAGAAGCAGCCGCTGGCGGCGAGCGCGGATGCTGATGCTGAATTTGAGCAAAATGTCAGCGCGCGCCGAGCGCTGGTACCGACGCAAACTTGCGACATGGGAATAGCCGCAGTCGCCCACCAACCGCGAGCTAATGCCTCACGCAGTGGCCGGCGTCGCGAGCGCTTGAGCATCGACTTCCGCCTGCATGGCCCCGCGCTGGCTGCCATCGCCCGTTCTCGTCGCATGATCACTGCGGCGCTCGCCAGGTCCGTCCTCAGCGAATGACTGATGACGGAATCTGTTGATTCGGCTCCTGTCGGTGCGATGAGCACGGAGCCCGACGGATCGACTCCGCTTCGGCGCGACGCTCCGGTCACCAAGGTGACGTTGCGCATGAAGTCGTCACCGACTAGCGCGACAGACTGCCGGCGTCAATGACCGATGTCGAAGGTGCTGCAGTCGTCCAGCTCGGCAGGCCATAGCTAGCCATGTCGACCCGCGGTGAATGCCTGCTCCTCGAAGGGGCGAATTCACGCTGCCGACCCGGGAGAGACATTCTCTGTCCCGATCTCGGCGACCAAAAGCTGCCGGTCGACCCCGGACACAGGCACCCGTTGGAGGCCCCGCAGCAGAGGGCAACCATCGGCAGGCGGCACTCAGGGCGATTGAGACGCGGCGCTCGGCTTGGGCCGCTCTGGCGAACCGTGTCGCTGTTCAACCCGGTGGTTTACCTCATCAGCTGTCTGCGCTGGGCCTTCTACGGCGCGGCCGACATGCACATTGCCGTGAGTACCGGCATGACGCTCGCCTTCCTGGCCGCCTGCCTGACGGTCGTGCGGTGGGTGTTCATGACCGGATGGTCGATCCGGCGCTGAGCGTGCCCGCTTGAACCGGCGCTAATCCTGGTCCGGGCCACCCTTGTGCTTCTTGTAGGTGTGGATGAAGCGACCGAACGCCTTGTCCTTGTTGCGCCGTTCGCTCAGCGACAGGTCGTGGAATGCCGACTCCTTGCGCAGCTTCAGGTAGTTCCTCAGGTGCTTTTCGCTGATCTCGTGCCTTTCAACCGCCGCACGCACCGCACAACCCGGTTCGCTGCCATGGCTGCAGTCGGGAAAACGGCAGTGACTCGCAAGCGCGGCGATGTCGGCAAAAGTCTCTTCGATCCCAACGCCGGCGCCCAGCATGCCCAGTTCGCGCATACCGGGCATGTCGATCAGTAGCGCCCCGTGCGCCAAGACGATCAGGTGGCGCCGTGTGGTGGTGTGGCGGCCCTCCCCGGTGTGGCTGACCTCGCGGGTTTCCAGGCCCCCGTCGCCCAGCAGCCGGTTGATCAGCGTCGTCTTGCCCACGCCCGATGAGCCCACCAGGCAGTAGGTCTTGCCCGGGGCCATGAGCGCTCGAACCTGGTCCACGCCCTCGCCCGTCACGTTGCTCACGCAGACCACCTGGGCATCCACACCCGCGAGCCGTATCTGCCCGATCAGGCGCTCCAGCGCTTCCGGGCTGATCAGGTTCGTCTTCGTCAGCAGCACCACGGGCTCGATATGGCCGTCCCGCGCCATCACAAGGTAGCGTTCGAGCCGAGGTATGTTGAAGTCGAAGTGGCACGCCTGCACGATGAACGCCGCGTCGATGTTGGCGGCGATCATCTGGAACTCGACGTCCCGCCCCGCGGCCTTGCGCCGCAGGAAAGACCGCCGCGGCAGCACGCTGTGGATGCTCGCCTGGCTGCCGGCATCGCGGTAGCGCACGCCCACCCAGTCGCCCACACAAGGCAGGTCGACCGAAGACTCGGCCAAGTGCAGCAGCTTGCCCGTCAGCTCGGCGGGTACCTCGCCCTTCTCGTTGCGCACAAGGTAGCGACCGCGGTGACCCGGGCAGCAGACAGTTCCAGCGCCACCAGTTCGCTGGCCTGGCCCGCCAGCCAGGGATCCAGACCCAGCTCACTCAGCATCATGGTGACAGTGTCGCAGAGAGCGTGGTGCCATCCCAGGTGGGCGCCTATCTGGAGCCGCCGGTGCGGGGAGGGCGTACCGACTTTGAGGCGTCGACCGCCGCGCTGCCCTGCGCTACCGCCCGCGCACCGGTCATCCGGGCGGCGGCGGCGGTTCCAGACCCGGGTGGGTGAGGTCTTCTCAATCACCAACCGCTGCGGGATGGCCGCGACAAGCATCAGGTTGCAGAGAAGCTGCCAACCGCAGGCGACTGCTCATGTCCGGATCGGGCTGTAGGCCGCGGCGCCATGAAGCTGCCGCTTGCTGGTTGATCCGATTCAGATCCCAATCTGATTCCGTTGGTTGTGGCGAATACACACTGCCGGCCACAAGGAGTCGCCTGTCATCGCAGATTGGATGGCAGCAAGTGCCCAAAGCGGGTACTGGCGTTGGCGGGATAGGTTCACCCCGTCTACCCGTTCCTGGCATTCACTTTGGCTAGCTCGATGCGTGCAAGCGACTGACTAGCAGCAAACGCGAGTGACGGCTGGCAAGCCCTGGTGCTTACCCTGAAATGCGGATTGGGGATTGCAAAGGCATGAGAACGCATATAGCGTCTAACCTAGGTTACAAATACTGAACACGTTCCGGGAGTAGCGTGCAATGTTTTCTGTTCTAAAACTTGTCGTGCTCGCCATTTGCAGCACATTCTTGGCTGCAACTTCGTCGCTTGCCGCAGGCGTGCAATACACGCTGACGGACCTTGGAAACGACCATTGGCGCTACGACTTCACACTTCTAAGCACGCAGGCCTCGCCAAGCTTCGACGAATTCACTATCTATTTCGACAGCGGCAACTACAGATTCTTGACGCTGCAGTCGTCCTCATCAGGCTGGGACTCAGTGGTCATCGAGCCCGATACAAGCATTCCTGCTGATGGCTACTTGGACGGACTCAGACTCGATGGGCCAATGCCGGCAGGCACGGCAGCGTCAGGCTTTGCGGTGACATTCAGCTATGTACCGGGACTAAGGCCAGGTGTGCAGAGCTTTGACCTCATCGACTCGGCCAACTTCACGGTGGTGGCGTCAGGACTAACCGTGCTTGCTGTCCCAGAACCAACTGGATGGGTTCTGCTGATGTTTGGACTAGCCGGGATGGTGATATTCGCGCGCACACAGCGGCGAGCGGCGAGCGGATTGGCTGAATCGGCGCGTCATGAGAATCGGTCTGTGCAGAACGGGCGGCAGACAGTTGGCAGTTAGCGTGCTTCTTTCCACGCTGCCGAACCCCCGGCACGAGTGAGCCGTTTCCTGGCCGAAAGGCATTTGGGTAGCTTTTTACTCAGTTGAAGAAAGTTCTATAAGGCAGCGATTTCGTTATGTTCCTGAATGCGACCAAGGAGTGACATGCGACACGGCCTTTTCTGCGCAAAAACCCTTGCTGTCTGGACGGCAGGTGTAATTCTGATATCCGGCTGCGGCGGTGGTTCAGACAATAGCGCACCATCGGAAATCCGTCCGACGGCAAAAGCACTAGCAATGGGCCGTGTGCAGGAAGCAGGTCCAGTTCTAAATGTCGCTGTTTTGTCGTTGACCAAGGTTGGCGAGAAACGCATAAGTCGTACAGTTTATGAATATGTTTTCAGGATCTCAATTAAGAACTCAGGGTCGGCTTACACAGGGTTTGTCAGTAGTATTTTGTCAGCTGGGCAAGGCACCACCGTTCTTGATGGTCAGGTGAATGTTGGCGACATCAGCGCGGATGCTGTGGTCATGCCGGCTGACACCGTCATGCTACGGCATGACCGAACAATTGCATTTCGGCCAGAGGCACTTGTCTGGACGTTCGTAGGCGTGCCTGTTGCTGAAATAATTAATGGAATCGTCGTGCCCCCGCTTCCAAATCCCGCCTTGAATCAATCCACGCTTGCCGGTGTGGATACAAATAGAGATGGAATTCGCGACGATATCGAGCGGCTTATTGCGCAAAAATTTTGGCAAGATAAAGATTCGCTAGTGCTGATTCGGCTAAATATGAAGACCTTGCAGTCTGCTTTAGTCAGTCCGTCGGTTGATACAGTTCAGGCTAGTATCAACACCTTTAGATGCACTCGAGACGATGCGCTACTCACGAAGTTAGACGAGGTAGCACGTGCTGTTCTCGACACCCCGCTACGCCGAGGCACATACGGCAAGGTATTCGCTGGTGTGGAAATCAATCGGGAGGGCTGCTAATATGCCTTATGTCGCTTGGCTCCGGTTGGCTGTGATCCTGTTAACAGCGTTTTTCCTTAACCCAGCCTCAAGCCAAAATGAAAAAGGACACGTCATTTTCATAAATGGTATCCAGACTACGAAGTATGAAGCGTTTCGAAGCGTCGATCGCATCGATACTATTCTAAGCGAATCCGCCAATCATTCAGGGGTGCGGAGACGCGAATTTACCGTCGGACTCGTATGGAACCCAATCGGGTGGCACGGGCGCAGCGATGGCAGTGAAAAGCAAGACAGGCTCGAGTTGTTTATATTAAAGACTGCGGAGGAGTACTTTGTAAACGATCTCATCAAGATCGCAGTACCTCATTACCGAGCAACAAAAGCCGTTGATTCCGCCGCCGCAGCTAGTGTTGCTAGCTATATTGGAAAATTTCCGGAAAATACCTCTGTCGAGCGAGACGGGAAGATCACTGCCGGGGATATGGAGGCTACTTGGGAAGCCGTGCGTCAATTAGTGAGTTCCATCAAGCGACGCAACAAGGCTATAGTCATCGCTCATTCCCAAGGGAACCTCCTGGCCAATATGGCATATGCAAGGATTGTCACCGAACGCGGGAGCGAAGCAAATAAAACGTTGCGAGTAGTGAACGTAGCAAATGTATCTACCATCGCACTGAGTGGTTTGGATATCTCTCATGACACAGATTTCGCGCTCGACGCTCTAAAAATTTTGCCAAGCGTCGGTACCTACTGGCTTCGCACCACGCCACTTTGTCCCGGGGGAGGGGTCTGTGATTTTCGGATGGCGCCCCGCACTCTTGGGGACGCAGATTTAGGCGTTTTTAGCGGATCCCGTCATGGCTTTATCGAGGTATACCTCGGCGACGATCTTGTACCGGATGTACTTGTCCGGCAAGAGGTTTCATTGACTCCGCAGGCAACTCGGTTTAGGGATCGCTTTGAAGACTTTGTATACGCAGCGGTTGGCTCATTAGACGACTCTAGTTGCATCACGGAGAACTATAATTTCGGCGCTCTCCGAGGTAGCAACCTCATGTGTTACACCAATCCGGTCGCGCGAACAGGCCTTGTTCGGAGCGAGCGTTTTGAAGTAGCTCAAAGTAGCTCTACTAAAGTGAATGTTCGTGTGGACATATCTGTTTATCCTGCGGATGGTGAGATAATCCACGCCAGATGGGAATTTTCTAACGATGAGTTGGGCTTTTTAACTCGGAGTATAAGTCTTTCAGACGTTTCCGATGTTGGGCAGTTTATAGCTCGCGGCTTCTCCGGTAGCCTGTATAATAGCTTGTACGTCGAGCTGGTGCGAAGACGTTATCTCCCAGATTCGTCGTCTATTATTTATCAATGTAATGATGACTCTTGTTATGGGCGAACTCACAGAGGTGAATCCCTGACGGCGACTAAGTCCGAGGTGGTATCAATTTTAAACAGTCTAAATTCACTTGAACCCACTGACTCCGAGTTCTATAGAAAATATGTGAGCTCGAAGCTAAACCCCGCAGTCCCACGATAGTTTGCAGCCCTGTCGGAGATTTTGGCGCCCCGATGATCGGCGAGATGCGATTGCTGATGTGGCGCGGTACGCACCCCCAGTGGTCGAGTCTCTTGAACTGCTCCGCAGCGGTCTTGATCTCGCCCGCTCCCCCGGGCTCATACCTCGTTGGACAAGACTGGCACTGGACAAGAAGACGCCCGACGAGTTCTACTTCGGGGCGCTGCCCACGCTCCAGAAAGCAGCTCGACCGGCAACCCCAACGTTGCCTACACCGACATCAACCCCGCAGAGTCCCACTTAGCAAACTCGGGAAACTGCCTGAGCAACCGAGGCCACTCTTTCGTCGTCATCCCTAGTGCGCTGGTGTGCGTAGTGACAAGGGGTTTGTGAAGCAGTATCAATGAGTTGTGGCCGGCTCGCGGCACAGCGGGCGCAGACTGAGATACTTCTTCGCTCAATCAGCCAACTGACTTCTTAAGCCTAAGGTAGGACGGCCACTTGAATCCGTGCCCAACTCGACACCACAAAAATCGTCGCATGATATAGCCAACGGGAAATAAATCGATGCAACCTATGCCAAGCACCCACATTGCAGATGATTTTCCACAGGACATCTGGAATGAATACTTAACACGCGCCTCCACGTTGTCAGAGAGTTCTGCCGTGCAGCCCCAGCAACACTCCGTTGAGATGTCAAAGGCGAAGCTTGACAAACTACTGGCATGGCGGCCTACGGAGATCGCTGACTATGACTTTGAGCCTGACATAACTATTCCACTTAACGCGCAGGAATGGAGGGCCTATATAAAGTCGGAATTTGGCAAAAGAATCGACATTCCAGAAGGCTATGTCGACGGTAGCGCTGCAGAAATTTCCGTAAAGCTAAAATGCAAAAAAACAGATACTTGCCAATATACTCAGCATTTGATCGAGATTAATCTATTGTCAATGGGGAACGTTGACAAAAGAGTTTTGGCCAGCTGGCGTGGGAAAGCGGTTGCACTTGACGCTTTGGAGGTTTTGTTAGTTCCGGTCGCGCGAATAGAGGCGGATCGCGTTATAGTTGACTGTTTTGTTCAGGTTGGCTACGTTCAGGATCGCTCGTGGCCAGGTTACATTTTGATTGGCGCAAATGACTTTGTCCGTAATCAACTGAACTCGGCACTTCCTAAGCCGGCGATTTCGATCCCGCTAGATCTGCCTGAGGCTCTCGATGCAGGGAATATCGAAGCTCTTGCGATTCGTATTGATGGATGTTTCTATCCAGCAGATATTGAAATCGATCAAAAGATTTTGATTGATGTGGCATTCCGCTGACTGCTAGTCGTCTCACAGCGCTGCAGGGTGGGCAAACTCCAATGGAATAGTCGGCCAGAGATGACCAGGCTTCGGACTTAAGAAGTTGGCAGCCTAGTGCCTACCGCTACCAACAGCAAGACATGCCGATGTGAGCTTCGAGGTGCATGCGTGAACGCTCTCATCCGTCAGAATTTCCGGGAGTTGCCGGCAGCTTTCGGACGCAGCCGCAGTCTGCAAGCTAACCCATCGACGTGAATTTCCTGTTATAAATCAACACTTCAGCGCATCTCAACATATAGGGCCAATAATGCAAACCGAGAAGACTATTTCCGCAGGGAAGCTCTGTGAGCTTGGCGATACCAAATGCGAAAACGGCCATGTCTATATTTGCCAAATCGGTCCGGACATGAAGGAGGATTGGTTTTATACGGTGGAGCTTTGTGGCGAATTGCAGTGCGAAGTAGTTGGAGACACCGCAGTCACCAAGCGCGCCGAGTTGACAGCAACAACTCGACAGGTCCAGATTCCATTATATGGGGTGATTGGCGAGCTGTCGCCGCGAGTATATGTGTATCACCTTTCATCAGCCATTCAAGCAATCGCGGGGCAATTTATATCCATCGAAGGGGTCGCTCAATTTGGCGGAATTGGCACCAATGTATTGACTGTCGCCGTTACCGCAGGGGGAGTAATAGGGAACTATTACAAGGGTCAGGCTGTTTGCACCGTTACACTTAGATAGACACTCCCATTAGTCGCCATCAAGGCTCGATCTTCGAGCCAGTGGAGCTTCATAACACTGCAATCTTGATCACAATTCTGTGCCGAGTTAAAATATTTTTTGCTGATGCCGGGACAGGCGTCGCCGGATTGCCAAACCTGCGAGACACTTATGGGGCGGCCTACTTTCGCGAATGGCTCTGATTAGCTTGGATGTGCCACTGCGTCAATCCGAGCGCTAGACTCCCGCCTGCTCATCCAATGTCGGATTGGTGCCCCACAAAGCTGACCGTCGCCAGGGCCTGCTGATGGCCGACCGCGTGAATTCATCGGGCCGGGTCGAATACCCGCAATGGGCGTGCGCCGTGCAAAGGCGGCGCTTTCCTGTGGGTGCAAGTCCCACCTGGCCAAGGCTCCAGCCAGTAGCAACCGGAGCGGCTATGGAGGTAACGATATGGCCGAAGCCTTCGGGTAAAGAGTGCCACGAATTGGTGGCAGCGCGAGTGTGCAGGCCGCAATGCGAGTGAATGCCGAGCAATCCTCGAAAAGGGTGATGTGCGGGTCGACCTGAACGCCCTTTCAGGGAAGACTGATACGGCTGCGGGATTGAGCAAATGTGAACGCAGTCGCTGCACCGGGGTATTGGCAGCAGCATGTACACAAGGAAAGCGCGCGCAACACGGGAAGCCCTGTGGCGTGGTCGGGGACGACCAACCGGAGGCCGGCGACGGCAGGGCCGGGCGCTATTGGGTGGCGGAGAGGCTCGTAGTACTGACGAAGCCGGGTAATGCCGGTGGAGGGAAGGGGCCTCAGTTCAAGACGAACGCAGCACGTAGTGAGGGACCTGGAGATTGGGCAACCTATCAACTCCGAAGAGTGTTCAGAAACTGCAGATGGCGTTACACGCGAAAGCGAAGGCTGAAGCCGGCCACCGCTTCTACGCGCTGTACGACAAGATCAAGGCCGAAGAGGCCCTGCTGCGACTGCGCGAGATCATGGGCAAGCTCAAGCTGACGGTCAACGAGGAGAAGACACGAATCTGCAAGACCCCGGACGAACAGTTTGACTTCCTGGGCTACACGTTCGGGCGGCTGTATTCGAAGACGACTGGCAAGGCCCGTCTGGGCCTGTGGCCGTCCAAGAAGAGCATCCGCCGCATGGTCGAAAAGGTTCATGACCTGACCGACCGAAGGACGGGTTGGCAAGAGACCACGGTGAAGGTGGCGCAGTTGAACCGCGCGCTACGCGGCTGGGCGAACTACTTCAGTGTAGGCACCGACACGCAGGCGTATCGCGCGCTCGACAACTACACCGCACCGCGGTTGCGCCGGTGGTTGCGGGCCAAGTACAAGGTCAAGGGACGCAGGGGCGGGGTCTATCCACTCTCGCACCTTTACGGGCACTTCCAGCTCGTACGTCTGACCGCACGCGGCAGCGACCAAGCTTGGGTGAAGGCGTGATGTCTTGTCCGAGAGCCGGATGCGGGAGATCTGCACGTCCGGTTCGATGAGCGGGGTGTGGAAACGGAGCCATGGTCTGGCTCTTAGGGCACCGTCAACCGAAAGGGGCGGCAACAGCGATGCTCAGACCTACAGTCACCGCGCCACATCTCGACTCTACACGAAGCTGCCGGCGGAGACAGTAGCGGCGATGTCCGCATCGGGTCGGCTTCGCCCGTTCACGTCGCGCTGGACCGGCCGTTCAGGATCAGATCGTGGTCGCCAGCCGCCGAGCGGCTGGTCCTGCAAACATAGCGGCCGTCCGCGCTGCTGCCCGTCAATCGGCCGGTGATGATTGAAGCTGCCATTGATGCCGCCAGAGGCGAATGACACTGACCAGCCTGAACTGCCAGTTGGCGCCGGCCTGGGCGGCACCGTCCAGCCATTCTTCACGCCGCTAGTCACTATGCGCCGGCGGCGATCGCGCGCAAATGGGCGCGGGCGGCCTCAGCCCGGAAGCGCGGGATCACCCAGCTGAAGTAGGTGCCGCGGTACTGTCCGAAGTGCTGGCGCGCGACAGTGCGCACCACTGAGACCACCTCTGGGTCGTAGCGTACCGCCTTGATGGCGATGTCACCGCTGGGCAACTCCTTAACTGAGATCCAGCGACCATGCAGCATGACGATCTCCTCGGGCAGGAACTGGCGCTGCGGCGTGGGCATAGTCGGCGGGACCGACGGCAGCTCCGCGATACGCTCGGTGGCCTCCGGGCGCGCTGGCCAGAGCCAGCTCTTGCAGGCGACGTCTTCGAGCAGCGCGTGCTTGACCCGACCGACGTCGAAGGCCGTAGGCGTGAAGGCACTGAGGTCGATTTCCAGGGCGGGCAGCCGCATGTCGTCATAGTCGTGGCGCTTTTGGATGTCACAGAACGAGGAATAGGCGATCTCGATGGCCACGCTGACGCCGGTCGTCGTGGCCGCCAGTAGGTCCGGGCGTCGATCCCCGACCACCACCTCCTCCTCGATGCTGGTGCACGCCAGAAGAATTCGCGGACCCTCGTCGTCGCCAAGGCTGAGGGCACACGCCGCCGCTGCGTTGACTGGCACCACCAGCCCGCCCGCCTCGACGATCACACGCTTGGCGAAGCGGTGCAGGTCGGATTCGTAGCTCGACGCACAGGGCTGGGCGTTGGAACTGTGCGCGAAGTGATGCTCCCGCACGTCGCCTTGGCGCGCTATCACCGGCTCGTCGCACACGGTGCAACGGCAGTCGCAGGCCAGCCCGCGGTCAGCCTCCGTCACATGAACGAAGCGGTTGGAGGAATGAATTGCAAACAATGCCAACATAGGGACTCCATGAATTGAGTTGGGGAGAACCCAAGTGTTGAGAGACGACGCTGCGCCGACCAGTCCGGAACCGGTTGCAAACCGGTTGCCGACGGTTGCGGAACTCCTGCCCTGCTTTCGGGCGTGGCTCGCCACCCAGCGAGATGAGACCAACGCGCTGGCACTGCTTCGAGTCCTGGCTGACGAGTCGGCCAAGGTCGCGCGACTTCCTGGTAACGAAGAGCATCTGGAATTCAATGCTGAGGACCTCGTGCAGGTCCGTTGGCCTGGAAACGGCGACTTCGACGCTGCCAAGATGAAGGTCAAGAACGCCAGGCTCGATCAGTACCTCACAAGCCGCGCCACGGACCGGGAGGCGTTCTTCGCGCTGCGCGGCTTCAAGCATGCCCTCCGCCTAAGCAAGCGCTCGACCACGGGCCACCATCGCGCGCACTGGTCGCTGGAGCCCTACGCGTTGGCTCCCGTAGACGAATCGATCGAGCCGCGAGCGGCAGCCGAAGCTGACCGCCAGGGTCGGATGGAGCCGGTCGCAGCGGCGCAAACGTGGGATGCGGCCCTTGCCAACCCAGAGATCGAATACGCTTATGCGGCTGCCGGCACGGTTAAGCCGTCCTGGATTGCGCGCCCGCTGTTCGGGAGCGGCTCGTTTAAGACCAGGTCGCTGCGCGGCTTGCTATTCGCCGGCACTGTTGTGGCGCCCATGGCCGGCATCGCGCTCTCGGTGGGAGTCGTGTGGCTGATGCTGTCTGTGAATCGAGCTGTGACAACAGCGGACCTCGCGCTTTTCGTTTTCGCGGCTGGTATTGGCTGGGTCCTGTGCGAGTTCGTTCGCCAGTTCTGGTGGCTGCTGGCGGATCGGATCGTGCCTGCCGCTGACGTGCTGGTGAGTTGGAACGAAGCCCCGGCCCAGTTGGAGAGCTTTAAGCAGGGGGAGGCACGCATCATTGGCCTGGTCCGCTATAGCGCCACCTGCCCTGTCTGCTCGGCAGCTGTGGAGTTGCGCTACGGCGCGGGTCACGAGCGGCGCCGCCTCTTCGGCTGCTGCGTCGAGGCACCGCAGGAGCACGTTTTCACCTTTGACCGGGTTACTCGGCGGGGCAGCGCGGTGCGCCGGTAGGTCGCAGCTTTCAAACGAACGGTGACCGTTTTGCAGCGGTTGCTGCCCGTGAGGTCGGGCGCCTGAACTCACGCTTTGGGGCACGAAGCGGTCATTCGTGCGCCAGTGACAACCTGTAGGCCGCTGCATTTGAGCGCTTTGGTGTTGGCAATCGTCTCGAATCCCGCCCCCCCCCCGACCAAAAATAAGTAGAGAAATCAATGGGGTAGCAGCGAAAGCCGCTAACCCATTTTTCATTTCCGGCCCTCTTTCCGGTTCGAGGGGTAAACAAAGGGGTAAACAAGTCGCGCCCGAAGCACTTGGCCGACTAACGACACCAACCGACGTTCCAGGTAGTTCTGTGCCGTAATGTGCTCAGTGCTGGCCTACCAACCCTTCGGGGCCTGATGCTCGAAGTCGTAATCCACTCAATGCGAAAAGGCTGTTGCGCTTTTTCGTAGGTGCAGCCCCTGGCGGCGAGTGCGGATGCTGATGCTGAATTTGAGCAAGAAATCAGCGCGCGCCGAGCGCTGCTACCGACGCAAACTTGCGTCATGGGAATAGCCAGCGTCGCCCACCAACCGCGAGCCAAGGCCTCACGCAGTGGCCTGCGTCGCGAGCGCTTGAGCATCGACTGCCGTCGGCATGGCCCCGCGCTGGCTGCCATCGCCCGCACACGTCGCATGACCACGGCGGCGCTCGCCAGGTCCGTCCTCGGCGAATGGTTGATGACACAGTCTGTTGATTCGGCCCCTGTCGGTGCGATGAGCACGGAGCCCGGCGGGTCCGCTCCGCTTCGGCGCGACGCTCCGGTCACCAAGCTGACGTTGCGCATGCCTGCCGACCGGGCTGCCAAGCTGGCCCGTGCCGCGCGAGCGGCTGAGCTGTCGCAGGGGATGTATGTCGTGCAGCTCTTGGATAGCCAGTCCGATGAACCCCTGGTTGCGGGTCCCAGGGAGACCCTGGCGGCGCTGGTGCGATCCAATGCGAAGCTGGCAGCCTTGAACAGCGATCTGAATGCCCTGGCGCGTGCGTTGAAGCGGGCTTCGTCCCCTGAGCTGGCGGATCTCAGTGTCCTGGTCTCGGGGCTCACCGCAGAGGTGAGCCAGCATCTGGCCTCGGCCGCGCCCCAGGTTGCGGCATTACCGGCGTCATGGCGTCGGCCGGCTCGCAAGCCCGATTGATGGCAGGGCAACATGGCACCCTCGACCTCATCCTCGGTGATCAATGGAGTGCTGGTGCAATGGGGAGATCGGCTGTTCTATCCCGGCAATCGCATGGTCAAAGCGGCGCACACGCCGCGCCTGGGTTCTGGATTGCATCACCATGCCGATGCGATCCGTCGGCGCATTGAAGCCACCGTGGCCAGGCGAGCACCGCAGGTGATGGTCAAGGTGACCGGCGGTGGCCGGGGCATGGGCGCCATCGCGGCCCACTTCCGCTACATCAGCAAGAACGGGCGGCTGGCCTTCGAGGACGATCGCGGCGTGGTCCAGCAAGATAAGGAAGCGCTACATGACTTGGCTGAACAATGGCGCCTGGGCGGTTCGCTGATCGGTGAAACCAGTCCACGGCGAGAGGCCTTTAACCTGATGCTGTCCATGCCGCGGGGCACGGATGCGCAGACCGTCCTGCGTGCGGTACGAGAGTTCGCACAAGCGGAACTCAACGACCACCGCTATGTGATGGTGCTGCACGAGCATCAGGAGAACCCGCATGTCCATCTGAGCGTGCGGGCTGAGTCCATGAGCGGCAAGCGCTTGAATCCGCGCAAGGCCGACCTGCATCGCTGGCGCGAGACCTTTGCGGAGAAGCTGCGGGGATGGGGAGTGGAGGCCGAGGCGACACGCCAGGCCACCCGAGGCGAGGGCCGCCGCTTCGAGAACCTCTGGCAGCTCAAGGCCCGAGAGGACGGACGGCTGAAATGCAGTGCTGCCGCAAAGAAGTCAGGCGAGGCCTACCAGCGCAGCCGAACCGAGGCACTTGAGGCCTGGGCTCACATCGTGACTGCGCTCAGGGCTTCGGACCAGGTGGGGGACCGCGAGTTGGCGCAGCAGATCAGCGGCTTCATTCGCGAGTCGGGTTTTGCGAAGGAACATGGCCGTGGACGCGGGCGCCAGTTGCCCGAGCGGATAGCCCCACGCGAGCTTATGCAGAAGGGTTCGAGAACTCGTGTCGGCACTGAAGTCGAGCGGTGATCCGGTCGGCATGCAGCGCAATGCTGGACTTCAGCTTGGTAGCGTCTCCCGTCTCCCGTCTCCCGTCTCCCGTCCCTCGGTCGCCGCAGCCGCAGCCGAACTTACGCTGTAGGCTGCTTACCAGTCTTTGACTCGCCGGCCATGCTCGGACGAACGGCCGTTCCGAAGCGCGCTGCAGTCCTTCGCGACAGCCCGGTTCTCTGTAGTGCTCGCTCAACTACTCTCTGGCATCGGCCGCTATCGCTTTGCCGAAACGGTAACAGTGCCCTCGACTTTTCTGCTGTCGGTCATCTCCAGATCCGCAATGGCTGATGCAGATTTGCTACCTTGCCCTTGACCCGCCGCTAGTAGATCATCACCCGCTCGGGATTGCCGAGCTGCACATACTTCATTGCGTCCGTCAGACCGACATGACGCTCAAGCAGGGTGCGAATCTCGATGCCTGCTCGACCTGACTCCTTGGCAATCTCTTCGATCCATGCGTCGTACCAGCCAGGATCCCAGGAGTTGATTGCGACGTTGGATGCCATTTGGATGCGGGACAAGGCGTCGCGGGACATGCCAAGCTGCGCGCGGGCGTTCAGTGTTCGCGAGGCCTCCACGGCATGGCTCATCCGCAGCATGCCCGAGACGACGTGCCGCCAGGTCAACACTGGCAAGTGCCTCGCTGCGATGGGCAAGAACTTGTCGATTCTCAAGAACATGCGGGCCATCAGGATCGCGGCGTGCCCAGCATTGACCGGCAGCATCGTGCCCAACACCGCGCGGGCGCCAAGCGCGAAGGCGGACGTTGCTACGGAGCCGTGGCTACCATCAATGGGCTGGGTATCGCAAGCGCTGAACATCACCACCGGTGGCAGCGCGCACTCCTTTTTGAGCGTCCAGGCGTCAAGCGCTGTGCCGCCGACGACCAGGCGGCCGATGCCTAGTCCAGTGTCGTATTTGCCGTGACCGTCGAAGATCATCACTGCGCCTTTGTGATCATTGACCGCCGCGGCAAACTGATTTGAGTTTCTGACGTCGACGAACCGGTACTTCAAGCGCTCGAAGCCGGAGGTGCCCTCTACGCTCGCCACCGCATCCTGAAGAGCGGTCCGGATCGGGTCGGTGCTCTCGAAGGATCGGACAATGAGGATGTCATAGAACGCTTCTTTAGGAGTGCGCACGGGCGGCAGGTTGCAGATCTGCCAGAACATGTTGCCCGGTACGGGCGAGACGCGAGAGACGTCAAACCGCAAGCCAAGGGGGATGCCATTTGACGGCATCAACTCCAGCGGCAGATCCGTAATGAGCTTCAGGCCTTCAATGGAACCAATCTCTTTCGCGTCAATCCGCTTGAGAAACTCGTCGTGGATCAACGCCCTCATTTTCTGGCCCATCAAGCGCACCATGCGCGATTCCTTCCACGCGTGGCGCATGCCGGCCGCTCGCACGCAGCGCGCCACCTCAGCGGCGTCGGCCCGGACGCTGTTCAGCTTAGGCTCCAGCCTCATCACTGGGCAGAGCGTCGCGCTCGACAGCATGCTGAGTGCCGCAGTGAACGCTCGCATGTCCATCTCCAGTTCCTCGGACACGAGTCGAGCAATGGGGGAGAGCGCTGGTTGACCTTTGTCGTTTGCTGGAATTTCGAAGTAGTAGGTGCTCGCCCGAACGACGATGCCCAGCGCATGCCTAAGGCCGCGGCGCCTTAACTCAGGTGCCCGCTGCAGCATGTCCTTCCAGTTGCGATATAGCTCCGCGTGCGAGCTTGCGATCGCAACTATCGCGCGGTTGTCCTCCAGCGGGATCTCGCGGTCTTTCAGCAGCCGGGCGCGTTCGGTCGTTACCGCATCCGCGGATTGGCAAATTCGCTCGACGTACTTGTCCGCAGACAGCTTCCCTCGTTCCCCATACCGCTCGGAAATCGCTCGCGAGACTGGAAACTTGTAGCCGAACGCCGCAAGAGCAAGTTCGTTCGGGGCGGTGACGTTGTGCATGCCCAGGCGCAGCGGGTGCTTTCGCAGCTTGCGCTGGGGAGCGGCGGTCAGGATGCGACGGCACTCCCTGACGAACTTGGCGCTGCCGGGGTAGGGCGCGAGTGCGTCGATGACTTTTCGGACGAACTTGCAGATCCCCTCAAGGCTGAACTCCTCCCTAGACTTCCTATCCGGCCCAGGTACCCCGGAAACATGGAGTACGGGAAGCTCACGTCCTTGCAGGATCCGATCAGTGCTGGCGGCGACCTCTGCGTCCGTGGTCACGCACACCACAAACGGCGACGGCACGATCGCCAGGGCGACCTCCAGTGAATCGATTTCCACCGGCAGCAGATGGGGCCAGATCGCGCCGGTGAGCCGATGCAGGAGCACATCCTCGAGGTCGGAGTGAGCTTCGCGGATGTCCGCCGGTAGCTCGCAGGCTTGCTGCATCGGACGGGCTGTAGCCAGTATGCCGGGCGTGTACCAGCCGAACCGACTCGCCTCAGCAAGGTTCTGCACGGGGTGCGGAAAAAGATAGATGATCTTGAAGTGCAGATCCGCAGCCATCGCAAAGGCGACTGATCGCCGATGGTGTGGCTCGGCCTCTGCGGTAGGTCCTTGTGTCAAACGTTGTTCCTCCCCGCGTGATGTGGCCGACCGATGGATCCCGGCATCGCCCTGGATAGGTGAATCGCTCCGGGTTGGTGGAGGCCGTCTGGTTTAGGTCAGCCGCTTGACCTGACCCCTTTCTGCCGCATCAACTTAATCGAGCAGGAATTCATATCGTGCCACCATGTACATCAAGAGGAAGCTACTGCCGCTTGCCAGCTCCTTCTTGAGTTCCGCCTCGATGCACTGCTGCTACTAAACGCGCAAGTTATGTGTACTGACAACGCGCATTTTCGCTCTTATCGAGCAGTGTCACTGTCCGCCTCCCGTGCAACCTTATAGGCCTTCTCGAACTCTTCGACCAAAGTGGCCAGATTGCAATCTAGGGCGGTTGCGATCTTGACAACACCGACGAAGTTGGGAACCGTGCGCCCGTTCTCGATCGCTGACATGTTGGACCGGCCAATCGCGGCGGACATTGCCAGCAATTCCTGAGACATCCCCGCAGTGGTCCGCAACGAAACCACTGCATGGCCGAACGCCGCAGCGATCACGGGATCCGTCGACTTTGAGCCTACTGGTCGTCCCTTCGGAATGCTTTTGCGTGCTGTCGATGCCATTGCAAGAAGCCTCGCAATGCACAAACAAAAAAACCACATTTAATTAAATAACATTGCTAGAATTGTGCACGGGGATCCACATGGACATCCGTCTTGGGCGCTAGCGCCCCAACCTGGAAACCATGTCCACGGCAAACGGTTCAGTCGGTGATGCGCCAATAGCGTCATCGACGCGTCGGGCGGGCAGGAGTGTTTCACCAACCTTGGGTGGAGTTTGTCGGTGGGGGCCGCTTGCTTGAAGGAGCTGACATGACATATTCCTTGATCGACAGGCACGATTCCCGCGCGATGCCCCTTTGCTGCGACTACTTGTGCGCCCACTTCGAAGCGCAGTCCGTCGAGGTGCAGGCACTCGGTGGTGGCTCGGCCCAGCTGACAGTGAGTTGGGCCGTGGGCGTGCTAGCGAACGGCGACTGGGAAGCGCTGGGCGCCTGGCCTGGAGCCGCTAGTGGTCCGGCGTTTTGGCGCGGCGTCTGGGAGCATCTCGATGCCCGGGGTGTCGACCGGATCTCGCTGGTGTGTGCGTCGGATCTTGATGCTCTCACCCTGTGCCCTGGAGTTCGGGTGTTGCCGCCGTTCCGCTCAGTACTGGGGCCGAACCACGTGCCGCCTGGGTCGAGTGTGGGTGTGCTCCGGGCAGAAGCTCGGCGCTTGGTCCGTGAGGCTTCAGGGGTTCGTGCTGCGCGCCTGGCGCTGGAGCGCCTGCTGTTGCGGGGCGGGGCGGACAGGTCCTTGGTGCTTCTTCCTGACTGGCCTGCGGTGCTGGAGCAGCTTCGGCCGTTCTATGCGCTACGCCTCCATCGCCGGGCCTTGGTGCGAGCAGGCGATGAGTATCTGGAGCAATTGGGTTGGAGCTTGCGCCGCGCTGTGGTTCGCCATGATCCCTTTGCTGATCTGGCCGCTGCGGTGTCGTTCGTGGCCCAGACGATTTCCCGCGACGAGCTGCGGCTCAAGTTCTCCAGGATGTCGAAGGTGGCTCGGCCCAGGTTGCGTCTGGTCGGCTCTGATGCGGCTGGCCTGGCGTCGCTGGGCCATTGACCCTGGGAGGGTTCACCATGAGCAAGAAGCTGCCTGCGGTCTTCGCCCGTATCCGTTCCGCGCTGATGCGCCGTGGTGCAGCCCAGGACACCGACGACTACATCCAGGAAGCTTTTGCACGGCTGGTCAGCTACGAGCGCGAGCAGGCGGTGGTGGAGCCCGAGGCCTTCTTGATGCGTACCGCGATCAATCTGTCCATCGACGCGCACCGGGCGCGGGTGGTGCATGGCGAGCAGGTGGTGCTGGAGGAGGTCATCCTGGTGGACGACTCGCCGCCGGTCGAATCAGTGGTGCTGGGCCGTGAGCGCCTGGTTCGGCTCGAGCAATGCCTGGCGCGCCTGGGCGACAAGCCGCGCGACATCTTCCTGGCCCATCGCATCGACGGGCTGACCTACCGGGAGATCGCCGATCAGCATGGCTTGAGCATCAGCACGGTGGAGAAGCACGTCGCCAAGGCCACAATGCAACTCATCAATTGGATGGAAGGCTGGTAGGCGTGCGTCCGAAGGAAGAGCGGGGCAGGGCGGAGGAGGGGCCTGAGCCTGAGATGCCTGTGGTGACGCGGGAGATCGCGGCAGAGGCCGCCGTGTGGATCGCCCGGCTGCACGGGCCAAACCGGTCTAACCACATGGAACGCGAATGCCGAACCTGGCAGGCCCGCTCTGCGGCGCATCGGCTTGCGTTCGAGCGCGGGACCGATCTGTGGATGGACGCGGCTGGCGTTAACCGGGCGGCGGTGGCGCGTGCTGCAGACCGCCGGCCCGAGCTCGCTGCACGGTCAGGGCGCTTGAAGCCTTGGCCCTTCGCAGTGGCGCTGACGACGGCGGTCCTGGCTGGCGTGGTGTTGCTCGGTCCTTGGTGGGGCAGGGACAGCTACGACACCGGCGTTGGCGAGCAGCGCATCGTGATGCTGGAGGACGGGACGCGGATGTCGCTGAACACGTCGACGCGGGTGCGGGTGGCGCTTGACTCGCACCGGCGCACCGTGGAGGTTCTCGGCGGCGAGGCGCTGTTCGAGGTGGCCAAGGATGCAAGCCGGCCGTTCGTCGTGCGGGCTTCGGGCTCCGAGGTGACGGCCACGGGCACGGCCTTCGTCGTGCGCTACACGCCCGCCCTTGCGGGCGGCCGGAACGCTGTGGACATCACCTTGGTGGAGGGCAGGGTGGTGGTGCGCGGCGCTGCCGACGGCGTGCTCTCCACCGAGAACGTGCCAGCTGTCGAGATGGTGCCGGGCGAGCGCCTGCGGGTCGGCGCAGCGGTCAAGCCGAAGGTTGACCGGCCTCGCGTGGACCAGGTTCTGGCGTGGAAGCACGGCGAGGCGATCTTCGACAACGCCTCTCTGCCCGAGGCTGTGGCCGAGATGAACCGCTACAGCTCAACACCGATCAGCTTGACCGGTGCGGACGCGCTGGGCGACCTGCGAGTCAGCGGGGTGTTCAAGACGGGTGACAACCTGAGCTTCGCACGTGCCGTGGCCAAGTTGCACGGCTTGCTGGTACGAGAACTGCCGGATCGGTTGGCGCTGTCGCCGCAATAAAGCAGCGCGCACCCGGTGGTCAGCGGGGCTTGTGCAAGAACTTCCGGGTCTTCGCATAGACCAATGATGCGAGCATCAGCGGCCAGAGGCCTGCGCACAGGGCGAACCTCAGCAGGGACTCCGAGCCATCGTCATGAGGGCTGGCAGACCAGCCGCCGAGCCGCTCGCGATGACACCCCCGCGTTCAGGGCATCGCAGAGGCCAAACGGTAGGACGTCACACTGTGGATGCCATGCGCATGCGATGCCCGACCCTTGAACACAGGCGGCCCGTTCCCGTGCCAGCGGAAGGGGGTCAGTTGCCTTCCTGCTGCGCATGAACGCGCCCCCTTGCCGAACAGGCCTGCGGCCAGATCGGCACCGCTGGCACCCGCCAGGCCCGAAGCCGGGCCGCCTGGCTCCTCAACGCTTCCTGAACCCTCAGCGAATCCACAGCCAAGCTGCCACCGCCAAGGTGACGGCGCAGGCCACGAGCGCTGTCGCCGCATGGGTCAACCAGCGCTGCCATTGCTCCCAAGGACGCTCGCGTTGATAGGCCTGGTGTGCCAGGCGGTTCAGTGGAGCGATCAGCTCTTGCAAGGTCGGACGGAGTTCGGCACCTAGCGCGGTGCGCGCCGCTTCGCGAATCTCCAGGACCTGGGTTTGCATGGCTTTGCGCGTCAGCTCGTCAGTGCGCTGCGCGATGTGTTTCACCGCGACGACCTTCGCGTTCTCGGCGATGGCGTTCGTGCGATCTTCGAATGCGCGGAGCTGGCTCGACAGCTGTGCGTTCGCATCGATCAGCGATTGCCGGGTGTCTTGCAGCAGGGGCACCAGGGCCTCGACCCGATTCACCACGACCGCCATCTCGCCGAGCATCTCGACGAACAGCGCGTCGCGGGCGCCGAGCTGGTCGGTCATGGCGTGGCCCTCGTTGCAAGCTCAGGGGTGGGGTCGGCGAAGACTGCTGCGAGGGTCAATTCCAGGGACGATTGGGAAGGTGATGCCACTGCATCGACCAGTCCCAGCGCCGCGAAGCATGCATCGTGCTCCGGGACCACCCAGGACGCCAGCCTGTGGGTGGCGAGCTTTTGGGCCAGGGCGAGCTTCTCGTGGGTGTCGCGCGACTGGAGGATCAAGGCCTTGTAGTCGGTCTCGTCACGGGCCAGCGTGGCCAGGTCGGCTTGCGCGCCCTGAAGCCCGCGGATGCGTGCGTAGATGTCGGTCGCGCGCATGCGGCAGGCCGTGTTCACCGCCGCGAGCGGCTGTTCGGCAAGGAAGGCCCACAGCAGATAGAACGTGTCTTCGACAGAGAGGGCGGCCTCCATCATGTTGAACACGAGCTTGATGCGCTCGGGCGGCACGCCCAGGCGTGACAGCGCAATCAAGGTCGCGATCGTGTCCTGTTGCTGCTTCACCGCCGGCACGGTCGGCACGATGAAGCAGTCGAAGTCTTCGTGGCTGCGGGGGTAGATCTGCATCAGGCTCAGCAGCTCCTCGATGTTGCTGGCACCGATGTCGACCACGGCGCTGTCGATGGTCTGCATGTATTCCTGCAGCTGGACGAACTGGCTGCCGCGCAGGGATTGCTTCTTGTTGCCCTTGGGGCCGACGCTTTTGCCGCCATCGGCATTCACGCTTTCCACGACGATCAGCTCCGCCCCGGGGACGCGGGGCAGCAGCAGGTGACGGGCCACGGTGGTCTTGCCCACGTTGCCGGAGAAGTTGATGACAGCGAGTTTCATGGTTGCTCCTTGGCACGGACGAGAAGGTTGGTGGTCTGCGTGCGCACAAAGGCCTCGGCCTCGTCTTTGGCGCTGCGGGGATCGGGTTGAGCTGCGATGGGTAGGGATGCTGTCGTCGTCGTTGTTGTTGCCGCTGTTGCGGCGGGCGGGACCGGATGTGCACGAGCGGCTGCCCGGGGCGTGTACGTGGAGGATGCGGGGTACGTGGCGCAGGCATCGTTGCGTGCAGCCTCGCGCTTGACGGTGCTCAGGCTGACGCTGAGGCCGACGTCGAGCAGCGCCTGACGGATTGCCGAGAAGGGGTAGCCGGCATGGCGCAGCTGGTGGATGTCGGCGGCGAACTGCAACGCCTTGCGATTGGCGCGACCGGGTGGGAGCTTAGGATTGAGTCGCAAGGTCTTGGCCCGAAGTCACGACGTGTGGGGCCAGTGTGCGGCCGGTAGCCGTGCAAGGCCGCGATGACTTTTAGCGAAGATTCAGCGATCGGGGCAGGGCATCTCCAGCCGGTGGGCCGGATGCGGTTCGGGGTTGGCTCGGTCTCAGGCCGGATGTGGACTGGATGCGGCTCTGACTTGGGCCGCGCCTGGGCCGGCTTCGACTAGGAAGAGGCGCTCGCGGCTGAATGAGGCCTGCGATCACGATGGATTTCGGTGTGAAATCATCGGTCGTGACACTTCAACCAAAGCCAAATTCTGAACTGATTGGTGATTGCAGGATAGGCTGGGTGCCAGCATTTGGATGCCGCGCTTTAGTTGCAACCGCCGTATCACCAAACGCGACATCATGGTCCACAACGCCTGGCTCCACGTATGGAGATCTGTGACGCTGGTGACTGCATGTGCAGCGGCTGTATCTACAGCCATTCAGGTTGACGGTGAGCGTTCAGTCCGACCATCTTGAAAGCCTGCTCGGAGCATAGGAGCCTAGTCCCCATCAAAAACTCTTGGTGGACACGTGAGCACTATCCCCGATCAACAAGCCGGCACACGCCGGCGACGTCGCATTCACAGCGACGAATTCAAGGCGAACGCTGTGGCCAGCTGCATGCAGCCGGGCATGTCGATGGCGGCTGTGGCAATGGCCCAAGGCGTCAACGCGAATCTGCTGCGCCGATGGGTTCGCGACACAGAGATGAACTCGGCAACCACCGTCGTCAGCGCGAACACTGCCGAGACCCCGAAGGCGCAAGAAGCCAAGACAGTGTTCGTCCCGGTCAGCTTGCCGCCACCAGTGCAGCCGGTTCATGTCCCGGACGTTCGAATCAAGCTGCGACGTGGGCCGATAGTGGTCACCGTGACCTGGCCGGCGAGCGCCGCCAGCGAGTGCGCGGCCTGGATGCGCGAGCTGCTTCGATGATCCGCATCGACGCGATGTGGCTGGCCGCAGACCCTATCGACATGCGCTCTGGCGCCGAGCGCCTGTTGGCGCGCGTTGTGCAAGTCTTCGGCGCGGCGCAGGCGCATCATGGCTACCTGTTCGCCAACGCCCGCGGCACGCGCGTCAAGCTGCTGGTACACGATGGCTTTGGCGTGTGGTGCGCGGCGCGCCGGCTCAACGCGGGGCGCTTCGTCTGGCCGAGCGCGAGCGACGCGACGCCCTTGCTATCGCTCACACCTGCGCAGTTCGACGCCTTGGTCCTGGGCCTGCCGTGGCAGCGCCTTCCCGAGCTGAGCGTCATCATGCGAGCCTGAGCCGGCGGAGCCAACGCCACTTGCCCCAAGCGTTGACGGTGGATGTGCCGATGTTGGCATCGGCGTGCACTGGCATGATTCGACGCATGCTTGGTGCGCGTGATCTTCCTGCTGCGAATCCTTCCGGACTCTCCGCCGAGACAGCTGCGCTGGTTGGTCAGTTGCTTCAGCGGCTGCAAGACCAGGAGCAGCAGCTGGCCGAGCATAGCCGTGTCCTTGCGCAACGCGACCAGGCGCTCGCCGAGCGCGACGCGCTGCTGCAGCGCAAGGACCGCGAGATCGCACTGCGCGAGGCCAAGATCGAGAAGATCACCTTCGAGCTGGCCCGGCTCAAGCGCTGGAAGTTTGGCGCCAAGTCCGAGGCCATGAATGCCGAGCAGCGCCGCTTGTTCGAGGAGACGCTGGCCGAGGATGAGGCGGGCCTGCGCGAGCAGCTCGAGCGGCTTCGGCGTGAAGCCGCCGCGGCCGCAGCCGGCGCAGCTGCCTCGGACACAACGACCAAGGCGCCCCCGCGCCGGCCGCGCCGCAACCCGTTCCCCGATCACTTGCGCCGTGTGGAACACCACCACGAGCCTGAGCGCACCGACTGCCAGGAACCTGGCTGCGGACGCCCAATGAAGCGCATCGGCGAGGACGTCAGCGAGCGGCTGGACATCGTGCCGGCTGAGTTCTTCGTGCATCGCCACATCTATGGCAAGTGGGCCTGCCGCTGCTGCCAGGTGCTGCGTCAGGCGCCCAGCGTGGCAGAAGTCATCGAGGGCGGTATCGCTGCCAGCGGCTTCGTCGCGCACACGCTGATCAGCCGCTTCGTGGACCACATGCCCTACTACCGGCAAGCGACCATCAACGCCCGCAGCGGCGTGCACACACCGCGCTCGACGCTGGCGTCCATCACCGGCCAGGCAGGTGCAGCGCTTGAGCCGCTGCACGAGGCGCACAGGCGCTTCATCCTCAGTTGCGCGGTGCTGCACGCCGATGAGACGCCAGTGGCCTTGCTGGACCCGGGCGCGGGCAAGACGCGCCGAGCCTACGTCTGGGCCTACGCCAGAAGCTGGCATGACAAGGTGCCTGGTGTGATCTACGAGTTCTGTCCGGGACGCGGGGCGCAGTACCCGCTGGCATTCCTGGGAGGCCAGGATAGACGCGGCATGCGATGGTCGGGCACATTGCTGAGCGACCGCTACAGCGCCTACGAGACCGTGGTCGATCCCCGGCTGTATCCGGACCGTTTGAGCGCAGCCTGTGCCGCGCACGCACGCCGCAACTTCGAAGAGTTGACGAACGACGGCACCAGCGTGGTGGGCCTGGAGGCGGTGCGTCGCTTCGCGCTCATCTATGGGGTCGAGGCGCAGCTCAAAGAGCTCAGCGATGACGAGCGCCGGGCGCAACGCCAGCGGTTCGCCAAGCCACTGTGGGAAGAGCTCCGGCAGTGGCTTCAACTGGAGCGTCGGCTGGTGGCCGACGGCGGCACGACGGCCAAGGCCATCGACTACACGCTGGTGCACTGGACTGCACTGACGCGGCACCTGGACGACGGCGCCGTCGCGCTGGACAACAACCACCTGGAGCGCCAAATCAAGCCGTGGGCTATGGGGCGCCGGGCATGGATGTTCGTGGGCAGCGAACTGGCCGGCCAGCGCGCCGCCATTGTGATGAGCCTGGTGCAGTCGGCGCGCCTGAACGGCCACGACCCCTGGACCTACCTGCGCGACGTGCTGCAGCGCCTGCCGACGCAGCGCGCCAGCCAGATCGAGGACTTGCTGCCGCACCGATGGCCGCCAGCGTGCGAAGCCGCACCATGACCTTGCTCATGCAGACCGTGATGGTCCGGGCGAACATCGACGTCGACCGTATGAGCGCGCAACAAAAGGTCGAGTTGGCTGACGAAATCTACGTCCAGCAGCCCAACCTGCTGGCCTCCATCCTCGTGTTGCCGCGCTACGGTGGACAACGTCTGGCGCTCGGGCGATCCCGCGGTCCTCGCGGGCATTTGAGCAGCCCGAGCACACCAGGTCCGGCGCCCGTCCGATGGGCGTTACTTGCGGCGTGCGACTTATTGCAAATGAGTGTTGTCGGCCGCCGTGCCAGCGTACTTGCTCAGTATTCGGTCCGAATCACGCCCCGGCGGAAGCCCAAACTCTCGGGCGTACTCACGACTGAACTGCGTAGGACTTTCGTAGCCGACTTCGAAGGCTGCGGAAGTGACGCTCTTTCCGCCCGTGATCAGCAGGGTGCGAGCTTGCAGCAGCCGTACGCGCTTCTGGTACTGCAACGGACTCAGCGCTGTGACGGCCTTGAAGTGTCGATGGAATGCCGATGCGCTCATTGACGCCTTCTCCGCCAGCGCCTCCACTCGCAGTGGCTCCGCGTAGTCCCGCCGAATCCACTGGATCGCCAAGCTGACCCTTGCTGTGGTGCTGTCAGGCGTTGCTATGTCGCGCAGCATGGCGCCATGAGGCCCTTGCAGCACCCGATAGAGGATCTCTCGCTCATAGGCGGGCGCCAGCGCTGGAATGTCGGCGGGGCGTTCCATCAGTCGGAGCATGCGAAGCCAGGCGTCGAGCAGATCGGGTGTGACCGCAGCCACCGAGAAGCCTTGCTCGCCTCGTTCGCTGTGAATAATTTCAGGCAGGTCTGCCAGGAGATTCGCCACCACGGATGGCTGCAGCGTCAGCGCCACGGCGAGGTAAGGCTCCCCAGAGGCGGATGGCCGCACTGTCCCGATGGCAGGCAGGTCCACGGACATGACGAAGTAGTCCGCAGGGCTGTAATGCAGCGTTCGATTTCCGACCGCCATTGACTTGCTGCCCTGCAGAATGAGATTGACCATCGGGTCATAGACCGCGTTCAGCTCGTGCTCGGGGATCTTGCCCTGGACCATCGCGACGTGCGGAATGCCGGTTTCAGTCAGCCGATTCTTGGCTCTCGCTGCCAAGGCGCGCAGCTCGGTGAGTTGATGCTCCATGGCCTCTATCAGATCGCGAATCGGGTGAGCTGGCAAGCCTCGGAGCAGGAATAGGCAGGGTTGAGGCAGGAACGGGCAGCTTTGAGCAGCCCTGGCGACCTATCGTCCACACATCGCCTTCCAACCGAAAGATCTCATGAGCGTAGTCATCATCACCGGCGCAAGCCGAGGCCTCGGCGCCAGCGCCGCCATCAACGCCGCCAAGCGCGGCATGGGCGTCATCCTGACGTACAACAGCCACGCAGCGGGTGCGGATGAGGTTGTTCGGAAGATTGAAGCCGAGGGCGGCAAAGCCGTGGCCCTCGCGCTCGATGTCGGCAAGGTCGAATCTTTCCCCGCGTTCCGCGACCAGGTTGCGGCCGCACTTCAGGCAACGTGGGGCCGTGATCGCTTCGACGCCTTGGTCAACAACGCTGGCTACGGCACGTTCAACCTGATGGAGACGGTCAGCGAATCCGAGTTTGACGGGTTGTTGAACGTTCACCTGAAAGGGCCGTTCTTCCTCACGCAGACGCTGCTGCCCCTGATCGCCGACGGTGGACACATTGTCAACATGACCAGCGCGACGACCCGTGTCGCGACGCCCGGATGCGCACCCTACGCGGCCTTCAAAGGTGGCCTCGACGTACTCACGCGCTACATGGCCAAGGAGTTCGGGCCACGCGGTATCCGTGCGAACTCTGTCTCGCCAGGCGCAATTCGCACCGACATGACAAGCGGCGCGCTGGATCAGAGTCCGGAGTTCGTCTCCCTGCTCGCCGGGCAGACTGCGCTTGGCCGCATCGGTGCACCGGACGATGTCGGTCGCGTCATCGCCAGCCTTCTGTCGGAAGACAACGGTTGGGTCAATGCCCAGAACATCGAAGTTGCGGGCGGCTACATCATCTAGAGCAAAGGAGCACACCATGCTTGATCACGTCTTCATCTCCGTCAGCGACATCGATCGCTCGGTCGCGTTCTACGAGAAGGCGCTCAAGCCGCTCGGCATCCTTCATGCGATCGACTACGACGGCAAAGACGGCCCGCCCGGTCATCCCGACCTCAAGGGCTTCGGCGCGAACGGCCGCGTGTTTTTCTGGCTGCGCAAGGGTGTGGTCGAGGGCCGTGCCGCTCATGTCGGTTTCGTCGCCGATGGCAAAGGTGAGGTAGATGCCGCCTTCGCCGCGGCGATGGAGGCCGGCGCCTCGGAAATTCATCCGCCTGGCCCGCAGCTTCACTATGACCCGCGTTACTACGCGGCGCAGGTCCGAGATCCAGACGGATACAGCCTTGAATTCACCTACAAAAGTTGGCAGCACTGATATGACGAAACTGATGATTTATGGCGCGGCCGGCTACACCGGTCGCATGGCTTCAACCAACGTCAAGGCGCACGGACTTGAGTTCGTCATCGCCGGGAGAGTGCAGGACGAAGCGAAACTCATCCCGCTGGCCGAAGCGCTGGGAGTGGAATACAGGCTGTTCGCGGCGAATGATCAGGTTGCGGCAGCGGCTTCGCTGGACGACATCGGCGTGCTGCTCAATTGCGCCGGCCCCTTCATTCGGACCGCCGAGCCGCTGATGCGAGCGTGTCTCGCCGCTGGGGCTCACTATCTCGACATCGCGGCGGAGATGGACAGCTACCTACTCGCGGAGGCCCTGCATCAAGAAGCGATGGCTGCAGGCGTCATGCTCTTGCCTGGCAGTGGCGGCAGCGTGGCGATGCTAGGGTCATTGGCTGGGCACGCGGCGAAGCGTGTCACGAATCCCTCCAAGCTCAGCATCGCGTTGGATGTTGCTGGCGGCTTCTCACGCGGGTCGGCAGTGAGCGCCAGCGAGAACGTGACGACGCAGACGATCCACCGCGTCGATGGAGTGCTCGTTGAGCGCAGTGCCGCAGAAGTGCGCGACTTCGACTTTGGCGACGGGCCGGCGACATCTTTTTCGGTGACGTTGCCCGACCTCATCACGATCTGGCGCGCCACGAACATCCCGAATATCGAGACGTTCGTGCATATTTCGGAAGGTGCCTTCCCCGAGGGCGATCTCGCGGCGATGCCCGATGGCCCGACCCTCGAGCAGCGCGAAGCCAATCGCTACCATGCGGCCGTGGAAGTCACGGGTGAGGATGGTACCGTCGTTCGTTCGACCCTCGACACCGTGAACGGCTACACCTTCACGACCATCGCGGCGGCCGAGGCTGCGCGGCGTGTCGTCGGCGGCGAGGCTCGACCAGGCTTTCAGACGCCGGCCATGCTGTTCGGAGACGACTTCGCCGAAACGATTGCCGACACCGTCATCGTCGACGCGTGAGGAGTAGTCCATGAAGAAGCTCGTAGACACATTCATCCGGACCGCCAATGCATTCGACGTCGATGGCGCGATGGCCCTTTTTGCGTCCGATGCAATCATCGACGACGTGTCGGTTGGCGATGCCTTTGTCGGCACCGAAGGCATCCGCCTCTACTTCGAGCGATTTTTCCTTGGCTACAAAACCGCGAGCAAGCTGCTATCGCTTGAGCAACTGGACGACTTCAGTGCCTCGGCTCGACTCGATTTCACGGGCGACTTTGGACACGAAATCGGGACGCTCAAGATCACGATCAACTCTGAGGGCCTGATCGAACGCATCGACGCAGATCTCGAATAGCCATCAGGTAAGAGGAGAGCTGGCACTTGCAGCCGCGCAGCTAAAGGGGCGGGCTAGCCAGCCAGCCAGCCAGGGCGGTATCGCTTCGTCAAGATGGGATGGCTGTTTGCTTACGGTTGACGCACTAGCGCTGCTAGTGATGGTTCTGCAGGAAGCGCAGCTTTGACTGGCTGTGGCTGCGAAGGCCGGTTGCTCGAGCAAAGTTCGCCAAGACCTACCCGCCACTGGACGCTGAAGTCCGATGCCGCGCCGACACGGCGCGGGCGGAGGTGAAATCAGACGTCCCGCAAGTTCGAATAGTTGTGCTCATAGGACGGCCGCGCGAACACCGACGCGAACTTTGCGAGTAGCCCTTGCGCATACGGTGCATTCATCCGGCCCACACGTCGCAGTTTGAAGTCCACCCTCTTGGTTTTCAAGGTGGGCTTACGTGCAAGCGGAAATGGAGCCGCGGCAGCAATCCGACCCAGCGACGACTGGTTGGTCAGCAACCCGCGAAGAATTGTCGCTCGCTCCTTCTGCGACTTCAGCAGATGCAGCGTTTGGTGGTTTTCCGCCTTCTTCCAAGCACAGTCGCCGTCGGCGTTGAGCCAGCACAAATCAAGGATGTCCATCGGCGCGGAAATGACCTTGTTCATCGGCACCCTCACGAGGTCCCGGTTCTGCGGCAATGGGCACTCAAGCATGGCGTCAAGATCTTTGTCGCCGTTCCCTGTCTCCAGTTTCGCAAGCAGCACCAGGACTGAATTGCGAATCCCTGTGCTTCGCAGCATCAGGTCACAGTCGTTGCCAAGGACGACGTAGTAGTCCTTGGCCTCTCCGGCACCGACCTCGAAGATATCGCCGGCCGCCACCGGCTGGTGGAGCTTATTGACAGCCTGCTCGGGCCAGTAGATCTCTCGCCCACGTAGCTTCATGAGATCTTTGCTCTCGCTGATCTCCTTCTTTCGGATGTCGACCGGAACGTCGCGAATCTTCTCAATAGCCGAACGCAATGTGCTGCTGCTCACCACTTGATTGAGCATGGCATCCCGCTGCTCGATTGCGAGGAGGCGCAGCAGCGTGTCGAGCTCTGACACCCCCTCGATCTGCGAGCTCTGCGTCACGGCGTACATGAACTCATGCAGCGTGATTTCTCTCAGACGGCTGAAAGCGCGCTCAGTAGCCTCCGCGATGACGCCCTTAGCCAGCTCGGTAAGCTCCTGGTTCAACAGGGAGAGCCTCAAGCGGCGCAGCAGAGAAACGAAATGACTTTCTAGCGTCGGTCCGACTTCCTCGGGCTTGCTAGTGAGCGAGCGACTGATTCGAGACTTGGCAACTGTGAACAAAGGGCTTGTGATGCCAACCTGCGCCATATCGATTTCCCGCGCAAGGTTGATCGCATGCTCAAACTCACCCTCCGGGGTGACAGTGTTGGTCACAACGAGAAACTTGAACGCTTGGTGGTTGGCCCGGTCGCTGCATACGTTTCTCAGAATAGCGATGCCATCCAATAGTGACTGATCCTGCGTGTTCTGCTGATCCAGCAATACCAGTGCGGGCCTGTCTGCTGAGTGGGCTTTGAGAATGGCGGCCTGCTGCTTCCCCCAGTCGCTGAAGGAAAGCTTTCTCCATGTGTGGCTACTGGTGCCTGGCTGTGGCTTAAAAAGGGACGCCAAGGCAGCTTTTTGCGGCGCCGATAAGCGACCATCGACGGAATCTAAGAGAAGCTGCAGTTGGCCCTTTGGATCGTCCGCCGCCTCGACAAGCTTGGTGAGCTTGCCCTCGATCTCCTCTGTGCGATCAGGCCGGGGAACCGAGTCGTTCAGCTCCGCGTTTTCGTCGCCATCTAACGTCTTCATCAGCTGTCTGAGTTCCTGCCGCAGGTTCTGAGGCGCGCTGCCGATAACCTTGCCTATCGGGGCGGAGCCGAGTTTGCTGACGACGCCGACCGCCTCACTGAAAAGCTTGTCGAGGTCAAGATCGGCCGACTTGACGTTGTCATCGTCGACCCAGTAAACCGTCGCGATCTGCAGTTGCTGAAGAACTTTGTTGATTTCGCTTGACATACGCCCCCCTGGCGCTCGTCTGACTTACTTATCCGTCTTAGCGCCGCTCAAGTCGACCTTAAATCGGTACCTATTGCCCTGCTTATTTCTTACCGGCGACAGGCTGATCGAACACCGTTCAGCCTCAAGGTAGGTCGAGCAGATGTACAGACCCAAGCCCTGGCCCTCGCTCGCTCGCTTGCTCGTCACGAACGCCTCGAAGAGTGACTCTTCATAGCGAGGATGGACGCCTGGCCCGGAGTCCGACCAAGAGAAGCCGTCATCGTTGATCGAAATGCGGATCCACGACGGCGCCTTGGGATCTTGCTCACGCTGCCGTCCCAGCCAGTACACGCTGTTCTGCAGCAGGTTCTCGAGGATCTGGTAGAAACGCGGCCGGCTGAATTTGAACCGTGTCGCGGTGTCGCCGCCTTCCAGCTTGATATCGATGCCCTTGCTCTTGAGCATCGATCCGCGGACATCGGCGTAGTTGCTCATGATCTCGCCGAGCACCAATGTGTCTTTGAGCGCCTTGGCTCCGGGTAGTAGCGGATTCAGCGATGAGATCGCCTTCCGTAGCTCGCGCACGGTTGTGCTCAAAAGGCGTAAGGCGTCATCGACCTCCGCAATGCGTAGCTGCTTGGTCTGGCTGCCGATGTCCCGAATGCCAGTTTCTAGGTTGTCGACGTAGCTCAACAGCTCATGCGACAGCACACGCGCGCTAAGACCTACCGAAGCAGATTCCAGCAACCGCGTGTTGCGATCGGACTCCCCCTTGCGGAAGCTCTCGATCACATCCGTGGCTCGGTCCATCTCGGCGACACGCGTTTGGACTTCAGAGATACCGGCGCCGAGCTCGGTGAAGGCAAGCAGCGCTTGGTCAACCTCCTTCATCGCCGCCTTAGCAGCCGGGTTGCTTCCAACTGACTTCTGCAGGAGCGACTTCGTCCGCTCTACCTTCTCGATCGCCTTGGAGGTGGCGTCGTTGATCCGGAGCATCTCCTGCTCGGTGTGCTTGCGAGTCGCGTTGATCTTGGCCTGAGCCTGCCGCGGCGTCGCAACGACATCGGTGTTCAGTGACAGGGAATCATAGAAGCCGTTCATCTCCTGCCGCACGCCGTACAGGATCTCATTGGCGTAGGCCTTGCACGCCTGGCTGATCTCCATGAACTGTTGGTGCGCCGGGTTGTCGACGAATCCTTCGCGGTCGGACTTCTCGATCAACCCCGGATTGTCCTCATTGGTAACAGCGAAATACCCCAAGGTGTTCGCCGGCCGCAGGTTGTAGAAGTTGCCGCTGGTGGTCCCGCTCGACAAGCCCAACCAGTCATCGTCAACTCGTACGCGGAACCCATCACGGAACACCTGCAGGCCAGCCATCTCCTGGACGTGCTCAACGGAGGACGAGCTGCCTTGAATCTTGTTCCGCGAGTCCTCGTTGAACATGAAGTAGTAGATCTCTCCGCGGAACGGGCCGCACGCTACTTCTGCAATCTTCAGGTCGAGGTCTTTGGCGTCGTCATCCTCGGCAAACTGCATCAGCCAGCCGCGGAGGGGGCGATCGATGTTGATTCCGCGCCGGCTCAGACGCTTGCTGTCCTTGAAACGCTGCTTCAGCGCTGGCTGATTCTTGGAAGCGAAGATGGTCTCGAACTTGGACTTCGCCTCCTCGCCGATCGTTCCTCGAAACAGGCTTGTGGAGATGAAGGCCTGCTTGTGAAGCTCTGCCCCATCCCAATGGAAAGTGAATTTCGCTGCAGCGAAGTTCAGTACGTCGGCCCCAACCTTCAGCAGCTCCAGCACTTTTGGGCCACGGTGGATGTGGATATCGAAGTCGGCGAACGACTTGTACGGATTAACCAACTGACTCAGCCGGGCGGCGAGCTTCCTGACCTCCGTTTCGCTCTGCCAGCGCGTGCGCTCATGCAACCCAATGATCTCCACAGTAGATCCTTGTGCATACGGCGGCTTCTTCGGCGCGGTCCATTGATCGACTGTGATTTCATCAATTGTGCGAACCTTTGAGAACTGCGACCACGAGAAGGCGGTCACCCGCTCGATCCGCTCTCCCTCCTTAGACGTGCGGAACAGGAGCAGGTCGCCAATCTTCATCGTCGCCAGCCGGCCCAGGCCTTTGTCGCCCACAGGAGTGCGCTCAAGCTTGGTCTTGGGCTTCCTCACGCCCGCGGAACGTTTCAACGAGGCACTGATGGTCAACCAGCCATCAGTCACACCTGCCGAATCGGCGCCGACACCCTTATCGACGATGAGTACTCGACCCACCTTTCCGTCTCGACCCTTGCCATCTCGCAATGAAGGATCCAGCAGCTTGTACTCCCTGCTGCCGGGCTTAACCTCCCAATCCGAGTCGATGAAGATGTCGCAGGTGTGCGAATCGGCGTCGTATGCGTTTTTCGCGAGCTCGAGGAAGGCTTGCTCGACGTCGGTAACCAGCTCCTGTCCGAGCTGGATGACAACGTGCGCAGCGATCTTAAGCTGGGGCTTGGCAGTGGTAGTCACAGCTCAACGGCGGGCTCAATCCGCTTCTTGGCCAGCAAAATGGTTTCGGTGCTCATAGTGTCCGAAACATTGTTCCGTGTCGCCATCTTCTTGGCGTGGATGCTCCGACTGATACGCCCAACGGTGTCGGTAGATCTCTGTTCCAGCATCTCAGACAGGATCGCGCCCATGGGTACCGGCTTGCCATCCAACCTACGGTTGCCGATGGTCCACGCCTGATAGCCGCCCGTCGCGGTTACGTCGCAGATCTGGTCGACTGACTGTTCGAGATCGCAAAAGAAGGCGTAGAACCGCTTCAGTCGATCTACCTGGCCATCCAGCACCTTGGCGAACTGCTGGGCCGCGCTGTACTTTTGACACAGCGCATAGCCACGTTCAGCGGCCAGCTTGCTGCTGCCGCCGAGGCTTGCCGTGTCAATCGCATAGGTGTTTGAAAGCAGCTTGGAATCAGCGTCAGCAGCGATGTCATCGGTGGGAACCCACTGCATCGGAAGGAAGGCGTACTGTCCATATGGGATCGTGGTGCGATTGTCGCCGTAGGGCGGCGACGTCATCACGATGTGGAACTTATTCCGGAGCGTCCTCTCTTTGAGTATGCCGCGGCTGTCGCCCAACTTGATATCCACGCTGGCGGTATACGTGTCACCTTCAAGTTGCCCTTGGCTCCACAGCCCGCGCTGTTCGTCCAAGTGAGCGATGAACCGGGCCAACGTGTCTTCGAACTGCTTGAGCGGATTGGGCTGTTTGTCGTCAGCGCTGACCTTCTTGGCATGCAGCTTGTATGTAGACATCCGCGAGTTGCAGCTGTAGCGAACCACCTTCGCGAGAGCGAGCCAAAACAGACGACGGGCCCAAAGATCAGGTTCGGCTTCGATGTTCCTCGCAATCATGGAGATCGCTGCGAACGCCTCGGTGGAGAACCACTTCGCCTGGCCCTCGAATCGGACATGGTGGGTTCGGCGGCGGTCAAAGCAAATCCGGGTATGGAGCTCGACCGCCTTGAGCTCGAAACGCTCGACGTAATAGGGGCCCGACTTGGCCAAGCAGGCCAGGGCTGCCAGCGGATTGATGTCGATGCCCGTGAAATTCAGGCCACGCTCCATGCTCTCGACCAGGATCGTTCCCGAGCCAACAAAGGGGTCCAGCACCTCGGTGGCCTGGGGATTGGCCGCCCTGATGGCGTCCAGGAGGTTCCCTTGCAACGACGGAACCATCATGGCCGGGTAGTGAATCAGCGCGTGGGCACCACGCCGCTTTGAGGTCTTCTTGAACGACCAGAAGTCATCGCCATGGCCGTCTTGGATAGCCTTGATGTGGTCCAGCAGGGGGTCGTGTTGCACCGTCTCGAGCATTGAAGTCGGCGGTGTCAGATAAGTTGACGAGCGCCAGGTGGAATGTACCGTTTGTAACGGCAAAACGCCAGGGCGCGGTACTTACGTGTGTGCGGATTCACCAATGAAGAACCGCGCGGAATGCGCCCGACCATCACGAAACCGCGTGGATGGGTGGCTGTCCCAAACCTGCGTCCCTGCTGAAACTAGTTCTGGCTGCCTCGCCGAGCAGCGCTCGATCCACCGTAGGTCAGGCTGGTGTACCCGGGCATCTACCCGATTCATCGACGAAATGGCATGGAAATTTGTGCCGCGGCCGTGAGCGGAATCTTTCGATTCCGCCCCAGGAAACGTCGCCGCGCTAGTGAATTGGGGAGCTGTTGTGGTGATGTGGATTGCCATGCGCCTAACCTTCTCGCAGATCTGACCAGAACTAAGCGCTTGTAGACCCAGTTCTAAATTGCGATGTTTGCTATCGGTCCTTACCCAGGGCGATTCACCGCGTGGCGACGGCTCGGAAATAGTCCCGGGTTTCTTCGTCCGTGCAATAGACAAAGCAGCCCTTCATTCCGCGGGTCATCAGCGTCCGATAAGTGTTCTTTACGACCAGGGCTGCGGCAGCCTGCGCACTTTCGGCGTCCCGTTTCAGCCATGATTTGAGCCCCTTTATCGACTTGTCATGTCGATCCCGCGCGGTTGCATCTGTTTTGACGCGCCCGTCCCGAACTACGAAATCCGGCCCAACGACGACGCCGATGTAGTCGACCTCCAGGCCTTGGCAGGTGTGGATGCATCCGACCTCGCTGACGGAGTTGGGCGCGATGATCCAAAGACTGCCGTCATCGTCAAGATTCCAGCGTCGACGGTAGGCGTTGCCGATCTCGATGTCGAAGGACTTGGGATCTCTCTTGCTGTTCCAAGGCCAGCAGTAGCCAGCGACGACACGTGCCTTGTTCTGTCCGTTCTTCGCTTCGATAGCGGCATGCATAGCTGCCGGGTCGTCGAACACCTGGAAGTGGAAGCTGTCGCCCTCGAGCGTCGGATTGGCCGTCTCGCGGATGCCAAGACTGTGATCTAGCCAGGCGAGGTAGCCATCTGAGCCCGCGCAGCGGAACTGGGAAGCGAGGTCCAGCACCTCAACGGAAGCGCCCTTGTCGGCCGCGAATCGACGGATCAGCTCTTTAGAGCCGATGTCCGCCAACGTGACACGCTGGTCCTCGTCCAAGAAGAAGATGGTGCACTTGGCGGAAGAGATTAACTCCTTGACCTGGTTGTCGCCCAGGTTGCCATACAGACCGGACTTCTCGTTGAGCCGGTGGGCCTCGTCCACCACCAAGAAATCGAAGGCATCGCGCTGTTCGTGGATATATGCGCCGGACCCACTGAACATGCTCTCGAACTGGCTGCGCCGCATGCTGCCCGTGATCTTGGCTTCATAGACCCGACGAGGTGCGGCATTCTTCGAGACGTACCTGCCGAGCAGCCCCTGAGCGGTCAAGGTGACCAGCAGGTTTACTGCCACGACTGTTTTGCCGGTGCCTGGGCCACCTTCAATGATGATCACGCGAGGTTTGGCGGCCGAGGCTGACCGCGCCGCCCCCAGGCAGGTTTCGTAGACAGTCTTCTGGTCATCGATAAGGACGAACTCCGGCTTACCCTTTAGCAGTCCGACCATGCTGTCTGCGAGTGCCTTGGAAGGGCGGATGCGGCCGTTCTCGATCTCGTAGAGCACGTTGCAGCTGTCACCGCGACGCACATGGCGTTTGATGAACTCGCGCAGCTTGGTGCGCTCCTCCTCGCCCTTGAGGAAGAGCGGAGCCTTCTCGATGTAGTCAGCGTAGTGCTCGGAATCGATGACGCCGTCGCGAGCATAGTTGTGAAGGTAGGCACAGGGCTTGAGCTGGATGCCGCCGTCGTAGACAGCCTCATTGAAGCCTTCGATCAGCGAGGCGTAGGACCAGGCTTGGTACGAGGGGTGGACCACCTCGCGATGGGCTTTGGCCAGCATAGTGACGACGACTGCATCTTTGCGTGAGCTGCTGGCTTTTTCCCACTGTTTGAGCTCGACGATCACGGCTGTCTTTGCACCGCCCTCGCCATAGCCAGTGAGCGTCACGTCGATGCGCTTCGAGCTCTGAGGGACGTGGTATTCGACAGCCAGGCCGGTGTCGTCTGGGATGCCCTCGTCACGCAGGACTCTGGCCATGAAGCCCAACGACTCTCTCCAGGACCGCAGCTCAGCCTGTGGGACGCGCCGGCCGGTCGCTTCAACAAAGCATGCGTGGATTACATCGTCGATGTCGCGGTCATCGTGGTCGCGCAAGAATTGCCGCTTGTCGGCCTGGTAAACGAGCACTGATCTCCTCCCTGTCAGTCTTCCGACACCGTTCGCTTTTTGCTACTTCCTCTTGATAGATCGGCCGGGTATTTGCGAGCGTTCAAGGCTAACTTGGATTTTGCGGCGGCGTTGAGGTCGATGTTCAGCATGTCAGCCATTCGCACCAAGTAGAAAAGGACATCTGCCATCTCGGCAGCGATGGCCTGCGCGCGCTCAGGCTCGGCGGCCGCGTGTCTGGAGTCGGCCTCCGTCATCCACTGGAAGATCTCGACCAACTCGCCAACCTCCCCAGTCAGCGCCATGGCGAGGTTCTTGGGGGAGTGAAACTGGCCCCAGTCCCGCTCAGCGGCGAAGGCGCGGAGCTCTCTGGTCAGGGCAGAAACGTCAACAAGGCCGGTGGCGTCGATTTGCTTTGTCATTTGAAATTCGTTGAAAGGGCGGCGAAGGGATGCTGCCCGACAGCGCGGTTGCGTATCCCGACACATGATCTCATTCTCGCGTCGCGACAGGTGGATTGCCGGGCAGCATGCCGGCATGCTGCCCTGACCTGCTCCCATCCAGCCGTACCAATCTAAACGAGCAGGAGTCCGCAATTCAGGAGAATCGCGGACATGAGAAAGAGCATATTCACCGAGGAACAGATCATCGGGTTCCTCAAGCAGGCTGAGGCCGGCATGGCCGTGGCGGAGATCTGCCGCAAGGCCGGGTTCTCGGATGCCACGATCTACAAGTGGCGCGCCAAGTTCGGCGGCCTGGAGGTTTCCGAGGCCCGACGGCTGCGCGAGCTGGAGGCTGAGAACGCCAAGCTCAAGCACCTGCTGGCCGAGGCCCACGTGGACATGCATGCGCTCAAGAGCGTGCTCGGTGTAAAAAGAAGCCCTACAGGCCAAGTGCACGGCCATCACGCAGCTGAGCGCACGCCACTGAACGCAGCGACCAAGGTCAACGAGGTGTGGCGCATGGATTTTGTCAGCGACAGCCTGGCCAACGGGAGGCGCCTGAAGTGTCTGACCGTTGCCGATGACTACAGCCACGAGT